>ERZ507070.3-NODE-3-length-526944-cov-18.5111_pt1 | contig 526944 bp, 462 predicted proteins | sample MGYA00512865_ERZ507070 | MGnify/ENA metagenome assembly ERZ507070
ATGCAGAGCGAGGGTGTCGCTCAATCATCTATTTTAATGATTTTGCGACACCCTCTGAAAATCCATTATTCACTGCAAGGCAAAGCCCGCCGGGGAAACGCTCTGATTCCATCAGTCAGGTACTTAAGATACCATACCGCTGATGGAGAGCCGGAGATGTAAATACCGGCATTAGGACAGATTATCGCGAAATGCTCTCACCATCTGTTCCTGCCAGGCCCCTCCGTATTCTCCCCGGACCAGCCTTTTTAGCGCCTCGGCCGGGAACCGGCGCCAGCACATCTCCTCATGCTTTACCAGGATGGGATAGTAATATACCCCGTTGTCCGCCGCTGCCTCACAGTCCCCCGGCGCATCCCCCACCATGAGCACATGGTCCGGGCAATACCCCTTTTTCAGAAGAGCGTTGATACAGGCGGACTTTGACCCGGCGTCCTGGGACAGAACCACGTCCACGTATTCCATCAGGCCCTGCCTCTGCCATTCTTCCTCCACTGCCTTTTTGTTGGCAGAGGATACCACTGCCACGTCCGCTGTCTCATGGGCCGCCTTAAGGGCCTCACGCACACCGTCAAAGGCGCATTTGGCTTCTTCCGGCATGGCCCCGATTTTCCGGTTTACTTCCTCAGACCATTCCAGTGCCTGTCGGAATATCTCCTTTCCGGTCAGTTCCCACTGGGCCTTTACTGCCTGGTTTGACAACTCCGGCGCTTCCCCGGTCCATCGGACAAAGGCATCCACATCCGGCACTGCTTTATATGTCCGGTCAATTTCTGCCAGAATCATGGCCAGGCCCTTAAAGCGGTTGATTCCCCTGGTCATGGTGTAAAGATTGATCTCATCCCAGCGCCTGCGTATCTTCTGCTCCCACGGTGAAAGCCCCCAGACCGGAATCAGACAGGGTCCGAAACAGGTTATATGTTTTGAGTCCATGGTATCCATGGCACAGCCGTCTGAATCGACGCAGATCAGATATTCCTTTTGCTTCCTGTATCCCTCTAATATGTCCGGCATCCGAAGCTCTCCTCTCCTTTACGCCACTGCATATTACCGGAACTGGTACCAGTAGTCCTGTACATCCTGCAGATTTTTATAGACGAAGTCATAATTAATCATCCAAAGCTTCATATCCTCCAAGGGGATATTGCCTTCTGCCGGGGTTGTCTCCGGGCGTACCGGCCATCCTCCGATGGTGTTGAATGGTTTGATACCATTTCCGTTTCCATCCTCGCCGCCTAACAGATAGCGAATCAGCAGCTTGGCTCCGTTTGGATGAGGCGCCTCGTTTACCACAGCCACAAAGTTCATGAAGGCCACGCCGGATACAGGCTCCATCTTAAGGGGCTCGGATTCGATATTCCAACCCTTGTCAGCCCGCTCCCGGTACTTGGAGGACGGTGTGTAACCAATGAGCTTTGACTCCTTGCCCTCTCCCACAGACTGGATGACCTCGTTGTTTGAGTCAAAGATAACCGGATCATTTTCCAGCACCCGCTTCATCCAGGCATGGGCTGCCGTGGGCTCGTCGTCCGCCAGTACAATATCCTCGCCGTAGCACGCCTTATAGGCTTCCGCCATCTCGTCCGCATGCTCCACCATAGTGGTAAACAGGGCCATGTAGCTCACTGTGCCGATTGGGTTCTGGAGCACGAAGCTTCCCTTCCATTCCGGCTTTGTCACATCCCACCAGTTGGTGATGGGGGTTTCCGTATAGATGCCGGTATTGTAGAACCACCAGTCAGTCTCAAAGTACAAAGGCGTCATATCTTTTAAATATTCCTGGTTCACATTCTTGTAAATGGATTCAGGCTGGTAATTGTGCAGGATTCCCTTGTTAAAGAAATTAATCATGTAATCCCCTGTCTGTTCCTTGGAATGGATTACGTCAGCTGTGCGGATACCCGAATTGTACTCTGTACTCAGTTTGGTGGACATGTCATTGGCATTGATGTCATATACCTCCAGGGTCATGCCGGGATAATCCTCCTCAAAGCTGGCCTTTACCTTAGCCATACGGCTGGAAATGGAATAAATGACTACCTTCCCGCCCTCCTCGTCCAGTGCCTTCTTATACAGTTCATCTGAGGATTCATCCTCATACAGTCCCGCGTCCACGGCCCACTGCTCCTCCGGGGCAGACGCTGCATTTCCTCCGGCTGCATTTTCCCCTGCCGCATTCTCCCCTGCCTTGTCTCCTGCCGCCTCCTTCTGCGTCTCTCCTGCTCCCGGCTGCTCCCCGGCCTTTCCCTCATCTGCTGCCTTGGCAGCTGTTGTGTTTCCGGATGCAGCCTTTGTGTCCTCAATCTTTTCGCAGCCCGTAAGTGCAGATGCAGCCATTATGCCTGCCAAAGCCAGTGCCAATAAACGTTTTCCTCTTCTCCTCATGATTTCTTCTCCTTTATCATTTAATTGAATTTTGTTAGTCCTGCTGTGCGTCCATAACAGCCAGCTTTGCCAGCCTGCCGCTGTCCTTGCAAAACACGTTCATCTTATCCGGATTAATCCGCAGCCACACCTTTTGATCCGGACTGTACTGCTTAAGTCCGTTCTGCTTGGACAGGATACGTTCCCCGCCCACCTCCAGGTAAATGGTTGTCTCTGAACCGGCCGGCATCACAGAGTATACTTCCGCCTCTATGCTCCCCTCTGCGGGTCCGTCCAGTATCTCCACCAACTCCGGTCTCACCCCGACCACTGCCTCAAAGCTTCCGTCACCCGGGGCTTCTCCGGTAAAGGACTTCCTGTCATAAGCCGCGGTTCCCAAAACGGATTCCACAGTCATGGTATCTCCCGCCACCCTGGCCTTTCCCGGAAGGAAATTCACCTTTGGATTGCCGATAAAGTCAGCCACCCGCAGGGAGGCAGGATTCTGGTACAGCTCCATGGGCGGCGCCACCTGCTCCAGCACACCCTCAAAGAAAATGGCTATTTTGGTAGACATGGTCAGGGCCTCCGTCTGGTCATGGGTCACATAGATAATGGTGGTGCCTAACTCCTGATGGAGCCGTTTAATTTCACTTCTCATCTCGATTCTCAGCTTGGCGTCCAGATTGGACAGCGGCTCGTCCAAAAGCAGCACCTCCGGCTCCGACACAATGGCTCTGGCTATGGCCACGCGCTGCTGCTGTCCGCCTGACAGTTCCGACGGATACCGGTCAATGAACGCCTCAATCCTCATGCGTTTTAAGGCATTTTCCACCTTCCTCCGTATCTCCTCCTTGGGCACCTTTGCCACTTCCAGGCCAAAGGCCACATTGTCAAATACCGTCATATGGGGCCAAAGGGCATAAGACTGGAATACCAGGTTAAGATGGCGTTTTCCCGGTTCCTCATAAAACTTTTCAGGCGCATTGACAATCTCCCTGTCCCCCATGTACATATACCCTTCCTGGGGCTTCTCCAGTCCTGCCACCACGCGCAGGGTGGTAGTCTTTCCGCAGCCGGACGGCCCCAGCAGTGTCATAAACTCCCCGTCCTCAATCACCAGGTTGATGTCCTTTAACACATGGTTCCTGCCGTAATATTTATTGATTCCTCTTAATTCAATTCTGCTCATCTTTCATATCCTCCCGCATTAAAAGCCCTTGGTGATGTCCGCGTCCGTAAAGGTATTGGCAAACCAGTAGACGAAGAATACCAGCACAAACATAACGATGGTCACTGCACTGGACAGCTGAATCAGATTTTCCGCCGAATAGGCGTACGCCATATAGGGCAGCGTCTGCTGGCTGGGCGTCATGAGTATAACTATCAGGTCCAGTTCCTTCATGATGCTGATAAACACCAGCATGAATCCGCTTATCATACCGCCCTTTGACAGAGGGAACACAATCTTAAAGAACCTGCGCAGGAATCCCGCGTTTTCCACCTGGGCGGCTTCCTCTAACTCCGTACTGATCTGGAGCATATTGGATGTTCCCGCCCTGGAGGCAAAGGGCATGTTCTTCACCACAGCGATAAGCACCAGCAGGGCAAAGGAGCCGTACAAGGACGGTACCAGGGTGATACGGTAGCCGAACATTTCTATTTTCTTAGCCGTTGCAAAGAGAGCCAGGTACATGGCACCAAAGGCAATGGATGGAATCAGGTAAGGTATAAATACCAGCTGCTCCACCAGTTTTCCTGAGAACAGCTTGCGTCCCCTGGAATTGATATAGCCAATCAGCTGTCCGAACACGGTTGCAAACAGGGAGGTGAGCACCACCAGCTTGATGGTGTTGACCACATATTTCATGAACTGCGGATTCTTAAATATGCCCGGCTCGCCCTGGTCAATGGTGGGCACGGAACCTCCGGTCCAGTAATGAAGGGTGAAATTGCTGAGGCTGTAGTTGCCCGGTTCCAGCATAAAGGACTGGTACAGCAGAATGACCACCGGAAACACAACGGCCACTGCGATGAAGGCAATGAGAATCCCCACGATAACCGGCCTCCATTTGCCCAGGCGTATGGGATTGCTCCTGCTGCCCTTTCCTCCTATGGTACTGAAGGATTTTCTGGAACCAATGGCCTTCTGGTTTAAGAACACGCTGAAGGAGGCAATGGCTATGAGAATCAGCGATATGGCAAACGCCACCCGGTTCTGCCCGTTCTGTATGGAGTTGTACATGGTGGTGGATACGGTGTAGTATCCGATTTTAAGCCCTAAAACCGACGGAACGCCGAAGGTGCCCATTGCCTTTGAAAAGGTCATGATAACCGCGGACAGAATAGCCGGCATCACCAGCGGGAATGTAATCTTTGTAAGTATCCTGGCCTTGCTGGCTCCCAGTATTTCCCCCATCTCCTCCAGCTCAGAATTAATGGAGCTGAGGGCTGAGGACACCAGCAGGTAGGCATAGGCATAATAGTGGATGACTAACACCACGATGATGGCAAACGGCCCGTAGGCCAGCCAGTCCGGTGTCTGAATCCCCAAAAATCCCAGAAGGCCCTGGGCGCCGCCCACGCGTTCATTCTTGAATATGGTCAGCCATGCCATGGACTTGCACCAGGATGGTATCATATAGGGAATGATGAGGGCCAGGGAAAAGAATTTCTTATATGGCAGGTCGCTGCGGACCATGAGCCATGCCAGCAGTGAGCCCAGGGTAATTCCAAACGCAGCCGTGCACACGGATATCAATAAGGAATTCTTAAGGGGAGTCCACAGCATTTTCTGGGAAATGCTGCTGGTCAGAACCCGTTTCCAGTAATAGAGGGTAAACATTCCCTCCCTTCCCCCGTCCACCCTGGCTGCGTCTGCGCCTGCCAGGGTAAGTGTCTGTATAATCATCTGTCCCAGAGGAATCAGAATCAGATAAACCATGAATATCACGGAAATCACCACCATGATATTGTATGGATTCTTTACAATGCTTCCTGCCTGATTCATAAGACGGCGTTTCCTGGAAAATTCCCGGACGCCGCCTTTTGTTCCGGCCTTTGTATCTGTCTGCATACTGCCTGCTCCTTTCTGTTGCCTGCATACTCTCTTCTGTCAGCTCTTCATTTTATCCCTTGTTTATCCCTTGCAGGAACGGCGCTCCACCAGCCTCGGTTCCAGCTTCACAGAAGCCTTTCCCCCCACAGGCGCGCCCTCCTCCACCATTCCCAGCAGCAGCTCCACGGCGGTCTCCATCTGTTCCTCATGGGAAACTGCCACTGTTGTAAGCTCGATGTAGGGCAATTCCTCTGTTATGTTGTCAAACCCAATGAGTGAAAAATCCTCAGGTATGCGGATTCCATTTTCCCGGCAGGCCTTGACAATCCCGTTGGCCGTGGCATCGCTGGCAGCCACGATTCCGTCCGGCATGGCCAGTCCGCTTTGAAGGAAATGCTTGAAGTGGTTATATCCCCTTTCAAAGCTGGTCCGAAAATCCAGATTGCACTCGTATACCTGGGCCGGAATCCGCTTTGCCCTGGCTGTCTCCAGAAAACTGGCGGCCCTGTAGCGGTGGGCCAGACGTTCGGGCTTGAACCCCACAAACAGCAGGTTCCTGCACCCTTTGGATATGAGATACTCGGCGGCGATTCTGCCCGCCTGCTCCTCGTCGGTGCAGACATAGGGAATCCCGCACTGGCCCGTAAGCTCGTTAAGGGCTACCATGGGTACATTATGAATAAACTCAGCCATGCTCTCCGTGCTCCTGGGGCCAATGGGAAATATCAGGATTCCCTCCACCTGGTGCTCTGCCAGAAGCTTCAGATAATCCCTCTCTGCCTTCAGCTCCCGGAAGCTGTTGCACAATAATACCTGATACCCTCTTTTGTGGGCAGCATCCGAGGCCTTCACCATGAGTTCGGAATAAAAAGGACTCATGATATCCGGCATGATGATGCCTATGGTCTGAGTCCTGCGCTTCACAAGACTCCGTGCCAGGCCGTTGGGCGTGTAGGAGAGCCGTTCGCATACCCGTAATATCCGGCTGCGGTTTTCCTCGCTGATACCATCCAACCCGTTTAACGCCCTGGATACAGAGGCGATGGATACCCCTGCCTCCCTGGCAATATCTTTGATTGTCACTTGTTTCATAATAGGCCTTCTCCCCATTTCTCCGTTTTAAAGAATGGTTTTCGTAAACGTTTACGCTTAAAAATATTATACCATCAGCCAGGTTTTCCCGCCATTTCCAGAACCAACAAAATGCACAGGTACCCCTATGCATTTTGCATAATAATTTAGGCATTTTTTCGTAAATTTTACGGCCGTATACGTTTACGGCCAAAAGAAGGAAGTTTTTCTTTTGTACAAATTGCCCCTCCCCCTTCATTCATGCATAAAACAGCACGGACAGACATAAGATTACTCCAGGACCCATATTTCCCGAAAGGGTGTCAGGAGGCGGTTATACCATGAGATTCTTCCGAAAGCTCCGGGAGCATTTACATATCAGTACAAAGACAGTGATTTACGGGGAAATGATGGTGCTGAGCCTGCTGTGTCTCAGCATCTTCCTGTTTAAAACAGACCCGGGCCAGGCAGTCATGAGCCAGGCCTCCAGGCTGGCCGGATACATGAATCCCCTGGAAAACATAGACGGAGCAGACCCGGACAAGACAGGGACAGATAAGAAAGAAGCTAAAAATAAGGATTATATCAAATGGGTGGACTTCGGCGTCACCTCGGAGGCCATGAACCAGGCATTCCGCCTTGACGTGGACACCTGCCAGGCTGACGTTCATCTGAACTGGGTGGATTTGCTGGCCTATCTGGGAACCCGTTACGGCGGAGATTTTTCCAAATATAAGCCGGAACACATGACCGCTGTGGCAGAAAAACTGAAAAATGGTGAAACCACCATAGAAGAACTGACAAAAGACATGAAATATTACTCTTATTACCGCCAGGCCTACGGAGCTGTATTAGACGGCATGGTAGGGCAGTTTGAGGCAGAGATACCGGCAGGCGAAGCCCCGGCCGCTTATCTGCCTTCCGGAGTGGCAGGAGGCGCCCCCGGAGACCCCGCCACGGTCTGGGTGACCAAATACGGACTCAAGGCATTTTCTCCCATCGCCAAGGGCTTTCCCTACAGCGATTTTGATGACTTCGGCGTGGCCCGCAGCTATGGCTTCAAGCGCCAGCACCTGGGCCACGACATGATGGGCCAGGTGGGAACTCCGGTGGTTGCCGTGGAATCCGGCTATGTGGAAGCCCTGGGCTGGAACCAGTACGGCGGATGGCGGCTGGGAATACGCAGCTTTGACCACAAGCGGTACTACTATTACGCCCATCTGCGCAAGAATTACCCCTACCAGTCAGGCCTGGAGGTGGGTAGCGTGGTGCAGGCCGGGGACGTCATAGGCTATCTGGGGCGCACCGGTTACAGCCGCACCGAGAACACCAACAACATCGACGACCCCCATCTCCACTTTGGCCTGGAACTCATATTTGATGAATCCCAAAAGGACAGCAACAATGAAATCTGGGTCAGCTGTTACGAACTGGTAAAATTCCTGAATCTGAACCGCTGTGAGGCGGTAAAGGTGGAGGGCACAAAGGAGTGGAAACGGTTATACGGCATCAAGGACCCGCTGGTTCCGGTGCAGCCCGCCACACCGTCCCAGGCCGGACCTGCGGCAGAATCCCAGGCGGAATCCCAGGCCGGACCCCAGACAGACCCCCAGGCGGAATCCCAAGCGGAACCCCAGGCAGGATCCCAGGCGGAATCATAGGCTCATTCCGCCAAAAGACGCCTCCTCCTTTGCTTACCCTCTCACCCGCGGCTGTCCTTCTCTCCCACCACAGCCACACCGCCGTTCTTTAAGAACTCCGAGGGCGTCACATTGGTGTATTTCTTGAATACGCCGCAGAAATGTTTATACTCGCTGAATCCCAGCTCGTCGGATATCTCATAGATCCGCATGGTGCCCTGGCTCAGCATATTCAGGGCCTTCTTAATCCTGTACTGGTTCAGCAGGTCCACAAAGGTGGTGTTAAGCCCGGCCTTCAGCTTCCTGCTGAGATAGCTGGTGCTGACCCCCAGGCTTTCCGCCACCTGGTTGATGCTCACCTTTTCCTTGTAATGCTGCTTCACGAACTCATAGGTTCTCTTTACATAGGGATCCATGCTGTTCTTTGCGCTGTCAAATATCTTCCATTCATCATAGACTGTCAGTATCCTGTCCTGGGATATCTTCTCGATTTTCTCATACTTGCTGGCGTAAGCTATCTGCTGACGGATTTTGTCCAGAGACTCCTTCAGCTCATCCTCGTCCACAGGCTTTAGCAGATAGTCCGTGACACCCATGTGGATGGCCTGCCGGGCCAGCTCAAACTCCGAATAGCTGGTCAGCACCAGGCTGTAAAACTGCTGGTCCTTGATGGCTGTCTCTATCATCTTAAGCCCGTTCATCTTAGGCATTTTTATGTCGGTCAGCACAATATCCGGCTGCTCCCTCCGTATGGTCTCCAGCCCCTCTGCCCCGTCCTTGGCCGTGCCCACAATAATACAGCCCATGTCCAGCCAGTTTAAGGCAAAGGTAAGACCCTTTCTGATGATCTCCTCATCCTCCACAATCACTACTTTTAATAACATGACAGAATCCCCCCATCCTTACACCGGGAGTGCGCCGTCCCCTGTGCCTTACTCTTCGCAGGGCACCCGGAGCGTCACCACTGTCCCCTTTTCCATTTCACTGTCAATTCCCACTCCATACCCGCTTCCATAGACCAGACGTATCCTCTTATGGACATTGTAGATGCCGATATGGTCTGTCTGGTTCTGTCCCTGGTCCAGATTGGCCTTCAGCTTCTCCAGAAGCTCTGTGCGGATTCCCACTCCGTCGTCCGATATGATGACGGAGAGAACCTCATTTTGTATCCTGGTGCTGATACGGATCTCCAGGCAGTCACGGTCCTCACCAAAACCGTATTTGATGGAATTCTCCACAATGGGCTGCAGGGTCATCCTCGGTATGGACACATTCCTGCTGCCCTCCTCCAGGTCAATACTGTATCTTAACCGGTCGCCATACCGGTAGAGCATAACCTGCAGATACCGGCTGATGAAATCCATCTCCTCCTTCACCGTCACCACATCCTTGCCGTTCTGGATGCTGTAGCGCAGCATCCTGGACAGGCTGACCAGCATCTTCTCCGCCTCCCCCGGCCCGAACTTTATCATATACCGGATAGATTCCAGGGTATTGAAGAGAAAATGCGGGTTAAACTGTGATTCCAGAATCTGGACCGTGGCCAGCATGTTCTCCTTTGCCAGTTCCTGATGCCTGGCCAGCAGATGGCGTATGCTGCCTATCATGGTGTTGAAGGAATGGCCGATGCGCTCAAACTCATCACCCGAGGTAATTTCCAGGGACACATCCAAATCCCCCTTCTCCACCTGGTCCAGGGCGCCTATGAGATCGTAAATGATTTCCGTCTTTTTGTCCGCCACCTTGCCTGCGCTCCTGTAGATGGCCAGGGTCACTGCCAGGGCCAGAAATCCCACCAGCACCAGGGACATAAGGCACAGCTGGACAAAGGATGTACAGTCGTATATGACCTGTACGGATGCCTCCTCATCCAGCACGGACACGCTGTCCGTGTAATACCATCTGTTCTCCAGATGCACCATGCTGCCGCCGTCGCGGAATTCCTCCACCAGCTTGCCCCGGTCGTTCTGGAACCTGGACACCCCGTCGGTGAACAGCCGGTTGAACTTGTTAATCAGCAGTACGGGCTGTTCCATATTTCCCAGCCGTTCCTTAAACGCATCTGCTTTCAGCACAAAGCCGCTGTATCCCTGGAGCCTTCCGTCCTTTACCACGGTCTGGAACATGAGCCATGCAGGAAGGGCCCTTCCGTCTATCACCGTATTGTCATAGATAAAGATACAGTCATTTTTGCTGTCATTCTGGTCCGTTGTGTTCCAGGGCAGATAATTTCCTATGTACTGTATGACATTGGACTGGCTGTTGGTGGAAAAAACCAGATTCCTGTCCCGGTCAAACAGGTAATAGTCACCCCTGTAAACCTGACCGTTAAGGAACCGGTAAATCTCCGACACTGCCTCTGTCTTATAGGAAGGCAGTCCCTTAAACTGTTCCACGTCCAGCTCCCCTGCCATCCTTTTATTCTCGTCCACATAGCTGTCTATAACGCCCTCAAACTCCCCGGAAAAGTGCTCCAGCATGGTCCTGCTCTTCCGGATGATCTGCTGGGACCCCACCGCTGTAAACACCAGAAGCAGGACCACCAGCGATATAAAGCAAGGTGCAAGCGCATGGAAAATCAAACTTTTCCGGATTTCGTCCCTGAAACATGTTTGTTTTCGCTTCTTCATACGCCTGCACCTTTTACCATTTTTAATATTAATACACTGCACATTACTGCAGTTTTCAGTTTATCATACGGCAGTTACATTGTCACGTCCTTATTGCCCGACACCTTGAAGAAGATGAGCAGGGATACCACGGTGGTAACGGTGAGGATGGTTGCCAGGGCAGCGGCTGTTCCGTAGCTGGCCCGGATGACCTCATTGTATATGGCCACCGACATGGTCCTTGTGTTGGCCGTATAGAGCATGACGGAAGAACTCAGTTCATTAATCAGGGTAATCCAGCTTAATATGGCGCCGGACGCAACACCCGGAAGCATCATTTTCGCCGTCACCTTCACAAAGGACATGGATGGTGAATCGCCCAGGCTGATGGCGGCCTCCTCCATGCTGGGACTGATCTGGTAAAGAATGGCGGAGCTGGAACGCAGCGTGTATGCCTGCCTCCGGATGACCAGGGATATGACCATAATGATGGCGGAACCGGCCAGCATCATAGGAGGATGGTTAAATGCAATCAGTAACGTAATACCAAGGACGGAACCCGGTACAATGTACGGGAACATGGCAATGGTGTCAATGGCGTTGGTCAGCCAGCTCTTGCGCCTCACTGCCAGGTACGCGATGAGCATGCCCAGGACCACGATAATCACAATAGCTGCCAGGCAGTAAAGATATGTATTCTTGATGGACTGGATGGCTGTGGAGAACACCTTGCGGTAGCTTTCCAGGGAAAATCCATCCACAAACACCTGCATCTTGGTGGCGCGGAAGGAGGTGTAAACAACCATGCACTGGGGTATGATGGAGGTGGCTGCCAGCAGATAGATAAACAGGTGAATGAAAAAGCCTTTGATTCCATGGACCTCCTTGGGCTGAATCGGCCTCATGGAGCTCATGGTAAAGGACTTGGTATTCACATACCATTTCTGCAGCAGGAACACAGTTGCGGTGACTACCACCATAATGGTCGCCATACATGCCGCAAAGTTGGCGGAACCGCCTGTCTCTCCCACGAACTCGGAGTATACCAGGGTGGGCATAACACGGTATCCCTCGCCAATCAGGGCCGGGGTGCCAAAGTCTGCCATACAGTTCATGAACACCAGCAGGGCTGCCGCTATCAGGGTAGGGGTGACCAGGGGCATGATTACGGTAAAGACCTTTTTCAGGCCTCCGCATCCCAGGCTTTCCGCCGCCTCAGACAGGGCCACATCTATCTTTTTGAGGGCTCCCGATACATACATGTAGATAAACGGATACAGCTTAAGGGCAAATACCAGCAGCATTCCTCCAAAGCCGTAAATAGACGGCATGTGGATTCCCAGGCCCTTTAAGAACTGGGTCACGGTTCCGCTTCTTCCCAGAAGCAGGATCCAGGAGTAGGCGCCGATAAAGTTGGGACTCATCATGGAGATGATGAACAGGATTTCCAGCAGGCCTTTTCCTTTTATTTTATAAAACGACATGAAATAGGCCAGAGGCACCCCCAGTATAATGGCTACCACGGTCACGCTGAAGGTCAGCTTAAACGAGTTGAGCAGTGCGCTTTTATAATACTTCTTTGAAAAGAACCTGGCATAGTTGTCAATGGTCCAGACCCCTGTCTCCGTGTCCTTGAAACCGCTTAAGAAAAGGCTGATGAGCGGATAGAGAAGGAACAGGGCAAACAGGGCAATGATGACCACTGTCACAATCGTCCAGAAGTCCCACCTGATTTTCTTATTCGTCATATCTCTTCACATCCTTTATCAGACTCTGTTCCATGTCCTGGGTGAACACGTTGATTTTATTGGGGTTCGGTCTAAGGCGTATCTTTTCTCCCACTGAGAATATGCGGTCCACATGGCCTAAATCCTGGGAGTACTCAATACTTGGCTGGTCCTCCAGCACCATGCCGTCTCCGAAGCGCAGGAAGTAGTTGGTGTATTTGCCCAGGAAGGTCCTGCTGATGATTTCGCATTCCATGCCTTCCGGATTCAGGGAGAATTCCTCAGGGCGGACCGATACCACGACCCTCTGGCCCTCTGTCACCGTGTCCACAAGGTTTGCCATCTCCACATGGTATCCGCCCTCAAACACAACGGAGGGCACGCTCCCCTGCTTTCTTATGGTTCCGAAAAAGAGATTGGAATGGCCGATAAAGGTGGATACAAATGCATTGTAGGGCCTTGCATAGATGTCCTGGGGGCTTCCAATCTGCTGGATAATCCCCAGCTTCATGACCGCAATCCTGTCTGATATGGCAAGGGCTTCCTCCTGATCATGGGTTACGTAAACCGTGGTAATACCCACCTGCTTCTGCACATCACGGATGGCGCTGCGCATCTCGATACGCAGCTTGGCGTCCAGATTGGACAGCGGCTCATCCATGAGAAGCACCTGGGGATGGATGACAATGGCCCTGGCCAGGGCCACTCTCTGCTGCTGGCCGCCGGACAGGCGCTCCGGCAGGCGGTCCTGGTATTCGTCGATTTTTACCACCTTAAGAATTTCATCCACCCGCTCCTTCATGTGCTCCTTCGACACCTTGCGGATTTTCAGGCCATATTCCACGTTCTGGCGTACCGTCAGGTGGGGGAAGATGGCATAGCTCTGAAACACCATGCCGATGTTCCGTTTCTGGGCCGGAATATCGTTGATGACCTTGTCGTCAAATTTGATGGTTCCCCCCTCGATGCTGTTAAACCCGGCAATCATGCGCAGCAGAGTGGTCTTGCCGCACCCGGAGGGCCCCAGCAGGGTAAAGAATTCCCCATTTTTTATAAAGGCGGACAAGTCCGGTATGATGGTCGTATCCCCATATTTTTTTACTACATTGTCGATTCCAATTGAAACACTCATACGTTTCCCCTCAATTCCTCTAAAATGAAGGGGGCTGACATATTAAGCCACGCCCCCGATGTATGTACCTTCATCTGCTCTTTGGATTGGTTTACTCTGTAAACAGCTCCTTAAACTCATCCAGCCACTCAGACTTGTGTGCCGCGGTGTCCGTCTCATCGTCCTGGATAACCTTAATCTGGTCCATTGGAACCATGGCGTCTCCCGCCTCCACATCCTTGCGGATGGTTCTTCTGTACTGGGTATTGTTCATGAATTCCTGTACATCCTTGCTGGTGAGCCAGTCCACGAACTTCTGGGCATTTGATTCATTGGGGCAGCCCTTGATGATGTATACGCCGTCGCCGCGGAAGATAACGCCTTCACTCATATAAACGGTCTTGACAGGCGCGCCTGCGCCCACATACTGAGCAGAACCCTGCTCAAAGGTAAGTCCTACAGTGTACTCTCCGTCCGCAACGCCCTTATACACTGCGGAGGAACCGCCTAACAGCTTGCCGTCCAGCTGTGCGCAGAACTGTTTTACATAGTCCCAGCCATTGTCAGGATTGCCGCCGCCCATTGCATAGAGCATGTTTACCAGATGCTCAAAGGAGGAGGAGGATGCAGCCGGGTCCGCAAAGGCAATCTTGCCCTTTAATTCAGGGTTCAGCAGGTCCTCATATCCTTCAATCTTGATATCGCCAATCAGGTCCGTGTTCACCATGATAACCGACGGAATGGTATCAAAACGTGTCAGGTTGCCCTCTGTGTTCTTGTATTCATCATAGAACGCATCCTCGTTGGATGTGGTGTAATCCGCAAAATATTCGCTCTTGTTTTTTACGGTTCCGATGGTTCCTGACCAGAGAATATCTGCCTGGGGGTTGTCGGCTTCTGTCTGGATTCTCTTTAACGCGTCGCCGGTACCCATGGCCAGACACTCAGCGTCAATACCCGTGTCCTCCTCGAACATGGCCAGCATGGAATCAATCATGGACTCTGTAAGGGGGCTGTAGATTATGAGCTTCTCATCCTTGGAAGCGCCTGCCTCTTCCTTCTTCTCACCGCCGTTCTCTTCCTTTCCTGTCTCTGCACCGGCCTCAGCCTTGGCCGCCTGGGTATCCGCGCCTTTCTCTGTGGCGGAACCTGAACTGCCTGAACAGCCAGCCAGGCTGACAGCCACTGCCGCCGCGCATAATACCGGGATTAATCTTCTTTTTTTCATTACCTTTATCCTCCTTTAAACTTGGTTGAAATGGTTTATGTACTGAATCAATAGGTTCCTGCCTCCTGGCCGCCAAGAAGCTTAAGGGCTGAGCTGGTTCCAATCCGCTCACAGCCTTCCTCCAGGAACTGCTCCAGGTCCTCCCTGGTCTTAACGCCTCCGGCTGCCTTGATTTTCACGCCTTCACCAATGTAGCGCTTAAACAGCCTGACATCCTCAATCCTGGCTCCTGCTGTTCCGAACCCGGTGGAGGTCTTGATATAATCGGCCCCTCCGTCCGTGACGCATTTGCACAGCTCCCTTTTCTCATCCTCTGTGAGATAACATGTCTCGATGATTACCTTCACCACATGGTTTCCGGCTGCTTTTTTGACTGCCTCGATTTCACGTGTGATCTTTGGAAATTCGCCGTTTTTTACATCACCTAAGTTTACCACCATATCCACTTCCCCGGCTCCGTCAGCCAGAGCCTTCTGGGTTTCGTAAACCTTTGTCTCCGTGGTATTATATCCCAGCGGAAATCCGATGACCGTGCATACATTCAGCTTGTCCCCATAGGCTTTTGATACCCGTTTAACATAGCTTGGAGGGATACAGACCGAAGCCGTATGGTTTTCAATGGCTTCCTCACAGAGTGTCTGTATCTCGTCCCAAGCTGAGACTGCCTTTAACAACGTATGGTCCACATGGACCAGAATTTCTTCCTTTGTCATACCCATCCCCCTGTCCTCTTTGTTTGTAATCCCATTATATCGTCTCATTGCCGCCTGAACCATCCGAAATCCTGGCAAATTATCCAATATTCTGAACTCATTTTATATTTTTCTATATATTGTAGATAATTCATGCTATGAACTATCCATTGGATATTATCTGATGGAATTTACACTGAAATGTGATAAGATATAGACAAAACCTGATTAACTTACAGCCAGGAAGCGTCTGAAAGACCCAGACAGCCCTCTCCCACTGGCAGAAATGGAGGCATCTATGTTCGGAAGAAAGAAAAAGGCAGAAGTGTTCATGACCAACGACCTGGGATTATACACCACCGTACATCAGGCCCTGAAGGCCGGACAGATTCCCTGCGAAGTAAAGGTTGTCAATACAGGTACCCGGAACAGGCGGACCGGCGCACTCATCGGCAGGGTGGGCGAACGGCCTGAGCTGGAAATACAGTACTATATTTATACGCCCCTGGAATATGCGGACAGGGCCAAATATGTGATTGATGAATACAGGAAAAATTTATCCCGGTGAACAAGGAATCCATTACGTATCAGGGGAAGGACGTGATTCGTACAAATCACGTCCTTCCCCTGTTTACTTCCATCCATATCTATAACCGGCCGGCTTCCAGTCCGCTATGCCTTTAAGCCATCATCGTTCCCAGACCCGCCTGTATTATCCTTCATGGCCATGCGCTTTTGCGCAATCTTCCGCATCAGTGCGAATTCATCATAAATACTCCACTCTTCCCGGAACATACCGTCTTTTATAATATGCTGCGATATACCGGAAATGACCACGTGGGCTCCTGTGGCAGGCCCATAGATGCCAAAGCCCTCGTGGGTGCCGATTATATTCCATCTGGTGGCGCACCGGTATTCGTCCCGCTTTTCATCATAGAGATAGTATACATCCTCCACCTGCATGGCCAGATTGGGGAAGGCCTGGAACAGATTCAGCTGGTCCTGCAGGAAATCGCCTCTGCCCACCAATTCCCTGTCTGAAGGTCCATGGTATCTGTAATCAGGGGCATAATTATCCTTAAACTGATTGAACATTCTTCTGTTATAAATCTCATGATAGCTTTTTCTGATAAAATACTCTATATCGCTGTACCGCCCGTTATTATCTCCGAATCTGTCCGGAGCAAACTCGCCGTTTTGCCGTTCAATCTCTCCCCATGTACCAGTGTCTGCCTTGGCGCTACCTCCCTTATTGGCTGTGGCCTCCAATACTTTCATGGGGTCGTACCCCAATTGCCTGATTAGGCTGATTTCGTTATATACCACCCACTCCTCCACAACACGGTCACCTTTTACATAGCAGTTAGCCACTCCCCATACCACTACCTTCCTGCCGGTAGGCGGACCATAGATGGTGTGTCCCGTATTGTGGCCAATCCAGGTCCACCTCATGGAAGTATGGAAGCCTCCGTTTCCATCAGATGCCCAGATAACATCGTCAATATAATCCTTGATATCCGGATATCCGGCCAGCTTCATCACAGAGTTTGCGATGACCTGATCCCGGCCGTATGTCACACCATCCGATGTATGTACCAGGGCATTATGCTTATAATGGTCATATATCTTCCCCATCCCCTTATCATCCCATATGTCATAGGTATGGCGGATAATAAAATCCGCAGGGTCGCGCCATTTTCCAAATCCAGACATGGGCACTTCCTGCTCCCTTGCCTTGCCGTCCTTCCACATAACTGTAATATCATCCTTCAACGGCACTGACAGCTGTCCCAGGGTTTCCTGGTATACATTCCCCCTGTAGCGGATGTTCCTGTCGCAATCCTCTTTTTTACCGCCGGTACCGGACTCCTTTTGCGCCCCTGAAGGCTCCCTCAGGATATCTTCTGCTTGTGCAGCCTGATTCTTTGTGTTCTTTACCTCACTCATATATCATTCTCTCCTATCTCTCTGTTATTTCATCAGGCCAGGCAGCCAGGTAGACATCTGCGGTATGAATATTACAAATATCAGTCCAATTCCCATGGTCAGTATCCATGGCCAGATTTCCTTTACTATCTCCTCAAATGGCGCCTTGGATATCTGGGCCGCCACAAACAGGTTGCCTCCCACAGGAGGAGTTATGATTCCCAGTGTGGAATTAAATATAAACATGACCCCAAAATGGATAGGATCAATCCCGTACTGTGTTGCAATCCCCAGTAAAATGGAACTCAGTATGACATTAATGGCAATACCGTCCAAGAACGTCCCAAGAAACAATACCAATGCATTTAATATTATAAGGGCCACAATCTTTGACGAAACGCTGCCCAATATTAATGCAGCCAATTTTGTGGGTATTTCCTCCAGCGTCAGTATTTTACCGAATCCTGAGGACACGCCCAGGATAAACAGTATTGTACACGTAGTAATCACTGTTTTATAGAACATCTGGGGCAGCATTCTGGCCTCAAGCCCGCTGTTCTTCTTTAACAGCCCGTAAATCAGGCCGTAAACCACTGATACCACAGCGGCCTCTGTAGGCGTAAAAATCCCGGAATAGATACCCCCTAAAATGATAACCGGCATAATCAGGCTGAATTTCGCCTCCCACATGGTCCTCAGCTTCCGGCGCAAAGGAATGGGGTCGTTTCCTGAACAGATATTATGCTTTTTGCCGTAAATATGGCAATATACCAGGAAACAGCAGCCAATGAATAATCCCGGCAGAATCTCTGCCGTAAACAGCTTGGAGATAGACACATTGTTCAGGCTCCCGAATACAACCAGTCCCATGCTGGGAGGAATCATCTGGCCGCAGCAGCCTGCCGTGGCAATGAGAGCCGCCGCCGCTCCCTGGCTCAGCCCCTGCTTTCGCAGCTCCGGCAGGGCAATCAGACCAATGGCAGCTATGGTGGCATAGGCGGAACCGGAGATTGCGCCAAAGGCCATACAGGCCAGAACCGTTACCATCATGATTCCGCCCTTCAGCCTGCCCACCCATACATTAGCGGCTTTAAACAAACCTTCTGAGATTCCTGCCTCTGACATAATCTGTCCGGCCAGCACAAAAAAGGGAACCGCTGTCAGTGTAAAGGAATCAACACTGTTGGCCATGGCGCGCACAAAATAGGACAGGGATATGATATCACTTGTAAAAACAGAGCCCAATACCCCAATGCCTATGGCAAATCCAATGGGTACTCCCAAGAAAGCCAGTCCCAGGAACAGAACAAACAAAACAGCAACCGACATCACGCTCCCCCCTTTTCTTCCTCAATTTTGTCCGCCCCAATTCCCCCCTGGCGGATCTGTCCCGCAATCTTTACCGTACACTGGACCAGCCTTAGACACACCAGCAGAAATCCCAAGGGCATAACAAGATAAAGGAGCCACATTGGTATGGGCAGGGACACAGCGGTCTGCCCTCCCTGGCGGATGATACTCAACAATTTATATCCTTCAATCATACAGATAACGGAAAAACCAAAACATAAGATATTACATAAAATATCCAGATACAGTCTCAGACCCGGCCTGAGTAAGGAACGCACAAATGTTATCCTTATATGTTCCCCTGTCTTTACCGCATACCCTATGGAGATGAATACCATCCATACAAACATGTACCTGGTCATCTCTTCTGTCCATGGAAACGGAGTTGAAAACAGGTACCGCCCCACTATCTGAAGTGTTGTAAAAACAACCATAAGGGCCAGGAACACAGCGCCTATAAAAACTTCCAGCTTGTCGTCCACCCATTGAATCACTTTTTTCACGCTCTTTTTCACATCCTTCCGTCCTTATAAAGCAGTCATCAGTTCCTGAATGTCTCCAGTATCTCTTTGCCGCACATTTCTTCCACTTTAGGCTCGGTCGCCGCCACCATAGCATCCTTGATTTCCGCCCTGGCCTCATCGGTTAACTCCGTATAGAGAATCTTGCCCTGTTCCTGAAGCTCTTTAATCTTCTGTACGGAATCCTCCTCCTCTTTCATGGCAATCTTCCACTCCTCTTCTGCTGCCCCGGCAATTGCCTTATCATATGCAGCTCTCTGTTCTTCAGAAAAAGAATTATATTTGGCGGAAGAGATCAGTATTACATTGATGGAATAACTGTGATTGGTATCGGTAGCGTACTTCAGTACATCTATAAGCCCCTGCTGGATGATGGGCATTTTTGATGAAACCAGACCGTCTACCGTGCCTTGTTGAAGACCTGTATACAGCTCATTCCATGCCATAGGTGTAGGGATACATCCCAGTGCTTCCAGCTCCGCAATGTTAATGGGATTCTCCGGCGCCCTGCTCTTAATTCCCTGGAAATCCGCCAGAGTGTTCACTTCTCTTACATTATTCCAGAATATCCTTCCTGAGCTTCCAAAGAAAGCAGCCACTTTGACGCCCATATTTTTGTCGTCAGCAGCCTTTTTCAGCAAATCCCCCTGCTCTCCGTCCAGCTTCGCCTTGGCATCCTTTAAATCGTCGAACAGGTAGTCCGCGTTAAATACATAAAACTCCTTAATATTCGGCGCAAACTGAAGCTCTGCCACAGAAGTCATATCAATCTCTCCCAGGGTAACGGCCTCAATACTGTCGTGGTCGGATCCCACTACCTGCGCATTAGGAAATATTTTGACCTCAATTCCCACATCCTCCCCTTCAATAATTTCCTTAAACTTCAGAAAACCCTGATGGGTGGCCTCTTTTTCATTTGCCTGATGGGCAATTCTGATTTCCAGCTTTGATGATTCAGCGCCGGACGGCGAAGGAGCATCTTCCCCGCTTCCCTGCTCTTGCTTTGCCGCAGCTGGTTTATCTGTACCGCAGCCCGTTAACGCGAGAGCTAATCCTACCAGACTGATTGTTATAACCTTTTTCATTGTTTTTTTCATTTTAAACCCCTTTCTCCATCAACACATTTACGATTATTTGCTTCACTGATTCCCCAATTACAGGTTTGACCTCCCCTTATCCCTCCCTTCCCATCAGGCTTAACAGAATATATTTGCGGAAAATGAATACGTAGTCATTTTCCCGTAAAATAAATGATTGACATTTAATGTCTGTCAATCATCCATTTGTTCTAATGACGGACAGTATTCCTCACAATCAGCTGCATAGGAACCGCTACCGTCTCTGGGGGCATCTCCGGATTCTCCATATTCTCTATCAGGACCCGGACAGCCTCTTTGCACAGAATGTCATTTTGCTGCTGCAGCACAGTGAGGGAATACGACCTTAATGATGCCGCAAACGTATCATCTAATCCCATAATAGAATAATCTTCACCCGGCACATACTTATACTTTAACCGTCCGCAGTCCATGACTCCCAGAGCCATCAGGTCATTGGCGCAGAAGATTGCCTCCACAGGCAGTCCCGAGGCAAATATACGGTCGCCGGCCCGATAGCCGGACTCATACGAATAATCGCCTGCCTGTATCATACACTGGGTTATACCGCATTGTTTAAGGCCGCCCAGAAAACCTTCCTGGCGCTCATCGTGATTCAGATAGCAGCTTTCCTCCGCGGAAACATATGCAAATTCCCGCATCCCTAATCCATACAAAAATCTCGCCGCCCTCTCCCCGGCCCCGTAATTGTCAGAATAGACCATATTAATATCCGTATTAGGACTGTATACATTGAGAAGGACAAGAGGTATTCCCTTCTTTTTCCACTCCCCGGATATCTTGTGGGTCAGGGCCGATGAGGTGATGATAATACCGTCCACACAGTACTCCAAAAGCCGTCTGAGTATCTGATTGATGTCACTGTCTGGAGCCGTGTTGAACACCATTACCCTCAGCCCATATTCCTGGAGAAGATTGGTAAGTATATTAAGCAGGCCATAGTAGTACACGTTATATGTGTCAGACAACACAACTCCGATTATCCCGGTCCGGTTGGAGTTAAGACCTCTGGCCAGTGCATTGGGACTATATCCAAGCTCTTCAGCAGCCTTCAGCACCTTTTCCCTGGTCTTATGGCTTATCCTGTCATTCCACTTTTCATTAAAGACCCTGGATACAGAAGACTGGGATACCCCGGCTCTCTTTGCCACATCAAACGAAGAAATGCTTTTTATCATTCTTTTATCTATCATATAACCACCTATACCGCGATTGATTACGTCGTCATATTTTATGACTACGCAATCATTTATATCTTATATATACACTCCCCGTTTAATAATGTCAATATTAAATTTTATTTTTTACATTTTTTTGTCTATATTTCACATATCAAACCGCCAAAAATTAGCGGTTTTTTTGTTTTTCTTTTTCCCAGGCTTCTAACTTCTCCATCCAGACTCATATTTTTAATAAACGCTCCACATCCGCTTCGATTCCCCGGCAGTCATCCGCTGTCTCCATGCCGTACTCCACTACCAGGTCAGCCTGAGGGGTATATTCCCCGGCCCATGCCATGAAGCTGTCAAAATCCAGGGTTCCGTCCCCAATCCGTCTGTGGCTGTCGTGAACTCCGTCATTATTGTGAAGATGGTATGCCAGAATCTGCCCTTTCAGGCGTTCCATAACGCTGCGCAGGTCCCAGCCATTGGCATGGGCATGGCCGATGTCTATGAGCACCGGGTATCCTTCCGCCCGGCACAGGGAGACAAAGCCGCTCTCATCTAACAGCATATTGTTCCGGTCCATGACCCCCGCATTCTCCACGGCCACCGGTATTCCCAGGGGACGAAACAGTTCCTCCACCCTGCGGTAATTGGCGCAGGAATCCCGCAGCATCCTCTCCTTATCCCTGACAGCACAGTTGTTGTGATGAAAAACCATATAGCGGCTGTTAAGCCTTTCTGAATAGCGGAGGGTCTGGCCCACCAGTTCCATGGTGTACTCATACTCCGGGGTTCCCTGGGGCGCCGAGTGCTCCGCCTTGTAATAAGGGCCGTGAAAGCTGATGGGAACATGTTTTAACAGGTCCATGCTCTCCTCAAGAAGAGAGGCGAATACCTGCCGGTGGAACATGGGAAATACTTCCACTCCCACCTGTCCCTTCCATTTTTCCACATAGGGCAGAATCCGCTTAAACTCCTCCGCCTTATACATATTGGTACTGATGAGCAAAGCCATGGCCGTTCTCTCCCTTCTTTCCCGCACCTTTTTGGAGTATATACGGCTCCCTGGCAGCCCTTAGCTGCTCCGGATAGCCCAGGGACACCTGGGTGGCCCTGTCAAAGAGATGGATTCTGTCAAAATCCGGCTGGATGTATACGCTCTCTCCCGGAGCAGGGACATCCCCCTCGCTTACAGCGATAATTTCCATATTGTCCACCTGCACATATACGCCGTACCGGTTGCCGTAATCCTCCACGTACTTGACGGTTCCCTCCAGGGTATTTTCCTGGCGCCTGCGATGCAAAATCATGTGCTCCGGGCGGATTCCCAGGAACAGACGGCCGGATTCGTTGCGGGAGGCCAATCCTGACCACATGTCCGGCAGCCAGACCACCTGTCTGCCGATCACCAGCGTTCCCCTGGTATAGGATGCCTCCACAATATTCATGGAGGGGGATCCGATGAATTTTGCGGTAAATACATTGGCGGGGCGGTTGTATACATTGGCGGGGGTGTCCAGCATCTGCATTTTCCCCTCATGCATCAGGGCAATGCGCTGTCCCACGGTCATGGCCTCAATCTGGTCATGGGTCACATAAATAAGGGTCTGATGGTACATCTCATGGATTTTCACCAGCTCCTTCCTGGCCCGCAGCCTCAGCTGGGCATCCAGGTTGGAAAGCGGTTCGTCCAATAGGAAATAATCCGATCGCTTCACCACTGCCCTGGCCAGCGCCACCCTCTGGCGCTGGCCGCCGGAAAGATCCTTTGGCCTGCGCTCCTCCAGCCCTTTCAGGTCCAGCATATCCAGAACCTCCGAAAGCCTGGTCTTTATCTCCGCGGGATCCATTTTGTGGGCCTTTAGGCCGTAAACGATATTGCTTTGCACCGTCATATGAGGAAACAGGGCATAGTTTTGAAATACCATGGACACATTCCTCTCCCCGCAGGGGACATCGTTTACCAGACGGCCGTCCATATAGAGATTTCCCCCGCTGAGCCTCTCCAGGCCCGCAATCATCCGCAGGGTGGTGGATTTGCCGCAGCCGGAAGGTCCCAGCAGAATCAGGCGCTCTCCTTCCCTGATTTCCATGTTTAAATCCTTTACGATTACATTTTTGTCATAAGCTTTCACTACATGGTCAAATACTATGTTTTTCATTGATTTCTCCTTATTTGATTCCCTTGGCCGCCAACTCCCTAACCCTTGATTCCCGACATGGCAAAGGTATTGATGATATAGCGCTGGAACAGAATATACAATGCCAGCGGAATCACCATGGTCATGACAGAAACAGCCATTGCTATGGTAAACTCCGTTCCCCCCTCCGCGCTTATGTACATCTGCAGGGCCAGGGACAGGGTATAATTCTCCTTGCTTTTCAGTATAAGAACAGGCCACACATACTCGTTCCAGGAATTGATGAAAAAGATGATTCCCGTGGAAATAATGGAGGGCCGTACTAACGGGATGATGATATCCCTCATGATCTTCAGATTCTTCACATTCTCCATCCTGGCCGCCTCGATAAGAGCCCTGGGGATTCCCCGCATGGACTGGCGCAGGAGAAAGATTCCCAGCACATCCGCCAGCTGGGGCAGGGCCACGCCCCATATCTTGTCGCTGAGGCCGATTTTGGAAATCATCAGATAGTTGGGAATCATGGTAACGGTAAACGGTATGAACATGGTGGCCAGCATGATAAAGTACAGGATTCCCTTGCCCCTAAAATCAAAATACACAAAGGAATAGGCTGCAAACAGGCTGGTAACGGTCTTAAAAACAGTTACGGTGGCAGCAATTAAAAATGTATTCATGGTAATTCTTAAGAAGGGGAGCTTGCTGAATACATGGATGTAATTCTGCACCGTGGGCCTGGCCGGAATAATCTGAAATACCGTATTAAAGGCATCCTGCATGGTCTTAAAGGAATTTGACACCGCAAATACAATGGGCATCAGGATAAGGAACACGGCACACAGAAGAAGCAGGTGCCATCCCGGCTGCATTTCTTTAATTTTCATAATATACCCCCTTTTCCACAAACCGGAATTCCAGAAGCAGCAGCACAATAAACAGCACCATGGTAATCACTGAAACAGCTGACGATGTGCCTGTGCGGTACAGGGTAAACGCCTCATGGTAGGACATGTATATCAGGTTGGAGCTGGCATAGTTGGGGCCGCCCTGGGTTACCACCTTGATGGGTGTAAACACATACTGAAGCCCCTGTACAATGGTGGTGATAAACACGTAGATTCCAGTGGCCGAGCTCATGGGAACCACCATGTCGCGGAAGATTTTCCACAGAGGAATATTGTCCAGCCTGGCCGCCTCAATGACCTCCTGGGATACCCCGGACACACCTGCCAGTATGATGATAAAATTATAGCCGAACACCTTCCAGGAGGTGATTATGCTCAGTACAGCGATGACCCACCCCTCGGCCTTGGACCAGAAGGGAAGGGCCAGGCCAAAGTACTTTAACACAAGGGCCACAGGGCCGGAAATGGGGTTCAGAATCCAGATATAAAGAATGGATCCCACCACCAGGGATATGACGCTGGGCAGGAAAAACACAGCTTTATAAAAGCCCTGTCCCCTCTTAATCACCGCTGACAGGATGAAGGAAAGGATGTAGGGCAGCACAAAATTCAGCACCAGCAGTACAAGGATATACACCGCCGTGTTTCCCGCAATCTTCCAGGAATTCGGGTCCCTGAAAATGGCTGCATAGTTAGCCAGCCCCACAAACTTTTTCACCGGTTTTACCATATTCCACTCAAAAAAACTGAGATAGACCGTATAAAACAAGGGATAAAACATGAATACCGCAAACACAGCCAGCGATGGCACAAGAAACAGATATCCCAGCAGTGTCTGCTTTTTTTCTTCCTGATTCAATCTGATTTTACCTCCATAAAGGGGCAGGTATCCCCATGTACTCCGGGGATACCCGCTCCAATTTATTGTAAGCAGCTGTATTTCAGCCGGTTACTGTACTGCCAGCAGCTGGTTGATGGCATCCTGTGCTGCCTTCATGCCCTGTTCTGCCGTCACCTGCCCGCCCAGAATCTGGTCCCTCATGTCTAAGAGCATCTGCTCTGCCTGCAGGCCGGCGTCTCCCGGAAACGCTGTCCACGGAACCACTCCGTCCATCTGCTGGATGGCTGCGTTCATCATCTTGTTCTCTGCCAGGAATGTCTTAAGCCCGTTCTCAGCCCCGGCCACATCCTTTCTGGGAGGCACATAACCGGTTCCCTCTGTCCAGGCTGCCATGGACTCCACGCTGTAGAGGAACTTCTCAAATTCCCATGCCGCCTCAATCTGGTCATCGCCCTGGGCCGTAATAGCCAGGAAGCATCCTCCTGCCGGAACCATGCGCTCCTTGTCTTTCCACAGGGGGGATTTTACGGTTGCCACGTCAAACTGCGCGCCCTTCTGCACGGAAGCCCTTCTGGCAATGGTGGTGTATAACATGGCGCAGTTACCGTCAATAAAGCTCTGGCACCCTTCCTCCCAGGACATATGTAAAGCGGTCTGGTCCTTCACCATATCTGCTATCAGCTGCATGGCTTCAATTCCATCCTCCGTGGCAAAGGAGGCCTCTTTTTTGCCCTCCGCGTTGGTAGTCAGCATCTTAGCGCCGCTGCTTTCAATCAGTCCCTGCTGTGCCCAGAAATCCGCGGGCTCCTGCATATAAAAACCGTACTTTCCTGTCTTTTCCTTGATGGTCTTTGCAAACTCGCTGACCTCCTGCCAGGTAGCCGGGCCGTCCTCCGCAAGTCCTGCCTCCCTTAAGATGTCCTTGTTGATGTAGAGAACCGGATTACTCAGGGAATAGGGGATGCCCACCTGGGAACCCTGGCTGTTTACAGCCAGCTCAAGGACATTGGGAAGAAATTTGTCCTGAAGGAAACCCGCATCCTCCTTGTCAAACCTGTCTATGGCATCCTGAGGGGACACATAGGAGAAGTTATTGGAAAAATAATCCAGAAATGCCCAGCCAATCTGCACCAACGCCGGAGAATTACCTGCTGCCGCCTCTGCCTGGAGGTTCTGCATCAGTCCTTTATACATGTCCGGGTTGTATTTTGCCACTACCTGGATGTGGTCGTTGCTTTCGTTAAACTGCTTAACCAGCTCGTCTACCACCAATCCTCCCTGTGTTTCCGCATTACAGTGCCAGTATTCGATTACTGTTTTTTCTCCGGAGGAGCTGTTTCCCCCGGTCCCGGACCCTGTACCGGTATCTGTACTGGTATCTGTATTAGTGTCTGTGCCGGCCTCTGCCCCGCTTCCGGTCTGGTTTACCGCTGCTGTGCCGGTCTGCGCATTGGCTGCACCTGCGTTATCCCGGTCTTGGCTGCCTGACGCTGCACCGCAGCCGGATAAAACTGCCATTGAAGCTGATACTGAAACTGCCATGGCCAATGCCATCAAAGATTTTACACTTCTTCTCATTACTCCATTTCCTCCTAATCATTCCGTTGTATGTTTTATCTTAAAGATTGAATGTAAATTCCGGAAGATAAAATCTGTAAAATCTTTGCAAGGAATTGGAAAAGAACAAAAATAAAGCACGGACCTAATCTTTTGTCCGTGCTTTCATCCATACATATACTGTATCAATTTATACGCCCGCCGTAGGGGCATGCCTTAAGTTCCCGAATCCGGGCCATTCATCTACAATGTGACTCCCTGCTTAAAGATAGCCAAATCATGAAAACCGGCTTCCTCTGACTTAACCTTTTCCCCGGAAGCCACCCTGAGAACATATTGGAACAATTCCATGGCCACCTGGTCCTTCGTTTTTGTCTCCACCATTTCGCCGGCATTAAAATCGATCCATCCTGCCTTGTATCCGGCCAGCTTTGAATTGGAGGAAATCTTCATGGTGGGAACCAGGGTCGCAAAGGGTGTGCCCCTTCCCGTTGTAAAAAGGACAATCTGGGCGCCGGATACCGCCAGGGCCGTGGCCGCTACCAGATCATTACCCGGAGCGGACAGCAGGTTAAGGCCCTTCTCCCTGACGCGTTCGCCGTACTCCAGCACACCGCACACAGGTGAGGAACCGGACTTCTGGGTGCATCCAAGAGACTTATCCTCCAGGGTGGAGATCCCCCCCTTTTTATTGCCCGGGGATGGATTTTCATAGATAGTCTGGTTGTGGCTGGTGAAATATTCCTTGAAGCCATTGATTAGCTTCACAGTCCTGGCAAATGTCTCCTCATCCCGGCACCGGTTCATCAGAATGGTTTCAGCGCCAAACATCTCCGGCACCTCGGTGAGAATCGTGGTCCCGCCCTTGGATATAAGTATATCGGAAAATGCACCCACCGCCGGATTGGCCGTGATTCCCGACAGCCCGTCGGAGCCGCCGCACTTCATGCCGATGATCAGCTGAGACGCGTCACATTCCACCCTGACATCCCCGGAAGCCTTCTCATACAGCTGTCCCAGAAGCTCCATGGCAGCTTCCATCTCATCCTCACAGTCCTGGCATTGGAGGAATTTCACCCGTTCCGGATCATACTCACCGATATAATCCATCAGAACCGGTATATTGCAGTTTTCACAGCCCAGTCCCAGAACCAGCACACCGCCCGCGTTGGGATGATGGATGATGTCGGCCAACACCTTCCTGGTATTCTCCTGGTCCTCTCCCATCTGGGAGCATCCGTAGGGATGGGCAAACGCCACGATATCCTCCACGTTTCCCAGCATAAAACGGCGCTTTGCCTCCTGCTCCATTGCCCTGGCCACTGAATTCACGCAGCCTACGGTGGGAAGAATCCACAGTTCATTGCGCACTCCGCATCCTCCGTCCCCCCGCTTATATCCCATAAAGCTGGATGGGGATGACTTGGGAAGTTCCTTTATCTGAGGCTCGTATTGATACTCCAGCACATCGCCCAGGGCAGTGCGTACATTATGGATATGCACCCAGTCCCCGGGATTAATCTGCCGGGAGGCATATCCGATGCGGCAGCCGTATTTGACCACAGGCGCGCCCTCCGGTATTTGGCAGACTGCAAACTTATGTCCCTGGGGAATATCCTCATTTAAAACCACTGTATATGGGTCTGCCGCAACTGTACTTCCTTTGGACAGCGGCTTTAACGCCACCGCCACCGTATCTTCCCTGTTGATTTTTATAAACTCCTGCATATAACTCTTCCTCCGGGCCCGCACATATCATTTATGCCTGACAGGCATCTACACCGATTCACTCAGAACCACGTCGTACGCCTTGTCCATACCTTCTGTCTCAATCAATTCATACCACCTCTTTACATCAGCGAGAAGGGGGCTTAAATCCTGTCCCCAGTAATCCTCCCTCTTTAAAATATCCTCCACCGGAGCTGTTTTCATGAAATCCATGATTTCCTGGCTGTCATTGGCATCATCGGTGCGGTAAAATGCCATGAGAGCTGCCAGAGAAAAAGTAAGCCCCTGGGGACAGGAACCAAACATATCCCTGTATTCCAGTATGGTGGGAAGCACCCTTGCCCGGAATTTGGACACAGAGTTAAGCGCAATAGAGAGGAGCATATGCCTGATAAAGGGGTTGGAGAACCGTTCCAGCACTGCCTCTCCAAATTTCCGGTTGTCTTCTGTATCGCCAATGGCCGGTATAATTTCCCTGAAGATGCATTTGCGCAAGAGGGCGGACACCTTTTCATCCTTCAGGCACTCTCCCACCGTCTTAAGTCCGTATAAATGGGCTCCCAGCACCATGGAGGTATGGGCTCCGTTCAGGATACGCACCTTCCTCTTTTTATACGGGTCCACATTGTCGGTCCAGACCACATGAAAACCTGCCTTTTGTAACGGAAGCTCATCCTCATGTTTTCCCTGGATGACCCACAAGTGGAATATCTCAGCCGTATCCATCATATTGTCCTGTTCACCAATCCTACGGCAGAGCTCCTCATGCTCTTCCCTGGGAAATCCGGTGACAATGCGGTCCACCAGTGTGGAACAGAAATCATTTTCCCGTACAAGCCATGTCTCAAATTCCTCTCCCAGCTCCCACTGTTTTGCGTAACGGAGACAGCATTTTTCCAGCTCCTCGCCGTTGTGGTCAATCAGCTCACAGGAGAGAATAATGAAACCTTTAAGCCCCAGCCGGAACCGCTTATATAAAAGCTGGGTCAGCTTGCCGGGAAATGACCTGGCCGGCGCATCTGTAAATTGGTTGGAATCCACATACTCGATTCCCGCTTCCGTGGTATTGGACACAATAAAGCGGAAATCCGGGTTCTCGGCCAGCTTCATGTAGGCTTCAAAATCATCATAGGGATTCACGCACCTGGATATGATATCAATATGGGTGTGCTCATCCACCACCTGCCCGTTATCAATGCCTCTGAGGAACAGATTGTACTCACATCCCTGCTGCTCCAGTACGCTGCACATCCCTTTTTCAATCGGCTGGACTATGACCACAGAGCCGTCAAACAGCCCTTTGTCCTGCAGCTTCTGGAAAAAATAGTCTGCAAAGCCTCTGAGGAATCCGCCTTCGCCAAATTGGATTACTGTTTCTTTTCTTGCCATGATACACCTCCATCTTTATGTTTACAAGGAATGGATACCCCGTTGTCTGCAGCGGGGTATCCAACTCGTATCGTTAACTATTACCACAGGTTACCGTCCTCATCAAAAGGAAGATACTCAGGTTCGCTTTCAATCGTGATGCCGGGATGATTCCTGACTTCGTCATAATAAGCCTCTGACAGCATGATATGTTCCAGGTGCAGGCTGTTAGGAATCCGGACGATCCTCGGATTCTTTTTATCAATTTCATTGCAGGTGCGGACGCATACCTGTATGGCTTCCTTATCACTTTCCATGACAATGGGGATTCGGACCCCGCCAAGGACAGTACAGGTTATTGCGTTTGGATACATGGAAGCCAGGTCCAGCTGGTTAAACACCCGTTTTGTAGTTGCGCTGGAATATCCAAGACCGATTCCGTTTCCATGGGTTTCGGGGCTCAAATCCAGTACGCACACCCTTTGGGCATTGATACCGCCAGATGCATAGGGTGTACAGAACGTACCCGTAATATTCGGGTCCATGCCATCACCGCTGAAATTCTTGCCAATCTGGTCCACAACCAGTACGTCACAGGAATCCACCAGGATTCTGGGCATGTAGGTAAATGCCTCTTTGAGAAGGGGCGGCTCTTTCTCCACTATGTCCTCTGCCTGGACCGCCGCTATCTTACAGGTCTCATCAAAGGCATTTTCTATCACTGCCACTGCAAACAGTACAGGTGCATTCTCTATGATTGCTTTTCCAAACATCGGCACATACTTTGCCATGTTTTTAAAGCCCGCCTCATGGCATACCTCAGCCCCATGCTGTTTTCCAAGTCCAATGGCCATCATTTTCATGATACCGCTTTCATATGGCCCCCTGAAGGCTGTATGGGGCTTTATCCTGCAGCTGACAATGATGCCGTCCGCTTCCGCGGCATATTTGTCAATGAACACATCCATGCCTTCCTCATTGACGCCTATCTTTTTTACTTCCATGGATGAGAGAATCGGGCATCCCAGATAAGACTCCGTGATGCCGTAACTCTCCAGGACATCTTTTTGTCCCTCTGCCGTAGCTCCCCCATGGCTTCCCATGGCGGGAACCACAAAGGGCTCTGCTCCCCTGGATTTAACATAGTCTGCAATTGTCTTTGTGACCAGGGCCACGTTTGCAATTCCCCTGGATCCTGCCGTAATGGCAATCCTCATACCCGGCCTGACTTTCGCTGCAAAACTCTCCTCGGACAGGTATCCCCGTATAATTCCCGGTATATCCTCCGGCTCAATCCTGGGCCGTGGAAACGTCTGTCTTACTTTAAACATTTTAGGCAGATCCTGGCTGCTCACCAGGTCCGCTACAAATTGGCGTTCTCTCATTTTCCGCAACACTCCTTATCCGGCATTAATAAAATACATTTACAAGGAACGTAGTCAACTGTGGAATATATGTCAGCACAATAATATCAATTGCAAACAGGATATAAAATGGAACTGCTTCCTTTATGAAATCCTTTGTAGGACACTTGGTAATACCGCAGCTTACAAACATCAGTGTTCCCATGGGAGGTGTAAATGCTCCTATTGTACAGTTAAAAATATAGACCATGGCAAAATGGATATCATCAATTCCATAAGCCATTGCAACCGGATGCAGAAGAGGTGCCAGCACGATCATGGATGCGTTTCCTTCGATAAACATACCAACGATCAAAAGGAAGATATTGACCATAATCAGGAATACATACTTATTATGGATATTGCTTATCATCCACTGTGAAAACTGCTGCGGTATCTGCTCCTTTGTGAGAATCCATGAAAAACAGGTGGCGGCAGCTACAATAAGCATGATAGACGCCGTTGTCGTTACTGTTTCCTTGCACCCCTGCATCACGTTTTTAAGTGTCAGTTCTTTATACAGCAGTCCCAGCAGCACCGCATATACGATTGCCACAGTTCCCGCCTCGGAAGCAGTAAAAACGCCAATCCTTACCCCGCCGATAATAATAATCGGCAAAAGCAATGGAAGAAATGCAGGCCTGACAGCTGCTATTTTTTCAGAAACAGGAATCTTAGTGGTCCTGCTTGGCAGGTATCCTCTCTTTTTGGACAAAAAGTGTGTAAATATCATCAGTGTCACACAGAGAACGATTCCGGGCCCGATTCCCGCTATGAACAGTTTTCCGATTGATATGTTATTGATACAGCCATAGATAATCAGCCCTACTCCCGGAGGAATCAGCGGAACCACCATGCCGGACGCGGCTGTGATGACGGTTGAAAATGACTTTGAATATCCCTTTGACTCCATGGTTGGAACCAGCATCTTACACTGCATGGCCGCGTCTGCCAGGCTGGATCCGGACAAGCCTCCCATGAGAGTGGAGAGCAGGATGTTGACCTGCGCCAGTCCTCCGGGCATCCTGGCTGTCAGCACTTCACAGCAGTTCATAATGCGCTTGGTGACGCCCGTATAATTCATAAATATACCAGCACATACAAAAAAGGGGATTGCCAGGAGAGAGAGTCCCTCTGCGCCGCTTATGGTCTTCTGGGCAAATATGGAGAGATTCATTCCGGGCGTTCCGATAAAGTAAACGGCTGACGCTGATAAAACCGCAATATACACCGGTACCTTCAGGAAAAGGAGTACCAGCAAGAGAATTGCACATATGATAACCAGATTATTCATCTTCGTCCTCCTCTACCAATTTTTCTACTTCATCCTCGTAACCAAACACATTGACAAGAAAATAGTTAAAGATCTGAAGCATACAGGAAACCGGTACAATCATATAAATCCAGGTAAACGGTAAGTTGAGAACCGCTGTTGTCCTTCCTGTACGCATGAAAAGCTGAAGATAACCAATGCTTGTATAGCACAGGAATCCCAGTACCGCTGTCACCACCAGCCCGATAAAAATACTCACGATTTTGCGGACCGGTTTTGGGAATATCTCATATAAGATTTCTATTGCCGAATGGTTTCCTGTACGGTAAGCCGCACCTCCTGCTGCAAATACGACCCATACAATGAACGCAGCCTGTATTTCCTCTATCCATCCGAATGGTTTTCCAACCACATAGCGGGCGATAACGCCCGCAAATGTGCATCCTACAAGAATAACCAGTGCAATAGAAGCAATCACTATATCCAGATTAATAAGAATCTTAAAAAGCTTGCTGTCTTTTTTCATTCCATGCTCCTATCTGTAGTCAGAACTGTTTATTTTGCTGCTTCCTTTACCGTGTCGTACAGTCCGTCACTCCAGCCAAGGGTTTCGCCTGCGATATCATAGAATGGCTGTCCTGCCTCAATCCATTTTGCCTTCTGCTCGTCTGTCAGGGTAGTGATGGTCACGCCCGCATCCAGCAGTTTCTGCCTTGCATCTGTCTCTGCTGCTTCCTGTAATTCATTATTGTACAGTCCTGCCTCGTCTGCTGCCTCTGTAAGGATCTTCTGCTGGTCAGCTGTCAGGCTCTGGAAAAACGTATCTCCGCAAATCCACATGGAGGTGGCCAGTATATGCTCATCCTCTACCAGATACTTGGCAACCTCCTGGAAGCTTCTGTTGGCAAGAGGAGTGATTGGGTTTTCCACAGCGTCAATGGTCTTTGCCTGCAGTGCCTGGTAAACATCACCCATATCCATACCCACAGAGGATGCTCCCAGGGAATTAAAACTGCTGATGGAAAGATCGTTGGATGAAACTCTCAGCTTCAGGCCTGCCAAATCTTCCGGAAGCGTCACCGGTTTTACGGAAAGAATATTTCTGGCTCCATATATCCAGTTGGATGACAGAACGCGGATGGAAGCTTTCTGTGCCAGCTCATCGCACAGTCCCCTGTACCAGTCGCTGTCAATGGCTGACCACTCCTCATCCCAGGTATCAAACATGAACGGCGCATAGAAAATTCCAAAGTCCGGTACTCCGTAATCCGCAAGAAACGCACCATCTGCCACTGTAATCATGGGCTCGCCCAGAATCATCTGGTCAATCAGTTCTGTCTTCTTACCCAATGCAGAGTTTGGGAAAAGTTCCATCTTAATGGTTCCGTTGCTCTTAGACTCAACCAGTTCCTTCCACTTCTCAACAGCCTTTGCTGCCGGCTCAGAAGTGGCGTTCTCATAGCCAACCTGAATCGTAACCACATCGCCTGCTGCCGGCTCTGTACCTGCATCTGCCTGTGCTGCCGTTGTATCGACTGCTGAATCGGCTGCCGCCGCACTCTCTGTGGTGCCTGCCGCTGTGGTGGACCCAGTACTTCCGCCTCCACATGCTGTCAAGCTGGCTGCCGCCAATACTCCTGCCATTGTAAGTGCTGCTAATCTGTTAAATCTCATAATCTTACCCTCCATATATTAATATTTTTTGTTACCTTTACCTTTTGTGTCTTATCTGTCTGTAAAGTCCAGGATTACCTTCAGCATATTTCCCGGGTTGTTAGCAAAATCATCGAATGCTTTGGCCCCATCCTCAAATTTATATATATTGGTAATAATTCCCTTTACCGGTACCTTTCCTTCCTTGACCAGATCAATCAGCTCCACAAAATCTTTCTTAAGAGCATTCCTTGAACCAAATACATTAAGTTCTTTTTTCTGGAGCAGTGTAAAATTGAAATCCAGGTTTTTCTTTCCTACTCCGATGACAACCACCTTTCCCCCAAAACAGGCCGCGTCAATGCAGTTCTGGAATGTGGATGGAAGTCCCACCGCCTCAATGGCGATATCAAACCCGTTCCCGTCTGTAATCTCCTTCACCGCTTTGTCAAAGCTCTCCGGGGAATCATTGAGGATGATGCCATCCACGCCGAACTCCCTGGCCATGTCCAGTTTTCCCATGGACACATCGGATATGTAAACCACTGCCCCCTTTGCCTTGGCTGCCACCGCAGCCAGAACGCCGATGGTACCGGCTCCTATGACCAGAACCTTGTCTCCCTGCTTTACCTCTGCCCTGCTGACACCATGATAGCTGATGCAGAAAGGCTCAATGGCTGCAAGAAGCATGGGATCCAATCCCTTTCCGTCATACACACGCTCCTCAGGCATGGTTATATACTCCTGAAACGCCCCGTCTCTCTGGCATCCCATGGTCTGGTTATCCATACATGCATTCACGATTCCATGCTCGCAGGAATAACAGTGTCCGCAGTTAAAATATGGATTGCAGGTTACAATCATTCCCGGGCGAAGGCCCTGTCCATTGTCCTCATCCACCTCCACGATTTCCGCAGAAAACTCATGGCCTGGTATCCTTGGATAATCGAAGTATGCGAAAGTCCCCTTGTAGGAACCCAGATCGCTTCCACAGATTCCCCCATACAGGAGTTTCAGCAGAACCTCACCTTTTTGCCTAACCGGTTTGTCGATATCCCTGAACTCTACCTGACCGGGTGCATTAATATACATTGCTTTCATTAATCTTCCTCCCAGCTGAGATATATTCTTTGTTGTATACATCATAGTATATATTAATGAATACATCATGTCAACTGATTTTCTGACCGTGTTTTATATTTTGTATATAATGACCGATTTTATTCCATATTTTTATGCAATATAACTATTGTTCAACCATTTTATTTCACCCCCTTATTGAACCGGCGCGATATCTATGATAAAATACTTTCATATATATTAAAAGAGGGGGGGTATGTTCATCATGGTTAAAACCAATCTGAAAACCTTGGCATACAACACAATCAAGCAAAAAATCGTCACCTGTGAATATGCGCCGGGGACATTTTTAAATGAGGAAATACTGACTGATGAATTAAAGATAAGCAGAACGCCCATCCGCGATGCCTTAAGCAGGCTGGAGCAGGAGGGCCTTATTGAGATAAAACCAAAAAAAGGAATCACCGTAACCGCCCTGTCCATTAAGGATGTGAACATGATTTTTGAGATACGGAAATTATATGAGCCTTATATTCTGAAAAATTACGGTTCCTTTCTGGACGAGGACAAGCTGAACGAATTCTATCACATTTTTTCCCATAAGGACGCAAACAGCGAGTGCTTCCAGAACAACAATTACTTTTATGACTTAGACTCCTCCTTCCACCAAATGATTGTGGACGCCTGCCCTAACGTTTACCTGCGCCAGAATTACGCACTGATACAGACCCAGAGCGAGCGTTTCCGCTTCATGACAGGCAATATCTCCAACAACCGTCTGGAGGATACCTTCAGGGAACACATCGACATCATTATCCCCTGTCTGCAAAAAGACTGGGATACTGCGGTAGAAAAGCTATTGTATCATCTGGATGAGTCTAAGAGATCTACTTTCAAGCTGGTGTTTGACAGTATTGACAGTAATAATATTGGGTTCTGATTGGGTTTGGATTGGGTTTGAATGTAAATGAGGCGGAGGGTCATCCATCCGTGAGCGGGATGGGGGCGGGGGAGGCGGATGCTGGCTGCGGAGCGGGTATCACTAAGGCCGCGGAAATCGGCTTTAAACAAGATTCAGGCGACCCAACTCGCGTTTTATATACTGCCAGGAATCCAGGTACTGAGCTCAGACAAGGGTACGCCTGAATCTTAAAGCCGCTTCCCACATCCTAAGTGATACCAACGCTCCTGTAGATGCATCCGCCTCCCCCGCCCCCATCCCACTCACCCGCAACGTATCGTCCCGCCTGCATCATTTATATCAAAATCAGGTAAAAAAGAAAAATGGCATGCCAGGGATATTGGCATACCAAACAATATACAGGACAATATAAAAGGCCGCATTATCTTGATTTCATCCTGATATGCGGCCCTCTGGCTGAGTATTATCTGTCTAAATGTTAATCTAAATACAGGCAACCACTTTCCGATTCCCCAGTATCATCAGCCAGAGATCCTTTTTCTATCCTATGCGGGGAAGAGACAGCGGACGCTCTGGAAATGTAGTGGATGAGAGGCGGGAAGGCAGGGCGGGAGGCGGCTTTGGAGCAGTTCGGAGAGACTTAGGCCCAAGGGACGGGAAAAGCCGGGGTTGCGCAGGGCGCTCCACGCCCGGAGCAAAGCAAAGATGGAGCCGAACTCATCAGGAGTTCGGCGTAATTTTTGCGGTCCCCGGGTTTTCCCGGCCCTTGGGCCTTAGTCTCTCCCACTGCGGAAACCGACGCCTCCCGGGCTGCGTTCCCGCCTCTCACGGACGCGGCCCCCCAACGCGTCCGCGTACCCTACCCCAACCTATGTATAAACAGCCCGCTCCGCAGCTTCGGCTCAAACCAGGTTGACTTAGGAGGCATGAGAAGCCCTGCATCGGCCACTGCTAACAGCTCCTCTATGGAAGTGGGATACATGGAGAACGCAGCTTCCATATCCTCGGATACCCTGCGCTCCAGCTCCTTTAATCCCCTGATGCCGCCGATGAAATCAATGCGTTTATCCGTCCTGGGATCACCTACCCCAAGAACCGGACCCAAAAGCTGGTCCTGAAGAATGGACACATCCAGTCCCTTCACCGGATCGCTGCTCTGAAACTCCGGCTTCACCCTGAGACAGTACCATCTGCCGCCGAGAAACATGCCGAATGTTCCCTTTTCCCTGGGCCAGAAGGCGTCTGATTCCGGTTCCCCGCAGCCAGGATCCCCCCATGCAGCCACATCAAACCGCTCAGCCGCAGCAGCCAGGAAATCCTCCTGTCCCAATCCGTTTAAATCCTTTACCACCCGGTTATAGGGCAGTATCTTAAGCTCCTCGTCCGGAAACAGTACGGCCAGGAAATAATTGAAGGGTTCCTTCCCCGTATAATCCGGGTTCTCTTCCCTTCTCTTAAGCCCCACCTTCACAGCGGAGGCAGCCCTGTGGTGGCCGTCTGCAATATAAGTGCCCGGTATGGCTGCAAAAGCAGCCTCCACGGCCCCCACCATGCTTCTGGCGCCAATCATCCACACCCTGTGGCGGATTGCGTCCTCTGACACAAAATCATACAGAGGCGCCTCCTCCTTTACCCTGGCCACCAGGGCCTTAAGCTCCTGATTCTGCCTGTAGGCCAGGAAAATAGGGCCCGTGTGGGCGTTGGTGGCATCCACATGGCGGATACGGTCCAGCTCTTTATCCTCCCTGGTATTCTCATGTTTCTTTACCACGCCGTTCACATAGTCGTCAATGGAACAGCAGGCCACGATACCGGTCTGGCTCCTTCCCTCCATGGTGAGTTCATAGAGGTAATAATTCTCCTCAGGGTCAGTCACATAGACCCCTTCCTCAATCTGACAATCAAGCAGCTCCCTGGCCTTGTCATAGACACGGCTGTCATAGGTATCCACGTCATCCCCAAACTGAGTCTCAGCCCGGTCAATGTTCAGGAAGGAAAGGGGGTTGCCCTTAACGGCCTCACAGGCTTCCTTTCTGTTATACACATCATAGGGCAGGGCCGCCACCCGGGCCGCCTTGTCCGCCGCGGGCCTGATACACATAAATGGTTTTACTACTGCCATAGTTTCTCTCCTGTTTATCTAAGGTTACAGTCCGTCCACGGAAACGGGCAGTTACTTAACCACCCGCACCCTCAGCACACCTTTGATGGCCCTGAGCTTCTGAATAGTGGAATCCTCTGCCTTGTGCTCCAAGTCCAGCAGCGTGTAGGCATACTTATCCCGGCTCTTATTGGTCATATCGGAAATGTTCATGCCCTGTTCGGCCAATATAGCTGTAATCTGTCCAATCATGTTGGGAATGTTCATATGAAGCACGGCCACACGGCTCTCTGCCTGGCACATGCCCATGTCGCAGGACGGAAAATTGACGGAGTTTTTAATATTTCCATTCTCCAGGTAATCTGTCAGCTCCTTCACAGCCATCACTGCGCAGTTGTCCTCGGACTCCTTTGTGGAAGCGCCCAGATGGGGAAGCAGGATGACCCTCTCCATGTTTGCAACCTTTGGATTTGGGAAATCGCTGACATAGTAGCGCACCTTTCCTGCATCCAGCGCTTCCGCCATATCATCGTCATTGACCAGGGTATCCCTGGAGAAGTTGAGGATTACCACCCCGTCCTTCATAATAGCCAGTTTTTCTTTGTTGATCATTCCCCTGGTGGAATCCATAAGAGGCACATGGATGGTGATATAATCACATTCCTGGAAAATGATGTCCGCGTTGGTGATATGCTTTACATTCCTGGACAGCCTCCAGGCCGCATTGATGGAAATATACGGGTCGTATCCGTATACCTCCATTCCCAGATGGGTGGCTGCGTTGGCAACCTCCGCCCCGATGGCGCCCAGGCCGATAACTCCCAGCTTCTTGCCCTTAATCTCGCAGCCAGCAAATGCCTTCTTGCTCTTCTCTGTATCCTTGGTGATGTTGTCATCCTCCGCATTGGCCTTGCACCACTCGATACCGCCCACGATATCCCGGGATGCCATGAGCATGCCTGCGATCACCAGCTCCTTTACGCCGTTGGCATTGGCTCCCGGTGTATTAAATACAACGATGCCCTTCTGGGCGCAGGAGTCCAGAGGAATATTGTTGACACCTGCTCCCGCACGGCCCACTGCCAGCAGGTTCTCAGGAAGTTCCATATCATGCATGGAAGCACTGCGCACCAGGACGGCGTCAGCATCAGCTGCCTTGTCTGTCATCTCATATCCGGCCGGAAACAGCTCCGTGCCGCACTTTGCAATGGGGTTCAAGCAATGAATTTTTTTCATAATAATCCAACTCTCCTCTTATATGTCCAAAGACTTTTATTTCCTGTGCTTCTTCTCGAAGTCAGCCATAAATTCCACCAGTTTCCCAACACCCTCCGCAGGCATTGCATTGTAAATGCTGGCGCGCATGCCGCCCACGGTTCTGTGTCCTTTCAGATTCTCAAAGCCCGCTGCCTTTGACTCCTTCACAAACAGGGCGTCCAGTTCCTCGTCCCCTGTTACAAAGGGCACGTTCATCAGTGAGCGGTCCTTCTTAACCACAGTACCCTTAAATAACTGGCTTTCATCCAGGAAATTATAGAGGATCTCAGCCTTCTTTTCGTTGTATTCCTTCATGGCTTCCAGGCCGCCTCTGGCCTTCAGCCACTTAAATACCTTTCCGCACATGTATATGCCGTATGTAGGCGGTGTATTGTACAGTGACTCTGCGTCCGCATGGGTCTTATAACGGAGCATGGTAGGTGTCCCGGGCAGCACATCCTCTGTCACCAGGTCCTCCCTCACAATGACAATGACGGTTCCCGCCGGTCCCACGTTCTTCTGGGCGCCTGCAAAGATCAGGCCGTACTTTGTCACATCCACGGGCTCGGACAGAAAACATGAGGACTGGTCAGCTACCAGAAGCTTTCCCTTTGTGTTGGGAAGAGTCCAGTACTTGGTGCCGTAAATGGTGTTGTTCTCACAGATATACACATAGTCCGCGTCCTCGGAAACAGGCAGGTCGGAGCAGTCCGGAATATAGCTGAAGGTCTTGTCAGCGCTAGACGCAATGGCATTGGCCTTTCCGTAAATGGCGCCTTCCTGATATGCCTTTTTAGCCCACTGTCCGGTAAGGATGTAATCTGCCGCCTTGTTCTTCATCAGGTTCATGGGCACCATGGCAAACTGCTGGGATGCGCCTCCCTGAAGAAACAGTACCTTATAATTATCCGGAATATGTAAAAGATCCCGCAGGTCTGATTCAGCTTCCTTGATGATGGTGTCATAAGCCTTAGATCGATGACTCATCTCCATCACTGACATTCCTGTTCCCCTGTAATCCAGCATCTCTGCCGCGGCTTCTTTCAGGACGTCCTCCGGCAAAACGGCCGGTCCGGCTGAAAAATTGTAAACTCTGCTCATCTTGTTCTCCTCCTTTAAATGGTTGTACTTGCTGCACATATCCTCTTTAATATATATACACAGAGGACTCCTCCATATGCGGAACCCGGCACAATACAATGCCATACCGCATACAGAGAAGTCGCCTGACTGTATACTCCATCGTATATCTGTCCCACCTGTCCCGGCATGCATTCTGTCGCTTTATCGTGCTAATCTGATAACGCAGCCAAGATATTAAAGACTACTATACACTGTTTTTAATTAATTTTCAAGTCTGTATCGTCAAAAGCATCTGCAATGGGCGCTCCCGGTGATACCATAGGGAATACCTTGTCATCGCAGCTGATCTGACAGTCAATGACCACAGGAATATTTAAGGAGATGGCTTCCCGGAGCACCGGCTCCAGCTCTTCCTTCTGCGTCACACGGTAAGCCCTGGCTCCCATGGCCTCTGCTATCTTCACAAAATCCACGGAATCATTCAGTATGGTCTGGGAATAGCGCTTGCCGTAGAACAGGGTCTGCCACTGGCGTACCATGCCCAGTACATGGTTATTCACGATAACCTCCACCACCGGGATATTATACCGGGTTGCCGTGGCAATCTCGTTCATGTTCATGCGGAAGCAGCCGTCGCCTGCAATATTGATAACCGTCTTATCCCTGCATCCCATCTTTGCGCCTATAGCGGCACCCAGGCCGTAACCCATGGTTCCCAGTCCTCCCGAAGTGAGAAGGGTGCGGGGCTGGCGGTACTGGTAGTACTGAGCCGCCCACATCTGGTGCTGTCCCACCTCAGTGACAATGACAGCGTCCCCGCCCGTCACCTCGTTGATGGTCTGGACGATGAAAGGACCTGTCAGCAGGTTCTTATCATAGCGCAGGGGGTACATATCCTTCATACGCTCTATGTGGGCTATCCACTCGTCGTGGTTCACCGGGTCCAGCCTGGCATTCAGCTTGCGCAGGATGACCTTCACGTCCCCGATGATGCTGGCATCCACCTTAATATTCTTGTTAATCTCTGCCGGGTCGATGTCCAGCTGGAGAATCTTTGCATTCTTCGCAAACTTGGACGCATTACCGGTCACACGGTCGCTGAACCTGGCGCCCACCACAATCAGCAGGTCGGCCTCGGTTATGCCGAAGTTGGAGGTTTTGGTGCCGTGCATGCCCACCATACCCGTGTACAGCTCGTCAGCCCCGTCAAAGGCGCCCTTTCCCATAAGACTGTCCGCTACCGGCGCCTGAATCTTATGGGCAAATGCCCTAAGCTCATCGGACGCATTGGACAGCACAGCGCCGCCGCCCACAAAGATAAACGGCTTTGACGCTTTGCGGATCATCTCCACGGCCCGGTCCATGTCCTGCTCTGTAATGGTATCGCTCTGGCGCACGATTTCCTCTGGAACCTGCTTCTCATATTCGCAGGGCGCAGCCGTCACGTCCTTGGTGATATCCACCAGCACAGGGCCGGGGCGGCCTGTCTGGGCAATGGTAAATGCCCTTCGGATAACCGTCGCCAGACGGTTTACATCCTTAACAATGAAATTATATTTAGTAATGGGCATGGTCACGCCCGTAATGTCGATTTCCTGGAAACTGTCCTTGCCCAGCAGACTGTTGGTCACGTTGCAGGTAATGGCCACCACCGGCACGGAATCCATATAAGCAGTGGCAATGCCTGTTACCAGATTGGTGGCGCCCGGACCGGATGTGGCCAGGCACACGCCCACCCTGCCGGTGGCCCTTGCGTAGCCGTCAGCCGCATGGGAAGCTCCCTGCTCATGGGATGTCAGGATATGGGTAATCTCATCCTGGTGCTGGTACAATGCATCATATATATTCAGGATAGCGCCGCCCGGATAACCAAATACGGTGTCCACGCCCTGTTCCTTCAAACACTCAACTACAATCTCTGCCCCCGTCAATTTGCTCATATACTGCACTCCTTTTCTTCATGTTATTTCATGATGCCCCGACAATCATTTTACCTGCAGCACAGCTCCCCTGTCAGCGGAAGTAACCAGGGACGCGTATCTGGCCAGATATCCTGTGGTGACCTGCGGTGTACGGGGCTGCCACTTGGCCTTCCTGGCTTCCATCTCCTGGTCGGATACCAGCACGTTCAGCTCATGGTTGTCAATATCAATGGAAATAATATCCCCCTCTTCCACCAGGGCAATGGGGCCTCCCACTGCTGCCTCAGGTGAGGCGTGGCCGATGGAAGCGCCTCTGGAGGCGCCGGAGAAACGTCCGTCTGTAATCAGGGCCACCGTGGAGCCCAGTCCCATACCGGCAATGGCAGAGGTAGGATTGAGCATCTCCCTCATGCCCGGACCTCCCTTAGGTCCTTCATAGCGGATAACCACCACATCCCCGGCTACAATCCTGCCGCTCTTGATGGCGTCAATGGCATCCTCCTCACAGTCAAATACCCTGGCCGGTCCCTCATGCTTTAACATCTCAGGCGCAACAGCGGAGCGCTTCACCACTGCGGAATCCGGTGCCAGATTGCCCTTTAATATGGCAATGCCGCCGGTCTGGCTGTAGGGATTCTCCACCGGACGGATAACCTCCGGGTTCCTGTTGACGCAGTCCTTTATATTCTCTCCTACGGTCCTGCCCGTGACAGTCATGCAGTCCAGGTTCAGAAGCCCCTTCTTGCTGATTTCCTTCATAACCGCATAGATTCCCCCTGCCTCGTTCAAATCCTCTATGTAGGTAGGTCCTGCCGGTGCCAGATGGCACAGATTGGGGGTTCTTGCGCTGATTTCGTTGGCAATATCCACGTTCAGCTCCACGCCCGCCTCATGGGCAATGGCAGGAAGGTGAAGCATGCTGTTGGTGGAGCATCCCAGCGCCATATCCATGGTCAGGGCGTTCATAAATGCTTCTTTTGTCATGATATCCCTTGGGCGGATGTTTTTCTCGTACATCTCCATCACCTTCATGCCGGCATGTTTCGCCAGCTTGATGCGCTCGGAGTAAACAGCCGGGATGGTGCCGTTTCCCTTAAGTCCCATACCCAGGACCTCGGTCAGGCAGTTCATGCTGTTAGCCGTATACATGCCGGAACAGGAACCGCAGGTAGGACATGCCTTATTCTCAAACTCCTTCACATCCTCCTCGGACATGTTGCCTGCCGCGTAAGCGCCCACCGCCTCAAACATGCTGGAAAGGCTGGTTTTATGCCCCTTCACATGGCCGGCCAGCATGGGACCGCCGCTGACAAACACGGTGGGCACATTGATCCTGGCTGCCGCCATCAGAAGTCCCGGAACATTCTTATCACAGTTAGGCACCATTACCAACGCGTCAAACTGATGGGCCAGCGCCATACACTCTGTGGAATCCGCAATCAAATCCCGGGTCACCAGGGAATACTTCATGCCGATATGCCCCATGGCAATACCATCGCAGACAGCAATGGCCGGGAACACCACCGGAGTACCGCCGGCCATGGCAACGCCCAGCTTCACGGCATCCACAATCTTATCCAGGTTCATATGGCCCGGAACTATCTCATTATAGGAACTTACAATACCTACCAGAGGCTTTCTCATCTCTTCCTCTGTCATACCAAGAGCATTAAACAGGGACCTGTGGGGTGCCTGCTGCATACCTGTCTTAACCGCATCACTTTTCATGTTGTATCCCCTTTCATCTAATCCGGATCATCCAGTCATAACCGTCCGTCTGTCAATCATCCAATCCGTTCCGCAATCAAATCACCCATTTTACAGGTGCCCACCCTGGTACATCCCTCGGACATAATATCCCCGGTTCGGTACCCTTCTGTGAGCACAGTCTGTACCGCCTTTTCAACAGCGTCCGCCTCCCGGTCCATATCAAAGGAATAGCGCAGCAGCATGGCTGCCGAGAGGATGGTGGCAATGGGGTTGGCCATATCCTTTCCCGCAATATCAGGCGCAGAGCCGTGGCTGGGCTCATAGAGGCCGAATTTGCTCTCATTCATGCTGGCAGATGACAGCATTCCGATAGAGCCCGTAATCATGCTGGCCTCATCCGAAAGGATGTCCCCAAACATATTCTCTGTAAGAATCACATCAAACTGGCCCGGATTCATGACCAGCTGCATGGCGCAGTTGTCCACCAGCATGTGGGACAGCTCCACCTCCGGGTAATCAGCGGCCACTTCCTCCACTACCTTCCTCCACAATCTGGAGGAATCAAGGACATTGGCCTTGTCCACGCTGGTTACCTTCTTCCTGCGCTTCATGGCAATATCAAAGGCCTTGACGGCAATCCTTCTGATTTCCTTTTCATTATATGTAAGTGTGTCCACGGCTGTCATGACGCCGTACACTTCCTTTGTGTACCTGTCTCCAAAATAAAGGCCGCCTGTAAGCTCCCTCATGATGACCATGTCAAATCCGTCCCCGATGATCTCCTTCTTCAGAGGGCAGGCCTCAGCCAGTTCCTTATAAAGATAAGCCGGCCTGATATTAGCGAACAGCCCCAGTCCCTTGCGGATAGCCAGAAGCCCTGCCTCGGGCCTGAGGTTAGGAGCCACGTCATACCACCGTGAGTTTCCCACGTCTCCGCCCACGGCCCCCAGGAGCACTGCATCGCTCTTTCTGGCCGTCTCCAGGGCTTCCTCTGTCAGGGGCACACCGTACGCATCAATGGAGCATCCCCCCATCAGAATCTCGGTATAATCAAAGGAATGGCCGAACACCTTTCCCACCTGGTCCAGCACCTTCCTGGCTTCCCTCACAATCTCCGGTCCAATCCCATCGCCTGGAATCACAGTCACATTATAATTCATAGTGCATATCTCCCCTGTCTTCTATTCTTTATGGTTATATCTATCCATAATAATATAATTTCTTTCAATCATATATCATTTGAAAAGGTATTTCAACCTTTCCGGCAGAATTTCGCTATCGTGAAATATACAAGTTTGGAATTATTATCATGACTGGAAGTTATGGAAGTTCCCGCAACAGCCTGCCTCTTATTTCCTTTCCCCGGTTCCTATGCCTCCCTGACCAGGCAATATTGTCTCAGCGCAAAATGCTTTTCCATCACGCCAAAGACCTTAAATCCAAAATGCTCATAAAGAGGCACATTATCCGGATTATGGGTTTCCAGGGATATCATAAGCTTGTGCTGGTCGGCATAACGGATAACCTCGCCTAACAGAAGGGCTGCCAGGCCGTGGTGCTGCATATCCGGCCTTACAGCCAGATAGATAATGTGTATCCGTTCCGTCCGGTGCAGCTGTGCCGTCCATCTGGAGTTGAGGTAATCCTTGCCCAGCATGAACTTCCACAGGGTCTTAAGGCTGGGGTCCTCCTTAATCAGAAACTCATCGGTTCTGAGAGACGCCCATGCCTCTGCCAGATAGTAGGTCAGCGGATTATAGGGCTCGGTTTCATCGGAGACAACCAGCAGGGAATTCATCTCAGGGCTGTCTGAGTATATCTCGCAGGTCTCATAGAATTCTGTCAGGTCGCAGGCAAACAGCTCCGGCAGAAGCCGTTTCCTAATCTCCTCATCCGGGATCAGTTTGCAGTATAACGGGTCGTGCTCAAAACATCCGGTCAGAAGTTTCTCCAATCTGGGCAGGTCCTCCTCCTTAACCCGGTATAATTGTCGGCTTTCCATCTCTCATTTACTCCTCCTGTATCTTACTCTCACTTGTATATAAATCCACTTTTAATTCAGTAGCCCGATGCCCGGCCTGCCGGATTGCCTCCAGGAGCTTGCCGGCGGACGCTATCATGTACCGGATGTCATCCCCATAACAGCCAATCTGATTCTCCCGGGCCCTGACAAGGATATCATATTCCTCCCGGGTATCCGGATTTTCTTCCCCGGCCCTGGCCTTCAGGCTCTCAACCAGGCGAAACAGGTTCTGATGGTGGATAATTCTCCCCGCCCCCCATTTAAGCCGGCCGGGCGGCTGGTTCAGAACGTATTCCGTAAAATAGGTATAGACCTCCTCCTCAAACAAAAATGCATAGCGGTTGTTGTCTATTGTATAGACCGCCTCCAGGGCTCCGGTCAGGTCGCGGTTTTCAAGACAGGCAATGGCCCTGTCCATGGCCCTTACATTTTCCTGGACCGCCTGCTGGGGAAAGAGCACATCATCGTGCCAGCTCAGCCGGACAAAATAGTCCTGCTCCTTTTTAAAGATACGCAGGAGTTCCCGGTTCAGGGACCTGCATCCGGCTGCCAGCAGAAAGGCCTTTTCTTCCTCGCCGCGGTCCAGAAGCCGGCCGTACGCCCTGTTTATCTCCCTTATTTTACTGTAAAGGGCTTCTCCTGCCTGGATTCCCTGTTTCAAAACCAAATGCAGACCCGGCAGATCCGCGTCTGCCCCGCGGCACACACTGCCGTCAATACTGGCTGCTGCGCCTTCAAACAGTCTCGCAAAATTCATGGGCACTGCCGCTGTCCTGTCAAAAGCCAGCACAAGGCCGGCGTACATCTCATGGTGGAAGCGGTATACCGGTTCCTGGTAAAAATTTTCATTATCATACTGGGAATGGTAATGTGTCTCCATGAATTCCCCTGCGCTGAAATCATTGACCATGGACGGAATCCCTCCCACAGCCATGGAAAAATCATCCGACCAGGTCTGTATGGGACTCAGCACTTCCACTCCCTCAGGATATGGCTGGTCCGCAAAAAAACCGGCTGGCAGACCGGTTATAAATTCCTCCAGGAAATCCGCATATTCATACACGCACCTCACAGCATCCTTCCTGCCATGGGCGTGGGCAGGCAGCTCGAAGTTCAGATCCGCGATAACCTTTCCCGCCCAGTCAGGCCTGGCCGTAAATACCTGCTCATAGGCGCCTGCAGACCAGTCGTATTTGGAATTCACCACTCCCCACTCCTCCGCAGCCATGGCGCAGAACACAAGGGTCTTTCTGGGCTTATACCCTGACCGCAGCACGGCTCTGGCTATGCCAAGCATCATGGCCACCGCGGCATTGTCATCCTGAAATCCGCTGAAATAGGAATCATAATGGGCTGACAGCAGAATCATTCCTTCCTCTGTCCCTGGTATGGTTCCTATGATATTATAAGTCTCCTGATCCTTAAGCACCGTGGACGAGGCGTCCAGGCGCACCTGCACCTGTTTATCCTCCCCCATGGACGCCTTCAGCACTAAAGCGTCAGCGCGGGACATGGAAAAGGCTGGGGCGTAATCCGGACCCGCTATGTCCTGGGCGTTAAGCGCTTCGTCGTTTACCTCCCCGTACCCCTGCTCCTGGACAGCAATCAGGGCAGCCGCCCCCTTCAGCCAGGCCTGGTATACAGGAAAATTAATCCACCACTCATCTCTCTGGTTGATGTCAATAAGAACCAGCTTTCCGGTCACATCCACCTGTCTGTAATCTGCCGCCGTTCCCTTTCCCAGATATACCAGGCTGAATTCCCGGAATCCGCCGGTATGAAAATCAGTCTGGTAAGCCCCCAATTGAAACCGGTGCTCCCTGCCCTGGCTGTCTGTAAAAACCATGACTGCCTTCTCAAACTCCCAGCTGTCCACGCATATCCTGTCCTTATGCACGTCCGAAAGCCCCAGGGACTCCATTTCCCGGACCAGCATTTCGCCTGTCTCAAACTCTGCCCTTGATCCCGCAGTTCTGTATCCCAGCACCGGATTGGTACGGTATTGCTCCATCCGTTTAGCCAGGCTGTAGGAATATCCGGTGTCTGTTTCCATGCAGATTCTATTTCTCCACTCTTCCCCATTCATGACACATCACCTCAAAAATAGCTGTAGGAGTAAAATTCCCATACTCCTACAGCATCCTGTATTCCATGTTCAGTTGTGTTACTGGTTAATCTTTGCTCCGTCATCCCCTACCCAGTAGGAATCCGGCGTCAGACAGTTGGTCAGCATCTCGCCGTTGTCAGCGCAGTAATACTCCCTGCCTTCCCACTGTATCCATCCGGTGGCCATATAGCCCTGTGCGTCAAAGAAATACCACTTATCTCCTATCTGCTGCCAGCTGTTGGCCGGATAGCTGCCGTCTGCGTTGCGGTACCACCATTTTCCGTTTTCCGGAGTCTGCACCCATTCGCCGTTTCCTCCTGTGGGATTCTCCCTGAACTGGGCCGCCTTTTCCTCCGGTATGTACGTGCTGGGAGATTCCGCCCAGTCTCCTTTTTCCTTGCTGTCAAATTTGCTTACAGGCCTAACCCTGACCGTGTATGCCGTATTGCCCTTCTGCATGCGCTCGCGGCAGTTGCATGTATTGGTGCTGACTGTCATGACCGCGCCCACAGCCTTGTCGTCCCTGTACACGCGCACCTCATAGCTGCCCGCTGCCGGTATGGCGTCCCAGGTGGCTATGCCGTCCTCTGTGAGGACCACGTTTGTCAAAGCATGAAGGGAGGTGTTCAGGGCCTGGAGCTCCACATCCATCAGCAGGGTGGTGCTGGAATCCTCCCGCTTGGAATTTTTAAACTCAGCTCCGCCTTTTATGGTCACCTTATCCTTGGGAAGGGACTGGAAATAATAATCGTCGTTGGCTGTCAGGGTAATCTGGATTCTGGGTACGGTGTCCTCCCGCCATTCCACATCGTCATTCAGGATCTCATAGCCGTCCACAGAGTACTTGTTGCTGCTGGTCTCAATTTCTATGAGCTCATCTCCGAAATCCGTATCCGGCTTTATCTCTGCTTTTATGCTCAGACTTATGGACTTAATGGGTTTACGGCTTGCGCCGTATGCAGGAAACACCATCAGGGCAGCCAGTACACCTGCCGCAGCCATCATTAATTTCCGCTTCATGTGCAGCATATCATGATTCCTCCTTTTTACGTTCCTCATATAACCCTACTTTATCCAGTTTTGCCAGCTGTGTCAATATACATTTCCTTACGATTCCATGGCTTAACATTATCCGGCTCAGGATTTCCTGGCTTAGGGTTCCCCGGCTCAGGATTTCCTGCCTCAGGATTCCCCGGCTCAGGATCTCCCTGCTCAGGATTCCACGGCGGCAGCCTGTGAATTCCTGTCCTCCATTCTGCGCTCCAGAACCTGGTACTGCCGCTGCATCTCATGGTATTTATCCAGGATGGGCTGGGAGCGCCGCCTCACCGCCCCCATGATGGTATCATAATTCTCCACGAACATGGATACAATCATCGAATCTATAAGCCCGTTATCCGCCATATCCTTCAAAATGGACACTGTCTTTTCTTTTGAAAATGCATCCTTGTAGCTTCTGGTTCCTGTCAGGGCGCTTATGATATCAGCCACCGCCACGATCCTCTGGGGCATATCCAGAGACACGGCACTTAGCCCTCTGGGATAACCGGAACCATCCAGCTTCTCATGATGGCGCAGGGCGATATCCCTCACCCTGGCTGACACATTTGTTCCCAGGATTTGCCCGGTCAAATCCACATGGGTCCTCATGACCCGCATGGCCTGGGGGCTTAATTTCCCGGGAAATTCCAGTATCTCCACAGGTATTCCTATCTTTCCCAGATCATGAAGCATGGCAGCGCAGATCACGTCCCTGATATCATTGCCGCTGTCCAGCATACGGACTGCCAGTTCCTCGCTTATAACAGTGGTTGTAATGGTATGGGTTACGGTATGGGAGCTTCTGAAGTCAATGACATAGGTCAGCATGCGCAGAAGCGCCTTCTGCTCATCCTCGGTAAACGGCACCTCTTCCATGGTCCTGTCAAATTGCCCGGACACATCCTCCGGCAGGCAGTATTCCTGGCCCTGGACAGCCAGGCGGTCCAGGACTTCCGGTCCCAGGCGCCTGAAAAGCCCTGACACCCCGGGGCTGTAGGCCAGCCCTTCCTGCCTTCTTAAAAACTCCGTGAATCTCTGGTATCCGCCTGTATAACCAGATGATCCGAAATAGATGTCTGCCCGGTCCGCCAGATTGAGGATCTGGGCCGCCTCCCTGACTCTCTCCGGCACATCCTTCTGTTTTCTCAGCCGGTTCCAGGGCATATGGTGATACAGGACAACGGAATCCCAATATTCAAACGGCGTAAAATAGTGAAAGAACAGATATCCGTAAATGGAATGATTCCACACTTCCTTCGTCTCGAATTCCACCATCCTGTCAATTTCCTCGGTCTTATATGCGCCTATGTCATGGAGTGCAGCCAGAATCAGCAGGTTTCTCATCTCCGACGGCGTATAGGTGCCATCCTCCTTTAGCATCTGGAACACCAGATAGGAGACCCGGGCACCGTGTCCAATCAGCCTTGGGTCAACCAGATTAAATGCTCTTCTTGCGATATTAATTAAATCCTTGTTGCCTACAGGCAGGGAATATTCCGGCATAACCGCTCCTTTTCTCTCACTCCGACTTATACTCTGCCTCCTATTTTCACACAAAGCACACTATAAATCAAGCTCAATCTGATACCCCGAAAAGGCGGCCCCTTCCTGAAAGGGGCCCTTTTTTACTCCCACTTAAAATAACGCAGCGCAATCCCGCCGCAGACCAAAAAGCAGACTGCCATGTACAGACATGATTTCCATATACCCTCAGCCGACAGCCCCAGGGAAACCGCCTTAAGAAGTTTGATTCCCTGGGTCAGGGGCATCATATCCGCAATCCTCTGCAGACCGGAGGGCATGGTCTCATACGGAAGGGTGGCGCCCGAAAGAACCAGCATGGGAAAATACAGTATGCTGGCCCACATCCCGGCTGTCCTGACATCCGGGGCAATGCCTCCTATCATCATGCCTATGCTGAATATGGCCAGCATCACAAACAGGAATACAGCCAGGTACGCTGTTGCCGAGCCCAGAAAACGCGCCCCGAAAAACAGGACCGCCGCAGCATAGACCAGAACCAGGGATGCCAGGGAGTAGACGGTATATACCGCTGTCTGGACCGCCAGAAGAAGGGCCGGACTGGCCGGCGTTACCTGGTACCGCTTAAGAATCTTTTTCTGCCTGTATTCCGAAATCACCAGAGGAAGCCCCATGACACCGCCAGCGCAGACCGCTATGGCAGAAACCGCCCCGAAGGACTGTTCCAGAAATGTATAGCCTGCTCCCGGATAAGCGGGCCGGCTGCCGAAAATGATTCCCAGCAGGGCTATGACCACCAGGGGCATGCAGATGGCAAAGATAATCATATCCATGCCCCTGATAGATAATTTAAGTTCTGTTTTCAGTATAGTATAAAACCGTTTCATCTGTTTTCTTCCTCCTGTGTCCACCACAAATACGCATCCTCCAGGTTACTGTAAGGGCTGTTATCCACTGCCTCCTTTACGGTTCCTTCAAAGACAAACATTCCGTCCCTCAGGATACCGATTTGATCGCAGAGCATCTCCACCTCATCCATGAAATGGGATACAAGACATATGGAAAGGCCCTTATCCTTCATTTCCAAAAGGCATTTCCAGACCTCCCTGCGGGATTTTGTATCCAGCCCTGTTGTCAGTTCATCTAAAAATACCACCCTGGGACCTGGTATGAGCGCCAGTATAATAAAAAGCCTCTGCTTCTGCCCGCCCGACAGCTGGCTTAACATGGAATCCGCCTTATCCTCCAGCTTAAACTGCCGCAGCAAATCCCTGTAATCCGCTGTTTTCTCATACAGACAGGCAGTCTCCTCACAGAGCTCCCGCACCTTAATGCGGTCCGGATAACTTGCCTCCTGAAACTGCACCCCCACCTGCTCAAACAGGTGTCTGCGCTCTGTCACCGGGTCCAGCCCCAGTATCCGCACTTCTCCCGAATCAGCCCTCCTGGTCCCCAGTATACATTCCACGGCCGTGCTCTTTCCCGCACCGTTGGCTCCCAGCAGTCCATATATCTGGCCCGTCCGGATCGTAAGGTTCAGGTTCTCTATCACTTTTTTTCCGGAATAGGACTTGCTCAGTCCTGTGACTGCCACCGCCTTTTCCCGGAGTGCGGCTTGTATGGTTTTCGCGGCTTGTGCGGCTTCCGCGGTTTGTGCGGCTTGTACGTTCACTGCAGTTTCCCTGCCTTTCCTCTGTTCTTCCCGATTAGTCATCTTCCTGCCTCCTATTTCACTGTGTATCGGTCTATGTTATAACTGTCTTTCACAGCTGTTCCGGCGGTTCATCTCTATCAGCTTCCCAATCTGCGACTCCACATACCCTGCATTCTCTTTTGCCTCTGCCAGGGAAGTGAGAAGCTTATCACAGGCAGTGATAATATCGTCGTCCTCTCCGGGTGTATCAATGATTTTCCGGATATTGACAGACGGATTTCTGGATAAGGCGTTTAGCATCCGCAGAATGGACGAGAGGGAATAGTTGGCGCACCGGAGGGAGCGTATGATGGTCAGCCGCTGCATATCCTCCTCCGTATAGACCCGGTAGCCGTTGGCCATCCGCCTGACGGAAAACAGGCCGTTTAATTCCCAGTTCCTGAGCGTGTCAATGGTGACGCCCAGGATACCGGCCGCCTCCTTTCTTGTATACACGGTCTGTTCCCCATTATTTCCGGTACACGGCTCCTTGCTGCCGGCCAGCAGCCTTGTGCATATCCTGACAGCCTCCTCCGCATGTTTTATTTCCTGTTCCACCTGGTCACCGTAATGCTGCGTCAGCTTTAATGCCGTCTCAAAATCCCCTGATGCGGAAGTCTTAATGATGGTGACTGCCTGTTTTCTCAGTCCGTTCTGCAGGACCTCCACCCGCAGGGCCGCCCTTGCCAGCTTGAACTGCTCCACATGAAGCTCCGTAAAAATCCTGTAGCCGCTCTGCGTCCTTTCTGCTTTTGGAATCAGCCCGTACCTTTCATACAGACGTACGGTGTTCACATGAACGCCGAACATCCTTGCCAGATCCACTGTCCTGTATGTGTTCATAAAGATGCACCTCCTATTCTTTTATACCACAGCATTCATCCCTGATGTTATAGTGTAGGGTTTCCCTCCGGCACCTGGGCCTATGCGCTATTTTAAGAGCAAATAAAAACCAGCCTGTTCCGGCTGGTTTTTATTATTTTTTCCACCATGGCTCAGCGCACTAAATCTCGCTGATATAATAATACACAATGCTTATATAATCCTCCGGCTTCTGGAAATCCAGTTTCAGGGCCAGGCTCCCCTGATTCTCCCTGAATTGGTCCCATAACACCTTCTGGGCAGCGTATGACTTGTTGAGATCCCGCCGTTTTCCATCCGGAAAGATGGCATTGACCGCACCGCTGCACTGGTTCACAATCTGCAGAAATCCATTCATGTTCAATATATTTAGTTTTATCACAATCCAACACCTCCCGGAATATGCAGCCCCTTTCATGACCGTGGGAGGAAGGCGCTATCCCTTCTTCCTACTATCATTATAGTGTATCATATTCCTTGAAGATATCGAATTTCTGTCATCTTGTGTCACTATTCTGCCATTTCTGACGATACTCTTTCGGACTGCATCCCATACTGGTTCGGAATACCCTGCCAAAGTAGCTGCTGCTTCCCAGGCCGCATATATGGCATATGCTGGTGATGGGTTCGTTTCCCTCAGACAACATCCAGCATGCCCGCTGTAAACGGAAGCTGGTCACGTACTCTACCGGGGTCATGTTCAGGCAGTCCCGAAACACCCGGAAGCACTCGCGCTCACTGATGAAGGCAGATGCCGCAATCTCCTTCACCGACAGCTTATCCCCGCAGTGCTTGTGGATGAACGCCAGCATTATCTTAATCTTCTGGCTTGACCGGCTGTTGTATTTGGGGCTTTTCTCCATGGTCTCTGTCAAGGCAAGAAGGCCGCACCATATCTCAGACAGGACCGACCTCAAACGGATTTCGTAGCCGCAGTCGTTCTCTGATATCCGGAAGGACTGCCGGAGGGCCTCTAAAACAGGTACATGGGATGGCTGGTCCGGGTACAGCCCGATTATCTCTACATGGGATGCCGTCATAAGGGGCGACACGTATTTCCGGTCAATGATGCTGCCGCTCTGTCCGCTGATCAGCAGCGGGTTAAAGATATGAAGAAGTGCGGCGACTGAACCTTCCCCCTCCTTTGCCCTGGACATATGCAGCACATTTGAATTCACAAAACCCCCTGAGCCAGCCGTAAAAACAGTCTTTCCATGAGGCGTGTCATATTCCAGGCTGCCCTGCTCCATGTAAAACAGCTCCGCTTCTTTGTGCCAATGCCAGGGGGACTGTCTTCCCGCGCACTTGTCCAACTCCACATAAGAGGCAATATAGGGAAATTCCGCCGAGATTCCCGGCAGTTCCTCTTCATAGCTGCCCGGTTTAAACTCTACCTTACGAATTATCTTCATATTACCCTCCTGTTCCGGGACCTTATTGCCGGGTGTCTGCACTCTCCAGAAATATCCTGACCTCCTGATATTCCCGTCCCATAAACTCCTTTACACTGCCGGAAAATGCCTCCGCATTTCCCTCGCCCAGATACCGGCCGGCCTGATCCACCATATCATTATATTCCATATGAAACTCCCTTTCCCTCAGGCGCAGCAACGCAATGGGATACCCCCATACAATCAGTTCCCTCAGCTTATTGTAACACTCCTTTACCAGATTCAGCCTGCAGTTCTCCGCAATAAATGTCAGCACCACCTCAAAGATCTTATAACCATTCCTATTCTTTCCGAGCTGCCGGACATCGTACTGCAGCTTTTCCACTGCATCCGCCGGTGCATTCTCCAGCGTATATTGGACCACCGGCTTAATGGTCAGCGTCATCAGCTGCAGGCTGTCAAGATAGAGTTTCATGCCTTCTCTGATTTCCGGATTTGCCAGATCCGCCTTTTCCGCCTCAGCCAGGACCAGGGTTCCCTTGCCCTGGAGGGACCTGGTTATCCCCATGCTGTCAAGTATGGACAGGCTGCGCCTCACGGTATTAAACGATACCTCGTAACGCTGTGCCATACAGGGAAGTGATGGCAGGTAGGTTCCGCGGTGGTAATCCCCTCTCTCTATCTCCCTGAGAATGCGGGACACAAGTGTATATCTCATCTGGGGACGTTTACGGTAAATGTTCCAGTAAAACGGAACCTGCTCCATATCCCCCAAATCGAACTCATCCTGTGCCTGTGCTATAAAAGACAGCAAATCCGCTGTGATACGGCCGTACAACGTCTCAAAGGTCTGCCCCAGCAGTGAAATGACCTCCTCCCTGGACAGTCCCTCCAGCTCCTGATCCGTCAATACCGCCTGGTCTTTTCTGACCATCAGATAAGCAAACCTTATATAACGCACAGTCTCCCAGTAAAGATTCAGGAACAGCCGGTTGTGCGGCGCCTTGAATACCAGTATATATAACTCTGCCGGCATGGATACAGATTCCACGGACAGGTGCTTCATATTATCTAAAAAGCGTTTCCAATCCTCATCGCTCCACCTCATAAGACATTCCCGCCACAGCGGCTCAAACAGCAGCTTTCCGGACAGAACCCAATCTGCTATCCCGGCTTTCCTGGATACGAAATATCTGGCTGCACTTTCCCGGAACCCGGCGGGTCCGGCCTTATAAACCACCACGGGCGCTGTTCTCGGATCTACCCTTACATATCCTTCTTTTTCCAGCAAAGCCAGGCCGGCTCTTACAGTTGCCTGCGCCAAATGAAACATCTGACAGATTTTGTTAATGGACGGAAGGCTCTCTCCATATTTATAATATCCATATAGTATCCTGGCCTCAAAATATTCGTACACCAGCCTGTTTAAACCGCTGTCAGCTCTCATTCTTTTACCTCAAATATTTATATAGCATCTGTTCCAGCACACTGGCGTCAATGGGTTTTGCAAAATGCGCTGTCATCCCGGCGTGAAGGGCATTCTGCACATCCTCCGCAAATGCATTGGCAGTCATGGCTATAATAGGTACGGAGGCCGCATCCTCCCTGTCCAGGGCGCGTATAGCCCTTGTGGACTCATACCCATCCATCTTTGGCATCTGCACATCCATCAGGATCATGTTATAGTAGTGCTCCGGCACCTGCTTAAACCGTTCCAGGGCTTCCTCCCCGTCACAGGCTTCCTCCACTTCCACCCCCATCTCTTCTATCAGGGTTCCCGCAATCTCACGGTTCATCTCATTGTCCTCCACCAGAAGAACCCGTTTGCCTGTAAAGTCTGATTTGCCCGTAAAACCGCTCCATTGCACCGGTTCCTTTTCTCCGCTGAGCTCGCTGAGCAGATAGCAGATTTTGGACCTGTAAAAGGGCTTTGCCAGAAATGCAGATACACCGGCTTCCCTGGCCTCTGCCTCAATCTCCGACCAGTCATATGCGGTCAGCACGATAACGGGAATTTCTCTTCCCACCTCCTGCCGAATACGCCGCGCCACTTCCACTCCGTCCATATCCGGCATCTTCCAGTCCACAATGACCAGGCGGAAGGGATCGTCTGAATCCTTCAGAGCCAGTACCCGTCTTACCGCCTCAGCGCCTTTTGTGACAAACTGGGGCCGCAGTCCCATATCCTCTAAAAGCTCCGACGCATTTTCACAAGTCTGCTCATCGTCATCCACAATCAGGCAGTGTATGCCTACCCATTCCTCAGGCACCTCCTCAGGCGCTGCATCCTGGAACTGCAATGGAAGAGCCACCGTAAACACAGAGCCTTCCCGGGGCCTGCTTTCTACTCTGATATCACCGTTCATCAAATCTATCAAATTCTTTGTGATAGCCATTCCCAGTCCGGTACCGGTTACCCGGCTGTTTGTGGAGTCCTGGGCCCGCTCAAAGGGCTGGAACAGTTTGCTCATAAATTCACTGCTCATGCCGATCCCAGTGTCAGCGCACCGGAACACATAACGCCCATATCCTCTGCCGGCGCCTTGCTCCTGCCTTACCTCCACATGAACACTCCCCCCTTCCGGGGTGTATTTGGCCGCATTGCTCAGGATATTAATATATATCTGGCGGATACGCAGGGAATCTCCCACCACTTCCTCATTTTTCAGCCCCTTCAGATGCACGTCCATCTCAAGGTGTTTTGCCTCTGCCTGCGGACGCACCAGCTCCGCGGATTCCGTCACCAGTTCTGCCAGGTTAAAGGGTTCCTCCCGTATGGATAGTTTCCCGCTTTCAATTTTCGACATGTCCAGCACATCGTTAATCAGGCTTAAGAGATGCTTGCTGGACAGGCTGATTTTCTTCAGGCATTCCATCACCCGTTCCCTGTCATCCAGGCGGGTGCTTGCAATGGCCGTCATGCCCACGATTGCATTCATCGGAGTGCGGATATCATGGCTCATATTGGACAGGAACTGGCTTTTAGCCTCGCTGGCCGCCCTGGCGTTGTCCAGGGCGCTCTGAAGAGCGCTGCGTTTCTGTTCCTCCTCGTAGCGCTGCTCATCAATACGGCGTGAAATCAGGATTGCCAGTTTATCCCCGGAATAGGGATTGTCCACATGAATGATCTGCATAGAAACCCAGTGATACCTGCCGTCTCCAAGCATCTGTCTCACATCCAGAAACACCTCATTTTTCTCCTGTCCCAGAGTCTTATTCAGATTCTCTGCCGAGAAGCGGCGGCAAAATTCCTCCAGGTGCTCCGGATGAATGGATGCGGCCACATACTCATAGAGCTGGCTGTAGGATTCCTGGTTCCCAAGCTCCAGCATCAGGCCCGGTTTTACATAGATAAAGTTCAGCGAATCCCTGGTCAGATTCAGACTGATAATCACCGGGTAGGCATTGGATATAGCTCCCACCAGGGTAAGGCGTTCCTGAAGCTTCTCCCGCTCCGCTGCCTCCTCTGCCAGCTTTTCGTCCGTGATATCATGAAAAGCGGAAATCAGTACCGGATTTCCGTTTTCATCCAGGGTCCTCTCCACGATTCCGGCTGCCCAGAAAAATCCATTATCCAATGTAATCACACGCACTTCAAAGATGTTCTTTCTGCCGCTGTCCGCTGTGTCCTTAAACAACTGTACCAGATTTTCATAGTCCTCCTGGTGTATCACATCCCGGAGGCTTTTTCCCTTCATTGCTTCATTGGACGCGCCCTCCTGACAGCGGAACAGTCTCAGCCCCTCCTGGTTCATAAGCAGGAAGTCATATGGAGCTTCCACGGACATCAGGGCGATTCCTTCCGGCACCGCATTGTACAGACGGCTTATGTAAACGGCCTGATTCTTTAATTTCCGGTTGGTCCTGTTGGCATAGCGCAGATAAAATACCAGAAGCAGTGCAATCCCCAGTAAGATACAGCCTATCAGGGTAAAGGAACGCATGAGTATCTCATTGGTCTGAGCATTTACCACGCTCTGGGGAATTATGGAAATCAAATACCAGTCAGATTGGAGCTTTAAAGGCGTATAACAGAATACGGTGGCCTCTCCCTGGTAGTTAAAGGTGGCCCATCCGGTATAGGAACTTTGAAGAGACCTGGCAAACTGGTCCAGGCTCTCACGGCTGTTTTGGGTCTCCGGAAGCATATCAAACAGATTCTGCACTGTTTTATTGCTGTTGGGGTGGGGAGAGCGAATCAGCACATCTCCCTTCTGGTTGACCACATAGGAGAAGCCGGCATTGTTATAAAAGGACAGGGTGAAGCTGTCTACAATACGATCCACCTCATACTCCTTTACCAGGTATCCCCGCACCCCGTCTTTCAGTGTGACTCCCACAAACAGGTCAAATACATTGACACCCGTTACGCTGCTGATATGGGGGTCAATGATGCCGCTGCCCCGGTCCGTATCCAGCAGTACAGCTTCCGCCTTTTCGTCAATCCCTGAGCCTGAGGGAATACATACTCCGTCCTGCAGATACAGACTGATCCCGTTTTCTATCTGTGCATAATTATCCATAAGGAGTTCCAGTTCCTCCCGCTGCCCGGAAGCCAATTCCCTCAGGTTCAGCGTGACGGTATCCATGGACTGGTAATCGTCCATCAGCTGGACCTTCAGGGTATTACAGCCCTGCTGGGTGCTCTCTATAATGGTCTGGACAGACTGCTTCCACAGCTCCTCCTTCACCTCATGGATGAATAAGAAAGTCAGAATGCTGAGCACAGCGCCCACCAAAACAGCCGCCATGGCAATCTTCTTCTTTATGCCTGTACTGTTCTTATCCATTACCATCCTCCCCTTCTCCCAGCGGCCTCCTGGTCCATCCATTTCATGGTATCTTCCAGTTCTTCCCCTTTCATCAGACGTTCTGATGCCTCGGCTGTCAGTTCCCATATAGGAAGTTCCAGAAGCGCATCCGTCCCTATGACAGACCTTCCGGACTGGTAACAGGAGACAATGGGCTGTATCTCTTTTACAGACGATGGAATACCATCCCTTAAGGGGCTAAAGGAAGACTGCTGGTCCGCAAACTTCTGTATGTTTTCAGACCGCGTAAAAAATTCCACAAAGGCCAGGGCTTCATCTATATGTTCACTGGCCCTATTGACGCTCAGCCTGGTATCCGCATTGATCACCACCAGTCCGCCGTCCTCCAGCACAGGATAAGGCGCCACCACAAAATCAAAATCAGGGTCCATCCCCTCCACCCGGCCTGCTGCCCATGCCCCGGTCAGCATGAAAGGTGATTCCCCCTTTACAAATTCCTCCAAATCATCTGAGGTTTTCCGGGTCTCCAGTGCTTTCCCTGCATCTACATAGCCATTGTCAATAAACTCCTTAACCAGAGAAAAACCGGGGGTCATGCAGAAACTCAGCTGTTCTTTCCCTTCATTCAGGTGTCTGAACATCTCATCTTCCCGGTTTTCCTGATACGCCGAATAAAAACTCCGTCCAATTGCCAGGGTCTTAAGGGATATATCATTATTGGCAATAACAGGGTTAATGCCCTGCTCCTTAAAATAACTGCATACCTGCCTCCACTCCTGAAGGTTCTCCGGCAGCTTCTGCTTATGTTCCTTCAGCAGCTTCTTATTACAGTAAAGCCCAAAACCTGACACAGTGGTGGGAACCCAGTAAATCTTTCCATGCTCAACCATCTGCCGGAGCATACGGTCACTGTAGTCCTGAATGGTTTTAAGGCCGGATAAATCCACAAGCTGTCCTCTGGACTGCATTTCCAGCAGAACATCGTGGTTCACCATGAATACATCGTCACCCTTTCCCGCGTCAAAACGCTTTCCCAGGGCTTCATAGTATTCATTTCCCTTAAGGCTTTCATAGGATACCCGGATGCCGGGATTCTCCTTCATGAAATCCGACAGGATTTCCTCTATAACCGTCACGTTTTCCGGCTCATATTTATTTCCGAAAAAAGTGATTGTGGTAACATTCTCATTGGGAATCTCGAAATTAACAACCTTATTCCCAGTGCCGCAGCCCCCCAGCATAAGGGCGCTTGCCAAAAACACCGCGTGCAGCCCCACCATCCTTCTACCCATACCATATCCTCTCTTTGAATCCGTCAAACCGGCAAATAACCTCAGTCCTACTCTGTCCACATATATTTTAGCATGATACACAGTATGGTACAATCTCTTTTTTCTCCGTGGCAGAACGCAAAACAGAGGATAACGCACAATATCCTGCGTTACCCCCTGCCCTCCTTATGATACAAATGCAGTTTAACGAACATGCCCTGGTTTATGGGGCTGTTTCTGTCAAAACAACCTTTTTCCATCTGAAATATCTATCCCAAGCTCTTTCGCCAGGCCGGTCTGCTTAAACGGATTTATTTTCTCCACTGCGCCATTGCATCTGAAAAATGAGCCTGTATTTTTAAACCAAAATGTTTTGTTTGCTTTTACACATTGTTCACGGATGTCCAGTACCCAGTCATAGTCACACACCCGGGCGTCGCGTCCTGTTTCACCGCCAACTGTAACATGGTCCACTCCATGAAGATATGGCGTCAGATCGATGGCCTCCAAAAGCGGGGCGCAGGCAATAAAACGCCGTTTTATGGGATAGGATAAGAATAGAGGAAGTCTGTAATCGGCCATTTTCTGGTTTTCAACAGTACAGCCAATATTCACATTATCATAGCCGGTTCCCCAATCCGGCGGAAGCGATACAAGGAAACGGTCAATACGCTTTGTCAGAATCAAAAAATCAATATCTGTCCTCTCCCTGATCATGGCCCAAACTTCTTTACGCCATTCATCTGCCTCGGGAAGGAAAAAGTCAGTTGCAAAGCAGGTTGCGAGAATTTTGTTTCCTTTGATGTTGTACTGTCCCTTTGCATTCCTCCTGACAGGCCAATCAAATTTGTCTGTCTTCTCTATGATGTTTTGACCGTACCGTTTTGCATAAGGCCCATAAAAATAACAATATGTACATCCGTCACTGGCTTTATAACAGCCTGTCCATGGTTCCCAGTTCATAGAACCTCCTTCCGTGAATGTCTTTTTGGACCAGGGGCCGCATACGCTTAATGGCATGATACACTCCCCCAGGGATTCATTCAGCTCTGCAGCAGTTTTTCCAAATCAGATACAGAGACATCCATTCGTCTGGAAGTCTCCTCCATGGACATCCCGGAATGGATAAACCGCTTCACAACCATTTTCATGTTCTCCCCAACTTCAATGATGTGGCCGTCCAAATCATAAAAACGCACTGTGCGCTGTCCCCATCCTGCTTCTTTCACACCGTCCCCTATGTACTGAATGTCATTGCGCTGCCCTAATTTAGCTATAAAGCCGTCAAAATCATCTTCTTCAAAATACAGCTCCATATTGTGGGCTTTTTCCAATATACTTTCTTTAGGGACACCTGTCAGCCAGTCAAATTCCTGCTGTAAAGACAGTCCGCCAAAGGAGACATTTATACCATAATCCTGAAATATCTCCAGATCAAATAAATCCTGATAAAATTTTTTTGAAAGATTCACATTCTTTACAGCAATACAGACACCTTCATATTTCATTCAAAAATAACCTCCGTTTTAAGGGTAATGGCTGGAAATGCTCACTGTTGATGCAGCGGCTGCCATCAGGAGCATCCGTATCATGATACCACTCTTAATATGACATCTGTGTGTCATATTTACTGCCGTCCATCAAAAAAATGCCCTAAACCCGCATGAATGAATACTGCATTCTTACGGTTTTTAGGGCATTTATCTATACTTCTTAATAATTACTTCGCGTAATCCGTGACTCTTGATTCACGAATCACGTTTACCTTAATCTGACCCGGATATTCCAGCTCGTCCTCAATCCGTTTGGAAACATCTCTTGCCAGCAATATCATATCGTCATCGCTGATCTGTTCCGGAACTACCATGATACGAACCTCGCGGCCTGCCTGAATGGCAAAAGACTTGTCCACTCCCTTAAAGGAATTGGTGATATCTTCTAATTGTTTCAATCTGTTTGTATATGTCTCCAGAGTCTCACGCCTTGCACCGGGCCTTGCAGCAGATATGGTATCAGCTGCCTGTACAATGCAGGAAATGAGGCTGGTAGGTTCAACATCGCCATGATGGGATTCCACCGCATTCAGCACAGTGGCAGATTCCTTATACTTCTTACACAGATCTGCACCTAGCTGGACATGGGTACCTTCCATATCATGGTCAACGGATTTACCAATGTCATGTAATAAACCGGCACGTTTGGCTAAACGTACATCCACTCCAAGTTCTGACGCTAAAAGTCCGGACAGCTGGGCCACCTCGATAGAATGCTTTAATGCATTCTGGCCATAGCTGGTCCTGAACTTCATTTTACCAAGTAACTTAACTAATTCCGGATGAATTCCGTGGATGCCAACTTCAAGACAGGCTGCTTCGCCCTCTTCTCTCATGTTATTCTCCACTTCCTTCTGTGCCTTCTCTACCATCTCCTCGATTCTGGCCGGATGAATACGTCCGTCCACAATCAAACGCTCCAATGCTATTCTAGCAACTTCTCTACGTATCGGATCAAATCCGGACAATACTACTGCTTCCGGGGTATCGTCGATAATCAGTTCCACACCGGTAAGTGTCTCAAGGGTACGGATATTACGTCCCTCTCGTCCGATGATGCGGCCTTTCATCTCGTCGTTAGGAAGCTGTACAACAGAAACCGTTGTCTCAGCCACATGGTCTGCGGCGCACCGCTGAATGGCAGTCACCACTAAATCCCTGGCCTTTTTGTCAGCTTCTTCCTTTGCCTTGTTTTCAAGTTCCTTAATTAATTTAGCTGTGTCATGTTTTACATCTTCTTCAACAGATTTTAAAAGATATTCTTTTGCCTGTTCGGAGGTTAGACCGGATATCCGTTCCAGTTCCTGTATCCCCTGCTCATACTGGGCTTCCACTTCTGCAGTACGCTTACTGAGAATGTTTTCCCTCCTGACCAGGTCCGCCTCCTTCTTTTCCAGGGCATCTGCCTTTTTTTCAACGTTTTCTTCCTTGCTTAATACACGTTTTTCATAACGTTGAAGTTCCGCTCTTCTTTCCTTGGTTTCCTTCTCTAACTCATTTTTCGTCTTTAAAGATTCTTCCTTGGCTTCCAGGAGAGCTTCTCGCTTCTTTGTCTCTGCGGTTTTTAATGCTTCATCTATTATTTCCCTTGATTTTTCTTCTGCACTTCCTACCTTGCTGTCATACTGCTTCCTCTCGTAATTGCGTGCAGCAAACCAAGTAATAATAGCCACAACTATCATAACGATAATCATTATAGGGACCATTATCTGTGACACAGGAGCACCTCCTTATTTAATTTTCATTGTACGAACTACAACATATTAATTTTATACTTTTTTCAGAATTATGTCAAGTATCTTCCCCTTATTTTCCCGCAGAGACAGACAATATAGACAAATTACAACAGGGCCTAATCCTGGTTTTCAGCGGTTTTAATTTCTCTGAGCACCCTGTTTATCACTTCAAAGGAGTATCCCTTCCTCCCTAAAAAGGCCGCCAGACGGCCTTTTTCCTGGTAGGAGGCCTCCTGTTTTCCCTTGAGCCGCCTGGCCAGAGCCTGCCTGGCTGATTCCTCCTCGTCCACCGGCGACTGGTCCAGCGCTTCCTCTATGTAGGACGGGTCCACACCCTTTTGCTGCATCTCATATACCATCTGACGTCGGCTCTTTTTCCCTGCATAGGAGCGCACATAGCTCTGGGCATAAGCGTTATCATCCAGAAAACGGTATTCCTTCAGAAAATTTACAGCATACTCCACTGCCTCTCTGGGATATCCTGCCTTCCCAAGTTTTTCCTTCATCCACTTCTCTGTTTTTCCTGAATCCTTTAATAAATGAAGGGCATACTCCTTGGACCTTGGCCGCAGTACATCCCTGAGGATTTCCTCATACACCTCATCTTCCAGCTCCCTGCCTTCCTCTATCCTGTACCGTTCCACCTCACCCCTGTATAAAACAAAGGCAAAGCCTTCCTCCAGGAAGACTTTGCTCTTTCTCTTATCTACAGGGATGACAGCTGTGACCATCATACCAGTTCAGGGGCATCCGCATCAGTTTCCCCTGTTTTAGTTTCCGCCTGTTTAGCGGCTGTCTTAAAGGCCTCGGCTGCCTCCATGGCTTCCTCTGCTCCGGGCAGTTCATACTTTGCCCTTACCTTGGCCTCCACCTCGGCGCAGACAGCCGGGTTATCAGACAGGTACTGCTTGGAATTCTCACGTCCCTGGCCAATCTTGGAACCGTTATAGGCAAACCAGGCGCCGCTCTTCTCAATGATGTTCTCCTTAACAGCCAGGTCCAGGATATCGCCTTCCTTGGAAATGCCCCTGCCAAACATGATATCGAATTCAGCTTCCTTAAAAGGAGGCGCAATCTTATTCTTCACTACCTTTACCCTGACACGGTTTCCTGTGACCTCTCCGCCCTGCTTTAAGGTCTCTATCCTGCGGACATCCAGGCGCACGGATGCATAGAACTTCAGAGCACGTCCGCCTGTGGTAGTCTCCGGATTGCCAAACATGACACCCACCTTCTCACGCAGCTGGTTGATGAAGATGACAATACAGTTGGACTTGCTGATAACAGCGGTCAGCTTCCTCAGAGCCTGTGACATAAGCCTGGCCTGAAGACCCACATGGGAATCTCCCATCTCGCCGTCAATCTCAGCCTTGGGAACCAGAGCGGCCACGGAGTCCACAATCACGATGTCCACGGCACCGGAACGCACCATGGTCTCGGTAATCTCCAGTGCCTGCTCGCCGTTATCCGGCTGGGAGATATACAGGTTATCAATATCCACTCCTATGTTCCTGGCATATACAGGATCCAGGGCATGCTCTGCGTCAATGAAGCCTGCAATGCCCCCGCGCTTCTGCACCTCTGCCACCATGTGCAGGGCGACCGTGGTCTTACCGGAAGACTCAGGTCCATATACCTCTACAATCCTGCCCTTGGGAACTCCGCCCAATCCCAGGGCTATATCCAGGCTGATGGAGCCGGTGGGCACTGTCTCAATATTCATATTAGCTCTGGAATCCCCCAGCTTCATGACGGATCCTTTTCCGTATGCCTTTTCAATCTGGGTCAGGGCAGCGTCTAACGCCTTTAACTTCTCGTCTTTATTCATATCGCGGTTGATTACATTACTCTTCTCTTCTCTGGCCATAGTATCCTCCAATGCCTTCCATGCGAACAAATGTTCTCTAATAGTTACAATAATAGTATAGTTCCCCTAAAATGTCAACCTCTATTTTCCCGCCACGCCCCTTTTTTCACGCTGGTTTCATACTGACTCCATACCGCTGCCATACTACTCCCAAACCGTTTTCCTGTCTGTCATACAATGTGGATTCCGGGCGAACCGCCCCTTACAGGTGCCTGTGCACGCACCCCAACGCCTGCGCACAATACGCAGTGCCAAAGCCATCACGGCAAGAAATGCCGCGGAAGTAGTATCAGAATATCATAGAATCATGCTGAATGCAAGGATTTCCGCCAGGTCCGGCGGTGGTATTGTCCGGCGGGACTTCCCGGCCGCGGGGCCTGCCGGGGCTTCCTGGTCACGGATCCTGCCGGGGCTTCCCGGCCGCGCGGGCTTACCTTCCTCCAGACAGCATATAATAAACACCGGGTATGAACCGCCTCATTGCACCGCCAATCAGGGCGCTGACCGCCGTCATAAGGGCGGGCATCAGGATGAATACAGCCAGGGCAATGACCTGGTTTCCGGGAAAGGCAGCCGCTGCCGCCTTGTTGATAAGCCTTACCCAGGCAAAATGAATGGCGTACAGGAAAAAGTTATGCTTCATCCACTCTCTGGCAGACGGAAGGTGTGCTGCCTTCACAGCCAGGACAGCTGCGCAGACTCCCCACAGTCTCCAGCATACAGTGCCAAGGGGACGCTCCCACAGCAGGCCCCCGAAGCGGCCCAGGTACAAAAGGATGCCCATGACCAGCAAAAGAACGCCTCCTGCCGCCATATTCTTCCCCGCCCCAGTTCTTTCTTCTATTTCCCTTGCCCATGTATCCCTGTGAAGGCTCACCCAGGCAGCGGCGCAGAAATAAAACAAAGCGTCCAGGTTAAGGAGAGGCATGGCCCAGTTCTTCCAAAGACCATAGGCCATGACGGCCAGGGCAGCGGCGCCAGTGACATTTCCCCGCATCACAGTATAAACCAGGGGGGCCAGAGCCACCAGGAGAATCAGCTGGAACAGATACCAGAACACCGGATTATAGGAGTAGTACACAAGGGCGTCAAAGAGCTGGGCCCCGTTAAAGGGGATGGGCGTCTTTCCCACCACCCCGGACAGGCCTGGCAGGCGGGTGGCCGCCACGTACCCTATATAGTAAAGAAAATTCCACAAAAGATAGGGCAGGAGCAGACTTCTTATCCTGGAACGCCACTTTGGAAGGAGCTTCTTCCAGCAAAACCCGCGGAAAAACAGATAGGAGGACACCATAAAGAATCCCGGCACCGCTATCTGTCCCAGTTTCTCTCCCAGTATACGCTCTATCCCGGCCACCTTAAGGGCGGCCTCCGGGTTCCCCATGAACAGTTCCCCATTAAAGGAATGCACCCATACCACCATCAGGCTGAACAGGAATGTAAGCCAGTAAACCTTGTCGCGGAACTGCTTTTCTTCCATATAATATCTTCCCCCTGTCCTATAACAAATGTCAGATATCCAAAAAGACCGCCCCCATGATCTGCCTTAAGCGCCGCAGCATACCCCGGCAGGCAGATATAGGAAAACGGCCTTTTATTCTTTACATCACGCTCCTGTTAACTGCGGTACTGGGCCAGCAGCCGGTTGATCCGCTTGGTAGGAGTCAGCAAATCGCTCAGGGACGCGTCATGATTGAGGTTGTCGATAATAAGGGCAATATACTTGCTCATATCCACATTAATATAGTATGGTCTCTCAAGAAGATCCGGGGTCTGATACACCAGGTTCGTGGTCAGAATCCGGTCAATGATTCCCTTATCGTAATACTCGTCAAACTTTGTAAGTCCTCCTGTAAACAGTCCAAAGGTAGCGCACACGAAAACCTTCCTGGCCTTCCTGCGCTTCAGCTCCTTGGCCACATCCATGACACTCTCACCTGAGGAAATCATGTCGTCGATGATAAGCACGTCCTTACCCTCCACGCTGGCCCCCAGGAACTCATGGGCCACGATTGGGTTGCGGCCGCCCACGATTTTCGTGTAATCGCGGCGCTTATAGAACATACCCATGTCCAGTCCCAGCATGTTGGCAAAGTACACGGCTCTTCCGGTGCCGCCCTCATCCGGGCTAATGACCATCATGTGGCTGCTGTCAATCTGCAGGTCTGTCTCATTCTTTAAAAGATATTTTAAGAACTGGTAAATTGGCTGGACTGTCTCAAATCCCCGTAAGGGAATGGCATTCTGAACCCTGGGATCGTGGGCATCAAAGGTAATGATATTCTCCACTCCCATGTTCACCAGCTCCTTAAGCGCCAGGGCGCAGTCCAGGGATTCTCTGCCGGAACGTCTGTGCTGGCGGCTCTCATATAAGAACGGCATGATTACATTAATCCTGTGGGCCTTGCCTGCTGCCGCTGCAATCACGCGCTTTAAATCCTGGAAATGGTCGTCCGGCGACATATGGTTGGTCATTCCGAACAGGGAGTAGGTCAGACTGTAGTTGCATATATCTACCATGATATACAAGTCGTCGCCCCTTATGGACTCTGTCACAAGTCCCTTGCCCTCTCCCGTGCCAAACCTGGGGGTTACGGCATTGATGATGTAGGAATCTCTCTGATATCCGGAAAATGCGATGGTAGACTTGTGTTCGCTTTCCCTCTCCCGTCTCCAGTCCACCAGATAGGCATTCACCTTATCGCCCAATTCCGTACAGCTCTTTAACGGAATCAGTCCCAACGGACCTACGGGAATGGTTTCAATGATTTTCTCCTCATATAACATGGTTAACATCCTCCTGTTTTTTGCCGCAGGCCTTTTGGCCCGGACCGGCATATACTTTTATACCATCATTCTCCATGGTTCGTCAAGGGTCTTGTGCACCGGAAATGCCTTAATTATACGTTACTTTTTTAACAGTCTGATATCTCCTCCATATAAAGGGATAATCCTGTATCCGCTCATAATCCTGGAGGTAACGCGGTCCGTATAGGAATCCCTGAGCCGGGCCAGGGTCAGGTTCGTGGATATAATGGTGGAACGGCTCATGTTCATCCGCTCATTGATACAGTAGAACAGCTGGGAGGAAGTAAAGCTGTTGTTTAACTCTGTTCCCAGATCGTCAATAATAAGAAGATCACAATCCAAGATGAACCGGTACATATCCTTCATGTCCTCGGCATTATCATAATCAAACTTATTCCGGGAAAATACATCAAAGAGATCGCTGGCTGTCAGATAGATGACTGAATGGAAATCGTCCATCAGCTCCCTGGCAATACAGTTGGTGAGGAACGTCTTTCCCACGCCGGTGCTTCCTGTAAACAAAAGGTTGTCATGTTTCTTATCAAAGTCACGTACAAACTCCCTGCATCCCGCCACTACCCGGCGCATGTAGGCCGCATTGGTAATGCCTAACTGGGGAAGTATCTCCGTATCATCATAGTATTCATAACTCAGGGCCTTAAAATTCTCCCGCTCCAGCACATCCTCCAGATTGGACTGGGCATGAAGCAGCTTCATCTGCGCCTGAAGGAAACAGTGGCACTTACGGCCGTCAATCAGTCCCGTATCCCTGCAGTCCGGACAGCGGTAATGAAGCTCCAGATAATCGTCAGGATAGCCGGCGGCCCTGATGATAAGGGCCTTCTGTTCCCGCAGGTCCTTAAGGTCCTCCTTCAGCCTGTCCAGGACACTTTTATCCCCTTCCAGCAGCTTTTTGGCGCACGCCACAGAACGCTCCGCGATTTCCGCTTCCAGCTGCCTTACTACCGGCAGCCTGGCATAAATCTCTTTGCGCCGCTCCTCCAGTTTGTGGTGGTTCTCGATCTGCTGCCTTCCATACTCCCTCATGATTGCGTCATACTGGGAATTGCTCAGTGCCATGGTTCACTCTCCTTATGTGTATTAGGGCTGCTGCCCCACCCACTCTTTTACCTGCTTTAAGACCAGCGCATCATAATCCGTGTCCCTCTGCTTGAAATTATGGAACTGGTTGGATGAATTCTTCCTGGCCCCCGAACCCTGCCTGGCCGATGAGACGCCAGAGTCATACTTCTGCAGCCTCTTCTCCCTGGATTCGCCGCTTTCCTCCCTGGCAGCCGTGCGCTTTGCGTCCAGGTCCTTTATATCAGCCAGGCCCCTGACTCCTGCCTTCTGCCAGTCCGACAAAATCTTGTCCGCATACTGGAAGCTGGGGTTGTGAATGGCCGTGATGGTCCTGCTGCAGGCTTCCAATACCACTTCCCTGGAAAATCCATAATCCCTGAACCACTTGTCCATCAGCTTCTGCTCCGGCGCGGCCGGCTTCCTGCTGTTGATGCCGAATGCCTTCATAACCGCAAAGGAATCACGGTTATAGGAGGCGCAGTAATCCTTGGCCTCCAGCGCTGTCCTGATACCCTTCTCATGCCAGCTCATGGCCACGGTCTCCATGTAGCGCACGGATATATGCCCGTTCTGTACACAGTATTCCACCAGATACTCCAAAAGCTCGCTGCTCATGGACAAACCCTCATACAGATAAGCAAATACCTGGCAGTCCCTGGGAGTAAATACCTTATTCATGTACTTCTGGGCAATATAGAGTAATTGGGAAAACTCCTCGTCCTGGGCCAGGCGGTTTACCTGTTCCGTGGAATAGACCGGAATACAGCCGTCTTCCTGACCCGCGGTTTCCGCGCGCTCCCGGACTACGGCCTGTCCTCTGACACCTGTCTGTTCCCAGACACCAGCCTGTTCCCGGACTCCGGCCTGCTCTCTGACTACAGCCTGTTCTCTGACTCCGGCCTGCTCACGCATGCCTGTCAGCCCGCGGACATCGGAATGCCCGGCAGCCCCGTTTTCCCTAAGAAACGCCTCTGCCTGAAAATCAGTGGCAGATGCCTGTCCGCCGTCCTGTGCCCGCGCCAGGGTACGGCTTCCGGACTCAGGGCGGACCTGCCCCCCCTGAACCGGCTGCTCCTGTTCAGGCACTGTCAGCACACCCGCCTTCTTCCAATAAGAGATGGCTCTGCGCACATCTGATTCCGTGTGGTTTAAGGCGTCTGCAATCAACTCTATGGTGATATCCTCCCCCTGATGGCGGAGCACATAGAGATACACCTTCACATATTCGCCGTTGGCAGCAGCCATATATGTATCAATGAATTCATTGGCCACAGCCGTAACCGGAACACTCCATCTATCCTTCATATTTCCACCCATCCCTACCACTCCTTGCTTCATTCTATCATAACACATCCACTTCCAAAAGAAAATAGGCGCGGTTTTGCACACTCTTTGCTGTGGATAATGTGGATAATGTGGAAAAATGGTGGACATAACTGTCCCCGTTCTTCATAAAACCCCATTTTTACCGTATAAATCCAAGATTTTTTAAATCGTGCGACATTTTTTTATGTTAATCAAAAAATCCACATAGTCTCTTTACATAAAATGTTGAAAACTATGTGGATAATGTGGATAACTATTGTCCTAACAGCTTTTCTCCTACTTTTACAATGTCTCCGGCTCCCATAGTTATCAACAAATCGCCGTTCATACAATTTTCCAAAATAAATGTTTCAATCTCATCAAAGGACGGAATATAGTGTGCCTTCGTGCCCAGCCTCTCAATACGGTCCGCCACATCCAGAGAACTTACCCCCAGGGTATCTGTCTCGCGGGCTGCATAGATATCAGCCAGAATTACTTCATCCGCAGCAGACAGAGCTTCCGCAAACTGGTCCAGGAATGCCCTGGTCCTGGTGTAGGTATGGGGCTGGAACACACACCACAGCTTCCTGTGGGGATAATTTCTGGCCGCCGCCAGGGTCGCCTTTATCTCCTGCGGGTGATGGGCATAGTCGTCAATGACCGTAACACCTGCCACCTCCCCCTTTTTCTCAAACCGTCTGTCCGTGCCTGTAAACCTTCCCAGCCCCGACATAATGGCGTCAAACCCCACTCCCAGCTCCAGTGCGATGGCAATGGCTGCCAGGGAATTATATACATTGTGCTCTCCTGTGACGCCCAGAGTAATGCGGCTCACAGTCTCTCCCTGGATTACCAGGTCATAGGAGGGCCTGGCAAACCCGTCATATGTTATGTTCCTGGCCGTGTAGGTGCTGGAAAGATCCTTTCCGAAGGTAACCACCCTGCACTTGAGTCCCCTGGTGATTTCCTCCACCTTCTCGATTCCGCTGTTCACCACCAAAAGTCCTTTGGCGGGAAGCTTCTCGGCAAACAAACGGAAGGAGCGGCGTATGTCCTCAATATCCTTAAAGAAGTCCAGATGGTCCTCCTCAACATTCAGTATAACCTCCATGGTGGGATAAAAGGACAGGAAACTGTTGGTATATTCACAGGCTTCTGTCACAAACAAATCAGGACCTCCCACGCGGATGTTGCCTCCTATGTCCTTTAAAATACCACCCACGGAGATGGTTGGATCCAGGTCACCTGCCAGGAGGATATCCGTGAGCATGGACGTGGTGGTGGTCTTACCATGGGTTCCTGAAATAGCTATGGCCTCTTTGTAATTGCGCATCAGCTCCCCCAGAAGCTCTGCCCTGGAAAGCATAGGGATCCCTTTATCCCTGGCTGCCCTGAACTCCGGGTTATCTTCATGGATGGCTGCCGTGTACACCACTACGCTGATTCCCGGCTCCCTCTCAATATTGGCCGCCCTCTGTCCGTAATATACCCTTGCTCCCTTCGTTTCAAGATGCTCTGTAAGGGCTGTCTCATGGGAATCGGAGCCGGATACGGAAAATCCCTCATCCAAAAGGATTTCCGCCAGGCCGCTCATGCTGATGCCTCCGATCCCGATAAAGTGTACATGTTCTGGTTTATTAAAATCTATCTGATACATAATCAATAATCCTTCCCTGTGCCTGTCATACATTTTCCTGCACAAAAATATCTCTTCCTTATTATATCAAAAAAACCCTGAAAAGCTATATGAAAAATGGAGAAATACCGGCTCCCCGGCACTCCTCCTTGACAGACCTGATATAGGATATGCGCTTTGACCGCAGCTTGAGCCTGCTCACCCTCTATCCAAAGCATTTTTGCACAGTAAAAAGGAGAGGCGCCATGTTCTGCTCCTCTCCTGATTGATTCATATGTTTATCTCCTGCCAGCGCTTATGCTGCCTGCTGCCTGAAAACCAGATTCTTATACCGCTCAAGCGCAATCAGCAGCGTATTTCCCAGAACGCCGATTGCAAGAATCTCCCCGATTCCCACTGTCACCATTGCCAAAAGAATCATATCCTCAGAACCATAAGCATATCTTAACACCCATGGAATGATAATGGTGTTGGCCAAAATAGGCGGAATGCACACGCACCATTTGTGCTTTCTCAGATACCATGAACCAGCAGCGCCAATAAGCGTTGCCAGGCTTCCGAATACCACGTCCAGAGGCATGGCCCCGCAGAGCAGGTTAGAAAGCAGGCATCCTGCGAATAGTCCGGGCACGGCTGCCGGTGTAAAAAACGGCAGTATACAAAGGGCCTCCGCGATTCTGAACTGGACCGGGCCAAAGCTGATGGGCGCGAATACCATGGTAAGCACCACATAAATCGCTGCAATCATGGCCCCCTGGGCCAGTCCGTACAGTTTCCTGTTGTTTTGTCTCATATTCTGTTGTCTCCTTTAGTTTTGTTTTAGGTGTGGAAGGTCTCGAACACACCGGTCGTTTGTTGTGAAATCCCTGGAAGTGCCGGGTTTTCACGGCCTTATTGCTGTTAATGAGATTGCAGGTGACAGGTGACTGCACTGGTTTTACAATCCCGCTAACTGATAAAGTATAACATCAGGCGCCATGATTATCAAGACTTATTTAAGAGTAATCCGGCTATTTATAAAGAGTAATCTGGCTATCCTTCCTCTGCCAGTAAAGCTGCCCCAATTAACCCGGCATCATCACCAAAGGCTGCAAATTTTACTTTTAAGTTTTCCGGACAGAGTACATAACGTTTTGCCTTTTCTAATATTTTCTCTACAAAATCCGGATTGTGCAGTGCTACCGACCCTCCAATAATTATGATATCCGGATCAATCGTACATGTAATATTGCCAATTCCTTTTGCCAGTTTTTCCGCAGCATCCTCTATAATCTTTAAGGCCCTCACATCCAGTCTTCGGTATCTCTCAAACAATTCTGCTGTAGACATTTGTCTCCCATACGTTTCCGATGCAATCCTCTGAAGACCGCTTCCGCTGCTTTGCTCATTCAATGAACCCGCATTGGCATTTTTATGGCAATAACTATCGTCATTCACTACCATATTCCAAAATTCAGCTGCATTGGAGTTCGCTCCAATCACCAGTTTATCCTGATACACATATGCCCCTCCAATTCCCGTGGATATTCCCATAAACACCACAGATTCATAGCCAGCTCCCGCCCCCGCCCTTGCTTCTGCTAATCCAGCCAAATTAGCATCATTATTTAATGTAGTGCATATCCCCGTCCGTTCCTCCACATACTTTACAATCTCAAATCCATCCCAGCCAATCAGATTTGGCGGACATAAAAGTTTACCTAACCTTATATCCATAGTTCCGGGGCACCCTATTACAATCCGCTTATACTGGTATGGTTTACTAAGAATAAAATCAATAAGCTTATCCATATTAAAGGCAGCTGTTATCCCCTTATCATTTTCAGTCCGATAGCTGTCAGTCATATTTCTTGCCTCGTCAAATATAGCTGCTCGAAGCTGCGTACCCCCAATATCAAATCCAACTGTTTTCATACCTTCCTCCTGAAATGATGCGCCAGCGTATGCATAAAACGTTCTAGCAATCTGACATTGTCTTTCCCGTTCCGCACAATTGCTCAAAATCAGAAACAAACCGTTCTACGGCGGCCGTTACACATTCATTTTTTATCATCCCCTCCATAATGTCCGGTGCAATGGTAGAAGCACCAACTCCATACTCGCACAATTCCAATATCTGCTGTGAATTCTTAAAACTGGCTGCAAGTACTTCTGTCCTCATACCATTTCTTTTGAAAATATCATGAATATCTTTAGCTGTTTTCAATCCATCTGCACCCAGATTATCTATACGGTTCACATAGGGTGCCGTATAATCGGCTCCAGCTTTGCCTGCCAGGAAAGCCTGCATACGGGTATAGACAGCAGTGGCTGTCACATTCACATCTTCCATTTTCAATGCCTTTATTGCCTTAAGTCCTTCTCTTGTAACAGGAACTTTAATATATGTATTCTCGCCCAATTCCTTTAAAATTCTGCGGGCATCCTCAAGCATTCCTTCTGCATGGCCCGCAACAACCTGCACATGAAGTTCTGCTTCCTGACCTATGTATTCCCGAATTCCTTTTAAGATTTCAAAGGGCGGTTTTCCGGTTTTTGCAAGTATCGTGGGATTGGTGGTAACACCATCTACAGAATAAACACAGTATATTTCCCGTATTTTTTCCAAATCTGCATCATCAATTAAAATTTTCATATTTCTTGTCCTTTCATCCTTTTTTATGGTTATATCACATTTATCACTCCGTTAGCCCTGGCAATCTCCTTCTTTTTCTCCAGTTCCTGGCGAGAATATGCCTGAGGATTATTCTTGAAACAATAGGCTTTATCCACAAGCTGATACTTTGCTTCCGCCAATGGATTATAGTTCAACAGTTCATAAAAAACCCCTTTGTAAATCCCCGATATGAAACTGCTGATTCCTGCAATATTTTCCCGGCTTGTGGTAAGTCCCGGAATCATGGGTGTGCGAATAATCACACAATCCCTCTTCTCACCTTCCAGCAGCAGACGGATATGGCCTTTGATACGTTCATTACACACACCGGTGTATTTTTTATGTGTTTTTGAATCAAATATCTTAAAATCAGCATAAATCAAATCCACCAATGGAATTACAGCTTCAAGAATCTCTGTATCTACATATAAAGCACTCTCTATTGCTGTATGGACCTTTCTTTTTTTCATTTCTCTGAGAAACGGGATCAGAAAATCCGGTTGGCTCAACGGTTCTCCTCCTGAAAGGGTTACCCCTCCCCCATACCGGTAAAACGGGGCATCCTTCATAACGGCTTCCGCCGCCTGACTGACAGTCATGACTATACTATCCCACCGGATTGCACCTGACGGGCACTCTTCTATGATGTACTCCCAGTCCTCCTTCCTAGTGGCATCAAGCCTTATCTGATTCCCTTCCTTTACGATGCCCCCATGCTCCGCAAACCGGCAGCAGGTTCCACATCCGATACACCTGTTTGAGAAATAGATAGGCCTAACCCTTGTGCTGATTCCTTCAGGATTATGGCACCATACACATGATAGAGGGCATCCTTTTAAAAATACAGTGGTACGAATACCTTCCCCATCGTGAGTGGAAAAACGGCGGATATCAAATATAGTTCCTGTATTTTCATTCATGATTCTTCTCCTGCCAATTCCCTCCCCTGTTTTTTTCACTGATTAACAACCCCATCATATACCTGCATAACTGGTTCTTGCAATGATTTCATCCTGTAATTCCTCTGCCAGTTCTGTAAAATACGCAGTATAACCAGCCACCCTCACTGTGAGGCTGTGATACTGTTCCGGTTTTTCCTTTGCCGATATCAAATCCTCTCTGCGTACAACATTAAACTGTATATGCGGTATCTCTAAATCAACAAAGGTTCTAAGAAACCGGACAAACTGATCCACGCCCTGCTCTGTCTCAAAAAATTCCGGCAGAAATTTCATGTTCAGCAATCCGCCGTTGCTGGTCAGACTTTTATCCAGCCTGGAAACAGATTTAAGCACTGCCGTTGGGCCCTGGGTATCCCGTCCGTACACAGGAGACATGCCTCCGTCAGCCAACGGTGTACCTGCATGCCTTCCATCTGGCGAAGCCCCCACATTCTCTCCCATAGGAACATGGGCTGATACAGTGTACATACCAGTATGGTATATTCCTCCTCTGTAATTCCTATACCTGGATAAACGGTCTCTGAATCGCTCAGCCCATTTAGCTCCCAGCCGGTCCACCCACTCCACATCATTTCCATATTTAGGCGCTTTATATAATAAAATGGCACGCATGGTTTCCCATCCTTTAAAATCTGAATAAAGGGCTTCTAAAAGCTCCGCCGCCGTTATCCTGCGCTCATCATATACAAGCTTCTTAAGTGCTGCCAGGCTGTCTGCCAGATTAGCAACCTGAATCATCTGAATACCCGAGAAATTATAGCAAGCCCCCCCTGCAGTTACATCCATCCCCTTTTCAATGCATCCATTGATAACAGCGGAAAGGAAGGGTGTGGGAAGAAGTTCCATATGAGCCTTCTCCACATCTTCACAGACCTTTACCATTAAATCCATATATTCTTCAAGATATTTTAAAACTACATCTTCAAGTTCCTGAAATGTTCTATAATGCCGTAAATCTCCATAATACGGAGCCATCTGCTTTCCAGTCAGCAGACACCTGCCTCCTGTCAATGCCAGTTCCAGAACCTTGTTCAGATTAAACATAGCTGCATCGCTCCACCCCAGATTATTACCCTGAGTGGTCAGCTCCACACATCCTACAATAGCATAATCCATGGCATCCTTTTCTTCTATACCAATTCCTTTAAGGGCAGGGATCACTGCTTCATCATTAAAAAACTGCGGCATTCCGCTTCCCTTAGCAACTACCCTTACAGCCTGTTTTAATAATTCATCTCCTGTTTTCCGATGAAGTCTTACGGACAAATTGGGCTGCGGCATTCCCAAATGCTCCTGGGCTTTCAGCATCAGAAAAGACAGCTCATTGACAAAATCCCTCCCCTCTTTATCCTGACCACCCACCGCAACATTAAAGCCAATAGGAAATCCTGCAAAGTATTTTGCACTGTTTCTGTTCCTCATATAAACAATCTCATTAAACTTAATCCACAGGCATTCTATGATTTCCAATGCTCCTTGCCTGTCAAGGCGACCTTCTCTCCTGTCCTTATCATAATATTCCCATAACAGCTCATCCAATCTTCCCGGCGAAAATGAAGAGGCATTGGATTCCATATGCAGAATTACAAACAGGAACCATAGTGATTGAACTGCCTCATGGAACGTTTCCGGAGGCTGTTCAGAAATTCTGCCACAAATACGGGCCAGTTCCAGAAGTTCTGTTTTTCTGTGAGACGGGATACTATAAGACACATTCAAGCCCTGTGCCATCTGCTCCAAAAGCATCTGATACCGCCCCATGAAATGAATGGCTCCTGTCATCACAATGGAAACACTTTCATAAAAAATCTTTTGTTCTCCTACGGCCGTTTTAAGACATTGGTCTGCCTCCTGCCTGATTCCAGCGGGCCCTTTATGAAGCCATTTGCTGCAATCCGGACAGATATGCCCCTGGGCATGATCCTTCTGATTGATTTTCACGACTTTTGCTATGCGGTCAATCTCACTGCCGCAGCGCTGCCTTAGCACATCTTCCAGTGACTTCTCCTTCCAATATGGCTTAATCACTTCCCGAAAATATGCAATATCCTCCTGCCGGACTTGAAAGGGATCCTGAGGCCTGCCCGGGAGGCTTTCAAATTCCTGGTCAATCCAAGAAATACCGCTCTCAGGAAAGACAACACCTTGTCTGACTCCCTCTGTCCGATTCCCCACAACCAGTTCTTCCGGTTCTGCATGAATCTCCATCTGCTCCAATGCTGCCTTTAATGCCAGGGCACGCGTAAGTATTCTTGGCTTACCCTCATTTGCTTTGTATGTATCTGTAATAATCTTAGCCTGTTCAATGGACACATACCTTGGCTCCGTTAATACCTTTTCTTTTAAAATACATATGCGAGTACTCATAATCAGATTTTTCATATTCGCTGCCCCTGCCAATTCTCTGCATTATTATTTATTATTTTTCTATCCTGTTTATTCTGTTTTCAGTATATTCTTTATTACCTATTCTGTCAATATTTTTATTGTTTAATATATATTTATTATTATTATTTATTGTTTATTATCATCATTTAAAAAAAACATGCTTCTGCCATCAAGACAAAAGCATGTTTCCTTCTATAATTTACAGCCATTCAAAATTATATTCTATTAACTTCTCCTCTATATCGGAGGGCGGCGCACTCTCCAAGATGGCCCCTGTAAAATTATCAAGTCCTGCATATTTATATGTTCCATCTGCATTAAATTTCCTGGTTTCCAACATCATGTATGCAGCTTTGCTTCTGTTCAGGGCCGCTCTTTTGGTAATCCCATCCTCCACCATATAGGTGGAGACACTGTTATCAAAGACATCAACACCAACTGCTCCCATGAATGCAAGATCAAACCGAAAATCTTCAAGCTGTCTGTCTGTAAGACTCCCCGTAAAACCATCTCTTCCACTGCTAAAGGAACCTCCCAGCATTATAAGCCTTGATACAGTAGGTACCATAAATTCCAGCATGATATCCACCATATTGGTGACCACGATAATATTTAACGTTGATTTCACGATAAGTCTGGCTAATTCCAGATTTGCGGTGGAAATATCCAGAAACACCATATCATCATCTTTAATCAGCTTCATTGCCTTAGAGGCAATCATCTGCTTTGCTTGCGTGTTTCTGTCCTTTCTCTGTGACACATTCAGATCATGGAGATTAACTCTCTTCCTCATGGCTCCTCCATATGTCTTTTTAAGCAAACCTTTTCTTTCAAGGATAGTCAAATCCTTGCGTATGCTGTCCTCTGTAATCTGAAATAACTCACTGAGTTCCTTTACACGCACAGAACCATTCCGATTAACAAGTGCCACAATCTGTTCATGCCGTTCTTCTGCAAACATATATCATTGCCCCCGTTTATTACTTTTTCACAATTATATCATATTTCTTATTGTTGTACACAGAAATATTCCTGTAAATGGTTCATACACAATAAAAGTAATATTCGAATTTACAATGACGTTTCATTTAAACGTTTAACTAACCCTTATAATTAAACAGACCCAGCACCGCCCATTTCCTGTCCAACTTCCTCCATTACTTCTCTCCATAGACTGAATCTAGGCAGGGAACCTTCCCCCCATCCGCATCCGCCAGATATCACAGTTTTTGGTCCTCCCTGTCTCAGGGCATCACAAACCTTCTCCTTAATATGGGCCTTTACAATTTCCCTGTCATCTCCTTTGAAATCATCTGACGGAAGATAACGGGCAGCCGGATCCCTGTACCCAAACTCGTTAGCATGCTTTAATCCGCCTACCAGCACTTTATCCGTCAGATTTCTCATCTCACCAATGGAATGCATGGCCGGATCTTGATCTGACCAGTTAAAAGCGTCTACCGGATAATCCAGGAACCACTCTGAAGTGGCTGCATCCCCGTGACACACATGAGCCATGTTAAACCATGTCCTGTTCTTAACCGCCTCAATATTTCGTATATCATATTTCTTGCCAAATTCCTCAAACATTTCTTTCCCCATCAGTTTAGCCATTCCACACTGATATCCAAAAAAGAATCCTGATGCTCCCGCATCCAGAAAAGCTTCCATAAGCTTTTCATTCGTCTCCGTGATCATCTCAAGAGCTGGCCTGCAGTATTTCTCCGAATGTATAAAGTGGGACACAATCGTTTCCTGACGGAAATATCCGCCTGTCATTTCCCCCATCCATATAAATGGGCTGAATATAGTAGGCAGAACCGGCACCTCTCCCTGAAAATGGTCGCATATCCGTTTACATGCCTCGACCTCTCTGCCAAGAGCACCTTTTTTTACATCCGGAGCCTTCAGCCTTGCCCATTCATGAGGATCGTTTACCGCATTCACCGTTACATTAAGCCAGGTATCATCCATAATATGTGCTGCAGGCTTTATCTTCTGCCCAAAATCTTCTGTAAAATACATTCCATTTGACATAAGTTTGATAAAATCAAATTGGTAGCTGTTCTGGTATGCAATTGTAGCCTCCGTAAAATCCTTTACATTTCTGTCAACCAAGCTCATGTGCGGCCCCCATGCTGTATACGCAGGGCGGTCCAGAATCCGTCCCTCCTTTACTGCTTTCAGCCTCTGAGTATGTGTAATCATAACTTACCTCCTGTTAATATAATATATTTATTCCTCAACAAGGCCTCCGAAATAAGCCTGTTGAACTTTATCTGATTCAAGCAGCGCCTGAGCCGTATCAGACAATACAACCTTACCTGTCTCCAATACATAGGCTCTGTGTGAATGTTTTAATGCCACTTTGGCATTCTGTTCCACCAACAAAATGGTGGTCCCCAGCTCGTTAATCCGCTTTATTTCCCTGAAAATCTCGTTAATTATAAGAGGTGCAAGCCCCAGGGAAGGCTCATCCAAAAGCAGCAGTTCAGGCTGTCCCATCATCGCCCTTCCGAGGGCCAGCATCTGCTGTTCACCGCCCGAAAGCGTTCCGGCCACCTGACTCTCACGATCCTTTAGTTTTGGAAACAGGTCATAGACAAGTCCCATACTTGTCTTAACTGTGGAATCGGGTCTGGAATACGCTCCCATCAACAGATTATCCTTAACCGTAAATTCAGGAAATATCTGGCGTCCTTCAGGTGACAGGATAATCCGTTTATGTACAATAACCCGGGTATCTTTGTTGGTGATATTATCTCCATTAAACGTAATCGTCCCCTGGTCGCATCGTTTTAGGCCCATGATTGTTTTCATGATTGTACTTTTTCCTGCTCCGTTGGCTCCTATCAGAGTGATGATTTCACCTTTATCAACCGTCAGATTTATCTCCTTTAATGCCCGAATGCTGCCATAATTAACACTTACATTCTTCAACTCCAACAAAGGCATCACAATCACTCCTTTCCCAGATAAGCTTCCACAACTGCGGGATTTGCCTTTACCTCTGAGGGCGTTCCGCTTCCAATCAGTCTTCCGTTATCTAATACATAAATACGTTCACAGATATTCATGACAAACTTCATATCATGCTCAATTAGAAGTACGGTGTATCCCTGACGTTTCAGTTCTCCAATCGTCAACCTCAAGGTTTCCGTCTCAGACTCATTCATACCGGCTGCGGGTTCATCCAGCAGCAGGAGTCTGGGGTTACTGGCCAAAGCCCTGGCTATCTCCAGGTCCCGCTGTGACCCATAAGGCAGGCTGGTTGCCATTTCATATCTTAAGTCCTGCAGTTCGAACAGCCGCAGCAGATCAACTGCCTTTTTTTCACATTCCTCCATCTCCTTTCTCTTTGCCCTGGTATTGAATATGGCAGTAAGGAGATTTGTCTTTGTTCTGGTATGCATCCCGATGAGTACATTGTCAAGGACAGTCATTCTGCGGAAAAGTCTTATATTTTGAAAGGTTCTGGCAAATCCCAGCTCCGTAACTTTATATGGTTTCCATCCCGTTATATCCTTTCCCAGCATCTCCACTCGCCCCTCAGTGGGATTATAGATACCGGTGATACAGTTAAACAGCGTAGATTTGCCTGCTCCATTAGGTCCAATGATTCCAACAATCTCTCCCTCATTGACACACATATCCACATGTTCCAGAGCTACCAGCCCTCCAAAGCGCTGAGTTAGATTCTTAACATTTAACACCTGACTCATGGCCATCCCCTCCTGTATCTGAATCAGCCTTCCATGCCATTCTCTGACTGATATACTTAAAGTTCACGGCGCCGAATAACCCCTGGGGTCTTACCAGCATGAGCACTACCAAAAGCACACCATAAATCAGCTGCCGGTACAGCGAAAAACTTCTCAGCAGTTCCGGTATAACCGACAGGACAATGGCACCTAAAAAGCTTCCGAAGGTACTTCCCAAACCGCCGAATATGACCATGACCAACATTTCATTGGATTTTGTGGATGCAAAATTCGTAGGGTCAATATAACCTGTATACTGTGCGTAAAACGCTCCTGCCAGCCCTGCCATCATGGAAGAAATCACAAAGATCATCACCTTATATTTGAATACATGGATTCCCATGGATTCAGCAGCCAGCTCATCATCCCTTATTGCCAATACTGCATTTCCGATCCTGGAGTTCATGATATTATGGACAATCACACCACATACAATCACACAAGCCAGAATGAACAGGTATAATTGTGTTTGAGACTTAATCTCAAATCCAAAGAATTCCGGTTTCTTGATAGCCATAATACCCAGAGGTCCCCTGGTGACGCTCATCCAGTTCAGCTCCACAATTCGGATAATCTCGCAGAACACCATAGTGACAATGGTAAAATAGTAACCATTTAATCTCAGTACAGGCATACCCAGAAAAACGCCGAAAAGGCCAGACATAAGAACTGCTGCCGGTAGTGTCACCTGGGATGGCAGCCCCATTTTTGTGCAGAGGATAGCCGCTGTATATGCACCGATTCCAAAGAAAGCCGCATGGCCAAAGGACATCTGCCCCAGCATTCCGCTGAGCATATTGAGACTCAACGCCAGAATTACATACATCAATGCGATTGTAGCGATTCTGATAACATATTGTGATTTGAACAGAAATGGGAATACAACTGCCAGGACAAGCGTGATTCCCATAAGGGGGTACTTATAACGAATCAGAATACAACTAAGTTTTTCTAACATACCGCTCCTCCCTTCTACACTTTATTAATCTGTTTCTTGCCAAACAATCCCACAGGACGGAATAACAAAATCACAATCAAAACAGTGAACGCAATGGCATCCCGGTATCCGGAACTCATATACCCAGCTACAATTGTTTCAATAACTCCCATGCAAAGTCCACCCACCACAGCGCCTGGCAGCACACCCACTCCACCCAGAATAGCTGACGCGAATATCTTCATACCAATCATGGCACCCATAGTAGAATCAATTGCCTGGTAGTACATCCCAACCATAGTACCTGATATGCAGGCCAGCACCCCGCTGCATATAAACGTAAAGGATATAACTCCGTTTATATTCACACCCATCAATTTGGCTGCCTCCATATTTTGACTTGTACTGAGCATAGCCTTTCCCAACTTTGTTTTATACACAATCAGTGACAAAACTGTCATGAGAATGAAAGCTACTGCCAATATAATGACCTGTGTCCAGCTCACTACTGCATTTCCTATATAAAATCGCCCCAAATCCAGTTTGTTTGGAAAAGATTTCGTCTCACTTCCGAAAAACAACATGACAAAATTATCCATGATCATTGACATACCCAGAGTGGTGATTAAAGCCGAAAGATTAGGCGCATGCTTTTTCCTCAGGTACCGAAGCGCAAACCGCTCCAGGCAATATCCTGCTGTTCCGGTCAGAATCAAGCTCAGCAAAAATGCCACCACAAAATTACCAGTCAGAAGGTAGAGCATAAGGGACAGATAAGCTCCCAGCATGTACAGCGAACCATTGGCAAAGTTGGTCAGTTTGATCACACCGAATACCATTGAAAATCCAATGGCTACCAGAGCATATGTACTGCCAATTGTCAGTCCATTTATCAATTGCTGCAAAAACATACTCTTCTCCTATCCGCCAAAGGCTATTGGTCTACTCTCACAAAGTCCCCATCTTTTAACTCGTACACATAAATACCCTTTATCATTTCTTTGCTTTCATTAAATGCCATGTTGTAACCCGATACCCCATTGAATTCCCGAATGGAAGCAATCTCCTGGCGCAACGCTTCGCTGTCAGTCCCCACCTTTTTGATACAGTCTAACAGAATATTGGTAGTATCAAATGCCTGGGCAGCAAATCCGTCCGGAACCTCTCCATATTTTTCCTTGAAAGCAGTGATAAATGTCCTGGTCTTATCGTCCAGTCCTTCTGTATCTTCTACATTATCTGAAAAATAAGGTATGCTGCTGAGTATTAAAGCTCCATCCGCTTTATCTCCCACAATATCCAACAGTTCCTTTTTAAGGCACATTCCCGGCCCCACAAGCTGTGCGCTAATATCAAGGCTTTTCGCCTGGATAAATATTTGAGAAGCTTCATTATAAGCCGCACTTGCATATATAATTTCAGCTCCTTTATTTTTCACATTTGATAATATAGGTGTGAAGTCCTTGGTAGAGCCTGTAATAAAGGCCTCTTTAGCAACCACCTCTCCTCCCAGGTTTTCCCACTCATTTGCAAATAAATCTGTTGCCAGAACTCCCTGGTCCGTATTCTGATAGATGATAGCCAGCTTCTTACCGCCTGTAATCTTATATAATTCCTTAGCAAATTCAGAACCTTCATATTTCTGGCTCATGACACAGGAAAACATAAACTCTCCCATGCCGGGAAAATCCGTATGCGATGCTGCCGGACTTACCAGCAACAGCTTGTTTGATTCAAAAATAGGTGCTGCTGCCATGGCGCAGGAGGATGCATAGCTTCCTAAGCCTGCTATCACCGATGAGTCGGACACGATTTTATTGGCTACATTTACGGCTTCTGTCGCATCCCCTTTATCATCATTGAATTCCGTAATATAATCAGTTCCGTTTTCCTTATTAAACAATTCCACCGCAAGCTCAGAGCCCCTCATAAGCATCTCTCCATACTGCATATTATCCCCTGTCAGCGGAAAGAAATAGGCCAGTTTATTCTTGCCGGCAGTATCTCCTCCTGAATCCGCACCGGTTCCTTCCTGGACATCATTTCCCGTTTTTCCACCAGCACTGGTTACCGCATCCGAGGTCCCCGCTCCCTGATTCTGGCTGCATCCGGCTAAAATAGCTCCACCGCAGCAGACCACACTTAACATCAACGCCAGCATCCTTCTCTTCAACATCATAATCCTCCTTCATCTCTTTTATCATGATTTAAATATCTGTTCCAACGCTTTGTACATAGCCTCTGCCGGTGGCAGCTCCCCAGACCACATCTGAGCGGCCAAGGCCCCCTGATACACAAGCATACTAAGTCCATCAAAGGTCAATGCTCCCTTTTCTTTAGCCTTTTTTAGGAATAAAGTTTCTGCCGGGTTTGTAATAATATCCTGTACAATCATCCCTTCCTTTATATTCTCATAACAGATATCAGGACACCCCGAATCCGGATACAGCCCTGAATTCGTAGCATTTATTAATATATCGCAATCCGGAATTTGGAGCCCCGGCACCCATTTGATAAATGAAGACTTGCAGCAATCCATATTCTGGATAACTATGCAGAGCTCCTTTCCCGGCTCCTCTCTTCTAGCCGCTACTGTCAGTTCCTTTGCTCCGGCTAGGGCACACTCAACCGCAATCGCTCTGGCCGCGCCGCCTGCGCCTAACAGGACAATACGTTTCCCCTCCAGGGACACCCCCCTCTTTTCCATCCCAATGACGAATCCTTTACCATCCGTATTATCCCCTATCAGTTCTCCATCTCTGTTAATCACCGTATTTATGGCACCTATGAGTCTTGCGCTTTCCGACAGGCGGTCCATATAAGCCACCGCTGCAATCTTGTGGGGTATAGTCAGATTCACCCCCTCGAATCCTAATGCCCGGATTCCCTCCAGGGCAGCTTTCAAATTTTCAGGCTTAACCTCCATCAGCTGATAACGCCATGGTATTCCTAAAGCTTTATATCCTGCCTCATACATTTCCGGTGACGGATTCTCATCAATGGGGTATCCCAGGGCTCCTGTCAGTCTCTGTCTGAAACATGTTTTCATATGCATAATCCTCCAAACAAGGTCATATTTATTTAGCAAAGTTAAGTGATGCACGTTTTAATACTCTAAAATGATTTCCGTTTAATCATCTGCATTTTAAGCTGATACTCTTTATAATCAGTCCCGCCATTTTTAATCCTCCCAACCAAAAGCTCTGCAGCCAGATGGCACATTTCATCCACAGGATGACGCAGAACCGTCAATGGAGGGTTGGTAATTTCCGTCCAGGCATTGTCTCCAATCCCGACTAAAGCGAGTTCTTCCGGAACCTTAATTTGATGCTCCATAAGACACTTCATCACTCCGATCTGCATATTGCCATTGCAGATTAAAAGAGCGGTCATAGTGCGGTCTTTTACCAGCCTCTCTGTCTCCTCATAAGCAATGACAGCATCTGACTCCCCTTCTTTGATTAATTCCGAATCCACCTCAAGACCATGTTCCTTCAGCGCCCGTATGTATCCCCGGAGACGGTCCTCGGTATTTGAAATGCCTGACTGTCCTTTTAAAATTCCGATTCTCTTATGCCCTGCCTTTATCATCTGGCTTACAGCATCATAGACTGCCTCCTCATTATTACCAGTCACGCAATCCGCTTCCAGACCATCGGCTTTCCGATCAATCAGAACAATGGGCACCCTTCGTTTGGTTCCGTTCAGATAGGAATGATCTCCTGGTGCCGGAAACATTATGACGCCATCCACCTGTTCCTGGAAGAAGAGGTCCATTTGTTCCTTTTCAGTGGATACATTTTCATAGGAATATCCAAGTATGACCTGGTACCCTTTCTCACTGAGTACTTCATTGATATCGCTGATAATATCCACAGAAAAGTAGTTGGAGATATTGGGAACCAGAAGCCCAATCTTTTTACTCTCATTGCTTCTCAGGCTCTTTGCAAGATTATTGGGAATATATCCCAATTCGTCTGCAGCCTTTTTTACCCTGTCCACTATCTCACTGGAGACATATCTTGTATTGTTAAATACATGTGAGACAGTTGCAGTAGATACTCCGGCGCTGTGCGCTACATCTTTAATCGTCGCTTTCATATTCTACTCCCCTTTTTGTTGGTTAATCGATTACGTAATCGTTTAACTTGATTAAATCACATTTTGTACTATTTGTCAATAATAATGTGATAATACTTTTTAAATATTGCATATTATTTGTTTTTTTATTTCCCCCTCCCATTCTTTTGAGCAATTATTTTAATTTTTTTATATTTTAATTTATTTTTCTAATATTTTTGCACATACCTTTTCTCCCTGTTTTTCAAAAAATGTATTTGTTCTATCCCCTATATCCTGCATATCATTAACAGCTTTTACAAAATGAAGTGTATATCCCCATCTCACTTTTAACATATTCTTGTATTGACCTCCCGAATCATGCTATTATTTAAACAACACACACAAGAGGTAAAACCATGAAACCAATATTCAAAAGCAGCCTGATCAAAGACGTTGTTATCAGCTATGTCTGCATGATCGTCTTCCCCGTCATGATTATCTTAGGCATGGTGTTTCTGTTGGCGGGAAGGTACATCTACCGCGCGGCTACGGAGTCCGTGACCGTGACCCAGCAGGCAGTGCTGGAATTATACAAAGAAGAAATGCGCGGCTCGGCCCTAGCCCTGTCGCGGGTGGTCAATATGAACGGAGGCACCACCATACAGGATGCGTCAGGTTATGATACGCAAAAGCAGGAACAGGCTATGGAGCAGCTATATACCATGTATCAGATGCTGGCCGCACCTGAGTATAAAATCCTGGACATCCATATTTACCGAAAAGACGGCACTGCCATCATACCCAAGGGCGAGATGCGCTACAGCGTGGACGAACTCCGCCAAAAGGAATGGTACCAGGCAGCGCTCAGACAGCCGGGCCTGGTCCACACCTCCCTGGTGGAAGAGGACTATTTTTACCGCATCCGTTCCTCCCAGGAAATTCTGGAGATATCAGCCTATGCTCCCAGAGAGGATACGGAAGCTGAGTGCATTGTCCTGTACCGGGTTTCAAAGATACCTGATTCCATTAAAAACTATAATAAAAGCGGAAGGATGGGAACCCTTTGCCTCATCAACGGCCAGGGACGCATCGTGGCTGACCCCGGCCAAAAGACCCGGCTTCCGTCCGCTGTCACCGAAAAAATCCGGCAAAACGCAGCAGACCTGGCTGCCTCAGACCAGCCGGCAGCCGGCAATCCTCCTGCTTCAAATAACCATATTGCCGCCAGCACCCAGCAGCAGATTTCATACCGCGGCATACGCTATATGATTCTGCCGCTGCCCGAACCGGGATACTATCTGGTCAGCGCGGTCAACGAGACTTCCCTGTTCGGGCAGTTTACCCTGTTTTCACTTATCAGTATGGCGGTCATCCTGTGTGTGGTGCTGATGTTCATTTTCTATTTCAAGTGGTACATGAACCGGCTGCTGATTCCGCTGGGCCATCTGACAGAGGGCATGAGGCAGGTGGAGCACCGCAACCTGGATACCCGGGTGGAAATGTGCAGACAGCAGGATATCGCCCGGATGATTTCCACCTTCAACAACATGGTGGAGCAGATTAAGAAGCTGATTCATGACAAGGAGCAGGTGGAAAAGGAAAAATACCAGGAGGAGCTCCATACCCTCCAGTCCCAGATGAATCCCCATTTTCTCATGAACACGCTGAATACATTAAAATTCATGGCTATTTCGGCCCACTATACCGGCATGCAGGATATGGTGGTGGCTCTGGAGAATATCCTTGCGGCGGTGTTAAACCGGGACGGAGGCTTCTACACAGTCAGGGATGAACAGTCTGTGCTGGAGAGCTATATCTATATCATGCAGTTCCGCTACATGGACAGCTTTGAGGTGGACATAAATTTAAGTCCCGGGATTCTGGACTGCAAAGTTCCCAAGCTGATTCTGCAGCCCATTGTTGAGAACTGCATCACCCACGGTTTTGACAACCTGGGCGACCGCCTGGGAAGGATAACCGTCACCGGAACCATTCAGGAAGGAAACCTGATCTTCGAGATTACAGACAACGGCAAAGGCATGGATCAGGCCACCGTCCAACGAATCCTTGGATATCCGCAAGTTCCGGGATATCCGGAACGCATAAAAAGACCGGAAAACATGGACACTGCCGGCTCTTTGAGAGGCCCGGAATCACCCCCATGCGCGGACATTCCCGACAGCACGGAACACGGACACCGCCGGACCATCGGCGTGAGCAACACGGACAGGCGCCTAAAGCTTAATTTCGGCTCCCGGTACGGTGTTTCTATTGACTCCAAACCAGGGGCATATACCAGGGTCACGCTGACCCTGCCTGTCATAACAAATACAACAGAGGACCACTACAGCAAAGGATGAGGGCCATGTACACAGTATTGATAGCTGATGATGAAGCAATTGTAAGGATGATGCTGAGTTCCATGATTGACTGGGATGAGATGGAGCTTAAACTGGCTGCCTGCGTTTCTAACGGCCGTGAGGCCCTGGCCTATCTGGAACAGCATCCGGTGGATATCCTGATTACAGATATCCAGATGCCGGTTATAGACGGCCTGGAGCTGATACGCCGGGTAAAGGAATTCCATACCCAGCCGGAAATTCTGGTTCTCAGCGCATACAATGATTTTCCCTATGTTCGCCAGGCCTTTAAACTGGGAATCTACGATTACTGTCTGAAACGGGAAATCCATGAGGAAATGCTGAAACGGCATCTGACCAACATGAAGCAGCTTCTGTCGCAAAAGGGCAGGGCTCAGACTTCAGGCGCCGAACAAGTAAAAGACAGGAAACAGCTGCTGGCCCAGCTGCTGCGCGGGGAGCTTGAACCGGAGACAGCAGGGCTTCCTGAGCGTTATTATATGGTTTATTTTTCAATCCAGAGGTATCAGGAAATCCGGAAAAACTTCGGAAACGATTTTGACAAAAACTTCCATGTCTCCCTGCTCAACCTGGCCGGACAGATTTCACAGATTGCAAACCACGGCGTTATCGTGCCGGACCATGTGACCAATCTGGTTATGGTCTATGAGACAGGCCCCCAGGACAACCCGGACCAGGCCCTGGAAGGCCTTTTGCGTGTCTGCCGGCGTCTGCTCAATGCCTGGAAGAACTATATGAACGTGGATGCATCCGCAGCAGTGAGCAGCCTGGCCCTTGGGCCTTCTGCCTTTGAGGAGAAGTTAGCAGAAGCCACCATGAACCTGACCATGAAATACGTCATGAAATCCCAGAACCTGTTTTCTGCCCTTGACTATTCCCGCTTTTCTCCCCTGGAAGCAATGGCCCGGGAAGGAGAATTCCAGGAAGTTATAATGGCCCTGAAATCCAATAACACCGTAGGCTTCGAATCTGCCCGCTCCCTGCTTCTGGCGCGCATACAGGAATCCCCTGTCCGGCAGGCAGGCCTTCTGGCCCTCTATCTGGCTTATCATATCGCTGCCTCCCTGGTCCACCAGCTGGAAGATACGGACTATGTATACAGCACCAATCTTTTGGAAGAAATATCCGGCCTTAGGACCAGCCAGGAAGTATGTATATGGACCGTAAATTTTCTCAGCGACATAAAGCGCTATGTACAGTTCCACTATCAGTTCGACTTCCCGGACGAGATAACCCGGGCTATTGATTATATTGACAGCCACTACTATAAGCCGGACCTGACCCTCTATGAGGCGGCATCGAAAGCAGGCTTCAGCGAGAAGTATTTCAGCACGCTTTTCAGCCGGAAAATGGGTATGTCCTTCTCCAGCTATATGAAACATCTGCGCATACACCACGCCAAGACCATGTTAAAAGAAACCAATATGAAGCTTAAGGAAATAAGCGAGGCAGTGGGCTACAACAGCGTGGAATACTTTGTACGGGTATTTTCCGCCCAGGAGGGGGTGAGTCCATCCTCCTACCGGAAACAGAGCCGTACCATTGTACAGTGAATCGAACCTTTTTTCATTGTTTTCATCCGTTGGAATTGTTACACTGAATCTGACAAAAGCAATCACAAAGGAGGAAGCTATGAGAAAGAAAAGATTTTTGTTAGGCGCAGTGGCTCTTACGGCTGCCCTGGCAGCCACGGGCTGCGGCGGCACCAACGGTTCCCAGGCAGCGGACAGCACAAAGACCCAGGCAGACACAGGTAAGGATTCCGGCAGCCAGGACTCAGGCAATAAAGATTCCGGCGTCAAGGACACCAGCAAAGCCGACGAGGCCGACAGGAACATCTCCTGCACCCTGACCCTAGCCACCTGGGACGTGGCGGCTGCCAAAACCTTTGAGGAACTGGACATGGAAGGTCGGTTCCAGCAGCTCTATCCAAATGTGGAAATTGACATCGAAGAGTTCAATGCGGAACCGGAGTATTTCAATTCCATGAAAATCCGCTCCTCTGCATCTGAGCTTCCCGACCTTATGTTCCATAAATCCGACAGCATGAACCAGTACTCCGAGTACCTGGCAGACCTGACGGATACAGAAGCCAATAAAAATAACCAGATTGCCTCTGAATATGCGGTGGACGGCAAGGTCCTGGGCATACCGGACCGCAAGGCAAGTGACTATGTGTATTACTGGACAGACATGTTTGATGAGGCAGGAGTTGAGGTTCCTGAAACCTGGGATGAGTTCGTGGAGGTCAGCGAAACGCTCCAGGAACATTTCGGTCCCCAGGACCCTGACTTCGGCGCAATCTGCATGGGCGCAAAGGATGCATGGCCCACTTATCCCCTGATGGAGTATGGTCCTGCCGCACAGAGCGGAAACGGTTATTACTGGGATGCCATGACAACCGAGGACGCGCCCTTTGCAGAGGGTACGGATATCCACACGGTTTACGGCAAGATTTACGACCTGTTCCAGAAGGGCGTGCTGGGAAAAGATCCTCTGGGTATCACATACGACCAGAGCCGCGCTCTCTTTGCAAAGAAAAAAGGCGCCATGACCCTAAACAGCCCCATGTTCCTTACCGCATATAAGGCTGACGGCTACGACACTGCCGGTATGTCCACCTTCTACCTGCCATTTCGTGACAGCAGCCAGGATGAATTCAACCTTGTGACCCAGGGCGACTGCTTCTTAACGGTCACCAACAATTCTGAAAACCCCGAGGTAGCCAAAGCATTCTTAGAATTCTACTTCAGCGAGGCCTGGTATCCGGATTATATTGCCTCCATCAGCAGCGACAGCACCATGACTCCCTATGCCAAGGAGCTGGATCCTGTGCTTCAGACTGCATCCGAGCTTCAGCCCGAGGTTAAATTCGTGACCTATGGGGCCGGCGGCAGCGACTTTATCAACATGGTATCCGAGACCAAGTTTGACTGCAAACAGCTGGGTGTGGAGATGCTGACAGACGGCTTTGATTATGCAAAGCGCTGTGAAGAGCTGAACCAGACCTGGGCGGAAGCAAGAACCAAACTGGGCCTTAAATAGGAGGACAGGCATGAACAGGCTCAACCGAAAAAGACTTACCTTTTTAAGCCTGTCCCTGGCAGTTCCGGTCATTCTGTTATGTGTATTTGTGGTTTATCCATTCTGGGAGCTCATCCATATGAGCTTCCTGGAATGGGACGGAGTTTCCTCGGTACGGTCCCTTGCAGGGTTTGACAATTACACACAGCTCTTTTTCAAATCCCCGGAATTCTGGCAGGCTTTCCGCAACAATTTAACGTATCTTCTCATACATGGAATCATGATGCCTGTGGAGCTGGTTCTGGCAGTTATGCTCTCCAGCAGGTTTAAAGGGTCCGGTTTTGTCAAGGCCATCATTTTTCTCCCTTTTATCATCAACGGCGTGGGTATCTCCTACTCCTTTTCCTACTTTTTCTCGCCTGTGGAAGGCGGATTCAACTATATCCTGACCAGGCTGGGTATGGAAGGCCTGATTCATAACTGGCTGTCCGACCCCAAAATCGTGAATTATGTGCTGGCCTCCGTGTCCATCTGGCGGTATATGGGCTTTCACATTGTCCTGTTCATGGCCGGCCTTTCCTCGGTGCCAAAGGATATGATGGAGGCTGCCGTGGTAGACGGCGCCAATGCATGGCAGCGCCTGAGATACATCCAGCTTCCAGCCATCCGTACCGTCATTGACTTCATGCTCTTTGATGTCATCAACGGCAGCCTGCAGATGTTTGATATTCCTTACATCATGACCGCTGGCGGGCCAAACGGGGCGTCCAACACATTTTCCATCTACACCATTGACACGGCCTTTAAATACAATAACTTCGGAATGGCATCCTCCATGGCTGTCATCATGATATTCATGATTGTATGTGTACAGATTGCCCAGCGCTTCATAACCAACCGTCTGAGAAGGAGGGATCAGCATGGCGCGTAAAAAATTATCCCTGGCAGGGAAATATGCTGTTTCTCTCATCCTGGTTCTCATGGTATTCCTGCCCCTTCTGGTTACCATCATAAGCTCCCTGAAGATTCCGGGAAGCCTGGACGCCCAGTCCCCGCTGTGGATTTCATCCAGTGACATGACCCTTAACAACTACCTGAGCGTATTTAAAGAGCGGTACCTTGTCAGGGCCTTTACCAACACCATCAAGATTGTTGCCGTCAGCATTTTCTTCAATGTCCTGGTGGGCTCAATCACTGCCTATTGCCTGGAACGCTTTGAGTTCCGCTTTAAGAAAATCATCTATATCCTGTTTTACCTGGCCATGATGGTCCCCACCAATATCGTGGAGATTGCCAGGTTCCAGGTTATCCGGGGTATGGGGCTTTACAATACATTAGGCGCCCCCATCGTCATATACATTGCAGCCAACCTGATGCAGCTCTATATTTACCGTCAGTTTATAAGCGGCATTTCTGTTTCACTGGACGAAAGCGCCATGCTGGACGGCTGCGGTTATTTCAGGATATTCGCCCAGATTATCTTTCCGCTGCTGACACCGGCCACGGCCACCCTTGTCATTATCAAGACCGTGTCCATTGTAAACGACATGTACATTCCCTATCTGTACATGCCCAAAAACCAGAACAAGACCCTGACCACCTTCCTGATGCGCTATGCGGGCGCACAGCAGAATTCCTGGCCCCTGCTTGCCGCGGGAATCATCGTGGTGGCCCTTCCCACCGTACTTCTGTATATCTTTTTCCAGAAGTATATCATAGAAGGAATCACGGCAGGCGCCGTTAAAGAATAAAAGGAGATGAATTATGGACAAACCTGTTTTATGGAACCTGAACTGGAAATTTTACGACTATTTTGAGGAAAACCTCCTGACAGAGGATTCTGACCGCTGCTCAGATGTGAACCTGCCCCATACAGTAAAGGAGCTCCCCTTAAGCTACTTCAGCCACCAGGAGACAGCCATGATAAGCACCTATGTGAAACTGCTCTCCGTCACCTCCCGGATGCTGGAGAACAGAATCATACTTGTATTTGACGGTGTCATGACCTATTTTGAGCTCTTTGTCAATGGTCAGAAGGCAGGTGAGCACAAGGGCGGCTACTCAAAAAGCATGTTTGACATTACCGGTCTATGCAAGGAAGGCCCAAACCGGATAGTACTGCGGGTGGACAGCCATGAGCGTGAGGATATACCTCCCTTTGGTTACGCCATTGATTATATGACCTACGGCGGCATTTACCGGGATGTCTGGCTTTACTGCTGCAGCCAGGTCTTTGTGGAACGCGCCTTAATCCGCTATGACCTGGAGAACAAAAATGCCATCCTGAAGCCTGAACTGTTCCTGGATAACAGCGGCCCGGAATGTTCCCTGAATGCGGATATCTGCCTGAAGGACAGGGAGGGAGCCGTTGTGGCTTCCTACAAAAGATGCATCCTGGCCGCCCCGGGCAAAAGCAGCATTATCTTAGAGCCCCAATGCATCCCGTCCCCCATTCTGTGGGATCCGGACAACCCTTACCTCTACACGGTGGATATAACCCTTAAGTCCGAAGGACATGTGCTGGACAGGCACCATGTGAGAACGGGTTTCCGCACAGTAGCCTGCACGCCGGAGGGCCTCTTCATTAACAACAGGAAAATCAAGATAATGGGCCTGAACCGCCACCAGTCCTTCCCCTATGTGGGCTATGCCATGGGCAGGCGGGCACAGGAAAAGGATGCGGACATCCTGAAGAATTACCTCAATGCCAACACGGTCCGCACTTCCCACTATATGCAGTCCGAGTATTTCCTGGACCGCTGCGATGAGATTGGGCTTCTGGTGTTCTCAGAGATACCGGGCTGGGGCCACATAGGCGGGGAAGAATTTAAAAAGGTGATGATGCAGGATGTGGAGTCCATGATTCTGACCCAGTACAACCACCCGGGTATCTTTATCTGGAGCATCCATATTAATGAGTCCCTGGATGACGACGAACTGTATACCAGGGCCAACGCCCTGGCCCATAAGCTGGATTCCTCACGGCCCACCACAGGCGTGCGCTACATCACCAACAGCCATCTTTTGGAGGACGTGTACTCCTTAAATGATTTTACCTACTCGGACTGCAATCCGGACGGCACAAAGCTGTTCAAGGGCCGCCGGGAGGCCACGGGCCTGGAATACCCTGTGCCCTTTATGATTACCGAATTCTCCGGGACGGCATTTCCCACCAAGCTCTGGGACAGCGCGGACAAACGTACCACCCACGCCAGGGCCTATGCCAGGGTATACAGTCACTCCAACCTGTCAAAGGACCTTCTGGGAATCATCGGCTGGTGCGCCTTTGACTACAATACACACGCGGATTACGGTTCAGGCGATAAGATCTGTTACCACGGCGTCATGGACATGTTCCGCATTCCAAAATACGCTGCCTATGTGCTGCGCAGCCAGAAGAACCCGGAACAGGAAATCGTGATGGAGCCCACCACGGAATTTTCCAGGGGTGATAATAAAGGCAACCGGCTGGTGTCCCCGTTCATGGTCCTTACCAACTGTGATTACATCGAAGTGGAAATGTATGGAAAGCCCCCGGTCCGCTATTACCCGGATAACCGGTATATAGGCCTGGAACATCCGCCCATTGAAATCGAGGAGGAAATCGGCGTGTGGCAGGATTTGTGGCAGGACGGAGCCATCACCGGGTATTACAAAGGCAAGGCAGTCATCCAAAAGAAATTCCTTCGCGACTCCAGCCTTCACGATATGGAGGTCACTTCCGACGACACCAGGCTTTACGGGGATTATACGGATGCCACCCGTGTGGTATGCAGGGTCACGGACCGTGTTTCCACTACCCTGGTGTATTTCCCAGGCATCATCCAGGTGGAAACCAATGGCCCAATCCAGGTAATCGGCCCCTCAGCCATTCCTGTAAGGGGCGGCTGCGCTGCTTTCTGGGTTAAGACAAAACCCCAGAGCTTCTCAGGAAATGCTGAAACAGCAGAAGTTCACATCCAGCTGACAGACACGCCGGTGGAGAAGAAATGTGTGAAAATAGAGGTGGTAAAATCTGATATGGAGGTGGGTTAAGATATCATGACCGTTTAAGATATCTTGGCAGTTAAGATATACCAGGCCCGCATGAACACTGTTTTATATACCGTGTTCATGCGGGCCTGTTTTTTTCTGGTTTACTGTTGCTTTTCCTTATTATTAATTATGTCCCCCGCAGCTGTGGCCGTGTCCATGGCAGTTATGCTCGCCGCCCTCATGGTGATGGCTGCACATGGTATTCGGATCATAATCCAGGCTGCCGTTTAACAGGGCCTCCACTGCCTGGTCCGCATCCCCGGACGCGCCCGGATACAGTTCAATTCCTGCCTGGGCCAGGGCTGTCCTGGCGCCGCCGCCGATTCCTCCGCATATCAGCACCTTTACTCCCAAATTCTTCAAAAATACAGCCAGGGCCTCATGGCCGCTTCCGCCGGTTCCCACTACCTGAGAGGACAGGATTTTCTTATCCTCGGTGTCATATACCTTGAACTCCTCTGTATGGCCAAAATGCTGGAATACCTGTCCGTTTTCATATGTTACAGCAATCTTCATTACAATCTCCTCCTGGTTTGTTATTACAGCGGCGTCTGCGGCACCCGCGTTTTTCGCAGTTCTTCCCGCAGCAGTTTCCTCCGTCCGGACACAGCTGGTAGTTGCCTCCCCGGATTTCCAGCCTTTTTCCATTGACCAGACAGTCCGCCAGCTTTTTCCTGGCTGAATTATACACTGCCTGGACCGTGGTCCTGGCCACCCCCATCTGGTCTGCGCACTGTTCCTGTGTGCAGTCCAGCCAGTCAATGAGCCGTATGGTCTCATATTCCTCCAATGTCAGCTCCACCGCACTGTCCATCTCCTGGTTCAAAGGACCAAAGGTGTCTATGGCTGGCACGGAACAGATTCTTCTGGCTTTGTACGGTCGCGCCATATGCCTTCTCCTTCTCCGCTGTCTCACTTTGTTTTTGACTTATGTCAATAATTATAGGGCAGTTTATGACATATGTCAATATCATTTTTACCTTTCGGTCCCATCTGACCGTCTAATATAACAGGGCCGTCCCCTGCCTCATACAATGTATGCAGAAAACGGCCCTGTCATTCTTATTTCTTTGTGCCTCAACCGATATCTCCGTCTTATGAATAAGACGGCAGAAAGACCTGTCCCATATTGCCTGTCAGATGCCCCAGCCCCAAGCTGGTAACCATGGCCTGTTCAATTCCCGCCATCTGACCGGAATCCAGATGTCCTATGTATTCCTTCAAACGGTTCCGGTCTATGGTGCGAATCTGTTCTGCCAGTACGGTGGAATCCTGCTTTAAACCGCCGCGCATCCTGCGGATACAGACATGGGTGGGAATGGCTGCCTTGGTGGATCGGCTGGTGATGGCTGCCACGATTACGGTTGGGCTGTATTTGTTCCCCACATCATTCTGGATGACCAGTACCGGCCGGATTCCCCCCTGCTCAGACCCCACTACCGGCGACAGGTCCGCATAATATAAATCCCCTCTCAGAATGGTCTGGTGTGCGTCCTGGTTCATATTTTTGTTCTCTCTATACATATCATTACCTCGCTGATTCGTAAATGGTGTTTTCTAATGGAGAGTATCACCATCCCTGAGGTAATTAATCATATGGGAGACAACCTTTTTATCCACATGCAAGATTTATTATAAAAACAGCACATATGCCGTCATCAGTATAAGCCCTGCACCCAGCATCATGAACCCGTATCCCATACTGGAATAAATCATGTGCAGAAGCCTTACATCCTGGGCCTGCCTGAAAAACCGGCTGGACTCCCCCGGTGCCACCACCTGATTTTTTTCCGGCCTTTTCATAAACAGGGGAAGAGGACCTTCGCAGATCCCATTGACGCATCTGGCCAGCACGGCTCCCAAAAAGGGCAGCACGGTGAGTACCAGGGGACGGTAAACCCGGTCCTCCAGGTTCAGCCATGCCGGCCATCTGTCCACATAGACCCTGGTCCCGTCCTCCCCTGTCTCCATAAGGTATCTGCGGATGAACAGCACATACACCAGAATTCCTATTGATATGCTGATACAGGCTCCCCTGAGATTGGCCTCTGAAAAATACTCCACCTGGTGCGGGGCCTGTGCCCCCCTTAAAAACGGACGGCTGATATCTGCCATACGGTCCATAATCCGGTGGGGGGCCATCCCCATAAGAGGGAGGAGACAAGCGGAGCCGCCCAGGGCAAAACAGGCCGCCGTGCCGGCGTACCGCTTTTCCCTGTCATCCCTCTCCCGGCCCATTGGGGCCTTTTCCAGAAAAATGGCCGCAAACAGCTTTGCCATGTAGGCAACCGTAAGCCCTCCCGCCAGGAGGAAGGCCCACTCCAGTACCTGAAAGGGCAGTGCATCGGCGCCCCGGGCGCCCAGCACTTCCACATACTCCACTATACTCTCATGAAGCAACGTCTTACTCACATACCCGTTCCACAGCGGGATACCGCATATACCATATGCACCCATGGCAAAGACCAGCATCAAAAACGGCTTGTTCCTGCCATATCCCCGAATCTCATTCAGATCCAGCTTATGCAGATTCATATAGATACATCCAGCCGCCATGAACAGCACCAGCTTAATCATGGAGTGGTTCACCATATGTAACACTGTTCCGCTTACAGCCAGACCGTTTTCCTCTCCCAGCAGACACTGCATGGCGCATCCCGTAAGGATGAAGCCAATCTGGGACATGGAGGAACACGCCAGAGTACGTTTTAGGTCAATGGAGAACACGGCCAGTATTGCTCCCAGCACCATGGTCACGGCTCCCGGCACCAAAAGCACCATTCCCCAGGCCATGTCATGCCGGAACATGGTCACGGTAACTGCCAGGATTCCGAACACACCCGTCTTGGTCAGGATGCCTGACAGCAGGGCGCTGGCAGGCGCCGGCGCCACAGGGTGGGCATTGGGAAGCCATACGTGCAGCGGATACATCCCTGCCTTTGCCCCGAATCCGGCAAGCAGCAGCGCTCCTGCCAGATACAGGGGCCATGTTCCCCCTGTGGCCTTTCTGAACTGTTCCAGACTGTCCATGGATAGATTTCCTGTTCCCGCTGCAATCATAAATATACCGAACAGCGCGCACAGCCCCCCTATAACTGCAATGGCCAGGTAGGTCCTGGCTGCCCTTCCCGCTGCCTCTGTCTCCTCCTGTATGACCATCACAAAGGAGGTAAGTCCCATTATCTCAAAGAACAGGAACAGGGAGAACAGGCTGTCGGACAGAAATACGCCCATGGTTGCCCCGCAGGTTAACAGGGAAAAGAAACAGTATCTTCCGCGATTGCCGTGTCGGGCAAAATATTCCATAGAAAACAGGGTGGTCATCATCCACATAAAGGCTGCAATGGTACTGTAGAGCCACCTGAATCCGTCCGCCCTCAGCCATATGCCCATCTCACAAAATCCGGCCCAGGAAAAAGCTGCCGGACTGTTAACGGGATAAAGGCAGAGCATGCCTGTAAATTCCATGACCATGGCGGCCGACGCAAAAACATCCCGGTTCCTCTCCCCTTTTTTTCCTGCCAAAAGACTGATAAAGGCTGCCAGAAAAGGCCAGGCCACAGCCCCCAACAGCCCTATATTTCCTTCCATTTCCGCTACCCCCTTCACCTTTTATCCTTCCTACATACCTCCTGCCGCAATCCGGTCAAACACCTGAATCAGAGGGCCGGACCACAGGCCCAGGACCATGCTCATGGCAGTAATGGCAATCAGAGGAAGCTTCATATTCCAGTTTGGGTCACAATGAGTATTCCAATGGGAATCCTCCCTCCCCTCTGCCGGGAACCAGGCGGCCCCTATGATCAGCACCATATAAAACAAAGTAAAAAAGGCGGATATAATCAGGCATGCCACCCCCAGCATTCCCAGACCCCCTGCCTCTGCGGCAGCTGACCCAAGCATAAACTTGCTCACAAAGCCCGCAAAGAGCGGGACCCCCACCAGCCCCAGTCCGGCCAGGGTAAAACAGGTCATGGTAACCGGCATGGCCCTTCCCACTCCCCGCAGTTCATACACATATTCCCGTCCCCCTTTATACAGGATGGCTCCCGCGCAGAAGAACAGGGTAATCTTCATCAGGGCGTGGCATACCATATGGGTCAGGCCTGCTGCCAGCCCCGCGGGAGTCATAAGCATGACACCCATAAGGATATAGGACAACTGGCTCACAGTGGAGTAGGCCAGCCTGCGCTTCAGATGCTGAGTGCAAAGGGCCCTGAGGGAGCCATAAAGGATGGTAATGCAGCAGACGCACAGAACCGCTGCCTGCACCTTTGTTCCTATGAGGAATCCTGCCCCGAAGCACCAGTACACCACCCGCATCAGCGCAAACACGCCCCCCTTCACCACTGCCACCGCGTGCAGAAGGGCTGATACGGGAGTGGGGGCCACCGACGCAGCAGGAAGCCAGCTGTGAAACGGGACCACTGCTGCCTTTACCCCAAACCCGAAGAAGGCCAGAATAAATGCGCCGTACAGATGACGCCGTTCCACATGGGACAGACCCTGGGGTATCACACCGCCCCAGGTAAAATCCAGGGTGGTTCCATATTCATGAAGGCTGATAATGCTGACAAATACCATGGCAGCCCCCGCCATGGAAAGAAGCAGATATTTCTTGCCCGCATAGATGGCCCTGGTATCCATGGCATGCATGACCAGCGGCAGGGTAGCCAGGGTCATAAGCTCATAGAAAAAGTACAGGGTAATCAGGCTGTGTGACAGCGCCACTCCCGCCACCACCCCATATGTAATGGAAAAATATCCGAAAAACTTGTTTTCCTTCCCCTCATGCTTCATATATTCAAAGGAATACAGTGCGGTAAGGGGCCAAAGCACTGCAATGAGACAGGCAAATACCCCGGACAGACCGTCCAGTCCCAGCGATATATTCATTCTGCTGCCAAAACGGTACAGCACCAGCGGCTGTCCGGGACGGTTTAACACCAGGGCCCCAATCACTGCCGAGGCAGCCAGAATTCCTCCCATTACCAGTATCTCCCGTTTTCTGCGCTCCCTTGGACGCAGTCCAAGCACAGCCGCGCCAGTCACCATGGGAAGAAGCACAGGCACCAGCAGATAATATGGATTCACACCCATCCCCCCTTTCACACCATATCAGAGGCAATGCCCCTCAGTAATTCAAAAACAGGATTTCCCAGGGCCCCCAGCACCAGCAGGGAGATGCCTAACACAGCCAGAGGCACCCCCATAAATGCAGATACAGACAATCTTCCATCTTCTGATTGAGCCGTTTTCCGCCAATCCTTTCCCGGAAAAAATCCCTCCACAATAACAGGAAACAGATACCCCGCCGTCAGAAGGGCGCTGACCATAAGCACCGCAGGCCCCAGCCATGCAAACACGCCGGCCTCTGCCCTCATGGCACCCACGGCCAGATGCCATTTTGCCAGAAAACCGCCTGCCGGGGGAATCCCCACCAGTGACAGGGATGCCAGGGCAAAACATACCATCACAGCCGGCATCCGCTTTCCCATCCCCCTTAACTCCTTTACCCTGGTGCAGCCCGTTTTACATATCACAGCCCCCGCGCAGAGGAACAGGGCGTTCTTTGCCAGGGCATGGAACACCATCTGGAGCAGGGAGCCGTAAAGCCCTTCCATGGACAGCAGGAATACGCCCAACAGCACATAGGACACCTGGCTGAAGGAGGAGCATGCCAGACGCCTTTTCAGCTTTTTTTCCTTATAGGCCAGCATGGAACCGGTAAATATGGTCACCACAGCCATGGACAACAGGGTGTACTGCACCCATGTCCCCCGCAGAAACGCGGGACCGGCCATATTGTACACCACACGGATGACAGCCACCACTCCTGCCTTGGTAATCAGACCTGATAACACAGCGCTGGCAGGAGCAGGCGCAACCGGATGCGCGATAGGCAGCCACGGATGAAGGGGCATAAGCCCTGCCTTACAGGAAAATCCGGCCGCCATACAAAAAACAGCCAGAAGAAGAATCTGCGGCCTGCCCCGGGCCATTCCCGCTGCCTCCGCCAGAACCCCGCCCGCCTTAAACTCCGTTCCGCAGGCATACTGGCGGAAGAAGAAATATCCTCCCAGTGCAATGGATGCGCCCAGCATGGAATAGGCCAGATATACCATTCCGGCACGAAGCGCTTCCCTCTTCCTGGAATGGAATACCAGGGGAACGCTGAAAAATGTCATCATTTCAAAAAACAGGTACAGGGTAACAAAATTTCCTGCCCAGGCAACTCCTGTCAGGGCTCCCAGGGACATAATAAGGCATCCGAAAAACCGGGCATCTTCCTTCTCATGTTCCATATATTCAAAGGCAAAGAAAACCACCAGCACCCATATAAGGGATGCCAGACCGGAAAACAGGGCACCGGTTCCATCCAGCCGAAGGCACAGCTCCATGCCCGGTCCGATGCTCCACAGAGGCAGCTCCATCCCCATGCAGTTCAGGATGACCAGCCAGGAACACACAGCCTCTGCCAGGGACAGAACCGCCGCGGCTGTGTGAATTTTGTTTTTTCCCGGATTCCATATCCACAGGGCCCCGCCGGAAACCACTGGAAACAGCACCGGCGCCATCATCCACATTTCTCTCATGTCCTATGTCCTCTCCTTCTCATATACTCCCCTGCTGCCGGGGTCACCCGAAGTTGGCAAGCCCTGTCTCTATCATCCGGACCACAGGGCCGTAGCAAGTCCCAATCAGCACATTCCCAGCCATAAAACAGGCCATGGCTGCCGCGAAAGAAACATCCTTTACAGGCTCTCCCGCCTCAGGCACAGCCGCGTCCTCCAGACCTGCCGCCTCATAGTCCGCCTTCTCCGGCCCTCTTTCTGAAAACACGATGATGATGAGCGGTATGTAATACATGGCATTGAGGACCGTGCTGACAGCCAGGGCCCCCAGCACCAGAACCGTCCGGTCCAGATCATGAAATGAGGCCATAGCAAAGGAAATCTTGGAAACAAACCCGGAAAAAAAGGGGATCCCTATCATGGCCATACTTCCTACCACCAACCCGGCTCCGGCTGCCGGATTCCGCCTTGCGCTTCCCCTAAGGGCCGCTATCTCCTTCTGATGGCCGCAGCAGTCCATGAGGCCGCCTGCGGCTGTAAACAGCATGGGCTTTGTCACCGCGTGGACAATCATGTGCAGGACTGCGGCCGCCAGCCCTGCACTGGTTCCCATGCCGATTCCCATGAAGATATATCCAATCTGGGCAATGGATGAATAGGCAATGACCCGCTTGACCATATGCTGCTGCAGCGCCTTGGCCGAACCAATGACCATGGCCAGGATTCCGAACACAAAAAGCAGGTCATTGATCCGCAGCCGGATAATCAGATCCATTCCCAGAATCCGCATATAGACTTTGAGAAGCAGGATAATGTATCCCTTCAGCACCAGCCCCGACAAAACAGAGCTGGAAGCAGCCGTGGCATTGGCATGGGCTCCCGGCAGCCAGGAGCTGAAGGGATACAGAGCGCTTTTTACTGCCAGCCCGGAAGTCATCATCACCAGAGCCATCTTAAGGGGAAATAAATCCTTTCCTGAGGATGCCAGCTCCCTGACAGCCCCTGCCATGGGTTCCATAAGGAGATGGCCTGTCTGGCAGTATAAAAGGGCAATGGAGATAAGGATAAGCCCGCTTCCCACCAGGCTCATGATGAGATAGCGTATGGCTGCCGCCACGGTCTCGCCGCTTTCCTTTGCGCACACAATGGCACAGGCTGAAATGGTATTGATTTCTATAAATACATAAGCGGTAAAAAGGTCATTGGTGTAGATAAGGGCCAGAAGGGAACTGAACAGAAGATTCATCATCACATAGTACAGGCCGGCCCGCTCCCCGGGTATATCATGTTCCAGTGACCGTTTATTGGCAGCCACCGTAAGGAACATCACAAGGGAAAAGACCAGGCTCATAAGGGCTTCCAGAGCGCCGGCCCTGACCTCATTCCCCCATGGAGCCGGGAAATGTCCCATCATGAAGCGAAAACAGGTACCGTCCGACGTATATCCCAGAAGCAGGCCTGACATCACTGCCACTGCCCCCACCAAAACCAGGTGTAGAACCCTGGCCCGGTTCCTGCCTCCCAGAAGGGGCGTCACAATTCCTCCTGCCATCATGATGAATATACTGAAAAATGGAATGTTCTCAACCAGTCTCACCGTCTGTCTCCTCCTGTCCTTCATACAGCATGCCGTCCAAATCCAGGGTTCTGTAATAGTGGTGGAATCTCTGAATCAGTGAAAAGAGAAAGGCCGACACGCTGACAGACACCACGATTCCCGTCAGCACCAGGCCGCTGGGAAGGGGATTGATAAATCCTTCCACAGATGTCCTTCCATCTGCTATGGGCGCCCTTCCACCGGCTATGTACCCCTTGGCCGCCAGGAACAGATACACGGACATATCCATAATGTTCAGCCCGATGGCCTTTTTAATCAGATTTTTCTGGAGCAGCAGCATGGTAAACCCAATGGAAAACAGTATCATGGCCGCTGTCTCGTAGTAATTGGTCACAAGCGCCTGCATTATCACACCTCCCCTTCCCGGAACAGGGAATAAAAGCAATACATGGTCCCGGCCACCACCAGACCCACACAGATATCCAGAGGCAGTATCAGCCCTGCGCTGAAGATGTTTCCCGGCCTTCCCAAAGGAATACCCGACTCCAGGTGGTTGGCCCCCATAAAAAAGGAATAGCCTTTTGAAAGGGCGTATACCATCAGCGCGCTGCTGCTCATCACAGTAAAGGTCTTAAAGCTGAAAAAACGGTGAATCCGCCGGTGCCCAAATGCATTGGCATATAGTATCAGGCCGGCCCCCATCACCGTTCCTCCTGAGAACCCGCCTCCGGGGGACAGATGGCCGTTGAGCACCACATAGACGCCAAACATAAGAATGAAGGGAACCAGCAGCCTGGCCACCTGTTCCAGTATGATATCTCTTTCCTCATCCTCTTCATGCTCCGTTCCCCCTCTCTGGTCTTTCCTCCCGCTGTACCCGCTTTCGGATTTACGGCGCAAGAGGGCAATGACGCTGACAGCCGCCAGGAATAAAACCACGGACTCGCCAAAGGTATCAAAGGCCCGGTAATCCAGTATGATTCCGGCAACCGTATTCACGGCCCCGGTCTCGGACAGCCCGTTTTCCAGATAACGGCCCACCACCTCATTATTGGCCGGATTGTCCGCGGAGCCGAAGGCCGGCAGATGGGTTACCATCATGAGAAGCACTGCCATGCCCGCCAGACAGACGATCTGCGCCACAGCCCGGTAGACACGGCCGAATACACGCAGGGCATGTTCCTCCGTAAATTCCGCAAACCGCCTGCCCATAGTCCGTTTTGTATTTCTCTTTACAGCCTGCTCCGAAGCATGCACGCCGGTCTCCCCGTCATGCCCGCTATTCTCCCTGTCATGCCCGCCGGCCTCTCCGCCATGCCCGCTATTCTCCCCGTCATGCCCGCCATTCTCCCCGCCATGCCCGCCGGCCCCGCCTTCATGCACACCGGCCTCATCCTCCCAGTCCGGACCGTTTTCCACCCAGTCCACGAATGCGCGCAGACCGCGCTTACCGCTGTCCTCACTCACTGTCTTCCCCCCTTAACCCATCGACCTTATACAGTGTAATAAAAAGCAGGATTCCCGTGACCCCTGCGCCCACGGCCGCCTCTGTGATAGCCAGGTCCGGGGACTGCAGAATCACCCATATGATGCTCATGATAAGGCTGTTGGCCATAAACAGGATGGCTGCCACCAACAGGTTCCTGCACAGGAATACACTTAAGGAACAGGCCATCAGAAACAGCAGGAGAATGATCTCAACCGCCTTCATATTCAGACACCCCGCATTCCTCTTTAAGGTTTGGATTGCTCCTGGCCTCTGCCCTGGCCACCATGTGGGAGGCCGCCGGGTTGCCAATCCAGATAAACAGAAGAATCAATCCGATTTTGGCCGACTCCATGTTCCACCCGTTGGAGATTATAAGGCCGGCCAGTATAAGCATGCTCCCCAGGGTATCGCATTTGGCAGCCACATGAATCCGGTTCAGCGCATATTCAAACCGGAATATGCCAAAGGTCGCCACACAGAGCACAAACACTCCCAGTACGATGAAAATTCCTCCTGTCACCAGACCCATTACAGCACCGCCTCCTTTTTTGTATTTTCCTTTCCTGCCCCACCGCTCTCTCCTGTTTCCCTTTCACAGCCCATATGCCGGCCCAGAAGCCCTGTCAGAACCACAAAGGACAGGAAGCTGATAAGGGCATATATAAGACAGATATCCACCAGATAATCCTCATGGAACACCTTTATGAGAAGGGCAATCATGAGAACGGTCTTGGTTCCTATCATATTGATGGCAATGAGCCGGTCGGAAAAGCGGGGTCCCAGTACGGCCCGCAGCAGGCAGAATATCATATTGATGCTGAGTATGATAACCGACAGAATCAGGATACCTGTAAACAGCCCCTCTGCCGCCCCTATCTCTGCCCCCATGTCCCTTCCTCCTATCTTACTTCCTCGATCCGCGCCAGCTGCCTTGCCACATGCCAGTCCTTAAGCCCCTCTGCCATCTCAGCTGTCAGCACGTGGACCCACAGCACATCATCCTTCACATCCACCGTGATGGTGCCCGGCGTCAGGGTAATGGCATTGGCCAGGGCCGCCCTGGCTCCGGCGCTCTTTAAGTCCGTCTTAACCCGCACCAGACAGGGTGTGATTTCCATGTGGGGGGACAGCACTATGCGGATAATGGCCACATTGGCCTTCACCACCTCCCAGGCCACCATGGCCAGGAATACAAGAATATGACCCAGGCGCTTCAGGAGAAGCAGGTCCCCGGACAAACGGTAACCCAGGGCCAGATACCCAAAGCCGTATACCAGCCCTGCCACCGGGACCCCCACCGCCAGAATTTCAGCCGTGACCCTGCCGTTTAACAGAATCCACAGAAGATACAGCAATACATACATGTTCTTTCCATCCCCCTTGGCTTTCCAAACCGGCAAAGGGCTGCCGCCTGTTATAGCAGCAGCCCTTTCCTCTCATCCGGGAGTACCGGTCAGCGTTTTACAAAATATCCTTCTTTCATGATTACGTCCATGTTCTCAACAGCGATTGCACGGATATTCTCTAACGGGTTGCCGTTAATTACTAACAGGTCGGCGCTCTTTCCCTCTGCCAGGGATCCGGTCACATTGTCCACCTTCAGCATCTCGGCGCCTGCCTTGGTAGCCGCCACAATGGTATCCATCTCGCTGATGCCTGCTTTTTCCACAAAGGAGTACATCTCTCCGATGGCTGTTGTTCCGTATGGTGTAAGGCTGGAGCAGAAGGAGTCCGAACCAATGGTAAGTCCGATGCCTTTTGCCTTTGCTTTTCTTAAGTTAGCGTACACGCGGTTCAGCTCCTTCTCCGCTACGGTATCGCCGGGATACTGGTCATGTACCTCCGGGATGTATGGCGGAGCGTATGTCTTGAACCATTCGTTTAAGAACTGGATGGTGGGACAGAAGTAAATGCCTTTCTCTGCCATGATATCCAGGCACTCGTCATTTAAGGTCTGGCCGTGGATAATGAGATGCACCCCTGCCCTGGCGGAATCCAGGGCGCCGCCGTAGCCCTCTGCATGGGACCATACCGGGATGCCTACCATCCTGCACTCATCCACAACAGCCTGAATCTCCTCCAGCGTATAGTGCTGGTCCAGCTTCTGGTCCCAGCGCCAGATGCCGCCGCCTGTGGACCAGATTTTAATTGCATCCGGGTTCTGGCGGAGTCTTCTTCTAACTGCCTTGCGCAGATCCCATGGTCCGTCCACACGCTCAGCCCATGGATGGGATTCGTCGTTGTAGTAGCTGGGAAGCTTGTGGGAATCCCCGTGTCCGCAGGTGCGGCAGAATCCAAGTCCGGTTGCCACTACCCTGGGGCCCTTCATGACGCCGGCTTCCACCATGTTGCGGATTTGGATGCCGGAACGGGAAATCTCGCCAACCGTGGTAAGGCCGTTCTCCAGACACTCATGGGCCTGCTGTACCGCTACCACTGTCTTCTGTACCACATCCTCCAGTACCCAGTCGCTGTCATCGTCTGTCAGGTTTCCTGAGAAATGCAGATGGGAGTCAATAAGACCCGGCATAATAGTCTTTCCGGTAATATCCACAACCTCGTAGTCAGGTCCGATTTCCTTGTCCGCACCGGCGTACGCAATCTTGTCATCCTCTGTCAGCACCAGACTGTTCACCACTGGCTCCGCGCCGGTACCGTCAATCAGTAAACCGCCTTTAAAAGCTACCTTCTTCATTGAAAAATCCTCCTTTATTTGATATATGTTGATGTATGATTTTATTGCCGTTATTTTGCAGCGGCTGCCGCCTTATTATTTGCCTTTGCCCTGGTAACAGCGCTAAGGCCCAGCCCGATGACCAGCCATGCAACCACGATGGCCCACTCTACAGGCTTAAGGGCTGCGGGGCTGAAGGGAACCACCATAAGCCCGATGATGATGGTACCTGCCAGACATGCCATGCAGATGCCTGCTTTTCCGCCGGGAACCTTGTAAGGCCTTGGAAGGTCAGGCTCCGTATAGCGCATCTTAAGGCAGGCAAAGCTTACCATGGTGCAGGAGAAGATGAATGCCAGCGCTGACACATTGGTCAGGGATACCAGCATGTTCTTTCCCAGGAAAGGACCCATAATGGTCAGGACTGCCAGCACTGTGTTGGCCATCTTGGGCGCCCCGCTTTTTTCATCCAGGACCGCAAAGCTGTCCGGGAGCTGTCCTTTACGTCCCATGGCCAGCATGATGCGGCTGGTAGCTCCGTAGAAGGAATTCATGGGGCCCATGGGGCCTAATGTGGCGATTATCAGCATTGCCACATACAGAAACATGTTGATGTTCTTAAGACAGGCCAATGCCGGAACCGTGCTCTTTATAAAATCAGTCCACGGTATGATGGTGCCGAAGGAATAAATACAAATCATATAGAAACCGCCAGCCGCCAGGAGCGCCATGCTGATAACCTTGCCGAACTTGTTCCAGTCCAGGCCTTCCGCCGCTTCCTCAGCCTGCTGCGGTATGGTATCAAACCCTGCGTAGAAGAACGGGGTCATTACCAGCACTGAGATAATGCCTGCAAACATGTTGTTTGCGCTGGTCACCGTGGATGGTCCCTCCACCTGCGTAAAGGAGGGAAGGATGTTGGACGGCCCGCCTTTCACGAAGGAGATTGCCATTGCCAGGAGCATGCCCGCCAATAGGGCCTTTGTCAGAAATGCCTGCAGCTTAGCGGCCGCGCTGGCGCCCCTGAAGTTAAGGAGAATCACATAGACTGCAAATCCCAGCGCTATGACAGTGGGGAACAGGTACACATCCGCCCCCATGATGGTATAGAGCTTAACCGCCCTGAGAACCGGGAACAGGCCCCCGAACATATCGGATACTAATGTGGAGATGGCGATGGCCTCCCACGGGCAGAGGATACCGTTGCCCAGCGCCAGAAACCATCCTGTTATGTATGAGACATTCCGCCCGTAGGTCCTGTCCACATATTCAATGATTCCGCCGGAGATAGGGATGGCCGCTGTCAGCTCCCCGAACACGGCTCCGATGGGAAGCAGGAACACGGCTCCGATGGCAAATGCAATCATGGCCGCTATGGGTCCGCCTCCAATCACCATCCAGTCACCTACCAGCAGCACCCAGCCAGTACCGATGATGGCCCCGAATCCAATGGTAAAGAAATTCCATATGGACAGGGTCTTTTTCATTCCGCCTGCATCATTTCCACTTGGTCCAGACATAAGATCTGTTTCCCCCTTTTTCTTGTTTTTTATATTGTTTCTCAACTCATATCCTCATTTTACACAAGGAAAAAATTAACGCAATACTTTGTGCACAAACGATAATTTCAGTGTAATAATTGGTCAGAAATGTATTTTTTGTCCAAAAACCCTATTTACAATACCACTGAAAGAATTGTATAATCGTTATGCGTTTAACTAATTTCAGGGGAGAATGGTCATGTTCAGAATTGTACTTTGCGATGACAGTCCCGCGGACCTGATGGTGCTGTGCGGACATCTGGAACAATTAAAAGAAAAACGGCCTGTGGATATCATATCCTACACAGACGGCCTGGACCTGCTTAAGGATTATAAACAAAAAGGGTTCTGCGACATCCTGGTGTTAGATATGCGCATGGAAACCATGGGCGGCATCGAGGTGGCAAAGCACATCCGCCAGCTGGACGACGAGGTTCCCATCCTCATTGTGACAGCCACTGTGGATTACGCGGTGGAGGGCTACAAGGTGGGCGCCTTCCGCTATATTGTAAAGCCGGTGGAGAGTAGCGACTTTCTGTCCGCCGTGGAGGAGCTGCTTGACAGGCAGCAGAAAAAACAGGCATCCATCTTTTCCTTTCCCAGCATAAGCGGCACCACCAAGCTGATGACCGACCATATCTATTATCTGGAATCGGATTTAAGGACCATTCGTGTGGTTGCAAAGGAAGGCACATTTACATTTACTGGCACCATCAGCTCCCTGGAAGAGCAGCTCCGCCCGGACGGCTTCATCCGGATTCACAAGAGCTTCCTGGTCAACGTAAGCCATATTTATAATATTTTCAAGGATTCCGTAACCATGGACAACAAGGAGGTGCTTCCCATGAGCAAGCACAAGCGCAGGGAAGTGAACCAGGAATTCTTAAGCTATATGGAGGCAAATCTATGATGAAATTTCCAGCCTGCATGGAGGCAGACCTATGATGAGCGTCATTCAGCATGCCTGGGTCAGCTTTGTGCTGTCCGTGGCCGAGACCCTGATTCTTTATTGGCTGTGCAGCAACTTTCTTCACCGGAACCTGCGGCCTATGTCCCAGTACACGGTGGGCATCCTGATTTATTTTATATTCCAGTGGGTAACCTACTGGTTCAACGCGCCTCTGTTCAGCATGTGCGTTTTTTACTGCGCCTTCACAATGCTGGTAAGCTGCATATTCTTTACGGATTCCCTCAGGACCAAGGTGCTGGTTGCTTATCTGTTCGTTGTCCTCAACTATGCCTGCAAGCTGCTGTCCGCAGTGCTGTTGCGTTTTCTGCACAACGAGCCCCTTCCCTCAGAGCCCAATTTCCTGATTCAGAGCCCCCTGGCCCAGATGACGGCCTGCATCCTTTTTTTCTTCTTCACCCTCTTGTTCATCCTGTGCAGAAACATGAGAAAGAGCAACAAAGCCACCCTTTACAATGCCATTTCCTTCCTGGTCCCCTCCGTGATCCTGTTCATTACCATCCAGATTTTCCACATGAGGAACAGCGTATCCCACTTTTACCTGGAGATATCGGGAATCCTTTTCTGCTCCTCCATGTTCCTGTTCTATCTGGTGGACGATTATGCCATTATCAACGAGGAGAGCCAGAAAAATATGATTGCGGACAAACTCCTTACCATGCAGTCCTCCTACTATCAGAAGGTGGAGGACTCCCAGAGGGAAATCACCTCCCTGCGCCACGATTTAAAAAAACACCTCCATTCCCTGGTGGTGTTTTTAAAAGCAGGCCAGTATGAGGAGGCCCTTACATACATTGAACAAATCTATGACTCCGCCAACGGCATGAAGGTGCCCCTCACCGGCGGAAACAGCATGGTCAACATCCTGGTCAACAATGCCCAGCAGCAGGCCGCTGCCTGCTGCGTTCCTCTGACAGCCAACATCATGGTGCCTCCTGAACTGCCGTTTGAGAACGTGGACCTGTGCATCATCCTGGGCAATCTCCTGGACAATGCCCTGGAGGCATGCTGCCGTATGGGAAAAGGGGCCAACCGGTTCATCCATACGGAAATCCGCTGCCAGAAGGCATTCCTGATTATCAGCATCTCCAATTCCTACAACGGCCAGCTGCGCATAGAAGGCAACCGGTACGAAAGCATCAAGATTGGAGAGCAGTACTGCGGCATAGGACTGTCCAATGTATCCACGGTCATTCATAAATATAACGGCGACATGAAAATCAGCCACAATAACGACGTATTCACGGTATCCGTCATGCTGCCTCTGGTTTGCAGGTAAGCGCCTGCTGCCGCCTGCCTCTGGTCCGCATAAGCGCCTGCCGATGCCTGCCTGTGGTCCGCATAAGCGCCTGCTACCCTTTCCTGCCAGCCGCTTCCTCCACAGGCAGCATCAGCCGGAACTCGGCTCCATGACAGGGCGGACGCCTGTTGCGGGCTTGGACCCGTCCTCCCATGTACTCCATGGCAGCGCGCGTGATGGAAAGCCCGATACCGAAATTCCCTTTATTGCCCTTATAAAACCGCTCAAACAGATGGGGAATCTCTTTTTCATCCAGGCCGGGCCCATCGTCCTTTACACAGACAACAGCCCATTCCCCCTCCCTTTTAAGAGAGACCGTGACACTGCTTTTTGCATATCTGGCGCAGTTGTTCATCACATTCTGAAACGCTTTTCCAAGCAGGGACGGGTCTGCACTGACCCTGATATCCTCCTGCTCCTTTTCCATCCCAATGCTCACCTTCTCCGCTATCCCTAACCCCTGTAAAATGTCAATCTGCTCCTCTATAAACTCCCCAAGACTTATGACCTCTGTGCGCAGCCTTGTGTCATGGCTGTCCAGCCTGGATATGGTCAGTATGCCGTCCACCAGCTCCTTCATCCTCATGGTTTCAGACAGAATCACAGCGGCTGCCTGGGCATGGTCCGGGAACACATTGCACTGAATTCCCTGGGCATAACCGCAGATGGACATAAGCGGGGTCCGAAGCTCATGGGATGCATTCTGGAAAAAGGCCAGCTGTTTTTGTTCGGTCCGGTCCAGCTCTGCCGCCATGCCGTTCATTGCATTCTTTAAATCTTCTATTTCCGAGATCGGATAATGAACCCGGGACGGCTCAAATTCCCCTTTTCCTATGGCGCCGGCCTGCCTGCACAGACCCTTAAGCTGCCCGGATATGCTGCCTGCCACAAACCAGGCAGCCACCAGGGACAGAAAAGCCAGAAAACCGGCAATAGCAGCAAGAAGCCCTCCCGTGTAGGACAGAAGGGCTTTTGTGTCCGGTATCTCCACATATCCCACCAGATATTTTCCCCTTATATTACCGGAGCTCTCTGTCTCATAGAGCCGGAACATGTACTGCCGCTTTCCCACAGCAGCCGTGACATCCGCCCCTTTATTTTCCTCAAACATCCCGCTGGCAATCATCTCACGGCACGCCCCGCTGATTTCCTCTCCTTCCCATTCCTCCTCCCCCTGTCTGGGAAAGGTAAGCTTCAGCCGGGAATTAAAGGCAATAAGACTGGCTTCCGGGCTTCCTTTTCGTATATACTCCCTGACCTGGCTCAGAAATTCCCTGGAATACATCTTCTCCTCATCCCTGGTCAGAGTTTCGTCCCCATCCCGCGGATACACCTTCTCCGCCATGGACTGGACGGATTCCATCAGATGCTCTAAGCTCTGGCTGGATATCCGCTTTACGTACCAGCCCGAGGCAGAGGAAAACAGCGCCCAGGAAAGGACCGGAAACAGCACAATCAGGATTACCACAGGAACAAAGATGCGTGAACGAATGGCAGACATCATGACCTCTCCCCCCTGTCTTCCTCCAGCCTGAATCCATAGCCCCATACGGTTTCAATGGCTGCCCTGCACCCGGCCTCCCTGAATTTGCGCCTGAGGCGTTTTACCAGATCATCCGCCACCCTGGTATCCAAATCGTAATCCGGCAGCTCCCACACTTCCTTCAAAAGCACCTGCTTGGAGACCGCCTCCCCCCTGCGCTCCATCAGATACTGCAGGAAAGCAAATTCCGTGGGTGTCACGGAAAAGTGGGCGCCGTCCACGGTCATGCAGCGGGAGCGCGGGTCCAGGCTTAAATTGGCGCAGACCAGCGTCTCCCCTGCATCCTGCCGGATGTATCCGGCCCTGCGAAACAGCGCCTTGACCCTGGCTACCAGCTCCAGAGGGAGAAAGGGCTTAACCATATAGTCATCGCTGCCAAGGGTGATGCCCGTGACCCGGTCCATGGGAGCATCCTTGGCTGACACGATGATAATGGGAACCCGGCTTTCCCTGCGGATCGCCGTACACAGGGCAAAGCCGTCCATTCCAGGCATCATGACATCCAGAATGATCAAGTCCGGACAGGATGCATGGAATGCGTCAAACAGGCTGTTTCCATCCTCAAATGTCTCCACCTCATATCCCTCATTGACAAGGAATGTCTGTATCAAAGTGCGGATATGCAGTTCATCATCCGCCACATATATGCGTTTCGCCATAATAACCTCCCTGCATGTAACAGTATTTACGGATAGCATACCATCCCGTCAGGAATCCGTAAACCGCTGCCACATTTTTGCCGCATTTTTAACCTGTATCCGCCCTGTGCATCTATGCTATCCTATTGGTGTGGACGGCGGATACCGGTACCGCTGTTCCGTATTATCCCGGACATATTCCGGACTGACATTCACAGCCACAGAAAGGAGTTTTTATTTATGAAAAAAATAACAGTCTTTATATGCGCTGCAGCCCTGGCCTGCTCCATGAGCTTCCCTGCCTTTGCAGCCCAGACAAAAAAGGAGTATAACACCGAAACAGCCCAGGTCCGCCAGGAACTGGCCGACACATCTGCCTCCATCAAAAATCTCCAGAAGAGCAACCGCACTGCCTCCGATGCCGCCAAGACAGTCCGCCAGGGCTGGAAGGACAGCGGCCAGTTAAAGGAACACAAGGATACATGGAACCAGGTCAGGGAATTAAAGGATGATATCACAGAAGTGCAGGTGTCCTATACGGAAGCCAGCGGCCAGGCCAGGCTGTTGAAGGCCCAGGCAAAAAACGATGTGAAGGATGGAAAGTATGACGAGGCCATCGCCAAACTGAACCAGTGCCTGGAACAGAAGAAAAAAGCCCTGAGCTCCATGGAACAGATAAATGGAATCTGGGCGCAGATTGACAGTCTGTTAAAATAACAAATAAGGCATTGTCCGTCCCTCCGGGGTAACGGCAATGCCTTTCTTTTGATCGGATTATTCCTTCACTGCAATTCCCTGCAGATCATCCTGTATGTATCCGCATATATACTTCCCTTATTCCATATAAAGGCAAAGTCATGTTCCATCTGGAAATCCCTCAGTTCCAGTTCCCTGAACACCCCGTCCTTTATCCCCTCCTCCACCGCGGTCCGGTACAGGAAGGTGATTCCCGCATCCTTTTCCAGCAGCTGGAGAATCACATGCATGCTGCCGATCTCTGTAATGTGGGCAAAATCAGACAGGCGGATATTCTTGATATCCAGATTCTTCTCCAGAATATCCCTGGTTCCCGATCCAGGCTCCCGTATGAGCAGATGTTCCCCCAAAAGGTCCCTTAACCGGACCGGATCCCCGGCAAAAACATGGCCGGCAGCACATACAGGTATGAAGGGCTCTGTTCTGAAAACCATGGAATCAAAATCCACGTCATCGTAATACCCCTCAACCAGGGCAAACTGAATCTCCCCGGAAACCAGCTTGTGCAGAAGCTCGTCCGTGTTGTTGATGACAACGCTGATGCGGTCCTCGGGATGGCTGTGGATATAGCGGGCCAGAGGGGCGGATATCACTGACTCCCCGATTGTCCTGGTGGTCCCGAACCGCAGGCTCAGTCCCCTCCCGGCCCCCTCAAGCATCTGTTTTCGCAGGAAAACCTCATCATTCTTAAGGGTGGTGGCTGCGTGGAGCAGACGTTCTCCCGCCGGGGACAGGTGTATCTTCTTTCCCTCTGCCAGGAACAGCTTCACCTGGTACATGTTCTCCAGATACCGGATATGCTGTGACACGGCGGGCTGCGTGATATGCAGCGCCTCCGCAGCCCTTGTATAATTCATGTACTCACAGACAGCAAGAAATGTGTAAACCCTGAAATCCAGCATCTGATTTCCTCCTTTTGTTCTCCCTCTGTTTCTCTTAATCATAACACAATCTTATTAAAATATAAATATATATAATTTTACTTTATGCTTTCCATAAGTTACCATATAAACCGTGTGCTGGGTTTTACACCCGGCACACGGTCAAATATCAAGCTATCGGGAATATGAGGAGGAAAAAGAAATGGCATCATTACAAAAGAAATGGAAAGGATTGGCATTCTGCCTGCTGCTGGCTGTCCCTTCCTGGTTTCTGGGGAAAATGTTCCCCATCATTGGCGGCGCTGTCATCGCCATTATTGCCGGCATGGTCATAGCCGTATTCATGAAAACTAAAAACGGGCTGGAGGACGGTATCAAATTCACCTCCAAAAAAATACTGCAGTGGGCTGTCATCCTTCTGGGCTTTGGCATGAACTTAAATGTGGTGCTGGAGACGGGAAGGCAGTCCCTTCCCATCATTGTGTGCACCATCACCACCTCCCTGGTGATTGCCTTTGTGCTCCATAAGCTCATGCATATCCCGTCCAACATTTCCACCCTGGTGGGTGTGGGCTCCTCCATCTGCGGCGGTTCCGCCATCGCAGCCACGGCGCCTGTAATCAATGCGGATGACGATGAGGTTGCCCAGGCCATATCCGTGATTTTCTTCTTTAACGTGCTGGCAGCCATCCTGTTCCCCACCTTCGGCAAGTTCCTGGGATTTGACACTGCTTCCGGCAATGCCTTTGGCGTCTTTGCAGGGACAGCCATCAATGACACGTCATCCGTCACTGCCGCGGCAGCCACCTGGGACAGCATGTGGAATCTGGGGGCAGCCACTCTGGACAAAGCAGTCACGGTAAAGCTCACCAGGACCCTGGCTATCATTCCCATCACCCTGTGTCTGGCCTTTATCCGGACCAGGAAGGAGGAAAAGGCGGATCTGGCCAGCGGACAGTCCGTAAGCTTTAAAGATATCTTCCCGTTTTTTATTCTCTACTTCATCGGGGCTTCGGTCATCACCACCATTGCCATGGGAGCAGGGATTCCTGCCTCAGTCTTTGCCCCCATTAAGGAGCTGAGCAAGTTCTTCATCGTCCTGGCCATGGCAGCCATCGGACTGAACACGGATCTGTTAAGGCTTATCCGCACCGGCGGCAAGCCCATCCTCATGGGCGCCTGCTGCTGGGTGGGAATCACCGCAGTGAGCCTGGCACTTCAGAGCACGCTGGGAATCTGGTAAAATACATACATGTAACTCCAAAGGGGCTTTCCCGGCAGCAGTTAAAATGCAGCCGGGAAAGCCCCCTTTCTACGCATGATATTTCAGTTTTGTCTCCACCAGGAAATCCACGCCCAGCTCGTCCGGCTCCCTTCTCACCTCCACATTTTCCCGTTCAAAGAGGTCCGGATATTTGGACAGCAGGGCACGCTCCTGATTCACAAGGCGGTTCAGATGAAAATTCAAAATAGTGTGTAGCCGCTCCCAGTCCTTGGCCAGAATGGCGTCTGTTATCTCCTTATGCTGCTTAAGGGCTTCCCTGTCTATGCCCTGGTCCGCCATGGCCAAAAGACGGATCCGCATGTAATGGCCTGAATTGGCAGATATGATGTCGTTGCAGTATCCCTTGTTGACCCCCACGTAAAAAATGGAATGAAAGTACATATCCTCGGCCAGAAATGCCCGTATATCCTCCTCCTCCACAAACTTCTCCTGACGGTCCAGGGACATCTCCAGCTCTGTGATGGCCTTTAAATCACACACTGCCATAAACTCCAGAATCACCTTCTCCTCCACACAGGTCCTGAGAAAGCGCTCGTTAAGTACCTTGTCATAATTAATCTTGGATATCATGGTTCCCCGCTGGGGAAGAAAGGTGATAAGCCCCTCCTTGGAAAGGCTGATGAGGGCATCTCTTACCGGCGTCCTTCCCACCTGGTAGGCCTCGCTGATATCCCTGATGCTGAAAATCATCCCGGGACGCAGCTTCAGGTTCAGAATGTCCGTGCGCAGTACGTCATATATGTTGTCTTCCGAATTCCTGCTGTCTGTGCTGCCCATAGAACTCCTCCTGTCAGATCTCTGCTACCTCCCTGTACATGTTCAGGGCTGTCTCTGAATTATAATTATAGTACAAAAGGATATCTAAGGCAAATGGGGAATAGGGAAAACCATTTAATTTTTTGGAAAAATACATTCCGGCTATCTCCGACAGGGCCCTTATGGTGGAACGGTTCTCAAAACCAAGGATTTTCCACAGGCGTATTTTCTCGGTCCTGGTATAAATCCCATCGTACTCCTCTTCCAGATAGTGGTAAATTTCATGGCCCAGAATCAAATCTTCCAGCTGCTCCCTTGTGGTGAAGCCATCCAGTGAACCGCCTTTAACCGCCTTGTCAATAGGCTCCCTCATAATTTGTATCAGGTCGGGAGGGGTAAAAAGGGCAAATAGCACCCTGTCCGCTATCTGCCCCTTATCCAGGTATTCCACCCTGAGTCCCAGCTTTCCGGCAATCTCCCGGGGATTTGAGGTACCCGTCTGGTCCATGATTTTATCCGCTGTTTCATAGCCGCAGCAGATGGATTTTTCTATCATCTCTTTTTTCCGGCCGCAGTCCACCTTATCCCGGAGCGCATCCCTGGAGAATGCGTACATTCCCCAGGTCATGTCGTCCACGGCAGCCAGTCCCTTCATCATTTTCCTCAGGTTCATCTCTTCCATATCTCTGTCCTCCAGACCGGTCCCATGGCCCCTTTAGCGGGTCCTTGCCTTAATTCTGCCTGATGTTGGCAGCCACCACCAGGATTTCTTCATCCGGTTCCAGTGAAGATACCTCCAGGTCCGTCAAAAGCTCCAGCTGCTCAAAATCCTGGGCCGTAAAGTCCATAACCCTGGCGCCCATGCACAGGTAGTAATCCGGCCTTGCAATCAGCTCTGTCTGGTATACTGCCATGTCGTCCCAGAGCTGTTTCAGCGCGTCCAGATAGGCTGCTGCCGTGGTTTTTAAACACATGGCCCTTCCCCGCTGTACCTTTATGAATCCCTTCTTATCCACGATGCGGACAGCGCCCGGTGTACCCGGCTCTGTTCTTTCTCCGTACACATAGAAGTAGGGTGACGTTGCCAGAAGGGCTGTATCCCCATCCGCCAGCCTCATGTCCTCTGCTGCCAGATGCCTTGCCTCTGCCTCATCGCACTCCTTTAGCAGGTCCGCTGTCTTCACCTCCGTTGAACCGGTGGCAATGGCCGTCACCTTGGAGGTCTGGGGATCTATTTCAATATGAATCTCCACGGATTCCGCTGTTGCACCTGACTCAATGGCCTTGTTAAGGGCCTCATTTTTAATGGCCCGGATATCGTCCTTGGACGGGGAGGGCATGATGCGCTCCACCACGTCACGGACCATGGACAGGGCCACTCCTATGGATGAAATGACCTCGGCATTCTCCGGGATGGAGTACTTGACCCCCATCTTATTGCTGAAATACACGATCAGGGAAGCGGCTCCGCCTCCGACGCCCACCAGGGATATCTGGTCCTTTTCCAGCTTATATTTCTCAGCCAGCTCCAGTATCACCGGCTCAATCTTGGCATACGCCTTTTCCATGATTTGCTTTGCAATGTCCTCCACCGTTGTACCGCAGTAGTCAGCCAGGGCTTTCATGGCCTTTCTGGCGGATTCCACGTTGCCGTAGGAGAAATGTTCCGGCTTTACCAGTCCCAGCACATTGGCTGCGCAGGAGTTGGTGAGGGTGACAGCGGATCCGTCCTCCATCCGGATTCTCACATAGTCGTCCGGATCCCCCTGCTTGGGCGAGAAGAATTCCACCTTCGGCCCCCTGATTTTATCCGTATCCGTGAACACGGCATAGTCCAGTCCTGCTATATGGGCGGAACGGGGTCCCACATCCACCACGCCCTGTTTGTTAGCCCGGACCATGGAGCCGCCTGCTACGCCCAGCACCCGCACATCCAGGGATGAGATATAGGTGGCATGGCCGCCTACGATGGAATAGTCAATGGCTGGCCGCCCGTTCTTGATAACGCCGATATTGGTGGTGGTGCCGCCCACCTCAAAGTACACGCCGTTGGAGGCCCTCAGATACATAAGGGAGCCCATGACAGAAGCAGCCGGGCCGGACAGCATGGTCAGCACGGGGCGCTTCTTCATCTCCGTAATCTCCATGACTCCGCCGTCGCCTCTCATAATCATCAGAGGCACATGAACCCCTGCTTCCCGGACAGAGCCTTCCGTTGAATTGGCTGTATCTAACATCTTTGGAAGGATGGAAGCATTGATGGCAGCGGTTCTGGTCCTTCTTGTAAGTCCGTAGAGCTTGGTGATGTCGCTGGCCATGGTGGTGGGGATACCCCTGGCGCTGGCCGCCTCATACACCTCTGCCTCAGGACCTCCATCGTCCACGCCGAACGCCATAGAGGATACCAGAACCTGGGCCCCTGCCTTCTGCATGCTATTTATAGTATCTTCAACAACGGCCATGTTCATTTTCTTCACGTTGATGAAGTCATTTACAATTTTAATTTTCTTCTGGTTGCCCAGGTCTATATCATCCAGTTTTGTCTGTTTTTTTGCCAGGAAACCTTCCAGGCCTCCCTTTGCCATGCCGATGACTCCTACAGTGGCCACATCGCCCTCAATCAGGGCATTGGTTGCCTGGGTGGTGGAGTGGGCCACAAATACCACATCATCCGGGCTGATTCCATTTTCATTCAGGCAGTTTTCAAAGGACTTAACCACACCCGCGGCCACGCCTCTGGGGTCGTCGTGGGTCGTCTTAACGGAAGATTTCCCGATAATCTCATGGGTGGCGTTATCAATTGCCACTGCCTTTGTGTGGGTGCCGCCTACGTCTATACCCATCCTAACTGATCTTCCCATTTTAAAACCTCCTCATCTCAAATCATCAAACCGTCTTATAAGGGGGAGCCGGCAGGTATCCCGCCAGCTCCCATCCGGACAGCAGGGAATCCTTCCCTGCTGCAGCCGGCCGTCTTATACTCCCGTTCACATCTACATCAGGCCGCCGTACAGTACGAATACTGCAGCGCAACAGATAATGCCTACAATCCATCCGGTAGGAATGGACATCTTCATATAATCCTTGGTGGAAACCTTGGTATATCCAAATCCCCATGCAACCCAGGACTGGGTGATATCCAGATGCTGAGGCGCAATGGTGGTCACTGCAAACAGCGGATACAGGAAGGCTACCGGTGCATTGGGAAGGGTGGCCACTACAACTGCCAGGATTGCGGTTCCGCATCCAACCAGGTTCATGGGGCCGCGGAAAAAGCCCAGAGGTGTCAGTATGGCGAACACGATGGCCAGGGTAATGGCTGTGGTAGGCACAAATCCTCCCAGGATAGCTGTAAAGTAAGGCGCCGCATAGGTGGCCGCGTTATTGAACATGGCCAGGGTAAGCAGGAATCCTACCATGGGGGCCACATCAATGGAACCATCGGTAAACAGTTTTGCAAAGAGACGGCAGATTTCGGAATAGCTTCCCTTCATCTTTCCCGTTGTAACCAGTGCGTAGATGCCGGAAAGACAGAATCCTAAAATAATGGGAACCTTGAAGAGCACCACGCCCAGGACAGGAAGAATAACGGAAATCCAGGAAATGGCCGGGGCATTGTCACTTGCCGAGGAAGCAGTGGCCGCCCATGCGTGGGCTGCCTTTTTGTTCATGGAAAGGTTGGCAACCACCAGCACTACCACGATGGCTACCACCATGCAGGTAACGCCAATCTTGAAGTAATCGTTGTAGGTGTAATCAGCTGCCGCCGCATTAAAGCCCGCATATATGGTCTGGTACTGCTGGAAATTGACGATATTTCCAAAGATACCTGCCATGATAGAACCCATGAAGCTGAACATGGCCACAGGAGCCGGAATGCCCAGTGAAAGCAGAATGGGCAGTACGATAACTGCGATGGAAATAACAGGTCCGATACCGGTCATAGACATAAAGATAATAGCCGTAACGATACACAGGAGCGCCATGGTGATTCTGGGCTTATCGCCGCCCAGCTCAACCACCTTACGAATCAGGGTGGCCGCTATACCGGTGTCCACCAGGACCCTGCCGAAGAATGCTCCGAAGAATACATTGACCAGAATGGACTTTGCATATCCGGCAGGACCTTCCGCATATACATACTCCAGCACCTGGATGAAGGTTTTGCCTTCCATGGCCGATGTGGGCGAAAATGCGTTGCCAACCACTGCCAGGGCAGTCCAGAACGTTGCCATGATTGCAAATCCCACCATCAGGTTGAATCCCTTCACACAGTACCATACCATGCCTAAGAAGGACAGAATCATGATAATACCGATAATTACATTGATGTTCATACGAACCCTCCTTTGATGAAAATAGTTGAATGCTCTCCCTCAGAGACTCCCTTATGCCTCTGCTTTTTCTGTACCGGAGCGCAGGAATGACGGGAATGAATCTCCGGACACGTTCTGGTTACATACGTACCTTTAATTCATCTTTATCCCTTGTTGCTGATACTAATATATTAGTACTGATATATTAGTTTGTATAGAGTCATTTTCCACTGTTTTTTATTTTATTTTTATACATATTGTACAAATTATCGCATTTTTACACAGGGTTTTTACACTGTTTTAGCGACTTTTTAACATTGTTATGTCTCGTTTTTTACCATCTAATATATTAGTTTGTCCAAAACAATCCAAGAATGCGGTAAGAGTTCATACTCTAACAAAAAAAATCGGCATGCCGTGATTAACAGCATACCGAAAATTATAATAGCTCTCATGGTCCTGAACCATCCTGAGATACATTTTATCCCGCCGGGAATGGCGTCTCCCGGCATTTACAATACATTCTCTCTCCTCCCCTTTTCCAGGGCCCTCAATGTACTGTCATGGAGCACTTCCTTCTTATACGGGTCCTGGGACAGATAGTAGGAATAGAGGATGTCCGTCAGCAGGAGAATGGGGAACTGGGGTGAAATCACATTTCCATGGTTCAGATGGAGCAGCGACGGAAGAAGCATCACCTCGTCGCAGAAGGCATCGAAGTCAGGCCTGTTCCTGGCAGTGAGCATCACGGTCCTGGCCCCCCGCTTGTGGGCTTCCTCCAGAAGGTATAATACCTCCTCCTTTTCGCCGCTGATGCTGACACCGAAGACAAGGCAGTTCTCGTCCTGGAACACGCCGCGCATACGTATCATGTCGCTGTGTTCCATGGACGTGATGTCCAGGCCGATACGCATGAAACGCAGCTCCATCTCCCTGGCGGCCAGGCCTGAACTTCCTGTTCCGCAGACAAACACGCGTCCCGCCTTGGCCATATACCGGCACACCCTCTCAATCTGCTTTTCATTTACCAGGTTATACGTCTTATTCAGAAGTTCCTGGTAGGCATTGAGCACAGTCCTGGTATTGCCTGTCATGGAATCCTGCCTGACCACAAAATTTTCCTCGTACTGGTAAATGAATTCCCTGTAACCCCTGAATCCGCACTTCTTTGCAAACCGCGACAGGGACGCCTCCGACACAAACAGCTTTCCGGCCACTGACTTAGCTGAGAAATCCATCTGCTCCCTGTTATAGATAAAAAAATCCGCAATACTGCGCTCCACCGTTGTAAAATTCACATAATTGGATTCTATGACCGGTATCACTGATTTCAGATATTCCATAATACCTCCTCCTGGTTAAGACCACAGACCTGCTTTCGGCCAATACGGGTCAGCTTCTGGCCTTTCCCTGTCTCTCCAGGAAATGATAGTAGGCTCCCCGCATCCCCGCGTCATTCTGGTGCCTGGCAAAGGCCAGCTCTGTCTTTTCATATATGCTGGATACCAGATACCGGGCAAGAGCCTTTTCCAGCCTGGGACGCAGGTACTCCTCCTGGGCCATGATTCCCCCTCCCAGCACTACGATCTGGGGATTCAGCACATAACATATATTGGAAATGCCTTTTCCCAGACAGTCGCACATCTGGTCAATGGCCTCCTTGCATATAGGATCCCCTTCCCCGGCCAGCTGGAAAATGCGGTAGCCGTTCCATTGGGCCTCAGGCTCCCCCTTGGCAGCCGCCACCCGTTTTACCAGTATGCTGGCAGCTCCCAGGGTCTGGAAATCACTTCCGTCCATGTGCATGTATCCCACCTCGCAGGCGCTTCCGCTCCACCCGTGGTACACCCGGCCGCCGATGATGATGCAGCCGCCGATTCCGGTTCCGACCGTAAGGCACAGAGCCGACTGGGCCCCCGCCGCAGCCCCGGACACAGCCTCCGCCAGGCCGGCGCAGTTCACGTCATTCTCCACCTCGCAGGGAAGTCCGAATTCCGCCTCCATGCCGGCCTTGATCTTTGTTCCCGCATACTCCGGAATCAGAGGGGCGGCATAGAATATCTCCCCCTTTTCCACATCCACCATGCCGGCAGTGGACACGCAGATTCCCTCTGCCTTCCGCTCCTTCAGGTAGTCCGCTGCAATTCCCATGACCTTTTTTAACAGGGCAGGCCCGCCTTTAAAGGCCTCGGTGGGCACCTTACCCTTTGCAAGAAACTTCTCATTTTCGTCCAGCACCCCGTGCTTGATTTCCGTTCCTCCGATATCAATGCAAATATACTGTTTCATCGTAGCACCGCTCCTTTAAATCTTCTTTTGGCCCTGACGCCGCCCTTTACGCTGTCCTGCCGCAAAAGGCAAACCTGCCCGGAGCGCAGACGGGATGCTCCGTCCTGCGTTCCAGGGTCTTTGGTTTGCCTCTGTCTCCGTGTCTGTATGCTTTTAATGGTCAATCCGCACTTTGAATATAGCCTTCTTGATTTTCTCAGGTTCCTTTACGGCCACGGCTGTGCGGTGTCCGTCCTCCGGGTAGCAAATCAGGAAATCCCCCGGCCTGAGCACCACATGGCTGTTGGGTGCGCCGTCCATGGGAAGGAAGTCATCCTTCTCCACATACTCCTTCTGCTCCATGTTCTCTATAAAGTTTAAATCAATCTGCTCCTGCCCGTCAAGCATTAAATGTACATCCAGATAATTCCTGTGGGCTTCCCAGAAGCGGTTCTCCGGCCGGGTGGTCTCATACTCCACCACATTGACAAACAGCCTTTCTCCGTCGATGGGATGGCTTCCCTTTTCGTAAGACACCAAATCATGCTCCTTTGCATAGGCAAAGCATTCCTTTAAATCCTCAGGAAGAAAGGCATAGGTCTTTTCCTGTGTGATGTTTCCAAATATCATGATTACCTCCTGTTAATGAATCATTAATTGTGGTAAATCGTAGCGTCCTTTACAGGCTTGGATGTATCCCCGTCCATCTTTCTTGTAATCATGCTCACCGGGATTCCCACTACCAGTGAGATGGCGATGGAGATGATGGAATAGGACCAGATGGATACGGAGCCCGCAGGAGCCATGTACTTGATGCAGACCATGGTGACAGCTGCCACAAAGAATGCCACGTAAGCGCCCTTTGCATTGGCCACCTTTGTGAATGTACCCAGGGCAAATGTACCGCCCAGTACGCCCAGCACCAGTCCCATGAATCCGTTGAACCACTCATAAGCTGACTTGATTTCGCCGTTTGCCAGTACCATAGACACCAGAATGGCCACAATGCCCACGCCCAGGGATACATACTGTGCGATTTTTGTCTGAAGGGCAAAGCTCATCTCCTTCTTGGAAAGACGCTCCTGGATGTCCAGGGTCCAGCTGGTTGCCACTGAATTAAGGCCGGTGGATAAGGTGGACTGGGATGCCGCATAGATAGCTGCCAAAAGCAGTCCTGTGATACCTACCGGAAGCTCATAAGCAATATAGGACGCGAAAATCTGGTCCTGCTGGGCTGCCGGAGGAAGGGCGTTCTGGCTGTAGAATACATACAGTCCTGTACCGATGAGGTAAAATACGGTTGCGATGAAGATGGACAGAGCGCCGTTGGTCAGCATCATCTTGTTCAGTTTCTTCATATCCGTGGTGGTGGTGAAACGCTGCACAATATCCTGGCTGGATACATAGGAGGAACAGGTGTTAAGACCTGCGCCCACAATCAGCAGAAATACGCTGTCCTTCAGTATATTGGGATTAAAAATAGGCTGGTCTGCCGCCAGGAATTTACCTTCGCCCATGGTCTGGAAAATGGCTCCGAACCCGCCGTTTATGCCGTTGGCCAGGTAGAACAGCGCAAAGGTAACGCCAACCAGAAGGACGCTGCCCTGGATGAAGTCGGTCCAGAGAACGGATTTAAGTCCGCCTGTGTAGGAATAAATAATGGCAATCACACCCATGGCAATAATCAGGAGATTTACGTTAAGGCCTGTAAGCTTGGAGAGTACCATGGACGGAAGATACATGATGATGGACATACGGCCCACCTGGTATACGATGAACATGACGGCGCCCAGGACACGCAGGCCCTTGCTTCCAAAACGGATTTCAAGATAATGGTAGGCTGTGTCGATGTCCAGCTTGCTGTAGATTGGCAGGAAGAATTTAATGGTAATGGGTATGGCCACAAGCATTCCTAACTGTGCGAACCACATAATCCATGTTCCTGCATAGGAATTTCCTGCCAGGGACAGGAAGGAAATGGGACTTAATAATGTTGCGAATATGGAAACGGAGGTAACCCACCACGGAATGGTGCCGTCTCCCTTAAAGAACTCTTTTCCCTTCATCTCCTTTTTGGAGAAGAAGAGTCCGGCAAATAATACAGCCGCAAGATAAACAATCAGTATAATCAAATCAATTGTAGTAAAACCCTGCATAAATCAATCTCCCTTCTTTGCTATACAAAAAACCTGGGAAACATCCTCCTTTTCCCAAACCCATTCCGGTCCCATGCCGGCCCTTTCTCCCTCCAGAAAGGACCGGGGACCATTTACATTACCGGCAGTACTGCACAGGTAACTGTGAACAGAGCACCTGACATCCGTCAGGAACACACCTGGTCTTAGCAGTATGCTGCAACTGCTTCCTTCACCATGCGGGCTGCTTCCTGTGCAATGGCAAGGTCGGAATCAATCAGCTGAGGCAGCGGTTCCCTGACCCCGCCCAGGTCCAGGGACTCATTGATGCGAAGCATCTCTTTAATCATACCGTACATGTTGCCGTGTCCGGAGCACATCTTATAGATAATGTCGTTGGCAGCATACTGTACCTTCATGGCCTCTTCCATCTTTCCTGCCTTCACCAGTTCATCCATCTTCAGGAACAGCTCAGGCATTACGCCGTAGGTTCCGCCGATACCGGCCTCTGCTCCGATGACACGGCCGCTGATAAACTGCTCGTCCGGACCATTAAAGATGATGTAGTCATCCCCGCCTGCCAGCTTGAACATCTGGATATCCTGCACAGGCATGGAGGAATTCTTCACACCGATGACCCTTGGGTTCTTCCTCATCTCGGCAAACAGGCTCTGTGTCAGGGCCACGCCTGCCAGCTGGGGTATATTGTAGATAATGAAATCCGTGTTGGGAGCTGCCTGGCTCATGGCGTTCCAGTAGGCGGCAATTGCATACTCCGGCAGATGGAAGTAGATGGGCGGGATGGATGCGATGGCGTCAACGCCAAGGCTCTCTGCATGCTTTGCCAGCTCCACGCTGTCCTTGGTATTATTGCAGCCCACATGTGCGATGACGGTCAGCCTGCCCTTGGCAGCTGCCATTACATTTTCAAGTGTAATCTTGCGGTCCTCCAGGCTCTGGTAGATGCACTCTCCTGAAGATCCATTTACATAAACCCCCTTAACGCCTTTTCTGATATGGTACTCAGTCAGAGCCCTTACCCTCTCCGGGCTCACATTTCCCTCTGCGTCGTAGCATGCGTAAAATGCAGGAATAACACCTTTGTACTTTTCTAAGTTTGCCATAATCTTACTTCTCCTTTCAATGACCCCTTGGGTCCCCTTTATATGAAATGGTTAACATGTTTGTACTAATCCAGCGCCTCTGCAAAGGACTTTGTAATCAGCTGGGGTCTGGTGATAATGGAACCCACCACCACGCTGAAGGCCCCCAGTTCAATAACTCTCTTTGCCTTTTCCGGCGTGTTGATGTTCCCCTCCGCAATGACGCGGTGTTTCACCTTTGCCACAATCTGACGGATGATTTCAAAATCATTGGATTCAATTTTAAGGCTTTTACTCTGGTCCGTATAGCCCACCAGTGTGGTCCCGATAAAGTCAAATCCCAGCTGGTCCGCGAAAAGGGCTTCCTCCACCGTAGAACAGTCCGCCATCAGCAGCTGTTCCGGATAGCTTTTCCTGATTTCCCTGTAAAATTCATCCAGGGTCCTGCCGCCCGGCCTCAGGCTGTGGGTAGCGTCCAGCGCTATGATATCAGGTTTAACTTCCATCAGCTCGTTGATTTCCCTCATGGTAGGCGTGATGTATACCTTGCTGTCCTCATAGTCACGTTTCACGATGCCGATGACAGGCAGGTCAACCTGGGTCTGGATTTCAGCGATATCCTCCTTTGTATTGGCACGTATTCCGTACGCTCCGCCCTCCTTGGCAGCCAGCGCCATCCGGCCCATGATAAAGGACGAATGAAGCGGCTCATGGGGCAGGGCCTGGCAGGATACAATCAGCTTCCCCTTCAGGCTCTCTACTTTTTCGTTCATATGAGTTCCTCCTTGTTATGAATGCTTAGCTGCCTTGTTCCGGCCGCTCATCTCTTGTAGCTTTAGTATAGCAGGTCTGATTTTATTTTCAATAGCACTTGGATGTTCAGAAAGTTCTTTCATCTTTTTTAAATCGGGGCGCCATATTACACAAGTTTTTGTCAGGTGATTTATATATTATGCACAATAAAACGTTCTTTGTTTCTTCATAAATACAAAAAAAGGAAGCCTACAAGGCTTCCTGACATCGTTCCCGGTACTGGGCCGGCGTTTCCTGGGTATGTTTCTTGAAAAACTTGGAAAAATAGTTTGGGTCCTCGATGCCCACGCTGCGGGCCACCTCATAAATTCTCAAATCCGTTCCCTCCAGAAGCTTTTTGGCTGCCTCGATGCGGATGGATACCAGATAGTCCATGAAGTTGATTCCCATAACAGACTTGAAGGTCCTGCTGAGATACGAGTTGTTGATATAGTTGATCTTTGATATCTTAGCCAGCGACAGAGTGGAATCATCCATATGCTCGTTCATGTACTGGACAATCCGGTGGACCAGCATGGTGTTCTTCTTGTTCATGTACTCTTCAATCTGGCAGACCGTAAAGTCTGTAAACTGGCTGATATACTTCTCAATCTCCTCTGCCCCGGTGAGACGGAGTATCTTCTCATAGGGCAGATGGTCCGTGCTGTATATCTCTATGTACGGAATTCCATTGTCGCTCAGGGTGGACAGGGTCACATTGACAATGGAATAGGATATGACAAGATAATCCGAAAGGCTGCTCTGCGGCAGGCCCTTAAGTGTCCCGTAGGCCGTGCCCACCAGCTGCCTCACCTTGTCCCCGGAAGGTATCCCCAGGTACAGGGGCAGCTCCTCTGTCAGGGTCTGGATCAGCTCCTGGAGGCCTCCCATATCGGATTCCCTGCCCGATGAAAGAAATGCCTGGTTGTGGCTGTAGCTGGCAATCATGGCATTCTTATATGCCTGCTTGTAGCTGTAGCGGATCTCCTCCAGGGAATCCACCGGATTTCCGCAGCCCGCATAGATTCCCATGGACAGCTTTTCTTTAATCAGTACGGTAAAATGGGCGCCGTAGGACATGAGGCTGATTTTCTTATTCTGGCTCAGGAGAATCAGGTTCTGGTGTATGTCCTTTAGCAGCAGCACATCCGTAAGGCGGCTTACCGCCGGGGACAGAACCTCCATGCACTGCTGCCTTCTCAGCTCGTCCTCCTCCGGGTCATTGTGTTTCTCCGGCATCAGCACCATTACATTGTAGTGCCCCGTATCCCTTCTCAGAGGAATATCATAGTAGCGTATGGTGCCCCACAGGCTTTCCTGGTCCACCTTATTCAAAAGCAGGTTGTTGAGGAAATTCTGGACAATCAGCGTCCTGGACTCCGCTATCCTGCTTTTAAGCCCCTCAAACTCAAAAATAGCCCTGCGCTCCTCCATGATATCGGTCCGCACATCCTTCATGACCTCAATCAGATCCGCCCTCCGTATGGGCTTTAACAGGAAACTCTTGATGCCCAGCTCCACGGATTTCTGCGCATACTGGAACAGGTCATGGGCCGTCAGAACGATGACCACGATCTGCGGATACTCCTCCGCCAGCATCTGGGCAAATTCCAGGCCGTTGATATAGGGCATCTCAATGTCCGTGATAACCACGTCGGGATGCTCCTCTTCTATCAGTTCCATGGCCTGGTTGGCGCTGGCCGCGTCCTCCACCGGCTCATAGCCGATGGACTGCCAGTCCACAAAAACCCTGAGAAGCTTCCTGGTTTTCTCCTCATCATCCACAAACATCACTTTTAACAGCTGGTCATATCCAGTCTCCATGGTCCTCTTCTCCCCCCCAGGTCACCGGCAGAAGGAAGGTGATTTCCGTTCCACCCTCCGGCACGCTTCTAATCTGGTAAGACGCCTGTTCACCGTATATCAGTACAATTCTCTGTATGGTGCCAATCAGACCAATCCCGGTTCCCGACACGTCAATATCAATATTCCATATTTTATGGTAGTCCTGAAGTTTTGACAGGGCGGAAGCATCTATGCCCACTCCGTTGTCCCGCACCTGTATTTTCATCCGGCCGCCCTCCTCCGGTCCAATCCGGATGCGGATATGCCCGTTTCCGCCCATGGGCTTAATCCCGTGGTACACGGCATTCTCCACTAACGGCTGGAGAATCAGGTGGGGCACCAGAACCCTGAGGCAGCTCTCATCCACCTGGTACTCCACATCGAACAAATCCCCGTACCTGAGCCTCAAAAGCTTTACATAATCGCTTACAATGGCTGTCTCCTTTTCAACGGTTATCATCTGGTCCCCCTGGCTCAGGCTCTGCCTGTAAAAACTTCCCAATGTCTCTATGGCCTCATAGGTCTGGGACGGCTCCTCCGTCAGGGCCATATAGCCGATGGCATCCAGGGTGTTGTAGAGAAAATGAGGCTTTACCTGCTCAAACAACGCATGCAGCTCCGCCTTTTCCTTAATTTTCTGCTCCTCCACCAGCCTGGACAGCAGGGATGATATCTCGTCCACCATGTTATTGTAATTCGTCTGTAAAATCCCAATCTCGCTTTTGGGGTATTTGACAGGTATCTTCCTGAAATTCCGGTCCTTTACCGTATTCATCATTCCAATCAGCGCATAGATGGGATTGGAAATGGACTTGGATATGTAAAGAGAGCCGAAAAGCATCAGCACCACATTCACCAGAAAAATAAGGGTGGCGATCAGGAACAGGTCCTTAAAGGCGCTGCGGTTCACCTGACTGGGTATCCTGGCAATCAGGTGCCATCCATAGTCCGGCAGGTAAAGGGAAGTGGTATGCTCCCCATCCCCCTTGCGGCTTACCAGAAGTTTTTCCTCATCACTGCTTCCGGCCGGCGTTTTAAGGAAATCCCGGTATTCAAATCCGGGCGTACCCGCAATCAGGTTTCCATCCTGGTCCATAATCCCTATCATGGCCTGGCTTCCATAAGCAGCCGCGCTGCAGATTTCCGCTATGGCGTCTGTGGGAATATTCATAATAATGAATCCCTGGGGCTTCTGGGTCTCCAGGCTGTTGATGGTCCGGATGACAGACACAAACCTGGAATTGTATCTTTTATAGAAAATGCCTCCTGCCTCATACTCCAGTATATAGCTTCCCCCTGCTTCCAGGGCTTTCCTGTACCACGGGCATTTCAATGTGGAATCCACGCTGAGCCGCTTCATGTCATGCTTGTCCACGCCGTACAGGTGCGCCGAAAAATCCAGAAGATAGATGGACTCCAGATAATGGTTGCTGTCAAGAGCGGTAAACAGCATGTTGTCGTATGTTTTTCTGTCCTCCGGCCTGGGAAGATGGTTCACCACATCCAGGGTGCCTCCTTTTAACAGCATATTGAAATCATCGTTCACATTGAGGACCATCTCATCCAGATTGTTTCTGACCCCAGTGACCATCTGCACCGATGATTGCTCTATCATGGAGTCCTCCTGCTTCCTGGCCGCCCACGAATACAGGGAATAGGTCAGAAAAAAGCTGATGAGGAAAAATATCACGAACACGGCCATGATTCTGCGTGAAATATGTTCATGAAACAGCCAGTCCCAGGCCCCTTTTACATTCTCACATAACCCCTTCATATACATCCCCATAACCGGCTCATGCCGGACCTGGGACCGGTTTTATCCGGCCCTATGTCCAGCACAGCGCAAGTCTCTCAAGAATTTTATTTACCTGTTCCCCTGAGGTCCCCATGTTCAGCCTGAACCAGCCTCTGCCGGCCTCCTTGAAATGGGTTCCCATAAGCGGTATCAAATGGCCCTTTTCTTCCAGCAGCCGTCTCATGTCCTCCTCGGATAAACCGGTGCGTCCGTATCCAATCCACATAAGATAGGTGCCGTCAGGCACATAGGCATCCAGCCAGGGCAGTTCCCTGTTTATGAACTCCTGAGCAGTCTTTATGTTTTCATAGACCTGGGCCCGCATGCGGTCCACCCACTCCCCGCATTCCCGGTAAGCAGGTTTAAGGATATCGGCCGCGAACACGTTGGGGTTGTGAAGCCCCCACCGGTCTATGGTTTCCTCCATGGCCCGCCGCATTTCGGGATTCGGAAGAATGATACTGGAAAAAATCAGGCCGGGGATATTGAGGGTTTTTGTCAGGGAATTGAACACAATAACCTTTTCCTGCTCCGGATTATGGTACATCGTTAAAAGCGGCTTATACACATGGCCCGGCCACACAAAATCCCCGTGTATGTCATCTGACAGCAGAAGCAGGTTATGGCGTTTGCAGAAGGCGGTGACCCCTGACAGTTCTTCATCCGTCCACACCCTTCCGGTGGGATTGTGGGGATTGCAGAGGATATATGCCCTGGTTTTCTGGTCCGCCAGCCTTTCCAGACCGTCAAAATCAATGGTGAAACGCCCATTTTTAAGAAGCAGGGGACTTTCCTTCAGATTCCGGCCCCATTTTTCTACTGCCCCTGTCAGCGCAGGATAGGCGGGTGTATTGACGATAATGGAATCTCCCGGCTCTGTGAAGGTGTCCACCGCCATGTTAAGGGCCATGTTGATCCTGGGGGAGAACAGCACCCATTCCTGCTTTACCTCACAGTGATACTGCTCACGCATCCAGTCTGAAACCAGTTTCTCATAACCGTCCGGCAGTTCGGTATAACCAAAAACCCCATGGTCCAGCCTGCGTTTCATGGCTTCTAAAACCGGCTCCGGCGGCGCCAGGTCCATGTCCGCCACCCCGCAGTACAGATAATCAGGATTATCCCTGTAATCCTGTCTGTATTTTGCGCAAAGGGTGTCATGCCTGTCCGTTACATATCTCACTTCCATCCTGCTTCCCTCCTGTCATCTGCTTCCTCTTGCTTTAACCCGTTCATACGGCTTATAAATTCCTCCGGCGTGATATCCCCACGAAACAGGTATTCCAGGCTGTCCAGATATCTGGCCGCGTCGGTTCCTTCCAGAAGATTATCCCACCATATGGTATAGCTGGCGGCGTGGTCCGTGTACTCATGAATCTCCTGCATAAGCGGGTTTAACTGGGCGTCCCCGGTATCCACGTTGATATAGGGGAGGTCATTTGACTTGCATTTATAAAGCTCCACTGCCAGCCCCATGGCCATATACTCAGCCAAATCCACGGTAAGTTCCGGGTCCTTTGTACTGCTGCTCACTGCAAAGGCGCTGTCAGGCCCTCCTGTGAAATCATATATGGTGGATTTTCCCGACCCTGTCACAGGAAAGGGCGCGGCCTTCACCTTGCCCGCCACCCTGGATGACTCCCTGTAGACACGGGATGAAGTCCAGCTGCCGTTAAGATACATAGGCGCCTGACCCTGCATGAAAAGAGCCTCTGCCTCCTCCCTGAGCGCAGTGGCCGAGTCAGCCGTAAACGCCCCCATATCCACCAGCTGACGCAGTTTTCTGGCAGCCTCCAGGAAACCCGGGTCGCTGTAGTCTGTCCGCTTTGCTGCCGCGTCCGCAACCTTTTCCGGCCCCACCTCCCGTAGCGCCAGAAGGTCGTAATACATGGCAATGGTCCACGGCTCATTGCCTCCCACCGGCATGGGGGTTATGCCGTTGTCCACAAAGGTCTGGCATACCCGGATGAATTCGTCCCAGGTCACAGGTATTTCCAGGCCATACCGGTCCATCATTTCCATGTTGTAATACACCATGGCCACAGAACTGTCCAGAGGCAGCGCATAGGTCCCGCCGTCAAACTGGATTCCCTTCATCATGGCATCGTTCAGATGGGACTGGAAATCATCGCTGTAATACCGGCTTACCTCCAGCACCTTTCCCGCGTCCACCATGGGTTTTAAGAATTCGTGGCTCCAGGTATAAAAGATATCCGGAAGCTCATTGGCCGCAGCCGCGGCCTTAATCTTTGTCTTATACCCTTCATTTTCAGCCGTGTCCACTTCTATGGTAACATTAAATTTATCCTCTGCCTCCCTGGTCAGCTGCTCCATGATACGCGCGGCCTGGTCGTCATCACTTCCATAGATATGCCATAACCGTATGACCGGCCGTTCTCCCGCACCGTCCTTTGCAGGCACCGTCATATCCACCCGGACATCCTCATCCTTTTCCGCCCTGCTGCATGCCCCCATTCCAAGAACTGCGGCCATGACGCAAATCCATATGGTTAAATGTCTCAAACCCTTCATACCTTTCCTCGCAGCATCTTTTTTCCGGCACCTGCGTTATCCCTTTACAGCACCGGCCGTGGCGCCTTCCAGTATGCGTCTGGAACAGAGCACAAACATGATAAGGATTGGGATAACCGACAGAGCGACTCCGATATACACAGTTCCATAATCATTCTTATATACTCCCTGCATCTGCTGCACCAGAATGGGCAGTGTGAATTTGTCCTGGGAGAACAAAAGGATGGACGGCTTCACAAAGGCGTTCCAGGATTCCACAAAGGTGAAAATGGCCTGGGTTGCCACTCCCGGCATTATGATTGGAAAAATGATCTCGTTGAAAATACGGAACTCCCCGCATCCGTCTATACGGGCGCTCTCAATCAGCTCATCCGGCACATAGGAATCAATGTACTGTCTGTTCCAGAATACCATGGCAGGCGGTGCAAAACAAGTGATAAGAAGGGCCGCGTAATTGTCCAGCATATGTATGTTGTTCATGAGCTGGAAATACCCGATGATTCCCAACTGGCCCGGAAGCATCATGGTGGCCAGCACCAGCCAGAATAACTGCTTGTTATACTTAAATTTATACTTGGCAAAGCCGTAGGCTGTCAGCGCGCCCACGTAAACCGTAATCACCGTGCTGGCAAGGGAGATAAACAGGCTGTTAAACAGTCCTCTCCATATATTTACATTGGCAGCCAGGTGCTGGTAATTGGTTTTTAAGGATTTTCCCGGCGTCATCTGGAAGGAGGTGGCCAGGGCGGCGTTGTCATGGGTGCAGTTGATAATCATGTTGTAAAAGGGCACGATGCAGATTAGTGCCAGCAGAACCAGGACCCCATAGGTAATTGCCCGGAAAAACTTTGTCTTTACACTGTACTTCTTGAGTTCCTTTTTTTCCATTTTAAAAATTCCTCTCCTTCCCTGCCGTATATTTCATAAATATCAGAGAAAATACGATGATGATGACAAACAGGCCGTACGAAATAGCGGAACCATATCCGTAATCATAATTCTGGAACGCAATGTTGTACATATACATGACCATGGTGAGGACTGATTTGCTGGGTCCTCCCGTGGCCCCCGCAAAGGTGAAGGGCAGGTCGAAGAGCTGGAGTCCGCCGATGATGGATGTGACAAAGGCATAGGTCATGATATTGCGCAGCTGGGGCAGTACAATGTGGAAAAAGGTCTGGAACTTATTAGCCCCGTCCACCTCGGCTGCCTCCATAATATCATAGGGTATACCCTTGATTCCCGCGGTAAATATGATGGTATAATATCCAAAATACTGCCAGAACAGCACAAAGGCCACGATCAGCTGGGTAAACAGCCCGTTCATCTTCCAGTTTACCGGCTCCGCTATGATATGCAAGGCCATCAGAAGCTTGTTCACGCTTCCCGCCTTAAAGTCAAACAGCAGGCTGAACAGGACACCCAGGGAAACTGCGGTTACGAGGTTTGGAAAATAAAAAATGGTCTTGAACAGGTTCCCGCCCCTGAACCGGTGCTGGTTCAGCAGAAAGGCCAGAATCAGGCCGAATATCATCTGGGGCGCCATGGCCAGCAGGGCGATGAACACTGTATTGAAAATAGATTTGAAAAACACCGCGTCATTTAAAAGACGCCTGTAGTTTGCCAGGCCGGTAAAGACAGGAGTCCCCAGGCCGTCCCAGCTGTGAAAGCTGAGTTTGAATGTATACAGTATGGGATACAGTGTAAAACATAAAAATATAATAAAATATGGCAGGATAAAAAGCAATCCCCGATTGCTCTTATCCAGGCTTCTCCTTTTTGAGGGCTGTATGCTCTTCCCCTTCTCCGTCATGAAATCCTCCCATCTGAAGGCAGGTCAAAGGCTTCTTTAAAGCCTGTCCTTTCTTCCGTGAAACAGATGCAGGATATGAATTATCTCACACCCTGCATCCTCTGGTCATTTACAAATCCGGCAGCCGCACTCAGGTCTGCCGTGGTCCGGCATGTTCTAGTCAATTACTATCTCAGGATAGATGCGCTGCATATCCTCCTTGAATCCCTGGCATGCCTCCTCCGGAGTGGCGCCGCCGCCTGCCAGTAAATCCATCTGGGCAGTCATGCTGGTCCATGCCTGGCGGTCGTACTTGGTCATGGGGTCTGCCTTGACGTTCATTGCCGTGTCATAGAAGCTCTGGAAATACTGCTGGTCGCCTGTGACGATGTCCGTATGTCCCTCCTCGATACACTGCTCGATAGCCGGTATATATGCCGGGAAGTCGCCTAACTGGCCGGCCAGGCCATTGACCAGGTAATCCTTGTCAGCTGTCATGGTCTTCACCCAGGCGTAGGCAGCTTCCTTGTTCTTGGAACCGGAGTAAATGCCGTACCAGGTTCCTCCGTTCTGGTAAGGCGCGGGTGCCTCCATATAGCCCCATGTATCCGCTGCCTTCTCCATTTCTCCCTCCGGGATGCCCGGCTTGATGCAGAAGTTAAGGGCCCAGCTGGGAAGTCCGATGAGGATGAACATATCCTGGGAGTACATGCCTGAGGTCCATCCTGCCGACCACTGGTCTGCCCTGGCATCCACATTGTTGTCAACCACACGCTGCATCAGGTTGAGCTGCTCCATCAGGAAATCATCGGAGATAATATGGTTGTTCTCATCCACCCACGGAGCGCCTTTGTAGGAACAGTAAATCTGCTCTACAGTCTCAATGTCGTCCAACAGTCCTATTTTGCCTCCGGATTTCTCATACACCTGCTTGCCCACCTCGATGATGGAATCCCAGTCCTTTAACATCTCATGTAATTCTTCCGGATCATCTGTTCCCAGATATTCCCTTGCCAGGGCCTTTTTGTACCAGAATCCGCCTGGAGTTGCCTGGTAGGACAGCCCTCTTAAATTACCGCTGTCATCCCTTGAAAGCTCGTCCACATAGGGAATCATATCCTTGGAAAGGGCCTCTGCGTCGTAGCTCTCCGTACTCAGATTCTCCAGCAGGTCGGTGTTCTTGTACATACCAAAGTCTGAAATTTCAAAGGTGGCCACGTCAGGCGCATTGGTGCCTGTGCGGAATGCGTTCTGGAGTTTTGTGCGGTACTCGTTGCCCGGCATGACAGTGACTGTCACCTTTACGCCGGGAACCCGCTTGTTGAATTCTTCCACATAGAAGTTCATCTCGCTCTGGCTTAAGTTGGTCCACACATTGATTTCCCCGGTGGCTCCGGACACGTCCACGCCGGCTGCGCCGCCAGCCTGGCCCGCTGTCTCTGTCTTTCCCTCTGCTGCCTGGGAGGATTCCTTACCGGAAGCCTCTGCCTTTTGCGCCGCTTCGGTGGGCGCGGATGCCGATGAACCGCATCCTGCCAGCGTACCTGCTGCCAGGGCTGCTGCTGTCAATAAAGCTAATGGTCTTTTTCTCATGATAATTCCCCTTTCTATTCTGCATTCCGGGACATGTTCCCGAAATGTTGTTACTGTTATCCTGACACCTTGCTGTTTCCGGCCGGCTGAAGCACTAGCATGGCCGCAAATCAGTCTGTCCGTCCACCATGCACACAAACTCGCTGATTAACTCAATACAGTCCCTGACGTCCTTCAGGGAACACACTTCCGCCGGAGTATGCATATACCGGAGGGGCAGGTTCACCAGCGCTGCCGGCACACCGTGTCCGCTGATATGTATGGCGTCCGTATCTGTAAAGGTTCTTCCGGGCGTTATGACCGGCTGCGTGCGGATGTCCAGCCGCCCGGCTGCCTGTTCCAGAATCCGGTTCATTACCGGATGTCCCATAATCCCCACACAGATACCGGGACCGCCTCCCAGGGCCACCCTGCCGCGTACCCCGTCATCCCCTCCCGGTCCATCGCTGGCAAAGGTCACATCCACCGCAACGGCCATGTTTGGCCTGATACCGGCACCGGCCCAGGCACCGCCGCTAAAGCCGGTTTCCTCTCCCACCGTTGTCACGGCATAGACTCCGTTTGTGCATTTCTTTTCCTTTGCCCGTCTTAAGGCTTCCATGACAATAAATGCGCCGGATCGGTCATCCAGAGCCCTGGAGGTGATGCATTCCCCCAACAGGGGCCTCCAATCCGTATCAAACACCACACCGGACCCCACAGGCACATGCCTTCTGGCCGCTTCCCGGTTTCCGGCCCCGATGTCGATAACAAGGTCTGTATCAGACAATTCTTCCTTTTTCTGCAATTCCCCGGAACTTGCCACTGCCCCGTATACCAGGTCCTTTCCCGTGTCAATCCGCACCTTCTGTCCCAGATACATCCGCGGGGTAATTCCCCCCACTCTGGCTGCCCGCAGAAAACCTTCCTCCGTATGGTCCGTGACCATAAGTCCAATCTCATCTATGTGGCCTGCCAGCAAAATCTTAAAGCTGCTGTCCGGATTCAGTATGCCGGTCACATTGCCGTTTACCTCACGCCTAACCTCATCCGCAAAGCCCTCCATATAAGCTGCTGCTGTTTTCTGGATATTTGTTTCCCTGCCCGATACTCCCTGGCAGGAGAGCAGCCGGTAAAAAAATTCCTGGTCCATAACTTCCCTCCATCTGAACACGTTTTAGATTATATCTTTTTTCAGTTCCGGTATGAATAAAATAAATTGATGGAAAACCGTATGATTTTGACTGATTTTTACCCGGATTTTCTTTGCGGATGCCGGACAGGACAGGAAATGACGTTTAGAATGGACAGCTTTTACTTTTTATAGTAATCTTTTTACCTTTCCGGGCAGCAAAAAAGCGGTTAGCAGGAAAACAGAATATATATCTGCTTTCCCCTAATCCGCTCATAATGTACGGCAAGGTACTAAAATCTTTTAATTTTCTTTGACGGCGTCTTCTCAAACTCCGTCTCCCTGACAATCAGGCTGTGGATTCGCTTATAGACCGGCATATCCTTGTTAAACCCGTCAATCAGTTCCTGTAGCTTTCCCTGGATATCCTTAATATGCTTTTTCTTCGCGTACTCGTAATCCGGGAAAATTTCCGCCTCTATTATCTTATCCTTTTCCCGGACCAGGATTTCCTTTACCAGTTCCGAGCGGCTCAGCTCGTTCTCCAGCTCCTCCGGGGACACATTCTCGCCGTTGGCAAGGATAATCAGGTTCTTGCGGCGGCCTGTGATATAGACGAAATTGTCCTCATCCACATACCCTAAGTCTCCGGTCTTAAGCCATCCGTCCTCCAGGGTCTCGGCCGTCTGCTCCGGCATCTTGTAATACCCCTGCATGACGCTGGATCCCCTTACCCAGATTTCCTCGTCCACCACCCTGGCCTCACAGTTGGGAAGAAGTTTTCCAACAGAACCCTTCTTATTCTCCCATTCCAGGTTGGTGCTGATAACCGGCGAGCACTCCGTCATGCCGTAGCCCTGAAGGATGGTAATGCCGTATTCCCTGAAACGGTCTACGTAGTCCGGATCCAGGTAGGCCCCGCCGCTGCATATGATCCGCAGGCTGCCCCCAAAGGCGGCCTTTGCCACCATCTTTTTGGGAATCAGGCTTCCGGCATCCTTTAGCTTTCCGTAGATAGACTCAATAACAAGGGGCACCAGCAGCACAATTTCCGGCTTGAACAGCTTCATATTGCGCTGTACATGCATAATGGAATCATTGATGCAGATAATCATTCCTATATAAAGCCCCTTTATGATATCCATGGTCAGACAGTAAACATGGTTGATGGGCAGCAGGGTCATGGACACGGTTCCCGCAGGTATCCTCATGTCCAGGCAGACCGCATTGTCCGTCAGGTTCCTGTGGCTCAGCATGACTCCCTTGCTCTTTCCGGTGGTTCCTGAGGTAAAGAGTATGGTGCAGAGCTGACCGCCGGCAAGCTCTGTCTCATATGTACCGGCATGTCCGGCTATCAGCCGGGACAGCGAGAGCACATCCCCCACCGTCTCCCGGGCCTGCATGGATACCACGTGCCTGATGCCCGGACATTTCTCGCGCACAACGCCTGCCACGTCAGAGCGCAGTTCATCGTACACCAGCATTTCCACATCCGCCCTGTTTAAGAGCTCACAGACGGCTTCTGCGGGAAGCTGCGCGTCGATGGGCACTGCCACGCTGCCGCTGTTGACGATTCCGAAATAGCTGGTAATCCACTGGTAGCTGGTAGTGCCTATGACGGCAATATGCTTTCCTTTCATCCCAAGGGCCTCCACGGCACGGCTTACAGCCATGGAATCCAGGTTCACCTCATTGTAGGTCTTGTCAATGATTTCCTTCTTTACCTTGTACCGGAATGCTGTCTGCTCTCCATAAGCCTCTGCGCCGTGCCGTATTATATCCCTTAATGTCTCTGCTGCCATATCTGCCTCCTGCCCTTTCGGCCTACTCTGCCTGCAGGGACTGGATATAATCCACTGCATCCTTCACGGTCTTTACATTGACCACTTCCCGTTCCTCTACCTCCACGTCGAATTTCTCCTCAATCTCCCCTACCATGCTCATGAAGTCATAGGAATTGAAGCCCAGGTCCTCAATAAACCGGGAATCCTCCTTAATAGTCTCCGGCGCCACATCCACATACTCACAGATGATCTCTTTTAAATCCTCAAACATATCTTTGTAATCCTCCTGCTTTTTTATTTCTCTTTTTTAATTCACTTTTTGTTATATTCTGTCTTTGTATCCGCCGCATCAGCTGTTCTGCTGTTTTACACCATCTCTATGATTTCCCCTACCGGGCGCTCCGGGTCTTCCACACCCCGGAATATGATTCTGCACAGGTAGTAATAAATATACTCCAGCTTCTCCGGCGTCACCACGCCGGTCTGGTATTCAAAACCAAAGTCCAGTCCATTGTCCTCTGCCCTGTGGCTCACGGTGAGATACAGGGTGTGGGCAGCCACACCGTTGGAATAGCGGGCGGTCTTATACTTGATATCGCCCAGCTTGTCCAGGCCGGGACCGTCATACTTCATGGCCAGGGGCTGATAGGTAAGGCTTAAGGGCTCATAGGTCTGCCCGTCCTTAAGCTTATAATAATCATGCCTGTAATTGAAATACTCCGACGGGCTGTAACCCGCATGGCGGAAATACTGGTTCTGGGCATCCCTTATTTTGAGCAGGCCCTCCATGAAGGTATCCTCCCTGGACACAATGGTCCTGAAGGGGAAACAGTGAATCCTGCTTCCGCCGCAGCGCTTCTCCGACAGGGTGGCCCGCCTGGAAATGGTGGTGGTGACGGAAACATCGTCCTGGTCATTCTCCTTCTGGAGATAGGTCCGAAGGCCCATTAAGAGAAGGCAGGTCATGGAAATACCGTATTTTTCGCAAAAATCCAGCAGGCGTCTGGAAGGATCCCCTTCCAGATGGAAGTTGGTGATATTTGCCTCCACATTATCAGATGTGTTGGTGGCTGCCCTCAGCTTCGGGTTGCGGGCAGCCTTTCTCTCCTCCAGCAGCTTCTTGGGACCATAGATGTCCGTGAAAATGGGTTCGGAGGAAGCAATCAGTTCCTGGAAAAACTGCCTGTCTTTTTCACAGGCCCTGCTTCCGGCCTCGTAGGCCAGATCCTTTTCCAGCTGCCTGATATAGGAAGACATTTCCTTTGGATGTTCCACCTCGTCGTAAAACCTGCTGGCATACAGTTCAATCACATCCCGGAAAAACAGAATCAGGGACTGGGCATCCATGGTCATGTGGTCCACGCAGATGTAAAGCCCCTGGTACCCATCCGGCATTTTAATCATTACAATATGGTGCATGGGGGAATCGTACCGCTCAAAGGGAACCTCTGTCCACTCCCTGAGCTTTTGCTCCGCGTCCTCCTCCTTCCAGCCGGTAAAGTCAAAGTGTTCGATTTCCTTTGTCTCCTCCTTCACCACATACTGGTAGATGTTGCCCTCCTTGTCATGGGTAAAGCGCAGGCGCATGGTATCGCAGCGGGCAATGGCCTCCTGAATGCAGCTTTTAAGCACGTCCCAGTCTAAGTCCACCTGGATGGTCAGGCTGGATCCGATGTTTAACACCTGCTTCTTGGGGCAGTATTTCAGGCAGTAAAAGTGAAGCTTCTGCGCTGATGTCAGCGGGTATACCTTGTAGCCTTTCCTTGTCTTCATACTCTGTTCTCCTCTTTTCCAAAAACCCGGGCAATCAGTTCCTTAATTGCATGTTCATAGCGGTCCGTATCCTTATAGTAAGCCTCTGCGTGGCTGGCTCCGGGTATGACTAACAGCTCCTTGGGCGAGGCGCAGGCCCCGTACAGCTCATGTACCATGGAACAGGGCACAAAGGTATCCCTGTCCCCATGGATGAACAGAATGGGAATACTAGCCTTCATTACCTCTTTCCTGGCATTGCATTCATCCAGGCCGTATCCGGCCTCCCTCCTGGCCATGCGGTCCGCAATCTGCATCACGGGAAAAGCAGGCATATGGTACATACTCCTCAGCACATGGCTGAACACTTCCCAGGCAGAGGTAAAGGCACAGTCTGACACAGCGGCCTTTACCTGCTCTGGAAGCTCCAGGCCCGTGGACATCAGCACGGTGGCGGCTCCCATGGAAATACCGTGAAGCATCAGCTCACAGTCCTCTCCCAGCCGCTCCACCACATACTCCATCCACTGCAAGGCGTCATAGCGGTCCAGACAGCCAAACCCGATATAGGTGCCCTCGCTTTTGCCGTGAGCCCTCTCGTCCACCACCATCAGGCTGAAGCCCTGGTTCAGATAAAATTTCGCAATGGATGTATAGTCGTTGAGTCCTTCGCTGGTATAGCCGTGAAAGCACACCACTGCCCTCCCGGAACCTTCACAGCAAAAGAATGTGCCGTGGAGTCTGAGCCCGTCCCGGGATGTTATGTACACATCTTCCTGAGGCTGTCCTGCCAGCCATTCCCTGCTGGCGCGGATACCCGGAATATAAGCGTCCCAGTCCGTGCCCGCCATCTTCTGTGTCCTGTCCCGCTTTGCATTTCCCCGGACCACGGTCCGGTGGAAGAAATACCGCGCTATGCCGTATTCTCCCGCTGCTCCTGCTGCCGCCAGTCCCAGCATCCATCCTTTGATTCCCATATACTTCACTCCTTTACCGCGGACTGACCGTCTTTCCGGCGCCGCACATGCACCTGCCTACACAAACTTCTGCAACATCAGAGCCTTTTCCAGACTTCCCTCAACCTTCAGTTTTCCTGTGGTAAATGCAAAGACCGGGTCCAGCTTTCCAGATGCCAGCTTCATGAGTGTATCGGCGGAGCAGATAAACATTGCGTCCCTGTCATAATACTCATACGGCTCCACCCTCAGTATGCCGTCCTTCACCTCTGCATAAAACGCGCCTTCACCCTCACCTGTAATATTGAACTGAAAGGCCAGATGCTCCTCTACCCTGCTCACATCGGCCTTCATGAAAATCTCCTTTACCTTTGCAAATACTTCTTCATAACTCATACTGACTCTCCTTTTTCATCCGCCGCGCAGACGGATATAATATATGATTGGTAAACCCTGGACTGGTAAAACCGCCAGCCCGGAATACTCCCTTTTACAGCGTCCTCATCCAGGGAAAATGTGATGTCCCCCAGCGGAAAGGCCAGCCCTCTGCCAATGACCTTGGCATAGCTCTCCTTAAGGGTCCACAGCCGGAAAAACCGTTCCCGGCGCTCCGCCTCAGACCTTCCTGCCATCACAAAACTTCGCTCTGCCACGGAACACACGCGCCTCATCAGGCCCGCCTTAAACGGACGAATCTGCTCCGTATCCACGCCCAGCGCTCTGTCCGCCACAGCGCAGACCACCAGACCCTTTGTATGGCTGATATTAAATTCCACGCCCTTTGCACCCTTAAGACGCGGTTTTGAACCGGCTTCCTGCTCTACCTCCCAGGTCCGTCCATATTCCTTCATAAGACCAAAGTTCAGCAGGCTCCTGCCCAGTATATGTTCCCGTTCCCGGTTATAAAGACTGCCGCCGGGTTCGTATGAAGCCAGATAAATCATGACGTTTCCTCCTGAACCTTGTACTCCCTCTTTTTCGACCAGTGGTCGAATCGGAATCAAACTAAACATAACACGTTTTCGACCGCCAGTCAAGTCTGGCGTTTTCATTTATATTCTGCTATACTTGGATGTATTCTAAAGAAAAAACCGAGGATTTTTTATGCAAAACCATAATAAAAAGGACATGATACTGGATGCCATGCAGGAACTTATGGGTTCTGCCAATGTCCAGGCCATTTCCGTCAGTGATATTGCCCAAAAAGCCGGTATCGGGAAAGGAAGTATCTATTACTATTTTTCTTCCAAGAACGATATCATAGACGCAGTGATTGAAAGAAACTACTCCCGGGTCCTGGACGAAGGCAGGGAGCTGGCCGCGTCCTCCCACCTGGATGCCTTTAAAAAACTGGAAATCATATACCATGCCTGTCTGGACTCCTCCATGGAATTAAGACGCCGGGAGGAAATACGCACCTTTAACGAACAGCAGGAAAGCGCCTTCATACACCAGAAATTCTCCCGCATTATCATCACCAAACTAAAACCCATCCTGGCCGACATCATCCGCCAGGGGGTGCGGGAGGGCAGCATCCAGTGCAGCTTCCCGGAAGAGACAGCCCAAATCGTGCTGACTGTGCTGACCATCACCCTGGATAACCACCTGATTCCCTCTGACGACGAAGAGATCGCCCGGATTCTGTCTGCCTTTACCGAGATGCAGGAAAAGGGCATGGGAATCCCCTCCCACACCCTCCGGTTTCTGATGCGCAAAATCTGACGTTTATTTCCAAAATAAGGACTTTTTCCCCACTTTTGGCGGAAAAGTCCTTATTTTTATACTTTATCCCTGTTCTTTTTTTCCATTCTGGCTTATAATATCAATGGTTTATTGGGCTGGCAATTGTTTCCAGCCCTATTGAGATATCAGCGCCCATTTTCACATCCATCCACATGAACCGGGCGCAGAGAGGATAGAGAGGACTATGAAAGATACACTGAAACAGGCCGCACGAAAAACCCTGCTGGTGATCCGCGACATAGGAGTCAGCCTCCTGGGCATCACGGGATGGCTGTTCCACGCCCTTCTGGCCCTGGTGACCGCCGGATTCATATTAGGTGCCATCCTGTGCCTGCTGATCTACGCCAAGGTCAAGCCGGACCTGGATGAGTGCCGCGAGCTGGCTTACGACAAGCTGGCCCAGATGGAACGTACGGATTTCTCAAAACTGTCCGATACCGTTATTTACGACAAGGACGGGCGGCAGATCGGGCTTATCAATGCCGGCCACTACCAGTATGTGGGCATCACCGGCATCAGCATGAACATTCAGAACGCATACATCGCTCAGGAGGACAGGCGTTTTAAGAGCCATACGGGTGTTGACTGGATTGCCACCTTCCGCGCCGGACTGGCTCTGGTAAAGCACAGGGGACAGGTCACCCAGGGAGGGAGCACCATCACCCAGCAGGTCATTAAGAATACATACCTGACCCAGGAACAGACCTTCACCCGCAAGATCGTGGAAATCCTGCTGGCCCCTGAGATTGAAAAGAAGTACTCCAAAGCAGATATTATGGAGTTTTACTGCAATACCAATTTCTATGGCCACCAGTGCTACGGAGTGGAAGCTGCCAGCCGCTATTATTTCGGCAAGCATGCGGCAGACCTGACCGTGGAGGAAGCAGCTGTCCTGGTAGGCATCAGCAACAGTCCCTCGGCTTACGATCCGGTAGCCCATCCCAAAGCATCCCTTGAAAAACGCAACGACGTATTAAAAAGCATGAATGAAATAGGCGAACTTTCCGATGAGGACTACGAGGAGGCCCTGTCAAAGCCCCTCACCGTGGTCAAACAGGAATCCGAGGGCACGGATGAGAATTACCAGAGCAGCTACGCCATCCACTGTGCGGCCCTGGAGCTGTTAAAGAAAGACGGCTTCCAGTTCCGCTACACCTTTGAGGACAAGGATGACTACAATTCCTACATGGAACGCTATACAACCGCCTACACGGAAAAATCCGACTTAATACGCGCCGGCGGCTTCAAGATATACACCTCCCTGGACAGCAGTCTCCAGGACATGCTTCAGGCAGACATAGACCAGGGGCTGTCCTCCTACACCGAGCTGCAGGACAATGGAAAGTATGCCCTCCAGGGCGCAGGCGTTATTGTGGACAACCGGTCCAACTACGTGGTGGCCATCGTAGGCGGCAGGGGAAGCGGGGACCAGTTCAACCGGGCCTATTTAAGCGCCAGGCAGCCGGGCAGTACCATCAAGCCCCTCATCGACTACGGCCCTGCCTTTGACACCGGAGAGTACTACCCCACGCGCATGGTGAACGACCACAAATGGGAGGACGGGCCTTCCAACAGCGGCGGCAATTACCACGGTAACGTAACGGTCCGTGAAGCCTTAAACCGCAGCCTGAACACAGTGGCATGGCAGATACTGGAGGACATCGGCGTGGACTACGGCCTCAGTTATCTGGGAGAGATGGAGTTCCAGAAGCTTACGTACGTTGACAACGGTGTGCCCTCCCTGAGCATCGGAGGCTTTACCAACGGCGTCCGTGTGGTGGACATGGCTAAGGGATACAGTACTCTGGCCAATTATGGTGTATACAACGACCGGACCTGTATCACCCAAATCATCCATGAGCACGACGGCGACCTGACCAAGGATCTGCCGCCTGCCGCCAAACAGGTCTACCGTGATGATTCCGCCTTCATGCTCACCGATATCCTGAAAGGTACTATGACCTCCCCCTACGGGACAGGACGCGGACTGGAGCTGGATAACGGCATGCCCGCAGCGGGCAAGACAGGAACCACCAACAGCAGTAAGGACACCTGGTTCTGCGGCTACACCCGCTACTATACCACGGCTGTGTGGGTGGGATACGATATCCCCCGCAAGATGCCCGGCATATACGGGAGCACATATGCCGGAAAAATCTGGAAAAATATTATGAACCAGATACATGAGGGCCTGGAACCCTGGGATTGGGAGCAGCCTGAAAGTGTGGAATTAAAGACGGACCCCAGGACGGGAACCCAGGATTACTTCAGCACCACCGCTGAATTCCGGGCCCAGCAAAGCCTGCACGACAAGGAGCAGGCAAAGCTGACCGGGCAGCTGGAACAGGATATCCAGGAATTCACCTCCAGGGAAATCAGTTCTGTGGAGGATACCTACGCGGTCAAGAGCCAATATCAGGATATCACCTCCCGCCTTCCCCTTCTGGACGACGGGGAGCTGAGGGCCGGCATGCTGGAGCAGGTGGAAAACCGGTACGATTACTTTACCGGTATTATCAGCCAGATGGGCGATACCATTGCCCTTTACGAAAAGCAGAAGGCCATTGACGATGCCAGGGCCAGGGAAGAGGCCCAAAAGCAGGCCGAGGAGAACCGTAAGCAGGCTGAGAAGGATACCAAAAAGAACGAATTCCTGCAGGCCTTAAAGGCTGTGGAGGAACTGGAATACCAGCAGAAGAATGCCCAGGATCTGGTGCAGGATGCCATCGGCAAGCTTTCCCTGGTGGCCGGGGACCCGGAGCAGCAGGCTCTGTCCGACCGGCTTCAGGCGGCCATCACGCGGATCTCCGGCCTGCCCACAGAGGAGCAGTGGAACGCATCCCAGGCCGAGAGCAGGGCATCCGAGGAAGCTGCCATGAAGCAGGCCGAGCAGCAGGTACAGGTACAGCAGAACCAGCTGCGCTCCTCCTTAAACAGCGAGAAATTCAAGTGGAACAACATGGAATATTACGGACCAGGAGGCAGACCGGATGATGAAAACTGATTTACATAAAAAAGCAGGACATACAGGCGCCCCGCGTCTGAGGCTGCCCAAAAAGGCCCCCGCGGAACCCGAAAAAGATACTGCCAATCCCTACCGCATGCCGCCCAGGCGCTGGTTCCTCACATTCATGTGCATGAACATCCCCATCGCAGGATGGATTTACCTGCTCTGTCTGGCCTTTGGAAAAAAAGAGAACCAGCTGCGGGACTTTGCCAAGGCTTACCTGGTATATAAGCTGGTATTCCTGGCAGCGGCTTTGATCATCCTGGGTATTCTGGTATACATCGGACTGGACCTGGCGGACAAGCTGCTGGCTTATATGGAAATGCTGTAGGTCTGCCTGTCAAATAATAAAAATAAATAAAACAATAAAAAGGTTCGTTCTGAATCTTTGGATAACCTAATAATCCAAAGATCAGAACGAACCTTTTTCCATCCGTGGCCCAGCTTCTATATGGCTTCTTCACCCGCAGTTTCCACCGCCTCAGTCTCCGCAGCCGCTAGTTTCCACCGCCTCAATTTCCGCAGCCGCCAGTTTCCATCGCCTCAGTTTACGCAGCCGCTAGTTTCCGCAGCCGCCAGTCTCCTCAGCCCTGAAAAGGGCCAGCTCTTCCTTAAGTGCTGCAATCTCCGCCTCGTAAGCTTCTATCTTGCGGTCCTTTTCCTCCAGAATCTTCTTCTGTTCCTCCACAATGCGCTCAATCATACTGCGGTCCATCATTCCCTCAATGATGTCCCTCAGCGCATCCACTGTTTCCCCCGGAGTCTTTCCTTCCTCGTCAATGGTGATGTCCGCGTACTTTTCATAGTAAGGCACACGCTCATTGTAAAGGTCCCGAAGGGTAAAACCCGGCTTCAGGGCAACGCCCCGGTCCACCACATTGCCAATGCGGTTTTCCATCTCCTCATAGCTCATCTTCAGATAGACCACTTCGCTGATTTCCTTCAGGTGCTCCATGGCCTTCTCACCGTATATAACGCTTCCGCCGGGAGCAATGACAGAGAGGGTCACATCCAGTCCGGCATTGATTCTCTCTTCCACTTTAAGGAATCCGTCCATGCCCTCCTGTGCAATAATTTCCTTCAGGAGCCTGCCTTCCTTTTCCTGTATCACGATATCCACGTCCACAAAGGAAAATCCCAGCCTCTTGGCCAGCAGTACCCCAATGGTGCTCTTGCCCGATGACGGCATGCCTATCATGGTAATGTTCGGTTTCACGCTTTTTTCCTCCTTGCAGTCCTTTTCTTGTCACTTGACCTTTTAACAGGTTTCTTCACTGAATAACCAAAGCTTCCCAGCTTCTTTCCCAGCTCAAAATACTCCCCGTGGGAATAGCTCACAAGTCCGGATACATTGAGGTTGAACTTTCCCCTGTCGTCCATGTACTGGTTGTCAATGGTCACACCCATCACCTTGGCAATGAACATATCATGGCTTCCCAGCTCCTTCACTTCCACCACCTTGCACTCAATGTTCACCGGGCTTTCCTCCACTCCCGGCGCCTTCACATACCTGGATGCCTGAGGGGTCAGCCTTGTCTCCTTAAATTTATCCACATCTCTGCCGGATTTTACGCCGCAGTAATCCGTGGCCCGGACCAGCCGTTTATTCACCAGATTGATGACAAATTCGCCTGTATCCCTGATGATACTGTGTGAAAAACGCTCTTTGCGCACAGAAATAGATACCATGGCAGGATCCGAGCATATGGTGCCTGCCCAGGCCACTGTAATAATATTAGGTGTCTCTCCCTCCCTGCCGCAGCTGACCATAACAGCCGGCACCGGATAGAGCATGTTGCCCGGTTTCCAGTATTCCTTTGACATATCTTAATCCTCCTGCCCTGCCGGGCCGTTGTCCTAATCCTGCTCCGCCAGCATCAGCTCCGGAATCAGCTGTTTTTTACGGGATACCACGCCCGGCAGGCTCAGCACCGGTTCCGGCTTTTCCGTGGCTTCCTCTATATCCAGATGAAAGGCCTTGGCCGCCAGCTGCACCGCGCCCTGCCCATAACAAATCAGATCCGTGGATTCCTTCAATATGTTAGTCAGCATGAAAAATACCATGTCCAGGCTGTTGCTCTCCTTGGCCTTTTCCATGTAACCCAGCATCTTGTCCTTCAGGGTTTCCAGCTCTATATCATTTAACGACGTAATCTGTCCCACGCCAATCAGCGCCTTGCCAACAGAAAACTTCTTAAAATCCTGGTAGAAAATCTCTTCGTCGCACTTATCCTTAAGATTACTTCCCGCTCCGAACATTTCCATGGCGTATTTCTCTATATCCAGGCCGGCTATGGCTGCCAGGGACCTGGCTGCCATCTCATCCACCGGTGTGCAGGTGGGGGAGCGGAACAACAAGGTATCCGACACAATAGCGCTGCACAAAAGCCCTGCAATCTTCGGCTCAATATCCACCTTGTTTTCCAGATACATCTGGTAAATGATGGTGGCCGTACAGCCCAGGGGCTGGTTGCGGAAGAACACCGGAGCCATGGTCTGGACGGTTCCCAGCCTGTGATGGTCGATGATCTCCATGATTTCGGCGCTCTCAATACCTGCCACAGCCTGGCTCTTCTCGTTGTGGTCCACCAGGATAACCTGTTTTCCCTTGGCTCCCAACAGGTTCCGGCGTGAAATCATTCCCAGATACCTTCCCTCCTTGTCCAGGATGGGGAAGTCCCGGTGCCGTTTGCTGGCCATGACCTCCCGGATTTCATCTGTATAATCATCGCTGTTAAAGGTTATGAGGTGCTCCCTGGTCATGAAATAGCTGATAGGCATGCTCTGGTTAATCAGACGGGCCGCCGTATATGTGTCGTAGGTGGTGGCAATGACCGTACATCCTCTGTCCTGGGCAATCTTCTTGATGGTCATGGACACGCCTGCGCCCTCACACACAATGATGCAGTCAGCCCCCATCTCGATGGCGCAGAGCTGGGACTCATAACGGTTGCCCAGTATAACCAGGTCATGGGGTTCAATGTAAAATTCCATCAGGTCCGGATTGGCGGCTGCAATCAGCACCTTTCCCTTGTCAAAATAGACGTCCGCATCCCCCACCACAATATCAGCTTCCAGTGTTTCAATGATGTTGGAATACTGGGTATGGGCCTTGGACAAGATGCTGCTGTCATATATATTCATATAAGTCTTTGTGATATCGCCTACCGTGATAAGCCCTTCCAGGGTACCGTCGGGCCTGACGGAAGGAATGGTCACCACATTGTTTTCCTGCATGATGTTCCATGCCTTTTTTAAGGAAATGTTATCCGCAACTCCCCTGGTCTTGCGGATTTCAATGTCCTTTACCTGGGTTCTCACGTCCTCCACCAGCTTAGGCTCCTCCATGCCGAAGTAATCCAGGACAAACCTGGTCTCTCCGTTCACATGGCCTGCCCTGGCCGGAATGTACGCATCCCCTGTAATGGCCCGCTTCAGGTTGGCATAACAGATAGCCGAACAGATGGAATCCGTATCAGGATTCCTGTGGCCGATGACCGTTGTCTTTCTCTTTAATTCCTGCTCCATTTTCTCTCCTTCGATTCTGCATCTATGGTAATATATAATGTTTCATAATCTGTTTACATCAAATTCACATTTCGTTCACATTTATTTTTTATACTATTTTCATAAGAACAAGTCACATATACAAATGATAAATAGTAAAATTGCACATAGATTTTTCATAATTGCCCCGGTTGTTATACAATCGGGGTCTCCTCATTTTATAAGGCTTTTACGGGCTGAAAACTCCGGCTCTATCTTTATACTGTATACAAGATATTTCCCGCCATTTCAGTATATCAGACCGTATTTCTTTTTTCAACCACAACCTAAAAGGGACGGCCCTTCCGCCAACATGGCGGGAGCCGTCCCTTTCCGAAGCTCAGAAACAAAGCTTATAAAACATCAAAGCTCATATACCTGGTCACAGGTGAAATCCGGAAGCGTGGCGCTGCTGTCTGCCTTCTTCGTCTTTTTCCCGTTGTCATCCGTATAGTAAACTTCCCTGTCCTCAACCAAATAGACATAATCCCCATCGCTCTTATAAGCCTTCTCATTGGTCTGCACCTTACCTGACTCATTGACCAGGTAATATTTACCGTCCACCTGATAGACCTCGTACTGGGAATCCCCGTCCGCTGTCACCAGCAAACCGTTGTAGTACAGGAATCCATCCTTTTCTCCGCTGAAGCCAGCTCCCTTGTTGGATCCGGAGGTGTTGAAATAGAAGGTGCAGCGCTTGCCGTCATCGTCAGCAATACCGGTATTCCTGCCGGTGAGCATCCTGCCGTCAGTCCCCTTTTCTCCGAAATATCCCACCAACACATGGCCGCCGGATACTATCCTGACCAGTCCGTTCCTTCTGCATCCATACTGGTTCACAAAATAATTCTCGCCATCCACCCGGATGGTGGCGGCATTCATGGTGGAGATGCCTGTCTTAAGATAGGCGGGAGTGCCGTTGTTCTCAAAGTAATACCACTCCTTATCCCCTTCCTTTGGAAGCTCCTCATCCCCCTTCTTTAAGATGGCAGCCCCGTCGTCGGAATCACCGGGATGCTCAGACAGCTGTTTCCACTGTCCCTTTGCAATGGCTCCGTCGTCCTTGCCGCCCAGATACACGAAACGGCTGATGCCTGTGGCATCGTCGCTGTCCGCTTTCTCCTTCACCGCATGCCAGCCCGTCAGCATGGCACCGTTCCGGTCAAAATAGAATTTTTCTCCGTGAATGGTCTCCTGGTCATAATTGCCGGTAAGAGAGCGTTTGGCCTTACCGTTGTTCTGAAAGAAAAACCACCGTGAATTCTCATCTGCCTTCTTATATTCCTTGGAGATATCCCCAATCTCAGGCAGATCATCCTCATCAAATTCCAGGCATACCCAGCCCCGTCTCATGGCACCGTCGTCCTTGCCGCCCAGGTAGTAGATATTATCACCCTCGTAGAACCAGCCCGTGCGCATCTTACCGTCGCTGTCAAAGTTGTACCGGCCGTCTCCTACGTTCTTCCAGCCTTCCTCCGTCTTGCCGTTCTTGCCCAGGAAATACCAGCCCTCTTCCTTCAGGCCGTCCTTGCCGTCTGTGTGGACCCAGGAATTCTTCACCATTACTCCCTTGTCGTCCACATAATATGTATTCTCTATCCAGGTGCTCTTCTCAATCTCCCCGTCGCTGCCCAGGAAGTATGATTTTCCGTCCCGTGTCCTCCATTCATTGGTCACATAGTTTCCCTTGCTGTCCACAAATTTAAGGACTCCGTCCTCTGTCTTCCATCCGGACTCCGCACCCAATGCAGTGCCGGCAGCCATCACTCCCAACAGCAATCCTATGGCCCATCCTGTCAGTATCCTTCGTCTGGTCATATCCTCCACCTCCTTATAGTACCATTTTATCAGAAAGTGAAAGGAAATAACAGGATGAGAAAGGGGAAAAATTGTGTAAGAATTACTTAATTTTATTTATGCGTGCAAATAATCTCACAGTTTACAGCTCAAACTCGTAATTGCATGAAAAGGCTTTCCCTGATGACCTTTGTGGAGACGCCGCTTATGACGGATCCCGTTGTAAATATTCCTTAGCAGACAGTGGAAATTATGTGACATCAGTGATAGAATGTAGGTTGCAATACAAACCTTCAAAAACATTTATATATCTGAAACATTTATATATTTAGAAAGGAGTCACCCATATGTCAGACACAGCCGTCACCATCCGAATGGCAGAAGAAGCAGACGCGGCCGCCCTCCTGTCCATATACGCGCCTTATGTAGAAAAGACCGCCATTACTTTTGAATATGAGGTTCCCACTGTCCAGGAATTCAAAAACCGCATCACATCCACCCTGAAACGGTATCCATATCTGGCAGCAATCCGGGATGGACGCATCATAGGATACGCCTATGCATCCCAATTTAAAGAGAGGGCAGCCTATGACTGGGCTGTGGAAACCTCCGTCTATGTATCCGGGGATGCGAGGCGCACCGGCGCAGGCTCCCTTCTCTACGAGGCATTGGAAAACTACCTGAGACGCCAGAACGTCATCAATGTCAATGCCTGCATTGCCTACCCCAATCCGGGCAGCATAACCTTTCATGAAAAATACGGCTACCATACCGTGGGACATTTCACCAAATGCGGCTACAAACTGGGCCAGTGGTGGGATATGGTCTGGATGGAAAAAATGCTGGGCCCTCACCCGGAACAGCCGGAACCTTTTATACCGGCAGGCAGGCTTTAAGGCCTGCCTTTTCTATCCCATCATGTCTTTTACCCATGAAGGAGTCAACTCAGGTAGTTCTGTCCCTTCTTTTTTACACTTCCTATATTGCTCAATTGTAAATACCCGCTTTTCTTCATAGGCAATCTTTACTTCTGCCGCATCCAGCACTTCTTCAATTTTGTCTCTGGGTACAACTACAACACCATCATAATCCCCTACAATTAAGTCTCCTGGGTTTACCGCTACAGAACCGCATTCAACCGGAATATTCAAACCTCCGGGACCTTTCTTTGCCGGACTTGCAGGTTTAAATCCTCTGCTGAAAACCGGCATTCCGATTTCGTCAAGTCCTACCTTGTCCCGCACATATCCGTCAACAACAATCCCCGAAACACCAATAGCCTCTGCTGCTCCCCCCATCAAATCTCCCATGTATGCACTCTCCTCGTATGCCTTTCCGCTTACAACAATCACATATCCAGGCTTACAGCTGTATATCGCTATATGTATGGGAAGATTATCACCGTCTTTTGTATCTACAGTACAAGCGGTTCCAACCACCTTCATGTTATCAGATACAGGTTTAATCTGTTGGCACATACACCGGTTCGCAAGCAGCCCCAGCTTATTTAAACCATCGCAAATATTTGCTGAACTCAGCTTTGACACGCGCTCAATGATATTCTCGGGAATCAGTTCCGGTAACTCATAATAATTTTCCATAACTCACATACTCCTTAGTTTTCTTTATTATATTATAAGATTCGTATTTAAACATTTTGCCTTTGAGTATTTACTTTTGCTGTGCGTTCATCTCCTGCCTTTTCTTTTCTTTATGCGCGCGGTAATAGGGCGTAATAAAAGAAATGATACTAACGATGAAAATTACCAGACATAGGGGTCTTGTCAAAAAGGTTGTAAAATCTCCCCCGCTGACAATCAGCTGCTTTCTTAAACCGTTTTCTGCAATCTTACCCAAAATGATACCAAGAATCATTGCAGAAGTAGAATAATGATACTTATCAAAAAAATATCCTACAAAGCTGAATGCAAACATGACAAATACGTCTGTCATACTATTCTTCAGGGAATAAGAACCAACCACCCCCAATGTAACAATAATCGTCGCAAGAAAAGGATACGGAAGTGTTACAAGACGAGAAAACTGTTTCGCCACAAAAATTCCGAGTACAAATAACAGTAAAGAAGCAAGCACCATACCAATTAATATACTATACAGCATATCTGGCTGATTCCGCAGAAGCATGGGTCCTGGAATCAATCCATGCATAGTAAATGCCGCCAGAAGAATTGCGGCTACATTACCGCCAGGAATACCCAGAACAAGTGTGGGTACCAGAGAGCCGCCTACTGCGCCATTATTTGCTGCTTCCGATGCAATAATTCCTTCCTCTGCACCTTTTCCGAATTTCTCAGGGTGTTTACTGCTGCGGACGGCCTCACTATAGCTGATTAATGCAGCAATAGAACCTCCTGCTGCCGGTATGATACCCACAATTGTACCAATAACAGAAGACTTCAAATAGGTTTTCCAATGCTTTATAATATTGGAAATCCCAATAATCTCCGCCTTTACCTTTCCCCCTTTGCCGCCTTCCTGTTCACTGGCCGTCATTTTGTTCTTCATAACATTTCTGTAGACCTCCGCAACTGCATATGCGCCAATCATAACAGGAATATAATCAATTCCATTCATCAGAAACTGTTGGCCAAAGGTGAATCGTTCTGCTCCTGAAATGGCATCCAATCCAACTGTTGAAATCAGAAGACCCAGGCATGCGGATAAAAGGGCTTTGATAGGCTGCTCATTACCGATGCTTGCAATACAGCTTAAGCCCAGAAGGGACAGGGCGAAAAATTCCGCACTTTGAAATTTCATGGCCCAAGTGGCTAGAATTGGAGCACAGACTACCATAATAAGCCCTGAAAAAATACCACCAAAGGAAGATGCTGTAATAGACAGACCCAATGCCTTTGGTGCCTCTCCCCTCATTGCCATGGGATAACCGTCAAAAGTTGTTGCCACAGAACTTGGCGTTCCCGGTGTCTTTAAAAGAATTGCGGATATAGAGCCTCCGCACATAGCTCCGACATAAACAGAAACAAGTACTACAACACTTTGAATCGCCTCCATGCCATATGTAAACGGCAGCATCAGAATAACGGCCATAGATGCGCTTAAACCTGGAAGGGCGCCGGCTGTCAGTCCCCAGGCTGTTCCCAATATTACCAAAAGTAATGTCATTGGCTGTAATACGTTGAGAAATCCCTGCAAAACCATTTCTTTTCCCCCTTTCAGTACAGAAAATAACTAAGGTCTTTAAAAATCCCCACTCCTCTTGGCAGCGCAATAAAGAATATACGGCCGAATACAATGACTAGCAGCGTTGTAAACAGCAAGGCAAATAATACGGACCATTTATAGTCACGATAGCCGACTGCAGTCACACAGGTAATGATAAACAGAAACGTCATTATGGGAAAACCTACTCTTGTCATCAAAAAAATATATATTGCCAAGGCAAGAATCAGACAACCAACTTTTTTAGCACCTGTCCGGTTCAGCACAGCCTCATCATCCTCTTTTTTGTCCGCGTCAGCAGAGGTCTTTTTTGCTTTCATTGTCTGCAATGTGCTTAACAGAAGCAGAAACAGGCCAATGACCGAAAAAAGAATTGGAAACCCTCCGGAACCAAATAAATCAGCCTCTACTGTCATATCTGATATAGTCGTACTGAAAAAGAGGAATCCGCAAAGGATGATTCCAATAGCAATATTAAAAATAAATTCCATTCGTTTGCTCCTTTCCGTCCTAAAGGACGCCGCAACGCCTCTCACTTATTTTGCGAATACTTCCCTAAAAGCAGCCAGCTGTTCTTCCCACAGTTTTCCGAATTCCTCAGCCGGCATATAACCTGGTATAATATCGGATTTGTCCTTTTCAGCTGTTTCTTTGTATTCTTCGGAATCATAACATTTTTTCAGTACATCTTCCAAATAGTCCACAATCTCCTGCGGCGTTCCTTTTTTTACAGCGAAACCACGCCAAGAACCCTGCGTAAAATTAATTCCCTTTTCAACAGTGCATGGTACATCCTTCATCTCCTCTACTTCCTCTAAACGCCTGTCATAGAGCGTCACTATGGGGACCACATCATCTGACTGAATCATCTGTAAGAAGGATATTAGCTTATCCTGGTAAATATCAATCTCCCCACCCAGTAGAGCAGCCTTTGTTTCCGCTGCTGAATTATAGGGAATATACAAAAGCTCTATGCCTGCGGCCTTTGCAAAGCCACTTACAATAAAATCATCCAGTCCACCTGGTGATGTTCCTCCTACCTTTACTTTCCCAGGATTTTCTTTTGCGTAAGCAAGCATTTCATCCAAATTCTGGAAATTTGGGTTGTTCTTTGATATGGCGAAAGATTGAATGTCCACCTGGAAATTGCCGATGGGAACAAAACATTCTGAAAAATTGATTGGAGCCCTTCCCTGTGCTTCAACAATAGGCATAGAGGGAGTGATTTCCAATATTGTATAACCATCGGCTTCCTGGCCATTTACATAAACAGTACCTTCCACACCACCGCCACCTGCTTTATTAACTACATTGATTGGCTTATCAATATAATTTCCCATAAGCTGTGCCACAGTCCTGCCCATCATATCAGCAGAGCCACCTGCACCAAATGGCACAATCATCTCAATCGCCCTCTTAGGAAAATCTAATTCATCATCTTCACCTGACACTAACTGACTGCTTTCCTGTTTTGAATTATCCGCTTCCTGTTTCTTTTCCGGTGCAGAACCCTTGGATGCACAGGCTGAAAGGAGCAGGGCCGCTGTACAAATAACTGAAAATTGCTGTATGGTTCTCTTCCTCATTAAGACTTCCTCCTTCATCAATGGCCTTCAGACCATAACATGGTTTATATTTTCACTGCCTTTTTATCTGTCTAATTTGCAGAGGTTTCACACTTTTCCAAGCCCTCCCGTGCAGCCACCCCTCACAGAAATAGTAAATCTTATAACTAAACATTTTCATTTTCCGTCTCCCATTCACAGGAAGCTTTTCGGATTTCCATACAACAGTTCGGACGCATTGATACTACGCGGAATCCACTGGCGCGCATATTACCTATTTTAATAAATGTAGCTAATACGGAACTGGCACCGCCCAGGCCGATAGGCCCTATTCCCCTGGAGTTAACTGCGTCTGTAATGCGTTTCTCCAGTTCACTTTGCACATCATAACAACCTTCCTTCATAGCTTCAAGCGAGAGTGATGATGCCTCGAAAGCAGTGCGTCCCAACCCGAACGACAACGTACACGGCTGACATCCAAGAGCCTCTACCTGTGGAATTGCCCATTCAATCATCTCCTCGACCACATGGTCCAGCGAATGCATATGAAATAACGCCTGTGTCTTGCTCCTAATCTCCGGTCCCCCTCCCAGCATCAGTATCGTAAGCCGGATTTTACTTCCTGCTATACGGCGTATCTGTGTGGGCGCTGGTTTTAACATGCCGGGCTCATCGTATAATCCCTGACATTGGGAGATGCGTTCCAACTCATTCCCACGCACCCCCATAGGGCGTGCTGGAAGGTCATTTAATCCCTTCCTGATACCCTCCTCCATCGCGGATAAAAAGCCTGCCGGCAATACAGCGTCATCTCCAATTTCTAAAAATGGATGCGGTGTACCCGTATCATCACACAATGCTGAATGATGTTTATCTGCAGCTTCCGCATTTTTAATAAAATTCTCCATCGCCCATTTTGCATGTGGAATTGTTTCTTTCTCACATGCCTGCTTCCAGCAGGTGACTTGGTCCTTCCGCCAATGGGAGCTGGCATTCACAACCGCCCGTGCAACATCCTGTGTCACTTTTTCCAATAGAATCATATATCCCCTCCCTAATCTGGAAAGATACTTTCCCCGTCAGCCACAGCAACGATTGCCGGAAAATCTGTTACTGTAATTTCATAAAATGCCTCCATACCAAATTCCGGATGTAGCGCTACACGGCATCCGCTCATTGCAGCAGTCAACAGCGCCGCAACTGGCGGTGTAATTAAAAAATATGCGCCATTCTGCTTTAGTCCTGCTATCGTCTCAGGAAGAATCCTGCCCTTCCCAAGATGAAACTTTGCCCCCTTTTCTGACAGTGGCACGATGGACCCCTCAATTTCCGGTTTGCCCGTTGTGGTGGGAGCAATTCCCGCACAACTAACAGCAGTATGGAATATCACCGCACCCTCTATGTCAATACCGGCATCCAAAAGTGTATCATTCTTGGCCATCTCTACCACATACGGCAACACTGCATCCCGCCCACAATAGATCGTTCCAGTCATCTCAATCAAATCACCAGCTTTGAGAGCACATTCCCCTGTTTTTAATGGAACTCTAATCTTCTTCAATTTATTCGCTCCTTTTGCATGACTTATTGATGTGTCACAGTTTCCATCCCTCCAGTACTTTCTTCCAATCCCGTGCGACACCATGTTCAAAGTTATCTTTTACCCGGATATCCTTTAACCATTGCAATTTTAACCGGGTTGCTTCCGCCATTGTATATGGAAGTGATTCGCTTTTCAAAAAATTCACAACATTCTCCAACTCATGCTCCCGCCGTTCTGCGTGAATAATGGCGCCGGAGATATAACCATTGATAATTCCAATAAAATCTGGACCAAATGTATCAATAAACGAATCCACAATTGTCTGTTCGACACCAAAACGCTGCGCAGCCTGAAGCGATTCAATCAACAGGCAGCTGAGTCCCTTAGCTGTAATACTACGTATGAACTTGATGCTTGTGGCCGTTCCCGCTTCTCCATCTACAATCTCCAGACGCATATGGTATGGTTCCATCCTATCCCGGAATACCGCTGCGCCATCTCCGCTAAGAAGCATTGGAACCTGATGCTTATCCTTTAACAGGGCCCCCATCATTGCCCCATCAACGAACAATCCTCCCTTCGCTTTCACCATCCCGCTGATTTTTTTCTTCTCAATAGGGGTAGCTGTGGATACATCCATAAAAGGCTGTCCTTCCTTTATTCCATCAAGTGCATGCTCAGCAGCAGTAACTGCATAATTAGATGGAACTGCCGAAATAACCACATCTGACTTCCGGCAAACTTCCGCGGTATTTTCCAGCATCTGCCCCTGGCAGGCATCAACCCTGTTATCCATTGCCTCCTTAAAACGTTCATCATTCTGCATCGCGTCACAACATACAATTCTTTCGATTCCTTCTTTATGTAACCCCAATGCAATAGATGACGCCGCCTCACCAAAACCAATAAATCCGACTACCATAACCGCCTCCTTATTGTAGCGCTAAATTTTATATTGCATTTAAATTATAGTTCGTTTACAATAAAAAGAAAATATTGTTTTATTTGTTAAATTAACAAGCAAATACTTGTTTTATGGCAGGGAGGCATGTATTTATGAATATGACCGATATCCAATGTTTTATAAAGGTAACAGAACTAATGAGTTTTACCAAAGCTGCCGAGGCACTGTATACCTCGCAGCAGGCGGTAAGCCTACATATCAAACACTTGGAGAATACCTATAAAGTCCAATTATTTGAGCGAAAACCTTCACTGAAGCTGACTACATCCGGACAAGCACTTTTAGAAGCTGCCCGTGATATAATAGAACGAGAAAACAGACTAATCAATCAATTCACTACAATGCAGGATGATTTTGTGGGCGAGATTGTCATTGGATTACCGCCAAACAGATCTACTGCTTTCGTCTGTGAGTTTATCCCACACTTTTCCAGGGAATATCCTAACATGACAATACATCTCGTAGAAAAAACATCCCCTGACTTATCGGCAGCAGTCAAAAATAATGAAATTGACATTGCTTTACCCCTTGTCTCAAAGCATGAATATTTCGACCCGGATTTATATGAAATTATCCCTTTGGAAACCGAAGATTTGTATTTAATCATCTCGGATGAGCTGCTTTGTAAATATTTCAGCCAACAGTACCCTTACTGTAAATCCATTTTTATTGACGGAGTTTCGGTGACAGATTTTTCACATGTACCCATGTTTTTACATCCTGCTACCAGCCGCTTGCACAAGGCAATTGTTTCAAAACTTGTTCAAAACGGCACTCCGCCCTTTATACGAATCAAAACATCGCTGACCAGTTCTCTAGTCTCTCTCTGTGCCCAGGGACATGGCATATTTTTCAGTACTCCTATGCTTTTAAAGCACTTATATGAAACCCAAACAAAATGTTTTGAATCGCTGAATGTATTTCCTGTCACGGAATTCCAGGGTACCAGAAAAACACTTTTACTGTATCACAAGAATAAATATCTGAACAGGCCACTGTTAAGCAGTATTGATATAATTAAACAGGTATATAAAGAACATAGATATGTTATGGACAGACTTCACAGCAAAGAAATACTTCTGGACTGAATTCCAGCCATATTGACTGTGTTTTACCACACACTCTACCTTTATCCAATAAGCGGTGTTTTGATCTTGAGTAAATTCAAATACCCAGCGGAATCCTGTTTCCTATTCCGCCGGGTATCATTACACAATATAATACGATTGTATTATAAATATATTTTTTCTTTCCTTCTACGCCTCCCCCAGCCGCCCATATATCCCGGCCAGCCGCCTGCACCGCTTCACAGTGTCCTCATTCAAATCTTCCCTGCTCATCCTCCACCGCCAGTTCTTCCCCAGGGTGGACGGCTCGTTGATTCTGGCAGACGTATCGTATCCCAGATAATCCTGGACCGGAATCACTGCCAGGTCAGCCACGCTTCCCAGCGCAGCCCTGACTAAATCCCAGTGAATCTCTCCCTCCGGTGTGTATCCGGCTCCTATGTACTCCCTGACAAAATTTCTGTCATGTTCATCCAGTGACGCGAACCAGCCCTCTGCTGTATCATTGTCATGAGTGCCGGTGTACACCACACAGTTGGAACCGTATTTGTGAGGCAGATAATCACTGTTCTCACCGGCGTCAAAGGCAAACTCCAGCACCTTCATCCCCGGAAATCCCGTATCCTTCAGAAGCTGTCTCACAGTAGGGGTAAGGAACCCCAGATCCTCTGCTATGATAGGCAGCTTGTCCCCGCCGAAATGCTCCTGCATCTGCCGGAATATTTCGATACCCGGCCCCTTTTCCCAACGGCCGTACTCAGCCGTGGCATCGCCGTAGGGTATGGCGTAATACTCATCAAATCCCCGGAAGTGGTCCACCCGCACCAAATCATACATGCGAAAACAGTACTCCATCCTCCGCATCCACCAGGCAAATCCAGTTTTCCTGTGGTATTCCCAGTTATACAGAGGATTTCCCCACAGCTGGCCTGTGGCTGAAAACCCGTCAGGCGGACAGCCCGCCACTGCCCCCGGCATATTATTCTCATCAAACTGGAACAGTTCGGGCCGCGACCAGCTGTCGGCGCTGTCAAATGCCACATAAATGGGAATATCCCCTATAATCCGGATCCCCTGCTCATGGGCATATCTCTTAAGGGCATCCCACTGCTCCTCAAATTTAATCTGCTGGAATTCATAAAACCCAATCTCATCCGTCAGCATGGCCCTGTATGCCTCCAGTGCCTCCGGTTTTCTCAGACGGATACCTTCGTCCCACAGATTCCAGCTGCATGAATCAAAATGGTTCTTTACCGCCATATAAAAACAATACTCCCTGGTCTCATCCCCCAGTTTCCGTCCCGCCAGCTCATGAACCAGCTCCGGGGACCGGCCTTCCTTCCAGCGCTCATAAGCCTTCCTTAAAAGCGGGAATCTGCCATCGTATATCTTCTTATAATCAATGTCCCTCTCATCGTTTCCAAAGTCCGCGTCCAGGCACTCCTCCCTTGTGAGAAGTCCTTCCTCTGTCAGCTTTTCCAAATCAATAAAATATGGATTTCCCGCAAAGGCCGAAAAGGACTGGTAGGGCGAATCTCCGAATCCGGTGGGGCCCAGAGGCAGAATCTGCCAGAAGCTCTGTCCCGCTGCCTTTAGTGTATCAATAAAATCATATGCTTCCTTAGAAAATGCCCCGATGCCATACCGCGAAGGCAGGCTGGCAACCGGAAGCAGCATACCGCATTCCCGCATAGTGATAATCTCCTTTATGTCCGGTGTGCCCATTCATTTCATGCTGTAGGATTATTCTGCCACATAATCACTCTGCCGCATAATCACTCTGCCGCACAATCATTCTGCCGCACAGCTGCACTGCCGCAATCTGACAGGCCCCGGAAAATACCGCTTCATTTTATCACACTTTCATATCCCCTACAAGTAAATCTCCCCATTCTTGCGGTATTCCCCCGGCGTTTTCCCATACTTTCTCCGGAACAGCCGGTTAAAATATGATATGTTATCAAATCCGCATCTCTGGGCCACCGCCGTCACCGGATCCGGGGTGGTAAGCAGCATTCCCGCCGCCTTTTCCAGACGGAATTCATTGAGATACTGTATGAACGGCACACCCATATACTGTTTAAAATACTTCATAAAATGGGAATTACTGTAAAAGCAGAGCTCTGCCCCGTCCTCCACGGTTATCTTCTCACCGTAGTGCTCTTCCATGTATTCCAGCAGCCGTTTCATCCTCTCCCTGGATTTACGGGGCTGCCCGGCAGCCCCCGGGCCCCAAATCCCTGCAATCAGGCCCAGGAACCAGAACAGGGTTCCCTTTACCCCCATCTGATAGGCATAGTTCTTTTTTCCGCACAGCTGGTCCAGGATCCCGATACATTCCATAAAAGCCCCGTAATCCGGCAGACCGCCTGTAATATGAAGAGGCTTTCCGATACCGCCCTCTGTCATGGGCCGCAAAAAATCATAGGTGCACAGGTCTGATTCAGCCGACATAAGCATAGAAGGAAGAAAAATAATATTTTCATACTCCATCGCCTCAGAGCCGCACTGACTGATGCCATGAAGCTGTCCGGGAAACACCACCACGGCCTCCCCCGCCCCTGCTTCATACGGCTCCATATCCACAGTCACCACACCACGTCCCTTTTTCACCGCAATAATCTCCATATCCTCATGCCAGTGAACAGGAACCTGCCTGAAATCAGCCGGAATAGAGCAGGGGTAAATGTTAAAGGGAAAATCCCTTCCCGCATGCTCCTTTATCTCATGGTACCCATATTGCTCACGCCCGCGTCCTCTATACTCCTCACTCCCGCCTTCTCCATGTGCCCCATTCCCCTGCATCCCGCTCCTGTCTCTCCCCTGATAACCGCTCTTTGCGCTTCCCATTTTCATGCCGTCCTGCATCCGCAGACCACCTTTATCATAAATTTGATAGTATTGTACTATATCATCACATAATTATGCAAGATTTTCTTTTTCCATCCCATTATAATACAGACAAACGTACAATCATGCCGCTACGGCACACCTTACGGAGGAATGTAAATCATGAATCAGAACCAATTGGAGCAAATGCTGACAGAAGAGTGCAAAAAAGACATTTCAAGCTGCACTGACAAAGAGCTGTACACAGGCCTTCTCTGCCTGGTAAATAAACTGTCCAAGGGCCGGGAATCCGTCCGGGGCAAAAAGAAATTATACTACATTTCCGCTGAATTCCTTATAGGCAAGCTGCTGTCCAATAATATGATAAACCTTGGAATCTACAGCCAGGTGAAATCCATTCTGGCAAGCCGCGGCAAAGACCTCAGTGTCCTGGAGGAACTGGAGCCTGAGCCATCCCTGGGCAACGGCGGGTTAGGCAGGCTGGCAGCCTGTTTCCTGGATTCCATAGCCACACTGGGACTGAACGGGGACGGAATCGGGCTGAACTACCATTTCGGTCTGTTCAGGCAGTTATTCAGGGATAATCTTCAGAATGAGGAGCCCAACCCATGGATGGAAAACACCTCCTGGCTGAATAAAACCAATGTCACCTACCAGATTCCATACCGGAACTTTACGCTCACCTCACGGATGTATGACATCGAAGTCACCGGCTATGACAACCGCACCAACAAGCTGCATCTTTTTGATGTGGAGACCGTGGATGAGTCCATTGTAGAGGACGGGATTTCCTTTGACAAGACTGATATCAGGAAAAACCTGACCCTGTTCCTCTACCCGGATGACAGCGACAGGGCTGGTCAGATACTGCGCATTTACCAGCAGTATTTCATGGTCAGCAACGCGGCCCGACTCATACTGTCAGAGGCAGCTGCAAAAGGCTCCACCCTTTACGACCTGCCCGACTATGCGGTCATCCAGATCAACGACACCCATCCCACCATGGTCATTCCCGAGCTGATTCGCCTTCTCACCGCAGAGCACGGCATGGAAATGGACGACGCCATACAGGTGGTGACGGATACCTGCGCTTATACCAACCACACCATCCTGGCGGAAGCCCTGGAAACCTGGCCCATGGACTACTTTAAAGAAGCGGTTCCCCAGCTGATTCCCATTATGGAAGTGTTGGACGACAAGGTCAGGAGGAAATTTGATGATCCGTCCGTGTATATCATTGACAAGGGCGACCGGGTGCACATGGCCCACATTGACATCCACTACGGCTTCAGTGTCAACGGCGTGGCTGCCCTTCACACAGACATACTGAAGAAGAATGAGCTGAACAACTTTTACAGGCTCTACCCGGAGAAATTCAACAATAAGACAAACGGCATCACCTTCCGCCGGTGGCTGCTTCACTGCAATCCCCAGCTGGCTGACTATATATCAGAACTCATAGGCGATGGTTTTAAGAAGGATGCCTTTGAACTTAAGAAGCTGGATGACAGGGCATTCACAGCCAACATAAAGACCCTGCACCGCCTTTTAGCCATCAAGGACAGTAAGAAACAGGAGCTGGCAGACTACCTTAAGGAAACCCAGGACATTGACATTGACCCCAAATCCATTTTTGACATACAGGTAAAACGCCTTCATGAATACAAGCGCCAGCAGATGAACGCCCTGTACCTGATACACAAATACCTGGAAATCAAACGTGGCAGCAGGCCGGTCACCCCCATCACCGCCATCTTCGGAGCCAAGGCAGCGCCTGCTTATACCATTGCAAAGGATATCATCCATATGATACTCTGCCTCCGTCAGGTCATTGACAGCGACCCGGACGTAAAGCCATGGCTGAATGTGGTCATGGTAAATAACTACAATGTGAGCCTGGCTGAAAAGCTGATTCCTGCCTGCGATATCTCGGAACAGATATCCCTGGCCTCCAAGGAAGCCAGCGGCACCAGCAACATGAAATTTATGCTCAACGGAGCCGTAACCCTGGGCACGGATGACGGGGCCAATGTGGAAATCCATGAGCTGGTAGGCGACGACAACATCTATATCTTCGGAGAATCCAGCGAAACCGTCATCCGGCGGTACGCAGAAGGCAGCTACTGCTCCCGCTCCTACTATGAGGCGGACCCTGACCTTAAGGAAGCCGTTGATTTCATCATCAGCCCCGCCATGACGGCCGCCGGTTCCGTGGAACACCTGGAGCGCCTGTACAACGAGCTTCTGAACAAGGACTGGTTCATGACCTTCCCCGACTTTAAGGCTTACTGCCAGGCCAGGGAACAGGCTCTGAGCGACTACGAAAACCGCACGGCCTGGGCCAGGAAAATGTTAATCAACATCAGCAAGGCCGGTTACTTCTCCTCTGACCGTACCATTGAGGAGTACAACAGGGATATATGGAAGTTAGATACGGGTCTGGTACCATAATTTGTAATAAAATCGGAAGGATTTTCATAAAATTTTCAAAGTCTTATGCTATCTTATGTGTTATACTATTACAATGGTATAATGAAACATCAAAAAGGAGCATAGTCATGAAAAAACTTATTACGGCCACGGCGCTTTTCCTGGCACTTGCCACAGCGTCCGGGGCCGTCCCCTATAATGCGGCGGATAACACATTCTCCGCCTATGCGGTAGGCCCCGGCCTCAACAACCTGTCCATCAAGGACGACAAGGCCTCGTACCAGTGGGCCCTTAAAAATGACGGCCAGGCGCAAAAAATAGTCCAGGAACTGGATATTGATTCCCTGGACCCCGCCTATGTACACAGAAACAAAAGAGGAAAGGTAGACGCCATAGCCCTTCCCCCGCTGGAGCCGGCCAATATCCTGACCAGCGCCATTGATGCTGTTCCCGGAATTGATATCAATATCCAGCCAGCATGGGAGGCCTACTCCCAGACAGAGACAAAGCGCCCCCTGACCGTGGCGGTCATAGACACAGGCGTGGACATCTCCCATCCGGATTTGCAGGGTTCCATATGGGTCAATGAGGACGAGATTCCCGGAGACGGCATTGACAATGACGGAAACGGATTCGTGGACGATATAAACGGCTGGAATTTTTACAGCAATACCAACCAGGTTTACGAAGGCCCGGAGGACGTCCACGGTACCCATGCAGCCGGCACCATTGCGGCCTCCAAGGATAACGGCGGCATCGTGGGAATAGCCGACAACAATTACGTAAAAATCATGCCTGTAAAGGCCCTGGGTGGAGAAGAGGGAAAGGGTTCACCGGACAATGTGATTGCCGCCATCAAATATGCGGAGGCCAACGGCGCCCAGATATGCAATCTGAGCTTCGGCTCCCAGAACTGCACCGAAGAATTCAAGGCAGCTATCCGCGACTCCCGAATGCTTTTCATTGTAGCCGCGGGCAACGGGGATGACAACGCAATCGGCTATAACATAGACGCCTCCCCCATTTACCCCGCCTCCCTTCCCTTTGACAACGTGATAACCGTAGCCAACCTGATGTTTGACGGCAAACTGGATGAGAGCTCCAACTTCGGCGCGGGCAGCGTGGACATCGCTGCCCCCGGCACCTTCATCCTGGGCATCACCCCGGACAATGGCTACGCCTTCATGAGCGGCACCTCCATGGCCGCTCCCATGGTCACCGGCACAGCAGCCATGCTCTATACCTCCAGACCGGAATTGAGCCTGACAGACATCAAAAACGTAATCCTGGCCTCAGCCCGCAAGATGGACAGCCTGAACGGCAAGGTATTAAGCGGCGGAATGCTGGATGCCAGCGGGGCTATGCAGTGGGGACGGCAGTAAGGCAGACAGGAGCATGACAGGAAGTCTCTCCCGTCCTCCGCGTCAGGATTCCCGTATCTTCATTCCTATAGAAATATGTAATGGTATTGCTGTCCTGGTTCGCAGACAAAAGCATGTCCTTAAGTACCAGAATATCTCTGGGAGTCCTGCCTCCGGCCTTTTCTATCTGCACCAGATGGAGAAGGCCGTTTTTTGGATCAATCCTGAATACAGCAATGCTGTCGTCTCCGCGGTTGGACACATATAGGAAACGGCCGTCCTCCGAACATTTGATGGCTGCACAGGAGCTTTTATCATTCGGTGAACTCAGGGAGGAAATCCTCTGCAATATTTGGCATCCCTCTTTTAATATATTCACCGCAAACACCTCTGAACTCAATTCACAGACCACATACATCCTGTGCGCGTTTCCCGGCTGAAACACGAAATGCCTGGGGCCGGTTCCCTTTGGCAGCATAATATCCCGCTCCGGCCTATGGCTAAGGGTCATGGTATGAACATCTATTCCATAAAATAATATACGGTCCAGGCCCAGGTCCACACACCAGATTCCGTCCTTTTCCGGAGACAGACCGCTGAAATGCACATGGGGGCCTTCCTGGCGCAGGGTGTTGGGTCCTTTTCCCTTATGCTGTCTGCAGTCACTCATTTCCCCTAAACTTCCATCCGGCATCAGAGGAAACATGGACAGGCTTCCGCTCATATAGTTAGCCGCATAAATAACCCCAGCTTCCTCATCCAGGGTCACATGGCAGGGAAGGGTACCCGTAGTTCCTCTGGAATTGAGAATTTCCAGAGAATTCTCACGGCATTTTATGGCGCAAACGCCTCCCCCCGCGTTCCCATGATACTCCATATCCTCCATCACTGCATACATCATGGTCCCGTTCTGCGAAAGGGCCAGATACGATGGGTTTGAAATACCCGGAAGAGCCAGTTCCCTTTCCAGTATTTGGCTGTTTCCATCCATCCTGTATCTGAAAATACCATTTTCATCCGCACCCGCATATGTTCCTGCATAAATCCTATATTCCATCATACATCCCTCCCCGTAACCTGTTTGAAAAAACATTGTTTCAAAAAGATAGGTACTAAAGTATACCAAAGGTAGCAAATGCCTCCGTCGCGCTCATGCCTTTCTCAATAGCCTTTCTTACGTTCTTCTCTCCTCTTGCTTTTTCAAGGGCTTTTTCAATCACATATTCAATATGCTCTGCCGGAATAACCAGAACACCGTCCACATCACCAAAGATCAAATCGCCGGACATAACGGTTACGCCTTCTATTTCAATCCGGCAGCGGTAATCCACCACCTGGGTGCGCACAGAAGAATCCTGGGCATAACATCCCCTGGAAAATACAGGCCAGTTCTGGTCCAGCACCTGAGGCGTATCCCTATGCCATCCATTGACAACTGCACCTGCCGCCCCACGCTTTTTTGCAGTGGCCGTTAAAAGCTCTCCCCAATACGCGCAGCGCATGGTACCTCCGGAAGCCACATAAATTTCGTCCTCCTGCAAGTCATCCAGCGCCTCTGTCAAATAACCAAAGGGCTTTTTCTGCTGGCCGAATACATCAATCATTAAAACGGTCATAGCATAACCTGCCAGCTTCATATCATCCCTAAGGGGCCGGACTGCCTGGGGGAGAAACTGGTGGTATAATCCCATCTGGTCCAGTATATCCCCTACCACAGGAGTATACAGCTCTTTCTTTATAACTTCCAGCAATTCATGTTTTTTTAACACCATTTTATATCTCCTCCTTTTTAATCCAGAAGCAAAGTTCTGTTTGCCTTACCTCCCCTGCCTCAAGACAGAGAGCGCTTCCATTCTCAATGGCCTTTATTAAACCCGATGACGGGTAACTGGTCCATGGCTCCAGCGCCAGGTTATAAGTTCTTCCATACCATGGATATCCATAAGAACCACCGCTTACCTGCCACATCCACATATATGGGAACAGTTTCCCGTCCCAGCTCATTCCATAACTTATATTTTTGTTTTCATTATGTACCCGGTACCAGGCACGCTCCGGAAAACCGGTTATATAAACCATATCCGCAGTATCAGCATCCTCCCCCGGCACGTTTGAAAAGTCCACTCCATTGCCGGGCGCAGGCCATGCAAACCTGGTTCCCGGCTTCAGACGCTGTGTCTCAAAATCGGGCTGATCCATGGAGAAACCCACGGTCCCATTTGTGTCAATCCGGCAGCTGCTATCCAGAAAAGGTTTTCCCACGGTGGGGTGATGGCCCCACATAAGTTCCATTGGCTCCTTTGCCAGATTGGTAAGGCTTTCCCGGATTGTGATGGCGCTTTCATCCCTCTTTAAGGATATTTCCTTCTCCAGACGGAACGGGGAACGCAGGGTGGTAATGCATGCCTTAAGGACAACCTCCTCCTCAGAATCCTTTATGATCCTGCAATCCCACGGCACACTTGAAATCTCCCCGTGCATCCCCAGGCAAGCGCCTTTGTAGCTGCACTCTCCTCCTCCGTTGGGAAGTATCTCCTGCCATCCTCCCGAATTATGGTCCAGGTAATTCCCCAAACTGTCCCCGGAATTAGACAGATACTCACTTCTTTTATGAAGCCCCGCCGGAGACCGCCACATAAAATCAATATCCTCCGGCTTGTACAGCATTTCCACACAGTCCATGCCCCTGTCAGCCAAAAACGTCAGCCGCAGCTTTTGATTTTCCATGACAACCGCCTTGTTGCCATCCATGATTATCTGGTCTGTAATCCTGCACCCATAATTACGGCTGTACATTGCCACTCTCCTTTCTGCGCTCTTCGCAATGCCAATCTGCATCCCCACTCCGTAATTCCACTTCCCAGCCTTTAATACCGCAGCAGATTTTCACTGTACCCACCGTCCACATACAATGTGGTTCCGGTTACATAAGAGGAGGCGTCAGAAGCCAGGAATACGGCAGGACCAATCAGCTCATCCGCACGGCCAACCCGTCCTATGGGAATCCATTGTTCAAAATCCATGGCCTCCACCAGTTCACGGTTCATATCCGTAAGAATGGCGCCGGGGGCCAGATTATTGACACGGATTCCATACTTGGCCAGCTCCAGGGCAGCCACCTTGGTAAACATACCTAACGATGCTTTAGCCATACAGTAATAGCCATTTTCCCGCACAGGCACCTTCTGATGAATGGAGGTCACGTTAATGACGGATGCCCGCCCGGCCTTTTTCAGAGCCGGAAGCAGCTTCTGCAGCAGGAAATAAGGCGACTTGGTATTTACATTGTAGATGGCGTCCATTGACTCCTCCTCAGCATTTTCAATGGCGCTGTGAGTCTCAAAGCCGGCATTGTTAATCAGCACATCCAGTCTGTCCTCCCTGGACAGGAAAGGACGCAGCATTCCGTCTAACCCATCCTGGTCTCTCAGGTCGCCGTAAAGATAGTCAAATCCATTTTCCTCTGCAATCTTTCTGGTCCTGTCCTCACTGCTGCCATGAATCCATACCCTGCCGCCTGCCTGCTTCACTCCCTGTGCAATTGCAAAGCCAATTCCCCTGGTTCCTCCTGTAATCAGGACATTCTTATCCGTTAAATCAAATAACTGCATATACAGACCTCCTTTTATCTTCCTATCCTTCCAGCCCCATTAACTCCGCCCTTATAAATCCAAGAGCAAAGGCCATTCCCGCATGCCATGTATCCTGGCACTGAATCTGCGGCGTATGGTCAGGAATCAGAACACCTTCAAAGTGATTCTTTTTTAAAATCTCCAATGTTCTTTTTATATTGATATCCCCGTCATCCACAAATACTTCCGTATAATCCGGAACCTTGCCCCGTACATTCCTGACATGGGCATAGCCAATCTTTCCCTGGGAGGAATACTGCTCCAAGGCATCATAGATATTTCCATCTGTCATCTCCTGGATACTTCCCATGCAAAAGTCAATTCCATTGCAGGGACTTGGAACCAGGTCCAGCACTTTCTGATACAGCTGCGGCTGGTAGACCAGGCGCGGAGTACCTCTTAAAAATGGCATAGGCGGGTCGTCCGGGTGCAGGGCCATCATTACTCCTGCCTCCTCTGCCACCGGAAGAATACGCTCCAGAAACCATTTAAGCCTATTCCACAATTCCTCGTATCCGATATCTTCTATGTATTCTCCCCGGGCATTCTCTGCATAGGTCATATTCCATATCTCACCCTTTGGAATCCTGGCATCCAGATTGAGCTGTCCGGCATGAAAACAGGTACTGATCGCTCCTCCTCTGGCCTTTTTTGTTTTTTGGTGGCCCCACACTCCAGCAAGACTGAAATTATATCCGAAACAGCGTATACCTGCTTTTCCTGCATTGCGTATAATTTCCTTCAGATGCTCCATCTGTTCTTCCTTTTTAGGTCCATCCAGCAATATATCATACCAGTCCGCCGGACTGAAATTCTCAATTCCGTAAATATTAAGCCCCTTTTCCTTTGCCTGCTTCTGGAGCGCCATCATGTGGTCCAGACTCCAAACAGACTCCCCTGCTCTGGCGATTCCGTAATTTTCCTTTTCATCCGTAGCTTTGACAATATCATTTTCTCCATCGTAGTAATTTGCCAGATGGATAATTACATCCGAGCATCCGCACTGTCTTGCAAATGTAAATTCCTCATCCTTTAGCATGTAACGATATAATCCGACTCCCAGCTTCATTTCCTTCCTCCAAGCCACTCTCATTAATTATTTCTTTTTTTCGTCATGTATGTGTTAAACATAACTGCGAAAAACATCAGGGCGCCATTAATCACATACTGCATGAATTCGTTTACATTCAGCAATGTCATGGCGTTGGTGATTACACCTGTAAATAATACGCCTATCAAAGTTCCCCATATGGTTCCAATGCCGCCCAACATACTGGTACCGCCGATTACTACAGAGGATATAATCTGCGTCTCCCAGCCGCGTCCAAAGGTAAATGTGGCAGAACGGACCTGTGCGGAATTCATAATACCTGACAATACACACATCAGCTGCACCATACACATGACAAAAATCCTGGTTTTCCACACACTGATTCCATTTAAACGGGCAGCCTCCGCATTACCTCCCACTGCGTAAATTCTTCTTCCAAGGTCAGTTTTCTCTGTCAGGAACCAAAAAAACAGGAAGATTAAGATAAAGACAATGGCGGGAAAGGGTATTCCCAGAATCCTTCCGCTTCCCAGAAAGGCATACCAGGTTGGGAAGGCATTGGCGATAGGAAATCCGCCGCACACGATAGCCGCAAAACCATACATCACATTCAGGGTAGCCAGTGTGATAATGAAACTGGGCATATTAAATTTCTGTCTGGCCCATGCGTGGAACAATCCTGTCAAGAGAGCCACCAGGGTGGCTGCTGCAATTCCCACTAACGCGCCAAGCTCAATGGGCATGATTCCTGCCTCAGCAAGTCCCTTTGAGATAAATCCTGCCAGCACTCCGCTTAAGGCTACCTGAGATCCAACGGACAGGTCTATTTCACCTGAAATGATTACCAGACACATTCCGTAAGCAATGACACCCTTCATAGCCGCATTCCGCAATATGTTTAAAATATTTCCCGATTTCAGAAAGGACGGCGCCGCAATACTTACACCAATAATCAGAACCAGCAGAAGAATTTCAATCAGGTGGTCCAGAATTAAATTTTTTGTTTTTTTGCCGGAAAATAGTTCCATATGCAATGAGTCGATTTTTACAGATTTCATTCTACCTTTCCTCCCATACAATACGCGTATAATGCATCTATGGTCACATGGTCGTCCAGACACACTTCCCCAACGATTTTTCCCATATGCATAATCAGAATCCTGTGACATACCTCCACCAGTTCCTCCAGCTCTGATGACACAAAAATACTGGATATTCCTTTTCTGGACTGCTCCCACATAATCTGGAAAATCTGTTGTTTTGCTTTTACATCTATTCCTCTGGAGGGTTCATCGTACATCATAATCTTGGGAGCTGTATTCAGCCAGTTTCCAATAATTACCTTTTGCTGGTTGCCGCCGGAAAGAGAGCTTACCGGGGCCATCAAATCTGGAATTTTAATCTGTAAATCCCTAATCTGTCTCTCTGAAAATTCTTTTCTGGTTTTTTCATTTATCACATGGCGCTGTGTCATCTTATCCATACTGGCATAGCAGAGGTTATCACGGATGGAATGAATCAAAATCACCCCCTGTGTTTTTCTCTCTTCCGGCGTCAGCCCCAGCCCCATCTGCATCATTCCGATGGGACCGGCATTTTTGGGAGCAGTTTTCTGGTCCACCAGGATTTCACCGCTGTCGTAAGGGTCTGCGCCAAATATACAGCGCAGCAGCTCTGTACGGCCGGACCCCAGCATTCCTGCAATTCCTAATACCTCTCCCTTTCTCAGCTGAAAGGATACGTCCTGGAACTTCCCCTTGCGGGTAAGGTGTTTTACATCCATGATGATTCCATCCTGTACCTTAAGGTCTCCGGGTCTTTCCTTGATTTCCACATCACCGAACATCATAGTAATGATATCCTTGTGCTGCAGCGAACTGATTGGCTCTGTTCCTATGTATTTTCCATCCCGCAGTACTGTAACGCTGTCTGCAATCTCCCACAGCTCCTGTAACCTGTGGGAGATGTAGATAATGATTACATCCTGCTTTTTTAACATCCGTATTGCCTCAAACAGCTTCTGGGTTTCATTGGCGGCCAGAGCCGATGTGGGCTCATCCAGCATAAGCACCTTCGGTTTAAAGCTCATGGCCTTGGTAATTTCCACCACCTGGCACTGCCACATACTGAGCCTGAACACTTTTTCATGGGGGTCAATATCTACGCCCATTGCATGCAGCAGCTCTCCTGCCATCTGATACGTCCTCTTCCAGTCTACCAGACGTCCCTTCTTCGGAAGACGTCCCAAAAATATATTTTCCGCCACTGAGAGATGGGGAACCAGACTCAGCTCCTGATATACAGTGGCGATTCCCTTGTTCAGCGCTTCCACCGGTGTACTGAAATGCAATTCCTCATCATCCAGATAAAAATGTCCGCTTGTGGGCTGAATGGCGCCTGCAAATACTTTAACCAGGGTTGATTTTCCCGACCCGTTCTTTCCGATAAAGGCATGGACTTTTCCGCTGTCAAAGGATACGGTGACATCATCCAATGCTCTTGTTCCCGGATAATCCTTTATAATCCCTTCCGTTCTCAAAATGCTCATGGCATACTCCTTATTCTTACCGGTACCGAACTCAGCTACATTTTGGATTTAAGGTCTGACATAAAATCATCCAGCTGCTTTGTATCGCCGCGCCTTAACGGTATACCTTCCACAATCACTGTCTTTCCCTGGTCCGCCACATCCTTTCCTTCAATGGACTGAACCAGAGTCTCAACCGTCTTATATCCAATCTGAAACGGGTCCTGTCCTGTGACGGCCTGAAGAATATCATTATCTGCTTTCAGCAAATCCACAATCTGTTCAGACGCGTCGGTACCGAATACAAAAGTCTTGCCTGCCTGTCCTGCATTTTCCACTGCCATAACAGCACCGATGGTTCCGCCGTCGTTGGCAGCAAACATGATATCAATATCCGGGTTGGCGGCCAGCATGTCTCCTGCCTTTGCAATGGCTGTATCCTGGAGCCATGCATCCTGGTTGGAAACAATCTCATAGTTTACCCCGCCCTCATCCAGGGCAGCAAGGAAGCCGTTGACCCTCTCTGCTGAGGTTTCCGGAATTTGAGTCTTAAACTGAAGGATTCCCAGCTTAATTTTTTCATCCCCATATTTTTCCTTAATAAAGTCCACCGCAATCTCGCCAGTCTGTTTACAGAAGGCATAATTATCCGAGGTATAGGCTGCTATGGAAAAAGGGTATGAGTCCATGGCCGTATTGGCCACACAGATTTTGACCCCTTTATCGCTTGAAACCTTAAGTGCCTCCGGAGAAATCGTTGCGGACAGAGGGGAGATGGCGATGCCTGCGACTCCTTGTGCCGTATATGTATTTACCAGCTCAGTTTCTTTCATCTGGTCATTTGTGACATTGGAAAGCTGGATTTCATACCCCAGATCCTTTGCAGCAGCCTCATATCCTGCCGACATCAGCTTAAAAAACTGGTCTTCCTGAAACACAATACCTGCAATTGACTTCCCTGCACCAGACGTATCTGTCTGCTCTTCCCCTTCTCCGGCCTTCTCCTTCTGACCTTTCTCTGCCTGGCTTGTCTCCTGGGCAACGGTTGTTCCCTCTGCTGTCTTGGCTGCCCCGTCTCCATCCATGCTGCACGCACCCAATACACCGGCCATTCCTAATATCATTGCTGCTAACGCTATCTTCCTCATAAAGCTTGCCTCCTAATATCATTACATAGTTTTTGTTTTCATTTAAATGAGCTCATTCATTTATGTTCTTACTATATCTTATTTTATTCCCCAAATCTTCTTTACTTTTGATATTTATTGTTTTATATTGATATTTAGACAAAAAGAACCGGATAATTGGGCAGGGAAAGGAATTTCACTTATGCAAATTTCGGCTAAAAATGTAAATACTCCATCTGTATTCCCCATGGATTGCGAGGTCTATTACTCAATCCGTACACTGATTGATGCAAATGAATACCCACAGGTCCATGATTTTTATGAAATCATACTAGTAACTGAAAATTCACTGGATATTTTGTTAAATAATGACCGAATCAAACTTGGGCAGGGAAATCTGCTTCTTATCCGTCCCGGTGATATCCACACCAAAATACAGACCGGGGACTCTGTACATATTAATCTGGCCTTTCCGGCTTATACGGTAAATTCTCTTTTTGGTTACCTTTATAACTCTCAGGCCCCGCGCAAAGAACTGTTTGCTGGTTCCCACTCCCCGATTGTCCGGTTAAGCACCATTGACACGCTGATGATCCAAAATCGTCTGTCCTTTCTTAACCAGCTGTCATCTTCTGATATGGAGGAAAAAAATACCCATCTCAGAGCAATCCTTATTGACATTATGTATTCCTATATCATTCCTGAATTGGAAAAACAAAAAAGGTCCTCAGATGCCTCCAATCTGCCGGCCTGGCTTGTTCCTGCACTGGAGGGATTATCCAATCCCAAAAACCTGACCATGGGGATGGATTATCTTGTCCGCCAGACACAGCGTTCCCCGGAACACATCTGCAGAATGTTCCGTAAACATCTCGGAATCACCCCCTCCGCCTACATCAACGGAAAACGGCTTAACTATGCTGCTAATCTTCTAATACACACAGATATGGAGATTGTAGACGTAATATATGAAAGCGGCTTTCAGAGCATCAATTATTTTTATCATCTGTTTAAAAAAGAGTACGGCATCTCCCCTGTAAAGTACAAAAAGATCCATCTGGTCCAGAAACTATAGAACATGTGCCCGCCGGGCACACAAAAAGGCAGCCTCCACATCTGCAACTGATATGGAGACTGCCTTCTTTTATTTCATTTATAACTGCAATTAGACCGGATAAGCCTTGCTGTCCTTGTCGGCAGCACTGCTGTCCACCTTGGTCTGCTGGGCAGCCCTGTATTCGAAGAAATCCTTGGCCACTGCCGGGAACAGCGCATAGCTGAGAACATCCTCATCCTGCTGCTTCCACTGCGCGCATTCCTTCTCAAACTGAGGAAGCTGAGGAGCAATCAGGTCGGCAGGACGGCAGGTAATGGGTGTCTCGTCGCCGATAATCTTTTTCTGCACTTCCGGATTAAAGGGCTTAACTGTCTGGCCGAATTCACCAAGCATGATTTTCTTGGATTCCTTTGGAACCATCTTATAGCGCTCGCCCATGATAACGTTCATAACAGCCTGTGTACCCACAATCTGGGATGACGGTGTAACTAACGGAGGCTCGCCGAAGTCCTTACGCACTCTCGGAATCTCCTCCAGAACCTGGCGGTACTTGTCTTCCTGTCCGGCCTCTTTTAACTGGCTTACCAGGTTGGACAGCATTCCGCCCGGCACCTGATACTGAAGGGTCTTGATATTAACTCCCAGAACCTTCGGGTTCAGAAGGCCGCTCTTAAGGGCCTGCTCACGTATGGGCTGGAAATGGTCTGCAATCTCAGCCAGCAGTGTCTGGTCATAGCCGGTGTCATATGGGGTGCCGCGGAAGGTCTCCACCATAACCTCAGTGGCCGGCTGGCTGGTTCCCAGGGCCAGAGGCGACATGGCGCAGTCGATGATTTCGCATCCTGCCTCTACTGCCTTTAAATAAGTCATGGAAGCAACGCCTGATGTGTAGTGGGTGTGCAGGTCGATAGGAAGGCTTGTTCCTTCCTTCAGCGCCTGTACCAGCTCTGCTGCCGCATATGGTGTCAGCAGACCTGCCATATCCTTGATACACAGGGAGTCAGCGCCCATGTCCTCAATTCTCTTTGCAATATCCTTCCAGTAATCCAGGGTATAGGCGTCGCCCAGTGTATAGCACAGCGCAATCTGAGCATGTCCTTTTTCCCTGTTGGTAGCCTTTACAGCTGTCTCCAGGTTGCGGATATCGTTCAGACAGTCAAAGATACGGATGATATCAATACCGTTGGAAATGGACTTCTGTACAAAGTACTCCACTACATCGTCCGCATAGTGGTTATATCCCAGGATGTTCTGTCCGCGGAACAGCATCTGCAGCTTGGTGTTCTTAAATCCGTCTCTCAGTTTCCTCAGTCTCTCCCATGGATCTTCCTTCAGGAAACGGAGGCAGGAATCAAAGGTAGCGCCGCCCCAGCACTCAACCGCATGGTAGCCTACCTTGTCCATCTTATCAATAATGGGCAGCATCTGCTCTGTGGACATTCTGGTTGCGAGCAAAGACTGGTGGGCGTCACGAAGGACGGTTTCCACAATCTTCACTGGCCTCTTTTCTATCTCTGCCATAGTTATAATCCTCCTCGTTATGAGCATTTGGCGCCTGTCTTTAAGGCGCTTGTGCGATACATGCCGCCCGCGCCTGGCAGGTGCTTTCCCAGGCCAGGCGAAACGGCTGTCATTGTCAATATATTATGCCATTATACCCCAAATATTGCCATGAAGGTACCGGCCGCAACAGCGGTGCCGATAACGCCTGCAACGTTTGGTCCCATTGCGTGCATCAGCAGGAAGTTGGTCGGATCTGCTTCCGAACCCACCTTCTGGGATACACGGGCTGCCATAGGAACTGCGGACACGCCGGCAGAACCGATAAGCGGATTGATTTTTCCTCCTGTAATCTTGCAGAGGAGCTTGCCTAAAAGCACGCCGCCGATGGTGCCGAAGATAAATGCGGTCAGGCCCAGGGCAACAATCTTGATAGTGGTTACATTTAAGAATGCATCAGCGCTGGTGGTGGCGCCTACGGAAGTACCCAGCAGGATAACCACAATATACATCAGGGCATTGCTTGCCGTGTCAGCCAGCTGCTTCACAACACCGCTCTCACGGAACAGGTTGCCTAACATCAGCATTCCCACCAGTGGTGCTGTGGACGGCAGGATCAGGCATACCACGATGGTTACGATGATGGGGAACAGAATCTTCTCCAGCTTGGATACGGGACGAAGCTGTTCCATCTTAATCTTACGCTCTTTCTCAGTTGTCAGAAGCTTCATAAATGGCGGCTGGATGATTGGAACCAGCGCCATGTAGGAGTAAGCCGCAACCGCGATAGGTCCCATGATCTGGGTCTGTCCCAGCTTACTGCACAGGAACAGGGATGTAGGGCCGTCCGCACCGCCGATGATGGAGATGGCTGCTGATTCCTTGCCGGAGAACCCTAACAGGATGGCGAAGAAATAAGCAGAGTAGATACCCAGCTGTGCGGCAGCTCCCATAAGGAAGCTGATTGGGTTTGCGATAAGGGGGCCAAAGTCTGTCATGGCTCCAACGCCCAGGAAGATAAGGGAGGGCAAAATGCTCCACTCATCCAGCTGGAAAAAGTACCACAGAAGTCCGCCTGTTCCGTTGGACGTCTGTTCCGGAGAATACATGATATCCGGATAAATATTAACCAGCAGCATACCGAATGCAATCGGAATCAGCAGCAGGGGTTCAAATCCCTTCCTGATAGCAAGGTATAAGAACACCAGGGCCACTACGATCATTACATAGTTGCCTGCTCCCAGATGGAAAAACGCCATCTGGTTCAGCAGGTTGTTAATTATATTGCCAAAATCCATAATGTTCCCTCCATAATGAATCCCACATTGCTATGGGCTCATCTCTATAATTAGTTCAGAGTAGCTAATACCGCGCCGGATTCAACGGAATCGCCGGTGGACGCATTAATGCTGGCAATGGTTCCGTCCTGAGGAGCCACGATGTCATTTTCCATCTTCATGGCTTCCAGAACCAGGATTACGTCACCCTTCTTCACAGCCTGTCCTACCGCTGCCTTAACAGCCACTACCTTGCCAGGCATAGGTGCGGATACGCTGACAGAGCCTGCTGCGCCTGCCGGAGCTGCTGCAGGAGCAGGAGCTGCTGCTGGTGCTGCCGGGGCTGGTGCTGCAGGAGCTGCTGGTGCTGCCGGGGCTGCTGCAATGCCGGATACAGCGCCTTCTTCTACGGTTACTGCATATGCTTTACCATTAACTGTGATTGTATAATTCTTCATGATTTCAATTCCTCCTGAATGAAAATAGTTATGGAACGTTTCCCGTCCTCTTATCTGCCTTTAGACCTCTGTACACGGCGGATGGAACGAACCACCAGTCCGTTAGAAGAAGTTCCCTCATATGCTGCAATGGCTGCCGAAATCACTGCCACCAGCTCGGCGTCGCCCATCAGGTCTTCGCCTGCCGCAGGTACAGGTGCTGCCGCCTTAACCGGTGCTGGTGCAACTGGTGCTGGCGCTGGCGCTGCCTTTTCCTTCTGGCCTGTCTCCCACTTGTGAATGAACTTAAAGCAGGCAATCAGCAGGCTGATGAATATAAGGACTGCGAACACGGTGCCAATACCGATTACCGCATATACGGTAGCTGTTTCCATCAGCTGCCCGATGGTCTTGCCCTCTTCTTCATTTGAAGCAAGCTCAGTGAATTCCGCATCAACTATCTGCTGGGAAATCATATTCAGATTCATGACATACTGCATGGAACCTTCGGTGAATGCGACAGGCAGCATAACGGTATAGGTACCATCTGCCATCTGTACCACGCTTGCGTCTTCAATGTCAATGCTTCTGACTTCCCCCAGTTCCTTCCTTGCATTAATCTGCTCTTCACAGATGGCTGCCATAACTGCATTGCCCTGGGCTTCCGACATGACCTTCTGTGCAATCAGCCCATCCGTGCTGACGCCCAGAGACTGGACCGCTGTCAGCTTGGCATACTCTGCCATCATATCATCTACAGGAGTTCCGTCCGTGGCAATCCGGGGAGCTGTCCCGGCTTCATCCTGTTTTGCTGAGCAGGCTGACAGGCTCAACAGGCAGGCGGCCATCAGAACTGCTGCTGCCACTCGTTTCATTAATCGTCTCATATACCTGTCACCTCTCTTTAAACCGTGCCATGCTTCTTAGACGGACGGTCCTCTCTCTTTGTGAACAGCATTTCAAAGGCTGCGATTACCCTCTGACGGGTCTCCCCTGCCTTAATTATATCATCTACATATCCTCTCTTGGCTGCTGCTACAGCGCTGGACTGAAGTGTGGTGTACTCTGCTGTCTTTTCATTGATGAGTGCGGCGGCATCACCGGATGCGGCGATTTCCTTTGCATACATAATCTTAACTGCCTCAGACGGATTCATCATACCGATGACAGCACCAGGCCATGCATATACCACGTCAGCACCGATGGACTTGCTGCCCATGGTCAGGTATGCGCTTCCGAATGCTTCCTTAACAATTACTGTTACCTTTGGAACGCTGGCATTGGCATAAGCATAGGTAAGGCGTGCGGCTGCCTTTGCAATCCTTCTCTCGCTGCACATCTTGGCCTTGTAGCCCTTTACGTTCACCAGTGTGAGTACAGGAATATTGAATGCGTCGCAGAAATGAATGAAATCAGTTGCCTTGTCGCAGCCCTTACCGGACAGGACAGGCTCAAATGTTTCCTTCTTCTCTCCGTTCTCATAGATTTCCGTACGGTTAGCCACACATCCGATGGTTGTCCCGTTCAGGCGGATGAAACCGGTCACCATGGAAGGTTCATAATTCTTCTTAACCTCCATGAAGAAGCTGTTATCGGATATCAATGTCAGGGCCAGGGCCGTGTCACCGGTGCATCCCTCGATATTATCGCAGATACGGTTTAAGTCATCCTGGCACTCTCCGTATGACATATCATCCTCGTTGTTGGCCGGAAGAATGGAAACCAGGGTGCGGATCTGAGCGATAATGGAAGACTCATCTCCTGTGAAATCTGCCAGTCCGGATTCCCTGCTCTGGAAATCTGCGCTGGAGGTATCACACTTCTCTTTATAATTGCCGTCAATGGCGTTAGGTGAATTAACAAACAGTTTGCCGGACTTCTCTTCCATGAAGGTGAAATCTGTGATGCCGGCAGATACTGCCATGCCGCCGCCGCAGGTTCCAAAGATTGCTGTTATCTGAGGAATCACGCCGGAAGCCATGGTCTGGCTTAAGTACAGCTTGCCGAAGCCGTCCAGGGCATCGGTCGCCTCCTGAAGACGCAGACCTGCACAGTCTACCAAACCGATTACAGGTGCTCCCATCTTCATAGCCATGGAATAGATGTTGCAGATTTTCTTTGCATGCATTTCGCCCATGGAGCCGCCTAATACAGACGCATCCTGGCTGTATACATACACCAGGCATCCGCCGATGGTACCGTAGCCGGTAACCACACCGTCAGCGGGGGTCTCCTGCTCAGTCATGTTAAAGTCAGTGCTTCTGGCCGTTATATAGGCTCCGACTTCAACAAAACTGTTCTCATCAAGCAGGGCTGCTATGCGGCTGCTTGCTGAAGTTTGTGCTGAATTACTCATTTTCCAGTCCTCCATCATTCATAAGTTTAACAATATCTAAGCAACGGAAAACCCATTCTCAGGCCCGTCGCAAAAAAAAGCAGAAATATTGCCACATACAATTATAATAATAAATTTGTCAAATAGCAAGCTCTTTTCCACTAAAAAGGTGAAAATATTAACGAAATTCAAGATTCGCAAATACGAAAAGAGCTGTGGCTTTCACGAAATATGTGAACCGCCGCAACTCTTTTTTGTCACAAACCCATTATTTACTTAACCCATGGAAAAAAACTTGTCATGAATGACCTGTACGGCCTTTTCCGCATCCTTTTCATCTACCAGTACGGATATCTTAATCTCGCTGGTGGATATCATGTTGATATTAATGTTGGCGTCGTAGAGAGCCTCAAACAGGGTGGCAGCCACGCCAGGATGATTAATCATGCCCGCTCCCACCACGGAAACCTTGGCAATATGGCTGTTGGTCTCCAGACGGCCAAAGCCAATGGACTCCTGATGCTCCTTCAGGAGCACGGAAGCCGCCTCCAGGTCGGACTGGGCAACGGTAAAGCAGATGTCCTTGCCCTCCTCATGGCCGATTCCCTGTAATATGATGTCCACGTTAATGTGGTTCTGGGCCAGCAGGGAAAACACCTTAAAGGATGTGCCAATCTCATTGGGCACCCCTATCAGGGCAATCCTTGCGATATTAACATTCTTAGCCACACTGCTGATATATGATTTCTCCATGCGTTTTGCAACCTCCTTCACCTTTGTACCCGGATGCCCTGTAAAGCTTGAGAGCACCTCCAGCTTCACATTATATTTCTTTGCCATCTCCACGGAACGGTTGTGGAGCACCTGGGCCCCCAGGGTAGCCAGCTCCAGCATCTCATTGTAGGTGACCTCATCCAGCTTCCTTGCATCCTTCACGATTCTGGGGTCAGCCGTATATACCCCGTCCACATCCGTGTATATCTGGCACAGGTCCGCCCGAAGGGAGGCAGCCAGCGCAACCGCGGACGTGTCAGATCCGCCTCTGCCAAGGGTGGTGATATCCTCATAGCGGTTGATTCCCTGGAATCCCGTGACAATCACGATTTTCTTCTGATTCAGCTCTGTCTCGATGCGCTCCGTATCCACCTTCTTGATTCTGGCATTCCTGGCCACGGTATTGGTAACCATTCCCGCCTGCCATCCGGTCAGGGAAATAACCGGATATCCCAGCGCCTCCACTGCCATGGCGCAGAGGGCCACGGACATCTGCTCCCCGGTGGACAAGAGCATATCCATCTCCCGGTTGGAGGCAAGGGGATTGATCTCATTTGCCTTCTCAATCAGCTCGTCGGTGGTATCCCCCTGGGCAGACAGCACTGCCACTACCTGGTTGCCGGCTTTGTATGTATCCGTGATAATTTCAGCCACATGGCGCAGCCGGGCGGCGTCAGCCACAGAGGTTCCTCCGAATTTCTGTACAATTAAGCCCATATATTATTCCTTTCGTCCATACATTGTATCCCGCCAAAAAGCGGCGGCCCCAAAGGCCGCCGCCAGCAAGCGCTTATATTTAAATATTTTACACGCTGGATTTTGTTTGTCAACCGAATCCGGCCTTAACTGTTATTTCTCCAGGTTCTTCCACTTAAAGTTGGGAACCACATCCGACCACTTGCTGATGCCGATGATTGGCTTTGCAAATTCAGTGGCCTCCAGGGTGGCGTTCTTCTTGTCGATATCCCGGAATACCTGCCATATCTTCTTGCGCTTGGTAGCCACAATCAGATTAGGCTGGTTCATGTCGCACTCCCACAGACCGAATTTTAATCCGTCCTTTGCCTCGGAGGGCGCGTCTACCTGACGGCTGACCGTGTAGGCGTCAATATATGGGTTGCTGTCCACCAGGTAATAGGAGTAAGCATAGGCCGCCGCCTGAATCTCCGGAATGTTTCCCCTGGTAGGGCTGTAGGATGTGAAGCCCTGCTCCGTAAGGATGATGTGGCGCACATTGCCTGCGGGCGCCCTCAGGGTATCCTGCACAAAGTAATCTGTCAGCACGTTCAGGTTGGCAAAATTGATGACAGGTGAGTTAAAGTCATTTGTGAACAGCCCTGTGGACTGCGGATCATCCCAGAATTCCGGCTCTGTCATGGGGCATGGATATGGATGGTAGGCCAGACCCCAGTCCATCTGTCCCTGGGTGTTGGCTATGGAGTTAAAGCTGTCCACAATCTCCTTGCCTCCGTACTTAAGCTTGCCGTCAATCTCGTTCATCCAGTTATAGTCCAGTGAAAAATATACCCGGTCGTTGGCATTGGTGCTCTTGATAGCTGTGTAGATGACCCGGAATGCCTTCTGGTATGCCTTCACATAATTCGTCAGGTCCATGGGCCCCATGTAATTCCACTGCTGGTTGTTAATCTCGTTGCCGATAATCCAGTTTGACACCTTGCCGTAATTAGGATTGTCGCCGCTGTAATGCTGGGCCAGGAAGGACGCGATTGCCTTGGTCTGGTCAAATCCGGCCTCGGTCTCCGCGTTGAACATGTAATAAAATGCATTGGAATTCTTCTGTGTGCCCGGATACACCAAATCCGGCGTATTGGGATTCCAGTCATTAAGCAGGATAACCGTAACCGTCATCCCCTTGTTGGACAGCGCGCTGATGGTCTTGTCATAAGCGTCCACCACGCCTTTGTTAAAATGGTACGTCTTTCCGTCATACTGGTAATCAATTCCGGTTCCCATAATCTGGGAAAATGCGATATTGGTGGTCACATGCTTCACGCCCAGGTCAAAGGCGTCGCTGAGCATGTCAATCTCAATCACAAGACCCTTCTTAGTCAGAGGGTCATTAAAAGGCGTCTGGTTCTTAGCAATCAGCTCCGGATTGGTTATGTAGTGGGGCTGGCTGACCTTGATGAACTTAGTTCCGTCAAATACAGCCAGGACAAACCGGCTGTAAAGCTTATCCTGCGGTGTGCCCAGGTTCAGGGGCACGCTTACCGAGGCAGCACTTAAGGCAGGTGAGGAAGCAATAAAATTGCTGCGGCTTCCCAGCTCTTCCTCATAAGGCTGCATCTCAAAGACGTAGATGTTCCCATCTGTTCCCGTCACATCCCCGCTGCTGGAAAATCCAATCTCAACGTTCTGTTTATCTCCTGAAATCTTACAGGAGGTAATCTGGCCTGCCACTCCCGGCGTGAATACCTGGGCTTCTGCCTGGGCGCCTGTCTGACTCTCCGCCTGAGCTGCGGCCCCAAAGGCCGTAAAACTTCCCAGGAACGCCGCACCGCACAGCAGGGCCGCCGCCAGGGTCAGGGCCTTACCTCCTTTAACGAATGGTTTCTTCATTTATGAATTCCTCCCAACTTTCTCCAAAATAGGATACATGATACATCATACATAAATAAGTTTACTTTTTCAATGAACTTTTTATTACATGTCTCTTAATTATATAGAAAACGAAAAAATGCAGAAAAACAGGGAAGGCTGCCTGTATGTGCTACTTACAGGAAACCTTCCCTTCCGCTAATTCATAGAGCCTGTCGCACACGGACGACAGTTCGCTTTCATTAGGGGAACAGTATACAACACCGATTCCCCTGCCCTTTGCAAATTCCAGAAATTCCCTGACCGAATTTCTCATCAATATGTCCGTACCCGAAAACAGATTATCTATGACAATCAGTCTTGCCTTGGCTATAATCCACTTATACAAAGCCACATTCAGCTGGCACCTGTGGCTCAGTGTCTCAATGGGCCGTTTCAGATCTTCCTCCCGGATATCCAGCAGCGCCAGATAATCACAGGCAACCGCCTGTTCCAGCTTCTCCCGTACCCCCACTCCGGGAGCAAAGTATTCCAAACCGGCAATGGTCAGGTTCTCGGCCACATCCAGCTTTGGAAAAAGACTCTTCTTGTAATCCTCAATATATCCAAAACCGTATCTGACCATGTTCTTTCTTCCACCTGCCAGCTCCACCTGACGGCCAGCCAGCCACGCGCTTCCTGATTCCACCTTGAGCTCCCCGCTGAGAAGGCGTACGATTTCCCGGCAGTATGTGTCATCCGGATGGATGAAACCCACCACCTCGCCGGGACACACATGAAAGCTCACATCCCGCAGTTCCGTGGCCCGCACCTCCCGCACAGACAGAAGCATACCGCGCCCCCCGGGATCTGCCTGGGACCGGATGATTTCCCGCCCCACCTTCCGGTTCTCACCGATTATAATACGGTCGATCATCTGCCGGTCAAATTCCTCCCGGTACAATACGGCTGCCAGCCGTCCCTTTCTCAGTACAGCCAGACGGTCCGCTGCGTCCAGCATGATCTCCGGCCTTGTATCTATCCACAATATGGATATTCCCTTCTCTTTCAGACGTATGACCAGCCTCTTCATATACTCGGTTTCCTTCTGTGTATAATCCCTTGCAATCCCGTCCAGTATCAGTACCTTCATGCCGGCACAGAAGGCCCTGCATATTTCTATGGTATGGCGCTCCATCAGACTCAGACTGGCCACCGGGGCCTGAAGCCTGCAATCAACCTCCAATGTTTTAAGTGTCTCCCTCATGCGGATGATTCCCTGCCTGGCCGGAAAGGACATACAGCCCTGTTTCTGCAGCAGGCACAGATTTTCCTCCACAGAAATATCATTGATGACCGATGTCCTATACCGCACACAGAAAATTCCGGCAGTCTGGGCCTGGCTGATGGATGTAAATACAGCCGGTCTGCCGTCCACATACATCCTTCCCCTGCCTTTTGACGTCCTGCCGCTGATGATATCCGCCAGCACGGATTTGCCGCTTCCGCTAAGCCCTGCAACACAAAGCAGCTCCCCCTGGTACAGGGAAAGACTGATGTCCTCCAGGGCCTTTATATCTCCATAGGTCTTTTTCACCTCATCCAGCCGTATCTTTTCTATTCTCATGACTCACCGCCCTTTGAATCCGCGGCTGCAGGAAGAATGATTTCCACAATAGTGCCTATGCCCGCCGTACTGTACACCTTGATTCCATAATCATCCCCATAGTAGAATTTAATCCTCTGGTTCACGTTGGGAAGGGCAATTCCGGTATTTCCCCGCTTTTTTAAGTCTCTGTCCTGTTCATAGATAAACCTGCCTTTGGACAGCCTTTCCCTGAGACTGTCCATCTGCTGTTCCGTCATGCCCATTCCGTTGTCGGCAATGCGGATAATAAAGCGTTCCTGTGTACTGTAGGCATACACGCTGACCTGTCCCCCTCCCACCTTTGTCTCCAGTCCGTGATGGATGGCATTCTCAATCACGGGCTGTATGGTAAGCACGGGAAGCTTGTACTGCAGAAGTTCCTCATCCTCTATCCGCTGCTGATACTTGAATTTTCCCGGAAAGCGGTATCCCTGGATCACCAGATAATTCTTCACATTATCCAGTTCATCTTTAAGAGTAGCCATCTCGCCCGGCCTGCTTATGCTGTATCGGAACAGCATGGACAGCGACTCTGCCATCTGGGCTATGTCCTCCGAATCCCGTATGATGGCCATGCTGCGTATGGTATCCAGGGTATTGTAAAGGAAATGGGGATTAATCTGGCTTTGCAGGGCATGAATCTCCGCCTGGGATGCCAGCATCTGGGAGGTGTATTCATTTTCCACTGACTGCTTTACATATTGAATCAGACGGTGTATGGGCCTTCCCCCTTCTAAATCCGCCATATGGCGCTCAGGCTGCGCAATCATCTCAGAAATCTTCTCAATCTCCCTCAGCGGACCCAGAAACCGGACGCAGAACACCGCCAGCATCACTGCCTGATACAGAAAGAACAGGACCACCACAAAAATTCCTGTCCTGGTCCTTAACAGGCCAAAAAACAGGAAAAGAAACAGCAGAACCACAAATATACGGTCTGCCAGCAGCAAATAAAAATAAGAACGGTTGGTCTGCAGCTTGCTCATCATAGGCACCATCCATCAAACATAGAATCTGCGGTATTCTGTTGGTTTCACACCGGTCATCTTGGAAAAAAGCTTGCTGAAATGCCGTTCATCCTGATACCCCACCATACAGGCAATCTCTCCGATGGTCCTCTCAGGATTTCTGAGCATTTCCTTTGCCTTGTCAATACGGACATCTATCAGATACTGGGTGAGAGTCTGTCCTGTCTCCTTTTTGAACATGGCGCTTAGATAAGCGGGATTCAGGAACACGATATCGGCTATATCGTTCAGCGTAATGTTCTCGCTGTAATGCTCTCCGATATACTCCTTAATCATCCGCACCGGACGGCTTCCCATGCCGTCCTTCTGTCTCTGGCACAGCTCGCAGCTCACACTGACGTAATCCGCCCACACCAGCTTCAGCTGATTCAAAGTGGTACAGTTTTCCAGGCGCCTGATATAAGGCTCTGCATCGGGAATCTCATAGTCCTTCATGATATCCGAAAATACAAGACCGGTCCTCTCAAGCATCTCCTCCAAAAGGCCGTAAAGCCTGTAATACCGGTACTGGCCTTCCACCGCCCTGTTCATGGCCTCCTCGCCAATAAGTACAAGCTTTCCGGCCGCCAGAAGAGGGACCTGCCGTTCCATCTTCACCTCAAACTCTTTGGGAAGGGGATAAGAATCCTTCTTATAATTCTCCGGCAGGCGGTCATAGCGGATTATATTTCCCACTCCCAGGTCAATACGCAGCATTACGGACTTAACGGCCGTTTCCAGGGAATCCGACAGATGTTCCAGGGATGAAACCCGGCTGCCGATTCCCACCGTCATCTCAAACAGGTCGTTTTTATATTCCGTACGTTCCAGCATCTCCCCCAGCTCGGAACAGATATGGTCCAGGGCAGGTTCTCCGCCATCGTAGTTCAGGCAGATATAGCCCCAGGACCGGCTGATGATGAATTCCGTTTCATGGCAGCAGGCCTTAAGCTTTCTCATGATTTTAGCAGTTATGGTTTCAACTGCCTGTTCAGGCACCTGGTATTCGGAATCCGACACACAGTCCAGCTTGACTGCCGCCACGGTAAAGAAGCTGCCTCTGTAATCGAAAATATCCTTAACCTTCCCGGTCCCAAGGGCCTGCCTGAACAGCTCCCCGTCCCCCGTCAGAAGGTTCTGCAAAAGGTTCTTCCGCAGTATCCCATTGTTGGATGCCAGCCTGTCCTCCATAAGGTTGAACTGCATCTGCTGTTCTCTCCTGCTGGCCCTCTGGCTTTCCAGCTTGGCCAGGACATCATTCAGCTCATCCTTCTTGATGGGCTTTAACAAATAGTCTGATACACCATACTGAATCGCGCTTCTGGCGTACTCGAATTCACTGTAGCCGCTGATAATTACAAACTCCACGGGGATCTGTTCTTCTCTCACATGCCGTATCAGATCCATTCCGTTCATTCCCGGCATCCTGATATCGGTTATCACCACGTCAGGTTTCAGCTGGCGCACCATTTCCAGGGCAGTAATTCCGTCCCCTGCTTCCCCTGCGATTTCCACATCTGTCTTTTGGCGGTCAATCAGGCTTTTTATCAGCAAAATAATATTAATCTCATCGTCAGCAATCAAAACCTTCAACAGACTCGTCCCTCCCCAGACCATTATCCATTCCTGGCCGCCCGGGTGGATGCATATCCATCCAGCGCCACTGCAAACAGGATGAAGATACCGATGACCACCTGATGCCAGAAGGTATTAACATTCAGCAGGCTCAGACCATTTTTAATAGTTGCCATGAGAATCGCCCCAAAGGCAGTGCCCACCATATTCCCCTTTCCTCCCGACATGCTGGTCCCGCCAATGACAGTAGCTGCAATGGCGTCCATTTCATACGCATTTCCGGCCTCCGGTACAGCGGCCTCGCTCCTGGATGCCAGTATCACGCCAACAATGGCGCAGAGCACCCCGCTCAGCATGAAAACAAGAATCTTTATTTTATCCACATTGATTCCCACCAGCTTGGCTGCGTCCTCATTGCTTCCAATGGAAACTGTGTATCTTCCAAACTTTGTCTTATAGAAAAGATAATAACACACCAATAGGATAATCAGGGTGAGAATAATTGGAAACGGAATGACCCCGATATATCCCTGACCCACAAACTGGATTTCCGGATACTTGAGACCGTAGAGCGGTATTCCTTTTGTATACACATAAATCAGACCCCTCAGTATGCTCATGGTTCCCAGGGTAGCGATAAAGTACGCAATCCTGAGCTTGGTCACCAGAAGTCCGTTAACCAGGCCGATGAATGCCCCTAACAGAATTACCACGCCTATCGCCAGATAAATATTGTAACCGCCCAGTATCATGGCAGCCAGGACCATACCGCTGATTCCTACCGTGGAGCCGACGGACAGGTCGATTCCTCCCAGCGAGATGACAAAGGTCATTGCAAAGGCCACGATGGCCGTGTAAACCGCCTGCCGTATTCCAATCATGATATTGGAGAATTTCAGGAAATTGGGACATGCAATGCTGAGTCCGATGAACACCACCAGATACATGCCTATGATTCCTACCCCGTTTACATTGAGTACATTTTTTAATGCTTTACTTTTCATATGCCCTCCATTATATCAGATATAAGATTTACAATCAAATACAGCTACACGGAGTAATGCTTGATTTCTTCCGTTGTGGCTGATTTTGCATCCATAACCCTGGTTACCCTTCCCTGTTTCATCACCAGGATTTTATCACAGATGCCCAGGACCTCCTCTTCCTCTGAGGACACAATGACAACGCCTTTTCCGGACTTCACACATTCACCGATGGCTTCATAGACCTCTGTCTTTGCATTCACGTCAATTCCTCTGGTAGGTTCCTCCAGAAGGAATACGTCCCCTCCCATCATCATCCACCTGGCCAACATCACCTTCTGCTGGTTTCCTCCGCTCAATGCGCTTATGCCCTGCCGGATTCCCTTTGCCTTGACGCGCATCCTTTCCATATAATCTGCAGAAACCCTGTCCTCCAGCCGGCGTGCCAGGGTCCTGCCCCTGGAAATCTGCTTCAGGGAGGCAATGGTCATGTTCCACGCTATGTCCTGCTTCAGGAAAAGGCCGTCCACCTTCCGCTCCGCCGGCACAAACGCAATCCCTGCATCCATGGCTTTCCTGACTCCGCCTGACTCCAGGCTGTTCCCATGTATCTTTACTGTGCCGCTGTCATAGGCCGCAGCCCCGAACACAGCTCTTATGACTTCGTTCTTACCGCATCCTTCCAGGCCGGCAAGCCCTAAAATTTCCCCCTTGTGAAGTTCAAAGGAAATGTCCTCAAAGGTACTCTTTTTAGTGAGTCCCTTCACCTCCAGCAGGGTCTCCCCTATGGGAACCTTTGTCTTAGGGTACTGGTTCTTCAGTTCCTTTCCCACCATGGCTGATATGATGCGGTCCACCGTATAATCCTTCACATACCCTTCCGAGACTTTCTGACCGTCTCTCAGCACGCTGACTCTGTCGCATATTTCCATCAGCTCATCCAGGTGATGGGAAATAAATATGATGGAGTGCCCTCCTTCCTTAAGCCGCCTGATAACCTTAAACAGCTGTTCCCTGTCGTTGGCCTCCAGGGCCGCAGTAGGTTCATCCATGATAATGATCTGCGCATCTGCGTACACGGTTCTGGCTATCTCCACCATCTGCTTCTGGGCCAGGGGCAGATAGCGCAGAGGTCTGTCCAAGTCCACATTCAGGCTGTCCCTCAAAACCCTGCCCGCTATCTCCTTCATCTGCTTTTGCTTCAGGCGCGATACCAGAGTCCTCTGCGGCGTCAGCTCCCGGTTGAGGAATATGTTCTGCACCGCGTTCAGGTCCGGCATCACGCTTAATTCCTGATATATAGTACTAATTCCCAATTTCTGGGCATGGGATGCATTTAGGATATCCACCTTTTTTCCGCCCAGAACAATGGAACCCTTATCCATTCTGTGGATTCCGCAGAGTATCTTTATCAGAGTGGATTTGCCTGCCCCGTTTTCACCGATAAGCCCTAACACCTCACCCCTGTGAAGGGTCAAATCCACACCCTCCAGAACCCTCACACTTCCGAAGGCTTTATAGATACCTTCCATTTTTAAAACAACATCTTCTTCTGAAAACATCCATCCACCTCACTCTTACTATTCATACCACTCCAAAGGCGCTTTCCGGTATGTTTCGTACTGGTCTATATCATGGCTGAAGAGAACCTGGGCATGATACCTGTTTTCCAGCTTCCGGATGCGGTCAATGGTCCGCTCAAATCCCCTTGTATCATAGGCCAGCCCCGGATACTGCATAGGAGGACCATAATTCATTGCAGTATTGACAGCGTCTGATGCCACTATATAATTGCCGCTTCCCGGCAGAGTCACCAGTAATCCCATCATTCCATATGCATGGCCTGGTCCGAAATTCAGTACACGGATGCCCGGATACAGTTCCTCTTCCTCCTCATCCATGGTTTCCCAGTTAAGGTCTGCTGCCAGCCAGGCTTCAATATCCTTTTTTATGTAACCGCCTGAGGTCCTTCCCAATCCGTACATGCGCATGGTCTGGGTAAATTCCTGGTCACTTACCAGAATCCGTGACTTTTTAAAAAACTCCAGGCCCCCTGCATGGTCCTCATGGAGATGGGATACCACAACCCATGGAATATCATCCGGCCTGTATCCCAGCCCCAGAAGGGCATTTACCACAAAATGGCTCTCCTCCAGGGCCACCGGAGTCCGTTTCCTGTTTCCCATGTCCCATCGGTCTGTCATAGCCTTGGGATGGCATCCTGTGTCGAACAGGACCGGTCCCTCCTCATTTTCTATGAGCACATAATAAACAGGTGATTTTACCCAGCGGCTCACGGTTTCCCTGTTGTCTGCATCTGCCAGCGCGGGCATAGCCACCATATTAGCCAGGTCGCATTCAATCATACCGCCCGGTATAATAAACATTCTTTTATTCCCCATACAGATTCCTCCTGATATAAGACAGGCACAGCATTCATTTCCGCTGTGCCCATGAGTCCGTCATTATTCAAATATCACCCGGTCCAGCTCACCTATGTTGTTCTTGTCATATACCTTGGAAGGCCGGTTGATTACCTTTTCCACACTCTTGCCCTCGATGCAGAAATCATTCACGGCGTCGATGATATCAATGCCTGTGCCGTATTCGCCCACATCAATAGTAGCAGTCATCTCATTGTTCTCAATCGCCGCCACACCGTCCTTGGTGCATCCGTATCCAATGGTATCAATCTGATCTAACAAACCTCTTTCTTTGATGGATACCAGACCGCCAAGCACCATCTCATCGTAATCGCCGAAAATCAGATTAATGTCCGGATTAGAGGTAAGTATACTCTCGGTGACGCTCTGGCCTTTCTCCCTTGTCCAGTCAGCTGTCTGGGAAGCTACAATCTGGATATTATCCTTACCCTGTATTCCCTCCTTAAAGCCGTCGATTCTCATGGTATTTACAATTCCTGCATAGCCTTCCAGTATCGCCAGCTTCACTTCTTTGTCCCCGTAGTGCTCTGCCACATATTTGCCGATTTCCAGGCCTGCATTGTACTGGTCATAACCAATGCTGGAAACATAGTAAATATTGTCCTTGTCCAGCTCTGTCATATTGAACAGGAATACCGGAATATCTGCTTCTGCCGCTGCCCTCAGATATGGAAGCATGGAATTGTCGCTTTCGGTTGCCAGCGCAATGGCATCCACGCCCTGCTGTATCATGCTCTCCATGATATTGCCCTGTTCCGTGATAGTGCTTGTATTGCTGGCCGGAGCCTGTACCAGCAGTTCTATATCCAGCCCCTTGTCCTCAATCTGTTTCTTGGCCCCATTAATGGTCATGGTGTAGGCCGTGTTCATGGTTACGGGAATCAGACCTACCTTAAGCGTCCTGTCTTTGATGGAGCGCGGCTGGACAGCATACCCTCCTGTTTCCGGCTCAGCTTTTTCACTCTCTGCCTCCTCAGCCTCCTCTGTTGTCTCCGCCTTCTCCGTCTCCGCTTTGGCCTCCTGTGTCTGAGCGGCCGTAGTTGTCTCTGCCGCCTTCTGGTTGGAAGTGGCGCACCCCATCAGAGAAATTGTTGTTGCAGCTGCAAGTAGTAATGCTAATCTTCGTTTCATCCCTTCTCCTCCTTGTTATGAGCACTTACGCCTGTCTTTCAGGCGCTTATGTGCGATACATGTCGCTGGCACTTAGCGAGGTCTTTTCGAGCTTAGTGCAGCGGCTCAATCACGGATTATACATTTTGTACAATCAGTGATTATTTTCTACACATCAATCATACATTATGCACAGTCGTGTTTCAATGAGGTGATTTTTATATTTTGTGGGATGTTTTTAGATGTTTATGTAATACGAAGATATTTACCTTATTTTACCATAAACTACCGTCCGACCCGTCTGTTCTGCCGGATTCCCTTTTCCTGCCGCCCCCAGGGATTCCTTAAACAAAAAATCCCCGGCAAAGGAATCATCCATCCTCTGCCGGGGCATTCTCACGCTCAGCAACATCTCATTTATTCAACATCAGTCATACATCAGCCGGCTATCCCGTTGCGCCGGCCTATCCAATCAGCCAACCTCGGCCACCCGGAATCCCCTGGACTCCAGCATGTCCCTGCACTCCCCGTCCAGGTGCATACAGTATACTTTGTGCCTCAGCTGCTGCGGCACCGTTTCCTCCAGTACACCCACGTAGCAGTGGCTTGGGCTTGGCGGATTGTGGAGGGACGTATCGTGGTAAACGGCGTCCAGCTTCCCGTCCTTAAGCATGCCGGCAATCCCCTCCGGCATCCGCGCGGAATCACCGCTGTAATAAATCCTCATCCCCTCTGCCTCCAGAATGTACCCGAAGCAGTCCATATTGTCCGCATGCTCCACCGGCACCGGTTCAGCCCTAAGACAGCCCGCGTCCTCCGGAAGTTTCTGGTAATAATTGTAAAATTCATCCTTGATGCCCATAAGCCGCAGAAGCTCCACCACGGTGGCCCTGGGGTGGATAACGCAGATTTTCCTTCCCAGGATACAGTAATTGTAAGAAATCAGGGACCCAAGGCTTCCCACATGGTCTGCGTGAAGATGGGTCAGCAGCACATATATCTGCCTGTATTCCCTGAGATTGCTGCGCTTCATCAGAAGCTCATATACTGTCTCGCCGCAGTCCACCAGGAACAGGCATCCGTCCATCTCAAACCAGGCAGATGTATTTCCCATTGCAGGATTAAAGGCGCTGCCGCATCCGAAAAAATGCAGTTTCATAACACTTCTCCTCTCATAACTGGTTTCATATCCCTACTCACTCTTTGATTCCAGCGCTGACAAAGCTGTTCATAAACTGCTTCTGCAGGAAGAAGAACGCGATGAGCAGCGGCAGGATAATGATAAAGGTGGCCGCGCAGACATTGGCCCACTGCATGTTGGCCTCTTTGGACTTTGCAAAGATAGCCAGGCCTACGGTCAGCGTACGGTTGGATGGCGAGTTGGTCACAATCAGAGGCCACAGGTAGTTGTTCCAGTGGTAGCTGACGGAAATAACCGCAAAGGACATATAGGCAGGCTTTGCGCAGGGCATGTACACTCTCCAGATGGTCTGCCAGGTGTTGGCGCCGTCAATTCTGGCCGCCTCAGCCAGGGCCTTTGGAATGGATTTAAAATGCTGCCTCAGCAGGAAAATAGCCAGGGCGCTTCCAAAGAACGGCAGCATGATGCCCACCTTTGTATCGGTCAGTCCCAGGTCAGCCAGTGTCATAAAGTTAGGTGTGATGAGAACGTCATTTGGAATGATAATCTGCATGAAAATAACGGCAAACACCAGGGTCTGTCCCTTAAAATCCATGACAGCCAGCGCATAGGCAGCCAGAGTGGATGTGACAAACTGTACACAGAAGGTCACCACCACCAGTATCAGCGTATTCAGGTAATACCGGGCAAAGGGAATGGCATTCCACACATAAGACAGATTCCCAAAGGTAAAACGGCTGTTGGGAAGAAAGGTCATATGGAAGGTAGGCTCGCTGAAGGCGGTTCCCACCAGCCAGACCAGAGGAGCCAGCCACATAAGCGCCAGGGCCAGAGCGAAAACAGAAATTGCAGTGCTTTTAACTTGTTTCATACCGGCTCCCTCCTTTAATTGTAATGTATCTTCTTATCCTGGCTGATGAATCTGGGCAGGGACACCACAAGCAGAAGTCCCAGCATGATTACGGTCAGGGCCGATGATACGCCGTAGTTGAAGTTTGTAAAGCCCTGCTGGTAAATATAGTACAGAAGCAGGGTACTTGCATTGTTGGGCGCTCCCTCTGTCATGATGACCACATGGTCCACCAGCTTAAAGCAGTTGGTAAAGGCAATCGTGGACACAAACAGGAAGGTGGGCGCCAGCAGGGGCATGGTGATACGCCTGAACACGGTCCAGTTGCCTGCCCCGTCAATCCTGGCAGCCTCCATCACCTCATCGGATATACTCTGGATGCCGGACAGGAAGAACACCATCAGGTATCCCGCCTCCTTCCAGACATACATCACCGCCATGGCCGGAAGCACCGTACTCTTGCTGGACAGCACATTCATGGGCTTTAAGCCGATGGCGATTAACAGCTGGTCAAAAAGACCGTTCTTTGCCATATAAATGAACATCCACACGCTGGCAATGGCAATCATGGGCATAACCACCGGGTAGAAATAGGCCGTGCGGATGAATCCCACCCGCTTGCCCTTGCGGTTTACCAGAACCGCCAGGCCAAGGCCCACCGCCATACTGGGAATCACCGTCATAAGGGCGAATACAATGGTATTTTTCATTACCTTCCAGAACAGCTTGGAACCGGCCAGCTTCACATAATTCTCAAGGCCGATGAACTCGGCGCCGTCCATACCAAGCTTGTACTTTGAAAGGCTTAGATACAGGCTCCTGAATATAGGGAACACTGTAAATGCCAGCATAAATATAAGCGCCGGGGCCATCAGGGCCCAGGCTGTCGCATTATTCCTGATTTCACGCTGCTTCTTTGTCTTGGTTTTCATCCTCTCACCAGCCTTTTCATATTCCGCCTGCCGTGCCGCGGCCTGTGACACGCCCCGGTCTCTTAAGGCGCTGTATATGCCCGGCTGCGCAGCAAAGGTCTTACCTTTGCCGCGCATGGTACCGGGCCACAGCGCCTTATTGTTTCCTAACAGGTATTACATTTACGTTTCATTCGTTCTATTGGTACTCTGACAAAACTTCCTCTGCCTGCTCCTGGGCAGCGTCCAGCGCTTCCTGGGCAGACATATCGCCAACCACGGCTGCCTGGATATTGTCATTTAACACTCTCCAGATTTCTGCCGCATTGTATGTAGTAAGCTCAGGCTTTGCGTACGGCAGCTGCTCGTAAGCAACAGATGCCTGGGGAACCTCTGCGTAATAATCCTTAATCAGATCCGTGTCAAAGCATGACTGTCTTGTAGCCACATAACCTGTATCCAGGCTCCACTGTGCCGCTCTGTCCGTAGAGGTGGCAAACTTGATGAACTTCCATGCAGCCTGCACCCTGTCCTCGGAGATATTGCTGGAGATATAGAAGTTGCCGCCTCCTGTTGGCGCGCCCACTCTCTTATGGGCAGGAAGGAAGGCTGTTCCGAAATCAAAGTCCGCGTTGTCGTGGATATTGGCCATGTTGCCGGTGGTGTGGTAAATCATAGCCACTTCACCTGCAAGGAACTGGGTGGGCAGGTCGGTCCACTGTACGATTCCCTCTGCCATGCATTTATACTCATTCTGGAGATCCAGCCAGAACTGAAGGGCCTCCACATTCTCCGGTGTATTAAAATATACGCTCTTGCCGTCTTCGCTCATCAGGTTCTGTCCGTCGGTGCTGTTCTGTAAGCAGAAGCCCGTAAATGCCCACTGTGCGGAACCGGAATTCAGCGCGATTCCCACGCCATAGCGGCCGTCATTTGTCAGCTTCTGGCCGTATTCAGCCAGTTCTTCCCAGGTGGTAGGTGGCGCTTCCGGATCCAGTCCCACTTCCTTAAAGGCATCCTTATTATAATACAGCACCATGGTGCTTCTCTGGAATGGTATGGAGTAAATCTTTCCGTCCACATAGGAATCTTCCATGAAGCCCGGAAGGAAATCATCAATATAAGCTTTTCCCTCATCCCCGTCAGCCTCAATCAGTTCGTCAAGAGGCATGGCCATACCTGTGGATGCCATGGTGAAACGCTGGGTTGCAAGACTTACAAACACATCCGGAGGCGTTCCGCCCTGCATGGCTGTCTGAATCTTTGTCACGGTATCGTCATAATTGCCTGTATAGACAGGCTCCACGAAAATATCAGGGTTCTCTGCATTAAAATCCGCACATATTTTTTCAATCAGCTGCGCTGCGGAACCGCCTACATTAACCGGGTAATAAAATGTAAGGTGAAGTGCGCCGTCGTCAGCCTTAGCTGCGTCATCCTTGGACTCGCCGGCGCTTCCGGCTGTTTCCTTAGACTGCTCTGCGGCCGCCGGGTCTGTGTCCGTACTTCCTCCCTTTCCGGAACATCCGGTGACGGCAAGGCCTGCTGCCATAGTCATGGCCAGGACAGCTGCTGCAATCTTTTTTGTTTTTTTCACAATACATACCTCCTCTTAAACTATTGGGAATTTGTCATCTGTTCTGTAATTTCATCATAGCATTGTATTTGAAACGTGTCAATATTATTTTAAGGCATTTTGCACATTTATCCTATATTTTATCCGGGTTTTACATGAATTTTTTCTACTTTTTGCATGTTTTTTACATTTTAACGTATTTTTATCAAGCTATCTCATCTACAGATTCCTATTTTTATTGAATCGTATCCGCAATAGTTTTACAAAATGCCCGCCATATGGTAAAATTGAACCAAATATATAACCTGGAATGCATCACTTAAGGTGCACCATTTGAAAGGAGAACCGGCAGATGACTACTATCAAAGACATTGCTAAAGCGGCCGGAGTGGCCCAGGGCACCGTTTCCAACGTTCTCAACGGTAAGGGAAATGTGAGCAGTGAAAAAATACGGCAGGTCATGGACGCCGCCTCTGCCCTTGGCTACGTGCCCAATGAGCGGGCCAAGCTGCTGAGGAAGGGCAGGTCCAATACCCTTGCGGTCATTCTCCCCAACATCCGTTCCAAACAATATATAGACTTCTATCTGAGCTTTAAGGCATATGCGGAAAATCACGGCTACAGCGTGTCCCAGTATCTGACCAGCGATGACAACCGGGAGGCGGAATACGCAGCCATCCAGGATGTCCGTTCTTCCATGGCCCAGGGCATGGCAGCAGTCTCCTGCTGTTCCTTTGCCGACGCCAATCCCTATCTGGACGAACAGGGTATGCTGGCGGACCATGTGGTATTTGCGGAACGCCGCCCTCCCTTTGCAGCCCCCTATGCCGGCTTTGACTATCACCGGGCAGGAAGCGAGCTGGCTTTAAGGGCGCTGGAGCGCGGCTTCTCCAGCCTGTGCCTTCTCACCGGAAGTCTCCAGCTGCCCAACGAATCCGACTTTTTCAACGGATTTATGAGCATCGCAGGTTCATCGGGCTGCCGGATAAACCACATCCAGACAGACCCCTACCGCAAGCTGCAGAATATCATGCAGATGTTCGGCGCTGCAGCCCCCCAGGCCATCTTCATTTCCAATTACGGCTTTGCGGAGAGCGTCAAAGATATATGGAACACCTTCTATTCCGGGGACAGCCCTGAAATTTATACGGTATCCCCCATGTTCACCATGCCAGAAAATGACTTCCAGAAATATGAACTTAACTACCGGCAGCTGGGAAAGGTTGCGGCGGAGTGCCTGATTCAGGACATATCAAAAGAAAAAAAGAGCGGTCCGGAAGAAATAGAGGAACCAAACCAGCGCACCGGCCAGGACAGTGGACAGGACAGCGGACATCCCTGCCTGCTGCTGGAGAATTCCGGTTTCAGGGACTGGTTTGCGGATATCCTCATCCCATCCTCCAAAAAGCCCTTAAATGTGCTGACCCTGGACAGCCCCAGCGCCTATACCATGCGCAACCTGTCCCGCATCTACACGAAAAAAACCGGTGTCCCTGTGAACATCACCATCTATTCCTACGAGGAAATATATGAGGCCTTCAACCATATGCATCATGATTCTGTCTTTGATGTGCTGCGCCTGGACGTGACATGGCTGTCCTGGTTCGCGGACAAGATCCTGCAGCCCCTGGACCAGATTGACCCCGGCATCTCCAGCTGTCTGGACACCTTCCTGGACGGGACCATCAACCAGTATTCCATAGTGAGGGGCAGGGTATATGCCCTGCCCTCCACCCCCAGCGTACAGCTGCTGTACTACCGCAAGGACCTGTTTGAAAGCCCCATCTACCGCAGGATGTATCACGAAACATACCGCCAGGAGCTCCGGCCGCCTCAGGATTTTAAAGAATTCAACCAGATTGCCAGATTCTTCACCAAGGCATGCACCCCATCCTCTCCCGTGGAATACGGGGCCACCATGACCCTTGGATCCACCGGCGTGGCCGGTTCCGAATACCTGGCCCGCCTGTTCAGCCACCAGGAGAATCTTTATAACGAGGACTTCCAGGTCACCCTGAATTCCCCGGCGGCCATTGGTTCCCTCAGGGAGCTCATCGCCCTAAAGGAATACTCTGACCCCAAGTACTGTTCCTGGTGGACCAACACAGCCACTACCTTTGCAGGGGGCAATGTGGCCATGGCCATCCTCTACAGCAACTATGCCTCAGACCTTCTGAGCCACTCCTCCCGGGTAGCGGGAAATATCGGATATGCCCTGACGCCCGGCCGCAATCCAGTTATCGGAGGCGGTTCCCTGGGCGTGTCCAAGTATACAAAACGGCCGGAGGACGCCCTTTCCTTCATCAAATGGATGTGCAGCGAACCCGTGTCCTCCGCGGCCACGCTGCTGGGCGGCGTATCCCCCTGCCGTAAGTCCTATGACAATTACGAGATACTCAACACCTTCCCCTGGCTGAACCTGGCCAAGGACGGATTCGGCCTGGCCCATGGGCGCCGTACCCCCGAATTCTCCACCCAGCCCTTTGACGAGCGCAGCTTTCTCAGCATCATAGGCATGGCAGTGAAAAATGCCTACAGCCAGGTCATGACGCCGGAGGATGCCCTGAACTACGCACAAAAGCGCTATGACGAGCAATTTCTCCATACCGGTCCATAATAAAAGCAGTCCTTAAGACAAAAGTTCCAGGCAGGTCCCCTGATTACAGGAGGCAGCCTGGAACTTCTATGTTAAAACGCGTTTTAGCCGGCTTCGTCCGCTCACCCTCTCAGCACAGCTTTGCCATGACAGACGCGGACGTTTTTTCATTATTTACACTGCACTTGTCATAATATGTCCTGTAATATTCCGTGTACAGCATGTCAATCAGGAAAAGCTGGCTGATTTCCGCCGAGGAAGAGCCTGCCTGCAGCGGGCTTTCATTGGCCCCGCACAAGAGGGTCAGGTCCGCGTAGGCCGTAAGAGGCGACTTGATGAACCGTGTCACACAGACAATGGCCGCGCCCGCCTGCCTGGCCAGCTGGGCCACATGGATGGTGTCCTTGGTTGCCCCGGAATAGGAAAAGATAACAGCCACTTCGCCCCTGGACATGGTGGAGGCCATCATGGCCTGCATATGGGAATCAGGAGAACAGTAGACCTTTGGCTCAATCTTAAGAAATTTATCAGCTGCCTTCATGGCTGTTGTCATGCTGGTACCCACTCCGTAAAAGCAGATGCGTCCGGCCTTATGGAAGCACTCAACAACCCGCCGGAACACATCCTCCTTTAACAGGGAATGAGTCTCCTTAAGAGCCTTTATATTGGAATTGAGAACCTTCTCCGCCACCTGGGAAAATGAGTCCTCCAGGCTGATATCGCTCTCCATCTGTCCGAATCCCTGCTTTCCCTCATGAAGGCTCAGGGATAAAAGCATCTTGAATTCCTGGTAGCCCTTACAGTTCATGGTCTTGCAGAAGCGGAACACGCTGGTATCCCCCACCCCGCAGGCCTCGGCCAGCTCAGTGATGGACATGAACAGAACCTTCTTGGGGCTGCTCAGGATATAATCAGCCACCTTTTTCTCCGCCTTTGTAAACTGGTTATACCCGCCTCTTATTTTCAACAAAAAATCCTCTGCCATTTTCCTTCCTCCTTCTGCTGCCCGCCCTGTGAAAATTTAATTTACTCTTATTATAAAAAAAAATATTTCTTTTAGCAAGAAATGTAGTAGAATTAAATTAAATAATTGCCATTTTCAAAGAGGGGGGCTGTATTATGAGGCATATCTCAAAAAAGGAGCTTTTGTCCATCCCCAACCTGATGGGGTATTTCCGTTTAATTATGATTCCTGTGTTTGTGTGGCTGTACCTGAAGGCATCCACAGATGCAGACTATTACAGGGCTGCCATTGTCATGGGCATATCCTCCATCACAGACATGTTCGACGGAATGATCGCCAGAAAATTCAATATGATTACGGAGTTCGGCAAATTCCTGGACCCCCTTGCAGATAAGCTGACCCACGGCGCCATCCTGCTCTGTCTGTGGAGCCGTTATCCCCTGATTCTGCTCCTTCTGGTCCTGTTTGTGCTGAAAGAAGGCTTCATGCTAATCATGGGCGCCATCAAGCTCCGGGAAGGCAAGAAGTTAAACGGCGCCAAGTGGTTCGGCAAATGCTGTACCGCGCTTCTGTTCGTGGTGCTTTTCCTACTGCTGCTCTTCCCCCACATGTCACTTGTCACGGTCAATATACTGATTTTGCTGTGCGCGGCAGCCATGTTCATCACCCTGCTTCTCTACATACCGGTATTTCGCAGCATGTAAGCGGTATAACATAGGGCTGGGGCCCGCATGCAGCGGGGCCTGTCTGCACTTTACTGCCGCGCTTCCTTATATACTCTCTTAAGGGTAAAGCCCCTGCCTCTCACCTCATTAATCTGGTTGATAATCATAAAGGCCTCCGGGTCTTCATCCATGACCAGGTTGTTCAGCCTGGGCAGATCCCGCCTGGAAATCACCGCCAGAATCATTTCCTGCTCCCTGTGGAGATAACCGGTCTCCATATGCAGCAGGGAGGTGCCGCAGTCAATGCGCTCCGCTATGAGGCGGTTGATCTCCTCATACCTTCTGCTGACAATCTTCACCTGTATTCTGGCATTTCCCGACATAAGGACCTGGTTAAGCACCATGGTATACACGATAATCAGTATGATACCGTAGAGAATGGCATGGGAATCAGCCTCAATCAGCTGAAGCCCCAGAACCACACAGTCCATGATATACAGAGTCATGGACACATTCACATCCAGCTTTTTCTTAAGCACCAGGGCAGGAATGTCCATGCCCCCTGTGGAGGCTCCTGCCCGCATCACTATACCGATCCCCCCGCCTATGAGCAGCCCCGCATAGAGCACTGCCACCAGCTTCTCTTCCAGCACAAAGCCGCCAAATCCGCTTCCCTCCATCACACCCAGCAAAACCGGGTAGATAATGGTACTGAGTACGGTTGTCAGGGCAAACTGTTTACCCAGCACCCATGCCCCCAGCAGAAACATGGCCACGTTAAACACGCTGACAAAAAGGCTGATGGGGATGCCAAGGCTATGGTTCACAAACAGGGCCAGTCCCGTGGTTCCTCCTGTAATGAGTCCGTTCGGCACAATGAACAGCACCACTGCTGCCGCGTACATCATATTTCCCACCAAAATTTCTCCCAGACTGAATACAATCTTAGCCGTTGTTTTTTTCTTTTCCATGATTTTAGTCCTTTCTCACTGCACCGGAATGAATTCCCAAATTAAAAGACGGCAGATTTCTCTGCCGTCCTGACGTCTCAAACCTTCTATATATAAACACCCGGTTCCGCCGGGGCCTTTTCTGTATGCTTTCAGTACCTTCATGTTCTGTGCGCTCTCTGTTTCGTATAATGAATCCTGCATTTTATGGTAGCATGTTTCCCCAAACCTGTCAAGAGCCCCTTCCATCCGTCCATCCCATGTGCTAAACTGTAAGTATAAGAAACCATATAAGAAGCGCTCAATAGAAGGAGGTATACCTATGAAAAAACTGATTCGCTGCGCCAACCAGTACATCTGGGAGTCCGACTGGAAGACCATCGGACTGTTAAAATTCTGTCTCCTGTCCCTGGGCATCTGCGTCGGCATGGCAGTGCCGGAGGAAAAGAAAAAGACGGTCCTCAGAGCCGCCTTTCTGTCCTTTGTCATAAGCTATATCCCTCTTATGGCCAAATTCATCCGGATTATATGGTCTGATGAGGGCGACTGGTAGGCTCCCCCGTTCCATGCAGCAGAGGGTCCCGGTTCAGCACCTTCAGATAAATGCCGCAGAGCAGGATTTGCAGCAATGTGGAGGCCGGCGTGGCCAGACCGATTTTAAATAAGGACACCGGAACCAGACGGCTCATGAGATAGGACACCGGTATACGGACACCGAAGGCTCCCGCGATTCCCTGAAACATAACAAAGGCGGTCCTTCCGCATCCGTTAAAGAAACCTGTCATGCAGAACATGAAGGATACCAGCAGACAGTCAATGGCATAGGCCCGCAGATAATCTGCCGCCGCCAGCACCACCTCCCGGTCCCTGGAGAACACACCAGCCAGCAGATCTCCGTGGAAAAATGAAAAATACGCCAGGAACACGCCCACTCCCAGAGAAGTGAGTATACCATATGCAAGGGCCCGTTTGGCCCGTTCCGGTCTCCTGGCGCCGATATTCTGGGCCACAAAGGCCGACATGGCCTGCCCGTAGGCAGATGGCACCAGCAGCACAAAACCGCAGAGTTTTTCAGCCACGCCTACACCGGCCGAAGGAATGACTCCCAGGGTATTGACAATGGCTGATATAACCAGGAAGGATATGGACACCAGCACATCCTGAAAAGCAATGGGGAAACCCAGCTTCACCACCCGGCCGGCCAGCTGCCTGTCATAACGAACGCTCTCCTTGCGAAAAGCAAAGGGGAGCTTCTGTTTTCTGATAATCAAGATTGACAGCACCACGCTGACCGCCTGGGCAAACACCGTGGCTATGGCTGCTCCCGCAGAAGCCATGTGGAATACCCCAACCAACAACAGGTCCCCTGCGATATTCACCAGGCAGGCAATGGACACGGATATGAGGGGAAGCCTGGAATTTCCCAGTCCCCTGAATATGCTTCCCAGCAGATTGTAGGCCACGATAAACAGCGAGCCCGCGGAACAGATTTTCACGTACACCGCGGTACTGTCAAATGCCTCTTTGGGCGCCCGCATCCATGCGGTGCAGGGAACTGCCAGAAACTGCATGACCGCAGTCACCGCCAGGCCAATGACAGCAAATATCCATATGCTGGCGCCCATAACCCGGCCAGCCTCCTCAGGCTGCCCCTCCCCAATCTTCCTGCCCAAAAGAATGGTGGTTCCCATAGCCAGTCCTACGATGGCCGTGGTTATGGTCTGCATAATCCAGCTGCCCGTGGACACCGCGGACACCTCCGCCGCATGGCTGAACTGCCCCACAATCATCATGTCAACAGCCCCATACATGGTCTGCAAAAACAAAGCCGCCAGCACAGGCAGCGCAAAACCCATAAGAGATGTGAGAATGTTTCCCTCTGTCAAACTGTGCGGTCTGCTCATAATACCCCCTGTCTATCCCCAATTTTACTCTGTCAAATCAGCTTTATCCCCAAAAACATACTGTTTTCGCACAAAAAGCCGGAATCAGCATACCACATAGCCCCCTGACTGTCAACATTCTGTATAAATACCATATTTATACTTGATAATTTTTATCCAATTTGCTATAATAGTATATAAGAATTGTTACAATTTTAACAATAAGGTGATAACACTATGATGATAACACGCGAATCCGATTATGCAATCCGCATTATCCGCGCCCTGAAAGACGGGGAACTGCTTCCCCTGGAACAGATATGCCAGCGGGAACTGGTGCCGAAACAGTTTGCATACAAGATACTGAAAAAGCTGGAGCGTTCCGGCCTGGTATCCATACGCAGGGGCGCCGGAGGCGGATGTATTCTGAACCGAAGCCTGGCGGATCTGACCCTCCTGGATATCATTAAGGCGGCGGACGAGGAATTTTTTCTCAATCCCTGCCTGGACAGTCAATACCATTGCGGCTATGCCGCCAGTTTTGACGGCTGCAAAGTTCACTGTGAACTGGCAAGAGTCCAGCGTGTGCTGGAAGAGGAATTGAAACGCACCTCTCTGGACAGGCTCTTTAACGAATCCGGCTGATACATCTATTTTTATTTGCCCCTAAAGTGGATAATTTTTATCCACTTTATAATATTCAAACCTATGCAAACCATATATTTCAACAGGAGGTATCCATCATGAATCAATGTTACAGCTGCACAACCTGTAAGAGCGCAGACAAACCACTGGAATGTTACATAGCAGGTCTTCCCATGGAAACATCCCACCACCGTGTGGAAGGTCAGTCCGTCAAATGCGGCTTCGGTCTCCAGGGCGTATGCTGCCGCCTCTGTTCCAACGGCCCCTGCCGTATCACGCCTGAGGCCCCTCACGGAATCTGCGGTGCTTCCGCAGACGTAATCGTGGCCAGGAATTTTCTCCGCGCCGTGGCAGCAGGATCAGGCTGCTATATCCACGTAGTGGAGACCACTGCCCTTAATTTAAAGGAGACCGCCCTTTCCGGCGGAGCCTTAAAAGGGATGAATGCACTGGAACATCTCTGCCAGCTATTCGCAATCCCCCAGGGCGACCCACACACCCGCGCCGCAGCCGTGGCCCAGGCAGTCCTGGACGATTTATACCTTCCCGACTACACTCCCATGAAGCTCCAGCAGAAGCTGTCATACGGTCCCCGGCTGGCCAAGTGGAACGAATTAGGAATCCTGCCCGGAGGCGCCAAATCCGAGGTCTGCGCCGGCGTGGTGAAATGTTCCACCAACCTGAACTCGGACCCCACAGACATGCTGCTTCACTGTCTCAAGCTGGGCATTTCCACCGGCGTATACGGTCTGATGCTGACCAACCTGCTGAATGACGTCATGCTGGGCGAACCCGAAATCACCCCTGCCCCGGTTGGCCTTGGGGTGATTGACCCGGACTACATCAATATCATGATTACCGGACATCAGCACTCCATCTTCGTCCATCTCCAGGAACAGCTTAAGAAGCCGGAGGTCCAGGAGCTGGCAAAGGCAGCAGGGGCCAGGGGCTTCCGGCTGGTGGGATGCACCTGTGTGGGCCAGGACCTGCAGCTTCGGGGCGTTCATTATCAGGACATCTTCAGCGGCCACGCAGGCAACAACTACACCAGCGAGGCTGTCCTGGCCACCGGTGCCATCGACGCCGTGCTCAGTGAATTCAACTGTACCCTTCCCGGCATTGAACCCATCTGCGACCGTCTGAACATCCGGCAGATCTGCCTGGATGACGTGGCAAAGAAGCAGAATGCAGAGTTGAAACCCTTTGTGTTTGAGGACAGGGAGCGCATCAGCCGGGAAATCCTGGAAGAGATACTGGAATCCTACAAAAACCGCAGGGCCCGGGTGCCCTTAAACCTCCTTCCGGAACACGGCAATACCAACACCATCACAGGTGTAAGCGAGGTATCCCTGAAAAAGTTCCTGGGCGGCAGCTGGAAGCCTCTCATCGACCTCATTGCTTCCGGGGATATCAAGGGAATCGCCGGTGTGGTGGGATGCTCCAACCTGACGGCAGGCGGCCATGACGTCCTGACCGTGGAGCTGACCAGGGAACTCATTGCCAGGGATATCCTGGTCCTGACCGCAGGATGTTCCTCAGGCGGCCTGGAAAACTGCGGCCTCATGACCCCGGAGGCAGCCAGACTGGCAGGTCCAAAGCTTCGGGCAGTCTGTGAGTCCCTGGGCATCCCTCCCGTGCTTAATTTCGGCCCCTGTCTGGCCATCGGGAGACTGGAGATGGTGGCCACGGAACTGGCCCAGGCCCTTAACGTGGACATTCCCCAGCTCCCCCTGGTGCTCTCGGCCGCCCAGTGGCTGGAGGAACAGGCGCTGGCAGACGGCGCCTTCGGACTGGCCCTGGGTCTTCCCCTTCACCTGGGACTTCCCCCCTTCATTACAGGCAGCAGCCTGGTGACAAAAATCCTCACAGAGGACATGAAGGCCCTTACCGGCGGACAGGTCATTGTAAACAGCCATGCAGGTGAATCCGCGGACATTCTGGAACAAATCATCATGGACAAACGACAGGCACTGAATATATAGGAGGGCGGCTATGAAACGGATATGGATTGACGCCGGCAAGTGCGATGGCTGCCTGAACTGCACACTTGCCTGCATGAATGCCCACAGGGCAGATAAAGGCAGCATATATGATTTGGATCTGACAGATCCTGCCAACGAAAGCCGCAACTTCATCCGCCGGCAGCCGGACGGTTCCTACCGCCCCATTTTCTGCCGCCACTGCGATGAACCGGAATGTGTGAATTCCTGCATGAGCGGCGCCCTTTCAAAGAACCGGGAAACAGGAATCGTGGAATACGATGAAAAACAGTGCGCCGGATGTTTCATGTGCGTGATGAACTGCCCCTTTGGCGTCCTTAAACCCGACAATACAGCCCGCAGCCGCATCATCAAATGCGATTTCTGCAAGGACAGCGGCAGTGAACCCAGCTGTGTAAAGGCATGTCCCAAAAAGGCAATCTGGATTGAGGAGGTGGAGTCATGAGATATGTTATCGCAGGAGCCGGCCCGGCCGGCATCAGCGCAGCCAGAACCCTGCGCCAGCTGGACAGGGACGGTGAAATCATCCTGGTATCGAAGGATGACCAGGTCCACTCCCGCTGTATGCTTCACAAATACCTGGGCGGTGAGCGGGACGCAGAAGGAATCAGCTTTATTCCGCCCGGCTTCTTTAAGCAGAACAACATAACCTGGTATCCAGGAAAGGCAATGGTCCGGCTGGACTGTGCTGAGAGGCGCATCCTCTTAGATGACGGCACCTTTCTCCCCTATGACCGGCTTCTCCTGGCTACCGGCGCCTATTACCTTCTGCCCCCTGTACCCGGACTTAAGGAGGCAGAAAATGTATACGGCTTCCGCGATCTGTCCGATGCCCTGGCCATTGACAAGGCCGTAAGACCAGGGGCCAGGGCAGTGATAATCGGCTCCGGCCTGGTGGGTATGGACGCAGCCTATGCCCTTATGGAGCGGGGAATCTCCCCGGTAATCGTAGAGATGGCCGACCGGATCCTTCCCCTCCAGCTGGATACCAAAGCTGCGTCTGAGTACCAGAGACTCTTTGAACACCACGGATGCAGCTTCCGGCTGGCAGCCAGGGCAAGCCGGACCCGTCTGGATTCCCGGGGCAATGTAAGCGCCCTGGTTCTGGAGGACGGCGAAGAACTGGCCTGTGACTTCATCATTGCGGCGGCAGGCGTACGCCCGGAAATCCGTTTTCTGGAGCATTGCAGCGTGGAGACGGGCAGGGCCGTCACAGTGGACCAGTATCTCTCTACCTCTGTTCCCGGTGTCTACGGGGCCGGGGATGTGTGCGGCCTGTCCGGCATATGGCCCAACGCCATGAAGCAGGGCGCCGTGGCTGCCAAAAATATGTACGGCATCCCCACTCCCTACGAGGACACATATGCCATGAAGAACACCATGAACTTCTTCGGCCTGCCCGCCCTTTGCATTGGCGACATCAACCGCCTGGACAGCCACACTCTGGTCATAACAGAGGAGGACAGCAAAAACTACAGAAAGGCCCTGGTGGAGGACGGCGTACTGAAAAGCATACTGATGGTGGGAAATATATCAGGCAGCGGTATTTACCAGTATCTGATAAAAAACCAGATAAAACTACCGTCTGCCGACCGGAGCATCTTCAGGCTGTCATTTGCCGACTTCTATGGATTTGACACGTCAAAGGGGTCCTATACATGGGACACGGACCTGTGCTGCGGTTAAGTTTCATTCCAGATATCACAAAACCCCCGGAAGATACATCTTCCGGGGGAATTTTACTGTTTGGGCACAATATCAATTCAGATATATTATTTTATGATTTTAGCGTATAAGCTTGCCGAAATTATTCAACGATGCTTACAACTCTACCAGAACCAACGGTTCTTCCGCCTTCACGGATAGCGAAACGAAGACCCTGCTCCATAGCTACTGGATGAATCAGCTCTACGGTCATCTCTACGTTATCGCCAGGCATACACATCTCAACACCCTCTGGCAGATCGCAAACGCCAGTAACGTCAGTTGTTCTGAAGTAGAACTGTGGACGATAGTTGTTGAAGAAAGGAGTATGACGGCCGCCCTCGTCCTTTGTCAGAACGTAAACCTGAGCGGTAAACTTGTTGTGGCACTTAACAGAACCTGGCTTGCACAGACACTGTCCTCTTTCGATTTCAGTTCTCTGAACGCCACGCAGCAGAGCGCCGATGTTATCGCCAGCCTGAGCCTCGTCAAGCAGCTTACGGAACATCTCGATACCAGTAACAACGCTCTTACGAACATCCTCATGGATACCGATGATTTCAATTTCGTCATTCAGGTGCAGAGTACCACGCTCTACTCTACCGGTAGCAACAGTACCACGGCCGGTAATGGTAAATACGTCCTCAACAGGCATCAGGAATGGCTTGTCTGTTTCACGAACTGGGTCTGGTACCCACTCGTCAACAGCCTTCATGAGCTCAAGAATCTTGTCGCCCCACTCGCTCTTAGGATCTTCCAGAGCCTTCAGAGCAGAACCCTGAACTACAGGAGTGTCATCGCCTGGGAACTCATATTCATTCAGCAGGTCTCTGATTTCCATTTCTACTAATTCAAGCAGCTCTGGATCATCAACCATGTCGCACTTATTCATAAATACAACGATATAAGGAACGCCTACCTGACGGGACAGCAGGATGTGCTCTCTTGTCTGAGCCATAACACCATCAGTAGCAGCTACAACCAGGATAGCGCCGTCCATCTGAGCAGCACCAGTGATCATGTTCTTTACGTAGTCAGCATGTCCTGGGCAGTCAACGTGTGCGTAGTGTCTGTTCTCTGTCTCATACTCAACGTGTGCAGTAGAGATAGTGATTCCACGCTCTCTCTCTTCTGGAGCCTTATCGATATTCTCGAAAGCAACAGCCTCGCCGGTACCTAATCTCTCATGAAGAGTCTTTGTGATTGCTGCGGTTAAAGTTGTTTTACCATGGTCAACGTGTCCGATGGTACCAATGTTACAATGAGGTTTGTTTCTTTCAAACTTAGCTTTAGCCATTTTATAACGTCCTCCTTAATTTGCGCCCTGTATAATGGGCTATTATAGTTAATGTCAGGCTATCAACCATTATATTCTATTTTCCTTTAGTTTACAAGCCTTTTATCAAGAATCTATCTTATTTCTTATGGTCGGAAAGTACTTTTTCCTGTACATTCTTCGGAACTGGTTCGTACTTGTCAAAGAACATGGAATAGTTTCCGCGTCCCTGTGTTCTGGAACGAAGATCCGTAGAATAACCGAACATTTCTGACAGCGGAACGTATGCGCGGACCATCTTGCCGCCTCCGATGTCTTCCATACCCTCGATACGTCCACGGCGTGAGTTGATATCACCGATAACATCACCCATGTAGTCTTCCGGCATGGTTACTTCCACCTTCATGATAGGCTCAAGCAGGATTGGGTTGCCCTTGTGCATAGCTTCCTTGAATGCCATGGAACCGGCAATGTGGAATGCCATCTCAGAGGAGTCAACCTCATGGTAAGAACCGTCGTATACATCAGCGTGAACGCCCAGTACTGGGAATCCGCCAAGGATACCGGTCTTGCATGCCTCTTCAATACCCTCGCCTACAGCAGGGATGTATTCCTTCGGAATAGCACCGCCCACAACGGAAGAAGTGAACTTGAAGGTCTCTTCTGCGTTTGCTTCCATTGGTGTAAAGTGAACCTTACAGTGACCGTACTGTCCACGTCCGCCGGACTGCTTCGCATACTTGCTGTCAACATCAACAGCCTTGGTAAATGTCTCCTTGTAAGCAACCTGAGGCGCGCCTACGTTTGCCTCAACGTTGAACTCACGGAGCAGACGGTCAACAATGATGTCCAGATGGAGCTCGCCCATACCGGAGATAATGGTCTGGCCAGTCTCTTCATCGGTACGCACACGGAAGGTCGGATCCTCCTCAGCCAGCTTAACCAGCGCATCGCCCATCTTATCCTGGCTTGCTTTGGTCTTTGGCTCGATAGCGATATCAATAACCGGCTCTGGGAATTCCATGGACTCCAGGATAACCGGATTCTTCTCGTCACAGATGGTATCGCCGGTGGAAGTCACCTTAAATCCAACTGCAGCTGCGATATCACCGGAGTAAACCCTATCCAGCTCGTTTCTCTTGTTGGCATGCATCTGAAGAATACGTCCAACACGCTCCTTCTTGCCCTTGGTTGCGTTCAGTACGTAAGAACCGGAGTTCAGGCTTCCTGAATACACGCGGAAGAATGCCAGCTTACCCACAAATGGGTCGGTCATGATTTTGAATGCAAGAGCAGCAAACGGCTCATCATCAGAGGAATGACGCTCAACCTCGTTGCCGTCCAGGTCAGTACCCTTAATGGAAGGGATGTCTAACGGTGAAGGCATAAATTCAATAACTGCATCCAGTAACTTCTGAACGCCTTTATTTCTGTAAGCAGTACCGCAGCATACCGGAATAGCGGCACACTCGCAGGTAGCTTTCCTTAAGGCTTTCTTAAGGTCATCATTGCTGGGCTCCTCGCCCTCCAGATATGTCATCATTAAATCGTCATCCAGCTCGCAGATTTTCTCTACTAACTCGGAACGGTATAACTCGGCATCATCCTGCATATCCTCAGGGATATCAATGATGGATATATCATCGCCCTTATCATCATTATAGATGTAGGCTTTCATTTCAAACAGGTCAATGATTCCTTTGAAATCATCTTCCTTGCCGATTGGCAGCTGAATGCAGATTGCATTCTTGCCAAGTCTGGTCTTAATCTGGTCTACTGCGCCGTAGAAATTCGCACCCAGAATGTCCATCTTGTTGATGAAGGCCATACGAGGTACGTTGTAGGTGTCTGCCTGACGCCAAACGTTCTCAGACTGTGGCTCTACACCGCCCTTTGCACAGAACACGCCTACAGCGCCGTCCAGTACACGCAGGGAACGCTCAACCTCAACAGTGAAGTCAACGTGTCCTGGAGTATCAATGATGTTGATACGATGCTCTAATGCACCTGGCTTCGGCTTGCAGTTTTCCTGCAGGGTCCAGTGACAAGTGGTTGCAGCGGAAGTAATGGTGATACCTCTCTCCTGCTCCTGAGCCATCCAGTCCATGGTAGCAGTACCTTCATGGGTATCGCCAATTTTATAGTTTACACCAGTGTAATACAGAATACGCTCAGTCGTTGTGGTTTTACCAGCATCGATATGGGCCATGATTCCGATATTCCTGGTTCTCTCCAATGGATATTCTCTTCCAGCCAAGGGATTTTCCTCCTTAAATAATCAAACAGGTTAAACACATTCCAAAGATTAGAAGCGGAAATGTGAAAATGCCTTGTTTGCCTCTGCCATCTTGTGCATGTCTTCTTTCTTCTTTACAGATGCACCTGTGTTGTTGGCAGCATCCATGATTTCATTTGCCAGTCTGTCCTTCTGGGTCTTCTCGCCTCTCTTGCGGGAGTAAAGGGTAATCCAGCGAAGAGCCAGAGTCTGTCTCCTCTCAGGCCTAACCTCGATAGGTACCTGGTAGGTAGCTCCACCGATACGTTTTGCCTTAACTTCCAGAACAGGCATGATGTTGTTCATTGCTTCTTCAAAAACTTCCATAGCGTCCTTGCCGGTTGTCTCTGCAACACGGTCAAAAGCGCCGTATACAATTTTCTGCGCAACACCCTTCTTACCATCTAACATAATGTTGTTAATCAGCTTGGTAACAACCTTGTTATTGTAGATTGGGTCTGCCAGAACGTCTCTTTTCTGAGTATGTCCTTTACGTGGCACGTTACTTCCCTCCTTAATAGAACTGTAAAGACCTGCGCTGCAGATCCCTTACAGCGTTTCATTAGATCATAGGTACTCGTGCTTTGAGTGCTTAGCGAGGTCTCTCACGAGCTTAGCAATCAAGCACACCTGCGAAGCGAACGCGTCTTTAAACGCGGCACTGAGCATGGCGCCTCCTGCTGCTGTTTTTCCTCTGCACCTTCCACACGTTCATGCACGGTACTACAATATATAATCCTGCAACCTACAGGTCAATATCATCATTCCGGCACAATTCCTACAAATCAAATCTGCGGTCTAACTAAATTATTTCTTCTCTTTTGGCCTCTTAGCGCCGTATTTGGAACGGGCCTGCCTTCTGTTTGCAACACCTGCTGTATCCAGTGTACCTCTTACGATATGATATCTGGTACCTGGAAGATCCTTTACTCTTCCTCCACGGATCAGTACAACACTATGCTCCTGAAGGTTGTGACCTTCTCCTGGAATGTAGCTTGTAACTTCGATGCCATTGGAAAGACGTACTCTGGCAATCTTTCTGAGTGCTGAGTTAGGCTTCTTAGGGGTAGCTGTCTTAACAGCTGTACACACACCACGCTTCTGTGGAGCAGAAACCTCTGTAGCCTTCTTCTGTAAGGAGTTGTAACCCCTCTGCAGAGCAGGTGCAGTAGACTTCTTAACGCTGGTCTGTCTTCCCTTTCTCACTAACTGGTTAAATGTTGGCATTCTTTTCACCTCCTGTGATATTGTCTGCGGTTGCTGTATATCAGCTTTTTGCGCACGAAAACATTACGTGTTTCAGCACGCCATATCATTATATACACGCAAAAAAATTCTGTCAAGGAATTTCTTTATTTTTTCGCAATTTCCGGCACCAACGGCCTTAAAACACGCCCAAAAGAGCAGTATATGCCAGCGTGACTGCGAAAAACACCAGAATCATGGGAATGTTTCTCCTTACCAGGGCGCCGATATCCACTTTAAAGCATTCTGCGGCAATGAACAGGCATACATGGGTAGGGGATACCTGCATGGCTGCATAGGCAGAACTCATGAGCAGTACCAGCAGGGGAACGCCTGCGTCCGGCATGGCCGCCATGGCCATGGGCATACACAGCGGTATGATGGCATTGGAACCGCTGATAATGGTGCCGAAGAAAAATATCAGGGCAAATACCATGGGAAGGGGAATGGGCAGACCTCCGAAAAATACAGGCAGTTCATGGATGACCCCCGTATAGGTAATAATATCCTTAAACATCATAATTAATATAGTATTAAAAATGATGATTGGCTCAAACGCAGTCCTGAACATAGGCTTTATCTCCCATGGCTTCAGATGGTCCACAAAAATATTGAGGACGGCCGCCATCGGTGTCGCCACATAAACCGGTATGTCAAAGGCAATAATCAGCACTACAATCAATATGATGGACCACAGACTCTTAAACAGCATGACCGCCGCCTTTTTCCTGCCTTCCTCCGCCTTCTGCCCCGTGGACCTGGGAACCTTTCTGAGGTAAAACATGTGCCCGATAAAGAACAGAGCAGCCACCAGCGGCAGCATGGCAAGTACGAATTCCCCTGCTCCCACGCCAGACACAGCCAGCGCTATCAATATGGAGGAATAGGTGGGCAGAAAGCTCTCCGGTATATGGCGGTAAAAACTGGTGACACAGGTCATGTCCTCATTGCTCAGGTAATCCTGGCATGAGGACCTGACAATCTCCGCGCATATGGTCATGGCACCCGCCGAGGGAAGCAGGCCAATGACCGCAGGTGCCGCGGACGCATTTACCCTGCGGTTGTTAAACAGCCAGTTTAAGGACTGTTCTGCCTGCTTTAAGCGGTTCCTGCGTTCCAGCATACGCTGGAGGAAGGTGATAAAGTAAAAGCTCAGGACCACTGTAACCGTATCCTTGCTGACCATGGACCTTCCCATGATGGAAAGGGCGTCAGGTACACGGATACCGTACAGAACCAGGGCCGCCGCCAGTCCGCCTGATATGGCCCAGAACAAAGGACGCTTCATCCACAGGATGGCAATGATTACAACGAACACGAAACAGAGCTTCATTATTAATATATTCATTTCTTATTCTCCCATACACATTATTACAGCTGCCATGATATAATCCTACCATGGCAGCTGCCTTGACTGCTACTTATTTTTCAGATTCTTTTTTCTTCTGGCTGCCCCCTATGTAGCTTTATTTAGTTTGTCAATAAAAGATTGACGCTTTCACTCACAAATGTTAATATCTTTCTGGAGGTATGAACATGGGATTCAACGAGAATTTAAAGCTGTTACTATTAGAAAAAAATATGAAGCAGGCAGATTTGTGCCGCATGACAGGCATACAGACCTCTCTCATGTCCGAATATATAAACGGCAGGAAAAGTCCTACCATCGGCAATGCCATCCTGATTGCCGATGCCCTTAACATTTCCCTGGATGATCTGGTAGGCAGAAAGTGGAATACCTGCCGCGATCATAAAAAGCCTGGTGCGTATACCGTTGAATATACGGGTGAATACACAGATGAATTGAGCGAGACATTGCATAAATTGACAGAAAAGGAATGTATCTTTGTCATGGATGTTATCAAGGCGCTGAAGCAGCATCTGCAATGAAAAAAAGGCCGGGGCGCGAAGCCCTGGCCTTATCAATATATATTTATATCATTTTTCTTCGGTACCATTTTTCTCCGGTACCATTTTTCTCCGGTACCGTTCCTCTATGATTACATAGCTGAACCGGCCCGTACTAACTTAATCTTTTCAAGTGCCTTTTATCTTACCGTCCCATGTGCATATCATGTACGTATCATATACGCCCCATGTCCATCCGCAAAAAAACTCCGGGAAGAAACATACGCTGTTCCTTCCTGGAGTATGATTATTATATGGTTTCTGTCTATTCTTCCTCTATGGCATCGTCCTCTTCATCCACATCAGCCATATCGTCCATTCCCAGAACTTCCTCTGCAACATTGTCCTCTGTGAGTCCGCTGCTGCTCTCATCCTCGGAAGAAAGCACCAGTTCATCGTCATCAGACAGCAGGATTTCATCTGAAATCAAATCGTCTGTGTCCAGCTTTACCTTGCGGTAGCGCTTCATGCCGGTACCTGCCGGAATCGGCTTACCGATGATAACGTTCTCCTTCAGGCCAATCAGGTGGTCAACCTTGCCGTTGATGGCTGCCTCGGTCAGGACCTTGGTGGTCTCCTGGAAGGATGCGGCTGACAAGAAGGAATCAGTTGCCAGGGATGCCTTGGTGATACCCAGCATAACCTGTCTGCCTTCTGCCGGCTTCTTGCCGTCGGCAATCAGAGCCTCGTTCATCTCGTTGTAATCCAGAACATCCATGGATACGCCCGGCAGCACATCGCTGTCGCCGCTCTCCTCGATCTTGATTTTCTTAAGCATCTGGTGAACAATCATCTCAATATGCTTATCGTTGATTTCCACACCCTGGAGGCGGTATACACGCTGTACTTCCTGGAGCATGTAATCCTGCACCGCACGGACACCCTTGATTTTCAGGATATCATGGGGGTTGATGCTTCCTTCTGTCAGCTCATCGCCGGCTTCCAGCACCTGGCCGTCCAGTACCTTGATTCTGGATCCGTAAGGGATCAGATAGGTCTTGGCATTGCCGGTCTCATTGTCGGTTACCGTAATCTCGCGCTTCTTCTTGGTATCCTTAATCTGCACCACGCCGCCAAACTCGGTAATGATGGCAAGACCCTTTGGCTTACGGGCCTCAAAAAGCTCCTCCACACGGGGAAGACCCTGTGTGATGTCGCCGCCGGCTACGCCGCCCGTATGGAACGTACGCATGGTAAGCTGTGTACCAGGTTCACCGATGGACTGTGCCGCGATGATACCGACAGCCTCGCCCACCTGTACAGGCTGGCCTGTCGCCATGTTGGCGCCGTAACACTTGGCGCACACACCGATATGGGACTTACAGCTGAGGACGGTACGAATCTTCACAGACTTGCGTCCTGTCTTATTCAGCACCTTCATAACAGCTGCGGCGCGCTTCGGTGTACACATATGGTTAGCCTTAACCACAACCTCTCCTGTATCCGGGTCAGTGATGGTCTCAGCGATATAACGTCCTGTGATTCTCTCTTCCAGGTCCTCGATGACTTCATTTCCATCCATAAAGGCCTTGATTTCCATAAATGGGATATCCCTGCCCTCGCAGCAGTCCACTTCACGGATAATCAAATCCTGTGATACGTCTACCAGACGTCTGGTCAGGTAACCTGAGTCAGCCGTACGCAGAGCCGTATCGGACAGACCTTTACGGGCTCCATGAGCTGAGATAAAGTACTCCAATACGTCCAGTCCCTCACGGAAGTTGGATTTGATAGGAAGCTCAATGGTATGACCGGTGGTATCTGCCATCAGTCCTCGCATACCTGCCAGCTGCTTAATCTGCTTATCAGAACCACGGGCTCCGGAGTCAGCCATCATGTAGATGTTGTTGTACTTATCCAGGCCGGTCAGCAGGTCATGTGTCAGCTGATCATCGGTGGTCTTCCATGTCTCGATAACCTCTTTGTAGCGCTCTTCCTCAGTGATGAGTCCGCGGCGGTAGTTTTTCGCAATGCGGTCCACAGTTGCCTGTGCTTCCTCAATCAGCTTGGGTTTGCTCTCAGGCACGGTCATATCGGAAATAGAAACGGTCATGGCCGCCCTGGTGGAATATTTATAACCAATGGCCTTGATATCATCCAGGGTAACGGCTGTCTGGGTTGCGCCGTGTACGTTGATGACCTTCTCAAGAATCTGCTTTAACTGCTTTTTGGCAACGTGGAAATCCACTTCCAGCTTCAGCTCGTTCTCCGGAATGCTTCTGTCCACAAATCCCAGATCCTGAGGAATGATTTCATTGAAAATGAAACGTCCGATAGTGGAGTCAATGGTTCCTGTCTTCACCGTGCCGTCGGACATGGTCTTGCTGACCCTTACCTTAACCCGTGAATGAAGGGTTGCCTCCTGGTTCTCATATGCCAGGATCGCCTCGTTGACACTCTTAAATACCATGCCCTCGCCCTTTGCTCCCGGACGCTCCTGGGTCAGGTAATAGATACCAAGCACCATATCCTGAGAAGGAACAGCCACAGGACCGCCGTCAGAAGGCTTTAACAGGTTGTTAGGGCTTAAAAGCAGGAAACGGCACTCTGCCTGGGCCTCTACGGACAGCGGCAGATGGACAGCCATCTGGTCGCCGTCGAAGTCAGCGTTGAAGGCCGTACACACCAGAGGATGCAGCTTGATGGCCTTACCCTCTACCAGGATAGGCTCAAAGGCCTGGATACCCAGTCTGTGCAGGGTAGGGGCACGGTTCAGCATAACAGGATGCTCTTTGATAACATCCTCCAGCACATCCCATACCTCCGGCTGCAGTCTCTCTACCATCTTCTTGGCATTCTTTATATTGTGGGCGGTTCCGTTGGAAACCAGCTCCTTCATAACAAAGGGCTTAAACAGCTCAATGGCCATTTCCTTAGGAAGGCCGCACTGGTATATCTTAAGTTCAGGTCCAACCACGATAACGGAACGTCCGGAATAGTCCACACGCTTTCCAAGCAGGTTCTGACGGAAACGTCCCTGCTTACCCTTTAACATATCGGAAAGGGACTTAAGGGCTCTGTTGCCCGGGCCGGTCACAGGCCTGCCGCGGCGTCCGTTGTCAATCAGGGCATCCACTGCCTCCTGAAGCATACGCTTTTCGTTGCGTACAATGATGTCAGGAGCGCCCAGCTCCAGCAGTCTTGCCAGACGGTTGTTCCTGTTGATGATTCTTCTGTATAAGTCATTTAAATCAGAGGTGGCGAAACGTCCGCCGTCCAGCTGTACCATGGGACGGATATCCGGTGGGATAACAGGAATCACATCCATAATCATCCACTCAGGACGGTTGCCTGAGGTAAGGAATGCCTCCACTACCTCCAGCCTCTTGATAATTCTGGCGCGCTTCTGTCCGGTGGAATCCGCCAGCGCCCTTCTGAGGTCTGCGGAATCCTTTTCCAGATTAATGGCCCTCAGCAGCTCCTGGATGGCCTCGGCGCCCATTCCCACGCGGAAACCGCCGGTGCCGCCGTACTTCTCCACTTCCTCCCTGTACTCCTTCTCAGACAGGACCTGCTTATACTGCAGGCTGGTGGAACCCGGATCCAGAACAATATAGGATGCAAAGTACAGCACCTTCTCCAGCGTCCTGGGGGAGATGTCCAGAATCAGACCCATACGGCTGGGAATTCCCTTAAAATACCATATATGGGATACGGGAGCAGCCAGCTTGATGTGGCCCATACGCTCTCTACGGACACTTGCCTTTGTCACTTCTACGCCGCAGCGGTCGCAGATAACACCTTTATAACGAATCTTTTTATATTTACCGCAATGACACTCCCAGTCCTTACTAGGCCCGAAGATTCTCTCACAGAACAGACCGTCCTTCTCGGGCTTAAGTGTCCTGTAGTTGATGGTCTCCGGCTTCTTCACCTCGCCATGGGACCACTCCAGAATCTTATCAGGGGAGGCCAGACCAATCTTAATGGCATCAAATGTCATTGGATGATAAGTTTCATTAGTTTCTGGCATGAGCATTTACTCCCTTCTATTCTTCGTCTTCACCGTCAGCAGCTTCATCCAGGAACAAATCATCCTCGTCATCAGCCTCTTCGGTGTAATCATCGGCGCTTACTTCTTCTTCCTCCTCCACAGCTACCAGCTCGCTATCCTTGAATTCCTGTTCCTGATAGCCAAACTGTGCATAGGATTCCTTCTCCTCGAAGCGGCGCTCGCCCTCTAACATGGCGCGCAGCTCTGTATCGCCGTAATCAATATTCTCATTCATCTCGACCTCGGTGCCGTCATCCCTCAGTACCTGTACATCCAGGCCCAGGGACTGCATCTCCTTAAGGAGCACCTTAAAGGACTCCGGTACGCCAGGCTCAGGGATATTCTCTCCCTTGATGATGGCTTCGTAGGTCTTTACACGGCCCACAACGTCGTCGGACTTAACGGTCATGATTTCCTGCAGGGTATAGGAAGCGCCATATGCCTCCAGTGCCCAAACCTCCATCTCTCCGAAACGCTGTCCGCCGAACTGGGCCTTACCGCCCAGAGGCTGCTGTGTAACCAGGGAGTAAGGGCCGGTTGAACGCGCATGGATCTTATCGTCAACCAGATGGTGCAGCTTCAGGTAGTGCATGTGTCCGATGGTAACAGCGCCGTCAAAATACTCGCCGGTACGTCCGTCTCTCAGGCGGACCTTACCGTCACGGCTGATGGGCACACCCTTCCAAAGCTCCCTGTGCTCCAAATGGGCGCCCAGGTAGTCGATAACAGAAGGCTTCAGCAGGTCTTCGTATTTAGCTTTAAATTCATCCCAGGACAGGTTCACATAATCGTTGGCCACTTCCAGGGTATCCATAATGTCGTTCTCGTTTGCGCCGTCGAAAATCGGGGTGGATACGTTGAAGCCCAGGGCCTTGGCTGCAAGGCTTAAGTGGATCTCCAGCACCTGTCCGATATTCATACGGGAAGGCACGCCCAGAGGGTTAAGCACGATGTCAAGAGGGCGTCCGTTGGGCAGGAAAGGCATATCCTCAACAGGAAGCACGCGGGAAACAACACCCTTGTTGCCGTGACGTCCGGCCATCTTATCGCCCACAGAAATCTTACGCTTCTGGGCAATGTAGATGCGGACTGTCTGGTTTACGCCCGGTGACAGCTCGTCTCCGTTCTCCCTGGTAAATACCTTGGCATCCACGATGATGCCGTATGCGCCGTGAGGCACCTTAAGGGAGGTGTCGCGGACTTCCCTGGCCTTCTCGCCGAAGATGGCGCGCAGCAGGCGCTCCTCCGCGGTCAGCTCGGTCTCGCCCTTAGGCGTTACCTTTCCTACCAGGATATCTCCCGCGCGGACCTCCGCACCGATGCGGATGATACCGCGCTCATCCAGATCTTTCAGGGCATCCTCGCCCACGCCCGGCACATCGCGGGTAATCTCTTCCGGTCCCAGCTTGGTATCGCGGGCTTCTGCCTCATACTCCTCAATGTGGACAGAGGTATAGACATCCTCCTGAACCAGGCGCTCGGATAACAGGACCGCATCCTCGTAGTTGTAGCCTTCCCATGTCATGAATCCGATAAGGGGGTTCTTTCCAAGGGCAATCTCACCATTGGAGGTGGATGGGCCGTCTGCGATTACCTCGCCGGCTTCCACATGGTCATTCTTATATACAATTGGCTTCTGATTGTAACAGTTGCTCTGGTTGCTTCTCTTAAATTTGGTCAGATGGTACACATCGCGGTTGCCGTCGCTGTCCCTGCGGATGATGATTTCATTGGAAGCAGAGCGCTCTACCACGCCCGCGTTCTTAGCCACCACACATACGCCGGAGTCAACAGCTGCCTTGGCCTCAATACCCGTACCCACGGCAGGGGCTTCTGTGGTCAGAAGAGGCACTGCCTGACGCTGCATGTTGGAACCCATCAGGGCGCGGTTGGCATCGTCGTTCTCCAGGAATGGAATCATGGCCGTAGCAACGGAGAATACCATCTTAGGAGAAACGTCCATCAGGTCAATGGTCTTTTTCTGGAACTCGGATGTCTCTGTACGGAAACGTCCGGATACGTTATTGTGTATGAAGTGGCCCTCCTCATCCAGGGCCTCATTTGCCTGTGCCACAACGAAGTTATCTTCCTCGTCAGCGGTCAGGTACACCACCTCATCCGTTACCCTTGGGCTCGCCGGATCCGTGGTCTTATCCACCACGCGGTAGGGAGCCTCGATGAAACCGTACTGGTTTACCCTTGCATAGGTTGCCAGAGAGTTGATCAGACCGATGTTGGGACCTTCAGGCGTCTCGATAGGGCACATACGTCCGTAGTGGGTGTAGTGTACATCTCGCACCTCGAATCCGGCACGGTCTCTGGACAGACCGCCAGGGCCCAGGGCGGAGAGACGGCGCTTATGGGTCAGCTCTGCCAGCGGGTTGTTCTGGTCCATGAACTGGGACAGCTGGGAACTTCCGAAGAACTCCTTCACAGCCGCAGTCACGGGCTTGATATTAATTAAGGACTGGGGAGTAATGCCATCCATATCCTGGGTGGTCATACGCTCCCTTACCACACGCTCCATACGTGACAGACCGATGCGGTACTGGTTCTGAAGGAGTTCGCCTACGGCACGGATACGGCGGTTGCCCAGATGGTCGATGTCATCTGCGTTGCCCACCTGCTCCTCCAGATGCATATTATAGTTAATGGAAGCAAGGATATCTTCCTTTGTAATGTGCTTTGGAATCAGGTCGTGGATATTTCTGCGCACAGCCTCCTTAAGAGACTCCTCATCGGTGCCAGCTTCTTCCAGGATAGAAGCCAGGGCCGGGTAATATACTAACTCCGTAACGCCCACTTCCTCCGGGTCAAAGGGCACATAAGCGGAAAGCTCCACCATCATGTTGGAGAGAACCTTCTGCTTCCTGTCAGGACCGTCCACCCATACATAGGGAACTGCCGCGTTCTGAATCCTCATGGCAGATTCCTTGTCAAGCTTGGTGCCTGCCTCTGCCAGAATCTCGCCTGTGGTGGTATCCACCACATCCTCTGCCAGTACCTGTCCGTTCAGACGGTACTTAAAGGACAGTTTCTTATTAAATTTGTATCTGCCGACTTTTGCAAGGTCATATCTTCTGGGGTCAAAGAACATGCTGTTAAGGAGACTTTCTGCACTGTCAACAGATAACGGCTCGCCGGGACGAATCTTCTTATATAATTCCAGAAGGCCATCCTGGTAATTATCGGAGGTGTCCTTTCCGAAGCTGGCTAAGAGCTTTGGCTCCTCGCCGAAGAGTTCCAGGATTTCCGCATTGGTTCCGAAGCCCAGGGCACGAATCAATACAGTCACAGGTACCTTACGGGTCCTGTCTACACGTACATAAAATACGTCATTGGAGTCTGTCTCGTACTCCAGCCATGCGCCACGGTTGGGGATGACAGTACAGGTATACAGTTCCTTACCCACTTTATCATGGCCAATACCGTAGTAGATACCAGGGGAACGTACCAGCTGGCTGACAATAACACGCTCAGCACCGTTAATCACAAAGGAACCGGTATCTGTCATCAGGGGCAGATCGCCCATGAAAATCTCGTGTTCATTCATTTCATCTTTATCTTTATTGTACAGTCTTACCTTTACCTTAAGTGGTGCAGCGTAAGTTGCGTCCCGTTCTTTACACTCTTCGATGGTATACTTTATATCATCCTTACACAATGTAAAGTCAACGAATTCCAGACTCAAATGGCCTGCAAAGTCCGCTATGGGAGAGATATCATCAAATGCCTCCTTCAGTCCTTCTTTTAAGAACCACTGGTAGGAGTCTTTTTGAATCTCAATCAAGTTAGGCATTTCAAGAACTTCTTTCTGTCTTGAATAGCTCATTCTTACGCTTTTCCCGGCCGGTACCGGACGTATTCTGCTTTTCTCCATTGACGTTTCACCCCTGTTTTCTAATTTGGTTCGCAATATTTCCATCTCAATCTGCCGCCGAACCGGACGCCAGATGCAGCAAAATATCACTGTCGTTCTCTGTAATTGGGCGTCATACCACGTAAAACCGTACGTGAGGGCGCAAAAAGCCCACGCCGCCACAATAGTGCACACTCCATAATAACACAGACCTGTCAAGGTGTCAAGGATTTTTGCTTGCAATTTATCGCCTAAAATGATATACTATTATAGAATGTCCCCTGGGGTTGTAGATTGTTTAACGGGGGGAATGGTACTATAATTACATAGGTTGGAGGTAAACCCCATGGCTCAGACTATTTTAAATGTACTGATTGTCATTCTAATCATTGCTCTGGTTGCCCTGGTTGTTCTCTACTTTCTGGGAAACAAGCTCCAGAAGCGCCAGGTGGAACAGCAGCAGCTGTTAGATGCAGCCGCACAGACCGCATCCATCCTTGTCATTGACAAGAAGAAGATGAAGATTACCCAGGCCGGGCTTCCCAAGGCAGTGACTGACCAGACGCCAAAGTACATGCGCTGGGCAAAGGTCCCTGTGGTTAAAGCCAAGATTGGTCCCAAGGTCATGACCCTTATTGCAGACGGGCGCGTATTTGACTCTCTGCCGGTGAAGACCGAGGCCAAGGTTGTCATCAGCGGTATCTACATCACTGAGATCAAAAGCGTGAGAGGCGGCGCGATTCCGACTCCGCCAAAGAAGAAGGGATTCTTCGCAAGATTTAAAAAGAATAAGAAAGATAAGAAATAAAAAGAAGCGGCAGCTGCGCCGCTTCTTTTTTATATTTTTCTTTTACAGCTCTCTGTGTACTGCGTACCCTGTACCCTGTCACTGCGGGCAGGACTGGACATCCAGGCGGATGCTGCAATCGGACAGATGCTCATAATTGATATCCAGGGAATAGTCCACATTCACCAGCAGACTGTCCGGTTCTTCATTAATTTTAATCCGGTTGGCCTGTATGCCTACCACCATATCGCCCAGGGGAGTGGTGTAGCATGAAAGATTCTTCTTGTTCTTCTCAAACTGCATGTGAGTGTTGGCGATTCCCTTTTTAATTATGTCCATTCCGGAAGGGGATATCTTGATTACGTTCTTGACCTTACCTGTAAAGCCTTCCATCATCTCTTCGTAGAGGATGTAATGCTTTCCATTCTTCTGATAATAATCTCCCCTTACTATCATCTCCACATCGGAGTCCTCTTCGTCTATCATCTGGATGCCACTGATTGTAATCAGCACGTCTTTTGTCATATTCCTTCCTCTTTCCCTTAAGTGTATCGTTCCATCCCATGGGCCATCAGCATATCCACCAGCTGGTCCTTTGTGATCCCTCTGGCTTCCCACAGCATGGGATACATGCTGATAGCGGTAAAACCTGGCATGGTATTAATCTCATTGAATACCACTTCTCCGTCATCCTTTACAAAGAAATCCACTCTGGCCAGTCCATAGCCGTCCACTGCTCGGAATATGTCCATGGCGGCCTGCCGGACTCTCTCTGCCGCCCCTGCCGGCAGCTCCGGATCCGTCACTGTCCTGGATTCTTCGTTGTAATACTTGGCTTCAAAGTCATAAAACTCTGCAGCAGCCAGTATCTCTCCTACCCCGGATGCCACCACCTCCTTAAGCCCGCCTCCGAATACAGCGCACTCAATCTCTCTGCCTATGATGGTTTCCTCTACCAATATCTTGCGGTCATGGCGGGCTGCCTCTGACAGTCCCGCTTCCAGGGCCTGGCGGTCATCCGCCTTTGTCACGCCCCTGGAGGAGCCTGCATTGGACGGCTTAATAAATACGGGATAGGAAAAATGCTTCTCCACCCGTTCCACCACCGATTCCATATGCCCGAGCTGTTCCCTGTACACTGCCTCGTATGCTGCCTGGCGGACTCCCAGGTCATCCACGATAATCTTGGTGTACAGTTTATCCATGGACACTGCGGAAGAAAGAACCCCGCATCCCACATAGGGAATCTTAGCCAGTTCCAAAAGCCCCTGGATGGTACCGTCCTCCCCGTACAGGCCGTGAAGGACAGGGAATACCACATCCACTCTGACCTCGCGGACCGAATCTCCGTCCATAAGGAGGATGCACTTCTTCGTGGCGTCCGGCAGCAGAAGGGCTGATACAGTTTTGTCCCTCCATGTACCGTTTTTTACATCTTCCAGTGAATCTGCCTTAATCCAGTGTCCATCTTCTGTAATTCCTACAAGTAATACATCGTATCGCGTCCTGTCTATATGCTCAATGACATTGACAGCCGACATGCAGGACACAATATGTTCTGATGACTGGCCGCCAAATATGACTGCAGCCTGAAGTTTACCCATGCTAGTCTCCTTAAACTCACTTATTTTAGTGATTGTTCTACGTTTATAGTATAACATATGTGGCAATAATTACAAACAGAAATTAAAACTGCATTAACGGCCAAGGAGGTCTTAAATCATATGAAATATAAAATAAGCCTGTGCATATCCACACTTTGTTTTTTTACTGCATTCCTCATTCTCATGGCATCCCGCACCACCGGCGAGGAAGCCCTGGCATCCCGCATTGCCCCTGAAATACTCCGTTTTCACGTCCTGGCGGAAAGCGACAGCGCCAGGGACCAGAATCTGAAGCTGGGTGTAAAGGGACTGGTCCTGGACTACATCCACGGCCAGGTTCCCGAGGACGCGGACAAGGAGCAGCTTGAGCAGTGGATAGAGGGCAACAAGACCTGTATCGAGACCATGGCCCAGGACTGGCTGGCGGACCAGGGTGCTTCCTATCCCGTAAAGCTGGAATTAACAAGGGATTACTTTCCCACCAAGGCTTACGGGGACATGGTATTTCCCTGCGGCACCTATGACGCGGTCCGCATCACCATTGGAAGCGGAAAAGGCCACAACTGGTGGTGCGTGCTCTATCCCTCCCTATGCTACACCGACGCCATCCACGCAGTGGTGCCTGATTCCTCCAAGCAAACCCTGTCATCCCTGCTGGCGGAAGATGACTACGATGCCCTGTTATCCCCCCTTGACAGGACAAAACAGCCGCAGCAAAAGCCGGAGGTCCGCGTACGGTTCCGGCTCATGGATTTATTTCATAAAAAAAGCTGAGATTCTATTTTTTCTGGCTGTCCAGCATGTCCTGAAGCGCCTCATCGCTTACATCGATCCACACGTCCTCTTCCTCCGCATTCAGCCCCAGATACTGGGCCAGAGTGCGGGGGTCGTTGCTGTTATTCCAGCGGCTTACATACCGGTCTATCTCCTCAAAGGGAATTTCCCCTGACAGATACCGCTCCTTGAAGGTTTCGTCCCCCATCATTTCCTCCCCCGTGCCGGTACGGCCGGCTCCTGCTCCTGCTCCTTTATGTTGCGCGAAACCGTGATTTCCTGGTTGTCGATATGTTCCCTGGCAGCCTTCTTTGCCTCGGCTATGTTGCGGTTTTTAAGAGCATCCAGTATGTGCTCATGCTCCACCAGAAGCACCTGCCTTTTGTCCTCGTCCTTTATATATTCCAGGCGGTAGCGGTACATCTGCTCACGCAGGTTGCCCAGCATCTGAACCAGCTTATCATTGCGGGTTCCCTGGTAAATGACGTCGTGATACTGCTCATCTGACTGGGCAATACTCATGGCCTCCCCCCGGTCAATGGCGCTTTTAAAATTACCCTGCACCCGTTCCAGTTCAGCCATGTCATCCTCCGACATCCTCTGGCAGGCCAGCTCAATGGCCAGCTCCTCCAGGGAGCGGCGCACCTCCAGCACATCCCGCAGGCTCTTCTCAGATATCTTGGCCACCTCGGCGCCCTTCCTGGGGATCATAAGCACCAGGCCCTCCAGCTCCAGCTTGCGGATAGCTTCCCTGATCGGAGTCCTGCTTACGCCTAATTTTTCGGCCAGCTGAATTTCCATCAGCCTTTCCCCCGGAGCCAGCTCCCCCTTCAGTATGGCCTGCCGCAGGGTGTTGAACACCACATCCCGAAGCGGAAGATACTCGTTCATATTAACCTTGAAATTATTTTCCATTTAAAATGCCCCCTTTCCAGCATTATGCCATGTCCTGTCCATTTCTTTTCACATTAAAGAAATTGGTCAGATACACTTGTTTTGCCAGCTCCGATGCCTTGCCGAACCGCAGATCCTCATAGGCTGCCTGGGCTGCCCTTGGATTGGCAAAAAGGCCGAATACCGTCGGACCGCTTCCGCTCATCATTGCCCCCAAAGCCCCATAGTCACGCATGACCTGTTCAATCCTTGAAATGGCCGGATATCGTTCTCCGGTGACCAGCTCCAGCACATTCCCGAACCTGCCTGCCACCTCCCGCAGATTCTGGCTGCGGATAGCATCTATCATGCCGTCTATGTCAGGATGGTCCGAAGGCGCAAGCTTCATGGCGTCGAGACTCTCGTATACCACCTTGGTGGACACGCTGATTCCCGGCTTGGCTATGAGCACTTGGCACTGGGGCATGGGAGGCAGGGGCGACAGCTTCTCGCCGATTCCCTCGGACAGGGCAGTTCCCCGCATAAGGCAGTAGGGGATGTCCGCTCCCAGGGTCACGCCCCGTTCCATCAGTTCTCCGGTGGACAGGCCCAGGCCAAACATTTTATTGACTCCAAAGAGAACAGAGGCAGCGTCCGTACTTCCTCCGGCCATGCCGGCCGACACGGGAATGAACTTGCGCAGATGGATGGACAGGCCCTGGCGTATACCGAATTCCTCCATCAGCAGTCTGGCCGCTTTATGGGCAAGGTTCTGCTCATTATCCGGCAGATAAAACAGGTTGGTCTCTATCTTAATGCCCGGCTCCTGGGTAACGTACAAATCAATCCGGTCATGAAGCCCCACGGTCTGCATAATCATCCGCACCTCGTGATAGCCGTCAGCCCGCCGTCCCAGTACATCCAGAGCCAGATTAATCTTTCCATATGCTTTTAAGCGTAAATGTTTTATCATCCGCGGACTCCCCTCTATGTACATTGTTTACATTTCTGTTTTTATAATACATTATATTGTATACAATACTTTCACTCTATTTGCAAGTGGAAATTGCAGAAAAATGCGGAAAACCGGCAGAAATTTTCCGGCCGGTTTTAATAATGGTAAGAAGCAGATTATTTCCCCTTCAGATTCCGAATTGCTTCCTTCATCTCCTCATCCTCTTCTCCCAGTAAAGGGGTTGCATCTGTATGCTCCTGCTCTTCCTCCTTAGGCATGTACTTCCTGAAAATAGCAGTGAAGAAATACGAGTTTACAAAGGCAATGAGGGGCATCCCAAACAGGAATAATAACATGGCAAACTGCGGGAAATAAAACAGCCCGAAATATGTGGCTGCCGCGATTCCCAGATCAGTGGCCAGTATCCCGATAGTCTGGAACAAATGGCGCACGGACATAAAGAACGCATTGAACAGGGTCCGCTTAACCGGATTATAGAACCTGGCCTGCAGCGGAAACACATAGGTAATGATAAACAGATAAATCAAAAGCAATCCGCCGGACACCGCGGTCATAGCTGTCCTAACTGCTCCGTTTAAAGACATCTGACCTGACACAAAGAACCAGAAATCAAAGCCCAGCACGATTCCGGCCGCCAGCAGGATAAGCCATATGGCTGTTGCCTGCTTGAAGTTGCTCTTAAAAGACCGGAAAAAGGACCGTATGGTGGAATCATCCTCATCCCGTACCAGTTTTAAGGTCACATAATAGACGGCAGTGGTGGAGGCCCCGGCTGTAAACACAGGAATGGAACAGACAATCCATAAAATGTTCAGTATGATTAAGTCTCCCAGCTTTCCTATAAAACGCCACACCGGATTATCATAATTAAATATACCTTGCAACATAAGCATTCCTCTTCTTTCTGTAAATACACCTGGTGATATTCTATCATATTAAGGTGAAAATGCAAAGGGCTGCCCTGATTTCATGAAATTTTTATATTCTCCTTAAGGCCGGATGTGGTATACTTACATGAAACGGCCTGTCCGTGTAAATACAGCAGAGAGAAACGGAAGGAATGCATAAGCTATGTCCATCAGAGAAGAAGCAGAAAACGAACGGCAGAAACTGAAAAACATGTCCTGGAAAGACAGGGCCTGGTATGTGTGGGAGTATTATAAATTCCACCTCCTGGCTGTGATTCTTGTCATCGGCGTCTTAAGCACCATAGGCACCATGATATACCGCCAGACCTTTACCACCCGCCTGTCCGTGGCGATTATCAACGACCGCTCCGCAGGCGCCTCCTCCAGCGCCCTGCTGGAATCCGATCTGCGGGAATATCTGGGATGCGGCAAAAAGGACCTGATTGAAATAAACGAGGGACTGATGGTGGATTTTAATGAGGAATCCACCTCCCAGTACGGATATGCCACCCTGGCCAAAATTTCCGCCCTGGTTGCCAGCAAAAGCCTGGACGTGGTCATCGGGGACCAGTCCGCCATAGACCACTACGAGACCGTATCCGCATACCAGAACCTGGAGGAATTGCTTCCTCCTGAGCTCTATGAGCGGGTGAAGGACCATATCTACCGGGCAAAGGACGGCGAGGGAAACCTTACGCCTGTTGCCCTGTCCCTGGAAGATACGGCTTTGGGAGAAAAGACAGGCATCATCATGGATCCTCCTTATCTGGCCGTCATACAAGGCTCTCCCCATAAAGAAGCTGCCCTTCAGATGATTGAGTATCTGTTTCCATAAGACACGTCATTCCCAGGCCTTCCGCCACCTTGCGGGAGGCCTGGTTTTCTCTGCGGATCAGCGCGCAGAGCCGGACTCCCAGCACCTCATGGCTGTAATCCGCAATGGCCGCCACAGCTTCCGCGCAATATCCCCGCTGCCGGTAAGGCAGGAAAACATGGTATCCCAATTCCAGCCAGGGAACAGACTGTCCCACGGAGTCCAGACATTCCTCCATCTCCCTTTTCAGCCTGGGGTTGGACACTCCCGCCAGCCCCACCAGAACCTGGTCGTCCCTGCGTACCAGGGCCCATGTACCATACTCATAAAAGCGGTACTGGTTTCTGCAGTACAGTTCCAGTGTGTCTCTTAAACGGAATATGGCTTCCTCAGGTCCGTATTCCTCCTCCGGAATGTGACAGGCATCATCCGCGGTCAGCTCCCGTATAAACAGCCTGTCTGTTCTGCATATATTCCACGGAAGCCCCAGATGGCGGCGTATCACCAGATCCAGCAGCTCGTCCGTGGCATCCTCAAAGTCCGGTATCACATAGGGAATACCCTTTAACTCCCAGATGCCTGTCCTCTCGCTCTCAACGCCAACAACGGCCCTCCCGGCAGCTTTCGCCGCCAGAAGGGCCTCAGGTTCATCTGATATGACTGCTGTACAGGTCTTTCCGTCTAAACAGATACTACGCTCTGTTACCATATTACCGCCTCATTGTCATATTGCTGTTTCATATATATTGCTGTTTCATTCATATTGCTGTTTTATCCATATTGCTGTTTCACTGTCATATTGCCGTCTCGTTTACACAGAGCCGCTGCCCTGCCGGGGGACGCTTTCAATGACAATTCCCATCAGCACTTCTCCGGTTCCGGATAATCCACCCCAAACGTTTCCACTGTCATGGATTTGATCTTCTGCTCCTGCAGGGGACGGTCACTGTAATCAGTCTGGACATCCGCGATTTTATTCACCACATCCATGCCCTCTGTCACCTTTCCAAAGGCTGCATATGAGCCGTCCAGGTGCGGCGCTGCCTTGTGCATGATGAAGAACTGGGAACCGCCCGAATTAGGATGCATGGCTCTTGCCATGGAAAGTACGCCCTCTGTGTGCACCAGGTCATTCTTAACGCCGTTCTGTGCGAATTCTCCCTTAATGGAGTAGCCAGGGCCGCCCATGCCTGTGCCCTCAGGACAGCCGCCCTGAATCATGAAGCCATTGATAACCCTGTGAAAAATCAGTCCGTCATAATATCCTTTTTTTACAAGGCTGATAAAATTGTTCACTGTATTAGGAGCTATTTCCGGGTATAACTCCGCTTTCATTACATCTCCATTTTCCATGGTTATGGTAACTATAGGATTTGCCATTTTGTCTTTCTCCTTTTTCAATTAGAATCTTTATCCACTATAGCAAATTCTTCCGGCTTTGTCCAGCACGGCTTCACTTTATCCATCTGCTGAGGGAGTCACAAGCAGAGCTGCCTCCGAAAGCCCTCCCGCAGCCATGAAATCGCGCACCAGCTCCAGCGCATGGCAGTAGCACCGGGACAACAGACGGGCAAATTCCTCTGTATCTCCGGCCTGCAGGCGCCGGAATGCCTCATGGCTGATTTGATTCAGCTCATTGCCTGCCCTGATTCCATCCTGGTAAAAGGAATAATAATACCCCCAGCGAAGTATGCCGCTGACCTGCCGCAGTATAATCTGGTACGGTTCCAGGGGAAGATTTTCAATGATGTGGTGCATCAGGATGCTGAGGGGCACTGCATAAGGTCTGGTAAGCTCCTCCTCCATACGGCCGATTTCCTCTCTGCCGATGTATGGCACCGCCAGCAGGGCCGCCGGAGCGGATGCCAGGGCCATGAACTGGAGACCGCTGAGATACAAAAGGGTATCCTTTTTGTGAATCCTGTTCTTCATGGACTGAAACGTGGCCTGGTCATTGAACAGGGTCACCTGTGTTCCCTTTACATTGTACGTATGGCAGAAGCCCAGGCGGTTGAGCATGGATATGGACCTTCGTATGGTGGCGGTTGAGACCCCGTACTCCTGTGCCAGGACAGCCTCCGGAGGAAGAAAGGATCCATTCTTATAGATACCCAGGCCAATCCGGTCGATGAGATCCCGGGCAATCTGAATATAAAAGTGGTCATGGCCCTGCTCCGAATTCCAGGAATATCCGTTTCTCTGCTCTATATCTCCTGCCGCAATCCTGGATTCAATCCAGTCCAGATACCTCTTTATGTCATGCCCCAGGGACCGGTACATGCAGGCGAACCGTTCCCGGATTACCCGGGTATCGCCGGATGACACTGCCTCGGCCATCCACATGGGGTCATCATATTCCCCGCAGCAGAATGAAAATGGCGGCGTATACTCCGGCTCCAGAAAAAAGGGAATCCTGGATCCAATCTCAAGACTGGTAAATATATCCCTGAACAGCAGATTGTGGGACGCATCCAGCAGATGATAGAGCGCATTGGATGAGGACTTCCATCTGACACGTACTGCCTTCCTTCTGTCCTTTTTCAGCTGTTTGAAATGGTCCATGGCAGTTTCCACCCCGCATACCCGGACAGATAATGCAAACATTCCGGGCATCAGCTGCTCCATCGTCTTATATACCGCCAGAATCGAATCCTTTCTCTGAAGCACTGCCAGTATATCTGGAACAAGGTCCCCTTCCCCTGTTTTTCTGTATACTATGACAGCGGGCCTGCGTTCCTCTGTCCGTATCATCCCCTGCTCCCTTAAATCCGAAAGCACATCCCTAACCGTACGGATTCCCACATGGTAGGTCTCGCACAGCTGGTTCATGGACGGCAGTGCTTCTCCATATTTATAATACCCGGTCTGAATCTGTTCCTTCAGATTTTCATACAGGTAATCGTGCAGCGTCTTTTTTCTTTCCATCGCACCCCCTCCCGGACACCCGGCATGTTCTGTCTGTTTCTGCTCCTTATAACTGTATTATACCACGGTTTAATTTCTATACTATATGTATATGTACACAAATATTTCGTTGATTTATCATATACAGTCACTTAAAATAAAATTGTCAAAATTTATTAATGCCATACATTGGTATAAATATGATATAAATATGGAGTTAACTTGGAAATGAAAAAAACAAAAGATTCTATATCGGATGATTATGAGAAGCCAATATTCAGACGCGGATGGTATATAGGATTCCTGTCCCTGGTCCTGGTCTCAGTTTTTGCCCTTTCCATCCTGAATGCAGCCAAGCTTCAAATCGAGTTGGACCGCTCTACACAGGACTACTTAACGGATGTGACCTCCCAGTTGTCCCGGGATATCCGGGATGCCATCAATAACAGAATAACCAGTCTGGTCATGACCGCTGACAGCTTTTCACAGTTTACACAAAACCAGGATACAGATACAATGTCAGGCTTTCTGAACCGCACAGCCCAGATTCTGGAATTTAACCCTCTGATTTTCTTTAACAGGGAGGGATTTTCTGTTTCCTCACATACAGACAACAGTGAAACTCCTGCATCCCCGGAGGACTTTCTTAAGCTTCCCAGTGTCCGGGCCTCCTTCCAGGGCAGCATACAGGCCAGCTATATAGGAGGCAAAAGCATTTTTTATTCCGTCCCTGTCTACCGGGACAGCGGAGTGGACGGGGTTCTGGTGGGCGTTCGTAGCAAGGAAAACATGCAGTCCCTCATTTCATCCAAAAGCTTCAGCGGTCAGATGCTGAGCTGCATCGTGGACAGTCAGGGGCAGGTAATCATATCTCCTACTGACCTAAAACCCTTTCTCCAGCTGGAGGATATCTTTAAAGGCGAGGAAAACGAAAAGGTAATTACAGACATACAGAAGATGCAGCGGGATATGAACGAAAACCGCAGCGGTGTCCTGAAATTTACTGCTGTCACCAAAGAAGAACTGCTCCTCTCCTATAATGCCCTGAACATAAACGATTGGTTTCTTCTTACCATCATTCCTGCAGATATCATAAGCAGCGGGCCAAACCAATACATCCTTCAGTCCTTCGTCATCATAGGAGCCACCATACTTATATTCTCCCTCTTTTTATTTGCAGTATTCCGGTTCTATAACGCCCACAAAAGGCAGCTGGAGCTGATTGCATACAGGGATCCCCTTACAGGCGGGCTCAACAACGCGGCTTTCCAGGCCAGATACAGGGAGCTGTCAAAGAACATGACACCCTGCACCTATTCCATTGTGCTGCTGAATGTCCGGGGATTTAAGATGGTCAACGAACAGTTCGGCATCCGGACGGGCAATCAGATTCTCTCTTATATATATAGGGTGCTGAGACAGCATCTGCATGAGAACCAGGATGAATTTGCCGCCAGAGGTGAATCAGACCATTTCTTCCTCTGTCTGAAGGAGCACAGCCCTGATGCCCTCCAATACCGGCTGAATGATATGATTCATAATATCAACACATTTTATAATACGGATCTTCCCGCCCTGTCCCTGTCCTTCAAGCAGGGAGCTTGTCTTGCAGATGACCCGGACCAGGAGATTACCCTGCTCCAGGACCATGCCAGGATCGCGCTGCAAAGCTGCGGGACCGATATACGCCACAGCTGCTGCTTTTATGACGAAAGCCTGATTCAAAGCCTGAAAATGGAGCAGGAGTTAAACGCACTTTTTGAGGACTCCGTTGAAAACCGGCATTTCCAGATTTACCTGCAACCCAAAATCGGTCTCAGAAGCAGCCGGCTGGAAGGAGCCGAGGCATTGGTGCGCTGGAACCATCCCCAAAAAGGAATCATCTTTCCTTCTGATTTCATTCCGTTGTTCGAGAACAATGGGAAAATATGCCGGCTGGACCTCTATGTATTCACAGAGGTATGTGCCGCCATAGACCGCTGGAGGCAGGAAGGGCTGCCGTTGGTACCGGTCTCTGTCAACCTGTCCCGCCAGCATTTCAGGGATCCCAATTTCCTGGATACCTTTGGGAGAATCGCATCCAGCTTTAAAATACCTGACAAAATCCTGGAATTCGAGCTGACGGAGTCCATTTTCTTTGACAACCAGCAGATTAAGACAGTCAGAAAAACCATTCAGGAGATGCATCGCATGGGCTTTCTGTGCTCCCTGGACGATTTCGGGTCTGGTTTTTCCTCCCTGGGACTTCTGAAGGAGTTTGATGTGGACACGCTGAAACTGGACCGCTCCTTTTTCCTCAATATGTCCGGTCAGAAAGCAAAGGATGTGATTTCATGCCTGATTGATCTGTCCAGGCATTTGAAGGTAAAGACTGTGGCCGAAGGCATCGAATCCATGGAACAGGTTGAGTTACTTGGCAGCATGGGCTGCGACATGATACAGGGATATGTTTTTTCCGCCCCCATACCTGTAAATGAGTTTGAGAAGCGCTATCTCCGGGACCAGCCATAGATTCCCCGTAGCGCTGCAGGTTCAACTGTTTATGGTTCCTGCCTGCCCGCCGCCCGCAAAAGGGAGTAAGACCACCCTGCCCATTCACACTTCGTTCATATTTCATTCAAAAACCTTTTACACAAACAACATTATTTCTTCATGTTTAAGCTATATACTTTAACCATAGCAAACAACAAGAGTTGCTACACAAAAACGCTTACAAGATTTTTTTCATAATACTCGAGCTGATAAGAATTTATCAGCTCTCCTCCCTTTTAAAATACTTTTTTCCAGAAGGCGTATCATCCCCGGGATGGTGCGTTTTTTCGTTTACCTCTTTTCTCCGTCTCCGGGGCAGGGTTGATTCCTGCCCCTATTTTTCTTTGAACCAGGATGTCTGCCATCCCATTACTTCCGCCTTCTTAAAAATCCCTCCGGCAAAGTCACCTCCCTGGACAAAAACAGCAGGGCTGTCAAATTGGGGAAGGCCATGAGTCCGTTCCATATATCCGACAGCAGCCAGACCAGTCCCAGCCTGGCCTCGCTTCCTAAAAATACAGCCGCAATAAACAAAAACGGATATACCTTGGACGCAAACATATTCTGCGCATTTTCCCCGAACCCGCATCCTCCGATGAAATAGGCCGCAGCCTGCCTGCCCAGATAAAACCAGGCCATGATCGTGGCAAAGGCAAATACTACCATGGAGCCGCTGACCAGATATTCCCCCACAATCCCCAGACGTCTGCTGAAACACCAGGCCGCAAGGGCTGCTCCCTCATAAGGTATTGTCTCAGGGCTGGAACCGGTCATGCACAGGATTACCAGAGCTGTAAGGGTGCACAGGACCACGGTGTCAAAAAACACCTCAAACATGGCCCACATCCCCTGTTCATGAGGCGTTGTACCCTCTGTGGGTCCGTGGAGCACGGCCAGCGTGCCAAGTCCGGCCTCGTTGGAGAATACCCCCCGCGAGATGCCGTAACGCACGCTGCGGCTGATTACGTATCCCGCGGTCCCTCCTGCTGCGGCTTCAGGACGGAAAGCGGAACACACCATGGATGCCAGTGCTCCGGGTATCTGTTCCAGACAGGAAAGAATCACAATCATGGAAAATGCGATGTAGATTCCGGACGCCGCAGGCACCAGCTTTTCAGCCACATTTCCGATTCTGCGGATTCCTCCCCATGTGACCAGCACCAGAAGGCCGGTAAATATCAGTCCGCCGGCCAGGGTTGGCACATGCCAGGTGTATTCCATGGTGCTGATGGCCGAGTTGGCCTGGACCATACTGCCCATTCCAAGGGAGCTCATCAGGCACAGAAAGCTGTACAGCACTCCCATTCCCCTGAGTCCCAGTCCCCTTTCCATGTATATAAAGGGACCGCATATGTAATGTCCATCCTTATCCCTGTACCGGTACCTGATTCCCAGCATGGTTTCCGCATAAGCGGTTATCATGCCGATCAGGGCCGATACCCACATCCAGAACAGGGCGCCTGGTCCTCCCGCTGTCAGCGCGGTTGCCACCCCTGCTATATTGCCTGTGCCCACAGTAGCGGCCAGCGCGGTGCAGACCGACTGGAACTGGCTGATTCCCTTTCCTTTTCCGGTCCCGTCCTCCTTCCTGGACGCTTCTCCCGATATAAGCCGTCCTGCTGTACGGCTCCACCAGAATAAAAACCCCCTGATTTGGAAAAAATGACATTTCAGGGTAAAGAATATACCCACCCCAAGGAATATGACAAGGGTCCACGGCCCCCACACCATCTGGTGGACCTGCTCTAATACATTCATCATCTGAGCTCAACCTGCCCTGTTTACTTCTTATAAATGTCTTATTCCAAAGTTCCCCTGACTATGACCGCTGGAAGGAATTTTCTTTTGTTTGCGGCTCGCATTTCATAGTTGTTTATGATAGAATATGTAGTAGGAATAGCTACAAGAATCCAATAGAAAAGAGGTATGCCGATGCCAGGTTTTACAACACACTATGTCTTGGGCATGAAAGCATACAATGATATGCCTCAGAACAATCTGAAGTTTATCATTGCCAAGTATCGGTGGCTCTATCAGCTGGGTCTCCAGGGACCGGACATGTTTTTCTATAATCTGCCCATCCTGCGCCATCGAGACCACCGCAATGTAGGTTCCTATATGCATGAACACCATGTCAATTACTTTTTCCGTTGCTGTTTCATGCAGCTTTCCCGAATCGGCTCCAGGCAGCAGCGTGAAGAAGGCCTGGCCTACATGTGCGGTTTTATCTGCCATTATATCGGTGACTCCATATGCCACCCCTATGTATACGGACGCATTGAATACGATGTAAATCACCCGGGTTCCTATTACCACGGACTCCACGCCAAACTGGAGAATGACATCGACGCCCTTCTCCTCCAGAAGTACAAGAGGAAAAAGCCATCCCAGTTCAACCAGGCAGCAACCATCTGTCTGAACGGAATGGAAACCCAGTTTATTTCCCAGTTTCTGTCAGACTGCATCAACGAAGCCTTCTATCCGCTGAGCTATAAAAACCGGTACCAGGTTACGGCTCCCATGATACACCGCTCCATTCTGGCTCTCCGTTTTGGGTGCAGAACGCTGTCAGACCCTAACAGCAGAAAAAAGGACAGGATTGCATTTTTTGAATCCCTGTTCCTTAAGAACCCTGTGGCCTCCAGCAAGCTGGTTACGGATACAGTGGAGAACCCTGCCTGGAGCCTGAATCTGCACCATGAGACATGGTGTAATCCGTGGGATAAGAGCATTGCTTCCAAGTCCTCCTTCCCGGACCTGTTCCGACAGTCCCTGGGGAAGCTGAGCACTATCTTCTACATGATTAACTCCATGCTGGATACAGGACAGCCCTTAAAACTGAGCGCTCTTGAGAACCTGTTGTCCGAGCTGGGGAATTATTCCTACCACAGCGGACTTCCCTGTGCAGATGACTGAGTGCAGCAAAACAGCTGTCTGAAAATCAAAAAGCCGCGGCTCCTTTTCCTGATGACTCAGGAAAATGGACCGCGGCTTTTTGCTGCCGGTAATTTCGTTATTTTATGCTTTATTCATTGCCCGCTTTATTCGATCACCTGATCGCCGTCCTTGATGCAGTAATTTGCATTGACGCCAAGGCGGACCATCCAGTTCTTTGTCTCCTGGGTGAGCCAGATGCCGCTTCCGGATCCGCCGCCGTTGTCATTATCCCACAGCCACTGGGGGGTGGGCCAGAGGGCAACGCTGGGTCTTAATGCCTTGTAGACCTCATAGCCTACGCCGTTCTGTCCGTGATGGGCCACCTGGACGATATCACACTTAAGAGCACTCAGATCATGGTCGGCCATCAGCTGCTCGCCGCCTGATTTGGCCAAATCCCCCAGGAACACGGTGTTTGTCCCATTCAGGGATACCATATAGGCCACGCTGCTGTTATTGACAAAATCATTGTTCATCTTATATGCCTGATTCAACACCTGAATCCTGGCAGGGCCTGCCTGGATAACCTGTCCCGACACAATATCACCGTGAAGGATATTCTGAGGCACCAGACCAAAGGCTCCCTTAATGTAGGCCACCATCTTGGCAACCTCAGGGTCTTTCTCAGCATACCAGCTGTCCTCTGCAAAGGAATAGTAGATGCCGTCAATGGTAATCTCTCCGTTATGCTTGTACAGAATGTCCGCCAAAGCTCCCACATGGTCTGAATCAGGGTGGGTCAAAAGCCATGCCTGGACATGACCGCCCTTCTGCTTAATCTGGTTCAGAAGATAATCCGTGTTATTGGTCCAGCCACCGTCCACTACGATGAGACCGCCCTCTCCTGTCTCAATAATAACCGACAGAAGCTGGGCTGCCGTGTCGTGGTTGGCCAGCATGGTAAGACGGCCGGCCCCGAACAGGGAAGTGGAATCTGTCTTGGGAGTGGTGACTTCCCCAAACGCAGCAATCTGGGCCTTTGCCTGAATGACCGGCTGGCTGGCAGCCGCTGCCTGGGATGACTGGGCTGTCTCCCCTTCATCCCTGATGATAATTTTGTCCGGGGAAGACAGCATCTGTCCCTGGGCCTTTAACGGCTGGGAGTTGGTCATGGCCAAGCTGTCCAGGTTCCCTCCGGTCATTGTCAGTGTCATGATGGCCAGCAGCCCGGCGGCGGCCTGTTTCCAGTATCTGTCAATCCTCATCCCAATATCTCCTTAATCATCTCTTTACTGAATCTGAGCCGTCAGCTCCCTCTGTTCCCCTGCCTTCATAACGTCGTTTACAAGGTATGCGCTTTCATCCCCCTCTTTGTCGTAAGGGAACACCTGCACAAGCACGTCATGCTCGTCAAAGTAACTGCCGTAGTAAGTACTGTCCGTATCCTCCGGGTCTGGCGCTTCATAATAGAAATTCTGCTCCGCAATGTAGGTGCCCACTGCCTTCAGTACTTCCTGGCCATAAACCACTGCAATTTCCCCTGTGGTCTTATGAGATACGGGAAGCAGGACAACGACCCTGTTGCTGCCCGCGTCATACTTGGCATCCAGATCCATCACATAATCAGCAAACACCCCGTAAGGCTCCAGGAACTGATCCCTGAGGTCTTCCCTTACCTCCTGCCAGTCGATGTTAATATTTTTATCAACCTCCAGGTCAGGCTGTCCGTCCCCCTGAACCACACCGTTGCTGGGAGAAACGATGTTGCTCTGGGTACAACCGCAAAGCAGGGCTGCTGAAGCTAATAATATCAATGATAACTTCTTTAATCTTCTCATGATATGGTAATCCTCCTTTTTGTCAACGTTACTATTATAGCTAAGATTACAATAATTTAACAGTCCTTTTTTCTTACAAAATTATTGATGTTTTTACAAGTTCCTCTTGATTTTTCCAGGAACTGATGATAATATGTTCAATATGATTAATTTTAACTATTTTTTGAACACCCAGGAGGATACAGCCATGAAACAAGATAAAAACAGCAGCATAGATACTCCATTAAAGAACAGGCTGGACTGGGTCACAACCATCATTCCCTTTGTGACCATACTGGCCCTCTGTTCCCTGTTCATGATATTCCCGGACGCCTCATCCCAGGTGCTTGGGTCTGTGCGTTTTTTCCTGGGAGACCAGTTTGGAAGCTATTATCTGCTCCTTGGACTGGGCGCCTTAATCTGCTCCCTGTACATGGCATTTTCCCGCTATGGCAGAATAAAGCTTGGGAATCTTGAGAGGCCGCAGTACTCCTCCTTTCAGTGGGGTTCCATGATGTTTACGGCGGGCTTGGCAGCCGACATACTTTTCTACTCCCTGTGCGAGTGGATGCTATACGCAGGCGAGCCCCATATCACGGACATGGGGGCCATGCAGGACTGGGCATCCACCTATCCCCTGTTTCACTGGGGTCCTATTCCATGGAGCTTTTACATCATTCTGGCTGTCTCCTTCGGCTTCATGCTCCATGTGCGCAAGCGGAACAAACAAAAGTACTCCGAGGCATGCCGGCCGCTTCTGGGCAAACGTGTGGACGGTATTTTCGGTAAACTCATTGACCTGACAGCTGTATTTGCCCTTCTGGCCGGCACTGCCACTACATTCTCTCTGGCAACGCCCCTTCTCTCCATGGCCTTAAGCCGTGTGCTGGGCATACCTGAAAATAATTTCCTGACCATCGGAATCCTGGTCATCATCTGCGTGGTGTATACCATGGCCGTATACTTCGGCATGCAGGGCATTGCAAAACTGGCTGCCTCCTGCGTGTACCTGTTCTTCGGACTGCTGGCCTATTTCCTTTTGTGCGGGGGCGAGACCCGCTATATCATCGAGACAGGCATCACCGCTGTGGGGAACATGGTACAGAACTTCGTGGGCATGGCCACCTGGACCGATGCCATGCGCACCTCCTCCTTTCCCCAGAACTGGACTATCTTTTACTGGGCCTACTGGATGGTATGGTGTGTTGCCACCCCATTCTTCATCGGCACCATCAGTAAGGGAAGGACCATCCGACAGACTGTGCTGGGAGGTTATTTCTTCGGGCTCTCAGGTACCTTTACATCCTTTATCATCCTGGGCAATTACGGACTGGGACTGCAGATGCACGGAAAACTGGACCTGATGGGCGTCTATGCCAAAACCGGTGACCTGTATCAGGCCATCATCTCCATATTTGAGACAATGCCTGCGGCCAAGGCCGGGCTGGTTCTCCTGGCCATTACCATGATTGCCTTTTATGCCACTTCCTTCGACGCCCTGACCATGGTGGCCAGCTCATACTCCTATAAGTCCCTGGGCGCTGAGGAAGAGCCTCACAAGCAGGTAAAACTGTTCTGGGCCATACTGCTGATGCTGCTGCCCATAGCCCTGATTTTCGCGGAGAACTCCATGGCCAACCTGCAGACGGTGTCCATCATAGCAGCTTTTCCAATTGGTTTTATTATTGTAATGATTGTATGGAGCTTTTTCAAAGACGCCGGGCACTACCTGGACAAAGAGAATTCCGGAACCCGGAATATGGAATGATGTAATTGAATGGTATAACTGGATGGTATAATTAAATCGTTGCAAACATCATAAAATCAATAAACGAGGACCGGTCTCCCTGTCCTCGTTTAATTTTGTACACACATAGTTATGTACGCTCCTTATCCTTCATTATCCTCCCACAGAATCTTCTGAATCCTGTCCTCGGCCTCCAGCTCGTCACTTCCCTTAAAGTAAAAAGTCAGAAAACCTGTCATTCTAAGATTCTTTACTTCGTCGTATTGCTTGACATTTGCTGTATACTTATCGCTGGTGACAAAAATATCGCAGTCAAATTGATTTGCCGTCTGAATCAAATAAGAAATAGGGATTGGCCTAAAGACTCTTTCCCTGCTGTCAACTTGTTTCGTTAACATAGAATCACCTCAATTCAAAACAAAACCGACTACTGGTTACCACCCTCCTCTGAATAATTATACATGCCCCTATGTACTTAGAATAACATTTTTTTCCACTAAATTCAAGAGATTGACGCATTAAATTTATATAGTTTTTGTAAATTTTAAACTAAAAGTCAGAGAAAAACCCTATTTTCACCGGCGTTTTGTTGCAGATGTAACAAAGCTGGTAAAAATAGGGTTTTACTGTAATTTACATTTAACCGGCGCTAACGCTGACGCCTTTTACTGCCCATTGATAATTGCGCAGTGCCTGCTGAAGATTCAGGTCAGCACACTTAAATCCGGACTGGGCCTGGAGATAGGCCAGCTCCTGCTGCATGAACTGAATCTGGCTCAGCGTTCCATTCTGCCTCTGAATCTGCGCTGCATTCCATGTGAGCTGGGCGCTCTGGTAAGCAGTGGAAGCTGAATCATAGGCCGCCTTTTTCTCCAGTATGGTGTCATACAATGTCTGCATATCAGAACGGAGCTGGTCCTCTGAATAGTCCACGGTACGCATCTTGTTGGCCTTCTGCGTCATTTCTTTGGTGGTTCGGACCTGGAAATCGCTCATCCCTGCCCCGGAACCGCTTCTCATGCTGATCAGGCTGTAATTGTTGTTCACCGCGGTTTCCTTGTCAGTTGCCAAATCCAGGGTTCCGATAAGTGATGGGTCGGCTGCGGGAACCGGGCCAATGACAGTATCCGCGCCTTTCTCCCATCCGGTGTAATAGCAGAGGGTCTTATATATCTGGTCAATTCCCGCATCTATACTCTCCAGCTGGGATTTTGCCGAGGACAGCTGGGCTGCGGCCGAAAGCACGTCTGCATCCACCGCAAGCCCCTGGGCCTGCATGGTCTGCTGTATGGCCTGGGCTGTCTGGGCTATCTCCAATGCCTTGGCCACCACAGTCCTCTGTGCCAGGTAATACTCATACTGGTTCATCAGAGTCTCTGCCCCGGACACAATCATGTTCACCTGGCGGTCCACACTCCGGCTGGACTTGCTGCGCTCAATGGAACGATCCATGGACCCTGCGCTGGAACGCAGCATCCTGGCTCCTCCCACCACCTGCATGACCGCAGGATTACCGCTGCCCAGAACATCTGCCAGCTGGTCTGCCTGGGACATATAATCATCAGCCACCACTCGCATGGCCGTTGCAATGCTTCCCTGGTCCTCTTCCATGGTATCAATCATGGAGTATGCGCTTTTTATGGGGGCATAGCAGTTCTTAATAAGATCTGTCAATTCATCGTACTCCATGTGACTGTCCTGGAGCCGGGCCATGGCTTCTGTGTACGTATCACCCGGCACCACTCCCGGCTCGTCTGCCAGCGCAGCGCCTGTACCGCCCACCGCCATCACAGCTGCCAGCGACAAAGCCATGAAGCCTTTTCGTCTGTTTATATTCATCTGTTCAACCTCCTTACCTTTCTTCAACCGGCCTAATTGGAGGTTGTGAGACCTTTTACATTCCAATCATAGGCTTCCATGGCCAGCAGAAGCTGAAGCTTATCTGTCTCCACACTGTTCTTGGCGGATATATAGCTGTTAAGCACATTCTGGTATTCCAGCTCTGTAATTTCGCCTACCGCTCTCTTGGCCGTTGCCGTGTTCAGGTTAACGGAGGCAACATCCAGGGCCATCACGGCCGCGTTCAGGGAATCACGGCCCGTAAGCACTGCATTGTACTGGTTTCTAAGGGATTTGGCCGCCTTATCCTTTGCATCCTGGATCTGGGCCTGATTGGAGTCAATCAGGTACTGGCTGGTCAGGTTGCCGGCCTTCTTCTCAAAATATTTCACATCATAATTATTCGCAATGGCCGTCTCCATATCAGCATCCGGATTCATAGACGCAATACGGTTCAGATCCGGCTCCGGCACATCCCTAATCTCAGGCTGTCCGTCCACTGCCCATCCTAACATCAGGCAGAGACTCCTGTGGACATTGTCAGCTGATTTCTGCGCAGACAGAATGGCCGTATCCTGGTCCTGTACGCTCTTTAATGCGCTCAGCACATCCGCCTGGGTTGCCATGCCGGCTGCCTGGCGGGCTACGGTTGCTTCATACTGGGCCTGCAGCAGATTCCTGGCGCTCTGAAGATTTTCCAGATTGTACCGCGACTGCTCATAGGTCACCATCAGCTGCTGGGCCTGATACACAAGTCCTGCCTCTGTCTGGTCATACTGAATCTTCTCCATGTCCGCGTCCTGATAGTTATTGTCGGCCTGCTGCTGGAGCACGCCCACCTGAAACCTGGCTGTGGCCCATGCCACGTCATCATCGCTGTCTGCATTATTCCAGATGGCATCAATATCATCCATATAATCATCGTAGGCCGCATTTAGGTCCTTGCCCTTCTGATCCTTATAGGTAGACCGGTTGCTGCGGACCGTGGGGTTGTACTCATGCACCAGGTCCTTTAACTCCCCGAATTCCAGCACATTATCCCTGAGGGATGCCCATTTGTCCTCGCTGTATGCGAATTCAGGACTTATATCCTTGTTGATATCAGGTGCAGGCGGCTCCGCAACCGTATGGGCGTCATCCGGCTTGCTTACATTGGGCCTTTTCCCGCTGGCCGCAAACGAGGTCAGTGGCATTGTCCCGGCCATGGTAATGGCTGCCAGGACAGCCGCTGCCCTGTATCCGTATTTCCTGTTCCTTAAATTCTTCATCTCTAATCTCCTCTTTTCTGTGTTTCCTTATCACGTCAGTTTCCGGTGTTCCGGCAGACACCGTATTCCAATATAAGCATTTCCTTCTTGGTCACTTCCAGAAGTTTTTCCCGGTCCACCACATTCTTATAATACAGCGTTACAGCCCTGATGATAATAAGCATGGCCATGTCCACCAGATACGACAGGGTCTCTTCATCAATGGGATAACGTTCCCTGTCAATCCCTTCATAAAGCTTATGAACGAACTCGCCATAGGACTCATCCTGAAGCAAAAAGCCCTTGATTCCAAATAAATGGTTCTGGTCCACCACACTTAAATCCGACAGCATGTTCCTGTACATCTTATAGCCCAGACCGCCATGGTCCTCTTCCACCACTGCCTCCAGAAGCATAAGGGCTGTTCCAAAGGGATTACCCCCCTGTTCCTTCAGGGTTCTGAAGATCCTCTCCTGGCAGTTATCTCTGAAGCCTCTGAGCATATACCGCATCAGGTCGTCCTTATCTTCAAAATATGTATAAAAACTCCCTCTGGATATGTCTGCCTCCTTGATAATCTGGTTGATGGATGCAGACGAATAAGGAACCCTTGAGAATTCGTGGACCGCTGCCTCCAGTATTGCCTGCTTCTTCTCTTCCTTTAGTTTCAAAAACCGTTGTGTAGGCATGAATCCAGCCTCCTAGCCCTCTTTTGTAAGATACAATCATATTCCTCTTGGTGACATAATGTCATTTGTGACAATATGTCACGAACCCAATTATAAACACATATGCCATGGATTGTCAAGAAAGGAAGAATTAAATTTCCATAAACAGAAAGTGCCGGATTTCTCCCCGCCCTATATCTTCATATATTGTACCTCTAAAAACTCCACTGCGTTCAAAAGGAGACCACCCGTTTTCACGGGCAGTCTCCTCTCTGATACGAAAATAGGTTTCCTGTTAAAATTTATCCTTCCACTGGGCAATGTTATCCTTGTCAAAACGCAGCGGCTCTCCTAAAAGCACCTGGGTTCCTCCGTCATAGTATTCCTCGATGGTGAATTTTCCCAAGTCGCCGGCATCCACAATATCCCCAACCTTGCCGGTTGCAGCTCCTGTAACCAGTGCATGGGCAGAATATGCTCCTAACGCTCCCTGGTCCAGCGGATTCCACAGATAGGCGTCATAACAGATTCCATTTTCAATATAAGGCGCCATCTCAGAGGGCAGGCCGACTCCGGTTACCTTGCAGTCAGAACCCTGGTCCTGGATCACCTTGGCTGCTGCCAATATGCCTACCGTTGTAGGGGAAATGATTGCTTTGAGGTCCGGATTGTTCTGAAGCATGGCCTGGGCCTCGCTTGTGGACTTGTCAGGCAGGTCATCGCCATAAGCTATATCCAGCACTTCAATGTTCTTATAGTCCTCTGGATGTTCCTCAACCTCCAGAAGCATTGCTTTACACCAGTCGGCATGAAGCTGGGATTCAGGATTTGCAGAAAGTATGCCTATCTTTCCTGAGCTGCCAGGTCCTCCGCAGATTGCCAGAGCCGACTGCATCTGGGCCCTTCCCACCTCGTCAATGCTGCACTGCTCCACATGTACCTGACGGCTGTCAGGGTTCACTGCCGTATCCACGGAATTTACTGCTATTCCCTGGGACATTGCCTGCTGTAGAATAGGCTGCAGGGCGTTAAAATCAGCGCCAATTACCGTTATGGCATCCACATTCTGGGCAATAAGCTGGGTAATGATCTCAATTTCTTTTTCTGCTGTGGGCTGGTCAGCTCCACGGTAAACAGCTTCCACGCCAAGTTTGTCACAGGCTGCCTTGTATCCGTCAAACATCAAAAGGAATATGGGGTCTGCTGCTGTCTTAGATACAAATGCATATACCTTTTTCTCTCCGTCCTCAGGCTGTGTGCCTGCTTCCTGTGCCGCAGTTGCTGCTGCATCCTCTCCAGCCTTGGCAGCCTCTGTAACAGCCGCTGTCTCTTTGCTTTCCTCCTTCTGTCCCGTGCTGCATCCGGTCAGACTCCCCAGTACCATAGCTGCCGCAAGCATAAGTGATAATGTGCGTTTCTTCATAATCTTTTTCCTCCTTTAGTATTTTTGTTTGTTATGTATGACACGTTGTCTAATCCACCTGCCTGAGGCAGATTCAGAAATCACTTCCTTTAGATTAGGAATCGCAACCGCTACTACCAGCAGCGCTCCAATAATAATCATGAGAATCTGCGATGAAACATTTACAATTCCAAGTCCATACCGCAGGAATCCGATTGAAAACACTCCCAGAACAGCGCCCAGAACCTTTCCCTTTCCTCCTGCAGTGCTGACTCCGCCCAGGATTGCCATTGCTATGACTTCCATCTCGTATCCTTTTGCAATACTGGCCCTGGCGCTTCCCAGCTTTGAGATAAGGAAAAGCCCTGCAAATCCTGCGCATAATCCGCTGAGGGTAAAAACCAGTACCTTAATCTGATTGGTCTTTATACCGGAAAACCGGCTGGCTTTGGCATTGCTTCCAATAGCATACAGGGAACGTCCGAATTTTGTCCTGTGAATCACAAATGCAAATATCAATGTCTCCACAAAGAATACAATCAGAATCAGGGGAATTCCCGCCACCTTGCTCCATGCCAAAAATGACATTTTGGAGGAAATGGATGTAATGGGCTTATCCTCCAGAATCATATAGGCAATCCCCCGAAACAGTATTTGATTGCCCAGCGTGACAATGGTGGAGTTTAAATCTGGAAATGCCACCAGCAGAATGCCGTTAAAGAAGCCGCAGGCGGCCCCCACCAGCAGTCCCACCATCATGGCCGGAACAATGGGCAGCCCTGCCTCGAACGCAACACCCGTACAGCATCCTGAAAGACACATAATAGATGCTATGGAAATATCTATCTCTCCCAAAAGAAGTACCATCATGGTGGTAAATACCATAAGCGCCTTATCCATGAACACCACCATATTGTTCATCATATTGTTAAAGTTCAGATAATTACTGGACAGGTTGATGTTAATAATATTTATGATAATGAATATTACAAATATCATTGTTTCCCATTGGAATAAAACGGATTTTAAGGAATGGGATCTTGTCTTTGCTGTTCCTTCCATAATTAATCCCTCCCCTGCAATGCCTTCTTGTCCATATGCTGCTGTGTAATGGAGTTGATTACAACAGAGGCAATAATGACAAACCCTTTGATACCCATTTGCCAGAATGAAGAAACCTGTATCAACGGCAGAATATTATTCAGTGTTCCAAAAAGCAGTACTCCCAATACCACGCCGCCCACTTTTCCAGAACCTCCGGTAATAAATACCCCTCCCAACACCACAGATGCAATTACGTTTAATTCATAGCTGCTGCAGGACTCTCCCTGAGCGTTGCCGAACTTGCATATCCACAGCATTCCTGCCAGGCCCGCTATCATACCGTTAATCACATAGGCCAGAAATTTAGTCCTTACCGGATTAATGCCGCTTATCTTGGCAGAAAGCTCATTGTTTCCAACTGCATACATATATCTTCCATTCCTGAAATACTGCAGGAATATGTATCCCATAACTGTTATAAGGATTGCGATAAATACAAGATTGTTGATTCCAAAAACCTTACCCGTAGATATACTCATGAATTCCTGGGTCATGTCTCCCTGTCCTACCCAGGCTCCTTTGCTGAACACATATACCAGGCCTCTCAGCATGTCACATACCCCCAGAGTACCTATCAGCGGAAAGATTCGCAGTTTCGCCACAATAAAACCATTCAGCAGCCCGGCCAATAGACCAATACCCAATGCGATCAATACGATTACTATAATAGGTGTCTCCCTGTGATCCCTTAAGGTCAGAGCACATATCATCCCTGCAAGACCCATGGTAGAACCCAGAGACAAATCTATACATCCTGTCAGTATGACCATCATCATACCAACGGATACCATCATAAGAATGGCAGTTTCCCGCAGCAGGTCATTTAAGTTGGAGCTGGACAAAAAACGTCCTCCTGTCCTTACCTGCACCAGGACCGCAATGACAATAAGGATTGCAAAAAGCGTAAGTTCCCTTATGTTGTGAGACACAAAGCGTTTTAAATCAAAGTCTTTTGAAATGCTTTTCATCCATCTCACGCTCCCTCTTTCAAATCTTCATCTTTGACGGTCATAGCTGCCGCCAGTATCTCCTCCTGAGTCACATGAAATGCATCAAAAATTGCCGCCAGATGCCCCTCATGCATGACACCAATTCTATCTGCCATAGACATGACCTCAGGCATCTCGGAAGAAACCAATATAATTGCATATCCCTGGGCAGCCAGGTCAGACATAATAGAGTAAATCTGGGCCTTTGCACCTACATCCACGCCCTTTGTCGGCTCATCCAACAGCAGAATATTCACATCCGAGTTCAGAAGCTTCGCAAATACCACCTTCTGCTGATTTCCTCCTGACAGTGAATCCGCTCTGGAAAATATACTCTTGGCCTTGATCTGAAGCTTCTCACATAGCTCCCTCCCCGCCTGCCGTTCCCTTCCCGTATCAATACCAATCAGGCGGTTATATTTATCCAGCGTGGACAAGGTCATGTTCCTGTACAGCTCCCATGAGAGAATCAGTCCCTGCTGCTGCCTGTCCTCCGGCAGATACCCAACCCCCTTCTTCAATGCCTGGGACGGATGAGTAAAGCTGCATTCCTCCCCGTTTACAAGTATCGTTCCTGAATCCGGCTTTAAAAGACCGCATATTCCCTGACACACCTCAGAACGTCCCGCCCCAACCAGACCTGTAAGACCGAATATCTCGCCCTTCTTTACATCAAAGCTGATGTCCTTAAAGTATCCTTTTTTTGTAAGTCCTTTTACTTCAAGGGCTGTTTCCCCAATGGGAACCGCCTGCTTGGGATACAGCTGGGTAACCTCGCGTCCAACCATGGCCGATATAAGCTCATCCTTAGAAATCTTATCCACATCCCATGTACCTATATATCTGGCGTCCCTGAATACAGTAACCCGGTCTGCCAGCCTGTACATATCCTCCATCCTGTGGGAAATAAATATGATGGAAGTTCCCTCGGCTTTTAACTTCTCCGTTATGCGGTAGAGCTCCTCACATTCCCGCTTGGACAGGGCGGCGGTTGGCTCGTCCATAATGACAATCCGGGCTTTAGAGGAAACTGCCTTTGAAATCTCCACAATCTGCTGCTCCGCCACACTTAGATTTACCATCCTTGTCCTGGGATTGATGTCGCATCCCAGACTCATCAGAAGCTCCTTTGCCCTGCCATGCATCTCATTCCATTTAATAGACCCCGCCCTTGTCAGCGACTCATGACCGATAAATATATTTTCTGTCACGCTCAGATATGGATACACCGTACTGTGCTGATAAATAGCCGCTATACTGTTGGCTGCCGAATCATTGGTGTTTTTAAATACCACCTTCCTGCCGTTAATCAGGATATCCCCCTCTTCCGGTTCATGTACTCCGGTAATTACCTTAATCAATGTGGATTTTCCTGCGCCATTTTCACCCATTAATGCATGTATCTCACCCTGTTTCAGCTGGAACTGAACGCCATTTAAAGCAACTACACCGGGAAAACGCTTCGTGATATTTCTGAGTTCCAATATATACTCATCCACCAAATCCCACCTCCCAATCCAGAATAAAAAACACAATGCAAACTCCTTACTTAAAGCATAAGGCATGCACTGTGTTTCGTAAATGTAAAATCAAGAACTATTGTTGCACTTTTTTGAACTTTTATATATTTTTCTGATTCTTTTTGTTCTTTTTTCACCCCTCCCCGGTATCCTTTGTCATATAATATATATTTTTTGTACATAAATTCATGTTAATCGCCCAATTGTTTGGCTATTTATACTCGCTGGGCCATACCCCCATTTCCTTTCTGAACACCTTTGAAAAATAATGGATATCCTTATATCCCACCTGGTCTGCCACTTCCTTAACCTGAATCTCCGGATGATTCTTAATCAATTGACAGGCCTTCTCCATCCTTATTTTTGTAAGGTACCTGGATGGAGAAAGACCCACGTATTTCTTAAAAATACGGCTTATGTATTCTGATACAAAACCAAATTCCATGGATAATTCTCCAGCCCTGATATTCCTCTGGTAATTATCCACCAGATACTGCTCTATCATGACAACCATCTGCGGCATGGCTCCCTCACTGCTTCCATCCTCTGCCAGATCTTCTTCCTGCCCATTCATCCTTTCCACCAGCTGAAACACCCGCGTCTTAAGCTCCCCGTAAGAAAATGTCTCGTAAACAGCATTCCACACACTGGCACGCACAGAATGGCTGCTGCCTTTTCCTCTTTCCAAAAATTCCATCATGAAATTTTCAATGGCCATGCATGTCTTATTCTTCTCCTCAAATTCCCTCATAAATGCGTCCAGCTGACTGCATGCCCCTCTGGTATCCCCTGCTTTCAAGGCTTTTACCATAACGGAAAATGCCTCTTTCTTCACATCCTTCTCCCATGTATCGTCATGAGAAGGACAGAAGCGTCCCCCGCAGCTATAGCATGACTTCCCGTATATGGATTCCGTCATTATTTGAATTCTGAGCTCCAGCACATACTGTCTGAAATCCTGGACCCGGACAGGTTCCGGCAAACCCGCGATTGCTATTACGCCATCTGATTGTCCCACGGTATTCAATAGTTCCAAAGCCTTGGCTTCCACGTCCGTAATGCTGTCTTTGACGGCCACCACATATTCTCCGGCACCATCTGATGTCTGAAAAACAGTATCTTCATTCCCAAACATCTTAACCAGACCGGACTCTATATTTTTCTGGGATTCCGGATTCAGATCTCCCTTAACACAGCCTCTGCTGCGCATCCGTATCAGCAGCAGATACCATGACGATGCCTGCAGCTCATCATAAAAACACGATTTCTGCGGCAGCTCACTTCCGTCCAGCAGATTCTTGAAACATTCCTGCCTTCTGTTTCCCATCCTCAGATGATACTGTTTCTTAAGGACTTCAAGAATATCCCTCAGTTCTGTCTTATTCACAGGTTTTAGCAGGTAATCCGTAACACCATTTTTGTATGCCTGCTTGGCATATTCAAACTTATCATATCCGCTGAGCACCACGGTCTGAATCTCCGGTCTGTATTCATGAAGATACTGGAGAAGAGTGATTCCGTCTCCTCCAATCATCATGATATCCGTAAATACAACATCTACTTCCTCTGCCTCCAGAATACGCTGTGCCTGGATTCCATTAAACGCTGTATACCGTACACTGAATTCCCGGTCCATCTCAGAAATGGTTTTACATATCATACGCTGGATAGGAGGCTCGTCTTCAACAACAAGAACATTAATCATTTATAATTTCCTTTCAAAACCACATAGGTATACCCATCGTTTCCAGTATATATCTCATATTCTACCTGTTCCTCATACAAAAGCCTCAGTCTGATAATGGTATTTGTAAGTCCTATGCCGCTGATTTTCTTCTGTTCTCCTTTCAGGAACCCCTCAACTTTCTCATTCAGCTCCGTCAGATCCTTTTCCTGGAAGGGCCGGCCATTATTCCTTACATGGATTCTCCAATGTCCATAACTTGCAGTGACTGCCACATGTATAATCCATGGAAAACCATTTTCGCCGAATCCATGTTTGAAACAATTCTCCACAATGGGCTGAAGAATTACCCGTGGTACCTTCACACGCTCCAATTCCCCTGCTTCCTCAATATTATAAATAAGATTTTCCTCGTACCGGTCCTTCATCAACTCCAGATAATTCTCCGTATGGCGGACTTCGTCCTCCAACGTACTGTTGCTCTCCTCCTCATAGACCGTGGAGTAACGCAGCATATCAGAAAGGCGGCTGCACATTCTCTCCACCTTTTCCTGCTGGTCCGCCGATGCACTTATGACCGACAGCGTATTATATAGAAAATGGGGATTCATCTGACTTTGAAGTGCATTAAGCCGGGCTCCCAGCTCCAGCTGCATACTTTTAGACAGACGCTTAAGCGTCTCCTTAAAAGTGTTATTAAGGGCCATGATTTCATTCTCATCATTCCCCTCCAATGTCTTCATGTCCAGATTCGACCAGGAAATAGACTGTGCCGATACAATCATATCATTGATAGGCCTTGTCATCTTCAAAGATATGCGGTATGCCATGTACGCGGACAGAACCATGAATACAAAAATAGCCAAGATAATTACCTTCTGGATATCCTGTATCACGTTAACGATGGAGCTTTTATTGCGCACCATCACTGCCATCCAGCCGGATGTCTCCGATATACCGGCCGAGAGATACTGCTCTTGTGCCCTGTTCCCAACCTTTATCCGGCAAAACCCGTACCGGCTGTCCGGATTTTTGGATGCCTGACTGTAATAAAAATCATAGTACTCAGGAGGACATATACTTTCCATGCTGTTAAATATGCATCTGCCCGAAGAGTCAAACAGGAGCACTGCCATGTCCTGATCAAGGCCTGGCAGAAGGGTCTTGACCAGCTTCTGGAAATCCTGCTGTATTTCTATGATGCCGTACATATCATCCTGAATCTTATTGCCCAGCGGACAGTACAGAGAAATCATCTCATAGCCCACTTTACTGTTCCAGTAATCCGGATGGGGACCTTCCACATAGATATGCCCATCATTCAGAACCAGTCGGGATATGATTTCATCCAGATCCATATGGCTGCGCAGGACATCGTCAGCATATGCTTTGGACTGGGGCATGACTCCGCTGCTGACATAATCCCCATATCTGTTAAATACACTGATTCTGGTGGCAATCCTCTGTATTCCATTGATGTCTGCCAGGGCACTGACTGCGTTTATATGGTCCACAATATGGTCCCCATAATAATTATCATTTGCCTTGTCATCTGAAAATGTGCCAAAGTCCTGAATCAGCCGCGAATTCATCATCACCTGAAAACCCACGTTGCGCATTTCAACCATAAAACTTTCTAACTGCTGGGAAACCTTTATACACATGGAAATCTGGTTTCGTTCTGCTGTTTTCAGGCTGGACTCCCTGACCATCACCGCAACCAGAGTATAGAAGAGTACAAGACCTCCTACAATAATAATCAGATATGACTGCAATATTTTTTTCTGGAAATTAGAAAAAACAAAGGGTCTTTTCACTGTTTCCTCCCAAATAGCTCCCTGTTCATCATATCCCCAGTTCGTTCCTGATTTCATATACCATTCTCATGGTATTGGCAAGATATAATTCAGGGTCCCTGTAATTCTCCGAGTACAGTTCGCACGTAACATAACCATTATACTTCCAATTGGCAAAGACTGTAAACATGTCTTTTATTGGTATTATCCCTTCATCCAGCCTTTTATGGGCATCGGTCATCCCGTCATTATTACAGATATGGATATAGTTCATCCTGTCCTTCAGCTTGTCGAAATAAACCGAAAACGGCTCATTGGCCACCGTTGGCGGAGCCACATCCATCATGGCCTCCACATTATCCCTTCCAATTCTTTTTATGGCGTCCACACAGTCATCTGCTGTTGTGATAACCGGACTTTCCATGGGCGTCAAGGGTTCTATCACCAGGCTCACGCCTTTAGGCGCCCCATAGTCGCAAAGGTACTGCATATGTTCTATGAAACGCCGGCAGACCAAAGCCTTTGGCGCCTCATAACCCGGATGGTCAGCCACCACCAGCATTCTGGGGCATTCCAACTCATATGCAATATCAATAGATCTTTGGAAAAATTCAATGGTTTCATGGATTGTCCGTTCTTCCAGGGAACAGAGATTATAAGGCCCATTCAGTACGTTTGGCGTATACATGGGAATCTCCAGTTTATATTTCTTTTTTAAGGCATCAATCTCCTGTATCCTCTCCCGAGTCATATCCGTAAAATACCCATGGGGACGTCCACCCCACAGCTCCACCCCATCAAGGCCGTAGCGCCTGGCCATCTTAAAACAGTATTCCAGTGAAAAACGCTTAAAATCCAATGAAATCAACCCAAATTTCATAGCGTTGATTCCTCCTTTCCTCTCATTGCAGCCAGCCGTTTCAACATGCTGCTGTTTCCCATATAAAGATACATTTCCCTGTACATCTGAAACAAGACATCATAGGCAGCCGAGGCAGATTGATCTGGTATATAAATTTTCCCCACCGGCGGCCCCATGGCCTCAACGGCCTCCTCAACGGTATCATATCCCCCTCCCTTCCTTCCGGCCGCAACTGCCCCAAACATGGCGCTTCCCATACAGCTCCCGTTTGCTATGGCAGGAACCCTGATTTCCCTGCCGAGGACATCCGCCATGATCTGCATAATGAGAGGGTTCTTCTGGGCAACACCGCCAGTGGCATAAAGCTGCCTGCATCTCACCCCCGCCATCTCCATCTGCTCTATTATCATCCTCTTTCCAAAAGCTATTCCTTCCATCAACGCCCTGTAAATTTCCTCGGGTCTTGTCTGCAGAGTCATACCAAACAAACATCCCCCAAGGTCGCTGTCCATCAGAACAGAGCGGCATCCATTCCACCAGTCAAGGGCAATCACACCGCTGCTTCCCGGTTTCAGTCTGCCGGCCTTTTCATCCATCCATTGGAATACAGACATATTCCTTCCGGCTGCCTCCTCGCGGCAGGCAGCGGGAAGACAGTTTTCCATGAACCACTGAAAATGGTCCCCCATACAGGCTTGACCCGCCTCGTAGGCGTAATATCCCGGAATGGCGCTGTCCGGGCAAATACCGCAAAAACCTTCCACCGGAATCTGATTCCTGCTTATGAGGATATCACATCCCGAGGTCCCAATCACCATGAGCATGGCGCCCTCACTGCACAGTCCTGAACCTGCAAAAGCAGAATGGCTGTCACCCAGGCCACAGGCCACAGGCGTACCTGCAGGCAATCCTGTTTTATCTGACATCTCTTTGGAAATTCCCCCTATACAGGTACCGGGCTTTACCAGCTTTCCCCTAAGCTTCTGTTTCACATCCGGCATTTCAGGATGGAGCGCCCTCAGGAAATCATCGGAAGGATATCCTTCTTCCTCCTGCCACAATGCAGCAACCGCGGCAATACTTTTGCTTCTCATCCTGGTTCCTGTTATCTGCCACGTCATCCAGTCAGCACCTTCCACAAACTGGTCCGCTGCCTGATAGATATCCGGTGCCAGTCTCAGTATCTCAAGGATTTTTGGAAACAACAGTTCAGAAGATATTTTACTGCCATAATATTTGAGAAACCGCTCCTGCCGTAAACCGGCTTCCCTTGTAATGTCATCTGCCTCCTTCTGGGCATGGTGGTGCATCCAGAGCTTTACATAGCTGTGAGGGTCATCTCTGAATTCCGTGTGCATACACAACGGAATGCCTTCTCTGTCAACCGGCATCATGGTGCACTGAGTAAAATCAATACCGATTCCCACCACTTGGTCTGCCCTAAGCTCCTTGTCCTTAAACATATCCTGAATAAGGAACTGCCAGGCATCCAGGTAATCCCGAGGGTCCTGCAAGGCAGTGCCCGGTTCCAGCTTTCTGCCTGTAGGCAGGGATTCCTTCATAATCCCGTGGGGATAACCATATACGGACTCCTTTAAAATCCTTCCGTTTGATACATCCACTGCCATGGCCCGCGCAGACAGGCTGCCAAAATCAACTCCTATGGAAAATCCCATCTTTGTACTCCCTCCTATTGACCATAATCCAGCCAGCCCCTTTTTTCCTTCGCTATGTCCTCCGGATCCAACAGTGGTATCTCTGCTCCCATGGATTTTGCGAGAACAAAGGTCTTAGCCGCCTCCTCCAGATAGATTGCCGAGTATAACGCCTCTTTCATATCCGAACCATAGGCCATAATACCATGATGTTTTAAAATAACGGCCCGTGCCTCCCCGGCATACTTCACAGCCATGATACCCATTCCAATGTCAGAGGAAGGGGTGAATGGCGCTACGTTAACCGCAGCCCCATTGGCATCAATAAGAGTGACCAGGAATTCCGGGATCTGATTCGCCGCGAATCCGGCAGCAGTGGCATAAGGCTGATGGGTATGAATCAATGCATTAATATGGGGCATATGTTCAAACATATAGACCAGGGCCGGAGAATCCGAAGACGGCTTTCTCGTCCCCTCCACCACCCTGCAGTCCCTGTCTATGACCACCACATCATCCGCTGTCATCTCCTCATAAATCATGCCGGATGGCGTCACCAAAAACAGATTCTCCCCTGCCCTCATGCTCACATTCCCTCCTGACAGGGATATGAGATTGCATTTCTTAATTTCCAGGGCTGCATCCAGTATCTCCTTTTTTTCCTTCTCAAACATAATCATTACCTCCTCGTTATGAGCATCTGGCGCACCTGATTTTATCCATCATGAATGTCCGTGCGCATCTTATGATATCCAAGTAATTATCTTCTGTCTCATTCCACATCTCAATTGTAAGGGGACCTCTGTATTCCATAGCATCCAGCGCCTTGAATACCCCTATGAAGTCCATATTTCCGGCTCCCAGCGGAACTCCGTAAAAGTAATCAGGCAGCGAGTCTCTTACATGTACATTGGCTATATGCCCCCTCCCCTGGGGTAATTCTGTAACCGGGTCGATTCCCAGGGATTTCATGTTGGCTACATCAGGATAAATTTGAAGCCAAGGCGAATCCGCCTCTTTGACCAGGCGAAGGGTATCGCTGACCTTTACCAGGTTTACCTCCACCGGCTCAATAGCCAGCATTACGCCTGCCTGTTCCGCCCATTCCAGGCATCTTAAGATATTTTCCCTGTACCGGGCAGCTGTCTCATGGCTGCGCGGTTCATAAAAAGCATCGTATCCTGCAACCTGCAGCATACGAACCCCAAGATTCTGACAGAAATCAATTCCCTCCCTCATCATCCGGATTCCCCGCTCCTCTAATTCTCTGGAACTGCTTCCCAACGGAAATCTGCGGTGCCCGCTGAAACACGCTGACAGAATCCTTATGTTCTGGTTCCTTGCAGCCCTTCTTACCTCTTCGTATTGTTTGTCATCCCAGTGCAGGCGCGCCAAACGCGCATCGCTCTCATCCAGGCTGATTTCATAATTCTGGTACCCCGCAGACGAAGCATCGGCAAACATCTTTTCCCATTCCTGCGGCTTAATAGCCTTTTCATATATTCCGAAAGGCCTTTGAATCAGTTCCATATCCATTTAATGTTTCCATCTCCTTCCAGGCTTTGGCCGGATCTTCTGCTCCCCATACTGCCCGTCCCATAACCACACAATCCGCACCTGCCTCTGCCACCTTCCCCAGCTCATCCCTTCCAATTCCGCCGTCCGCGTAAATCATCACCTCATCCGGTATGCAGGCCCTGGCCCTGCGAATCCGTTCCAGGGCACATGACCGGAATCGTTGGCTGCAGCCGTCCGGCTCGGATGTCATAAGGAGAAGATAATCAAAGGATCCGATGTAACTCATGACTTGCTCTATTGGCATAGACAGATTCAGGGCAAGGCCTGCCTTCATTCCTGCCTGACGTACTTCATGTAAGAATTCCAATGGGTACGGAAGGGCCTCCATATGTCCGCAGACAGCAGATATGCCGCTTTTTGATAGTTCTTGAATATATTTGATTGGATTTGTCGTCAAAAGATGAACGTCCAGTTCTGCCTTAGAATAGGCTGCCATCTCTTTTACAGTTTTCATGCCAAACGTAATATTAGGCAGAAAATTTCCATCCTCCACATCAATATGTATGTACGGTACGTCTCTAATCCGGTCCAGCTGGCATTTTAAATCCAGCTGGGATGCTGACGCGATTGATGGTATAATCTTCATGTCATCCCTCCTTTTTGAACTAATCTTAGCATATTTTGAATTATTTTGCAATATTTATGATTTTATTATTGCATTTTTAGAATCTTTATGATACTATTTGAATACAAACTCGATGCAAACTCCTAATTTGAATTGAGAAAGGAATATAAAATTATGTCAAACTGGATGCAGGATTTATTTCATGTAGAAAAACCAATCATTGCAATGTGCCATTTACAGCCATTGCCCGGAGACCCCTATTATGACGCAGACGGAGGTATGGAAAAGGTGATGGCTGCCGCCAAGGCAGACCTCCTGGCACTTCAGGAGGGCGGGGTTGACGGAATTATGTTCTCCAATGAGTTCAGCCTTCCCTACCTCACAAAGGTGGAACCTGTCACGATAGCTGCCATGGCAAGGGTAATCGGTGAACTAAAACCGCTCATAACAGTTCCATATGGCGTCAACTGCCTGTGGGACCCCATTGCCTCCATTGACCTGGCGGTCGCTGTAGACGGTAAATTTATCCGTGAAATTATCTCCGGTGTATATGCATCTGACTTTGGACTCTGGAACACCAATGTAGGAAAAACCGTCCGTCATAAAATGGCAGTAGGCGCAAAAGACTTAAAGCTTCTTTTCAATATTGTGCCTGAAGCTGCCAGATATCTGGCGGACAGGGATATAAAGGATATTGCCAGGTCCACAGAATTCAACAACCGCCCAGACGCCCTCTGCGTATCTGGTCTCACTGCCGGCAGCGAAACCGATACCCAGATTCTTGGCCAGGTAAAAGCTTCTGTCAAACACACCCCTATCCTTTGTAATACCGGATGTAATGTGAATAACATCACAAGACAGCTGTCCGTTGCCGATGGAGCAGTGTGTGCAACTACCTTTAAATATGACGGTGTCTTTGAAAATGCTGTAGATGTAAAGCGGGTTAAAGAATTTATGGATAAAGTCAAGGAATACCGGGCAACCCTCTAGGGCGCGCAGATGGCGGGAATGAATTTTAAGACGCGTCCAAAATCAGGAATACTACGTAAACATAGTCTATGGTATACTAAGGGCATCTTTTAATCAGAAGATGCCCTTACTATTTTTAAAATCCATCCAAAGGAGGTCCGCGCTTGAAAAAACATGCATACTTTATCGGAATAGACAACGGCGGCTCTGCTATCAAGGCAGCCGTATTTAATGAAAATGGCAGGGAATTGTCCGTGTCCCAGGTCCAGATTCCCATGGACCATCCAAATCCCGGCTGGACAGAACGGGATCCCCATGCTGTCTGGAGAGGTAACTGCCAGGTCATACGTGATGCTATCGGAAAGGCACAGATTTGTGCCCAGGACATTAAAGGTGTTTCTGTCTGCGGCTATGGCGGAGGTCTTGGACTTTTAGACAGCGCAAATTCCCCCATTGCTCCTTTTATCGTGTCCACAGATACCCGCGCCCAATCACTTCTGGGCGAATATTCAAAAAACAGCATCAACAGCAGGCTGTACCAGCTGACCCTGCAAAATCTTTGGGCCGGACAACAGGCCATGCTGCTTCCCTGGCTAAAAAAACACCAGCCGGATTTGCTTAAACAAGCCTGTCACATGGTATGCATCAAGGATTACATCCGTTATTGTCTGACCGGCATGCTTGCTACCGATTATACGGACGCATCCTGCACCAACCTCTTTAATATACGCGATAAACAATTTGACCCGGAAATCTTTGAACTTCTTGATATTCGTGAGTATTTCCGCCTGGCCTGCGTTCCTATACTCCAATCCTTTGAAACAGGCGGTTTCGTCACTTCCCAGGCAGCCATTCAATGCGGTCTTCCGGAAGGCATACCGGTAGCAGCCGGATTATACGATGTGGACTCCTGCTGTCTGGCCAGCGGTATCCTGGATTCCAGTTGTCTGTGCCTCATAACCGGGACCTGGTCCATCAATGAATATTTGACCGATGACCTGGAAGAATGCATTGGAAAAAACGGCAACACCATTGCTTTTTTACCAGATTATTATATAATTGAAGAATCAAGCCCTACATCTGCCAGTAATTTTGACTGGTACGCCGATCACTTTCTGAGCCGGATGTATCCAGGCCTGGAACGCCGTGAATTATACGACTACTGCAATAAGTCAATCCTTGAGTCAGGATTAAAGCAGACTGATATCCTGTTTATGCCGTACCTTTTTGCCTCCAATTCTGTTCCTGATGCCAAAGGCGCTTTTCTCAACCTCGACAGCAGTCATTCCCCTATGGATATTCTTCTGGCCATTTATGAGGGAATCCTTTTTTCCTCCTGCTACCACATTGAGAAATTGACCGGCACCATACATCCCCAAAAGCAAATCCGTTTATCAGGAGGCATCACCAATTCACCTGTATGGACCCAGATACTGGCTGATATCCTTCAGCTTCCCATACAGGTAATGGAAGGAAAGGAACGCGGGGCCTTAGGCGCTGCCATCTGCGCTTCGGTTGCCTGTGAATATTATCCGGACTTTCATAGCGCCGTGAAGAAGATGTGTCATTTGTCCCGGACATACATCCCTGATTCTTCCAAGGCCGTATTTTATAAAGAAAAGTATGAGAAGTTTAAAAAGGCGATTCAGGCATTAGAGGTTTTTTATAAGTAGGAATCAAGGAGAATTGTCATGTTGAAAGCAGAACGCCTTCAGGCGATTGTTGATATAACCAACAAAGAAAAAATAGTGACATCAGAGGAACTGATGCGTCAGCTGAATATATCCAAGGCAACCGCCAGAAGGGATATAGAAGAGCTGTCCTGCCAGGGACTGATTCAAAAGACCCGGGGTGGTGCCATGTCTGCAAACCACACATCCCTGGAGCCCTCTTTTGTAAAAAAGAAGGAATCCAATGCAGATGAAAAGGCCCGCATTGCCAAAGCTGCCAGGGAACATATCAGTCCGGGCGAGAAAATCATTCTGGATTCCGGAACCACTGTATTGGAGCTTGCAAAGCTTGTCAATGACATACCTGACCTGACTGTGGTCACCAATGATTTGCACATTGCTTCTGAGGTGAGTATATTCCCCAATGCTACTCTGTTGATGGTGGGCGGAGTGGTCAGAAAAGGGTTCAATTCCACCTACGGCTATTTTGCTGAAAAAATGCTGGGAAGCATCTCTGTCAACAAAACATTTCTTTCCATTGATGCCGTTGACATGGAACAAGGCCTGCTCAGTTATATAACTGATGATACAAATATAAAAAAGCAATATATCAAGTCCGGCAAAGAGGTTATTCTTCTCTGCGACCACACCAAATTCCAGGCCAGTGCCTTCATTAATATCAGCCAGCTGGACTGCATCCATCGTATCATCGTAGGAAAAGAACTGGATGGGGAATATGTGGAACGGCTTGAAAGTATGGGAATTGACATGGAATTAGTATAACGGTGCATTAAAAAAGACCGCCGCGGCATATCACAGTGTTAAGCACACAGCCGCAGCGGTCCTATTCATGTCGTTATTTATTCTAATCCGCGTTCTCTCCCTGAACTATATTCTCCGTCCGATCCACAATATAAACCGGCCTGTCCTTCAGTTCCGTAAACAGAATCGCAATATACTCACCGATGATGCCGATAATCACAAACATCATGGCAAACATAAAGCAAATCAACACAACAATTGTGGCATAGCCGCTGGGAGCACCTTTTCTGGTGCAGAGCGTGTATATCATGACAGCCAAACCCAGCAGGGCCGAGAATATACCTGCGTAGATACCAAGCTTCAGGGGCATGTTGGAAAAGCACAGGATTGTATTGATGGAAAACACAAACAGCTTCTTGATGCTGTACTTACTCTCCCCTGCCACACGGGCCCTTGCTTCATACTCAATGGCGGTTTTCTTAAAGCCTACGTTCTGCACATAGCCTCTGAGAAAACGCACCTTCTCCCTGTAGCTGTTCTTCAGCACCTGGGCCACATGGCGCGAGACTGCAAAAAAGTCAGAGGCATTTGCCTCAAAGTGTACATCTGAAATCCGGTTGATAAGCCAGTAAAAGCCGGAGGAGGTGATGTTCTTCACCAGCCCTGCCGTTCTGTTTTTGGTGCGGACCATGTTGATGACCTGATATCCTTCCTCAAACTTAGCCAGAATATCCGGTATACATTCCGGGGGATGCTGCAGGTCCGCGTCCATACAGATGATGCCGTCTCCCCTGCTGTAGTCCAGCCCCGCTATCATGGCCGCCTCATGTCCAAAATTCCTGGAAAAGCTTATCACCCTGACCCTTGAATCAGATGCAGCCAGACGGTCCAGTATGTCCTGGCTTCCATCCCTGCTGCCGTCATTGACGAAAAGCAGCTCATAATCCCAGCTGATTTGTTCCAACACCTTTGTGGTTTCCCTGTAAAATTCTTCCAATGCCTTTTCTTCGTTGTAGACCGATACCACAACTGATAACAACCTGTCCATCTCTTTTGTCTGTAATCCTTTCCTGGGGCATGTTTGCATATGCTGCCAATCTCTCTGTCCTCATCCCCCCAGTGCGTGTCTGACCCCCGCTCCGGCACGCTCTAATCAAAAATACGGATTTGCTGGCTGGAGTGGGTGGGCACCCGTTTGTCCTCCGGCGGCATATCCATGTAATTGCCATACACCTCTGTCAGTATCTGATGCCATCCCTTAGGTATCATCAGGCGGGTATCCTCAAAATCCCAGTCCTCCACCTGGTCGCAGCAGGATTTATCCACAGTCACATACAGATAATCCGGCTGGTAGTTACTGTAATAGCGCAGACTCCCCTTGCTGTGCCTGTCCTTCAGGGCAGCTGCCTTCTGCATGGCAAAGATAAGCTTCATGGGCACCAGGCGGCCTGCAGCAGCCAGCCCTCCCACGAATATCTTGTGAATCAGGCTGTATTTGCCAAAATCCAGTTTATACCTGTGCCCCATGGCCATGCCATACACTGCCTTGTGCAGGAAACGGGTAAATTCCGCCCCTGCCCTGGAGGCAGGAAGTTTGTCCAGAATGAACAGATCCACCCATATATGATTCAGCTTTCCCTCATAATACTGCATTTCCGGGCTGTCCTCATGGCATTCACTTTTTTTGTAAATGATTCTGGGAGTAAAATCATAAAATGCCTTTCCGCCCCTGTAACTGTCCGGCTCCAGCAGCTCCATGGTATCCGGCAGCTCCCTTGGAGCCACCTTCATAAACGCCTCATACTGGTTCCTGGTAAACGCCACATCCGCGTCATCATCCCAGGGGATGAATCCCTTATGGCGTACAGCGCCTATAAGGGTACCCGCGTCCAGCATGTAGCGGATATTATACTTGCGGCAAATCCGGTCTATCTCTTTTAATATGGTCAAGTTAGCCTCATGGACCCGGCTCATATCATAGGTTTTCATCATAATCAGCGCTCCTGCCCTTTATTCCTGCCGTGTTTACGGCACGGTGCCTAATCGGTTCCCGCAGAGTCCCTATGCGCACTCCACTGCTTCCTTAATAGTCCTGGCCATATAGGCGATCATCTCATCTGTCATTCCCGGATACACACCCACCCAGAATGTGTCGGCCATAATGCGGTCCGTGTTGTCCAGGCTGCCCACAATACGGTATCCCCGGCCTGCTGCCCGCATTTCATCAAAGCAGGGATGCTTTGTCAGATTGCCTGCAAACAGCATTCTGGTCTGCACGCCCTTTTTCTCCATATACCGGACCACCTTATTCCGCTCCACGCCTTCCCTGCACGTAATCAGGAAACCGAACCAGCTGGGCCTGGAATGCGGGCAGGCTTCCGGAAGAATCAGCTGTTTCTCTGTTCCCTCAAGTCCTGCCTTCAGGCGGTCGAAATTGTGACGGCGCCGCTCCACAAAGGATGGAAATTTATCCAGCTGGGCGCATCCAATGGCGGCCTGCATGTCCGTTGCCTTCAGGTTATATCCGAGATGGGAATACACGTATTTGTGGTCATACCCCAGAGGAAGCTCCCCGAACTGTTTGTCAAACCTGTGCCCGCACATATTGTCGCGGCCTGAGGGGCATACGCAGTCGCGGCCCCAGTCGCGGAAGGAGCGGATGATTTTATTGAGAAGGGGATTGTCCGTATAGACAGCGCCTCCCTCGCCCATGGTCATGTGGTGGGGCGGATAGAAGCTGGATGTGCCCATGTCACCGATAGTACCTGTAAACCGGGTCACTTCCTTTCCGTCCTCTTCCATGGTATACTGGGTACCCAAAGCGTCGCAGTTGTCCTCCACCAGCCACAGGCCATGCTTCTCGCAGAACGCCTTTACTGCCCTTAAATCGAAAGGATTTCCAAGGGTATGGGCAATCATCACTGCCTTGGTCTTTTCAGACAGGGCCTCTTCCAGCTTTTCCGCATCAATGTTATACTGTGGAATCGTCACATCCACGAACACCGGCACTGCGCCAAACTGGATAGCAGGGGCCACCGTGGTTGGAAACCCGCAGGCAACCGTAATGATTTCATCTCCCCTTTTTACCCTGCGCTCCCCCAGCAAAGGGGATGTCAGCGTCATGAAGGCCACCAGATTGGCGGAGGAACCGGAGTTCACCAGGGAGCAGAAACGCACTCCCAGATAGTCTGCCAGCTTCTTCTCAAATTCATCGGTGTATCTGCCGGAGGTAAGCCAGAATTCCAGTGAGCTGTCTACCAGATTTACCATCTCCTTATGGTCATAGACCCTGGAAGCGTAGGGAATGCGGTCACCCTCCTGAAAAGGCCCCTTTTTATTGTGATAGGTGTCGCAGTATTCGGCCACCATGTCCAGAATCTGCTGCCTTGCTTCTGTCTCTGTCTTATGTTCAAATGCCATGTTCATTTCTCCTCTTTACGAAAAAAATTCTGTTATCTGCCGGTCCATAACCTCCAGCATATCCTCACCGTCCAGATAAGCCCTGGACCACTCTACTGTCTTTTCAACAGCTTCCTCCACCCCATATCTGGGGCGCCAGCCAAATACCGACTTTATTCTGGAACAATCCAGCTTCAGGAAATTGGCCTCATGAGGGCCTCCGTCATACTGATTCACCCACTTTACATCCCCGCCCCAGAGCCGGCAGAACATATCCACCAGGCATCCTGTGGTCACGCAGTCCTTATCGTCAGGCCCCACATTATAATACCCCTGGTACCGTCCATCCTCATACTGCCTCATGGCAATGGTAAGGTACACGGCCAGCGGCTCCAGCACCAGCTGGTAGGGCCTGGTGGAATGGGGATTCCTTACAATGATATCTTTCCCTGTTGCAGCTGCCCTGATACAGTCAGGAATAATCCTGTCGTTGGCAAAATCGCCGCCCCCAATGACATTGCCTGCCCTTGAGGTGGAGACAGCACACCGCCCGTCACCAAAAAATGATTTCTGATAGCTGTGGGTTACAAGCTCGGAACAGGACTTACTGTTGGAATAGGGATCGTATCCATCCAGAGGATCGCATTCCCTGTACCCATACTCCCACTCCCGGTTCTCATACACCTTATCTGTGGTCACATTGAGAAAAGAGCGCACACTGTCCGTCAGTCTGACGCACTCCATCACGTTCACAGTCCCCATGACATTTGTCTCATAGGTATACACCGGATCCTTATAAGAATCCCTGACAATGGGCTGGGCCGCCAGATGAAACACCACCTCCGGCCTCACCCGTTCAAACACATCCTTAAGCTCCTGTAGATTCCGGATATCTCCTATCACGCTGTCCATCACATCCTCCAGCCCGGCAATCTCAAACAGGTTGGGATCCGTAGGCGGTTCCAGGGAATACCCCGTCACCTGAGCCCCGGCAAGCGTCAGAATCCTGCAAAGCCAAGCCCCCTTAAACCCGGTATGCCCCGTCACAAGCACCCTTTTATCTCTATAAAAATCCATCAATTCCTTCATCTTCATAAAAAAATCCTCTCATCCAACTTCCTACCATCCAATAAAACCTTCCGAACCACCTACCGCACACCATCTGCTGCTCACCACTTACCGCGTGCCACACGCCACCTGCCGCTCACCGCCTACCGCCTGCCGCACACAACTCCCCTCAGCATCTTCTTCCTACGGCATTCGAGGAAGCCCAGCATGGTTCCAGACGTGCTTCCTGCTGAAACCATTTTACACGCCGGCACTTAGGCGCGGTCTTTCACGCGTCTTAGTACCGCTGCGTGTAAACCGAGCGAGAGCGTGTTTCATCAGGGAGCACGCCTGGAACCATGCGGACCCCCCGCGAATCCCCACGTCCCTCTTCTACCAAATCTTCCAAGGCGCCCTGCCCGACTGCCACAATCCCTCCAGCTTATTCATCTCACGCTGTGTATCCATGCACTGCCAGAATCCGCTGTGGTAGAAGGATTTAAGCTGTCCCTCCGCCGCCAGTTTCTGCATAGGTCCCTGCTCGAACACAGTGGAATCCCCTTCCAGATAATTAAATATCTCAGGATTCATCACCATGAACCCGCCGTTAATCAGGGCACCGTCATTATCCTCCTTTTCCCGGAAGGAGAGAACCGTATCATTTTCGTCAATATCCAGAACGCCCTTCATCTGTCCGATGTTGACTGTTGTGATGGTAGCTGTCCTGCCATGGGATTGATGGAAACGCACTAGTTCATCCAAATCCACGGTTGACACGCCGTCCCCATAGGTCAGCATAAAAGGCTCATCCCCCACAAAAGGCTGGATACGCTTTACACGCCCGCCTGTCATGGTGTTGAGTCCGGTGTCCACCAACGTTACCTTCCACGGCTCGGAATAGTTATTGTGGACTTCCATCTTATTGTTAGCCAGATCAAATGTTACATCTGAGGTGTGAAGGAAATAGTCTGCGAAAAATTCCTTCACCACATACTGCTTATAGCCCAGACAGATAATGAATTCGTGGAATCCGAATTCCGAATAATACTTCATGATATGCCACAATATGGGTTTCCCCCCAATTTCTATCATGGGCTTTGGTTTCAGATGGCTCTCCTCGCTGATTCTGGTACCAAGTCCTCCTGCTAATATTACTACCTTCATCTCTGTCCTCCATTGTATTTCCGGCGCATTGTATTCCAGCCGCATTCTATTCCGCCTGCATTCTTTCCTGCCTGCATTCCATCCTGTCCGCACTCGTTCCTGCCTGCATTTCATCCTGCCCACATTCTCTCCTGCTTACATTCCATCCTGCCCGCATTCTTTCCTGCCTGCATTTCATCCTGCTCACATTCCATCCTGCCCGCATCCTACTCCCGGAACACATTCAGCTTGTTCTCTTCCAGTATCCGGAACGCGTTCTGTATCTTGTCCAGTCCTTTGCGGTATTCAAACTCTGTCTCCAGTTCTTCTCCCCTGTCCTTTAGCTCCTCACGGCTCATTCCGGGGACCTCCAGGGCCAGCCGGGCCTTTCTCTCAAAGCTTTCCTCCCTGCTGGGCGCTTTCTGGATCTCACGATAAGTAGTATAACCATTTCCCATAAGGATTGCAAGGCAGAATAGAGCCATGCCCCACCGGTATCCTCTGTTTGTCCTCTCCTTCATCTGCCACGCCAGGGCAAAGGTAAGTATAATTCCCAATATTCCCACCTGAAACTGCAGGGCATAGCGGGAACTTAACGCATAACTTTCTTTCTCAAATATATATCTGGAAATGAAAATGATTACATGGTTCATCCCGCCTCCCGCCAGAAGCATCAGAGGCATAATGGTCCTCTCATACAGGCGGAACCGGAAATTAATCCATAAGGCCATCAGATAGCCGCAGACCACAAACAGGCCCAGAGCATAACACATCCGGTTGCTGAGAAGGCCGTTTAACATGAAACGTTCCAGTTCCTCCCCTCCCACCAGGACTCCCGCAAAGGACTTTAACAGAAAACGGATGGGGAATGTGGGATTTTCAGCCAGTATCGTGCCCAGGGAACGTCCTGTGGCTCCCGCATGTTCCTCCACAGCCATAGAATTGCTCAGCATATACAGAAGAAGGGGCAGCAGGACGCAGGCCATATAGGCCAGATACCGCATATCCCAGGACCCCTGTCCCTTTCTGCCCTGGCAGTCCTTACGCTTCCTACGGTCCATCACCATGCAGAACCCATAAGAAAGCAGCAGCGTGGCGGCATAGACCGCACAATACGGGCCGGCAGTACCCAGTATAATAAGCCAAGGCAGTACCAGCAGCTTTAACCGGTCCCGTCTTTTTTCCTCTCCTGCCCACACCCGGTCCAGGACCAGCTCATGGTAGTAGAAGCAGGCAAAGGCAAAGAAATGGGACCATCCGCTTCCATTGGTAAGCATTTCCCATTTATTCAGGCTGAACATCACTGCCATCAGCAGCGCAAACCAGAGGCATCCGATTTTCCTGCTCCTGCAGTAGGCGGCAAATACCCAGCCGGCCAGCCCCAGGCTCACCACGCCCAGAACACGTTCCAGGGTTATGGTAAAGCCGAATAACTCCACATTGACGATCCGGCAGAGATAATTAATTGGGATGCGTGTCAGGACATCCGGAACAAAAAATTTCTCCGGATTCCATACATCCGGCAGATAGCTGTTCACCAGCCGGATGTAATCTGAGTACACCACATCGCAAGTGGCGCTTTTCACATACCAAAGGCAGAATAAGATGCCTGCAAGCGGAAGAAGCCAATATATGATTTTCCTGTTTCGTTCTGCGTTCATGGTTATTCTGCTCCTTTCTCATCCTCTATGTCTTTCCCGGTAGCCGGTTCTTATCTGACCGTCAGATGCACTATCGCCGCCAGCCGGTCCTCTCCCCTTTGTTCCTGGGCATTCTGCATAAAGAAATTATATTCAAAGGTCAGGTGCACCATCTGCCACGGCTCGGCCTGAATGGTTGTATTTACAACATTGGACCGCACCGGCAGATAACGCGGCTCCTCCTTATCCATTGTAATCCTGACAGCCTCGCCGCCGCTCATGATTCCCGGATATACCACCTCCAGGTCAATCACGCCTGTCTCACCGGCCATGACCGTCAGGCTGGCATGTTCATCCATCCAGCCGTCGCTGTAGTAGCCGTAATCCACCTGGAGCTTCATTTCCCTTACAATCTCCGTGATATCCTGGAATCCCTCATGATCCGGGTCTTCCCGCAGAACCAGCATCCTGTCGTCCACCAGACCGATATCCCGGATATTTTCTATGAACTCCACCCTGGTTCCTTCTGCTGACCGTTCCCTGTCAAACACCTTGAAAAAGGTTCTGGCCGTGAAATCGCTCATCTCATAGCTGTCGCCTATGATGTAAATGGTTTTGCCGAATATGCCGTCCCCATATCTTCCGTAGGTCTCCTCGGCCAGCGAATTATACCGCAGCTGGTTGGGCCAGAGATACAGCTTGGGATAGTCCGCCCGGTAATACAGCTCCACCGGAAGCATGAATACCACATAGCAGGCAAAGGCTGCCCCCCATGGCCAAAGCCGTTTCAGATACAGCTCCGGCTTTACTCCCTCTGTCAGTTCCCCGTACATATAAGCCAGGAATAAAAGGGCGGATACCAGGGATACATACACCCAGCGCATCTCCACCCGTATGGTGACGCTGGAGGACGCAATACACAGCCCGGTAAACAGGATGAACAGAGTGCTGTTCTTCAGCATCCGAACACGGTACTCCTTCCGCTTCTCCCTTACAAGCTTCACCAGGAATGCCAGAACAATAACCGCGATGCAGGCATCCGCCAGGAGCACCAGCCCCTTTATGGCCAGGGGACTCTGCCCCCATGGGCAGCCATTGAGATGTTCCGGTCCTGCATTGATGCCGAACACATAGGCAATCTGGCTCAGGGCGTATTTGAAGGTGTCCGCCAGGCTGAAGGTATCTGCCACCTGGGTGCCGCCTGTGCCTGCCGGCAGAATACTCCCTATGGTAAAGGCGCGAATGATTTGGACCAGAAGGAAGGATAACAGACCGGCTCCCCATTCCCACAGCTTCCTGCTCCTCTTAAACAGCAGGACCAGAAGAAGCAGAGGAAACAGAGCCATATAGCGTTCATGTACAAAGCATACCCCAAAATAGATCACACAGGAAAGGTAGAAGTATACATGGCTGTCCTTCTCATTGAGATACCGGAACAAATACCAGAGAATCATAACAGCCATCCACAGGGCCATGGTCTCCATAAGCCCCAGCACCTGTCCAATCTGGTAATAGGCCATGCGGCTGATTAAAAACATGGAGCCGCACAGGAAGCCGATTCCCTTTGCCCTGGACAGCCTTCGGCCGATGAAATATATGCTCCAGGACACGGCTGCGTTTAACAGGATGTTAAAGGGCACGAACCACCCCACATGATTCCTGACCACTGCCATCTCCAGCCAGGCGGCCAGATAATACAGAAAGCGGAACCGGGTGCTGCCCACTGGAAACACATACTGAAGGAAACTCTGTTCCCCGTAGCAGGACCAGAAGTACAGGTCATCCATATATAAACCCTTTATTTCGATTCCTCTGTTGACCCACACTGCCATGGCAAGCAGAATACCCATGAATATTACATGGTCCTTCCACTCATATTTCTTTTCCATCCTGGAGAACCCAATCCTGGTTCTCGTACTCTCTTTTGCCTCCAATGTAAGCGCCTCCTTCTGGCTGTCAATCAAGTTCCGTCATGCTGTAGTTTTCCCTGAACTCCTCAAGGGCCTGTTGGGAATCATCCGGCGGTCCGGCGTCAAGCGTAACCCTGGCCGTCATATTTCCCCATTCATAGTGAATATCAGAAAGGCTTCCCTCCGCAATCATATCCTCAATCATCTGCAGGGCCCTGTCCTGTCCTGCCAGGTATCCGGCTTCCACGAAGAAATACTCCGTACCGGCATATCTCAGAAACTCCTCAAAGTATGCCAGCCGCTTTACCAGGTATACATTTCCTCCGCTTCCGGTCACATCGTAGTAGCTCTGGACGCTGCACGGCAGATCCAGGACCCTGGGATGCCTCCCGAATGCAAGGACACGGCTCCTGGGGGTAAACATGCAGGAAAGGGTAAGGCTGCCCTCTCCGGCCCTTCTGTCCAGCATTTCCCTGCGGTGGTCGTAATAGCCCATATGACGCAGGCTCACAGGCGTAAAGCCCGGCACTCCGGCCCAGCCAGTGGTACAGGTCACCGCTGTATTCACTGCAAAAAATAAAACCAGCACCAGAGACAGGGACCGCCTGACTGCGGGTCCCCAGTTCTGCCCCCATCCCATTCTCAGCGCGCTGATAACCAGAACAGCATAAAACAGGATGAAATAATTCCCGTCCACCTGATACAGAGTATAGATGCTTGCCAGGGAACCAAGGGCCAGAACCGGAATCAGGATACAGTCAAAGAGATTCAGGGGATGCCGGAGGCCCCGTCTCCCCGCCTTCCAGGAAACAGCAACCCAGATGACAAGAAAAACCGTCACAATTCCGGTTCCCCATGCAATGATTACATGGGCCATATCCTCTGTTACAGGGGCAAACAGGATTCCCCATACCCGCGACCACAGCCGCGAACATTTTTCTCCCGCAGTCAGGGCAGACGGATCTCCAATCACATGGTTAAAGGTGTAAGGATATTTCACCCTGCATCCCGCCTTCTCAAACAATCCGGCAAATATAGAGGTAACAGGCACGCCGGTAAGAAGCCATGTGCGGTACCACAATCCGGCCGCCGCTGCTCCCGGTATCAGAAGGAGACGAAAGCCTCTCCTGTCTCCACCCCTTAAACGGCGGGTAAGAAACAGACACACAAGGGCCACTCCGCCCAGAGCCGTTGAAAACACCAGGGCCGTGGGCTTATACACCAGGGTCAGCAGGTAGGTGCTGACAGCCATGGAAAGCCAGGGTATATTTTTGGCAGAACTGCTTTTCTTCCCCTGTTTCCCATCCCAAAGCGCGAAGCAGATAAAGTCATAAATGATGAGCTGGTGCAGCAGCGTAATATTATCGCTTTTTGCCGTGGCCGCCATATTCATGATTCCCGGAATAGCGGCAAGGATGGCTGCCGCCAGGATTCCTTTGACCTGTCCGCAGTATCTTCCCACTATATCTGCTGCCAGGAGAAGAATCCCCACAGTACACCACAGAGAGAAGGCCAGGACAAATCCATAGGTTGGAGTCCCGCTCAGAGGGAGAACCAGGACTTCCAGGCCTTTGCTGTAGGTATAAACCAGGTTAATCATGCCCAGATTCTCGTAAATTCCCTTTCCGTTATCCAGTACATAGGCGGAGCGCAGGCCGTAGTGAAGTGAATCATAGTCCAGTTCAATGTTCATGCGGCCCGCCTGAATCAGAACCATGGTAATGATAAAGGCAAGTAATGCGGCCTGGGCCATGCTCTCACTTCTTCCCTTATCTGTACTGTTCTTCACAGCCTTCAGCCACGCCCCGGGTAAAACCTGGTTATTTCTGCGTCCCCAAAGGATTTCCAGGACCACGGCCGTCAGGGCCATGACTGCCGCCAGTCCCCTCCACAGCATCAGCCCGCCATGTCCCGTAAGGGATACAAGGCATACCAAAACCATCCACAGGGCGCTTCCCAGCACAAGGCACATGGATGTACGCTGCAAAAAGGGAATGGGAGCCGACATCTGCCTTTCTTCTAAGAACAGCCGGAGAAGCTGTCTCCCCGCCAGTATGAGAACCGCCATATATATGCCGGATACCGCCAGGGGCAGGAAAATACGGTGGCACCAGGTAAACAGCACGATTCCCGCTGCCAGTCCCAGAGCCCTGACACCCCTGTGTGAACCTGTCCCTGGCTTTTTCCCTCTCCCGCCGGCCAGACAGAACAGGTTCCAGAAAAACACAAGGACCACCTCTGCCATCATAAGAAGGGTCCGAGTATTCCGAAGCACAGGCTCCAATGGGCCCCAGAGCAGCACCCCGAACACCGTCACAGCCAGGACAGCCAGCCCTGCCGCCCCTATGATGATTGCAAGTATCTTATCGTTTTTACCAGTTTCCATGCAACAAATCCTTATCCCTGCATTTTTCTTTCTGATCCGTACCAATTTCCCCGTCCCGGAAACTGCTACTCATACTCTCTGTAAGCCTTCTTATAAAAGCCCATGATAATGTCCGCCACCGGCTCCGGCCAAAAACGGCAGAACATTTCCCGCTCCTCCGCAAACCGGCGGTTATCCCTGATACATGCCTTTGTGGTGGCATCCTCATGGACCCGGTAATAGAGAAGAGGCCGCTCATCGCAGATAAAACGTCCCGGTTCCTCTGCCAGCCTCACAAGATTGTCCCAGTCCAGGGCAAAGCTGTACTCTGAGCGTACAAAGGGTTCACCCAGCACCGCCTTGTGATAGGTGGTGGCCGGACAGCATATGGGGTTGCCCAGGACAAAGGCCAGCTTCTTTACCCAGGCCCTGTCGTTCATCTGCGGAAACCGCAGGGGCGTCCTCAGAATCCGCTTAATCCAGAGCATGGCATCACCGGTGATGAGCGTTCCCTGTTTCACAATCACATAGTCCGTTGTAAAAACAGTCATATCCGGATATCTCCTATGAGCTGCCAGAAGTCTCGCGCTGTAATCACGGTGGTACATGTCATCCTGGTGCGCAATGGTAACCAGCTCGCCCTCCGCCATGGAATACGCAAAATTCCAGTCATCCTTTATTCCGCTCTCTCCCTGCCGTACGAAGACCTGCAGGCCGTATTTCCAGGCCAGCCGGTCAATATAGCTGCTGGGAGTGGACGTGCAGATAATGATGTGGGACGGGACGGTCTGGGCCTTAAGAGAGCGGATGCACTGCTCCAGATAAGGCGAGTCCTTATAGGCGCATACGGCAAATACATGCTTATACCTCATAAAAATGTTCCTCCAGCATCAGGCACAGGGTATGATAGATGGGAAGGTGCAGCTCCTGGATTTTAAATGTCTCATCAGAAGGCACCACGATGGAGCAGTCGCAGGCTCCCGCCATCTTCCCCCCGTTTTTGCCGGTAAGGCCAATGGTTTTAATGCCGGACGCCTTTGCCACGGCAACGGCATACATCACATTCTCAGCATTGCCCGAGGTGGAAATACCCATAAATACATCTCCCTTTTTTCCGTAGCCGTACAGCTGCTGCGCATAAATCATTTCACCGTTTACATCATTTAAGAACGCGGTGGCCAGTCCCGCGTGACCGGTAAGGGCAATTGCGGGAAGGCCTCCCTGTAGGCTGGATGCCAGCTCTTCCCCCCGCTTTTCGTCTGCTTCCTGAAGCGCAGCCGCGAATTCATTGGACACCGGGCGGCGTTTTACAAATCCCTTCATCAGCTCACCCACAATGTGCTCGCTGTCCGCGCAGCTTCCGCCATTTCCCGCTATCATCAACTTGCCGCCGCCTGCGTAACAATCCCGCAGGATTTCATATGCGGCCAGCACATCGCCCTTTACTGCCTCCAGAACCGGATACCGGCTGGTCAGTTCCTCCAGATACTCCATCTCTTTCATCTTACGTCCGCCTGTCCTTTCTCAATAATCCACTGAGCTGCCTTTACGAGATCCTCCGCGTAAAAATCATATACCGGAGGTATCCCTTCCTTCTCCTCCTGGCTGCGAAACCCGCTTCCGTAACCGGTTCCCACCAAAATGGTGGTGAGGCCATAGTTATTCCCGGCCTCCACATCCAGCAGTTTATCTCCTATCATAAAGGAATGAGGCTTATCCACTTCAAACCGCTGTGCGGCCTCCTCAAACATACCGGTACCCGGCTTGCGGCAGCTGCACTCCTTCTTATATGGGCCGATTCCATGCTCCGGATGATGGGGACAGTAATAAAATGCGTCAATGGACGCCCCCCGGCACTCCAGGATATGGTTCATATAAATATGAAGTTTCTTCACGTCCTCCTCCCCATAATATCCCCTGGCCACTCCTGCCTGATTGGTAACCACCACCAGACGGTACCCTGCCTCCTTTAACATCCGCAGCGCCTCCGGCACTCCAGGAAGAAGCTTAAGGTCCGAAGTCCTGTGCAGATAGTGCACTTCCTCATTCAGAGTCCCATCCCGGTCCAAAAAAACAACTCGATCCATTGCACATCCATCCTGTATGTTATATTCCTTGTGTGAATCCCAGCCCGGTAATTTAACATTAAATGTTAAACCGGTACTCGCCGTTAGGCATATGGACCTTCACCTGGTCATACTGCCATCTGGACTCGTCCGCCACCCAGCTCTGGGCGCCCCGCAGTTCAAAATTCCAATCCGCCAGCTGTCCGCCAGCCTGCTCCATACGGGCAGCCACCTTGTGGCGTACATTGTATGGACAGTACATGAGTAAGTACCCGCCTCCGCCTGCTCCCAGAAGTTTGCCTCCCAGGGCACCTGCCTTCAGGGCCTCATCATATAATTGGTCAATCTGGGGATTTGTTATCTTGCTGCTCATGCGCTTCTTGCTCTGCCAGCCATAGTCCAGAAGCTTACCGAAACTGTGGAGATTTCCCTTTAGCAGCTCATCCTTCAGGGCATAGGCCAGGGCCTTTACCTCACACATGGCCTCAAAGGCGTCCTTTTTCTCATAGTTTTGCACCTGGTCCTTGATAATATTGGCAGAGACATGGATTTTTCCGGTATAACAGAGAAGGAGATTATACTGGAGCTCATGTATGATGTCCTTTTTAATGCGCAGAGGATTAACCACCACATTGTTGCGTCCGTGGAACTCAATAAAATTGAATCCTCCAAAGGTAGCCGCGTACTGGTCCTGGTACCCGCCGTCAATCTTTAAATCCAGGCGCTCCACCTGATAAGCCAGGTCAGCCAGGGCATAGGCATCCATCATCACTCCCTTCCAGCGGGCCATGGCAGTGAGCATAGCAACCATAACCGTGGACGAAGTCCCAAGGCCGGATCCGGGAGGCGCATCGCACTGGAGATACACTTCGCAGCCCTGGTCAATACCCATGGCATTAAGAGCCGCTGTTACCAAATCCAGTTTTCCGTCATACACATAATTTTCCCTGGTATTATATTTCACTGTCATATCAAAGTCCAGGGAATGAACCACAATCTGGTCGTCCTCCCTGGGCACAATGGAACAGTAGGCATATTTATTGATGGTGCTTCCGATGATGGCCCCTCCCTGCTCCTCGCAGAATGGTGCCACATCCGTACCGCCGCCTCCAAAGCTGACCCTTAAAGGCGCCCTTCCTCTGATTACCATATGTGTCTCCTCTCTCTGTCTTTCGTTTAGGTTGTCAAATGACCACTTTATTCCTCACATCCTCCTGAAACTGGAAATACGCCTCCGGTATACCAATGTCAATAAAATATCCGTCATTGACAAAGCCTCCCAGGCGCCTTCCCTTTGACAGCCACTTAGGGATCATGTCATTTTCCAACGACACCTTTCCCTCGGGTATCTCATCCAGCAGCTGCTGTTTCATAAGGTAAATGCCTCCGTTGATTGTCCCTTCCCTTGCATCCTCTGTCTTTTCATTAAACCCGGTCAGGAATCCGTCACGGTCCAAAATTGCCTGGCCGTACCGCGAAACATCGGGCACCCTGCGCAGTACCAGAGCCATATCCAGATTCTGGCTGTCCTGCTGTCTCAGGAGCCGGGTATAATCAATCTGGTAAAATGTATCCGCGTTCAGCACATAAAAACGATCCTCTGTAATAAACCTGCCTGCATTCTTTATGGCCCCGGCCGTTCCCAGAAGCGTCTCCTCATAAGCATACCCGGCATGGAACCCGAAAGCCGCCCCGTCGCCAAAATGCTCCTCCACCATAGTTCCCTTATATCCCACGGCAAAGACAATATCCGTAATCCCGTGGCGGACCAGCTCACAGGTCACATATTCCATAAAAGGCTTCCCTTCAATCAACGCCATTGGCTTGGGCCGGTCGCTCACCACACTGCGAAGCCTGGTCCCCAGACCGCCGGCCAACAAAATAGCCTGCATTCAACATTCCCTCCTGTACTGTCGGCCTTAAACGCGGCTGCATTGTCCAGACATGCCGGCTGTGCAGCCCACGCGGCCCTGAAGAATCAACGAAAGTCTCCCTCCACCACCTTCCAGGCCCCGTCCAGACTGTAGTGTTTCTTAATATAATCCTGGGTCCTGCGGCAAAGCTGGTTTAAACGTTCATTGTCCTGATATAATTTAACGGTCTTTCCGGCAAACAGCTCTGCCTGGTCCTCTATTTCCAGCACTGTGTCCGCAAAGGGAATCCCCTCTGCTCCTGTGGATGTGGTCACAATGGGCGCTCCGTTGTATATAGCTTCCACTACCTTACCCTTCACGCCGGCTCCGTATCTGAGCGGCACCACCACTACCCTGCAATGGCCGTAGAGCTGCGCCAGCTCCTCCTCGCTTACAAAACCCTTGATAATGATTCCATTGCCCGGCTCCTCCAGGGCCTTGATTTCATCTGTCACCCTGGATCCGGCCACATAAAATTTCACATCCGGCAGTTCCCTGCGTATAAGCGGGAATATTTCTCTGGCAAACCACAGCACTGCATCCGCATTGGGCGGATGGGCGAAACCGCCTACAAACAGCAGTCCTTCCCTCTCTGCAAAGTCATCCTGTATGTTATCCAGAAAGGTGTCATAGACATACGCCGTAATGGCCTTTGCGGGAATGCTTCCGTCAATGGCGTGTATGGCGTTGATTTCCACATAGGAAGGATAATAGGAAACAGCTGCCTTGTGCATCATGGTCAGCTCCACGGATTTCCAGTAATCCGCCTCCCTCTTGATGTTGATATCCCCGGTCAGCTCATATTCCCTTCCCAGACGCAGAAAGTGCAGGTCGTGTCCATAGTAAATCACCTTCATATTGGTGTAATCTTTTATAAAATCCACATATTTGGTGGCAATATGGGGACGGTTCAGGTACGCAAATGATATCTCGTCTCCATTTGTCTTTAACCAGTCCCATATGCCTGCTGCGTATGTGTCTCCGTAGAGTACCTCGATTCCCATTTGCAGAAGGGTGGTGGTATAGGGCTCCTCATGAAGGAAATTATCTCCCAGGAACTTTACCACATAGCCCTTTTTCAGAAACATCTTCAGGTACTGGTAGGTTGTCTTGGAGCCCGCGTCCCTGTCAAAGGTGGGCACATAGTGGTCCACCACCAGGATGATTTTCTTTCCCTGGCTGCGCTCCCTGGCCCTGAACGGATTGGGATTTCCGGTGTTGACGCACTGTTTTTTGAATTCCTCAGCCCATTTCTCCTTCAGCTTTTCACTGTTTTCCACCTGGTATCGTTTCAGGCCGGTTCCGTTTACATCTGTACCGTTGGAAACGCCCTCAAAGTGGATCACCTTGGAGAGAGGCTGGTATACAACCCTGTATCCGGCCTTTCTCACCTCAAAAGCCAGGTCCGAATCCTCGCAGTAAGCCGGGGCAAACCGCTGGTCAAATCCGCCAATCTGCTTCCACAGGGCTGTGCTCAGAAGGATGGCGGCCCCTGATATATAGTCTACATCCTTTACATAATTGTATTCCGCCTTGTCCGGATCATCCAGACGGCCGTAGTTCCAGCCGGAACCGTCGCTCCAGATAATGCCTCCTGCTTCCTGCAGGCGTCCGTCCGGGTACACCAGCTTGGAACCCACCATGCCAATGGTGGAATCGGACTCAATCAGGTTCACCAGGGAAGAGAGCCAGCCCTCTGTCACCTTGGTGTCATTGTTGAGGAACATGATGTATTTTCCTCTGGCAGCCTTTGCCGCCTGGTTGCAGTTGCGCAGGAACCCCTGATTTGTCTCATTTCTGCAGATTACAAGCCCCTCTGCATACCGGCCCAGCTCTGCGGTTGCATCGGTTGACACATCATCGGCAATGATGACCTCGTAGGTAACATCCTTTGTAAACTCCAGGATGGACTGGAGACATGCATAGGTATAGTGGACCTGATTATAACAGGGAATCACGATGGAAACCATTGGGCCGTCCCACGTTTCGCCGCTGCCGGAGTCCACATATCCTCCCTTGCCCGGTACCCTGGGGAATACCAGCCTGCCGTATTTGAGATAATCCTCGCCAATCTTAAAATCGCCTTCTATCTGGTTGCGTCCCTCTTTGGTGGCGTACAGCCTTCCGTAACGCGCCGGGTGCTTCACTGTGTTAAAACAGTAGTTGAGTATCTTGCGCTTGCGGGTGCCCCTTGGAAATGCTTTGTTGACCTGGGCTCCCAGCTTGCGCCGGGCCTTGAACACAAGGGCTTCATGCCCGTTGAGATAGGTTGCCAGCTTGCCCAGCTCGTTGATTTCATGGCGCAGGTCCTTAATCATCACTTCCAGATTTGCCACATGGTTATTGGTCAGGCGCTGCACCTCCTGCTCTTTGCGGATCTGCTGGTTCTTTTCCTCCACCTCTGCCTGAAGCTGGCTGATACGGTCCTTTGCCTGGGAGAGAGCCTGGTCCGTCTCCTTAAGCTCAGACAGGGTCGTCACTTTCTGCTGGTAATTCACCAGGTATCCCTGGACAGCGTCCCCGTGGACATAGGACTGGAATGCGTCCTCCATGGATGCGTACACAAACGCCATCTCGCTTCCTATGCCAAACTCCTGTAAAAATTCTTCCAGGCCGGCATATGACATCAATCCCTGGTATTTATAATAGAAATAAGCCAGATTGCGGTACTGTACAAAGCGGGCAGGGACCGGGAAATCAAAGACCCATTCATAGTCCAGGCAGTATAGTTTCTCATCCCCGTCCTTTTGTGTAATCATCAGATTCTCAAAGAGCCCGTCAATGTTGCTTACTTTATAAGAAACATCATCTATATCCGGAACCGGCCCAAAGGTCCGGGTAAACTCCGGCGTCACGGCAAAGGGAACAATCTGATCCTCCGCCACATCATAAAGAAACTGAAGCGCAGCCTTAATTTCCTCCACAGGCGCCCTGCCGTCTCTGATGCACCGGCCCAGACGTTCTGCCAGGGTAATGCCTTCCAGGAAACCAAACTCCACCTTGCTGCCGTCTGCGGATATCTCCGGCTCCAGGATTCTGACCCTGGGGTTGAGCTGCCTTAACTGACGGCACTTATTTTTCAGGGAAAGGATGTGGTATCTTCCTGCGCTTTCAAGGGCAGCCTTCTCCACCCGGCGCTCTCCGTCCAGTTCCCCCATGGTGGTGCGGATGCGGAATTCCTCTTTTCTGGTACGGTTATACTTGGCGAAAATGGTTTTCTCCTGCCATCCATCCTTAGATGCAATAATCAGGAAGGAATTGGCAAACCGGCCAAAGTCATTTTCCTCAATCAGACGGTCATATACCTCCCCTTCATTGAGGCAGGCATACCGCGGACCGTCATAGGACACAGACGGGCTGGTGATGTCTCCCTTTCCCGGCAGATACCGGTCTGAGTAGAGTGATACGGGCATTCTGTGGTCGGGCACCGGATAATAGAAGTCCGCCCGGGCAAGCCCTGCTTCCCGGCAGGCTTCCTCCGCCTGTTTTCTGGTACAGAAGCCTTCCTCATGGTCTGCCCCTGCCAGGTACCTGAGCCCCAATGCATTTTCACACGCAATGACCAGACGGCCTTCCTGTTTCAGAAAGGAGGCGCCAAAGGCAGCTGCGTCCTGTATTTCCTGGCCTTTTCTGAGTCCGGCCATAACCACAAGGTCAAATGACGGCTCCGGCTGTCCTGCCTCAGCCCCTGCCTTATAGCCATATGTGATATTGGTGTAAATCTTGTTGCGCTCCTGATTTACAGCCAGGTTTTCATCTGCTTCGTCCATCACTGCCACATGGGCGCACCTGGAGGCCAGCAGTCCTGTCAGAACGCCATAGCCTGAACCAATCTGAAGCACTTCCCCGCAGCCAGTATAATCCAGCCACTCCAGAAGATTCTCCCTTATGTCAGACAGGGCGTGGAGCACCTCCGGCCCGGACTGGCTGTCCAGGGCCTTCCTGATGCCCTCAGGACTGCTTCCGTATTGTCTGAATAAATCTAATATTTCATAACTGATGTCCTTCATGGAAAGTTATAATCCTCCGTTCACAGTTGGGCCCGCATTACCGGCCTCTATCTTCCCGGCCTCTATCTTCCCGGCCTTTACCTGGGACTCCATATCATACACCCCAACCGTATTTTTATTGGAAATAACCGTAATATTGGTCACGTTGTACAGGCGGTGGTACACCACATGCTCTCCCTGCTCAAATCCGGTGCAGCTCATGCTCAGCAGATACTCCCCGCCCTGGAGTGTCATTTTCTGGGAGAATTCCACCACATACTCATCCCCGCGCTTCACAGGCTGGATTTCGGCGCCTTCAAACATGGTGTTGGTACCGGTAAGCTCCGTACCCTTTTTATCCTTTATAGTATAGGTAAAAATAGGGGACTGTATCTCTGTATTAAAATGAATCCGTTCTTTTATGGTAAACATCTCACCTTTTAACAGAAGGTTGGTGATATTTCCCCTCTCGTCAAAAAGACCCAGGTCCACAATCTCGGCCCGGCCGTCCCCGTATTCTGTACGGTCATAATTAATGGTCAGCTGGTCTTTCATGAGACGGCTTCCCTCTAAGCCCATCCCGCCGGAAAAATCAGACATTTCCACATCGCCGGATTTTGTTCCTGCTCCAGCCCGGCTCCCGTCAGTTTCCGTTTCTTCGGTTCCTGCTCCGGTATATTCCCCGCTGCCCGTATCTTCCTGCCCGCTTTCCCCTGTCAGAGCCTCCCTCTGCTGTCTTTCCCGCTCTAATTCCGCCTTTAAGGCGTCCAGCTGTCCGGCCAGAATCTTCTTATACATATCCACCACCCGGCCGGCAGGGCCTTCTGCGATGAATTCCCCCTTGTGCAGCAGCACCACCCGGTCACAGTATTTGATGATGCTTCCCATATCATGGGTCACCATAAGGATGGTTGTCCCCTTCTGGCGGATCTCCTCCATTCTGCGGTAGCATTTTGACTGGAAGAACACATCGCCGACGGAAAGGGCCTCGTCCACAATGAGGATTTCCGGGTCCACATTGATGGCCAACGCAAAAGCCAGCCGTACAAACATACCGCTGGAATAAGTCTTTACCGGCTGGTACACGAAATCCCCGATTTCCGCAAATTCCAGGATATCCTGAAGCTTGGCGTCCATCTCCTTTTTCGTATAGCCCATCATGGTGCCGTTCATATATATATTTTCAATCCCTGTATAATCCATGTTGAATCCGGCACCCAGCTCTAACAGAGCCGATATCTTGCCGTCCACCTTTACCTCCCCGGTGGTAGGGGTAAGGACCCCGGTAATGATTTTTAATATGGTAGATTTGCCGGAACCGTTGGTGCCGATGATTCCCACCGTCTCTCCCTTTCTTACCCTGAAGGACAGCTGGTTCAGCGCGTAAAAATCCCGGTGGTAATTCTTATGGGAAATGCTCATGGATTCCTTCAGACGGTCAATGGGTTTCTCATATAATCTATATACCTTGGTCACTTCTGCAACGTCTATGGCATATTTATTGTCCTGTTCTTTCACTGACATAACATTCTCCATCTCTATGCATACTTCTCCACTTTAGGCATAAGTATAGCATAGAATGCAGGATTTTTATACCTCAAACAATATTTTTCAAAAAAAGTTAAGAATCCCCTTGACATATATAACTGTATATATTATAGTTACAGTATGAACTGTATGAGTTTTGATTACAGAATAGGAGGAAACACATGAAAGGTACGATTTTTACAGCTGTCCTTATATGCAGCGCCATCTTAGCCGCCTGCAGCCCCGCCGCCCCCAGGGAAGCCATGGCCTCAACACAGAGTCCGTCTCCGTCTCCCGCAGAAGAACCGGCTGATGAGACATCCGAGGAGGCATATCATAAAATCACTGCCGAGGAGGCAAAGCAGATGATGGACGAGGGCAATGCCACGGTAGTGGATGTGAGCACGGCGGAAGAATATGCGGCCGGACATATTCCCGACTCCATTCTGGTACCGGTGGAGTCCATAGGTGATACGAAACCCGTAGAACTTCCTGACACGGAAGCAGTGCTTTTGGTCCACTGCCGCACCGGTATCCGCAGCAAACGCGCTTCGGACCAGCTGGTGGAATTGGGATACAAACATGTATATGATTTTGGCGGAATTGTGGACTGGCCCTATGAAACAGTAACAGAAAACTGATTTATATTAGAACAGCTTAATATTGCAAGCTTATATATAAGATTAAAGAATGAATGTTCGGTGACTTTTATCACATAACACAAGTACAAAATGTGGTATCCTATAATCAATAGAGCAAAACACAAAAAAGAGAAAACCCGGAGGTAATAACTATGGAATTGAAACATTTAAATAAGGATGAATTTGAGCAGGCTGTAAACGCCGGCGACGAGCTGGTGGTTGTGGATTTCTTTGCAACATGGTGCGGTCCCTGTAAGATGCTGGGTCCTGTCATAGAACGGGCGGCAGACAAATTTTCAGATGTACATTTTTATAAAGTAGATATTGATGAGGAGATGGACCTGGCGGCCCGTTTCCAGGTAATGAGTGTTCCCACCCTTATCTACTTCAAGCGCGGCGAGGTGTTATCCAAGTCAGTCGGTCTGGTTTCACCAGCTGATATTGATAAGGAAATCAGCAAGTTAAAATAATAAGCCATCACACATTTTTGCATTCCCTTTTTGGCAGGCCGGTTCCTGAGATGGACCCGGCCTGTGTTTTATCCCTTATCCCTGTTTCTTTAATTTCCCATTGAGCTTGGCATAAATCCGCCCGCGTATCCACGGCTCAGAGGATGCCTTAAGCGAGTCCTCCAGGCCGAACCAGGCTACCCCGCTGTTTTCATCTGCCTTTGAAAACAGGGCATCGTTCTCGTCTGCCTCCAGAAGATAGGTGACATTCAAATGCAGGTGGGAACCCACATAGGCCCCCCGCTTCTCATGTCCGTCCACAGTCAGGACTTCCAGGCTGTAGATATCCTCCGATACCGGCCGTACCCTGGCAAGCCCGCTTTCCTCCTTTACCTCCCTCACAGCCACCTGCAGCAGGTCCTGCTCATTGTCCGCGTGTCCCCCCAGCCATGACCAGGATTTATATATATTGTGATATACCATCAGAACCTTTGTCCGGCCAGGATTCACCACCCACGCCGAGGCTGTCATGTGAGCCAGGCAGTTTCCCCTGTCAAATATATCCTCATCCTCCTTCAGGCATTTCAGAATCATCTGACGGTCTACCTCCTCCTGTTCATTATATGGGCAGTAGCTCTCTATCTGCTTAATCAAATCCCCGCGGTCCATTTTATATACTTCTCCTTTCCCTGGCATACATGTTCCAGCTCCTTTTGTATTTTTGTTACAGTGTCCTGTGTGACCCCGGTCACCGAAACCTTTCCTGTTTTATGATATCTTTGATACATCAAATAATTATGAGGTGTTTTATCATGAGTCATTTATCCAAGAATCTTGCCCGTGTGGATGCCGGTACCTGCGTGGCCTGCGGCTGCTGTCTTAAGGTATGTCCCCGCCAGGCCCTTTCCGTGTTTAAAGGTTCCTACGCAGTGGTCAATCAGGATGCCTGTGTGGGATGCGGCCTCTGCGCAAAGGAATGTCCGGCCAGCGTAATATCCATTCTTCCCCGCAGCCATCAGGAAACAGAATCTGCCCAGACAGGAGGAAACCGCCATGAATAAGCCAGCCCTTAAAGCGAAAAAACACTGGTACGATTATCTCTGGATTGCATCCCTGCTGTATCTGTTTCTGGGATTCTTCAACATCATGTTTGCATGGCTGGGCCTGATTTGTTTTCTGGTGCCCTTAGCCATCTCCATTGCCACCGGATCCAAGCTCTACTGCAACCGCTACTGCGGCAGGGGACAGCTGTTTTCCATTCTCGGCAAAAAACTGCATCTGTCGCCTAACCGTGAGATACCCGGGTGGATGAAATCCAAAGCATTCCGCTATGGTTTCCTTGTATTCTTTTTAGTCATGTTCTGCCAGATGCTCTTTAACACCTACCTGGTGTTCAGGGGTACATCCGGCTTAAAGCAGGCAGTCACAGTGCTGTGGACCTTCCGCCTGCCCTGGCAGCACGCCTATCACGGCACCAGCCTTCCCCTGTGGACCGCCCAGTTTGCCTTTGGCTTCTACAGCGTCATGCTGACCTCCACCATTTTAGGTTTGGCCACCATGGTCCTGTTCCGCCCCCGCTCCTGGTGCGTCTACTGCCCCATGGGTACTATGACCCAGATGATATGCAAGGCAAAGGCGGGAGCGTGCCCTGGCGCGGCATCCGGATGCGGGACCTCCGGCTGCAGTTCTTCCGATTGCAGCTCATCCCGCTCAAACGAATCCCTCTCATGACCCTGCAGACAGTCCGTTCCCATGCCGCGGCCCCTTTATACCTCTCATCCTTTGACAAAATACAGGAAATTGTCTACACTATAAGAATATATATAATTACACCCTGTATTTAAACTCCCAACTATAAGGAGGAGCCGTCCGCCATGAACCATAGCCGCCCGAACATCACAGATACTCTGAAAAAATGCTACCCCTTCTGGGAAAAACTCACCGATACCCAGAAGGAGCAGCTTAAAACCAGCTCCTATATCAGGGATTATGAACCAGGAAGCTTTGTCCACAGCCGTTCTGAGGAATGCCTGGGCATTCTGATCGTATTAACGGGCCAGCTGCGCACCTATATACAGTCTGAGGAGGGCCGGGAGGTCACCCTGTTCCGCCTGGGTCCGGGTGAGGTGTGCACCCTCTCTGCTGCCTGTATGATGCAGGAAATCACCTTTGATATCTTCATCGAGTCCACCGCTGCTTCCACCCTACTCATCACCGGCGCCTCTGGCATCCACCGTCTCATGGAGGCAAATATATATGCGGAAAACTACATTTACCGCCAGACTGCGGAACGTTTCTCCGACGTCATGTGGTCCATGGGGCAGCTTCTCTTCTCCAGCTTCGACAAACGTCTGGCCGCTTACCTGACAGATGAATATGTCAAGCTGGGCTCCGATGTGATCTCCACTACCCATGAACAGATAGCCAAGAACCTTGGCACTGCCAGGGAGGTGGTGTCCCGCATGCTCAAATATTTTGAAAAAGAGGGCCTGGTTGCCCTTGGCCGCGGAACCATTACCATAAAAAATGTCTCCGGCCTAAAAAAACTGCTGACCTGAAATAGTTTTCAGGGCCTGTCTGCCCCGTTCCCCTCTTTGCACAGCTCCATCAGTGTCCTGGCGCTGCGGGGCAGAAACTTATTCTTGTGGTAAATCACAGAGTACTTCCGGTTCAGGGCCAGGTCCTTTATCCGGAATTCAGCCAGTTCCCCTTCCCGGATATCCTGGCGCACCAGAAAATAGGGCAGAATGGAAATACCCAGCCCTGCCTTTACCCCCTGCAGGATGACCTGATTGCTAGCGCTCTGCCATATAGGGCGGACATTCAGCTCCTGCGCGGCCAGTATACCGTCAAATATCTCCCTTCCAGCGCTTCCCTTTTCCCGTAAAATAAAATCCTGATTCCGTACCTCCGACAGCTCCTCCAGAGTTTTTCCGGCAAATTCATGGCCGGCCGGACATATGAATACCAGCCGGTCCCCTGCGAAGCTCTCGCTGAGGATAAAAGGGCTGTGGGCTACCCCCTCTATGATTCCCACATCTATATCATTGTCAAGTATCTGCTGTTCAATGGTTCCTGAATTGGCAATGGATGCCTCCACCTTCAGGGCCGGATACTGCTGTTTCAGCTTCTTGATATAACCGGGCAGCAGATAGGTCCCTATGGTAATGCTGGTGCCCACCTTGAGCCGCCCCATGGCGTCCACGTCCCGGACCCCCTGCTCCATCTCATCCAGCAGATCTATGATATGCCTGGCATACTGGAGGGCCCTGCGGCCGTTCTCTGTCAGATACAGCTTGCGGGATATGCGGTCAAACAGCTTTACCCCGTAGTAGTCTTCCATTTCTGAGATAGCCAGGCTGATGGACGGCTGGGCGATGAACAGCTGGGAGGCGGCGGCCGTCATGCTCCCTGTCTCACATACGGTAACAAATATCTTCAGATGGCGAAATGTCATGTTCCTCTTTTCCTGAACCGCGTATGGCAGACTGAGGGTACATCCCTGCAATCTGACATAGGGCACATATATAATATATCTATTATAATTATTATTTAATTATAGTATTTTACATATGGATTTGCAAGCTGTATAGTAATAGCAGAAAAAACAAATACATGATGATAGTTACATGCACTACTGTTAAAAGGGGGATACCGTCATGGTAGTTAACATAAAATCAAAAAAGCATGCTTCCTCCAGGGTTCCGGGACACGCGGGCAGCCGCGGCTCCCTTCTGGCAAAACTCTTTCTCTCAACCCTGTACCTGAGCGCTTTTACCTTCGGTGGCGGATATGTCATCGTCACACTGATGAAGAAGAAATTTGTGGACGAATACCACTGGATTGATGAACAGGAGATGTTGGATCTGGTGGCCATTGCCCAGTCCTCGCCGGGCGCTATCGCTGTCAACGGGGCTATCGTGGTAGGCTATAAACTGGCCGGCATGGCAGGGGTACTGACTTCGGTCATTGCCACTGTCCTTCCGCCGTTTACCATCCTGACTCTGATTTCCTTCTGCTACGCCGCCTTCCGCTCCAACCTTTTTGTGGGATGGATGTTAAACGGAATGCAGGCCGGCGTGGGAGCTGTTATTGCCCAGGTGGTTTGGGAGATGGGCAGCGGCATCGTAAAAGACAGACAGTGGATATCCGTCCTGATTATGGCCGCGGCCTTTATTGCCAATTATGTATACAATGTCAACGTAGTCCTGATCATTCTTTTGTGCGCCGCCATAGGTGTGGTGCGGACCCTCTCTGCCGGGCATAATAAAAAAGGGACGGAAGGAGGCGCGCTATGATTTACTTCCAGCTATTTTTAAGCTTTCTTCAGATTGGCGCATTCAGTTTCGGAGGCGGATATGCCGCCATGCCACTGATCCAGAACCAGGTGGTCACCCTTCACGGCTGGCTGAACCTGGCTGAGTTTACAGACCTTGTGACCATTTCCCAGATGACCCCCGGTCCCATTGCCATCAATGCCGCCACCTTCGTGGGCACCCGCATAGCAGGAACACCAGGGGCCCTGGCGGCGACCATTGGGTGCGTGCTGCCGTCCTGCATCCTGGTTACCCTTCTTGCAAAGATCTATCTCAAATACAGGAATTTAAGCCTGATCCAGGGTGTCCTCAAATCCCTGCGGCCTGCCGTGGTAGCCATGATTGGGGCAGCGGGCGTCAGCATACTGGTCACTGCCTTCTGGGGACTGGCGGGCTTTACCCCTGACCTGGGAGCCATAAACCTGCGTTCCGTATGTATTTTCACCGGCGCCATGATACTGCTCATACGTTTTAAGATGAATCCCATCCTGGTGATGGTGCTGTCAGGACTGGCTGAGACAGCCTGCCAGCTGGCCATGCGCGTGATATAGCATCTGCTTATCATTGACTTTAAAGAGGTTCCGATATAGAATCGAATGGGTACATCAAACAAAACTCCCGGAGGATTCTATGTTAGCGGAATGTATTGCACTTGGTTTATTTCTGGCAGGTCTCGGACTCTGCATTGTTACGGGCATACAGATTCTGTATGCCCTGTTGTTCGGCCTGCTCTGTTTTTCCGTCTACTGTCTGGCCAAAGGATATTCGGCAAGGGAAACCGGCTCCATGCTGTGGGAGGGTATTTCCCAGGTACGGAATATCCTTATTATTTTTGTATTTATCGGAGGCCTGACCGCTGTGTGGCGAATCAGCGGCACCATCCCCTATATCCTATATTATGCGGTAGGATTCATACATCCCAGGTATTTCGTGCTCTGCACCTTCCTCCTGTGTTCTTCCATGTCCTTCCTCACAGGCACTTCCTTTGGCACGGCAAGTACCATGGGGGTCATATGCATACTCATATCGAATGCAGCAGGCTTAAGCCCCTTTCTTACAGGCGGCGCCATCCTCTCCGGAAGCTTTTTCGGGGACCGCTGCTCCCCCATGTCCTCCAGCGCCCAGCTGATATGCAGCCTGACCCGGACAGACATCTATCAGAACATAAAGCTTATGTGCCGCAGCAGCGCAGTCCCCTTAGCCGTAACATGCATCCTCTATGTGGTCCTGGCTTCCGGTTCCAGCGCTCCGGCGGACAGGGAGCTCCTGGACCTGTTCAGGACAAATTTCTCCCTCCACTGGGCCGCCATGCTTCCGGCTGTCCTGATTCTGGTTCTGTCCCTGTTGCGCGTGGATGTAAAATATGCCATGGCCGCCAGCATTGCAGCCGGTGCCGCAGTGGCCCTGTTTGTCCAGGGAACCTCCCCCCTGGCCCTGCTGCGCTGCTTCCTAAGCGGATATGAGGCCCAGGACGGGACGCGACTGGCCCAGCTGTTGAACGGAGGCGGCATACGCTCCATGGTAAAGGTGGGCATCATCGTGCTTATCTCCGCCTCCTACTCAGGAATCTTTTCACACACCTGCCTGCTGTCCGGGGTAAAGCATGCCCTTTTAAGGTCTGCCCGGCGCCTTACTCCCTTTGGCACTGTCCTGGTGACCTCGGTCCTCTCCTGTGCGGTCAGCTGCAACCAGAGCCTGGCCACCATCCTTACCTGCCAGATGTGCGACGGGCTTTACCCCAAAAAGGAAAAGCTGGCCCTCGCGCTGGAGGACACAGCTATTCTCATTGCAGCCCTGATTCCCTGGGGTATTGCCGGCACTGTGCCGGTGGCCGCCATCGGCGCTCCCATGGGATGCATGTTTTATGCTTTTTACCTGTATCTGGTTCCCCTGTGGAACCTGATTACGGCCCTGTACCATGACCGGATCCGGGCCGGACGCACTGCCCTCACCTCATTCATGTAATTCCAGCGGCAGGCCGTCGGGATCATGAAAGAACGTCATTCTCCTGCCTGTAAACTGGTCCATGCGGACAGGCTCTGTGTCCACTCCCTTTTCATTGAGCTCCCTCACGGCAGCATCCATATCCTCCACCCGGAAAGCCAGGTGTCTCAGTCCCAGGGCTTCAGGGTAACTTGGCCTGGGAGGATTATGCTTCCCTGAAAACAGCTCCAGTTCGCACCCGTCCAGCTCCAGGTCCAGCTTATAGTCATCTTTTTCCGGCCTGTAATTTTCCCGGATCACTTTAAATCCCAGAAGCTCCACATAGAATCTTCTGGACACCTCATAATCTGAAACAATAATAGCCACATGGTGTATTTTCTTTAAATCCATTTCATACTTCCTCCTGCTTGCGCCTGGTTATTCCCCGGCTGTCCCTGCTGCGGGCCGCATGTACTCTGTTTCGTCCCTTTTCCACAGACTGTTCTCTTTCCACAGTCAGCCAAATCCCTACAAAAAGTCACTGAGGTACCAGCGTTTTAAGCTCCCCTCCTGAAACACATACTCCGGCGTCTTAAGGGGATAGGAAAGTTCCGAGGCATAATACCACGGATCGTCCATATGAAGGGGATTGTTAAGAATGTGGAAATCCTGGGCGGGCATATATCCCTGGGCCAGAAGGAAACAGATGTCCCCATCCCCGTTCACAGCCACATCCGCCACCATGACGCAGTGCCCCGGACTTCCCCCTTTTATGAACATGTCACCGGCCTTTATCCGGCTTATATCAATGGCCGTACACTCATTGTCCAGGGAAAGGGTGCCTGCGTACATCATCACATACTTCATGTAGAGCAGGAATGTCTCATAGGAATCATCATAAGAAGCCTTCTTAACCCACGACACCTGGTTTCCGTCCACTGACAGGCGGTTCCCCTCTCTCCAGGAGGGATAATCCATCAAAAATCCGTTGGTAAGGTGAAATGCAATCTCATCACCGGCCCCATGGGCCCACAAGTACTCTCCGTACATACGCATGAGGCTGTCCGCGCACTGCTGCAAATCACTGTCAAATACAGGCAGGGCAAATACCGCTGCATGGGCTGTCTGGTTTCCCTTTTCACTGCCGTCGTACAGCATCACCGGGCTCCGGTCCGGCTTAAGGGGATAGGACCTGATATAATCCTGGAAGCTTCCCTCCCCGGCATCTGTTCTCTGAAATCCTGACGGTACGGGAATACGCTCTGAAAGAACGGCTCCTGAGGGATTCACGGCAATTCCCGTTCCCTCCGGCTCCGGCGAAGCTGTCTGCGTCACCCTCTGTACATCCCTTCCCTCCAGTCCGGCCACAGCCTGCTGCTGTTCCTCCGCCATCTGCTCATCTGCCTGCCCCGGACTGCATCCCCACAGGAAAGCGGCCAGAAATACCATACCCGCAGCCCCCCTAATCCATTTAACCATATATTCTTCTCCTCCCTGTCACCTGTCCACAACCACCTTGTCGCTCTTTATGGTCTCCCTTTTATCCCTGCCGTCAGGAACAAACCGGAACACCACAAATTCCACATCCTCCTCCGTCTCATTGGCAAAGGTGTGAACCGAGCTTCCCACACGGACAATCTCCTGCTCACGGACCTTCCTCGTCCTCTCCGCCCCATCCTCCAGCCAGCGGCAGGTCAGCACCCCCTTTGTTATGAGAAGGCACTCATCTATACGGGTATGATAATGCCATTCCTGAACACTCCCCGGTGTAATCCGGTTCAGGTGAATTTCGGATTCCTCAAAGATATGGTAGCTCACATGGGTTCCATTGGGCTTCTGTACGGTTATGGCATCCTCCATGCCAGAAAAACTGATTGGTCTCATATGCCGGCGCCCTCCTTTTACTCAACAGTTTACAGCCTTCCGGCACATGCGTCAATCCTTTGTGCGCTCCCTGTTTAAGAGCGCGCTGTACTCATGCTCCCAACAATGGTATAATGAGCTTACCGCAACACAAAAAAATGAAAGAACAGGGGAATTAATCATGGAAATCATTCAGGTAAAAAAGGACAAAAAGAAGTATCTGGACCTGCTCCTGCTGGCAGACGAACAGGAGGATATGGTGGACCGCTATCTGGAGCGGGGCGATATGTTTGTGCTGACAGACGGCACAGTCCGGGCGGAATGCGTGGTGACAAAAGAAGGTCCCGGCATATATGAGCTTAAAAATATAGCGACAGCCCCCCAGTTCCATAGACAGGGATACGGCCGCCGCCTGATTGAATATGTTTTTACCTATTATCCGGATTTAAGGACCCTTTATGTGGGAACCGGGGACAGCCCTCTCTCCCTGGGCTTTTACCATGCCTGCGGTTTTATAGATTCCCACCGGGTGGAGCGCTTTTTTACCGACAATTACGACCATCCCATCATTGAGGACGGAATCCAGCTGGTGGACATGGTCTATCTGAAACGGGAACGGGACATGGCATAACTGCCGCAAAAGGAGCGGGACCAGGCCGTTTTGCCTCCCGGCTAAACCTGGCTTCCAAACTCCTTCAGCCACTTTCTCCGGGCCTTGTAATCCGGCAGGATCCGCTCCACCTCAGCCCAGAACCGTTGGGAATGGTTCATCTCTTTTCTGTGGGCCAGCTCATGAACCACCACATAATCCAGTATTTCCGGCGGCATGAGCACCAGCTTCCAGTGGAAGTTCAGATTCCCCTGGGCGCTGCAGCTGCCCCAACGGGTCTTGGCGGCCCGCACGGCAATGCGGTTGTAATCCACTGCCATGCGCTTTGCGAAATAGGCGCACCGGTTCTCCAGCTGCATCTTAGCCTTCTTTCGGTAAAGCTTCTCCAGCTCAGGGTCCTTCTCATAGTCTTTGACCGGCCTGGACTGCTCCTGCCTGCGCCGCTCCATAATCATGAACCATTTCTGCACAATCCATTCCTGGCGCTCCTTTATAAAGTCCATCACGTACTGGTTTGGAATGCGCTCCGGCACTCTGGCATACACATGGCCGTCTGCCTTGATTTCCAGTCCTATGGTACGCCGTTTGGAGTAGACCACCTCTACGGGAATGGCGCCCTCCTGTTCCCTATGGCGCCAGCTAATCTCCACCTTCTGTATCATGTAACGCTCCTTGTTATCCTACAGAACATCGGAAAAATGGGGGCGGAGACGCTTGAACATCTTAAGTCCTAGCAAAAGCACCACCGCGGTAAAGCCCCAGTAATAAAGGGTCAGTGTGGGCCGTTCCCAGAACCAGTTTCCTGTGAGCATGGTATCCCTGTACCCGGCCACCACATAATAAAAAGGATTCAGCTTGAACAGCACTTCCACCCATTTTCCTGCTCCGGTAAACATGGATTCGTGGTACATGATGGGAGTCATCCAGATACCGAACTGGAGGCAGATGCTCACGATCTGCGCCATATCCTTAAAGAACACATTAACCGCGCTGGTAAAAAATCCGATTCCCAGGGCCAGCAGGGAGGCAGCCAGGGAATAATACACCAGCTGGAACCATATGACAGAGGGCATCCTGCCTATAATCAGATACATCCCAAACATGATGACCACAAAAAAGGCATGGACCAGCAGACAGGATATCAGCTTGATAATGGGCAGTATTTCCACCTTGAACACCACCTTCTTCACCAGATAATTATACTCCTGGAGACAGTTGGTAATGCTGTTGACGGATTCACTGAAAAAGAACCATGGCACAATGCCCGGCACCAGCCACTCCACATAAGTGAACCCTTCAATGGGAGGCGGGGATTTAAAGCCCATTCCGAATACGACCGCATAGATGCTGACTGTCACAATAGGCTGTATGAACATCCACACCACCCCAAAGTAAGAGCCTACAAAGCGTTTCCGGAAATCAGCCTTGCCCAAATCCCATATAAGCTTCCGTTTTCCTATAATCTCTTTCATCAGAGAAAGCACATAATTCATATAAGTAAATTCCTTTTCATCAGAACTTGAAGGTATCCCTGAGGCCGCTCCACTTTCTGTCCTTATCCGATATAATCAGCTGCATGTCCGGTTCTATGGGCCAGTCCACCCCGATTTCAGGGTCGCTCCACAGCAGGCCGCCCTCGTCTCCCGGATGGTAGAAGTCCGTGCACTTATATGCGAATTCCGCTTCATCGGACAGCACCAGGAATCCATGGGCAAATCCTTCGGGTATATAAAACTGCTTCTTATTCTCTGCGGAAAGAATGACGCCAAACCATTTTCCGTAGGTTTCGGAATCAGAACGCAGATCCACCGCCACATCGTAGACAGTACCTCTCACCACCCTTACCAGCTTGCCCTGGGGATACTGCTTCTGGAAATGCAGCCCTCTCAGTACGCCCTTGACGGACATGGACTGGTTGTCCTGTACGAACACCATGTCGAGACCTGCTTCCTTAAAATCATTCTGATTGTAGGTCTCCATAAAATAGCCTCTCTCATCCTTAAAAACTGCAGGTTCAATCACATACAGCCCCTTGATGTCGCAGGGGGTCACTTTAATCTTTCCCATAAATCCATTCGCTCCTTTTTTATTGTCAAACACGCCTGACCGGCCCGCAGCCGTTTGGCAGACGTTATCCACATCCATCTGGCAATTCTATCACTTTATCCACTGACTGGCAAGTCCTTATGCACTTGCGGACCGCAATTTCGGACAGCTTTGTCACACCCTCAGGCATACCAGGCTGAACAGGCGCAGCACCACGTAGATATCCATGGCGGCCATGGCAAACAGCAGTCCCCTGTCATCCCAGTCCGTCCGCACCACCTTGTCATTTTTAAGGCTGAGAAGGAACATGGGGAGCAGCGGAAGCAGATATCTTCCCTGTACACCGTTTATGACATTGGAGCTCACCGGCGTCCAGGCCAGCAGCATGGAGAACATCAGCGCTCCCAGGCATACCAGGCAGAGAAACCATATCCACAGACGGCCCTTCCATTGGATAAAAATGCTCTCTCCTGGTTTTCTGAGCGCCAGCATCACCAATATGGCTGTCAGACCCAGTATAACCGCATAGGGGGTGTTGAGCACTGCATCCATATTCCCCAGCGCTCCTCCAATCATACCGGAGTAGAGCTGTTCCCCCTGCCAGGCCAGGGTATTGTAACACATCTTAAGCACCAGCAAGGGACTGTGAAGCAGCTGTCCGAAGGTGTAGCCTGTTTCCCCGGCCCAGGCTACATATCCCTGGTCAGCCTGGGTGTACAGCGACACCGTCCTGTGGTTTACCACTGCCATGGCCGCGGCAAATGCTCCCAGTACGGATGCAGCCGACAGGCTCCATTTCCCCCAGCCTCCGAACTTCCTCACCGGTATCAGGAGACAGAAACCGGCTATGACGCCGTACACCATCTTGCAGGGCCCCATGACAGCCATCACAAGGGCCAGTACAGCCACATCCCTAACCTCCACGCGCTCAGCTTTATAGGCCAAATCAAGGCATACCGCTGAAAAGTATCCGCTGAGGGCTATAATCATCACATCATAAGAAAAGGAGGCCGCCAGATGGAGGGTCATGGGAAGCAGGGCCGCTCCTGCTGCCACCTCCTTGCCAAAGGGCATCCTTCGTATGGTGAGACATCCCATAGCAGTAAAAAACATAAGGTTGAACAGGCGTCCCATAAATAACAGGCCCAGACCGCCCAGTCCCAGCATCCTTGCCAGGGCAATGCCCATGGCCTGGGGAACATAGGCCAGGGGCGTGGTCCGTACCGGCATCTGGTATGACATGACTGTGCCCTCCTCACCAGTGCCGCCAAGGCCCCTCTCCTTTATGGTCCTGTATGTGCCCTCCTCCAGCTTCTGTCCCAGTACAACCGCTGTTTTTCCGCCCTTTTCCACAGCTTCATAATCCATAACTCCCGTCAGGTCCTCGATGAATACATCCTGAGACCTTATAAATACCCGCTCGTCCTCCGCCCGGGCCGTCCTGCCCATCAGGCGGCTTGAAAGCTGGTAGGCGCTGATATAATGGCTCACCTCGTCCGGGGCTGACAGGGGAGGAAGGACCACCATATACATCAGGCCGATTCCCATGGCTGCTGCGGGAAATATCCGCGCCAGGCCATAATCCCGCCTTACCAGGAATAAATATCCCACTGCCGCCAGTACCAGCACCGCAAAAACCATCAGCCCGCCGTACCATCCGTAGAGGAAGCGGTCCCCGGTTTCAAGGACACCGGCCCTGACATCCGTCATATGCCACAGTCCAAGGGCAAGAACGCCGAAAGAGCCGCCCAGCCAGATACCAGAAGAATGACCGCCCAGTATCCTCCCCGGCGCGGCATCATGCCTGATTCCCGGTCTGCCGCTCTCCTGTTTCCTCCCCGCTTTCTTACCTGCCATCTGTTTCCTCCCCGCCAGCTTTCTTTGTACCCGTGACCTCCCTGCCGTCCTCTCCGGCTGATTCCGCTTTTTCCAGGAACCGCTGTATCTTAAGCTCCAGCTCCTCCCTGTCCTTCTGGTCCAGTGCAATGCGCTGCACCAGTTCCTTTTGCCTGCTTTCCATCTGGGACATCTGGAGTGTCATTCCAAATACCTTTACAATCAGCAGGAAAATCATGAACAGGAAGAGAAAATTAGGCGTGGAATAGATTCCCAGCAAATGGGCGCAGGCATCCGCCACAGCCGGAAACAGTGAGAACACCACCAGAATCAGGGCCATGATAACCCAGAACAGCGCCGCCTCGATCTGTACCTTAGCCTGCCGAATCTTCCGCATCATAAAAGCCATAGTCAATATAGAGACTATAACCAGAATCACTCTGAATATCACTGTCATCATAGGATGAATCCCCTGCCTTCTTTTGTTATTTCCAATACTCCTTATTCATGCTGCACGCTGCTGCCAGCTTCACTGGCATGAAACGGTAACACCTGCCCAGACGGTAGCCTGCATATTTGAATCCGCTCTTTACAATCAGCCCGGGCACCAGCCATGGGCGGCGGCGGGTTACAAGATAGCGGGCGGTCTGCCTGACCAGACGTATCCCCTCGCCCTCCGAGTGAATGCCTGCGAACACCTCCGGATGGTCTGCCTGGGACACAGCCAGGTCGAAATTGCGGCGGAACTGGGCCGCGCACCCATAATTGTGGGAGTGAATGACTCTGGCCTCCGCCACATACGCAATGGCATAATCGTCCTGGAGCACTGCCTTCCCTGCAAATATCATATCCTCATTGAATATGGTCTTATGGATAAAACCGCCCTGGAACCAGAACTTCTCCCTGTCATAGGCACAGCATACATTGGAGGCAAAAAAGGTCTTGATGCCCATTCTTCCCAGGTCCTCCTTGGTCTTTATGCAGCTGTCCTCCGGATAATTAAAGGAACGGGTAAATCGCTCTGCCATGGCGCAGTCCTTATCCGGCAGCTGCCTGGCATAGGCCATGATGACAGACTCCCCGCCGGGCCCCCTCTGGTCAAAGGCAGCCGTCAGGTGCTCGATCAGCCTTTCATCGGCCGGAACCGCGTCGTCTGTCATGAATACCATGATATCCGCCCTGCTGTAGCGCGCCCCCCTGTTTCTGGTGGCTCCATGGTCAAATTCCTCCTTGGACAGATGATGCACTTCCAGATTGCCGATGCCCTCAAAGCCCTTATCATTCCAGTAGGCCTTCTCTGTATTCATGACAATGATTTTGCCTATGGGATAGGTCTGCATGGAAAGCATCTTTAAAAGCCTGGAGAATTTTTTTCCGGGCTTGTAGGTGGGTATGATTACATCCACCCGCAGCACGCGCTTTCTCTCCCGGCCATCCGCTATCTCAGTATTACGTGTTACTTCCTCCATTACCGGCATTCTCCTTTTTCTCACTCTGATAGGCGCCCGCCGTATGCAGGCCGAAACCTATCACTAATCCTATCATAAGCAGCAGATAGCAGCCTGCCGCCCCATTGATTCCAAATTTTGATACCAGAAAGCCGGATAATACCGCTGCCGCTGCTGCGGCTGCCAGATATACGGTAAATATGGCCTTCTGCCTGCGCATGATCACAAGGGCATAGTACATCAGGTTGGCCAGGGCATAGAACCCTCCTCCCAGAACTATGATGATAAAAGCCCCGTAATAGCTGACCAGCCTTCCTTCATAACCGCTCCCAAGAATCATCTCCATCACGGACAGCACCCATTTTCCCAAAACAGCAGTGGCCCCCACTGCCAGTACCGTTAGTCCCAGGATAATGGCGCCGATGCGCATGAGTTCCTTTTTAAAGCAGTCATAGTCCTTTCCGGTCCACAAGTCTGTAAGCCTGGTCAGAAAGGGCCTGATTACAAAATTGGCTACCATATAAATAACAGAGGTAGGCATAAAAATCAAGTTAAAGTATCCGGACGCAGCGTCATTCATCCTGGCGTCAATGGCATACTTGGCAGCTGAGAACACATAAAAGTCCAGAAAAGCCGATATAAACAGGAATAAGGTACTTTTAAACAGCCTTCCCGTCTTTCTTTCCCCCTTGTTCCAGTCCACCGACGGAAGGGCATGGATAACATCCAGGTTAAACAAAGCGATTCCGGCTGCCTGGGCAGCCACCGCGGCCAGACAGGAGAACAAAAGGTGTTCAAACGCCGCCAGCGTCACCAGAAATACGCTGACTGAAAAAAGAGTACGGAAAAAGTTGGATTTTCCCGTAAGATACAGGCTTCCCTGGCGTTGGAACTCCGACTCATATACATCAGCATACCCATCTATTACCTTGTATATGACAAGCAGAATCAGAATCATGCATTTGTCCGCCGGGTAACGCCCCACGCCGTGCATAAAGGTGAGGAACACAGCCCCTGCCGCCAGGGCCATAATACATGTTATGTTCCTGTGCTCCAGGTAATCCCCAAAGGAATACTCCCCTGTTCCGTCCGTAATCTGGAAGGGACGGATACCAAAATAGGCTACAATGAACATCTGCTGTCCCAAAGTGGAAAATCCGAAGGAAAAGATGCCTCCCTGGCCGTCTCCCACCACCCGTATGACCAGAAAAGACAGAACCATGCTGGCCAATGCATAGACAAAACTCCCTGCAATATTCCAGACCACGTTCTGCCGTCCGATATCCGTTCCTTTATATAATAAATGTTTCGTCAGATTCTTCATATATTCTCCAAGCTCCGGGGGATGGCCGGAAAGCAATTTTCAAACGCACCCTAGCGTTTCCTGAAATTCTGAATCATAAGAATGGAAATCAGCATCCTGGCCATATAGTGGACGGCTGTCAGCGGTTTTAAATAGCTCTCCCCCTCCGTCCTTTCGTCAATGGTCACCTGCAGCTCCGCTACCCTGGCACCCTGTTTGATCAGAAAAGAAACTGTATCCGGCTCCGGTCCGTAATTCAGGTTAAGGGCAAATTCCTCTATCATCTTCCGGTTGAACATGCGCATGCCCGAGGTTGGATCCGTCACCCTGGTGCCGGTGGTAAGCCGGATGGCGCTGCCTATGACTCTGCTCCCAATCATCCTGGCCGACCATCCCTTTTTCTTCGTCACGAACCGGGAGCCGATGACAATGTCATACCCTTCCTCCATCTTCTGTCTCATGGCCTCAATGTACTCCGGCCTGTGCTGTCCGTCTCCGTCAAACTGGATGGCGTAGCGGTACCCCTTCCTGTAGGCGTATTTCATACCGGCCTGGAAACATCCGGCCAATCCCAGATTCACCGGCAGGTCCAGAAGGTTATATCCCTTTTCCCTGCAGATTTTGGCGGTGCAGTCCCTGGAACCGTCGTTCACCACCACATAATCCAGCTGGGGAAAACCCCTGACCAGGTCCTCCACCACCCTCTCTATGTTCTTTTCCTCGTTAAAAGCCGGTATCACCAGCAGTACCTTATCCATGTTCGTCTCCTACATCCCCCTGATGATGCCGCAGATACGGTCCACATCCTCCAGCTCCAGGTCTGCATAGCACGGAAGCGTCAGCACACGGTCAGCCACATAGGCTGCCACCGGCGTATCCTTGGAGGAAAATCTGCCCTTATAACACTGGAAATCATTAATCAGGGGATAAAAATATTTTCTCGGGTATATTCTGTGCCCTGCCAGGCAGTCGTATACCTGATCCCGGTCAGCTTTAAAGTCCTCAAACAGCACAGGGAAGTAGGCATAATTGGGCGTAAGCCCTTCCCTGAAGGAAGGCAGCCTGATACCCGGCACGCCTGCCAGACCGGACAGATAACGTTCCACCACCAGCCTGCGCCTGTCTATCTCCTGGTCCAGATGATGCAGGTTGCACAGTCCCATGGCTGCCTGGAATTCATTCATCTTGGCATTCCCGCCCACCCATACCACATGCTCCTGGTCCACAATCCCAAAATTCTTAAGACAATTCAGACGGTGCTCCATCCAGTCCTCCCGGAAGGTAACCGCTCCCCCTTCAATGGAGTTAAACACCTTGGTGGCATGAAAGCTGAAAATACTGGCGTCTCCGAACTCGGCCACGCTTTTTCCCTTATACCGCTCCCCAAAGGTATGGGCCGCATCGTATATCACCCGCAGCCCGTGTTTCCTGGCTATGGCCTCAATCCGCTCCACATCACACAGGTTACCATACACATGGACCGGCATAATAGCCGAGGTCTTTTCCGTAATCAGGGCCTCGATCTTTTCCGGGTCCATGGTGTAATCCTCGGGACGGATGTCGCAGAATACCGGAGTCAGGTTATTGCGCACAATCGCATGGGTGGTGGACGCAAAGCTGAAGGGAGTGGTAATCACCTCGCCCGTCAGCTCCAGGGCCTGGATGGCCATTTCCAGGGCCATGTGCCCGTTTACAAACAGCACCATGTTGCGGATTCCCATGTACTCCTTCAGCTCCTTTTCCAGCTGTTTGTGGAAATCCCCCATATTCGTCAGCCAGGCGCTGTCCCATATGGGTTTTATCATCTCTATATATTCTTCGTAAGAAGGAAGGGAGGACCGGGTGACCAGTATCTCCTTCTCTTTATCTTCCTGTCCGTTCATACGTCATTTTGTCCTTTCTGCAGGCCTCCCTGTATCTCAAAGCCTGCCTCCGCACTCCGCAGCGCCTCTCACTGCCTGCCTTCACGCACCGCTGCGCCTCTCACTGCCTGCCTTCACGCGCCGCCGCACATCTCTATGCCCGATGCACCGCGCCGTCCTACCACCGCATCCTGCACACCACGGTCAGAAACCATACCTCTGCCAGGACGAGTCCCAATACAGCCCTTGCCGCTGCCATGCCTGCGGGGCCGGTTCCCAGATATTCCTTATAGTAGTACAGCTTGCTCCTGTGAAGCAGACTCTGCTTATCCACGATCCGTTTAAAGCTTTTGTCAATGCTGACAGAATGGGCATGGACATAGGACTCATCCGTAACCAGCACGGTCTTAAGCCCCATTTTCCTGAACTTCTGTCCCAGCACCTTTTCTTCATAATACAAAAAGATGTGTTTGTCAAATACTTCTTTTATTTCCCCCGGCGTGAGAATGCCTGTCTTTAACATAAAAAAGGACCCGGGAACCGCATCCACCAGGCGGCAGTCCTCATCCCCCGCATATGCGAGCCTGTAGGAAGGCGTATTCAGCATGGCCTTAAACAGCCGCCTGGTAACCAGTCCTGTATCCAGCAGATCCTTCCACAGAGGAAGGAGGGTCCAGTAAGAAAACAGTTCTCCCCCCATCGGGTCCTTCACCCTGGCCGAGGCAGCCACCGCGCCCTGTGTCTTGTCCAGTGCATCCTTTACCCGCCGGATACAGCGGGGGGTCACATGAATGTCCGGGTTGGCAATAATTACATAGTCTGCCTCCAGACAGCTTACGGCGTAATTGATTCCCTCCTGGTTTCCCATACCGTAGCCGCCGTTTTGCTCCAGCCTGAGCGCGTGGACCTTGCCGCTGCCATTCAGTGTCTGCAGGCGCTTCCATGAATCATCGGATGAGTGATTGTCCACCACCACCACGGAGTCCAGACATTCATAATCCCTAACCTCATCCACCAATGACAGGGTGGTGTAAGAGTCATTATAGTTCAATATAATCATGCTTATCTTATCCATATCATTTCCCGCTTCCAAAAGCCTTCTGCTTCCTGCGGCTGTCCACCAGCCTCATCCCCAGCCTGCGGCTGATCCACAGCCGGAAGGCAGGGCAGATAAGGCTTACGTGGTTAAACACCCACCACATGTGCATGTACAGCCTCTTTCCCTCCTGCTTTGGGGTTCCCTTCCAGGGAGTCTTATCCAGATAATACTCATAGAGCCTTCTGAAATGGTTGTGGTTCCCGGCTATCCAGGGCCTCTCGTCTCCCAGATAATGGATGATGACAGGGGCCTTTCCCGCCTGCCGGTATCCGTCCTCCCCCACTGCCCGGTATGCACCGCACATGGACACCAGGGTCCTGTATCTGAAATACCGGTAGTTGGTAAAATAATTATAACGGACCGGCAGCGTCATGATTCTGCCCCTCAGCGCCCCGTTTATGGTATCCTGGTCACAGGCAAAAAGGCTGCCCTGATGAACCCTGTAAAATTCCAGCAGCTGCCCCAGCACATCCTGGTTTCTCCATGCCTCCAGGTCCATAAGCAGGACTCCGGAATTATAGTAAGGCTCATCCTTTTCCATGCCGATGGATTCCTTCATCTCCCTGTAAACCGTTGGCTCCATCACCATGCCGGCCAGATGGTTTCCAAGCTCCGTCTCATACAGAGGACGGATACTTCCGTTCACAATGGTATCGCAGTCCAGATACAGGGCCTTTCTTACGCTGTCCGGCAGCACTTTGGGGGCAAAGAGGCGCCCCATGGCGCTTATATCAAATCCCCTGGTATCCACAGCATAGTCGAACCGCTCCCTCAAGTTTCCCAGCTCAGCCACATGAAGGCTTCGGCAGAATTTCCCCGCAATACCGGCCAGCCGTTCAAGGTAAGCCTCACTCATTCCCACGGACAGGATATATATGGCCATCCGGGGGATGTTCCTGTTGTGGTCTAACAGGGAATAAAGGGAGGCTGCCAGATGTCCGGCATACCCGTCATTGGACGCGTAAATAATATTAACAGTTTCTGTATTCCAATCCATATTATGGCACCTGTTTCTTACATTCTCTAGTCTTTCTAAGGTCATTTTGTTTACAATTTTACATTATAGCAGGTAAAAAGTAAATCACATCTGGAATTTTCCTGCCAAATATGATAGATTAAGACATGTATGGTAATCTATATAAAATTCAGGAGGATGTTACGAATGAATAAGTTAATGAAGCGTGCTGCCGCAGCCCTTCTGTCCGGACTTCTGGTCTTAGGTCAGGCCGGACCCGCATTGGCCGCGCAGGATGATTCTAATTATGGTCCGGCTTTTTCCACAAAAGTCGAACAAACCTCCCCTGGTTCTTTAGACGGCCAGAGTGGAGATGGACAGGGCTCCGGCCCTCAGGCGGTGGCTCCGGCCAACGCAGTCCCGGCAGAACAGGCTGATGGCGCCGGCACAGCAGCCGGAAGCACCGAGGCAGCCGCTGGTACAGCCGGCACGGACGGCGTGTCCTCCGCTGCCACGGACCAGAACGCGGCACAGGCAGCAGACGATTCTGCCCAGGCCGATGCTGAGGCAGCCGCGGCAGCCCAGTTTGCAGCAGAGGAAGCAGCCAGACAGGCATCAGCCAATACGCCTTTTCTTCAGATTCAGGTGCTCCGTCCGGATACCACATGGACTGACCCTGTAATAGGCGATACACCGGTGGTGTCTGAACAGGGATTCCGTTCCATGTCCGTCTATCTGAACAACATCGTGGGCGACATCCTTTACAGGACGTATACCAGCGCACATGGATGGAGCGACTGGGCCATGAACGGCGGCCACACAACTGTCTGGGAGGACGGTGCCCTGGTGGAAGCCATACAGATGCGTTTCAATGGCTTTGTGGGCAACACATTTGATATTTACTACTGCACTACCCTGAACGACGGGACAGAGTTAAACTGGGCGCGCAACAGCGCAACAGCAGGAACCATGGGCACAGGAAAGGTGCTGAGCAGCTTCAGGGTCTCTCTCTGGGGCAAAGGTGTGGAAGGCGCTTCCTACAACATGGAGAAACCATTGGAAGCAGCGTTCCCGGATGGAATCCAGGTTGTGGACGGGGCAGTGGCGTACAGCAGCGGCAACGGCGTTCCATTTACCGGATGGGCCTGGAATGACAGGGACCGCTACTACTTTGTAAACAATGCGCCTGTAACAGGATGGCAGTACATAGACGGTTTCAAGTATTACTTTGACGAAACCGGCAAGCTGCTGACCGACTTAGAGCCCATTGTGGGCAACAGCGGCCCGTTCCTCATCAGCATCAACAAACAGATGAACTGTATGACCATTTTTGCACAGGACGGCGCCAACGGCTTCATCATCCCGGTAAAGACCTATCTTACCTCTACCGGACCGGATACCCCCATTGGAACCTTCCAAACCCCGGCCAAGTACCGTTGGCGTGACATGAACCACGGAATCTTCACCCAGTACGCGACGCGTATTTACAAGGGATTCCTGATTCACTCCATCCTGTACAGCCGTCCGGACCCCATGACATTAGATCCGCTGACCTATAATTATCTGGGTATCGCAGAGTCAGCCGGCTGTGTCCGCCTCCTTTCCGGAGACGCCAAGTGGGTATATGACAACTGTGCCCTGGGCACAACGGTGACCATCTACAACTCACCAAAGCCAGGCCCTTATGACCGGCCGGCTATTGAGTGGGTCATTCCGGGAGACCAGCACTGGGATCCCACGGATCCTCTCTTTGCCCAGCAGCAGTAACTTTTAAACCATGGGTAATCATTAAAACCAGGCTGTAACGCATACAGCCAAAATGGCGGGGAACCGTTCACTGGAATCACTTTCCAGTGAACGTCTTCCTCGCCATTTCGTATACTGCCGGCATGGTGTGCTCAAATCTCAGGAAAAACCGCATCCTGGGCGTAAGCTCTTTATAGTACCTGCGGTACTGTGGATTGAATATCTCTTCAAACTGCTTGGTGTTTACCATTGTCTGGTAATAAGTCCTGCGGGCAGCGCTCTCCGCCGCTTCCTTAAACCTGCCCCCTGTGGCCCTGTCAAACTGCTCATAGGTGCGCTTCATGCGATCACAGTAAGCCCTCTGCTTTCCCTGGTAATCCCCGTTCTTTCCCTCCACGGTCCAGGAGCCTGCCACGCCCACCCGGTAGGCGCTCATGGCCTCGTCAAAATAATACCCGTATCCATTTGCCGCCGCAATCAGCTGGATGGGCGTATCCCCCACAGGACAGTCCACATAGTAATCCGGCAGCTCCCTCACCAGACGGGCCGGAAATGCCATGGACGACATGGCGTATCCCGAAGGCTTGTCGATGATTTCCTCCGGCGGCAGTACGCGGCTCTCCCGGTACGGCCTCATCTGTCCCTCTGTCAGCGCCCTTCCAACCAAATCTATTTTGGCGCTGTGAATGCACAAGGTACAGTCAGGGTGGGCTTCCATGTAATCCACCTGCTTCTGAAGCTTATCCGGTGACAGGAAATAGTCGTCCCCGTCACACATAAAAATATACTTTCCCCTGGCCCTGGGGAAGTTAAAGGCCCCGCTGATGTTGTCGATTCCCTGTGAATACTGGTTTTCTGTCTGAATTAACGGCTTCACCTGGTCCGGATACCTGGCCGCATATTCCCGGATAATACTGCTGGTCCCGTCCGTGGATGCATCATCGTGAACCAGTATCTCAAATGCAAAATCTGTCTTCTGCATCAGAAAGCTGTCCAGGGCTGTTCTGATATAATTTGCATGGTTGAATGTAACACAGTTGATGCTGGCCATAATAGCTGTATCTGCGGTCTGAGGCCCGGTTCCGCCTTCCACTCTGTCTCCCATATCCTGTCACACCTCCCTGTCACTCTACCTTGGTGATATATTCTTCGTATTTCCTGGCAATATACATGCCCTTGATACGGTCGTCCCGCTCTATTTCCCTGCCCTCAAAGCAGCGCAGATGGTTTGTCACACAGTCATATCCCGCCAGGCAGGAAAACTCCACCCCGCCGGAAAACCTGGGGTTGCACTCCAGCATGTGGTAAACGCCGTCCCGGTCCTCTATAAATTCCATGTTTACGCATCCCCTGACTCCCAACAGCCCGGCAATGGCACGGCACCGTTCTTCCAGCTGCCGGTTCCTGAACACCAGCACCGAGGTTCCCGCGCCGTTTAAGGTCCGCAAAAGCTCCCTGCGGCAGACGGCTGCGCACGTGCCCTGCTCAGGGCTTCGTACCACGTCCACCGTGACCACGTTTCCCTTTATCATGGGCTGGACAATATAACCTGCCGGATCGGTTTCCCCCAGGAACCCTTCCATCTCACGGCGGGAGCCCACAAACCTAAGGCCCTGGCTGCTCCTTCCGTTGCAGGGCTTGCACACAGCCGGGTAGCTGATTTCATCCAAATCCGCATCCTCCAGGCGCACAGTGGGAATCACGGTTCCCTCCATGTGCTCCTCCAGATAACGGTACAGCTCCATCTTGTCGCGGCACAGGCCGATACATGCCTTGTCCGACATACATAAGGCGACATTTATTTCGCCGAATTCGCGGCGGTGCAGGTTGAACACATCGATCTCCGCGTCCGTCAGCGGGATGACAGCCTTTGCCCCTTCCTTCCGGCAAATGGACAACATAGTCTCAATATAATGGTCTGTATCCGATGCATAGGGAACCTGATAAAACGCATCCACATTCCCGGCATCCGCAATCCACTCACCGGGATACACGTCGCAGCCTATGATCCGGATGCCATTTTCCCTGCATTTCTTGATGACGATATCAGCCGAAAACGACCCTATGGCTGTCACAACCACTGTCTTCATTTTTCGCTCCTCCTGCTTACTCTCCACTTGTTATCCCTCACTCTGATTGATTGATTCCTGACAGCTCCCATCCTGTTTACTTTCTTCCGGGCAGCCTGTCCACTGCCAGGCCCCTGATATACCGGAACACTTCCAGGCCCAGAACCCAGGATGCCAGCATGTACACAACCGCGCCAAAGAGAATCTGCATTCCCAGGCCCAGCCATCCCCCAGGAACAAATTTTCCCGCAGCCATGACAGCTGCGGCCATAAGGATTGAGACTGCCACCGACGGAATGATATCCTTCCACTGTTCTATTATGCTGTAATTAAGAAGGCGCTTATTGGGCCACGCGTTGATGAAGGTGCACAGGAAATCCGCCGCAGCCTTAAGCGCCACCAGCACCAGGGGATTATAGCGTATGCCCACTGCCAGAACTGCCAGGCCCACCATCTTTTTTACAATCTCCAATTTAAGGAATATATCGCTGCGTCCCATGGCATTCAGCGCCTGAAGGTTGGCAATGTGAATGGGCCAGAAGGAATAGGCAACACACATGATTTGAAGAAAGGGAACACAGGCCAGCCATTTTTCCCCCAACAGCAGCAGTACCATGGGGCGGGCCACTGCTATAAGGCCCGCCATCATGGGAAGCACCAGATAGGAGCTGACGGTGATGGCCCTTCGCAGCATGGACTTTACACGCTCCGGTTCGTCCTGGCTGGCTGACAGCACAGGCAGCATAACGGACTGGATGGCGGCTCCCAGGTTGCTGACAATCAGCTTGGGAAACTGCTCTCCCCGGTTATAGTTGCCCAGCATGGATTCATTGTAAATCCTGCCAATCACCAGTCCGTATATATTGTTATATACTGTATCCAGAAGGGAGGCGCACAGCAGCTTCCATCCAAAGGCGAACATGGTCTTAATCCGCAGAATACTGAACAAAAGGCGGGGTTTCCAGCTGATGCTCATAAACAGAATCAGCATGTAGAAAAAGTAATATGCAATCTGCTGCCATACCAGGGCCCATACCCCCAGCCCTCTGCAGGCCAGGAAAATGCTGATTGCCCCTGATATCATGGATGCCACAAAGGAGGATATGAACAATCCCTTAAACTCCATATTCCTGGACACATAGGCATTCTGTATGGAGATTACCCCTCCCGGAAACAGGACCACGGCCAGCACCCGCACCAGAGCCGTCATCTCCTGGTTGCGGTAAAAGTATGCGATGCCGGGCGCTGCCAGGAACAGGACCAGGTAAATGACCGCGGATACAGCCATGTTAAAAAAGAAAACCGAAGAAAAATCCGTGTCATCCACCTTCCGCTTCTGAATCAGCGCAGTGCTGAAGCCGTTCTGAACCAATACATTGGCAATGGTGACAAATATAAGTATGACGCCCACCACACCGTACTCTTCCGGCGAGAGCAGGCGCGCCAGTATGATGGAAACCAGGAACTGGACACCCTGGGCGCCTCCATTTTCCATTAACTTCCAAAACAGGCCGTTTAAGACCTTTGTCGTTGTCTGTTTTTCATTCAATGCCTGTTTTCCTTCCTTTCTTCATGGAACCGCAGACAGACCGGCACCTCAGGCCACACCTTTGAAGCAGGCTCCCGGTCAGTCCCCAATGAACAGCATCTGCCCCAGTGTACGGGCCAGCGTGTTCTTGGTAAAGCCGTACTTCACAATCAGTCCCATTTTTCCCAGCCGGCCGCAGCGGGGCAGTCTTATGAAAGCCTCCAGCGTTTCCTGCTGTTCCCGGTTCAGACGGCTGTAAAACATATGGTAAAAGCTGTCCGCCTGGCCAAACATCCTCCTGTAATTCTCTCTGGCGCTGCTTCCGTCCTTTACCCGTGCCCTGACAGAATCCAGGCTGTCTCCCTTCTCAGCTCCCAGGGTGTTGCCGCCATGCTGCCTGTAATAGTACAGGGGCCTGTCCACCCATCCTATCTCTCCAAAGCAGGACGCGATAAGGGCCAGCCATGCATCGTGCATAAGGCAGACCCCGGGAATCTCCTTTAGATAAGGCAGCATACTACGGCTGACCATCACGGCGCCTCCGGTCACATTGTTCTGTACCAGAAGCTGGGGCAGGCTGGTGCGTTCCGGGGAAATTTTCTGATACCGGAAAAAGCTGTCCGCAATGGGCCGCAAAGCCTCATCCGCCACGGTCAGGTCTGAATGCACCAAAAGGGGCACATTGCCACGGCCCGGTTTCCGTTCCATCTCTTTCATCTTATCAGACAGCATCCGCGCCTTTTGGGGCATCCAGACATCGTCCTGGTCGCTCAGCATAAAATAATCCGCCCCGGCCAGAAGCCTCAGATACGCCAGCTGGCTTTTTGTCACCTCATACTCTGACAGCAGGCTCCCAGGCTGAGGCAGCTCCTCCGGACCATGGGCTGCATCCGCCATCAGCTTAAGGAGCTTCAGGAAATGGACAGCAGCTCCTCCGGACGGCTCCTTCCGTAAAAGCACCAGCACCCGGTCCCCCCGGCTTGCCTCATATTCCTTCAGCAGTTCCCTGGAGCCGTCCGAGGAACAGTCATCCGACACCAGGATACGGACGTCCTCCTCATCCTGTGCCAGTATGGAATCCAGCTGCTGCCTTATATATCTGCCTCCATTATAAGAAGCCATCAGTACCGTAATCATTTTGAGCGTTTCTTCCTTCCATTCATCCATGGCAGCCGTGTCTCAATCAAACGCACCACCCCAGGTTCCACTGCCAGCACCATGGCAAAAAGCAGGATATCCCAGGGCGTACTGCCTAATACTCCCGGATACACCATTCTGCCTGCCGCCACCTTAAAAAATGCAATGACCGGAACCAGATGGGTACACATGACGGTCAGGGAATGTGTTCCGTAATATGTAAAAAACGGCACAAGAACCCGGCTGAAAATCCGCCATTCCTTCCAGCTGCCTCCGCAGGCAGACACCCGCTCCCCAAACATCAGGATGGTGGCAGAGGAAAACCAGGCGGTCAGAATCCAGGATACCGGATTTTCCATGGTCAGGAAATTAAAATCACATCCCGGAATCAAAACCGTCAGGGCAATGCCCCAGCACATGAGCAGAAAGGCAGCCGCCAAACCGGCCCGGCCCTTTAAGTACATGGATGCCTTCTGCCACGCGTCACAGGCAAATGCGCCCCCCAGGGCCAGCAGGAAACCCACCAGTCCCTTGATATACACCATAATCGGCAGATGTATAACGCGCCACAGAGTGGTATCCTGTCTGGAACCATTGATGTAGAGGATGAGGCACACACTGGCCGCCCCGGCCAGACAGGCTGCAATCCCCATTTTTCTGCGGCTGCCGTATATCATGTTAAACAGCAGCTCCGCTATGAACATACTGGGAAGGAACCACAGTGTCTCTAACCCCACCAATGTACCTGTATAATAGATGTCGGACATGAGTACCAGGAAGGTATACTGCTGGGGCCACACCAGGAATATCCGCGAGAAAATAAACAGCACGCTGTAGCACACATACGGAATTCCCAGGGATATAAGCCTTTTTCCTGCCATCTCCCGGCTGGATATGCCTGTCCTTTCCTTCCCGTAACGCAGCGCATACCGCCATCCTGTATAGACATAAAAAACAGCCAGCATAAAGAAGCCGTACCAGTCAGAGAGTATGCCCAGGCTGGTCTCCACCAGACAATGGCTGGCTACCACTCCCAGCATTCCCATGCCCTTTGCCACATCCAGATAGACCTGGCGGTCCTGTGTCTTAGTCATCTGCCGTATATCCTTCCTGTCCTTTGTCCTGTCTTATCCGAAAATCTCCTCTGCCCTTTTCATGGCAGACTCGATTACCTTGTCCATGTCGTAGTACTTATATTCTCCCAGGCGGCCTCCAAACAATACATGGGATTCGGCCCTGGCCAGTTCCTCATACTGCTGGTACAGCTCCTGGTTTTTCTGGTCATTCACCGGATAGTAGGGTTCCATGCCCTCCTGCCAGCTCACCGGATACTCCCTGGTAATCACTGTCTTTGGCTGTGTGCCGAACTCAAAATGCTTGTGCTCGATTACCCTGGTATAAGGCGTGTCGCGGTCCGTGTAATTCACCACCGCCACTCCCTGGTGGTTTTCCCGGTCCAGCACCTGGGACTCAAAACGCAGGCTTCGGTACTCCAGCTTGCCGAACCGGTAGCCGTAAAATGCGTCAATGGTGCCTGTGTATACCACGGTCTCTCCCAGGCTGTCATAGTGCTCCCTGTTTTCCAGGTAATCCGCCGAAGTCTCTATATCACAGCCCTCAAACAGCTTCTCCACTATGACATTATATCCCCCTATGGGAATTCCCTGATAGGGATCATTGAAATAATTGTTGTCATAGATATACCGCACAGGGATACGTTTGATGATAAAGGCCGGAAGCTCCTTGCAGTCCCTGCCCCACTGCTTTTCCGTATACCCTTTAATTAATTTCTCGTACAGTTCCCTTCCCACCAGACGGATGGCCTGTTCCTCCAGGTTCTTCGGCTCGCCTGTAATCTCCGCCCTCTGCTTCTCGATGATGGCCTTCGCCTCATCCGGTGTGGATATGCCCCACATGCGGCTGAAGGTATTCATATTAAACGGCATGTTGTACATCTGGCCCTTATAATTAGCCACCGGGCTGTTGGTATAGCGGTTAAACTCCGCCAGGGAATTCACAAATTCCCACACCTTCCGGTTACCCGTATGAAAGATATGGGCACCGTACTTGTGCACATGGATGCCTTCCACGTCCTCACAGTACACGTTTCCGCCTATGTGGTTCCTCTTCTCCACCACCAGACAGCGCTTTTTGTTCTTTCTGGCGTACCAGGCAAACACGCCTGCATACAGACCGCTTCCCACTAATATATAATCATATTTTTTCATATCCGGATATGCTCCTTTGCTTCTCGCTCTCTTTGCTTTCACAATTGTACTATGTTTCACCGGAAATGTAAATGGATTATGTCCCCTGCCGCCTCCGCAAGGTCCCGGACCGGCAGGGAACCGTGAAACATAAACAGACGTACACAAAAACGCGGAACACAGACAATGACATCCCTCTTTTATAAAGACTGGATGCCATGTCTTTGTTCCGCGCCCCGGTTAACTGGTGATCATGAATTGTTTCAGCGCATGAAACAGCTGGTGAAAATCAATGGGTTTTGCTATGTGGTAATTCATTCCGCTGGTCAGTGCCTTTGCCACATCCTCGGCAAAGGCATTGGCAGTCAGGGCAATAATGGGGATGGTTCGGGCCTGTGGGTGGCTGCTTGCCCGGATCATGCGGGCTGCGGTGCAGCCGTCCATCACCGGCATCTGCAGGTCCATGAGCACTGCCTCATATGTGCCTGGTGCTGAGGAGGTGAAGCGCTCATATGCTTCCTGTCCGTTTTCTGCCCCATCCACTTCCAGGCCGTGTTCACAGAGTATGGCCCTGGCGATTTCCATGTTAAGGGCATTGTCCTCCACCAGGAGAATCCGCCTTCCCGCCAGGGAAGCACAGTCCATGTCATCGTCCCGGATGCAGTCTCTCATACCTCCTGCCCTTTCCTGTTCCTTTCCCTGGATTCTGAAATTCAGGGTAACTGTAAAACAGCTTCCCTCTCCCTCCCGGCTCTCAACATGTATGTCCCCCTGCATGGTGGACACTATGCCCTGGGCAATGGACATGCCCAGGCCGGTTCCCTGCTGCTCCTGCACCACAGGCACGCCGGCCCTGGAAAATGGTTCAAACACCTGCTTCATATATTCCTCTGACATGCCGATGCCGTTGTCCTCCACCACAAACCGGTAGCAGGCCCACCCCGCTTTCCCCATGGGGACTTCCTCGGTCGTCACTCGGATGATTCCGTTGTCCGGCGTGTATTTCACCGCGTTGGTAATCAGGTTTAAAAGCACCTGCTTCACCCGGTTGGCGTCCCCTATAAGCGACTCATGGATCACGCCCTTCCGGATGAAGGTTATGTCATGGTTTTTCTCCATGGCAGTGGGCTTGATGATGGAGTATATGTTATCCAGCATGGTTTCCAGATGAAAGGGTTCCTCCAAAAGCTCCAGCTTCCCCTTCTCGATTCTGGACATATCCAGTATCTCATTAATCAGGGACAGCAGATGGCTGCTGGAGATGCTGATTTTTTCCAGGCAGTCCCTTACCCGCTCCGGCTGGTCTGTGTGGGATGCTGCAAGCGCCGTCATCCCTATGATTGCGTTCATGGGCGTGCGTATGTCATGGGACATCCGGGCCAGGAAATTACTTTTGGCCTCGTTGGCCATGGTGGCTGATTCGTATGCTGCAAACAGGCTTTTCTTATTCTCAGCTTCCTCCTCCAGCTCCTTGCGCTTCTGCTCATCAATGCCCATATTTGCGAAAATGACCTTGGTGACAACACCGTCTGCGGTCTCCGCAATGCTGAACCTGGACCTCACCCATCTTATACCGTCCGGATATACCCGGCGGAAATCCACATCGTACACCGGCTGCTCCGGTGTAAGGTTCGTCCTCAGAAACTCCGGGCTTCCAACCCGCCGCATCTTTTCCTGGTCCTCCTCATAGACATGACAGCGGACGAATTTCTCATAATACACAGCCATGGAACCCTTGGGAAATTCCTGACGCCTGCGAATGATTTCCTCCTGCCAGATTGCCTCCTCTATATCGTGCTCCAAATCAAACAGATAGATGGAATAGTAGCACTGGCACAGGTTGGTCAGCACGCTCTCCCGCAGCTCCACCTCCTGCCTGGCATCAATATTCCGCCCTGTTATGAGAATCCGGTCGCCCAGTTCCATATGGATGGGAACCCCATAGTAACGGTAATAATGAAGCTTCCGGTCCCGGTCCCGGATTCTCAGAATGCCCTCCAGGGATTCTGTGTCCCTGTAGCTGTCAGGAGAACAGATCTGTTCAAGCTTTTCTTTGTCCTCCCGGGGAAGGGACGGCATCACCTGGCTGAGTAATTCGCTGAGCATTCCCTTAGGCGCTATCTTCAGCCGGTCTCCCATGTAATGGAGGCAGCTGTACTCCTGACTTGTTGGGTCCAGGCTCAGGACAAGAGTATAAATCGTGGATACAGCCACTCTGGCCGTCACCTCGTCCATCCGTTTCTCCACCTCGCCGTCCTGTATGTCAAATGCCAGGATAGCTCTGGCTTTTAAGTCGGATTCAGGCGCAAACGGTATGGCCATAACCCGCTGCCAGCTTCCGCTTCGGATACGGTACAATTCCTCTATCTGCTTTTCCCCTGACAGGAACTGTTCCTGTATATATTCATATTCCGCAAACCGTTCAATCCTGTTTCTGAATTCCGGTCTGATGCAGGACCGTGAATATCCGCGGAGAAATTCCCTGAAATCCGTATATTTCGTCAGATTATCCTTTAAATCCTCCGCAGCCTTGATTATCTTATAGGAGCCGTCCCTTAAATCGCACAGCAGGATTCCCCTGTAGCGTCCGCTCAGGGTCTGGATGACCGCATCATATTCCTTCTGGAACATGATGGTATCCGTGATGTTCTGGTGGTATCCCCGCAGGCGGATTCCATCCTCCCATTCCTGATCCTTCATGCCGCCGCACCGCACGGATATAGGCCCCCACAGGGGATGGTTCCATTTATACTGGACTTCCTGCACCTCTGCCCGGGTACTGGCAATCGCCTTGGACACGGTCTCCTGCACAGCTCCTTTGTATTCATCCTGGATTCTGTTATACCATACCTGGTAGCACTCCTCCGGTGCCGGCGCAGCGTCCAGCCCCAGAAGTTCCAGCATGACACTGTCCGCGTGCATGACAGGCTCCCTGCCCTGACAGAGTATGATTTCCCACAGTCCTGTGCGGGTGCTGCGCAGAATGTCTGTCTTCCCTTTATCCGTAAAGTAATCCTGCATAGAGGCCATTCCTTTCTCAGGCCGGAATTTTCTTCCGCCCTCTGTGCGTCCCATTTCGCCGCCTTTCCTCTATTATACACAGAACCACCCTGACATGACAAGCAAATAACAAAACACAGTCCCTGCAATACCGCACCCGCGCCTCTTCTTATATCACAATGTCCTTATATATACCCTGCATTCATAAGGCTTCAGTTGTTCCAATGTCTGTCCGCAATCCGCTTCCCCGTAGTTGCCTATCAGCTGCCGGCAGCCTTCAAGCTCCGGTTTTTCTCCCAAATCCGCAGCAGAAGCCTTCATATTGGCCAGCACTACAAGTTCCTGACCCTGATAGGTGCGCCTGTACGCCAGCACCTGAGGATGTTCCCTGTATATGAATTCAATCTCCCCTTCTGATATGACTTTATATTCTTTCCTCAGGGCAATCAGCCTCTTGTAATAATTCAATATGGAGCCGGAATCCGCTGCCTCTGCCTGGGCATTGATATAAGAATGGTTCTCCGGTATGCCTATCCACGGCTCCCCCTGTGAAAATCCGGCATATCGGCTGCTGTCCCACTGCATGGGCGTCCGGCCGTTATCTCTGGAACGGGCAGCCAGCACCTTCAGCGCTTCCTCCCCGGTGATTCCCTGCTCTGTCAGGATACGGTAATAGTTAATGCTTTCAACATCCCGGTACTGGGAAATATCCCCGTAATGCGGGTTGGTCATCCCCAGCTCTTCCCCCTGGTATACATACGGCGTCCCGCGGAACATGTGGATGACCGTTGCCAGCATTTTGGCAGATTCCTTCCAGTATCGGCCGTCATCCCCGAACCGTGATATGGCTCTGGGCTGGTCGTGGTTGCACCAGAACACGGCATTCCAGCCGTTTTCCCGCTCCATGCCTTCCTGCCACTCCATGAACAGCTGTTTAAGCCGGACCAGGTCAGGCTCCGTCAGTTTCCACTTATCCCCGTCCCTGTAGTCCACCTTCAGGTGATGGAAGTTAAAGCACATGGATAACTCCCGGTCCTCCGGCCTGCTGTAGCGGATACAGTTATCCAGGGTGGTGGAGGACATCTCTCCCACTGTCACCATGTCCTCTATGCCCGTATCCCGCACCAGCTCCTGGAGATACTCATGTACCCTGGGCCCGTCGGTATAGAAGCGGCGGCCATCCCCTTTGTGATCATCCTCAAAAATATCCGGTTTGGATATCAGATTCACCACGTCGAACCGGAATCCCTTCACTCCCTTGGCCTTCCAGAACAGGATTACCTCCTTAAGCTCCTGACGCACCCTGGGATTATCCCAGTTTAAGTCGGCCTGGGTTACATCGAACAGGTGGAGATACCATTTTTTCAGGCGGGGTACATACTCCCAGGCATTTCCCCCGAATTTGGACTGCCAGTTGGTGGGCGGCGCGTCCGGGCTCCCTTCCCTGAAGATATAATAATCCATGTACTCCGGATTGCCCTCAAGTGCCTTCTTAAACCATGGGTGTTCCGTGGATGTGTGGTTAAATACCATATCAAACATGCATCCCATGCCCCTTATGTCCGCTTCCCGGATCAGTTCCTCCACATCCTCCATGGTGCCGAATACAGGGTCAACTGCCCGGTAGTCAGCCACATCGTACCCGTTATCATTGAGAGGGGAGCTAAAAAACGGTGTCAGCCAGATATAATCAATTCCCAGCTCTTTTAAATAGTCCAGCCTGCTTATGACTCCGCGTATGTCGCCCAGGCCGTTTCCTGTTGTATCCTGAAAGGACTTGGTATAAATCTGGTAAACCGTACTGTCCTTAAAATGTCCCATAAATGGTTCCTCCTTCATATCTGCTCCGTCATATCTGCTCCGACAAATCTGCCCCGTTATATGACTCAATCTATCCTGGCCACCGCATCCGCCAAAGCCCTTACCCTTCGTCCGGTCTGCCAGCTTATAGCTCCTGAATTTCCGGGATTGGTGAGGACCATGATGACCATGTCGCTGTGCCCTGCCCCGGCAATCTTCTCACGGTCAAATGCAATCAGTTCCTCTCCGGCTCTGACCCTGTCCCCGGGCTTTACAAAGGCCCTGAAACCATCTCCCTTCATATCCACTGTATCCAGCCCTATGTGTAACAGCAGTTCCATGCCGTTATCCAGAACCAGTCCGCAGGCATGCAGGCTTTCTTCCATGACAACAGCCACCATGGCGTCAGCCGGCGCCCTCAAAACGCCGTCTTCCGGTTTAATGGCCACCCCGTCCCCCAGTGCCCTGGATGCAAACACCTGGTCAGGAACATCTTCCATGGGGATAACTTCACCGGATACATATGCCTTTAATTCCCTGATTGGCTGGCTTGCAGAGTCTTTCCTTTCCTCCCGGCTGGCTTCATGGCCGGACTCATTTTGGTTCTCCCGGCCGCCGCCTATCCCCTTCTTCCTTCCTATGGCATAGGTCAGGCAGAACGGAATCAGGATTACCAGTCCCATGGCAGCCGCGAAGAGTCCCATGTACTGGGGCTGGATAGACAGGATGCCCGGTATGCCTCCCACACCAATGGCATTGGCCTTGATTCCGCTGACAACAGACAGCACCGCGCCCACTGCCGATCCGGCCATTCCGCAGATAAATGGAAAACCGTATTTCAGATTCACACCAAACATGGCTGGTTCTGTTACGCCCAGGTAACAGGAAATGCAGGCGGGTACGGATACTTCCTTTGCCTTGGCGTCATTTTTCTGGAGAAGTATCATGGCCAGTACAGCGGATCCCTGGGCGATATTGGACAGGGCAATCATGGGCCACAGGGTGGTGCCTCCAAAGTCAGCTATCAGCTGAAGGTCAATGGCATTGCTCATATGATGCAGTCCTGTGATTACAAGGGGTGCATAGAAAAAACCAAAGATACCGGCAAACACGCCCTTAAAGGGGGATGTCAGGCCCGCGTTCACACAGTCTGAAATCACGGCGCCAATCCTCCAGCCAATGGGTCCAAGGATGCCGTGGGCCACTGCCACGGATATCAGCAGGGAGCAGAAGGGGACCACAATCATGGAAATCATGGCAGGACATATTTTTCTGAAGAACCGCTCCAGGTACACCAGGGTAAAGCCGGCCAGCACAGCCGGAAGAACCTGGGCCTGATATCCAATCATATCCACCTGGAAGAGTCCGAAATTCCACTTTGGTATCTCTGCCGCCGCCGTGGTGGCAACACTGTACGCATTTAACAGCTGGGGCGACACCAGGGTGATTCCCAGAACGATTCCCAGGGCCTGGGTCGTTCCCATCTTCTTGGTGATGGACCAGACAATGCACACAGGCAGGAAATGGAATACGGCCTCGCCGATAAGCCACAGGAAGCTGTTGATGCCAGCCCAGAATACAGATATCTGGGTCAGCGTCTTAGTGCCGCCGTCAAACAGGGCAATCTCCCCGATGATATTGCGGAATCCCAGAATCAGACCGCCTACAATGATGGCCGGAATCAAGGGAGCAAATATCTCTGCCAGACTGCTCATGATTCTCTGGATAAGGGTCTGGTTCTGCATGGCAGCCTTCTTCACCGCCTCCTTGGAGACTCCCTCTATGCCTGCCACCTCCGCAAAATCATTGTAAAAGGTGCTCACCTCATTGCCGATTATGACCTGGAACTGCCCTGCCTGGGTGAATGTACCCTTAGCAGAGGACAGGCTTTCGATGGCCTCTGTATCCGCTTTGGACGGATCGTTTAACACAAAGCGCATCCTGGTAACACAGTGTGATACGGCTGCAATATTCTCCCTGCCGCCCACATACTCCAACAGTTTCTTTGAATCCCCGGTAAACTTTCCCACGTTCAATACCTCCTATGAATCTGACCACGAAACAGTATCTTGTTTAAACAAGTTTTTTATATTTGGATTATATCTTGTTTAAACAAGTTTGTCAATGATGATTTTGATTTTTTCCGGTGTTTTTCACATTCTGTACCTAAAAAGCACCGGACGAACATTTGCCTGAAGCTCCCTGTTCTCCGATGCCTTGATTTACCTACTTTGTCCGATGGGCCAGATCGTAAAATACGAACCGGTCCGGTCTGTGCCTGGACTGGGTGAACTCAAACATGACTCCGTCCTTGTTATAGGTCATGCTGCTCACCACTGCCATACAATTATAATCCTTTAAATCCAGATACGTTTCATCAATCTGGTTGACGCGCTCCACGGTCATTTTCCTCTTGGTGGTCACAATGCTTTCACCCAGGTCCTTTTCCATATATTCATAGATGGAACGCTCCGCGATCTCCGGTGTCAGGTCCCGTACCACATCCTTTAAGAAATAGTTGTGGTCAATGATTAAGGCTTCCCCTTCAATGCAGCGCACACGCTGGATATAATAAATCTGGGCTCCCACAGGAAAGGTGGTCCTCCTTTGTATAGTCTCATCCACTGTCAGCTCCGCGAAACAAACCACCCTGGTGGTATAGTTCTTCCTGTTCCTGGCCACAGCTTCCTTCAGGCTCTCTATGCCGCCCAGTATGAACTCCGACTGCTGCTGTCCGGGCTGGTAAATGATTCTCACTCCCTTGCCGTGGATACTCTGCACGTATCCTTCCGACGCCAGCTGCCCGATGGCCCGGCGGATGGTATTCCTTGAACAGTCAAACTCCTTTACCAGGGTATTTTCCGAGGGCAGCAGTTCCTGGAACCCGTAGGTCCCATTCTCCATCTTTTCCCGGAGCGCCATATAAATCTCATTATATTTTGTCTTAGCCATATAAACCTCATACATCTCTTTTTATAATGGGTCTGCCGGATAAATCCCCTGCGCAAACCAAAACAGTTTTGTCCGTTTTAAACCAGCATGCCCCGGAATTATCCGAGAGGAATTCCCACCACATACAGCCGTATGAAAAACAGTACCATTAAATGCAGCGGGTAAAACCAATAGAAGGCGTATTTCCATGGAGCCTGTCCCTTTTTTCCGTTGTAAAAATACAGGGGAACAGCAGACAGAATCCCTGCCCCATAACACATATTCCAGGATTCCAGTAAAGACAGGATACCGCCGGACATCACCTGGACAATGCGCTTCTCCCGCAGGAGATAAAACAATGAAATAATCAGAATCCCATCCATGTCGTAATCCGCCTTCAAAAACACAGCGGCCAGACATCCGCCTCCGATTACGGCCGCCATCCCGGCGGCGCGGCGCGGCTGTGTTAAGCCCTCGCTCTGTTTCAGGCCCCGGAGCACCAGCAGCCCGATTGCCAGCTCAACGTACACGTTGCTGCTTCCCCCGGCCCACGTATTCCACACAGCCAGGCGGAAAGGAATTTCTGAGATAAGCGCAAACGCAGCCATCCTGAGCCAGTATCTGCGCCAGTCCCTTGTATGAAGGAATCCCTCCACCAGTAAAAAGCAGTAAATGGGAAATGCAATCCTCCCCACTGTTCTGAGCATCCGCCACAGCCAATAAAGGGTATCCCCCCATTGGGATGTCATGAGCATGGCGACCTGTTCCAGGTTCCCCCGGTAATATACAATCCGTTCCAGCAGCACAGCTCCGATATGGTCCGCCAGCATGGTGGTCATGGCAATATATTTCAGGGCGGTACCGCTTAATCCTCCCTGTATTTCCGGTTTCTTTCTGCTGAACGGCATGCCTTCATTCCTTCCTTATATTAATCTATCTATTTATCTTATCACCGGGGGATTGGTTTGCAAAGTATTTTCTTCACACATTCTTTATGAAGCCACCAGCTTTTCCCCCTTGTATTTATTTCCACATGATATATAATGCTCTATAAGACTTCTGCTAAAAAGATGTTAAGAAATGGAGGATTTTATGAAGAAAAAGACACAATTCTTGTTAAACCTGGCGCTTACCGCCATCTTTTTTATTTTAATCATTTTCCAGGGGCCCAATCTGAATCCCCTGTATCCGGATGGGGCATTTTCATGGTGCTTTATCATCAGCTGCTATGTGGTGCTGAACTTTTTCGTAGCCCTGGGCAGTGTCCGGGTAGGTGCCAATGAATACGGCCGCCCGCAGATCAGCATTGACAAAAGTGTAAGGGGGTATAAAAGGGGCTTCGTCCTTCTCGCCATCCTTTGGGTACTGTATTTCGGCGTTTCCATCCTGTCCATGCCCCTTTTTAATTACAAGGCCTACAGGGACCAGTTAGGCGTCCCGGCCGTATCAGAATTCACGGATACGGTACAGCCCCTTGCTTTGGACCAGCTTCCAATCGTGGACAAGAGTCTGGCAAGAGAGCTGGCCGATAAAAAGGTGGGAGAAAATCCCGGCCTGGGAAGCCAGGTCATCCTGGGTACCCCTGTCATCCAGAAGGTAGACGGAAAACTGGTATGGGTCGTTCCCCTGGAGCATTCCGGCTTCTTCAAATGGCTTAAAAACATGGACGGCTCCGCGGGTTATATCGTGGTGTCGGCCAGTGATGTCAGCGACGTAACCCTGGTAACAGACTATAAAATCAAATACCAGGCCAACGCCTACCTGTTAGACGACTTAAACCGCCATGTGCGCTTCTTTGGCGGCGGACTCTTTAAAGGTCTTACGGACTATTCCTTTGAGCTGGATGATGACGGCGTTCCTTACTGGGTCATTACCTCCTATCAAAACCGCTGGCTCTTTAACCTGCCGGAGGCCGACGGAGTGCTGACGGTCAATGCCACCACAGGAGAGACCACCCATTATACCATCGCCACACTGCCGGATTGGGTGGACCGCGTACAGCCTGAGAATTTTGTAATGCAGCAGATACAGAACCAGGGTGTCTATGTGCACGGCATTTTCAACTTCTCCAACCAGGACAAATTCCGCCCCAGCCAGGGTGATATCATCATCTATAACGGCGCCCGCTGTTACCTGTTCACAGGCCTAACCAGCGTGGGATCCGATGAATCAGCCATTGGCTTCATACTGGTGGACATGGTGACCAAGGAATCCAACATCTACCAGATGAGCGGCGCAACTGAAATGGCAGCCCAGAGCTCTGCGGAAGGAAAAGTCCAGCAGTTTGGCTACCGGGCCTCCTTCCCAATGATTATCAATCTGGACGGACAGCCCACCTACTTCATGACCTTAAAGGATAATGCGGGCCTGATTAAACAGTACGCCTTTGTGTCTGTCTCCAACTATACCAATGTGGGAACCGGAGAGACCATTGACAGCGCCCTGCGCAATTTCCGCCAGGTGCGCGGAAACGCCGGAGTGAACATTACCACCGGCCAGACCATTTCCAAGGAGGAGGGCACTGTCCTGCGCATTGCCAGCGAAACCATAGACAACACTGTCACCTATAAACTGATACTGGAGGAAAAACAGGACTATATCTTCACCGTGTCCTATGACCTGAGTAACGAGCTGGCCCTGACCCAGCCAGGAGACAAAGTGGCCCTGGAGTACATGGATGATCTGTCCGGAATCTGCTCCGCGTCGTCCTTTGACAATCTGGAATTTGACCAGTCCGGGCAGTAACGGGCAGTCATATGACGATCCTCCCAGAGACTGGCGCAGACCTGCCGCAGACAGGTTAAGCACAAAACAACGCAAAAAGGACCGGCCCCAAAAGGCCGGTCCTTTAATTGATTTAATACCATTACATCCAATATAACATACCCAATATCAGCTGCCAATTAATAGAACAGTCTGTTCACAGCACTGAATATGCCGCGAAGGGAAGCCCTTGTAATATTGGAGCTGATACCCACGCCGTAAGTGGCCTTGCCTGTCACCTGGTCTACCAGATGGATGTAGGAAGCAGCCTCTGCACCGGAACCGGATGCCAATGCGTGCTCGCTGTAGTCCAGAACCTTAATCTGGATGCCGAGGGCATCCTCCATTCCTCTCTGAACAGCATCAATAGGTCCGTTTCCAACGCCCTCAAATGTCTTCTCAATACCGTGATCTGAGTAAGTCACCTTAGCCAGTGTTGCAAACTCGCCGTCTCCTGTCTCCGTATCGGTTATGCGGCATTTTCTGAAGTGCATGGGTTCCTTGCGCTCCAGGTAGTTCTTCTTGAATTCCTCCATGATCTGCTCAGGTGCAACCTCACCCTGCTGCTCGGAAATCTTCTGGATGACATCTGCGAATTCCTTGTGCATACCCTTTGGCAGCTTGAAGCCATAGAAGGTATCCATGACAAAGGCCACGCCGCCCTTTCCGGACTGGCTGTTGATACGCACGATTGGCTCGTATTCCCTGCCGATATCGCTGGGATCGATAGGAAGATACGGAACCTCCCAGTACTGTCCGTTTCTCTCATGAAGGGCCTGCATACCCTTGTTGATGGCATCCTGATGGGAACCGGAAAATGCAGTGAACACCAGCTTGCCGGCATAGGGATGTCTGGGCGGAATATCCATCTTGGTGCAGCGCTCACATACATCTGCAATCTCACGGATATTCTCAATGTTAAGTTCAGGGTTGATTCCCTGTGAGAACATATTATATGCAACTGTCAGTATGTCCACATTACCGGTACGCTCCCCGTTGCCGAAAAGAGTACCCTCCACCCTGTCGGCTCCTGCAAGGAGGGCCAGTTCTGTGGAAGCCACGCCCTCTCCCCTGTCATTGTGGGGATGGATGCTTAATATAATGCTTTCCCTGTTCTTAAAATGTGTATTCATCCATTCGATCTGGTCCGCATACACATTAGGGGTGGTCATCTCCACTGTGGACGGGAGATTAATGATAATGGGATTTTCCCTGGTGGCGCCCCAGGTCTCCTGCACCGCTGTACAGATATCAAGGGCAAAATCCAGCTCTGTGCCGGTAAAGCTCTCAGGGGAATACTCCAGACGAATCTGGGTATCGCAGTCAGCCATATACCGCTGGACCATCTTGGTTCCTATGACGGCTATGTCCTTTATATCTTCCCTGTCCTTATGGAACACCACATCCCTCTGTAAGGTGGATGTGGAATTGTAGATATGTACAATGGCCTTCTTAACGCCTTCAAGGGCCTCAAAGGTCCTCTTAATCAGATGCTCGCGGCACTGCACCAGCACCTGGACCTCCACGTCATCCGGGATGAGCTTGCGCTCTACCAGGGTGCGTAAGAAATCATACTCAATCTGTGATGCGGCAGGAAAGCCAACCTCGATCTCCTTAAAGCCCAGCTTCACAAGAAGGTTGAACATCTCCACCTTCTCCTCCACCACCATAGGCTCCACAAGGGCCTGGTTGCCGTCCCTTAAGTCCACGCTGCACCATATGGGAGCCTTCATAATCTCCTTATTCGGCCATGTGCGCTCCGGGAAATCCACCACAGGAACCCTCTTATATCTTTGATAATTTAACATAACTCATTCCTCCATTCTGTTCATCTGATTTCAGGCGCCTGAAAACGCCTGGTTCCGTCCATATTCCAATCTCACTTCATACGGTGTCCTGTTCCACTTTAAGGTGATATTTGTATCTTCACTCCTGTTTTGAAACTTCACTTGTGTCCTCAGCCCATTCCGGGCAGTCGCTCAATAACACCGTAATGACGGATGATGAACAGCACGACTCTTACTGGTTCAGCCCCATTTCACATCATTCCTTTGCTCTGAAAATCGCTGGCTGTAAGGACCCGCGCCCCTGTCAGGGCCATACGGTAAATGCAGAAATCCCGGAGCACGGCGCTCCGGGATTTCTGTTGTCCTCTTAGCAACGTTATCTAATTATAGCACATTTCAAAATAACTGACAATAAGGAGTCGCCGGTTGACTATTCTCAATAGTTATGGCTTTTATTCCTCTGTTTCATAAAATGTACTCCAAGACTCCCTCTTCCATTTTCAGGGAATGGTTCACAGCACCTTGCATACGGCCCTAAATACAATGTCCCCGGTCCTTCATAACCTGGATTACCTGGTCCACATACGTCTCGCAGGTCTGGATATCAGGCGCCTCCACCATGACGCGTACCACCGGCTCGGTTCCTGACTGGCGAAGCAGGATTCTTCCGTCGCTGCCCAGGCTCCGGGTCACCCTGGCAACCTCAGCCTGCACTGCCTCGTCGTCCTGGGCTGTCTTTTTATCCTTTACCCGCACATTCTTAAGGACCTGAGGATAAATCTCCACCTCAGAAGCCAGCTTATCAAGGGGCTGCTTTTTCTCCAGCACCACCTCCATCACCTTTAAGGAGGTAAGGATTCCGTCTCCCGTGGTGGCATGTTTGCTGAATATAATATGACCGGACTGCTCTCCGCCCAGACAGTGCCCGGTGGCGGCCATGTTCTCATACACATATTTGTCCCCCACCGCCGTCTTCACATAGGCAATGCCTTCCCGGTCAAATGCCTTATATAATCCAAAATTGGACATGATGGTGGTGACCACCGTATTATTGAACAAACTTCCCTGCTCCTTCATGTATTTGCCGCAGATATACATGATGCTGTCCCCGTCCACCACGCGGCCGTTCTTATCAACCGCAATGCACCGGTCCGCATCTCCGTCATAGGCAAACCCCAGGTCACATTTCTCATCTGTCACAAACTTCTGGAGATGTTCGATATGGGTGGAGCCGCAGTCCGTATTGATGTTCAGTCCGTTGGGCTCATTGTTCATCACATGTGTCTCCGCCCCCAGGGCGTCAAACACGTTTTTGGCAATGGCGGACGCGCTTCCGTTGGAACAGTCCAGGGCCACCTTCATGTTCTTGAAGGAACGGGTGGCAATGGAAATAAGGTATCCGATATAGCGGTTCCGGCCAGCTGCAAAGTCCACGGTCCGGCCAATATGTTCCCTTTTTGCCAGTGGGATCTCTCCCATCTCCCCATCGAGATATTTCTCAACCTCCAGGATAACGGACTCTTCTAGCTTCTCGCCCTTCTCGTTGATGACCTTGATGCCGTTGTCGTAAAATGGATTGTGGCTGGCAGAAATCATGATTCCGCAGTTAAATCCCTCTGTGCGCACCACATAGGACACGCTGGGAGTGGTGGTGACATGCAGCAGATATACGTCCGCGCCTGAGGCTGTCAGCCCCGCCACCAGGGAATATTCAAACATGTAGCTGCTGCGTCTGGTATCCTTTCCGATAACCACCCTGCAGCGCTCATCCGGCGTCTTCTGTCCATAGTACCAGCCCAGGAAACGGCCTACCTTGTAGGCGTGCTCCACGGTCAGGTCCACATTGGCCTCACCGCGGAAGCCGTCTGTCCCAAAATATTTTCCCATTGTTATTAATTCCTCCCTGTCTTGTTATTAAAGCCCCCGTTACATGCTTTTGCCGCAGCCGGTCCGCCCCCGGTTTATGCCATCCCGTTTTCCTTAAGAGCCTTCAGGTAACGCTCCAGCGCATTCTGCCATGAGGGCAGACGTTCAAAGCCGTTCTCCGTCAGCTTTTCCTTACTCATACGGCTGTTGGAGGGCCGCTTTGCCTTGGCAGGGAAACCGTCTGAATCCACAGGAGTCACCTTCACCTCATCCATGCCGGCCTGGCGGAATATCTCACACGCAAACTCATACCAGCTGCACAGCCCCTCGTTGGTGGCATGGTAGCGCCCGTACTTGTCTGTCTGAATCATATCCACCAGAAGGCGGGCCAGGTCGTAGGTATATGTGGGGGAACCAATCTGGTCATTTACAACGGATACAGCCCCCTTCTCCTTCCCCAGACGGAGCATGGTCTTAATGAAGTTCTTGCCGTTGACGCCAAATACCCACGCGATACGCACAATGAAATACTTCTGCACATTCTGCTCCACCGCAATCTCGCCCTCATACTTTGTCAGTCCGTACACATTAAGGGGTTCTCTGTGATCATCGGGCTCCCATGGCCGTTCACCGCCGCCATTAAACACATAGTCCGTGCTGATGTACATCATCTTGATATCCATGGCCTTGCAGACCCTGGCGATATTGCGTGTCCCCTCAGCATTGATTTTACGGCACAGTTCCAGGTTATCTTCTGCAGCATCTACTGCAGTATATGCTGCACAGTGGATAACTGCGTCTGGTTTTTCCTGAGAAATCACAGTTTCACACGCTGTGCGGTCCGTGATATCCATTTCCTCCACGTCCACGCCGAATCCCTCAATGCCGCGAAGGGCCAGTTCATTCATCACGTCATGGCCCAGCTGGCCTTTTACACCTGTTACCAGAACTTTCATAATCCATTTACCTCCGTTCTTAATAATGGCCGGCGAAGGACAGGAATTCCCGAAACGGACACGTCTCACAAACGTGCTCCGGGGCATTTCCCTCCTCCGTCAGCCACATGTTTACCTACAGGCGGCTGCCGTACATCTTATCGAAATAATTGCTGTACTCGCCGCTCAGTATATTCTTCCACCAGTCCTGGTTGTCCAGGTACCACCGGATGGTCTGCTCAATTCCTGTATCAAAATTATACGTTGGCTTCCATCCCAGCTCTGTTTCTATCTTGGTCGGGTCAATGGCATAGCGCATGTCATGGCCAGGACGGTCTGTCACGAACTTAATCAGGCTCTCAGGCTTATCAAGTGCCTTCAGAATGGTCTTTACCACTTCCAGGTTGGTGCGCTCATTATGCCCGCCGATGTTATAGACTTCCCCCTCGCGTCCCTTGTGGATAACCAGGTCAATGGCCTGGCAGTGATCCGCCACATGGAGCCAGTCCCGCACGTTCTCCCCTGTGCCGTATACAGGAAGCTCCTCATCTGCCAGGGCGCGGCTGATAATAAGGGGAATCAGCTTCTCCGGGAAATGATAAGGGCCGTAGTTGTTGGAACACCTGGACACGGTCACCGGCAGGCCGTAGGTCCTGTGGTACGCCAGCACGAACAAATCAGCGCTTGCCTTGGATGAGGAATAAGGGCTGGAGGTGTGCAGGGGCGTTTCCTCTGTAAAGAAAAGGTCAGGTCTGTCAAGAGGCAGGTCGCCGTACACCTCATCAGTGGAAACCTGATGGTAGCGCTTGATGCCGTAGGTGCGGCAGGCATCCAGAAGGGTTGTGGTTCCCATGACATTGGTTCTGACAAAGGCCTCCGGGTCTGTAATGGAGCGGTCCACATGGCTCTCGGCCGCAAAGTTTACCACCACGTCCGGCTTTTCCTTCTCAAACAGTTCAAATATAAACTTCCGGTCGGCAATGTCGCCCTTTACAAATTTGTAGTTAGGCTTATCCTCTACCGGCTTTAAGTTTTCCAGGTTGCCCGCATAGGTCAGCAGGTCCAGGTTGATGATTTCATAATCCGGGTATTTATTTACCATGTGGTGTACAAAGTTGCTGCCGATAAAGCCGGCTCCGCCGGTTACAATGATTTTCATGTATATTTTCCTCCGTTAAACATCCTGTGGATGTATCTTATCCACATACTTTCCGTCCAGAACGTCTTTTAAATACTTGCCGTACTGGTTCTTTTTAAGAATCTCATAGGTCTCCATAACCTGTTCCCTGGTAATCCAGCCCCTGAGATAGGCAATCTCCTCCAGGCAGGCAATCTTGCGGTGCTGGTGTGTCTCCACGGTCTTAACGAAGTTGGTGGCCTCCACCAGAGACTCATGGGTTCCTGTATCCAGCCATGTAAAGCCCTGTCCGAGGAGAATTACATCCAGCTCACCCTTCTCCAGGTATATGCGGTTTAAGTCCGTGATCTCCAGCTCGCCTCTGGCTGAGGGCTTTAAGTTCTTCGCATACTCCACCACCCGGTTGTCGTAGAAATAAAGACCGGTGACACAGTAGTTGGACTTGGGCTTCTCCGGCTTCTCCTCTATTGAAATAGCCTTGCCGTCCCCGTCAAACTCCACAATGCCGAAGCGTTCCGGATCATCCACATAGTAACCGAACACCGTGGCTCCCTTTTCCTTGTTCGCTGCGGCGCGCAGGCGCTTGGTCAGCCCCTGTCCGTGGAAAATATTATCACCCAGGACCATTGCCACGGAATCATTTCCAATAAATTCCTCACCGATGATAAATGCCTGGGCCAGTCCGTCCGGGCTTGGCTGTACCGCATAGCTCAGCTCAATGCCGAACTGGTGGCCGTCTCCCAAAAGAGCTTCAAATCTTGGTGTGTCGTCCGGAGTGGATATAATCAGGATATCCCTGATTCCCGCGTTCATAAGGACAGACAGCGGATAGTATATCATAGGTTTGTCGTAAATCGGAAGCAGCTGTTTGGAAGTTACCTTGGTGAGCGGATAGAGCCGCGTCCCGCTTCCTCCGGCCAGTATAATCCCTTTCATATTTCCTCCTTGGTTCGCTGTAAGCGCGAAAAGACCGCTTAGCGGACGTCTTTGCCTGAATTTTTCTTTGTCCAATATATCACACTATCTCTATTTTTTCAAATAAACTGATAAATATTTCGTTATTATTAAGAAGATATCAATATACATAACTACTGAAGGATTTCCACACCGTTACCCACGTCCCCCACTTCACCCACAGGGTTGTCGCGGATGTCCAGATACTCCAGGAATTCCGCCTGTTTAAGAGGGGACAGGTCCGTAATATAATTGTCCTTAAGGCCCAGTCTTTTAAGGTTCTTAAGACCTGCGGCAAAATTCAGATCCGTCAGCTCGTTGCTGTCCAGGTACAGTTCTTCCAGATTGGGGAAACGGGACAGGATATCCATATGTTCCCCCAGCTTCACATCATCATACCACACACTGGTCATTCCGCCGTAGGATTCCACATAATAATTCTTGTGAAGCTCCATATTTCTGAGGCTCAGCACCCGCAGGCCGGGATTTTCCTTTATCTTGTCAAAGTTTATCTCAAATTTGCCGTTATCCAGATACAGTTCCTCCAGACCCTGGTGATTAAAAATGGAACTCACATCCCCATACACCTCCACCAGATAGTTATAGCCACTCCAGCCCGTACCGTCCAGATTACCGGTGAAGTCAGCATATTTAAGTCCGGTCATGCCTTTGAGAAAGTCCAGGCTCCTCAAATTTCCCTGGGAATTCCATACCGAGTAAAATGTAAGCCGTTCCACTCCGGTCAGGGACGAGAGGGCGTCCGCCTGGTCCACATTGCAGTTGTGTATGGAAAGCTCTTTCAGACCGCTAAGGCCCCGGACAGAGGATATAGACATAAAACCCTTGATATCCAGTTTTTCCAGGCTGGAGAGGGATGACAGGTCCGGGTCCGGCTGGGACGTCATCTTGTCAATGCTTAAGGACGTCAGTCCTGGGGCTGTTCCCACCGGCCCGAAATCCTGCACCTTGTTGTTTCCCAAAAGAGTCAGGGAGCGCAGAGCCGGCATCTCTGACAGGGAAGCCAGGCTGATGACGGCAGTATCCTCTAACGTAAGGTCCTCCAATGCAGGAAGTCCCTTGATAAATCCGATGTCCTTAATGATATCCGAATTCAGGTACAGGGATTTAAGGCCGCTCATAACGGAGATGGCGGAGTAATCCTTCACCCTTATCTTATCCTTATCCGTGCTGATAATGGAATCAGAGTCCACCGTGTCTTCCAGCGACAGGTAATTAAGACGCTTTAACGGCACCAGCTGTTTTAAGTTGGTGTCGGGATAATCCCGGACAGTCAGGCGTTCCAGATTCTCAAAGGATGCGATTCCCTCCATAGAGGTAATTCCCTTAAGCTGCAGCTCTGTAATCTGCGCCGGGTCGTCCAGCATATCCTTTATGCCGGAAATTTCCACATTTCCCGCCGTGATACCCTTAAGTTCCTTAAGCCCCTTTAAAGTGCGGACCCTGGACAGCCCTGACCCCAAATCCAGTTTCACCAGTCCTGTAAAAGCCGCCGCGTCCTGGGGCTCCCAGTCCATGGCCCCAAAGGAGGCAGTCTGCACCACCGGCTCCTTTTCGCTGTAAGGGTCGTCGAAGCTGTACCATACCCGGTCTGTTTCCAGGGATGTCTCCACCTTAAGATACCTGACTCCGGCCAGGTCCTCCGGGCTGATTTCCGACGGTTCCTTTTGGAACATCTCCCATGTCATGGCATGGAACAGGGGGGAATCTGCCTTAGGAGCCGTTTCCCCCTCCCGGACTTCCTCCTCTGCTTCCCCTTCCTTCCCCACGTATCCGGCCGGCCGGGTGTAGGCGGGAATTGACGGCGGAGCAGTCCGCGGCCCGGAGGAAGAGCCGGAACCGGAGGACAGGATAAAAGCAGCCAGCAGCACGCCCGCGCAGGCCAAGCCTGCACCAAGGGCTATTTTGGCCCCGTTTCCCTGGTCTTTGCCGGAAGGGGTTGTCTGGTATATATTGTAATTTGTAATATGCTGGACTTTCTCATCGTCCAGCAGGAACTGGCTCCCGCAGTATTCGCATGTTATAAGCTTTGTCTGGGAATCCTCCACCTTAAGCTTACCCCCGCAGGAAGGGCATTTTATCTCTACCATTTTCATAAATACTTTTCCTCTTTGCCTTTGCTGGTAATCGCGGTTTCAAACCGGACCGCTTCGCGGCCTCATATGACACCATTATAATTCATTTCAGGCAGGTATGGCAAGCAGCTTTGCAGTCTTACCGCAGCAGAAAGAGAGGGACAACCCGTGCAGCAGGTGATGTCCCTCTCTCGTTTACCATTTTTTTGTTTTTAATGCGGTTATGCCGTTCTGCCGTTGACCGCCTTCATGAACCGCCCTGCAATCTCCAGTGGCCGGGTGATGGCCCCGCCCACGATAACTGCCCATGCTCCCATATCCAGCATTTTCACAGCCTCCTCCGGCGTATGGACACGGCCTTCCCCGATGACAGGAATGGGAAGTTCTTCCGAAAGCCGCCTGACCAGCTCAAAATCCGGTCCTTCCAGCCTGGGGGTGTAATCCGTATATCCGCTCATGGTGGTGCTCACCAGGTCAATTCCGCTTTTCCACGCCTGAATCCCTTCCTGATAATCGGAGATATCAGCCATCAGAATCTGATCCGGATATTTTTCTTTGATGGTCCCAATGTATTCCCATGGGCTCAGTCCATCCCCACGCTTCCTGTCCGTGCAGTCAACGGCAATGATGTCGGCCCCTGCCTCTGCCAGGGCGTCCACCTCCCGCATAGTGGGAGTGATATATCCGTCATATCCCTCATACACCTGCTTGATCAGACCGATGACAGGAAGCCCTGTCTCCTTCTTGATTCCCAGCACATCCCGCACCGTGTTGGCACGTATCATGGGGCTTCCCGCCTCTCTGGCCGCCCTGGCCATATAAGGCATCAGGGTACGCTCCGGGTCATAGAGCGGTTCCCCGGGCAGGGCCTGGCAGGAGATGATGAGCTTTCCTTTGATACGGTTAAATAGTTCTGTTTTGTCCATTTCGTTCCAATCCTTTCCCTCCGGCTTTCACGGCCTTTCATCAGCCACAGCCACCTTAACCACACATTTTTTGATATCTTCAGGCTTTTCCAGGCATCCGCCCGGCCCATGAGCCTCCCCTGCCATGCACAGGATAAACCTGCCGGGCCCCATAACGCAGCGTCCCCCTGCTCCGGCACAGGCTGCCGCCTTCTGAAAATCCGGCCGGTATTCCCCAATGGGAGTCACACCGTTAAGGGCCGTCTCTATGACCTCGCATCCGTCTATATCTATCTGGATATCCATATAATCTCTGTGCACTTCATAACTCTCATCTGTCAGCTCATGGGTCCTGGCCTCCATCACCTGCAGAAATACCCTGTCTCCGTCAATCTCCGTCTTTCCCAAAGGAAGGGTGTTTATATCCACAGTCATCAGATAATCAATGGCCTTATCCAGATTCCTGTTCATGCCCCTGTAATTTCCTATATTAGCCAGCAAATCGTATATCATATCAGCAGTATTTCTCCTTTGCGGCTTCTATCATGGCGGCTGCCTCCCCGGCAATGGCCCGGTCGCCATCGCATAAGTCTGTCAGCGGTTTTCGCACGCCTCCTATATCAATTCCCCTGCTGACCCGCAGCACTTCCTTTATCATGGCATACATATTGCAGGTTCCTGAGCAGAGCTTATATATAATTTCATCCGCATCATACTGGATAGCCCTGGCCTCTGCCATCCTGTTTTCTGATACCAGATCATATATCTTTAAAAACAGTTCGGGCATGGCTCCGTAGGTACCGCCGATTCCTCCATCCGCCCCCATGGCCAGACCGGACACCAGCTGTTCGTCAGGTCCGTTGAACACGATAAAATCCTCCCGTGTTTTCATGGCCTCAGCCTTAAACATCTGGATGTCCTGAACCGGCATGGATGAGTTCTTCACGCCTGCCACACGTCCGTTTAAGAGCATTGTCCTTAAAAGACTCATGGTCAGGGCCGTACCGGCCAGCTGGGGTATGTTATAGATAATAAAATCCGTATCAGGCGCTGCCTCTGATATGTCATTCCAGTACCCGGCAGCCGAATATTCCGGAAGCTTAAAATAAATGGGCGGTATGGCTGCAATCCCGTCCACACCCAGGGACTGGGCATGGGCTGCCAGAATACGGCTGTCCTTTGTGTTATTGCAGGCAACATGAGCGATGACCGTGAGACGGCCCGCGGCCTCGTCCATCACAGCCTCCAGCGTCTTTTTCCTGTCCTCCACAGACTGGTAGATGCATTCTCCCGAAGACCCGCCCACATAGACGCCCTTCACTCCCCGGTCCACAAAGTACCTGGTCAAGGCCCGCACTCCGTCCACGCTTACCTCTCCCGCCCTGTCGTAGCAGGCGTAAAATGCCGGGATGATTCCCCTGTATTTGTCAAGCTTCATTCTTATTTCACCCCCGTTATCTCAGAAAGTTTTACCTTTCTGTTCTCAAACCGGGACCTGGTGCAGGCGTCTGCCGTGGCAATGGCGTTCCTGGCAGCCTCACCTGTAAGCAGGGCCTTAAACTCCTCGTCCGGCTGGGCGCCATGCATGATATTGTTAAAGTACTCCATCTCATCATACATGATGCTGTGAAGCCACATAGGAGGCTTTTTCCCGGGTTTGCCGTACATGATGGCGCCGTCCATCTCCGTGCCGTGATAGATTCTGGTGCGGTCATCATCCTCCTCCTGGGTTTTGTGCATAAGGAAAGGTTCTTCCTTATCCCCCTTCTTAAGGGTTCCTCCGCAGTTGAACATATCCAGGCGGATGGCGCCCTCTGTTCCCTGAATCAGCACATAATGTTCCGGCCAGTGGAAGGCGGAGCCGTACTCCAGCACAGCGTATCTGTTATCCCCATATTCCATGGTGATGAACAGCATATCGTCCTCATCCCCAAACTGCTCGCCGCAGTGGGCCACATTGCCGCCCGCCATGGTCACTTCCTCGGGGCAGCCGCCCATAAGGAACTGGATACAGTCCAGCTCATGGATGTGATGGTAGAGGTGGCCTCCTGATTTGGCCCTTATTTTCTTCCAGCTGACCGAAGGCTGTATATCCTCCCAGCCGTTCCTGGCCGAGTGGCAGTACAGCACCTTTCCTATGACTCCGTCATTAATCATCTTCTTGGCTGTGCGCACGCCCTTAAAAAAGTTCATTACATGACCTGCCATGAAGGTGACGTTGTGGGCAACGCATGCCTCCACCATCTCCACGCAGTCCTGATAGGACAGGGCAATGGGTTTCTCACAGAATACGTGTACCCCGTGCTCCGCCGCCTTGATGACCGGTTCCTTGTGAAGGTAATTGGGGGATGCCACGATTACCGCGTCCACGTCTTCACGGCTGTATAACCGGTCCAGGTCCGTCTCCGTGTCACAGCCCAGCTCAGCCGCCACTGTACCTGCATTCTCCGGGTCATAGACAGCCACTACCCTGGCCCCCTCCTGCTCCTTCATGATGCGGGCCAGCTCCGCCCCAAAATATCCCGTTCCAACCACTGCATATCCGATTGTCTTCATGACTGTTCTCCTTTACCGTCCATATTTTTTACTTCATGATTTCGCTGAGTTTTACCTTCCTGTCTTCCTTAAGGGACAGGGTGCAGGCGTCTGCCGTAGCAATGGAGTTCCTGGCAGCCTCACCGGTGAGAAGGGGAAGGAACTCGTCTGTAACCGGGGCGCCGTGAAGCACATTGTTCAGAAACTCCATCTCTTCGTCCATGATGCCCTGAAGCCACAAAAAGGGCTTTCTTCCCGGCCTTCCGAACTGGTTGCCGTTGTCCCGCTCCGTCTCCCTGTAAATCCGGGTCCTGTCATCGTCCTCCTCTTTTGTGCGGTGCACCAGGAAATGTTCCTCCTTTTCCCCTGTCTTAAGGGTCATGCCGCAGCTGCACATATCAATCTTTATGGCTCCCCTGGTTCCCTGTATCAGCAGATAGTGTTCCTGCCACCGGAAAGCGGAACCATATTCCAGGACCGCATAGCGCCTGCCCGGATATTCCATGGTGATAAACAGCATATCGTCCTCATCCCCGAACCGGTCGTCCCTGTGGGCAGCATTGCCTCCTGCCATGGTCACTGTTTCAGGACAGCCCCCCATAAGGAACTGGACGCAGTCCAGCTCATGGATATGGTGGTACAGGTGCCCTCCTGATTTGGATCGTGTCTTTTTCCAGGTTTCTGACGCACCGGTTCCCTCCCATGCGTTGCGTGCCCCGTGACAGTAAAGAATGTCCCCGATAACACCCTGTCCGATGAGTTCCTTTGCCTTTCTCACGCCACGGAAGAAATTCATCACATGACCGGCCATGAATACCACATGGTTTTCCCGGCATGCATCCACCATCTCCCGGCAGTCCTCAAAGCTTAAGGCGATGGGCTTTTCACAGAACACATGAAGTCCATGCCCCGCCGCGGCCAGCACCGGCTCCTTGTGCAGATAATTGGGTGTGGCCACAATCACCGCCTGTATATCCTTCCTGGATACCAATGATTCCAGGCTGTCCTCTGCATCACATCCCAGCTCTGCCGCCACCGGACCTCCGTTTTCAGGGTCATAGACAGCCCGTATCTGGGCCCCTGGTTTTGTATTCATGATGCGTGCCAGCTCCGCCCCGAAATAGCCGGAGCCCACCACGCCGTATCCAATGGTTCCCGTTATAGCTTCCATAAAATATAACTCCTTTTCCCTTTCTGTTAAATTCATCAGGACTTCACAGCGCCATCCGACATGCCGCCTGCAATCTTGTTCTGTATGAGGCAGAAGAAAATGACAGAGGGAAGCACCACCAGAGCAGATGCTGCCATCATGTCTCCCCAGTCCAGTATCTCAGCTCCGTCCAGGGAGCGCAGGGCCACTGCAACTGTCATCTTGCTGGTATTATTCATCAAAATCAACGCATACAGAAACTCATTCCAGGTGTTGATGAAGGTATAAATGGCCGTGGCCACCACACCGGGCGCCACCAGGGGAAGCACCACCTGGACAAAGGTCTGCATTTTATTGGCCCCGTCGATTCTGGCCGCCTCCTCGATTTCCAGGGGTACGGTCCTGAAGAATCCGGTCAGAAGCCACACCGCATAGGGCACGGAGAAGGACAGGTACACGATAACCAGGCCAATCCTTGTGTTAATCAGTCCCAGCTTTCCCATGACCACAGAGTAGGGAATGGCCAGAAGGATGGGCGGGAATATGTAAGTGGTCACCAGCACCTTGGACATGGCTGATCCCAGCCGCTTAAAGAACCTGACAATTCCATAGGCTGCCAGCGCAGCCACTGTAATGGCAATCAGGGTAGTCACCAGGGAGATGATAACGCTGTTCCTTATGTTGACAAAAAACTTAAGGTCGTTGATAACATGGGTGTAATAGTCAAAGGTCCATGTCTCAGGCCAGAAGGCCGTGGGATTTCCCGTCAGTTCACCCTTGCCCTTAAGGGAGGATATGATAATCCATACCAGCGGGAAAATGGAGATAAGGGTCAGAATAATCAGGTATATATGGCTGATAACGTTTCCTGCTTTAAACTTTTTCATTTACTGTCCTCCTTTTCCCACTTATTGATGACCGCGAAGTAGATGCCGCATATAATCATCAGGAATATAAACAGCAGCACGGTCACTGCCGATGAACGTCCGATCAGCTTGGTGCTCCATCCCATATTGTAGGCGTAGAGCGGTATGGTCTGGGTGGTGCCCGCCGGTCCGCCGCCCGTAATCAGGTAAATCAGGTCAAAGTTGTTAAAAATCCACACGGTCCTTAGAACCACCAGCAGTCCCACCACCATCTTGATATGGGGCACTGTGACATAGTAGAAGGACTGCCACGGCCTGGCCCCGTCTATCTGGGCGGCCTCGTACTGGTCCTTGGGAACTGTTTCCAGAGCCGAGAGCACATTTACCATAATCATGGGCGCTCCGAACCATATATTAATCAGCACCAGGCTTACAAAGGCCAGCGTACCGCTGGTCAGAAACTGGGGCGCGGCCTCACAGATTCCCAGCTTCACCAGGATATTCGGCAGGAAGCCGTACACTCCGTTGAGAATCCATTTCCAGGAAAATGCAATGACAATGGAGGGAAATGCCCAGGGAATGATGAGAAGGGTCTTGTAAACGCCCTTACACACCTTAATCCGCTTCAGGGCCAGGGCAGCGGTAAAACCCACTGCTATCTGTCCCACCAAGGACAGGACCGTCCATTTCAGGGAATTGAAAAATGAAAGCCAGAAGCCGCTGTCCCTTAACACCTCTGCATAATTCTTAAAGCCAATGAATTTATAGGCCGGCTTAATCAGGTTTTTGTTTGTAAAGCTGTATACGATGCTGGAACAGATGGGATATATGAACAATGCAATTACAATGACGATTGCAGGAAGTACAAACAACCACCTTGTATAACTTTTCTTCCCCAAGATTTCCTCCTCCTTCTCAGTATTAGAGCGTGTCTCAAAAATGCATGCGCTTTTTCAGACACGCTCCGCGACAACTTATTCTGCTGTCTCAAACAGTGCGTTCAGTTTATCTTCTGCTGTTTTGGCAGCAGTCTTTACATCTGTCCCGTTGGTAATGATATCCTGGAACATATCCTCGATCACATGGTTGTTCTGCATGATTCCGGCCTGTACATTAGGACCGTGCTCATAACCAAATGCAGTACCGATATCGGCTGCCGCTGTCAGCACTTCCTCTGCATGTGTAAACTGCCTGATGGTGTCGTCATCCTTGTATGCATCCGTGTCAGCGATTCCCTTGATGGCGGGAAGCATGCCCACCGGGGTTGCGTGCAGGAATTCAACGTATGTATCCTCGTCATAAAGGGTTTTCATAAATGCCTTGCAGATTTCGGGATGCTTGGAAGCCTTCCACACAACCATAGGCGTGTTTGTGGTCATGATTCCCTCGTCCGGGTCATCCGCGTTGATTTTTGGAATCGGATAGCAGTCCACATACTGGAGCAAGTCCGGTGAGTTGGCTGCAACACCTGAAATCTGGAAGCCGGAGTTAAAATCAAATGCGGTCTTGCCCTGGTAATACAGGGTAGCCTGGTCCAGCACATCAAAGTTAATGGAGTCCTTAGGCGAGCAGTCATTGTACACCTTCAGCCAGTAGTTGATGCCGTCAATGGCCAGGTCGCTGGTCAGGTTGGCTTTCAGGTCATCGGTCAGCAGGCTGCCTCCGCCGCTTCTCACATAGAAATCCAGGAAAAAGGTTGCCTGGAAGTCATTTGTCCCGCATGGGAAGGACAGTCCATAGACACCGTCCTTTGTAAGGGCCTTGGCTGTGTCGTAAAGCTCGTCCCAGGTCTTTGGAACCTCCAGACCGTTTTTCTCCAGCAGGTCCTTCCTGATCCACATCACATGGGCGTGTCTGTAAAGGGGAACAGAATAGTTATTGCCGTCCATGGTGCCCTCGGATATGGCTGCCTCTGCGAACTTGTCACGGCCGATATCGTCAATCAGGTCATTGATGGGCGTCAGGGCATCTGCGTTAATCATCTCCGCAACCTGGGCCGGAAGGGCGGTGCTCATATCAGGTACATTGCCGGATGCAAGCCCGGTGGTCCACTTGGTATAAAAGTCATTCCATGAGAATGTCTCAATATTGATTTTCACATCCGGGTTTTCTTCCATAAATTTGTCTGCCGCCTTCTGGATGGTCTCCAGTCTTGGCCCCTGGGTAAATGAATGCCAGAACGTAATCTCACCCGAAAGCGCTCCCTCTGTTCCGCTGCCGCTTCCGTCCTGGCTCCCCGTATCCTGTGCCTGGGACTGGCTTCCTGCCTCTTTGGAACCGGAAGCCTCTGTGGATGAACCGGAACTGCCGCATCCGGCCAACAGTGCTGCTGCAAGTGCTGCCGCAAGAATAAAGCTTACATGACTCTTTTTCATATCATTTCTCCTTTTTCTGAATTATTTCCGTCCGTCATTTTGCTGTTTCTATAGGTATTATATTGATTTTCTTTATGCATTTCAACATTCTGGACAACTTATAATAGCATAAAACAACCACTATACTATTTTTTTGTCCAGTTTTGGTTTTGAGCAGGCAGGGACCCGTCCCCGTATCTTCGGGAGACAGGAAAAGGACAGGGCCGGAACCTGATTCCGGATACCTGTCCTTTTGTATCTGATGTTTTTATCTCTGCTCCCTGCTTCCTATTTTCATTCTCCTGCTGTTTCCGTCACAATCCATTCCTTCTTAATCTGCCACAGGGCCGCCTGGACACTTTTGGCCCCGGATTCCTCCCCTGCCCGAATCTGCTCATGATGGCGAAACAGCCTGGGCCAGCTGCCCATGATTTTCTGTTTCAGCTCCGGATAAAAACCAGTGAGAACCGCGTCCATCTCCCTGACCCCCCTCTGCTTTAAATACGCCTGGAAAGCCAGCTCATCCGCCTCATCTTCACCCAAGTATTTAAGGCACAGAATCTTATTCCAGTCATACATGTCAAAAAACACAGCCTCATCCCTGGGAACACAGAGCGTCAGTGTCCTGGTTCCGGCCGACTGGTCCAGGCTGTACAGGTTCATAAAGGACCAGTAGGGAAATTCCGCTCCCTCAGGTTTGGGAACCAGCTTCGCTGCCTCCTTCACGAACCACCTGTAGACAGTCAGGAAAATAGGGCCGCTCTCCCCATATTTTCTGCGCACATACTCCTCACGGGAAAAACAGCGGCCGTCCCTCTCTATGGCCTTTAATACAGCGTCTGCCTGTGCCGCGTATAAAATCACCTTATCACCTGTGTCACCCATTCTTTTCTTATCTCCCATATATTTCCATATTTTGAATCATTCCCTAAAATCACACTGTCATCAAAAAGCCGGTCCCAGCTGGCAATAATTTCCCTCTTAAGGTGGGGGTAGAACTGGGACATGTATGCCTTGGCATCGCTTACTCCGTACTGCTCCATCATATCCTGATGGCGTCTGGCATCCGCCTTATCCTTTGGTATGTAGGAGTAATTGAGGATGCTTCCCCATTTTTCTATATTGACAGAGGTAATACGGTCCGGGTCCAGGGTCAGCTCCAGTATAACGGCACCCGGACTGGGAAGCATGACCGCCTCACTGGTAAATGAAACCCATACCGGATACTCCACATCCCCGGGCTTCCTGGCCGCGTCCGGACTGTGCCTTACCAGCCAGTCATATACCTCCAGCACCAGTCCCGCATGTTCCTGCAGGTCACTGCGGATATATTCCCGCCTGGCAATGTACCTGCCTGTTTCATTCAGCTCCTTCAGCACATTTTCATGCTGCTTTGTCCATACCTTGATTTGTTCCATCCCGCCATCCATCCTCTCTCTATTGTTTTGTCACCGCTACTCCTGCGACATCTTCCTGTACCGTCCGGGCGTCATCCCAAACGCCTGCTTGAATACCCGTGTAAAATGGTTGGCATCCTCGAACCCCACATCGTGGGCAATACAGTTCACAGGATCATTGGAAACCAGCAGAAGTCTGGCTGCCGTGGTCAGACGCACCTGGCGTATAAACTCTGTGGCGGTCTTCCCTGTGGCCTCCTTAAACAGACGCCGGAAAGTAGTCTCAGCCACTTCCGCCATACCGCTTAATTTATCTGAGGTATATTCCTCCGTGGGATTTAACATGATATAATCAATAACGGTCTGTATCCTGGGGTCTGTCTGCACCGTGGATTTCTTCACCCTTTTTCGTATCTGCTCCAGGTTGTACTCCAGGCCGTTGATCTCCGCCTTCACATCATCCGGCTCGTCGGAGTTCAGAATGTCAATCAGACTGGCGATCAGAGTGTCAAGGGCTCCTCTTACGTGAAAGGATTTTGACTTTTTGTCCGTACGCACCCACTTATAGATATCGCTGAAATAAGGTTCGATTCCCTCCCCCACATCCATCACCAGGGGAAAGTTATAGTACTCCCTGAGAAAATTGGCCCCCTCGTAGAACACGGATGTGGTAAAACGGATGCTGTAAAACGCAAACGTATCCTCCAGCGCCTTACATGACAGCCAGCAGCCCTCCGGTATATAAGATACCTGCCCCTTCCTCACAATGACCGTCTCCCCGTCTACCACAAACTCAGCGCTTCCGTCAATGATATAGCGCAGCATATTGTACGGTATGGCGCTCTCCGGGTACGTCCAGGTACGTCCGAAGGAGTATTTATCTATATACAGAAAATTAAACCGGATGGTATTCATGAATGAGGAAAGCGACTGCATGATGTGCACCCCCCTTTTAACAGTATTGCCTTATTACTTCCGGCCCGCCGGCACTTCCGGTTTCGTAATCTTAATCTGCCCGCCGTCCGGCTCTTTATATTTTGATTGTATCAAATCACGCCCCCAATAGCCAGTCCCTTGACAGAAAATTTTATCCGATGGGATTTTATACGCATATTTGTCCACACAGGCCGCCGCATTCCCTTCCGGCTTCTTACCGGCCTCTTCCCGGCTGTTTGCCTTTCACCGCCCGATTCCCAGCTGTTTAATCAGCTGTTCAATCCCCTCAGGACTGTCCGCAAATGTTTTCACCGGCGCCCCAACCATTTCACCGCACTCCTCCTCCGTAATGGTGCCATGGCGCAGGACAGGCCCCTGTTCCAGCTCCACGGTGTAGTTCCAGCTGACCTGTCCCAGGTTATCAGTCAGGGCAATGAGCACACAGGCATATGCTTTCATCCGCTCCTCAAACACAGCTGAATTGGACGTGCTCTCCTCAAAGTTAAGCGTCCAGCCATAGGGCTCACCGGAGGTCTGGAGCTCATTCTTAAAGCTTCCCAATTCTCTTGATATTCCCAATGTGCCTGAGAGCCTTCCGTCTGCCGAGGCATCGCCTATATACGGATTCCTGGCCCTGTACAGTTCATTGGCCAGGCTGCTGATCAGGTCTCCGTTACTCTTAATTGTAATACCCTGGATATTCAAATCCCTTCCACCGCCGGGAAGCGCCAGTTCCAGGTTAAATGTGCCGCTTCTGTTCCAGAATGACGGCAGACAGGAATAGATGACCAGCCTCTGCGCCCCGTCCTCCTGCACCAGCTTATATCCCCTGTAAACAGCGGCTGAATCTGACATGACTCCTCCCACATTCACCTGTTCCCCATTGACATCGGTGTAGGTGAGCACATATGACTCCGTGGGATATCCTATTACAAACAGCTTCATAAAAAGCGCTGCCGCCATAAACAGGAACACCCCTGCTGCCGCCAGAACCACGTTTCTTACATTCTTTCTTCTTACCTTTTTCAGATAATCAATTTCCGGCGGTTCTCCTGCTGTTTGGGATGCATCCCCTTCCATCTCTGCCTTCATCCGCTCATACATTTCCCTGCAGGTCTCACATTCCTCCAGATGGCTGCGGATTTCCCGGTCCGTTGTTTCAGACGTCAGGCCGTCCGCATACATAGGCATTAAATCCTGAATAATCTCACATGGTATTCTGTGGTTCATAGTTTTCCTGCCTCCTTCACGACTCTCTCTTTCCCGCGGTAATAGGTCACCCTTGCCCAGTTCTCGCTGCGCCCCATGATTTCCCCAATCTGCCCGAAGGTAAGGTTTCCCACCAGCCTGAGGTACATAACCTCCCTCATGGGGTCCTCCAGGCCGTGAACCAGCTTCAGTATCTGCACATTGTCCCATAGACAAAGGGCCCGGGACTCTGCGGATTCCACAGATACCTGTTCAGCCTCATCCAGGGGCACATGGTCTTTCTGTCTTCGCAGATAATCACGCCACAGATTCTTGGCAATTGCGCAGAGCCAGGTGGATATGCTGCTTTCTCCCTTATACCCGCCGATGTGTTTCACAGCCTGGTAAAAGGTCTCCTGGGTCAGTTCCTCTGCCAGGCCGGGGTCCCGGGTCCTGGTTAAGAGAAAACCATATATCATTTTTCCGTGTTTCATATAAATTTCTTCCATGGAATCCATATACGCATTTCCTCCTTCTGTTAATTAGTGTCCCGTACCCAGGAATCGTTACAGAAAAAATAATAATAAAACAGACCCGGCCAGAACCAGGAATATAATATCCCTGATATCTGGCTGGGTCCTGATTGCTTTAAGCCCATTGCTCCGTCTTTATGTTCTGAAGCCCTATTGAAGATTTTTCTCTCAGGCCTTGGGTATATCCGGAGTCTGTCCCTCATATATCAGGTCAGGATTCTTCACTGAGCCGGAATTAAGCTGGTAAATAAGCTCCCATTACAGAGGATCTCCCAGCTCCCTAGTAGAGCGGCTCAAATATTGCGCCGTCCACCCGCACTTCCTCTTGGCCGTCATCCATCAGTAACAGACACTAAACAGACTCGTTCATCCTTGCCAGCTTTGCAGCCTGGTCTGCCGCAATCAGATTATCCAATAGCTCCTGAATATCCCCGTTCATAATAGAATCAATCTTATACAGTGTCAGCTTGATTCTGTGGTCCGTCACGCGGCCCTGAGGGAAGTTATAGGTACGTATCTTCTCAGAGCGGTCGCCGGTACCGATCTGGCTGCGGCGCTCCTCTGCCTCTGAGCTCTGGCGTTTTTCCAGCTCAATGTCGTACAGCTTGGAACGCAGCAGGCGGAATGCCTTTTCCTTGTTCTGAAGCTGGGATTTCTCTGTCTGGCTGTAAATAACGATTCCCGTAGGCATATGGGTCAGACGAACCGCGGAGTCTGTTGTGTTGACGCACTGTCCGCCGTTGCCCGATGCACGCATAACGTCAATACGGCAGTCGTTCATGTCAATCTGCACGTCCACTTCCTCGGCCTCAGGCATAACGGCCACAGTGGCAGTGGATGTATGGATGCGGCCGCCGGATTCTGTCTCAGGCACACGCTGGACGCGGTGCACGCCGCTCTCATATTTAAGCTTGGAGTACGCGCCCTTGCCGGTAACCATGGCAACCACTTCCTTGAAACCGCCGATGCCGTTTTCATTAAGGCTGACAATCTCCACCTTCCATCTCTGGCTGTCCGCATAGTTTGAATACATGCGGTAAAGTTCGGCCGCAAACAGAGCTGCCTCGTCTCCGCCTGCGCCTGCCCGGATTTCCAGAATGATGTTCTTGTCATCGTTAGGGTCTTTGGGAAGCAGGAGAATCTTAAGTTCATGCTCCAGGTCCTCAATCCGCTTTCTGGCATCGGACAGCTCTTCCTTGGCCATCTCCCGCATCTCCTCGTCGTTCTCTTCCTCCAGAAGGGCCAGGCTGTCCTCCACATCCTGCTTTGCCTGCTTGTACTGCTTATAGGCCTCCACAATAGGAGCCAGGTCAGCCTGCTCCTTCATGAGCCTGGTAAAACGCTTGGTATCCTGGGTCACATCCGGGTCACCCAGCATAAGCATCAGTTCTTCATAATGAATCAACATATCATCCAGCTTATCAAACATATCTATCTCCTGCTCCTGCGATTATTCCAATTCCAACCACTACATTAACCTGTTACCTGTGTTTCTCCCGGTCCGGCATCCCGGTCCGCGCCAGCCGGGCGTTTATGTCTAAGCGTTTATGTCCGCCCTCTCACCCCCGGCCTCACCGCCTGGCCCTCACCACCCGGTCCTGTCCTGCCAGATCCTGAAATGTCCTCACATCCCTGTATCCCCCGGTCCGGAACAATCCCTCTACTGCCTCTGACTGGTCATATCCAATCTCCATATAGATACTTCCGCCCTCCGCCAGATGATTCCGGGCCTCTTGTGCCAGGATACGGTAAAATGTCAGTCCGTCCTCACTTCCGTCCAGGGCAATCCTGGGCTCATGGTCCCTTACCTCCGGAGCAAGGCCCTCTATGACCCGGCTGGGGATATAAGGCGGGTTTGAGACAATGACATCAAAGGTCCTGTCCGTCTCCAGAGCGCTGAACATATTACTCTCAAACAATTCAAATCCGCCCTCGTATCCGCCCAAAAGCCTGTCACGGTTTCCGGCTGCCACCTTAAGGGCCTCGGACGACACATCCAGGGCAGCCACATGACGGTATCTGCCCATGAGCGCCAGGCTGATGGCAATGCACCCGGAACCGGTGCACATGTCCAGTACGCGTTTTTCCCTGTCCTTCTGTTCCTCCAGGACCAGCTCCACCAGTGTCTCCGTGTCCTGCCTTGGTATCAGCACATGTTCATTTACAAGGAACTCAAATCCCATGAACTCCTGGGTCCCGGTCAGGTGCTGGAGAGGGGTCCGGCCTGCCCTGGCTTCTATGAGCCTCATAAATTCCCGGCATTTTCCCTCTGTCTCCTCATCCTCCCCCAGCTCCCTGGCCTTCAGGGCCAGAAAAGAGGCCAGATTCAGATGAAATACCTCCAGAAGCAGATACCTGGCATCCAGCTCCGGATCCGGCACCCGGGCCTTATTCAGTTCCTGAACACCCTGCCACAACAGCTGCTGCATGGTCATGTTTTACTGCTCCTTCACTGTCATTGCCTTTTCCATTTCCGCCATCGCAGTGCCTGCTTTTCTGCCATCCCGGAAAATTCTCATCCAGATAAGCCCGCCAGTCAAACACTGTCTCCACTGCCGCGATAGCCACCTCTATCATGCTGTCATCCGGCTCCGTGGTTGTCAGTCCCTGCATCCACATGCCGGGACGGCTGAGCACATTCACCAGCCGTGAGTCATGGCGTCCCGCAAAACGCAGGAACTCATAGGACACGCCCGCGATCACAGGTATCAGCACAATCCGGCTCACCACACGCAGCCAGACCGTATCCACCCGTATCACCATAAAAAACAGGATGCTGATAACCATGACAATCATAATAAAGCTGGTACCGCACCGTTTATGCTCCTTGGAACTTGCCCTTACATTGTCCACTGTAAGCTCCAGCCCGTGCTCGATACAGTTGATGCACTTATGCTCTGAACCGTGGTACATGAAGGTCCTCTTGATATCCTCCATACGGGATACCAGCTTGATATAGGCTATGAAAATGACGATTCGTATTACGCCCTCCAGTATGGCCATCACTGTGTCGGAATGGATGAATCCTCTGCATATATTGGCGATAAACAGGGGAAGCACCATAAAAATGCCAATTGCCATAACAAAGGAAAATACCATAACCACTGTCATGAGAGCGCTCTCCAGCTTCTCGCCGAAAACCTTATCCAGCCACGCCTCAAATTTACCGGGCTCTGCCTCCTCGTCGTCCTCAAAAAAACTGCAGGACCAGGTGAGGGCCCTCATGCCCACTACCATGGAATCTATAAAACTGAAAATACCTCTTACAAAGGGAAGACCTAATACTTTATGCTTCTTGGCCATACTCAAATAGGTATCCTTTTTCACCTCAATATCCCCGTCCGGCTTGCGGACCGCAATGGCGTAGTCATTGCCGTTCTGCATCATGATGCCCTCGATTACGGCCTGACCACCAATTCCTGAATATTTCATTCCTTTAACCTTTCTGCTGTACGAAAAAGAAACCCTCTTTCCATGATTTCCCATGAATTCAGAAAGGGCTGAGCCTGCTCCCAAGCTCAACCCTCATCTCTTTGCTTATTAGTTAGCATTCATGCCATATTTACGATTGAACTTATCAATACGTCCACGAGCCTGAGCAGCCTTCTGCTGTCCGGTGTAGAATGAATGGCACTTGGAACAAACCTCAACGTGGATGTCCTGCTTTGTTGAACCTGTTACGAACTCATTACCACAGTTGCAGACAACCTTTGCCTGGTAATAGCTTGGATGGATTCCTTCTTTCATGATTTTCACCTCTCTGATATTATTTGCGGTTTCCGACCGCGGCCTGTGTATGCCAATCTGTCTCTGTACATTACAGGCAGCCGGCCGTATGCCGTCACCAGAACGCACAGATATCAGCAATAACTAAGTTAAACGCGTCCTCACCGTAAGGTTCTGACTCACGCGAACGCTAAAACTGCCGTCAATTCAGACAGCTTACATAGTATATCATAGAACCCCGGGACTTGCAAGATATTTTTTTGAAAATGTGGACAAATATATAGCTGGATATGGGGTCAGGATATAGGGTTACTTCCAGCACTCCGGAAGCTCAGGTTCCTGTACCCTCACCGGCTCAGGATAAACCTCACCATACAGTTCCAGCTCCACCCGCTCAATGATTTCCGGCTTCACCGGACGGTTGACCTCCACACCTTCTATGGGGAAATCCGTCACAGGCACTGTCTCTACCTTTTCCAGCCTGTATAACTCATCCATGCCCTCCAGAACACGGCCGAACACAGGATAAATTCCCTTGTGGTCCGGGCAGTCCCTGAGGGGGAAGAAAAACTCGCAGCCTGCCAGTCCTGCCTCACCGTAGCCGCCCATGCACACGGCTCCGGGATGGGAGTCCAGGGGTACCACGTCCGGGTTCAGTTCAAACTCATTGGGAATCAGATACCGGCATTCCTTCTTTCCAAAGGCCGTGTAGCTGACATCCACCCAGTTTCCCGGCACAATCCGCTCAATGGCATGGTGGTCCAGGTATCCCCTGGAGGCTGTATAGATAAAGCTGTTCACTGTATTGGGCGCTGACTCCGGCAAAAGCTCTATGACAATGTTCCTGCCGTTGGCCATATGTAATGTTGCAATTGGATTCATATATCCTCCTATATAACCTCTGTTAGCCGGTTACGGATGAACCGATTATCTCAAATTCCTTGGAATAGTGGTTGAGCACCTCGCATCCATCCTCTGTCACCAGCACCAGATCCTCCACACGGACGCCGGTATCCCCGGGCAGATAGATTCCCGGTTCAATGGAAAATATCATTCCCGGCTCCGCTTTCTGGGTATTCACAGAGGACACATCTCCGAACTCATGCTCTCCCAGACCGATGAAATGCCCCAGCCTGTGGGTAAAGAAAGGTCCGTATCCCTGTTCAGCGATCAGGTCCCTGGCCGCCCCGTCCAGCTCGCACAGAGGTACGCCCGGACGTATCTTTGAGATAGCTGTCTCATTGGCGCTGCGGACAATCTCATAAATACGGCGGTGCTCGTCACTGGCTTTGCGGAAGTAAAAGGTACGGGTCATATCGGAACAGTACCCGTCCTTGATGCAGCCCACGTCAAAAAGCACTGAATCACCCGGCTTTATGACGGTGCCGTCCGGTCCATGATGAGGGTCCGCCGCGTTGGCTCCAAAGGCCACCAGCGGTTCAAAGGAAAAACCGTCCGCCCCCAGGTCCATATATATCTTAAGCATCTGGTCTGCAACCTGACGCTCCGTGACGCCTTCATGAATCAGCGTTTTGAACACTGCCATGGCCTTATCGTTGATGTCAGAGGCAGTGCGCATCTTATCCTGCTCCTCCTCATCCTTAACACCCCTTGTCCTGTCCACGGCTATGGAGGAATTTACAAAACCGGCAGCAGCCTTCATCTCCATAAGGGGCAGCAGAAACCGGGCCTTTAAATCCTTGTCAACGCCCAGCGGGCTCTCCTTATCCAGATAGCCTGCCACGATTTCCGCCGCCGGGTCTGTATCCGAATACCACACCTTCTCCACACCCACATCCTCAGGCACGGTAAACAGCTTATTCAGAAAATACACATGTTTCCCGTCCTCCCTCAGGTAAAGGGCATAAAACCGTTCAAAGGGCTCCACATACACACCTGTGAGATAGTAAATGGACATGGGGTCCACAATCAGCATCTGCGTCAGCCCCATTTCCTTCAGGGCTTCCATGATACGCTCCGCTCTCTTCTGCTTCATGATAATATCCTCCTCTTCTAAAACTGCTTTCTCAGCTTGGGGTCCAGCAAATCCCGAAGACCGTCGCCGATAAAATTAGCGCCTACAGCCATTGTAAAGATCGCCAGTCCAGGAAATCCGGCCACCCAGAACTTATTGAAATAGTCTGCTCCATCCGAGACCATCATCCCCCACTCCGGCGTTGGCGGCGCAGAGCCCAGTCCCAGAAAGCTTAAGGTGGAGAACATCAGAATCTGGTTTCCGATGTCCGTGGTAGCCATAATCAGAACCGAACTGATGCTGTTGGGTATGACCTCCTTCATCAGGATCCGGATTCTGGAGGCGCCCAGAACCTCGGAAGCCGCCACATATTCATTTTCCTTTACACTCAGCACCACGCTGCGCATCATACGGGCATAGGTGGGCCATGCCACCACAATCAGGGCAAACATGGTGTTAAACAGGTTGGAACCCATAACCGCATTGATAATCATTGCCAGGATCAGGGAGGGGAAGGACAAAATCATCTCTGAAAAACGCATCATCACATTGTCCACCCAGCCGCCCACATAGCCTGCCACGGCTCCGTAAAATGTACCGATAAAACCTGCTATGACTACGGTAAGGCAGCCTGCCAGCAGGGAATACCTTCCTCCGTAGAGCACACGGCTGAAAATGTCCCTTCCAAAATTGTCCGTGCCAAACCAGTGCTCTGAGGACGGAGCCTTTAACCGCTGTCCCAGGTCCTGGACAATCGGGTCATAGGGAGCCAGCGCCGGCGCCAGGATGGCTGCCGCAATCCATGCCAGACAGATAATCACTCCCAGCGTAAACAGGTAATTGGATTTAAATAACCGCTTTATAGACTGTACCATCAGCTGCACCTCACTCTCGGGTCAATGATTCCGTATAATATATCCACCACTGTATTGATGACCATATAATTCAGTGCAATCAGCAGGGCCACCCCGATGATGGACGGGAAATCCACAGAAAGCACGGACTCATAGGCAAACTGCCCCACACCCGGCCAGTTGAAAATGGTTTCCACCAGCACCATGCCGCCTAACAGGTTGCCCAGGCCCAGACCGATGACAGTGAGCACAGGAATCAGGGCATTGCCCAGGGCGTGGCGGATAATCAGTCCCGGCCTTGACAGGCCCTTGGCCTTTGCCGTACGGATATAGTCTGTAGACATAACGTCCAGAAGATTGGAGCGGGCTGTCCTGGTAATCAGTCCCATGGTAAAGGCCGCAAGCACGGTTCCCGGAAGAATCAGATGGCTGGCAGCGTCCAGTGCCTTGGGGATATTTCCCTCCAGCAGACTGTCAATGACATACATGCCCGTAACCGTGGCCGGCGCCGTAAAGGCGTTGCTCAGGCGGCCCGGACCCGGAAACAGTTTCAGCTTGTAATAGAAGAAATATAATACCAGCAGGGCAAACCAGAAGCTGGGAATGCTTACGCCTGTAACGGATATGGCCCGGACCGTCTGGTCCAGGATGCTGTTGCGCCGGATGGCGGATATAATGCCGAACAGCACCCCTAAAATGGCGGCAATCACAATGGCAAACAAAGCCAGTTCAATGGTGGCCGGGTAACACCTGGCCAGCTCCGACAGCACCGGTTTGTTTGTGCGCATGGAAGTTCCCAGGTCAAACTGCAGTAGATTCTTCATGTACAGGATATACTGAACGGGCAGGGGCTGGTCCAGACCGTATTTTGCCCGGTAGGCAGCCACGATCTCAGGATCATTTAAGGCTCTCTGGCTTAAGTTAGCCACGGTGGGGTCTCCCGGTATCATTTTCGTCAGTATGAAAACCAGGGTGGCGACACCAAACAGCATGACTACCAGATACACCAGTCTTTTTCCTATAAATTTCAGCTGTTCCATACGATACCTCTCTTTTCTTATGTTTCAATCCATACTTATATAAAATTCAATTTTATGTTGTATTCCAGTTTCATACAGATATTCCCGTCAACGGTATCCCTTCCGGGATGGACGTTCACGGCAATACCTGCCGCCGCTTAAACTTCTGACCTGACCGGGCCGGGGCCAGACAGCACTGTTTACGGAGCCTGCGGGCAGGAAGATATCTGCCTGCCCGCAAAACAGTTCCGTATATAACATTATTACTTCACGTTAATCAGAGTCAGATCCAGGGCATAGGGATCTGATATGGCCACTCCCTCCAGCCTGGTGTTATAGCCGATATGGGACGGAGCCTGCGCCACCATAATGAAGGGCCCATGCTCGTACATTGCATCCTGGATTTCCTCCAGAACAGCGATACGCGCGTCATTGTCCGTTGCAGACATGGTTTTTTCATACATGGCTGCCAGCTCCGGATCCATGTCGGCGCTCCATCCGGCCCTCTTTCCGACCACTCCGCCCGGAAGGAATTCCAGCTGCACGTTGGGGTCGTTATAATCGGTTCCCCAGTACATAACCGTAAAGCCCAGGGTTCCGTCGCGGTAAGCATCGCCGTATCCTGCTGCCCATGGCTGTGAAACAATATTTACATTGATTCCCACCTGTGACAGGTCATCCTTAATCTTCTGGGCCAGGTCTGTCAGGAGAATTCCCTCCATATCCAGGTCTGTCACAGTCAGGTCCACATCAAATCCGTCCGGGTATCCTGCCTCTGCCAGCAACGCCTTTGCTTCCTCCAGATTTGTATAGTCAGCAGGCCTCTCGCCCTTGCTTCCCATGAATCCCACCTGGATGATATCATACGGAGTGATGGTGCCGCTTCCGCAGATAGTCTGGATACCGGTATAATCCAGGGCCTTGCGGATGGCATTCTGAACCTGGGGGTTGGACACAGGGCCGCCGTAGGCTTCATCCATGTTCATCATCACAAATCCAACTGTCTTGGTTGCTCCGTTGATAATGGAAATATTCTCAGCGCCTTCCAGCTCGGACATGGTGTCGTCTGTCATGTTCATGGCCACATCAATATCCCCGCCGGATAATGTCATCATCTGTGTGTTGGCATCAGGCTGTATCTTAATAATGAACTTGTCAACATTAGTGGCTTCTCCCCAGTAATTAGGATTCTTTTCCAATACAACTTCCTGGTCCGGAATATAGCTGGTCATCACATACATGCCGGAACCCGCGCTGGCCGTATCCAGATAAGACTGGGCTGTATCGGCGGATGACGCGTCCTCTGCGTCCGTGCCGCCGTGCTCCTTCACAACCGCGCTGTCCAGAACAGCCGTGGAGCTGTAGGTCAGCTTGGACAGAATGGCGCTGTCAGGCTGGGTCAGATGGAACACCACCGTGTAATCGTCAGGGGCTTCCATGCTCTCAATGGTATCGCAGATAAAGGATGGGTTTCCCTGAAGGTTTTTGCAGCGGTTGATGCTGAAAAGAACATCCGCGCTGGTCATGGGATTGCCGCTGGCAAATGTCACATCCTGTTTCAGCTTAACGGTCAGTGTGAGACCGTCCTCTGAGAATTCATAGGTATCAGCCAGGCAAGGCTCCGGCGCGCTGTCATTGCTGTAGAACTTAAACAGGTTCTCGTAACAGGCATTGACAATGAGAGGCGGATACTTCTCATATACATACCCTGGGTCCAGGGTGGAAAATCCGGAGCCCATGGCTACCACAACCGTATTGGAACCGGCTGCCTGTGAAGCCCCCTCAGTAGCGGCGTCTGTCTTGCCGGCCGTTGTGCCGTCTGCGCCATTGCCTCCGCATGCGCTTAAGGCAAATGAAACTGCAAGGCACAGAGCCGCAGTCAATAACTTCTTTTTCATAATAGACCTCCTCTAGGTTTATTGAGATGCCAGTGTTCTGGCAATGTCTCCATATTACAATCTTTAACTGGTTCCGTGTTTCCTCAGGCCGGTGAAGCCCTAATACAGGTGGCAGGCCACAAAATGCCCTTCAGCCACTTCCTTTAACCGGGGCACTTCCTGGCGGCACCTGTCGCAGGCCTTGGGGCAGCGTGTATGGAACCGGCAGCCTGAGGGCGGATCCGACGGACTGGGAACCTCCCCCTCCAGATGGATCCGCTCTGTTTTCACACCCTGGTCCACCTGGGGAATGGCTGATAACAGCGCCTCCGTATACGGGTGATAACGCTTTTCATACAGCTTATCATAATCAGCAATCTCCACCATATTACCAAGATACATGACCCCCACCCGGTCGCTGACCTGGTAGACCACGTTCAGATTATGGGAAATGAAGAAATAGGTCAGTCCCAGCTTTTCCTTTAACTCCTGGAGCAGGTTCAGCACCTGGGCCTGAACCGATACATCCAGCGCGGATACTGCCTCGTCGCAGATAATGATATCCGGCTCCAGAGCCAGCGCCCTGGCTATGCCGATACGCTGCTTCTGTCCTCCTGACAGCTCATGGGGATACCTGCTCAGACAGTACAAATCCAGTCCCACCAGGTTAAGGAGCTTCATAATGCGGGCCTCCACATCCATCTTCCCCTTCATCCCGTGTATCTCAAAGGGTTCCATCAGAATCTGGCGTACGGTACGTCTGGGATTCAGACAGGCAGAGGGGTCCTGGAATATAATCTGGACCTTCCTGCGCATTTTCTTTAAATCCGCTCCCTTTAGCCCTGCTATGTCCGTTCCGCCCATATAAATATGGCCCTCTGTTGGTTTTAAGAGGCGGACAAGGGCCCTGCCCAGGGTACTCTTGCCGCAGCCGCTCTCCCCCACCACACCAAAGGTCTCACCCTTCATGATGTGGAAGCTTACGTCGTCCACCGCCTTCACGGTCCCGGACTTCTTATCCTTTCCCTTAAAATATACCTTTACATGGTCGGCCTTAACCAGCACTTCCCTATTGCCCTTGTCTTCATTTATACTTTCGTTCATGTCTCTGTTCGGATTCTGTGCCATACATTAAGCCTCCTTCCCCGCAGCCTGGTCTTCAAACAGCCAGCAGCGGACCTTCCGCTCCTCTGAAAGCTGCTTCATGGGCGGACTGACTGTCCTGCACCGCTCTGTGGCATGAGGACACCTGGGCCAGAAGCTGCACCCCTTGATCCGCTCTGTAGGGTTGGGCACCATCCCCTCTATGGTGGACAATGGCTTCCTGTCCTTTGTGATAACCGGTATGGCATTCAGCAGCCCAATGGTATAGGGATGCTTGGGATCCCGGAACAGTTCCCCGGCCGGCGCCTGCTCCACGATATGGCCTGTATACATGACGATGACCGTATCACACAGCTCGCTCACCACTCCCAAATCATGGGTAATGAACAAAACCGAGGAGTGAAGCTCCTCGTTCATCTCGCGAATCAAATCCAGAATCTGGGCCTGGATGGTCACATCCAGAGCCGTTGTGGGCTCATCCGCAATCAGTATCTGGGGCTGGCAGGCCAATGCCATGGCAATCATCACACGCTGCCTCATACCTCCCGACATCTGATGGGGATACTCATGGGCCCTTACCTCAGGATTGGCGATTCCCACTGCCTTCATCATGCGGATGGCTTCCTCCATGGCTTCCTTTTTCTTCATGCCCCGGTGCAGCCGCAGGGATTCCGCAATCTGTTTACCGCACTTGATAATGGGATTTAAGGAGGTCATTGGTTCCTGGAAAATCATAGAAATTTCATTTCCCCTGATTTTCTGCATATCGCGCTCAGAGGTCTTCACCAAATCCCTTCCAAGGTATAAAATCTCCCCTCCTGTAATCTGACCCGGAGGGTTGGGAATCAGCTGCATCATTCCCAGAGAGGAAACGCTCTTGCCGCTTCCGCTCTCTCCTACGATACCCAGCTTTTCACCCTTATGTAATACATAGCTCAGATGGTCCACCGCCTGAACGGTGCCCTCTGCTGTCCTGAATTCCACACATAAATCTTTTACTTCCAATATGATATCTGTCTGTGTCATTTTATCCGCCCTTTGTTTTATTGCATCAAAGCGTCAATGCGGTGCCAATGTATTCACCCGCAGTTTTCTGCATATATACTCAAAACGATACCACATTTTCGGGGATAATTCAATATATAGATTGACCTGTTTTGCCCGGAAACAGGTCAAAACCAGCATAGAAACGCATAAACAGGACGCTGCCAAGGCTGTTTTAACAGCTTATTTACAGCGTCCTGCTCTTATGCTCTGTTATTTCTTACTCTTCACATCCCAGGGTTTCTTCCAATAAATGGCATCCACATTACATTCTTTCATACACTCGCCGCACTGTATGCATTCCCTGTCTCCCACCTGTCTGACATCCATTTTACAGGTGCGCACACAGCGCCCGCAGTCAACGCAGGTATCCCTGTCAATCCTCACCCCCAGCAAAGCCACAGGGGCAAACAGGGAATAGATGGCCCCCAGAGGACAGAGGATGCGGCAAAAGCTTCTGTACAGAAAACAGGCGCTTACCAGTATGACTGCCAGCACAAGAACCTTCCAGTGAAAGAGGGCCCCTGCCAGACCGCTCAGGGAATCGTCCAGAAGCACCAGGGGAATACCTCCCTCCAGTGTCCCCGCGGGACATATGTACTTACAAAAGGCAGGAACAGGAAGGCCGGAGGCTGCCTTAAATACCACCGGCAGTATAATGACAAACACTGCCAGGATCACATATTTCACCTTGGACAGCTCCTGTGTGACACGGTTCTTTTTTATCTTGGGAACAGGTATCTTATAGAGAAGCTCCTGCACCAGGCCAAAGGGACAGAGGAAACCGCATATGGTCCTTCCCATGGTAACCCCAAAGAGCAGGAGAACTCCCAATATATAGAAGGGAAGCTTCCTGTCCATGGCGGACAGGGCATTCTGCAGGGTACCTAAAGGACAGGATCCAACGGCCCCCGGACATGAATAGCAGTTCAGTCCGGGAACACACAGTCCTTTTGACTTTCCCTTATAGATGGACGCCTCCGCAAATCCCTTCAGGTTCAGATTATATAATAATGCCGCACAAAGCTGTATCAAACGCCGTTTCATTGCTGCTGCCCTCTCATGGTCATGGTCTTCTGCCGCTGCCCTCTTATCCGATTCCGATGCATTCCAGGCACACCCTCACTGCCTTGCGGAAGGCATCCTGGTAACCTCCCTGGGCGGCTCCGGTGCACAGGAATACTATGCCAAGAACAAGAAGGATAACCGCCACCTTATTCTGTCTGCACCAATCCATCATATATCAACGCTCCCTGTCTTACACCCCAAGGGCTTCCTTATATCTCTCATACATCGTGTCCGCGTCCAGGGCACCGGTGGATATATGGGTCACCTTGCCCTCCGCGTCCACCACCACTGTATAGGGAATGGAATTCGTGGGATACAGCATGGATATGGAATACTCCTCATCCAGCACTACCGGGAAGGTGTATCCGTTCTCCTCCACAAAATCCTTCACTGTCCCGGCATCATCCCCGCAGTTCACCGCGATAATACCGATTTTGTCCCCAAAATCATCCTTCAGGCGCTCAAAGGCCGGCATCTCCTTGACGCATGGACCGCACCAGGTTGCCCAGAAATTGATGATAACAGGCTTTCCCTGCAGTTCGGACAGCCTAATGCTGGTGCCGTCAATAAGCTCCCCTGTAAAATCAGGAGCTTGAACACCCTCCTTAATAGGCATGCCCGGCTTGAACTCAATCACGCCGTCCCCCTGGTCTGCTGCTGCCTCCGGCTTCTCAGTTCCCGTGTCGTTTTTCTCAGTTTCTGCGCTGCTCTTCTCAGCCGCCGTGCCTTCCTTTTCAGTCCCCTGGTCCTGCTCCGTTTTCCGGTCAGCCTTATTCTGGTCTGCCGTCTGGCTGCATCCCGTTATCTGCAAGGCCAGGAAAAGGGCCAGCACCGCGCCTGCGGCACTCCTTTTCAGGGCCTTTTTATTTCTGTAAAAATGTTCTCTCCTCATGTGTTATTCCTCCCTTTTCAACTATTGGAATAGACAAAGAAACCCAGAGAATGCCATTTGCGCCATTCTCTGGGTTTTACTCTAACATAATTATTATTTTCTGTCCACCCGGCTTTATGGGGTTTGTATGAAAGTTTTATTAAGCTTTCATGAAGATGCCTGCTACACCTCATCTACCACGGGAACCACTTCCCGCTCGCTGTAGTGGTGTGCTTCCTCAAGCATCATATCCTTTACCTTCATAAGCCTTGTCTGGGAGCTTCGCTCATTCTCATCCAGCTTCATGGTGATATAGCGGATATTTGACTGGGTATCGGGAATCATCACATGCTCCAGCGCGTTTACACGGCGGCGGGTCTTTTCAATCTCCGCTGCCATGAGCTGGCAGGATTTTTCGCACTCAGCCAGACGCAGCATGTCAGGCAGTAAATCTGCCAGACTCTTTACCGCATCATCCAGGTCACTGGAAGTAAATGCAAAGCCGTAGGAATAGATGTCGTTAGGGTCTGAAGTCCTGGTCTTATACTTGAACACAGGAATCTCCACACTCATGACGTTTTTTGTCTCAGTTTCCAGATAGACCTCCTGCTTGGGAGCCATCAGGGCTACGTTCAGGGCCTCATCTGTCATGCCGGAACGTGCCAGCACGAAATTCTGGTTAGCCGCAGCGATGCCTGCCTCCACCTTCTCGCGGAGGGCCTTGTTCTCACGCACCAGGTCCAGGAACTGACGCATCAATTCATCCCGCTTGTCTTTCAGAAGCTTGTGCCCGCGAATGGCTGTTGCCAGCTTTTTCTTAAGACGGGTAAGCTCCATACGGGTGGGATTTACATGTTTTGCACCCATGTTATGTCAACTTCCTTTCTGCCGGCCGGAAACCGGTGCGTATATCCCTGCCGCACATGGCGGCGGGGCTGCGCACCCTGGCTGTCCCTGCCGGGCTGTGACTGCCAGTTATTTTGCTTCGTAATATAAATCAAGGAATTTGTCCTTAATACGTTTCAGCTCGCTCCTTGGGAGGATGCGCAGAAGCTTCCAGCCGATTTCCATGGTTTCTTCGATATCACGGTCAGCATAGTAGCCCTGGGATACATACTCCTTCTCGAACTCGTCAGCAAACTTGGCATACAGCTTATCCATATCTGTCAGGGCTGCCTCGCCCAGAATGATCATCAGTTCCTTTGCGTCCTTGCCGCGGGCATAGGCTGCAAAGAGCTGGTTCATGACATCTGCATGGTCTGCGCGTGTCTTGCCTTCACCGATACCCTTATCCTTAAGACGGGACAGGGATGGCAGTACATCAATAGGAGGTGTTACATTCTTACGGTACAGCTCACGGCTCAGGATAATCTGTCCCTCTGTGATGTAGCCTGTAAGGTCAGGAATCGGATGGGTCTTATCATCCTCAGGCATGGTAAGAATCGGAATCATGGTGATGGAGCCGTTCTTGCCCTTCTGACGTCCGGCTCTCTCATACAGGGAAGCCAGGTCAGTGTACATATATCCCGGATAACCGCGGCGTCCCGGAACTTCCTTACGGGCTGCGGAAATCTCACGCAGAGAGTCTGCGTAGTTGGTAATATCAGTCAGGATAACCAGTACGTGCATGTTCTTTTCAAATGCCAGGTACTCTGCTGCTGTCAGAGCCATACGCGGAGTTGCGATACGCTCTACGGCAGGGTCGTTAGCCAGGTTGATGAACATGACGCTTCGGTCGATAGCGCCTGTCTCGCGGAAGCTCTCCATGAAGAAGTTAGCCTCCTCAAAGGTGATACCCATGGCTGCAAACACAACGGCGAAGGACTCGTCGGTGCCGCGCACCTTTGCCTGACGCGCAATCTGGGCAGCCAGGTTGGCGTGCGGAAGACCGGATGCCGAGAAAATAGGCAGCTTCTGTCCGCGGACCAGGGTGTTCAGACCATCTATGGCGGAAACGCCGGTCTGGATAAACTCCTCAGGATAGCTTCTGGCTGCCGGGTTCATAGGCAGGCCGTTGATATCCATACGCTTCTCAGGCAGGATGTCGGGACCGCCGTCAATGGGCTTGCCCATGCCGTCAAACATACGGCTGAGCATATCCTCAGACACGCCTAACTCCATGGTACGTCCTAAGAAACGCACCTTACTGGAATCCAGGTTGATACCTGTAGACGCCTCGTACAGCTGTACCATGGCATTGCCGCCGTCTATCTCCAATACCTTGCAGCGGCGTCTCTCGCCGTTAACCAGCTCGATTTCTCCCATCTCATCATAGGTTACTCCCTGTACGCCGCGGACCAGCATAATAGGACCTGCTACCTCTTCAATTGTTCTATATTCCTTGGGCATTAGAAGTCCTCCTTTCTGCTCAGCTCACTGTTAATCTCTGACTCCAGGGTCTTGATGACATCCTCGTAAACCTTATCCAGGTCAGCTTCCTCTGTATATTTGAAACGGCCGATAGCCTCGCGCACAGGAAGGCTTACAAGACGCTCGATATTCACGCCCTGTGCCAGAGCCTCCCCTGCCTTGTCATAGTATGCCAGCATCAGCATCATCATCATGTGCTGCTTCTTTAAGGACGTAAATGTATCAATCTCATGGAAGGCGTTCTGGTGAAGGAAGTCCTCACGGATGGAACGGGCTGCTTCCAGTTTCAGACGGTCAGGTGCGGATAATGCGTCCATACCTACCAGCTGTACGATTTCATTTAACTCAGACTCTTCCTGCAGCAGGCGCATAAGGCGGGCGCGCAGCTCGGTCCAGTCGCTCTCCACCTCTGCGTTAAACCATTTTTCCATGGTGTCCACATACAGGGAATAGCTGGTCAGCCAGTTGATGGCCGGGAAATGTCTCTTATAGGCCAGATCCGCATCCAGGGACCAGAATACCTTTACGATACGCAGGGTAGCCTGTGTAACCGGCTCGGAAATATCGCCGCCTGCAGGGGATACTGCTCCGATAACGGAAAGAGCGCCCTCGCGGTTGTCCTGGCCCAGGGAGATAACACGGCCGGCACGCTCGTAGAACTGTGCCAGACGGGAACCCAGGTATGCAGGGTAACCTTCCTCACCAGGCATCTCCTCCAGACGTCCTGACATCTCTCGAAGAGCCTCGGCCCAACGGGAAGTGGAATCTGCCATCAGGGCTACGGAATAACCCATGTCGCGGAAATACTCTGCAATGGTGATACCTGTATAGATAGATGCCTCACGGGCAGCAACAGGCATGTCGGAGGTATTGGCAATCAGCACAGTACGCTCCATCAAAGACTTGCCTGTCTTTGGATCCTTCAGTTCCGGGAACTCGTTCAGAACGTCGGTCATCTCGTTTCCGCGCTCGCCGCAGCCAATGTAAACCACGATATCTGCGTCAGCCCACTTGGCCAGCTGGTGCTGTACAACCGTCTTGCCGGAACCGAAAGGTCCGGGAACAGCCGCAACACCGCCCTTTGCAATTGGGAACAGACAGTCGATAACACGCTGTCCTGTTACAAGAGGCATATCAGGGGACAGCTTTCTCTGATAGGGACGGCCCTTACGTACAGGCCACTTCTGCATCAGTGAAACAGGATGCTCCTGTCCCTTCTCGTCTGTCACAACAGCCACTGTATCGGTAACCGTATACTCTCCGCCGCTGATATAGGTAAGGGTGCCGCTAACGCCAACAGGAATCATGATCTTCTGCTGTACCACATCGGTCTCCTGAACCGTACCGATGATGTCGCCGCCGCCTACCTTGTCGCCCGCATTTGCAGCGGGTACGAAGGTCCACTTCTTCTCACGCTTCAGGGAGGGAACCTCCACGCCGCGGTTTAACAGGTTTCCGCCTGTCTTCTCCATAATGGCATCCAGGGGACGCTGGATACCGTCGTATATACTTCCAATTAGGCCAGGCCCCAGCTCCACGCTCATGGGTACGCCTGTGGATTCCACCGGCTCCCCGGGTCCCAGTCCGGATGTCTCCTCGTATACCTGGACGGAAGCCTTATCGCCATGAATCTCTATAATTTCGCCAATCAGACGCTGTTCGCTGACTCGAACCACGTCGAACATGTTCGCGTCGCGCATGCCTTCTGCGATGACCAGCGGACCGGCTACTTTTTTAATTACGCCTTTGCTCATCTTTTACCTCCATTGTTATTGCCCATTAAATATAATATCCGAGCCAACTGCCTGCTCCACTGACTTCTTAACTGCCAGAATACCTTTTCCCGTATTGCCTGATATGCCGGGAATCAGTATAATGGCCGGAAGGCCAGCCTCACGGTAGCGGTTGATCTCCGGTTCAATCTGGGCGGCCAGGGCCTCTGTAATGTAAATTACTGCATAGCCGCTTTCTGCCAGATCCTTAACCTTCTTTCCTGCCTCCGCCGGGTCTGTTAAAGGAAATGGTTCCAGACCCAGACTGGCGAAACCGTAGATACTGTCCCGGTCGCCCATAACTGCAATCTTATACATACATCTCCCTTATCCTTTCCCGGATGGACTCCTCGGGAAGATGGTTTAATTTCCCGGAAAGCACAATCCGAACTGATTTAATCTCGTTCTCCCGTGCCAGAATATAAGCTGCCAGCGGACCCAGACCAAAGGCGCTGTACTGCTGGGGCTTAATCTTACGAATCAGCAGATTGTCGCACCACCGCTCAAAAGCTGAAGGTGAACGCCGCAATTCTTCCACTGCATCTGCATAGGCCGTGGTTTCCAGGTATGAACCGATGGAATCCACGCCTTCTATGGCTGCCTGAGCCAGACGGGCAACGTTAATGCTGCCGCATGGTGCCAGCGCCTGTTCCAGGAATGCCCTGTCCTTGCCGGTACGGGATGCCCGCACCGCCGTCTTTATATCTGCCGCCGCAACGGTCAGCTCCGCATAGAGTTCCAGGAACTCATTGCCGGAGGATTTGCCGGCTGCGCAGATTGCATCCAGGGCTGCTTTGTCGATTATGATATCGCAGAGCTGTCCGTCCTGGGTGTGAAGGAGAGCCTTGTAGGCTTCCTCCGCAGGTGTTCTCATGGCCGCCGGAAGATTCTGGAATTCCCTGGTCTGAACTGCTTCACGTATGAGCTTCACATCCACAGTCCCCTGCTCCATAAAGATGCCCGGGTATTCATCACCCATGCGGACCTCCTTGATGGCTGCCTTCAGATTGTGGTAGTCGTTGGCGTACAGGAACACGTCGAATACCGACATATCCTCCACCAGCTCGTTAATCAGCTCCCAGGTCTTCCTCTTCTCAATAGCCAGGATGTCAGCGGCATTTGTCATGCCGTCCTCTCCCCAGCCCTTCTCCATAAGAAGCTGGATACACTCGTCATAGTCTTTTGCAGCCGTCAGCTGCTCTAAAAATGCACCGGATAGCAGGGACAATTCTTTGGAACGGATGCGGGCTACTGCATAAACATACTGTTTGTCTGCCATTTAATTAGTTCCTCCCTACGTTCATGAAAACAGAATCTCCTGCACTTTATCCTGCAATACCTCATGTGCTGCGTCAAAGAGAGCGTCAATGGAACAGTTCTCCTCAATTCCTCCATAAGTAAGCACAAAACCGCCGTCTATATCCCGGGTGTCTCCGGATATGCGCAGCACTGCCCCCTTGTCCTTAAGAGCGGCATTTAACCTGTCCTCAAAGCCTTCGGGCAGGCGTTCCAGGTCCTTCTTTGAGAACAGGAGCTCGCCTTCGCCGGTCTGTGCGGATTTAACTGCAAGTTTCAGAATCATATCAAAGTAGGCACCGGTCTCAAGCCCCTTGAGTTCGGCCTTAGCCATCCCAATGGTTGCGCCGATGAGTCTCTGCTTTTCAGCCAGAACAGCACCCCTCTTCTTAAGTTCGGCTGCCGTGCGTCCTCTCTCCAGAATGTTGGCTACCGCCTGTTTGGAGCGCCTCTCAATATCAACGCACTCCCTCTCTGCATCCGCACGGGCCTGTGCCAGAATCTCATCTGCCTTGGAACGGGCTTCCGCCCTGGTGCGTTCCGCTGCTTTCTGGGACTCTTCTTTAATCTGGCTGATGATCTTATCTAATCCCGCCATGCCATGTTCTCCTTTCCTTAAGTCTCCTATTTGGTATGCTGATTAAATGTTAAGTCCTGCAATACCAAAGATGGAAAGGATGGAGATCAGCAGTGCCAGGATGGCGTAAGTCTCAACCATGGCCGGGAAAATCATAGCTTTACCAAACTGCTCAGGTCTCTTGGCAACCAGGCCGATACTTGCTGCTGCTGCCTTGCCCTGTGATGCGCCGGAAATCCAGCCAACAATACCCATAGGAAGGCATGCTGCCAGGTATAAAGCGCCCTTTACCAAAGAAAGGTCAGCGCTTCCGCCCATAATACCAATCTGTGTCAGTGTGATGAATGCAATCAGCAGACCGTAGATACCCTGTGTACCGGGAAGCAGCTGTAAAACCAGAACCTTACTGAACTTGTTAGGATCCTCTGTAACAACTCCGGCTGCAGCCTGACCTGCAATACCTACTCCAATAGCAGAACCTACTCCTGCAAAAAGTGCTGCGATTGCAGCTCCTAATAATGCTAAAGCAACTCCCATATTTCCCATAACTAAATGTCCTCCTTGACTTTATAATATTTGGTGTGCACGGCAAAGGGCTCAAATTTCCTTCCGCCGCCTTCATAAAACTTTCCAAAAAACTCTACATACTGCAGACGGTTAGTATGGACATATGCGCCCAGGGCATTGATTGCCAGGTTCAGGCTGTGTCCGATTAAGAATACCAGTATGAATATGATTGCTCCGGGAATGGAACCTCCCATCATACTTCCCATCTTGTTAAATACGGTAGATATAACGCTGGTAGCCAGACCCAGGGCCAGAAGTCTGGAATAGGACAGGATGTCGCTCAGGTATGAGCTGACTCCGTATGCCCCGTAAAGACCCTTAAGTATCCTCTTAACCCAGTTTTTGGACTCCCGTCCGCTGGTAAGTACAATACCCACAAAACCAATGGCTGCCGCGTAAGCTGCCACGGTGCCCGCAACTGCCGGAAGCGTAAAGGTAAGACCCAGCATCTCGGTAAACATAGGCATGGTCAGCAGGTATACAATACCGCCGCCAACCAGCATATACCAGAATATGGCGTCATAAATGCCGTCAGCCAGGCTGCCGTTCTTCACACAGGAGTAGAATTTGATTCCAAGTCCTATGAAAAGGTGAAGAATACCAAGTCCGAACGCAAATACCAGAAGCTTCATAGGAAGGCTTACTGGCTCAAACCAGAGAGGAGCAAGCCTGATATCCGGCCGGTTGAAGAATGTGGTCGCGATAACATTAACCGCATCTCCGAAAAAGCTGCCGAACATAAAGCCCCAGAATGTTGTGGAGATACCACAGTACATGAACATCTTCATGAACTTCTTCATTCCGGCTTCCATGTTCTTGAATTTGGTAAGGCAGTACGCGGTACCTGCCACCATAATAAGACCGTAAGCCGCGTCCGAGAGCATGAGCCCGAACTGTACATAGTAGAACAATGCCACTATCATGGACGGGTCAATCTCGCCCTTGGAAGGAACGCTGTAGCTCTCAATAACACCCTCCACCGGTTCTGCGAACTTATTGTTGTGGAGCAGGATGGGCACATCCTCCTCGTCGCCCGGTTCTGTGTACTCTACAACCACTTCATACTTTTCCTGAAGCAGCTTCTCAAGCTTTGGAGCCGCGTTCTCAGGTACGTATCCGGTTATAAAGAATACGCGTCTTGACTGGGCCAGGCCGTTTAACACACCGTATTTCTCAGCACGCATGGTATAGTAATCCATAACGAACTTTATGAGTTCCCGGTCCGGAGCCATCTCCGCCACAGCCTTTTCCGCTTTCTCAATCTCCGCCTTTTCCTTTGCAAGCTCTTCTTCCAGCTGCTGCTGGCGTTTCGCAGGCACTGCTGAGCTCAGGGGCGGTTTTACAAAATTCATTTTCTTCAGAGCGTCTTCCACTGCTTCCGCATCCGTTTTCGCGCAGACAATGAAAAGACAGGTCTGCTCCTTGGACGCACTTACAATGGTCACGTCAATTGTCTCTGCCTGAGGTGCCAGCTCCCCAAGCTGCTCTGTTACCTGTTCCAGGCTAATCTCATCCTGGATAGAACCGATAAATGCCGCAGTTTTCTTAGTTCCCTTAAAATCAAGGGGCAGGTCAAAGGATCTCCATGGCACCAGTGCTTCCATCTGCTGTTCCAGCTTTGGAACCGCCGCACTGTGCTCGCCTATCTGCTTGGCAAGTTCCTGTAAGCGGTAGGCTTTTTTCATGACCTCGTCGTGTTTGCCTGCATTGGCCTCATATTCGTCCAGGGAAAGCACTTCCCTGCCTTCGAACGAGGACAGCATGCCCTTCTCCTCAGGCGCGTACCTGTCCAGAATATTAATGGCCTGCTCTGCTATATTGGCATTTCGTTCAAATACGGTTTTGGAAGACGTCACGTCCATTCTGCCGAACATGTCATCTTCCTGCAGCACATTGCTGATTTCAAGTACCCCTTGGCGCTGCAGAAGCTCAAGGGTGCCCTTGCGATCCTTTTTCAGACCGCATATCAGCACTTTTTTCATAGGCACTACTGCCAACCTTAAGCGCCTCCCTTCCTATAGCAGTTCTGATAAGATAACTTCAACTGCCTTTTGTTGTTTCTCAGCTACAGCCTTCTGCAATGCTTCCAAATCCTTGCCTTCCTCGGCACCGGCCGCCTGCATCATCTGCTCGCTCTGAGCCTTGGCATCCTCCTCGGCCCCCATGGCGCCTTCTCTGGCAGATTTCGTCATCTCTGCCTTCATCTGCGCCGCCTGAGCCTTTGCCTCTGCCACAATTGCCTCCGCCTCTTTTACTGCTTCCTTCTCGGCTGCTTCCGCGGCCGTTTCTGCCTGACGGATTGCGTCAATCGTCTCCTGGGCCAATCCAAATCCCCCTTTCTGTACCGGAATCCCTTTAGCTATCCTGCCGGAATATATGGTTAGTTTGCGCAGATATGCCTCCGGGAATACGATGGACCATACGTTTGTGTTGCAAAATGACAACTTATCCAGTATTTGTCCATAGCTTTCCTATTATTTTTGTACAATATGAATAGATTATAACCCATGCATAAAAATTTATCAATCCACTTTCTCAATATTTCATGAAAAAATTTTAGACTTTCTAAATATTTTTGTACAGCATACAAAAAACTTCTATCCATATCTTAATAGCTGCCCCCTTAAACATCACATCCGGCGGGACCTATTTGTTACATTAATAACAAATTTTTTTATTAAAATAGGCTGCAGTCCCAACGCCTTCCATCTGCGTCATAAGCTACAGCCTATTTAATAACATCATATCATTTTATTCTGTTATTTGAAACAGTAATTTTTTAACATCTTTTTAACGCGTCCGGACTAATCCGCAATAATCATCCGTTTCTTTCCGCCGCCGTTCATCAGGCTGTAGTATGCAGGAAGCATAAGCAGCGACAGAATGGTGGACGCGGTCAGGCCGCCGATATTAACAAGGGCAAGACCCTGTGTGGTGGAACCGCTGTCGCCCAGAGCAAGGGCCATGGGCACCATGGACACAACCGTGGTCAGGGTGGTCATCAGGATAGGTCTCAGACGGGTCGCACCCGCTTCCACCAGAGCTGTATTTAAATCCATCTCCCTGCGGTACTGGTTTACCGTATCCACATAAAGAATACCGTTGTTTACAACCGTACCAACCAACATCAGGAATCCCAGCAGGGACGTCATGCTGATGGCACTGTCTGCCAGCCATAAAAGACCGAAGGCACCTATGAGACAGAACGGAATGGTGGTCATTACCATGATTGAGAACTTGGGCGACTCGAACTGGGCCGCCATGACCACGAATACCAGGAAGATCGCCAGGGCAATGGCCTGGAACAGAGCCGTAAACTCCTCTGTCATGGATTCATCCATCTGGCTCTGGGCAATGGTCACATTGGCGTTGTCACTTACAGTGGGCTGTACCACCTCGCTTAAAAGCAGGGCCTTTGTGTTTTTATCCGAATTCTCGGTATAGATACCGCTTATGGTGGCGCGGTACTGCTTATCCTGCCTGGTGATGGATGCCGGGCTGTCTGCAAAATGGATGTCAGCCACATCTGTCAGAGCCACGGAGCTGCCCTTAGGCGTCTGGAGGGTAATTGTCTCAATCTGATCCAGGGTCTTATAGCGCTCCTTAGGATACTCTACCTTTACATCAATATCATTTCCGTCAATATTAAGGGAGGTGGGAGTGGTGCCGCTGAGCATGTTGTTCAGGGTACCGCCAATCTGGGCCGGCGTCAGTCCTGCCGCCCTTGCCTTGATGGGATTCACCGTCACCTTGACAACTGAGGCCGCGTTCTCCAGGTCGGAATGGACCTTGGTCAGCTCCGGACGTTTGCTTAAGTTTTCTGCCAGCTGGTCGCTGACCGCCTTCAGGTCATCGTAATTTGTACTCTGAAGGTCCACGGAGTATTCATCATCCGAACCCATCATGGCGCTGACCTGTGAGTAGGCTTCCACTGTTATATTGGTATCAGAGATTCCGCCCAGCTGCTGCTTCCAGAGGCGGACCACCTCATCCGTCTCCATCTTCCTGTCCTTCTTAAGGTAAACAGTGATGTTGGGATCCGAGCTCATGCTCAGTCCTGAACTTCCGGCCAGAGTAATGTAGGATTCCACATCCCCCTGCTGGGAGATAATATCCTCTATCTGCTTCATGATATTATCCACTTTATCAATGGTCATACCCGGCTTCACTTCCGCGGTAATGGATATCTGGCCCTGGTCATCCTCAGCCATCATCTCCACACGCAGGAACTTGGCTATGAAGAAGGAGAACAGAAGGAGCGCTACAGATGCCAGCATGACAAGTCCCCTCTTGTTCAGAAGCTTTGTCATGATTCCCCTGTAGGCTTCCTGCATCTTTTCAACAGGTCTGGACAGGGGAGCTGTCTTTTTCTCCACCGGCTTGTAAATCATATAGCACAGAGGCACCACCGTGATAGCCGATATAAGGGATGCCGTCATACAGAACACAATGGTAAAGCCCAGAGGCCGGAACATCTGCCCTGTCATACCGCCTAACATGGCCAGCGGAAGGAATACCACGCAGGTGGTCAGCGTGGAACCGATAACTGACTGGTACACCACGCCCGTACCGTTTAGGGCCGCCTTGGAAAATTCCCGGAATCCTGTGTCATCCGTGGCCCTGAAACAGCTCTCAAGCACAACAGTGGAGTTATCCACCATCATACCGACGCCCAGCACCAGGGCGCTCAGGGTAATAACATTAAGGCTGAAGCCCATGAGCTGCATCAGTATGAGAGACGACAGGATGGATACGGGTATGGAGCTGCCTACAATCATAGACGCCTTCAGGTCCCCGAAGAACAGCCAAATGATGACCATGGAAATGATAATGGCCAGTACCATTGTCTCGATAACAGAGCTCAGGGACGACATGATGGAATCCTTGTCATCATCTACTATGGTAATCTGCAGGCTTGGATCCTTGGCGGTAAGCTCATTCACCACCCGCTTTACATCTTTTGAGACATTCAGAGTGGCGGCGTCCTGCTGCTTGCTGACAGTCAGGGCCACGATATCCTCGGGAAGTCCGTTCTCAGCCTTATAACGTGCAATACTTTCCACATCATCCGCGCCCATATATACCTTGGCCACATCGCTCAGGTATACGGTCTGGCCGCCGGATACGGTCAGCGGAATATCATTGAGACTGTCCATGGTCTCAAAGGGCTGCTCGGTTGACACAGACAGCTTCTGGTCACCCACCTGCGTATCTCCTGCCGGATAAGTGATATCCGATCCCGCAATATCGCTGGCAATAGAGCTCATGGATACGCCGTACTGTTTCAGCTTCTCCGGCATCAGCTCCACCTTGATGTATTTCTGGAGTCCGCCGGTGATGGAAACCTCGGCTGCTGTTGACAGCTTCTCAAATTCAGGGACAATCTCATTGTTTACATAATTGTACAGATCGTCGTCCTCACCATGGCTGACCGCCATGATTACATTTGGCTTCAGGCTGGTATTCAGCTCCAGCATGATGGGGTCATCCGCATCCTCAGGAAGCTCTACCTTAGCCAGGTCCATCTGTTTCTTTAAATCATCATACGCATCGTTCATATCCGTGCCGTACTTATATTTCAGCATGACGATGGACATGTTCTCCTTTGACTGGGAGGATATGGTATCCAGACCGCTCAGGGTACTGGCCCTGTCCTCGATCGGTTTGGTGACCAGCTCGCTGACATCGTCAGGGCTGGCGCCGGAGTAAACGGTCATTACAATCATCATGGACATGTTCATATCCGGCATCAGCTCCAGCGGTGATTTCATCACCGAGGATAAGCCGAACACAATCAGACACAGGATTGCGAGAACCGTACTGACCGGCCTTCTTAAGACAAGTTTTGTTAAGCCCATTTTCCTGCCTCCTTCTATTGTGCCTGACTCTGGTCTGCGGCCGGACTTTCAGCTTTGTCTGTCTGATCGGTTTCCTGGATGACCTGCATCTTTATCTGGGCATCGGTTTCCGTTCCATTCATCTCAATGGTTGCCGGCACCTCGGTCTCCAGTGTCACCTTGGTCCCCTCCTTTAATTCGGAGGTCCAGGTGGTGAGGATCTGGTCATCCAGGGTGATTCCTGAAAGCACCGCGATATTCTCACTGTCATAGATACCCACTTCCACCGGTACCTCATGGATGATGCCGTTGTCATATGTATATACGTAGGCATCGCCTGATTTATAATATACACAGTTATTTGGAATCAGAATGGCATTTCTGGCAGATGCGGAAGGCACCCGCAGCTCCACACTGGTTCCGGCCGCCATGGTCTCATTGTCATCCACAGACGCCTTTATCTTGAACAGGCCCACAGATGCCTCAGCCATGTTGCTGACTTCAATGACATTGCCGCCGTATTCGGTTCCTTCCTTGATGACCGTAATGGGATCACCCGGGTTCAGGTGGTTCTTTACCTTCTCAGTCACATAGAAAGTCACATTATTGCCGCTGTCTCCCGCGATAACGCAGAGCTGGTTGGAGTTTCCCACTGTATCATGAACCTCCACATTGAGCTGCTCCACCCGTCCGCTTATAGGGGATGTTACATGGCTGAATTCCATCTGGTTTTCATATGCAATCTTGGCGGACTCATACTGAAGTCTCTTGGCCTCAGCAGCGGTCTGATATCCCTCAAACTCTTTATCAGATACAAAACCTGAGGCATGGAGCGGAGCCATACGGGCCAGGGTAGACTGTGCGTCATCCCATGCCACCTTTGCCGCGTCCATGGAGTTTTTGGATGTGTCCACCTGCTTTGTATCAATCTCCAGCAGTACCTGTCCGGCGGCAACCACATCCCCGGCCTTCACGTTGACAGCTGTCACGTCGCCTCCTGCCTTGGGATATATGTATACAATGTCGGCCGGCTCAATGGTGCCTACCAGGTCTGTTGTCAGTAATATGTCGCCCATATGCGGCGTCTGCACCGTTACCACCGGATCCGGGGTAGGGACAACAGGCTCTTCCTTCTTGAAAACTCGGGCAATCACAATGACTGCTATAATTACAATCACGATTCCCCAGATAATGCGCGTCCTTGCCTTTTTCATCTTCTCCTCTTTCCTTTCATGTCCTTTTTAGTATGAGAATCTGTCATAGCGCCGGTGCTGTCCTGTGATGGAATACAGCACCAGAAAAAAACAAGGGAAATAAGCTGCTTTGGTCCACAGCCCTTCCCCAAATTACGGCTTCCTTCTTTTTTACCAACCATCTTGTATTTTAGACAGTTGCCCCCCTTTTTGTCTAACACCAAAATGCGGATAATTAACAACACATTGTTGTTAATTATAATTATTTTTCAAAAATTTAATAAAACTTTCAAGTCTTTTCTCATTTTCTTTACGCCATACAATGATGACGCTGGCATAGGCCTGGTTCCTGGAGTTGGGCATAGGGTGCATAACCAGGCGTTCCCCGTAGTTGTGATAAAATTCTTTAAAGCCGATATGAATCCCTTCATTGGCAATAATTGCCAGCTCCAGGCTGTTGACATTTTCATAATACCGTGCCTTCTGAAGAACGTGCTCCTGCTTGGCAATCAGTTCAAACAGCCGCAGCTCGGCGCCGGCAAAAAAATTCTTGAAGAGACAGAGCATGGTCTCTCCCTTAAAATCCTCCATGACCACATCTTCCTTCTGAGCCAGGGGATTTTGCTTGGACATGACATAGTATAAGGGCAGTTTTTTTATAACCATCAGGCCGCACTTCTCTTTAAGCTGCTCGTAGGAGGGGGTAAAGGTTACCGTCATCATCAAATCCGGATTCCCGTTGGTTATATCTTTTATATTGGTGAATTCGTTGATTTCAAACTCCACCTCCGGGTCAAAGGCCATATAATCAGCCAGTATGTTGCCCGCCATCTCTATGATGCCGCTCATGCCCACTACGGACAGATTAATCCTGCGTTTGGCTCTCTCCCCTTCCTCCCTGGCCATGTCCACGGAGTCATATATTTCCTTGGGGATATCCTTCCAGCGCCACAGAAGAAGCTCACCGCTGCGGGTCAGCCTCACATCCCTGGTGGTCCTGTCAAAAAGCCGCAGCTCCAGTTCCTTTTCCAGAGATGCTATCTGGCGGCTCAACCCCTGCTGGGATATATACAGATGGTTGGCTGCCTCCGTAAAATTAAGGGTCCTGGCTGCTTCCAGGAAACATTCTATCTGATGGATGGTCATGGATATACTCCTTTTGTGTGCGTTCCAGTATTGTTATAAGCTGTCCGGCGTATCCTGCTTTGCTGCATCCTGTTTTTGCGTATCCTGTTTTGGCGTATCCTGTTTTGCTCCGCCCAGATTCAGAACCGCGGACGGGTCCAGGGCGTCTCTCAGGGCATCGCCCACAAAATTGATGGCAACCACCAGGACCACTATCAGGAGTCCGGGCGGAATCCAGAGCCAGGGCTGCTTTGTCAGCACGGTCAGGGACTGGGCGCTGTTGAGCATATTGCCCAGGCTGGCTGTGGGCGGCTGCACCCCCATGCCAAGAAAGCTTAAGGAAGCCTCATCCAGCATGGACAGTGCCATGACCGAGGTGGCATACACCAGAATGGGCGCAACGGTATTGGGAAGTATCTCTGAAAACAGGATATGTCTGGCAGGCATCCCGGCCACTATGCTGCTCTTGACAAAATTAGTCTCCCGCAGGCTCAGCACATTGCCCCTCACCAGCCGGGCAATGCCGGGCCAGTCCACAAATCCGAGAATCAGTATAATGCTCCAGAGCCCCGGTTCAAAGATGGCTGCCGCCACCAGCACCAGAAGTATATACGGAAAGGACATGACCATGTCTGTAAAACGCATGATGGCTATGTCCAGCCAGCCTCCAAAGTATCCCCCCAGCAGTCCCAGGCTGACTCCAATGGCAGTGGATATGGCTGTAGCCAGCACGCCCACCAGCAGAGAAATACGCGTTGCATATAATAAGCGGGAGAACATATCCCGTCCGATCTGGTCTGTTCCCAGCAGGAACCCCGGGCCCGGCGGGGCGCCAAAAGGTCCTGCGATGGCATCCGGGTCATAGGGCGCTATGACAGGCGCCAGGATAGCCGCTGTGCAGATAACTGCCAGCACCACCAGACTGATGCAGGCCAGACGGTGGTGGAGAAACCGCCGCCTGACGGTCTGCCAGTAATTTTCTCTTCCAATGTCCCCATAAGGGATCTTTCTGTTCATTTTCATTCTATCTATGCTTACTCCTGTCAAGTACTTGCGCCGGTCTGTCAGTCATACTGAATAGCCGGGTTTACAATGGCGTACAGAATATCCGTCACCAGGTTGGCTGCCAGCACCACCACGGCGGAAAGCAGGCAGACGCCCATGATTACCGGATAATCCCGGTTCAGAATGGCGCTCATGGTCATAAGTCCCAGCCCTGGCCAGGAAAACAGCTGCTCCACAATGACCGCGCCGCCAAACAGCACCGGAATCTGCATGCCGATAACCGTCACTATGGGCACCAGGGCATTGCGCAGGGCGTGCTTATATATGACCATCCTGCGCCCGATTCCCTTGGCCCTGGCTGTACGCAGATAGTCCTGCTGGAGGATTTCCAGCATGGCGCTGCGGATGTACCGGATATTGGTCCCTGCCATGGAGACAGACAGCACCAGCACAGGCATCACCATATGGGCCGCCACATCCGCCGCGCCGCCCGCAGTTCCCAGGGTGGTCATGCCTCCGGATGGCAGTATGCCCAGATTCACGGTAAACAGGTACACTAACAGCAGGGACAGGAAAAATCCCGGTATGCTGCTTCCGAAAAAGGAGGCTGTGACCACAGCGTAATCCCCCTTGGAATACTGGTGGATGGCGCTGTAGATCCCGGCAGGCACCGACATGATAAGACTTACTATCAGCGACACCCCCATCAGAAGGAGGGTTGGTCCCAGATGGCTTCCAATCATGGCGCTGACTGCCTCATAGGATTTCACGGAGTACCCCATGTTTCCGGAAAGAAGCTGCCCAAGCCAGATAAAGTACTGTATATAAAAGGGTTTGTCCAGTCCCATGGCCGCCTCCTTGGCAGCAATGGCTTCCTGGGAAATACGGGCTCCCTGAAGCATTTCCAGGGGACTGCCCGCAAAACACATGATGGCATAGTCAATAATGGTAATGCCAAGCAGGGTGGGAATAGCAATCAGAATACGCTTCAGTATATATTTTGTCATACCTTCCCGTCCTCCTTCTCTAATTCCTTAAACCGGATACAGGCTGTCAGGTGGCTGCTTCCGGGAACCGCCGGCCTCAGCTCCATTTCCCCGCTCATGCACTCCCCCTTACAGTGAGGGCACCTGGGGTGGAAGGGACATCCTGAAGGCGTATTTACATTTGACGCAGTCTCCCCGCCCACAATTCCCTCTGAACGCTTCCTTCGTTTCCTCGGATCAGCGATGGGCACCGCCTCGAACAGAGCCCTGGAATACGGATGAAGAGGGTGGTCAAACAACTCCTTCCGGTCCGCAATCTCTACCATCTTCCCCAGGTACATGACGGCAATCCGGTCGCTGACATAGTTCACAGCCCCCAGTCCGTGGCCGATAAAAATGCAGGTAAGTCCCAGCTCCTTCTGCAAATCCCTGAGCAGGTTCAGTATCTGGGCCTGTATGGACACATCCAGGGCGCTGACCGGTTCATCGCACACCAGCAGTCTGGGATTCAGGGAAAGGGCCCTGGCAATACCTATGCGCTGTCTCTGTCCGCCGGAGAATTCATGGGGATATCTTCCCAGACAGTTTTTAGGAAGCCCCACCATATCCAGCAGCTTCTCCACATGGGAATACACATCCCCGCGTTTGGCCAGCCCATGATACAGCATGGGCTCTGCCAGTATCTCAAACACATGCTTCCTGGGGTTCAGGGATGAATAGGAATCCTGGAATATCATCTGCAGCTGGGTGCGGAAGGGCTTCATCTGGGCCTGGCTCATATGGCCCAGGTCATGACCGTCATAGACAACCTGTCCTCCTGTCGGATGTTCCAACCCTACCAGCTGGCGTCCCAGGGTGGATTTACCGCAGCCGGATTCACCCACCAGCCCCAGAGTCTCCCCCTCAAACAGCTGAAAGGAAACCCCGTCCACAGCCCGCACCACACCGGCGGAACGGGAGAACATGCCTGACTTTGCCGTATAATATTTTTTCAGTCCCTCCACAGAAAGCAGGGGGACCCGGGATGTATCAGCCATCTGCCAGCACCTCCTTTGTCCTGCAGCACCGCACAATGTGGGAGTCCCCCACAGACATCTCCTGCTGCGGCTTCATGCATATCTCTGTCCTGAAGGGACATCTCCTGGCAAAACGGCACCCCCGAATCCGGTCGTAATGCTCCGGCACAATTCCCTCTATGGACTCCAGTCTTCTGCCCTCCTCATCCCTGATGCCGGGTACAGAACGCAGCAATGCCCTGGTGTAGGGATGGGCCGGATGGTCAAACAGCTCCAGCACCCTGGCCTGCTCAATGAGCTGCCCCGCATACATCACTAACACCCGGTCTGCCATCTGAGCCACCAATCCCATGTCATGGGTGATGAGCAGTACCGCCATGCCCATTTCCTCCTTAAGCTCCAGAATCAGGTCCATGATTTGGGCCTGAATCGTCACATCCAGAGCCGTGGTCGGCTCATCGGCTATCAGAAGGGACGGATTACAGGAAAGGGCCATTGCAATCATGACGCGCTGGCGCATGCCTCCCGACAGCAGGTGGGGGTATTTTTTCATCACAGATAGGGTGTCCGGCAGCCCCACCTTCTTAAGAAGGGACAACGCTCTCTCCCGGGCCTCATCTTTTCCCAGCCCCATGTGGGCCCGGATGCTTTCCGTCATCTGGCTCCCGATGGTAAATACTGGGTTCAGGGAAGTAAGAGGGTCCTGGAATATCATGGTCAGCCGGTCTCCCCTGACTCCGTCCAACTCCCGCTCCGTCATGGAGAGCAAATCCCTTCCCTCAAACAGGACCCGGCCGGCCGTCACCTTGCCCCCTTTTCCCAAAAGTCCCATGACAGACAGGGCTGTGACGCTTTTGCCGCAGCCCGACTCCCCTACAATACAGACTATCTCCCCCGAATCCACATGGAATCCCACGTGGTCCACACTGATATTCTTCCCCCCGTCACCGGAAAATTCAACTTCCAGATTTGTGACTTCAAGGATATGTGACATATTGTTTCCTCATTTCTTAATATTAATGGCCCATTTCCCATGAATGAAGATACCCAGAGAGCATATGCCCTCCGGGAATCTGTTCATACGTTCCGATTATGGGGTTGTCCTGCCGGGATACATTCAAATGGAACATATTCTATTGGGATACATCCCACTGCTCCACATGATTGAGGAAGCCATAGACGCTGGGCTTAACCCCGGTCAGGCGCTTATTGGCCGCTGCCATGGTCTTGATAATGTAGGCCGAAAACATGGGTACATCCTCCTGAACGCTCCGGTCTACAATCCCGTACAGCTCCTTTAACTGGTCCTTGTCGTTTGTCAGGGCCACATTTGACAGGGCTTCCTCCACCTCCGGCCTGGTATAGCCGGTCCAGCTGCCCTGGCCGCCTAAGAGCCAGGCAACATCCGCGTAAGGATCCACCGGAGGATACGTATACTGTACGGACAGCACATCAAAATCACCGCTGGAAGCAGTGCTCATCAGCGTATTGATGTCCATGGTCTGGATATCTGCCTTGATGCCCACCGCGGCCCACTGGGCTGCTATAACAGAAGCAGCGTTCACAAAGGTACTGTCGCCTGAGTCAATGCAGAAACGGATGCTTTTGCTCTGGTCCCATCCGCTCTGTGCCAGCAGGCTCTTTGCCTTTTCCGGATCATAGGAAACAGGCACCAGAGTACTGTCAAAATACGGGCTGGCTGATGACAGGAAACCGTCCGCCACTTCTCCGTTGCCCTTTAAGAGCTGCTCCAGAAGCTGGTTCCGGTCCACTGCGTACAGCATGGCCTGACGCACCTTTGTATCGGTGATTCTGGCTGTATTGATGAATACGGACTGGTTGGTAATGGGGTCTCCGTAGGAAACCTCCACGTTCTCCAGCGCCGCCACGCTCTCATAGTCCTCCAGGGGAATGGTACTCATGGTGTTCTGGGTAATGTCGATTTCCCCGGACTTAAGCCCGGCATAAAGCTGGCTGCCTTCCACGATTTTTATGTTGAGGCGCTCAATCTTCGGAGCACCCTTCCAGTAGTCTTTGTTGGCCTCATAAGACACGTAGTGGTCCCGGTCAAACTCTGTCACCTTATAGGGACCGCTCACCACGTCCGGGCGGCTAAACCATGGGTCTGACGTCAGCGCCTTCTCGTCTATATCCCCAATCACATGCTTTGGAAGGGGCATGAGATAGCGGGCATAAGAGCTGTTAAAGGTTATGAGCGACATGGGTGCCTTGGTGGTAAAACGCACGGTTTTATCATCCACCCTGGTAATGCCTTCCACATGGTCGGCCCCTTCTTCTACAAACCCGTCGTCGCCCACGCCTTCAAATACATAATACATCATAGCCGGGTTTCCGATGACCGGGCTGCACAGCCTGAGAGCCGTGTACACCACGTCGTCCGCAGTGACCGGAGTCCCGTCAGACCATACGGCCTTATCGTCAATGTGCACCAGGAAATTTCTCTCGTCCTCAGCTGTCACGGAATCAGCCAGCATTCCCTCAAATTCCATGTTCTGGTCCAGTTCCACCAGGGGCAGGAACATAAGACCTGTTGCATATTTATTCATCTCCACGCCGTCCATCAGCAGGGGATTCAGCGTATTGAGAGAGCTGGTCACTCCGATATTGACAATCTTCCCGCTGCCAGCGGCCGCTGCCTGGGTCTGGCCCGCTGCCGCCTGGCCTGATTCCGCCTGACCCGACGGCTGGCTGCCGCCCTTGCCCGCACATCCTGCCGATGACAGGACCATGGCCGCAGTTAAAGCCAGGGCCAGAAATCTGCCTGCCCTTCTCCCCGCTGTTCCTTTTGTATGTTTCATAAGTTTCCTCCTTAAAACCGGCATCCGTCTCTGCACAGCGCTGTGCCGCGCAGCAAAACCACACTATTCATAGCAAATTAGTATGGTTTTATTTATATCATTACACGCAAAAAATGTCAATAGCTCTGTCCCCCCGGCTTTTAAAATAAAGTGGAAATTTACTCCATACTGCTATAGAATAGAATCCGTGAGGCAAAAGATGTAATACACTACTGATTCTTCTTTTGATCCATGCCTCATTGTGGTACAATGCCTTATTATAGACAAAACTCTCAATGAGGTAACGGAGGTATGCTTATGGATATGAACCTGATGCTGATTATCGTACAGGAGAATGATGCTGAATCACTGGCATCCGCATTTAAGAGAAGCCAGATTCAGGCCACCAGGATAGACGCCAAAGGGCTGGTTTCCAGCAGGAAACTTAATGTATTCCTGGTGGGTACAGAACGGACGGACGAAGTATTGCAGCTGGTATCTTCCAACTGCAAAGAACGCGCCATGGAGATAGAGGACCAGGAATACAATGGCCATATGTTTGTGGATGTACAGAAAACCATCGTCATTGGCGGCGCTACCATCTTCATCCTGGGGGAGGCCAGGCTGATGAAGGTTAAGGGCGGATGCTGCGGGGATTAAGGGCAGCCGGAAAACATAAGGCAAAAAACACAAACGCAAAAACGGGACTCCATACATCACATATGGAATCCCGTTATCATTTTACCCATCAATCCCTGCTGAACAAAGAATTAATCGCAGGTATATGGCATAAGAGCGATATGACGTGCGCGCTTGATAGCTACAGTCAGAGCTCTCTGGTGCTTTGCACAGTTGCCTGTGATACGGCGGGGAAGGATTTTTCCTCTCTCGGATACGTATCTCTTTAACTTGTTAACATCCTTATAATCAATGGTTCCGTTCTTATCTCCACAGAATACACAAACTTTTTTTCTTCTGCGCATTCCGCCTGGTCTTCTCATCTTAGCGCCATCTGGTCTGTCTGTTTTATTAAATGCCATTGGTGTTGTCCTCCTTTATTATTAACCATGGAACATCCTAGTTAAATGGAAGTCCTTCGTCCTCCACTCCATCAGGAATGTTCATAAACCCATCACCAATCGCACTGGTAGGAGCCGGTCTCTGAGAAGGAGCCGCCTGGGCATATCCTCCCATTTCAGACGCCGCACCCTTACTGTCTGCGAATTCCTGGTCATCCAAAATGACCTCGGTGGTGTATACTTTCTGACCTTCCTTATTTACATAGCTACCTGTCTGGATTCTGCCTGACACAAGCACCCGCATTCCCTGACGGAAATACTTCTCGGCGAACTCGGCAGCGCGGTCAAATGCAACACAGTTGATAAAATCAGCTGTCTGCTGCTCCGCGGAGCTGTCCTGGCCCCTGCGTCCCCTTCTGTCCACTGCAAGGGTGTACCTGGCTATAGCCATGGAACGCTCTCCCTGTGAATATCTGACTTCCGGGTCTCTTGTCAATCTTCCCATTAAGATAACTCTGTTCATACGGTCACACTTCCTTTTTCTCTTCCGCCATAGGCGGTCTGGGTATCCCTTATGCCTCTGCCTTAACGCATAAGTATCTGATCACTGGTTCCATAATACGAATGTGAGCCTCTACTTCATTCGGGCATACAGAATCAGACTCGAACTGGATGAAGTAGTAGTAAGCTTCGTGCATCTTCTGAATTTCATAAGCAAGTCTCTTCTTGCCCCATTCATCTACATTTGTTACAGTGCCGCCGAAACGGGTAATGTAACCCTTTACCTTTTCGATTGCTGCTGCACGCTGCTCGTCTTCCAGCTTCACATTCAGAACAACGGTTAATTCATACTTGTTCATCTTGCTTTACCTCCTTGTGGTCTCTGGCCCCTGCTTTCAGTAACAGGAGCAAGGATATAATATGTCACGGAGTATTATTTTAACAAATTCCCTGGACAAATGCAAGATGTTTTTTTGTTTTCTTTCATTTTTATGACGGATTTCGCGGTATCTCCGGGGGGCGGCTGCTTAGGAATCCTCTTTTGCCTTGGTAAGTCCTCTGGTATTTTTCTCCACCAGCCTGCGGGCAATCATGATTTGATGGCCGCACCCCATGCATTTAAGCCGGAAATCAGCTCCCACCCTGAGGATTTCCCACTGGCTGCTGCCGCAGGGATGGGTCTTTTTGAGCTTTACTATGTCCCCTACTTCATAATTCAACTTTTCATTCATGCCATATCTCCATTTCTGTATATGGGTCTGGCCGCTGCCTGTCACCCTTTCAGTATGCCTTCTATGTCAGCCAGCTCTTCACTGCTGAATGCCGGGCTGTCAAGGGCCTTTGCGTTATCCTCCAGCTGGGCAATACTGCTGGCCCCTATGAGAACGCTGGTGACTTCCTTCCTGCGAAGTACCCAGGCCAGGGCCATCTGGGCCAGGGACTGTCCGCGCTCCCCTGCCATTTTGTTCAGAGCCCTGATTTTTACCAGCTTGTCCTCTGTCAGATATCTGCCGCCCACAGTGGTCCCTTCCTTTGAAGCCCTGGATCCTTCCGGTATCCCATTCAGATATCTGCCCGTCAGGGCGCCCTGTGCCAGGGGGCTGTAGCATATGCAGCCCACGCCCTCACGGTCCAGAAGCTCAAAAAGGCCGTCCTCCGCCCAGCGCTCGAACATATTGTACCGCGGCTGGTGAAGCAGACAGGGGGTTTTGTTCTCTCTCAGTATGCGGATGGCTGCCTGCGCTTCCTCTGCCTGATAATTGGAAATCCCCACATACAGCGCTTTTCCCTGGCGCACCATGTCTGACAGGGCACCCATGGTCTCCTCCAGGGGTGTCTCAGGGTCAGGACGGTGATGGTAAAATACATCCACGTACTCCAGTCCCATACGCTTTATGCTGGAATCCAGACTGGCCATAAGGTACTTTCTCGATCCCCAGTTGCCGTATGGTCCCGGCCAGAAATCAAACCCTGCCTTTGTGGAGATAAACAGCTCATCCCTGTACCTTCCCAGACCGTCCCGGAGAGCGGAACCAAAATTTTCCTCCGCCTTTCCCACTGCCGGAAATCCATAGTTATTTGCCAGGTCAAAATGGGTGATACCCATATCAAATGCCCTGAAAAGAACAGCCTCCTGTTCCTCCAGGCTCTTTTCCAGTCCAAAGTTCTGCCACAGTCCCAGGGATATTCTTGGAAGCAGAACACCGCTTCTGCCGCTGCGTTTATATTCCATGCTGCCGTATCTGTTCTCTGCCGCCTGATACATCTGTGATACCTTCCTTTCCTAATCAACCACATTCCCAAGGACCTCCCCAATCGGATCGCTGATAACCAGATCCGCCTGGGAATCCCTTGAGGTGGCCCCTTTATTGATGAGCACCAGTTTATTGCCTCTGTAGTAGTCAATCAGTCCTGCCGCAGGATACACCACCAGGGATGTCCCTCCTATGATGAGTATGTCCGCATGCCTGATATAGTCCACGGATTTCTTCAGTGTCCTGTCATCCAGCCCTTCCTCATACAGGACCACGTCGGGTTTAATCACACCGCCGCAGCTGCAATGAGGCACGCCATCGCTCTTTACAACGTAGTCCAGATCATAAAACTGTCCGCATCTGGTACAGTAATTCCTATGTACACTGCCGTGAAGCTCCAGCACCTCCCTGCTTCCTGCCATCTGGTGGAGGCCGTCAATGTTCTGGGTGATGACCGCCTTAAGCTTCCCCCTCTCCTCCAGCCGGGCCAGGGCCTTGTGGGCCTGGTTGGGGACAGCATCGGTAAACAGCATCCTGTCCTTATAAAATCGGTAGAATTCCTCCGGATACCGCTTATAAAAGCTATGGCTTATGATGGTCTCAGGCGGGTACTTATACTGCTGGTTATAGAGCCCGTCCACACTGCGGAAATCCGGAATCCCGCTTTCCGTGGATACTCCGGCTCCGCCAAAGAACACAATGTTATCGCTGCCGCCAATCCATTCCTTTAACTGCTGCCATTTTTCGTTCATAACATTACCCCTTCCTGCCTCTGCAAACCATGCCTTATCTATGGCCTTATCTATAAGCCTTATCTTTCAGCCTTATCTACACCACCTCATCCAGATACACGCCGTCCAGGACCTGCACATATGCGCTCCAGAAAGGCGCTCCATTTTGTTCCCCCTCTGCCAGCTCCTCCAGGGCGCTGTATCCAAACAGCCAGGATGCCAGCTGTTCTATGGTAATATCCAAAACCTCCGTGGAAACCAGCGTCCCCGGATACTCCGGCTCCTCTGCGCATTCCCCGGTACGAATCTTTGGCAGGGATACCCCTTTCTTTGTAAGGGAGGATCCGTTTCCGTCAATTTTCCATCTCCACAAACCGCTGTTGCCCGGTATCAGCGGGTCATGGATATTGACCATCACATCCATGGCAGGACAGGGACACCCTTCATCCAGGACAATGGCCTCCATAAAGGAGCGCACATCGGTGATGCGGGCCATGATAGCCGGTCTGGGCGCATGCTGGCCGCTGTCCGGTTCCAGCCATCTGTCCCTGCCCGCATACAGGAACCTCTGCTCCTGCTTCTCACGCCCCCAAAAGGCCTGGAACACCTGCAATGACCCCGACACATCATACCATCCATATACGCTTCCCGCCTCGCTGTCTAACTCCGACTGAAGCATCTCCATATAATCCCGGTCGCGCAGCGCATAGACCTGGTACCTGGAGGAGAGCCAGTGGTTCATCCATCCGGCCAGCGAGGAACAGAGATTTCCGTCCAGCCGAAGTTCCCGCCTCTGAAGACATTCCTTTGCCTCAGATCCCAGTCTGTACTGAGGCTGGTCAAATATATACCGGAACCCAAAGGGCCTGTAGATATCCGGCGAAGCCGGCATGAGGTAGCAGAAGGGCTTCCTGTCCTGATGCATGTCCCCCAGCATCTTCATGAGCACATCCCTCATATGTCCGCGGTGGCGGCTGTCGGCAGCCGTAGCCACGCCCACGATATAATCCAGCTTCCACATCTTCTTTCCCACATTGATCCTGTATGGGTTCATATGGGCCATGGTGACGATACGGCCTGTGCCGTCCTCCTTCACTAGTACGGAGCTCTGTAGTATTTTTTTATCAAAATAATAGTCTGCAAATTCCCGGGAATCCTCCGGAAACGCTTCCTGCCAAAGGGGCCTGCACGCCCCGAACTCACTTTTCTCCAAATACCGGATCATCGTTCCCTCACCATATATTTTCTTGCAAATCCAATGGGACAATAGCTCATCTTGGCCTTTCTCAGTCCCTCCATGCCCACATCGTCCTCCCTGTTCACCAGTTCAGCCTCAGGAAATTCATTGATCAGGAACTGCTGGTTGATAAACTGGTACAGACCCCTGATTTCAGGGTTGGCCTTCTCAATATGAATCACAGCCATGTTCTCGCGCACATTCAGGCTTCCAATGGTAAACGCCTCCAGCTGGCCGTCGATATATACCCCGGCCATCCTCACGTAGAGGCTGGAACAGTTTTTAAGTATATCGTGGATCCCTGCCACCTCATAATCCAGGGACAGCTCCATGGCGCCCACTTCCTCCTTGTGCTGCCTCCAGCGCTCCATAAACTGCCACACCTCATGACGGTCGGAGCAGCACAGACGCCTGTACTCATACCGGCCTTCATAGGTACGCTTAAAGCCGTTCAGGTGGTTTCTCTTCTTGACGAACTTCTTCCCCTCCAGCTTTCTCAGCTCCTCGCCGCTGTAGAGGTAGTCCTTTAAATCCACCTGTTCCTCCACCTCAAAAAGGGCCGGATCCAGGTTCAGACACTGTACCGCTTCCTCATCGGCCAGGGAGATATAAAAAGGCTTGTGAAGCACACCCGAAAAATAATCCACCATCTGCTGAAAAAAGTAAGGCAGGTCCTCCTCCCTGCACAGAGGCATGGCCGTGGAAACCTGGCCGTCCTTTTCCATAAGCCACAAAACAGCTCTTCCCTCGCTCACCGCGCACTGTACATGATAATAGTCCTTCCACAAAAAACTGTCCAGAAACACACTGTCACATGTTTTATTGGGCCTCAGCCCGTAAAAAGGCCGAAGCCTGTCTATATCCCCGGCCACCACCGGCTTAAATTCCAATTCCATAGCATAGCACCTTCTTTTCATTTAACTTCTGATAGTATACCATAAAACCGGGTTCTATAACAGTTTTTTTGCATCACAGGAAAAAGACCTGGAAGCCGTCTTGTTTCCAGATCTCTTTCACTTTCCGGACCTCATTTTACCAAAGCAGCCGGCCTCTTCCGGCAGGAACCTCCCTTACAGTCCCTGGGCAATCTCTTTCACCAGCAGCAGCCTCTGCCCCGGTTTCACCTGGTCGTCCGCCAGTTCGTTGGTGGATATGATATTGCCCACTGTTGTATGGAATTTTTTTGCGATTTCCCACAGGCTGTCTCCCGGCTGTACGATGTATCCCACGATTCCCGGCAGCTCCTGGAGCTTCTGCAGATCCATGGGATGGATGGCTGCCCCTGTAATCACCGGTTCGCACACCGGCTGCAGAACCAGAAAGTCCAGGGCAATCACTGCCTTCACTTCCACCATGTCCCCGCCCATCATCACGGCGCTGAGCTGTTCCAGCCCTGCGTCCAGCTGGTACACGCTGTCCTCCCGGATTCCTCTGGCCTCCGCCACGCAGTGGAAGGGCACCTGCTCCACAGAGGACTGGACCGGTGACGTGTCATCGCTGGTGAGATATAAAAGGGTCACTTCCAGCACACCGTCAATCTCCAGGCAGTCATCCCCGATTTCCACCTCATCCAGTTTGATGGTCCCCTCGTTGTGGCAAATCTGGAGAATCCGCTCAGCCTGGGGCAGACTCAGCTTCTCCGCCACCTTGGATTTGCACACATTCCTGGTCAGTATCTGGTCAAAACAGGCGTCTGAACGGTTCAGCTCTATCTCCCGGTTGTTGGAGTACATATCGCTTAAAAGCTCGACCTCCTCCTCCTCGTAGAGCTTGATATCCAGCTCCAGCACCGCGTCCACATCCATTTCCCGCATTTCCCCGTCGTAATCAGGCTTGGCTTCCATGTCCTTATGGGCCAGGCGCACGGTCACCATGGGGATTTGGTCCTCCTTCACATCACCCATTTCCATGTCCCCTGAAAATGGTATGGTCTCCTCCAGCCACTGGACAGGCATATTTTCATCCTCTGCCCCGTAAATGACAAAAACACTGAGTTCGCCGTCCAGATGGAGCCTTCCGTCCAGTGGTTTAGCGGTCACGTCCCGCAGCTTCATTTCCCGCCATAATAACTGGCCTATGTTGGGCTTGCCTCCGGTAAGGCTCAGTTCCTCCTTAATCCGGTATGTATCCTTGCGCCTGACAGCAATGGCAGCTGCGTTGGCCGTGCGCTTAAGCGTCTCCACCTGCACCTGTCCCGCTCCGTCCGTGTCAGACATGCCGGCCCCTGCGGGACGGCTGCTATTTTCCATGTCCACATCCACAGCAGCTTCCACGTCCCTCAGGGTCTCCACCCGCACCTGAAGGGTAATAATGGCCTGGACTCCCAGCTTTCTGGAATTAATCATATCCGTGTTCAGGTCTTCCAACATCCAGTTAAGCCCCACGTAATCCTTTTCCTCCAGGCCCTGGACATTGACCACCTCCTCAAATGGAATATTGCCGCCCAGGGTCTGGAGTCCGCCGCTCTCCTTGCGGTACAGCACCTGGAATTCCAGCTTTCCCTTTACCGCCACCTTATCCCCCTGGTTCTTCACTGTCTCAATCTGTATTTCGCCGGTGTCCAGCATGACCTGCTCCATATCATCCAGGGTATCCGGTACAATAAAGTCATCGTCCAGGGTAATCTGCGTGGTCACGTTGCCCTTCCATTGGTTCATATGTATCTGCTTCTTTATCAATTCCATAAAAAACACCTGCCATCTCTCATAGTCTTTTAGAAAAATCTATGCGGACAGCAGGTGATTTATGCTCTTTTTCTATCTTTCATCGTATTCGTCCATAAAGTGGCGGCGCACCCCGTCCTTCACATAGCCAAGGCAGGCATCCAGGTTGATGTTCTCCACGCTTTTCATGATATTGGCGTCTATGAAGGGGCTGGTCTTTCTGAGGGAGCGGATAAGCTCCTTCATCTCCTGGCGCTTGGAGGTGTGCACGATATCAGCCGCCTCCCCTGCCATGCCCCTTGCAGCCTGTTCCGTTGCAATCCGCTCCGTAAACCGGCAGGCACACTGGAGGAAATGCAGACCGTTGTAATCCTTCCAGGCCAGTATATCCTCTTCCTTTACATAGTACAGGGGGCGGATTAACTCCATGCCCTGGAAATTCGTGCTGTGAAGCTTGGGCATCATGGTATTAATCTGGCCTCCGTAAAGGATTCCCATAAGAATGGTCTCAATCACGTCGTCAAAATGATGTCCCAGCGCTATCTTATTGCACCCCAGCTCCCTGGCATGGGCGTACAGATACCCTCTTCTCATTCTGGCGCACAGGTAGCAGGGGGACTGCTCCACGTCCACCACAATGTCAAATATATCCGAGTCAAAGATGCGCACCGGTATATTCATAAGGGCTGCATTATCTTCAATCAGCTTCCTGTTGTCCGGATTGTATCCGGGATCCATGACAATGAACTCCAGCCCAAAATCCGTCCGGCTCTGCCGCTTTAACTGCTGGAGGCATTTGGCCAGAAGCATGGAATCCTTTCCGCCGGATATACAGACAGCCACCTTGTCGCCGTCCTTTATCATCTCATAATCCTGAAGCCCCTTCACAAAGGGGCGCCATATTTCCTTGCGGAACTGTTTTATGATGCTCCGCTCTATATTTACATGGGGTGCTTCCTGTTTCATTTGCCGTGTATCTTCTCCTGGGTAGGTTATTTTTCAGACCGGGCCTCTTTTAAGGCGCCCTTAAGGAAATCAATCTCCTTCTCCATCTGTTCCATCCGCCGTTTCATTGTCTCGTATTCCTCCAGCGTCAGGCTTTTCTTTTCCTTTGGTATGGTAACCCCATCCTTTTTGATTGGACGGGCAGGTATGCCCACGGCGGTCACATTGTCCTCCAGCGGCTTCAGCAAAACTGCATTGGCTGCAATGGAACAGTTATCCCCCACCTCAAAGGCGCCCAGAATCTTGGCGCCTGCGCCTACCATCACATTGTTGCCCAGGGTGGGATGGCGTTTGCCCTTCTTGGTTCCCACGCCGCCCAGGGTAACCCCCTGGTAAATGGTGCAGTTATCGCCCACCACCGTGGTCTCTCCGATAACCACTCCGCATCCATGGTCAATCAGGATGCCCCGGCCCAGCTGGGCGCCGGGATGAATCTCAATAAGGGTGAAAAAACGGGCAATCTGGGAAATCAGCCTGGCCACAAAAAACATCCTGTGTTTATAGAACCAGTGAGCAAACCGGTGCCATATAAGGGCGTGGATTCCCTGGTACAGAAGAAATACCTCCAGGGCATTGCGGGCAGCGGGGTCACGTTCCTGTACGGCCTTTATGTCAAGCCATATGTCCTTGAATATCATATTTACTCCAGCCTTTCTTTAACAAGTTAATACAACGCTACGGTAATACGACATTTTCCTAAAAAGATTAAATATCGTATAGTATAGCATATGATATTCAAATTAAAAAGAGCTTTTTACAGTTTGCGCCCTGTTTCATACCTCTTTTCAGGCTTTTGCCTCCCCCCGGCCCGGTTATGCTACTGGAATACCACAGGATTTTCCAGATACTCTGTCCTGATTACAATATATGGAAAAGACTGTTCCGCACCGGCATTCTCCCCCTTTTCGGGGCCCTTTAGCTCCGTATTGACCACAATGGAGTTGTCGGTCAGATAGAGCTCATTGACGCTGATGCTGTAGCCGCCTGTGGGCTGTACGCCGTATCCCACCGCTATGTACAGATTCTGTTCATCGCTGTATGTGAGCTTAAACGGCTGCTGCTGTTTTTCAGCAATCAGATTCTTAAGCTCATCCGGCACATCCATATCGCCTGCCACTGTGAAATCCAGGTCCCTGACCTTATCCCCGCTGTCCTTTGACGCGGAGCAGCCGGCCAGCCACAGGGCCATGGCAAACAGCATCATGAGCCCAAGGTACACTTTACCCTTAATAGTTCCTTTCATGTTAAAACCTCCCGGAATATATGATACAATTACTATCAATATATTCCGGGAGGCCCTGATTATGCGTTTAAACACATGTTTGCGTATATTCTGACTTTATAATAGTCAAACCGATATTATATGATGTTATACGATTTTGCGGATCCATCCCTCAGGCGCTTCGATGGTTCCCATCTGAATGCCTGTAAGGGTATCATACAGCTTCTTGGTAACAGGTCCCATGGCGTCCATGCCGCTTGGGAAGCAGATTTCCCTTCCGTGGTCCACAATCCTGCCCACCGGAGAGATAACGGCTGCTGTTCCGCACAGTCCGCACTCTGCGAACTCATCCAGTTCAGAAAGCTTCACAGGCCTCTGGGTTACCTTAAGGCCCAGATAATGCTCTGCCACGTACACAAGAGAGCGTCTTGTGATGGATGGAAGGATGGAATCAGACTTAGGTGTCACCACCTCGCCGTCCTTGGTGACAAACAGGAAATTGGCTCCGCCCGTCTCCTCAATATAGGTTCTGGTACCGGGATCCAGGAACACGTTCTCATCATATCCGGCGGCATGGGCCGTGACAGACGCGTGAAGGCTCATGGCGTAGTTCAGTCCGGCCTTTACGTGGCCTGTACCGTTGGGCGCTGCCCGGTCAAAATCGCTGACGCAAAGAGTCAGAGGTTTGGCTCCGCCCTTAAAGTAAGGGCCTACAGGCGTTCCAAAAAGCCTGAACTGGTACTCCTGGGAGGGCTTAACGCCAATGACAGGGCCTGTGGCAAACATATAGGGCCTGAGGTAGAGGGTGGCTCCGCTTCCGAATGGAGGTACCCAGGCTGCATTGGCCTTCACCACCTGGTCCACTGCCTCCAGGAATCGCTCCTTCGGGAAGGGCGGCATCTCCAGCCTCCTGGCCGAATCCATCATACGCTCCGCGTTCAGATCAGGGCGGAACGTGACAATGCTTCCATCCTCAGTGGTATAAGCCTTAAGTCCTTCAAAAATCTCCTGGCAGTACTGAAGGATGCCCGCGCATTCATTAATCACCACATTGGGGTCAGAGGTCATCCCGCCCTCGTCCCATGCTCCGTCTTTATAATTCGCCACATAGCGCTTGTCCGTCGGCATATAGGAAAATCCGATATTTCCCCAGTCCAGGTCTTTCTTTTCCATAGTCTGTTCCTCCATTCGAGTAGATATAAGATGTATTTTGAACACAATTATAATCGTATTAATCCTCAAAATCAATGGGTTCCTTGCAAATATACTATACAATTCCTGCATATCAGCCATAACCTCAGCCGGAATTCATACATGCAAAAACACCCTCAGGCCGCATTGCGAATCCCGCAAAACTGTGTTAAGTTATAAAATAGGAATAACCCAACACAAGGAGATGTACATACATGGCCAAGAAAAATGCCCGCAACACCCGCGGAAAGATTGTAAATGCAGCATGGCAGCTGTTCTATGAACAGGGCTATGAAGATACCACAGTGGAGGAAATCATAGAACTCTCCCATACATCCAAGGGATCCTTTTACCACTATTTCGACGGAAAGGATGCTCTTTTGAGCACACTGAGCCTGCTCTTTGATGAAAAATACGAAGAACTCATGGATACCCTTACACCGGAGATGTCGGCCATGGACAAACTTCTCTTTCTAAACAGCGAGCTCTTCGGCATGATTGAAAACAGCATATCCCTGGACCTGCTGGCCCGCCTGCTCTCCACCCAGTTGGTAACCAGCGGTGAAAAGCACCTGCTGGACCACAACCGCACCTACTATAAGCTGCTCCGCAGAATCATCGCCCAGGGCCAGGAATCCGGCGAGCTGAATGCCGAAACCAGTGTCAATGAGATGGTCAAGCTTTACGCCCTGTCGGAACGCGCCCTGTTATACGACTGGTGTCTGTGCGCCGGCGAATATTCCCTGCGCAGGTACAGCGCCTCAGTCATGCCTGCGTTCCTGAGCCATTTCCTGCCGCGGCGGGGATGATGGCAGGGAACCGCAGATAAAGCCTTTAGATGTATAAAAATTTTTTCTTATATATTTTTCAATTATCGTCTAGTCTATTTTTCTTATAAATACGTTGTTTTATTTATATTTTTTAACAATTAGTCTAGTATGTAGTCTATACTTCGTTCTGTATTGCGTTCCCCTTATCCCCATGCTATAATGTCAGCATTATGTCCGTTTTCCGCAAAGGAACGCATAACAGGAGGGTAAAAATGAGTACTGGACAAATAGGAATCCTGGCAGCCATCATCGTGTATCTGGCAGCCATGGTATATGTAGGTTTTTATTTCAGCAAAAAGGGCGGCGGTGATTCTGCCGACGAATTCTATCTGGGAGGCCGCAAACTTGGGGCGCTGGTAACCGCCATGAGCGCCGAGGCTTCGGATATGAGTAGCTGGCTTCTCATGGGTCTGCCGGGAGTTGCATACCTGACCGGCATCGCGGATGCAGGCTGGACCGCCATTGGTCTGGCTGTTGGTACATATCTCAACTGGCTGATTGTTGCCAAGCGCCTGCGCCGCTATTCCGTAGCGTGCGGGGCCATTACCATACCGGACTTTTTCTCCCGCCGTTACCGGGATGACAGGAACATACTGATGTGTATTGCCGCCATCGTAATTCTGATTTTCTTTATTCCCTACACCGCCTCCGGATTCAAGGCAGTGGGAACCCTGTTCAACAGCCTGTTTGGCGTGAACTATCACGCTGCAATGATAGCAGGCGCAGTGGTTATTATCGGTTACACGGTCATGGGAGGCTTTATGGCAGTATCCACCACGGACCTGATTCAGAGCATTGTCATGAGCATTGCGCTGGTTATCATTGTATTCTTCGGCATCCATGTAGCCGGCGGCTGGGACGCCGTGACAGACAACGCCCGTTCCCTGGCAGGATACCTGAGCATGACCCATGTCCACAACATGGCCGACAACACAGCATCCCCCTATGGCTTCATAACCATACTGTCCACCCTGGCATGGGGATTAGGGTATTTTGGAATGCCCCATATCCTTCTGCGCTTCATGGCCATCAGCCATGAGGATAAGCTTAAGACGTCGCGGCGGATTGCGTCCATCTGGGTTGTCATCTCCATGTTTGTGGCTATCCTGATCGGCATCATCGGATACGGCGCCTCTGTGGCAGGCGGGATCCCCATGTTTTCATCCAGCTCTGAATCCGAGACCGTTATCATCCGTCTGGCGGATTTGCTGGGACGCCACGGAATCCTGCTGTCTGTTGTGGCCGGAGTGGTTCTGGCAGGAATCCTGGCCTGTACCATGTCCACGGCTGACTCCCAGCTGCTGACAGCCGCCTCAGGCGTATCCCAGAACCTGCTCCAGGATTTCCTGAAGATTAAAATGGATACAAAAGCGTCCATGACAGCTGCCCGTCTTACCGTAGTGGGTATTGCCCTGGTAGCCATCCTGCTGGCCTGGAATCCGGACAGCTCCGTATTTACCATCGTATCCTTTGCCTGGGCCGGTTTCGGCGCGTCCTTTGGCCCGGTGATGCTCTTTGCCCTGTTCTGGAAACGCAGCAATCTGAACGGCGCCCTGGCAGGCATGATTTGCGGAGGCGTCATGGTGTTTGTGTGGAAATACGGCGTGCGCCCCTTAGGCGGTGCCTGGAACATCTATGAACTGCTTCCCGCCTTCATCGTGGCCTGCATTGCCATTGTGGCCGTGTCACTGATGACAGAAGCGCCATCCAAAGAAATCTGTGATGAATACGATTCTGTGGGAAGATAGGATTGAATGAAATACCAAAACCGCAATTTTCAGATAAGACTGTTTCCATCTGAAAACTGCGGTTTTCTCTTTTCCTATTGCTCTCTCATCTGCGGCTTATCGGCCCGGTGCCGGCTTCTCTCCCGTACTTTCTTAGTCCTCCTGCTTGCTGCAGATTGCCAGCCTGTGCTGGTACTTCTCCCTGGTAGCCAGCCCTCCCCGGATATGGCGCTCTGACTTATTCACATCCAGCACAATTCTGGCCTGGGCCGCCAAGGTGGGATTGATGTGCTCGAGCCTGTCAGTTACATCCTTATGTACCGTGGATTTGCTTATTCCAAACTTCTTCGCCGTCTGCCTTACCGTGGCATTGTGGTCTATGATGTAATTGGCGATGGCTACCGCACGTTCTTCAATATACTCCTTCAAAATGAGTCTCCTGAGGATTTTTTTACATCATATGCAGAAAATCCCGGGATTAGCACACCCTGTACGTTTTCCGGAAGGAATATTTTCCGCCCGCGCATGTCCGCCTCAGGCGGACTGTCCTGTGCCGGCCGGCAGAGTGCAGCTTTTAAATATATTCCAGCACGCCACGTATATCCTTGACCACTGCGTCCGCGCCGGCTTCCAAGTACATCTGCCTTACCTGCTGGCTGCGTTCTTCCTTTTCCTTTGGGGAAAGCGCCTTAAATTCCTCCCTGGACAGTCCCATGGCAGAGCTTCCCTCAATTACTCCAACTGTAAACAGCCCTGCATTTTTACCTTCTCTGATATCTGATACCGTATCGCCCACTTTCATGACCCGTCTTACATCCGTCAGCCCCAGAAACTGCATGTTTCTGAATATCATATAGGGATTAGGCCTGCCCTTGCGGTCCACGGAGTCCGGGCTGAACCAGCAGTCCGGCTTATATCCCTTTGTTGCCGCGGCCGCGGCAACAATCTCCATCATTTCATCGGTATAGCCGGTTGTGGAGCCGATTTTTATTCCCATCCCCCGAAGCGTTTCCACGGTTTCAGTTACATAGGGCTTTACATCTGTAAATCTGGGAACGTTCTCCAGTATTTTCTTCTCGCTTAACTGATACACCTGGTACACATCCTCTTCTGTAAACGGACGGCCGTATATCCGTTCCCACTCCGCTGTAAGGCGCTCCATCTGAAGCATGGTGCGCACATGGTCAATTTTCAGCATCCCCATAGGAGCCCTGACCTCGTCCATGGTGGGAACAATTCCAAATTCCTCAAACGCATCCATGAATGCCTGGACCGGCGCAAAACATCCATAGTCCACTGTGGTGCCTGCCCAGTCAAATATCACCGCATCAAAGGCTGTATGGCTTTTTTCACGCTTTTGTATCTTTTTGTTCAGGAACTCGCCAATGATTGCACACAGCCTGCTGATATCTTCCTCGTAGATTTCCCCAATATTGCCGATACGGAACGTATCCGCATCCGTCACCTTTCCCGGATAAATGGCATATCCCCGCTCCTTGATATAGTGATACATCTCGTCAAAAGAAAACGCATGGTTTTCAGGGTAGAAGAAGGTGGTAATGATTGGTCCCTGATGCCGGCTGTCAATATAAGGACGAATCCCCATCTCAGCCATCAGCTCAATCAGCAGCCTGTTATTGGAAGTATAGCGCTGATGTCTGGCCTCAATTCCGCCCTCTGCTTCCATCTCCCGCATTGCCTGGGCAAATGCCAGAACCACATGGGTTGGGGAGGTAAAACGCCATTTCCCGTCCTTCTCCATTGTCTTCCACTGGTCATATAAATCCAGGGACAGGCTTTTAGCCTTTCCCTTACATGCAGCCAGGCCGTCCCGCCTGCAAATGATAAAGGAAAATCCCGGAACACCCTGGAGGCATTTGTTTGCGCTGCTTATGATAAAATCAATTCCCAGCTCTTCCGCCGGGATATCCACGCCGCCGAAGCTGGACATGGCGTCCACGATAAAAGTGCGCCCTGACGCCTTTACCACGCCTGCCACAGAAGCAATGTCATTCAGGATTCCCGATGTGGTCTCGCTGTGTACCATGGAAACATGGGTAATCTCCGGATGCTCATTGAGCAGCTTCTGAATTTTATCCGCGGACGGAACCTGGTCATAGGTCTCGCTGTAAAGAATATAAGAAAGACCGGCATGTTCTGCTATATCCGCCATACGTTCTCCATACGCACCGTTTGAGGCAATCAGCAGTCTGTCATCCTCCCCCACAGAGCTGGTAAGCACAGACTCCACTCCAAACGTACCGCTGCCCTGCATCAGCACGCAGGTATAGGTATCTTCAGAAACGTGGGCCAGCTTAAGCAGCCCTGAGCGGATTTCCTGGGTAATCTTTTTGTAATCCTCATCCCAGGTGCAGTGGTCAAACATCATCTCTTTTTTTACAGTGTCCGTAGTGGTCAGCGGACCCGGGGTCAACAGTTTATAATTCGGCATACCTAATTTTCTCCTTGTCTTATCTTTCTCTATTTTTAATGCTTCACTTTATTTCCCGCAGCCTCTCTTAGCAGCCTTTTTGCCGGAGGATTTTTTCCCTATTTGCAGCTTTCAGACAGCTCCTGATGCTTTTTCAGCAAGTCCACGGTCAGCTTTTCCGGAAACACCTTGGGATAAGCGGACTGGTTCTTTGAATTGCTGGTTTCACCCTCATAGATTGGAAGGGGATAGGTGGTCAGCAGCTCCTGACGGCCGTTTTTGATAATACACTCCGCCATTTCCATGGCCAGCTTATTTGTCTTATCTCCCTTGTCAATGACAGCCACGGATTCAGTCAGGGAAAAATTTCCCTCGGTGGGATCCACATAATCAACAGGAAGCCCTTCTGCCTTATCCGCAACTGCCTGGTGACGCAGGCCGAAACCGACGGCCACCTCGCCGGCACGTACTTTTTTCAGGGGTGCAGAGCCCGAGCTTTCAATATGGGGGCCTGCATTTTGATAGATTCCGCTGAGAACCTCCTTTGCGCCGTCCTCTCCGTACTCGCTGACAATGGCCTGCATTAAAAGCCACGCAGTGGAAGAACTCTTTATATCTGTAACGGAAATTAAATCAGCGAACGCGGGATTTACCAGATCTTTAATACTGGACGGCGTTGGAAGCTGATGTTCCTTCATCATCTCAGTGTTAAGAATAATAGCTCCCTCCTGTCTGGTAACCGGGCTGTAGTAGGCCGGATATTTCTCCAGGGGCTTTGCGTCAAAAGTCAAATCAAGGAACATGTGATTCTGTTCCTGGGCGCTCTCCAGATAGAAGGAACTCATGGTCACCAGGTCAGCCTCGATATCCGTTCCTTCTGCCAGCAATTTGCCTCCCAGCTCCGAGGTGCCAAAGGTCTGGAATAAATATTTTCCCCTGTATCCGTTTCCGTCCAGAGCATGCTTCATTGCCTCCACGGCTTCGTCATCCGCGTTGGAGTAGATAATGACCTGGGCTTCTTTCTTTTGACAGCCGGTTACGGCAGCAGCGGCCAGAACAGCGGCCAGACATCCCATGACAGCAGCTTTTTTCCAATTCTTCATGATTGTTTTTCTCCTTTTGTTTTTGCAGCGGCCTCCTGCCAGATATCCGAACAGTCCCTTTGCCGCCAGGTTCGTTATAAGAATCAGCAGTGACAGCACAAAAATCTCATTAAACTTTGTGTAATACTGCAGTTCCTTAATTTTCGTGGTAATGACCATGGTCCTGGCTCCTGCTATGAAAATAACAGCGCTGACAGTCACCATGGCATTGACAAAATAATAACTGAACACTTCCAGAAGGGTGCTTACCGCATTGGGCGTCACCACCCGGACAATGGTCTTAAGCCAGCTGTCCCCCATTAAAAGGGCTGTGGTCTCCCAGGATGCATTCATCTTTGCCAGGGAGCTCTTCATCATCAGATAGGGGGTGGAAAAGAAATGCACCACATTACAAATCACTATGATGAAAAAGGTATTCTGAATGGGCGTCCCGGAAAATGTAAATAAAAACGCAATACCGATTACCATGCCCGGAATGGTGTTCGTGACCAGGGCAATGCTCTCAATAACAGATTTAAGCCGGCTGCTTAACTGGCTGCGGGCCGTGGCCAGCGCAGCTGCGTATGCCACCAGTGAACCGGTGAGAGCCGTAAAAATGGATACCAGAATGGAGTTCTTATACACAGAAAGCAGTCTGGAGTCCGTAAACACAGTTTTTATATGCTCCGTGGTAAACTGCCTCCTGTAGGGCCATTCCTCTACCATAGGCACTACGAAAATCACCGCAAATATACACAGTACCGAAGCCAGAATGAGTACGGACGCCGCCCCGCAGCATATGTCGCGGATTCTCCCCTTTCTCAGCTCTATGCCGGAGACCTTGCTGTAGCGTATATTAAACCGTTCCAGAAAATGGAGCAGGGAAATGCTCACCACCGACGGAACCAGCATAAACATAGCCACCACAGCCCCTCTGTTAAAATCCGGTACACTACCCAGCATTTCATTGTAGAGCACTGTTGCCACCACATCATACTGTCCGCCTACAGAAGCCGGTATCCCAAAATCCGTAAAACACAGAAAAAAGCATTGAACAAAGGAAGCGGCCAGGGTGCCCAGCAGAGGCCTGATAACCGTTCCCAAAAAAGTCTTTAACGGGCTGTCCCCCATAATCCTTGAGACAATCATGAACTTCTTATCAATAAAACTCATGGTGTTCAGTATCAGCATAAATGAGATAGGCAGCGTGTAGATAACATATCCCAGGAGCAGTCCGTAAAAGCCGTAAATCTCAAACATCTGATGCCCTATCATTCCTGTGATAAACCCCTGCCTGCCAAAGGAATAGATAATGGCAAATCCGTATGTAATGGTGGGAAGAAGCATGGGTACCACTGCCGCCAGGCGTATGAATTTTTTTAGGCCTCCCGGCACATTGGTATAATGTATGGTATAGGCCAGCACAAAAGCCAACGCCGTGGTCAGCACTGCACTGACACAGGATACAAAGATGCTCCGGCCAAAAGCAGCCGCAAATCCCTTTCCTCCCGCCACATCCGCGTAGTGCTCAAAGCTGACACCGCCGCCCCCTTCAAAGGATTTTCCCAGAAGCAGTACAATGGGAATCAGAAGAAATACCAGGAAAACAATGACTACCATTGCGTAAATCTGTTTGAGCTCCCTCTCTTTAGTCTTTATCATAGATTTCTTTGTCCTCACGCTTTCATGCTGTGCAGCTGATTCTCTGACTGCTGCTCCGTGTCATTTCCCGGCTGAACAGAGTGAAAATATTATTTCTCTTGACCTCAAGCTGATTTAAAATGAAATTCTTAACAAAGCTGTCTGCGGGCTGTCCTATGATTTCCTCCGGCCTGCCGAACTGGGCAATGCTCCCCTCATTGACAATCAGCACCTTGTCCGACAAGGTCAGCGCCTCCTCCGGGTCATGGGTTACAATAATGGTTGTCAGCTTAAACTCCCTGGCAATTTCCTTGATCTTCTCCTTGATGGACTCTTTAATCACACCGTCCAGAGCGCTTAACGGCTCATCTAACAGAAGTATCCTGGGCTTCATCACCATGGTTCTGGCCAGAGCCACGCGCTGCTTCTGGCCGCCGGAGAGCTGGTCAATCCCCTTGGCCAGATGTTCCCTCAGCCCCAGAAGATCAATGAGCTCCTGCACCTCCTGTCCGGTGGAAATGTCAGGTTTGTTCCGCAGTCCGTAGGTAATATTTTTATATACATTTAAATTAGGGAACAGTGCGTAATCCTGAAACACAATGTTGAATCCCCGTTCCTCCATGGGAACTCGGGTGATGTTGCGGCCTTCAAACCATATTTCACCGCTGTCTGCATCTGTAATACCCAGAATCAGGTTAAGAAGCGTTGTCTTGCCGCAGCCGGATGGTCCCAGAATGGACAGAATTTCTCCACTCTCAATAGACAGGCTGATGTTATCTAAAATTGTAACCCCATCGTAAGATTTCCTGATTTTGTTCAGTTCCAGCATATAATATGCTCCTTTCAAAAATTGCCCCTTGCTGTTGTTGTGCCGTTACTCGTTTGTCCCTAACGGACAGTCAAATTAAAACACAACGGCAGACGTAAACTCAACAAAATTCCTGTAATTCTTGTGTAAAGCCAGTGTAAACCCGTTCCGGCGCAAAAAAAGAAGGCTTGTAGATTTTCTACAAACCTTCTGTCCGCCCGGCACTGCCTGATGGAGCAGCAGACCCGCTCTAGTACGTCTGGTTCCGCACAATACGGCTGCTTTCGTCCAGCTTTTTAGTGTATTTTGGATAGTCCCGGAGAATGATCCCCGTGTAAATCATATCTACCACCGCAATCTGGGATGTCCTGGAGAAAATGGCATTGCCGTAGAGCTGCTGCCGGTTGCCGGTGCACAACATGATATCCGCATATTTTCCAATCAGCACATCATCGTAATTCGTCAGCACAATGGTGGAAGCTCCCTTCCGCTTTGCAAGCTTCATCACATCCACTGTGCTCTTTGATGTTCCTGAGTACGAAATACCGATTGCCACATCCTGCTCCCCAAGGTTTCCTGCGCTGATCTGCTGAAGATAGACGTCGTTATAGGTCACACAATTAATCCCCAGATACAGAAGCTTAGTCACCAGGTCATGGGCAACCGTGGCTGAGTTTTCCACATAATATACAGCCACCTGGCCGGCGCTGCAAATCATCCCGGCTGCTTTGATGATTTCCGAAGGTGAAATATGTTTAAGCGCATCGTCCAGATAGGAAATCGTCCTGGTAATCACCTGGCCCGGAACCTCCTCCGGCCTGTCCTCCACTGATATGCCATAGCCGCAGACAAGAGGAGGAGGCACAGCCCCGCCGGATCCGTCCGCCCTGCTGTCCGCCTTTGCGTCCGCTTCCGTACTGCCTCTGCCGGAGGCTGCCTTCAGCACCGCATACTTAAATTCCCGGAAGCCCCCGAAACCCAGGGCCTTCACAAATCTCATGACCGTGGGCTGGCTGACTCCCGCTGCCTTTGCCATGGGAACCAGGGAAAGCGCCTCCAACTGTCCCGCATATCCCAGATAATAGTCCGCCACCTTCTGTTCCGAAGGCCGTAAATCCGCATATAGCTTCTTTATATTAAATTCAAACGGTTTCGCCATGTCCCATACCTCGGTTTCCAGATTCTCCGGTCTTCAGTTTCAGACTCTTCGGATGCAAATACCAATGCTCTCATGCCATACATGCACAGGATATACGCGGTACTTTTTCTACAAATATCCGGTTCTGCACGTTTCTGCCAATATGTCAATTCAGCTTCGCACAGATAAAATCCTCTGTCCGGCAAATTGCATTTTTTTCAATACAATGCTGTTCCGGCACGATTTCCCTGCCAAAACAGCATTCTGTTTCTGATATATGAAGTCCTCTGTACTCCCTATTATAGCTTATCTTTGTCTCCCGCACCACAAAAATTGTACTTCAGCCAGGAAACCGGGGGCCAATACAGGATTTACCCCAACAATATCTCCACCGCCTCCTTAAGCGTCTCCACTTCCCCCACATTACCGGGGAATATGATATAAGGCGTTCCCGGAAAACGGCTCTCCGGACCTGTGCGCCATACCGGTATGCCGGGGCGGATCTGTCCCAGAACCGCTGCACGCTTTACCTGCAAAGCCTTGGTTCCCACATCGCTGGAGGTGATGCCGCCCTTAGCCACCACAAATGCCGGCCTCACCTTCAGCCTGCCCACCAGTGACTGGACTGCGTCGGAAATCCTGACCGACCGCACCAATGCCTCCTCAGGACTGTCATGTTCCAGGGACAGCAGCTTCCTCCTGGTATATACGGCAACCGTCACCCCACGGCCAATCAGCTCCTCTTCCTGGCTTATAACAGAACTGATTTCCTCCTGGAATTTTTCCTCGTCCAGGACCAAATCGGAATTAAACTCAATGAACCTGATTCCCTCAACGGTTTTTAAAGCCTCCAGCTGGCTGGTTGTTTTTTTTGTATGGGATCCCACCACTATGATTCCGCCTGTACCGCAGTTTTCCTGCACCATCTCTTCCCTGGACAGAAGGGGTCTCTCACGGATGGCCCCGAATTCCTTCACAAAGCCTGCGGCTGTACGGAACATAAACCTGCGCCCCTGGTTCATGGCGTCATAAAGGGCAATGCAGAACACCTTCAGGTCGCAGGCATCCACTGCGTTCACCACGATTTTCCCAAAATCATGGAGCGCCAGCAGCTTATCTGTAATGGCGGCATAATCCAGGCTGCGAAGCTCCTCCAGGGAAACATCCAGCACTTCCCGGGCCGGATATCTTCCCCCTGTCTTTTCCTCCACATATTCCTTTAGATTGGAACAATGGTACCCAAAGGTCTTATCCTCTGCAAATTCTGTCTCTCCGGCAGGTATCAGCTCATTCCCATACTTTACATAGTGTACATTGCCGATGGTAAAACGCCCGCCCTCCTTAAAATAGGGACAAATGATTTCCCCGTCAACAGCCCGGCCCCTGTGCATTTCCTCTGCCCGGGCCAGCAGCTCTGTCTCCAGGGGGTAATGTCCCCTCAGTGTGGAATCTCCCCTGCTGACAATCACATAGTCAATTCCGGTTTCCTCCGACACCTTTGCCGCGGTTTCCCCGATTTCCAGGTGAGCCCTGGTGGTCTGTTCCACGGTAAATCCCCTGGAATTCGTCAGTATGTAGAACAGCTTCCCGTCCTCTTCAAAGCCTTTCTTAATACTGTCATAGGACCAATCCGTATACACGGAAACATCATGGACCGTCTGCACGCCGGTGGGATCATCGTCCAGGACTATGATTTTATGTCTGTCCTGCCGGCATTTTTCTTCCAGCAGAGCCTGCACGGCGTCGGTGTCCACCCCGGGATACTGGTCTAATACAGATGCATTCAACATGGTCTGTTCTCCTCTCTCTTATCTTCCGATGCGAAACAGCTCCCTGGCCTCATCCGGCAGCATGGGCTCTTTATCCATGGCCCTGAGAAGCTTCACTGTCTTTTCCACAAGGGGGGCGTTGGATGTTACCTGGGTCTGTGCGTCCAGATAATTGCTGTCCTCAAATCCAATTCTTACGGTCCTGGCTCCCATGCCCAGGGCACCGGCCAGCAGCGAAAAATCCTTTCTGTGGGCCTGTGTAATGCCCCACACGGCATTGGAAGGAATCATCTGTATCATGGCAGCCAGAGCCTGGGGCGTTGCCGGGGCTTCTCCCTCATGGCCCAGCACCACACTGAACAGAACCGGATCCGCGAAGTCATACTTCTCCATCAGCCGGGCCATGGTCCAGGTGTGGCCTATTTCAAACGTCTCCACCTCCGGAGTCTTTTTCTGTTTCAGTATTTCCCGGATACAGTACTCCACGTCGTCTATGGGATTGCAGTACACAGCCTTTCCCAGATTAGTGGATCCCACGTTCAGGGAGCAGGCTTCCACCAGCTCAGAATACAGAGGGGCGCAGCGCTCCCGTATGTTCAGGTCCGACACCCCGCCCGTGGACACCTCGATGATGATGTCCGAATCCCGGCGAATCATGGCCAGCGTCTCCTCTAACAGGGACAAATCCGGCGTCAGCCGGCCTTCCCGGTCTCTTACATGAAGGTGCACCATGGCAGCCCCTGCCTTATAACACTTATATACATCCTCCGCTATCTTCTCCGGTATGATGACCTTGTCCTCTGCCGATACCGGCGCAACGTTTACCAGAACCTTATTATCCATGTCTGTCATTTATCTAATCTCCCTTTTTACAATTTCTGCATTTACGCAAACAGCACCTGTGCAATCAGCACCAGAGGTTCATCCCCTGTCTGTGCAATCCCATGGCTGTCCCCGGGCTGGGCTGCGATGATGTCCCCCTCCTCCAGATACTGCTTCTGTCCGTTTATAGTGTGAACGGCTTTTCCTCTTACAATAACCATGGTTTCCATTTCCCCCTCATGGGTATGGATGCCGATTGAGACTCCCGGATTCAGCGTATGGCGCACATACGCTCTCCCCTTTCCCATCATTTCCTCCTGGCCTGTGAGAAGCTTCTCCATCCAGACGGTTCCATTTCCGCCCATACAGCCCTCTATCGGTGTTTTTTCCAGCTCATTTTTCGTTCTATATATCATAAAAACGCTCCATTCTCTCAAAAAATAAAGGGGCTGCCGCATCATTGGCTTCAGACATATCATCTGTCCTGTTCCGTTCATCATGCAGCAACCACCTTGCTATTCATCTTTTACTTTTGCCCAGTACTGGTAATGTTCCTCTACAATCGCATAGATGCCGGCCGAATCCCTGTCCTGCAGAAGCTTCACGATTCTGCGGTGCAGGTCCAGGAAGTTTTCCACTTCCCCGTCCAGGAATATCCGGTCTATGGTCACCATACGGGAACGGCGGGTGATTTTGTCCACATAGTTGCAGATGGACTGGAGCATCACATTTTCCGTGATTCCCACAATGGCCATATGGAACTGTACATCCGCCTCATACAGGCTGCGCGCCTGGGGCTTATCCATATGGGCCTGGTACTCCAGCTCCTCCATGGCCTTCTCAATGGCTTCCATCTGAGTCTGCTCCAGGGATTTGGACCTCAGTTTATCCACAGCCAGCTGGAGGAGGCCCACATCAATCACCTTTCTCAGCTCCACAATCTGGCTGGTGGAATCCTTCTGCAGTATGATACCGTAAAGCACCGGATAAATCATCCTGCTGTCATATTCCTGACTCACAAAGGTGCCCTCTGCCCGCTTGATATGTACCACGCCATATGCCTCTAACACCTTGATGGCTTCCCGGACCGAATTTCTTCCGGCCCCCATTGACTCCGACAATTCTGCTTCTGTAGGGATTTTGTCCCCTGGGTTTAGCTCTCCATTTATGATAGCATTGGTAATGTTGTCTACAATCTTATTAACAACTGACTGTCCTCCGACAGGTTCCTTTAAAAAACTGGTCTTTTCCATGCTGAACCTCCTTTGCTGCATACACCTGGCAGCCCTGCTTTGGCCGCCTATGTGCAGTGCTTACCGCCTCCGCTCAACCAGGCCCGTCAGGGGCCTGGCGTGGCAGTCCACTTATCCATAAGTATACATCATATGTTGGTTCAGCGCAATCTTCTGTTCCCTGGCTAGGAAGGAATCAGGCACAGGGACAATGCCGGTATATATGTAATGCACAGCAGAGCCAGAAGGGACATAAGCAGTAACGGCACCATCTTTCGGCATATTTCCTCAAACTTAACCTTTCCGATATCAGCCGCAACATACAGATTGGGTCCTACCGGCGGCGTTACCTGGCCAATGGACAGGTTCAATACCAGGATGACGCCCAGCTGAATCATGTTGATATCCAGGGCCTTTGCGATAGGCATGATGATGGGAACCAGGATATAGAGGGCGCTTGTATTATCCATAACGCAGCCTGCGCACAGGAATACAATGTTGATGATAACCAGCATGATATACTTGTTATCTGTAAGGGCCAGGGCCATCTCCGTAAGGGAAGCAGCAATCCCCTGCTGAGTCAGTACCCAGGAGAAAATGCCTGCATTCATGATGATGAGAAGAATCATGCCTGTTGTTTTGGCAGTGGAAAACAGTGTCTCCTTAAGCTCCGCCAGACGCAGCTCCTTATAGATGAAAATTCCCACTATCAGGCTGTAAACAACGGCAACCGCCGCTGCCTCCGTAGGTGTAAAAAGTCCCGAATAAATACCTCCCAGTACAATGACCGGGCTTAAAAGTCCCCATATTGTATCCAGGAACAGCCTGCCGATTTCCTTTAAGGATGCCCTCTGGGTTTCCCCCTTCCATCCGTTCTTCTTGGACTTAATGAACACCATAATGCAGAGCATGAAGCCGAATATAAGTCCGGGTACAATACCTGACAGGAACAGGTCTCCAATGGATTCCCCTGTAATCATGCCATAGATAATGAATGTAATACTGGGAGGAATAACCGTTCCCAGGGAGCCCGATATAGCGGAAAGGGCGCTGGAAAATCCTGCGTCATATCCCTGGGCCACCATGGCCGGAATCAGGATGGATCCCATGGCTGCAACGGTTGCTGTGCCGGATCCGGAGATGGCTGCAAAGAACAGGGCTGCCACCACTGCCACATACCCCAGTCCGCCGTGAACCGGTCCGATGATGCTGTCCGCCAGGTTGATAAGGCGTTTGGAAATGCCTCCCTTGTCCATGATTGCGCCTGCAAGGACGAAAAGCGGAATGGTCAGAAGGGAAAATTTCTGTACAGTGGCCTGCATCATGGAAGGAATAACGCCCAGAGGGGCGCCTGAAAATATCAGGGTCAGTGCGCTGGACACGCCCAGCACAATGGCAATGGGAATGCCGAATCCAATCATCACTGCCATGGAACCAAATAGAATCGCTGCCGACATATTAATTTCCCTCCTTTGCTAATCTGATTTCATACTGTACCATACGGGCTATGGAAAAAACCGCTGACAATGGAATGGCGATTCCGATGGTCCACTGAGGCATCTCCAGAACGCCTGTAAGCAGATGATAGTGATACTGTCTGTAAACCATCTGTGCTCCCCATATAATCCAGATTCCATAGTTGGCAGAGCACAAAAGGAGCCTGCAGATACGGTAAACCTTACGTTTAGTTCCGGTGAATTTATCAGTCAGGTAATTAAAGCCCATGTGGGAATCTGTCTTGAACACACTGGCCGCAGCCAGGCAGCAGACCCACACAAACATGGTGGTCACCAGTTCCTGAGTAAATGACATGTTGAACCATGTAATCTTTCTTGAGAACACATTCATAAATGTGACAAAGGTCATAACAAGCAATGCGGCTGAACAGAGATATTCCTCAAAATTCTCCCAGAAGTCCTTTAACAATCCTTTTTCCTTCATAACGCCCCTCCTAATTCTTATAACCGCCGGTAAACAAGTCGATTACATCCTGTCCCACAGATTTTGCATAATCATCATAGATTCCGGCGCAGGCCTTCTGGAACTCCGCCTTCTGCTCCTCTGTCAGCTCTGTGATGACGGTGCCTCCGTCCTTCAGCTTCTGGATAATCACAGCCTCGTTGTCAGCCAGATAATCATTTCCCCAGTCCAGGGCTTCTGCCGCGCACTCCTTTACCAGCTCCTGGTCCTCAGGGGACAGCTTGTTCATGGTCTTGCGGCTCATGACCCAGATGGTGGTATCCCTTACCCCGTCCCACAGGGTAACATACTGCTGTACCTCTGCAAATTTAGAAGAGTCAAAAACCGCGATTGGGTTCTCCTGCCCGTCTATGGTCTTCTGCTGAAGGGAGGTGTACACCTCTGAGAAATCCATGGCAGTGGGATTTGCCCCAAAGTAATTCCTGTACAGGTCAATGAAAATATTGGCGCCCGGCACACGGATATTCATGCCCTTCAGGTCCTCAGGCTTTGTGATCTCCTTCTTGCTGTTGGATATCTGTCTGGAACCGGCGTTATTGATGCCCAGCATTTCCATCTCCAGGTCATTGCACCAGCCGTTTACCACCTCATGCACCTTATCGCTGTGGCAGAACGCCAGCAAATCATCTGAATTAGGGAACAGGAACGGCAGCCAGAAGGAATAAAACTTCTTATCATAATTGGCAATGTTTGGCGGTGCGCAGGAGTGGATGTCAATGTTTCCGGCCTGTACCAGCTCGATGGCCTTTGTCAGGTCTCCGCCGGACAGTCCGCAGTTGGAATAAATGCTGACTTCAATCCTTCCGTCACTCCGCTCCTCCACCAGCTTCTTAAACTCCTGGGCAGTCAGGTCGCTGATGGACCCCGGACTCTGTGTATGGGTAAAATGAAGCACTACCTTCTTATCTCCGGCAGAACCGCAGGCCGTCATGGACAAAACCATGGCCGCAGCGCATATGACTGCCGCCGCCTTTTTTAACCTTTTAAACATACTTCCCTCTCCCTTCGTTGCGTGCACCCGGCCTCTGTGCTTTCGCTGCCTGTGCGCGATATGTTCTAACGCAGTACATTTCAAGTAATACACTCTAAGTAATAGATTCTAAGCAATACATTCTAAGTAATAGATTCTAAGCAATACATCCCAAGGAATCCATCCCGTATATTACATTAGTCCCTTCTTAACAAGAGCGTCCTTCAGTGCAGCAGCGCCGAATCTCGGACTGGATAATACTACTTTACCATACTTTTCATGAATATACTCCTCACAGTAGGCCATGGATCCCTGGGCAAAGAGAATCACATCCACCTTGTCCGCAATGGTTCCCGCGTATTCACTCATAAGGGCCTTAAACTGTTCCTGGTCCAGGCCGAAGCCGCCGTCCACCAGCGCGTCCACCAGCTCCACCTGACGGTTCATCTCCCTGGCAACCCTTAAAATAGTGTTCTTTGTGGGATTCAGTGTAGTGGGAAGGGTTGCCATAACCCCGATTCTTTTTCCCTGCCTTACTGCCTCCCGGCACATCTCCTCATCCACACGCACAATGGGGATTCCCGTGTATCTGGCGATATCCTGGGCAGCGTCCGCCACCTCGCCTACGGAAGAACAAAGATTTAAAATAGCGTCCGCTCCTTCCGAAACAGCTGTCATATACATGCCCACCAGTCTGGCTGCCGGAGGGGCCGTCACATAACCTGCGTCCCTGACCTCTGCAAGGATGGAAGGATCCTGGTAACTGGCCACCTCAGTCTCCCGCGGAAGGACATCCCCCACTTCCTTTTCTACTAATTCAATCAACTCCGGTGTTGTGCTTGTGTAAACCAATGCTACTTTCATGAATTATCCTCCTGATATGCTTCTATTAGAACCAACGTCCAACATCCTATGTTTTATGAGATAAATATACTACATCCTACGTTGGTTGTAAATTGTGAAAATGCACATGATTATAACACCTCTTTTATGCAGTTTTACTTATTAAAAATACAAAAAACATGGAAAGAACCTGCAACTCAGGATCTCTTCCATGTTTTTTAATCTGCAATGTATTTACCAATCATGCATTGAGATATTTCTTAAGCACTTCTCTCACTGCTCCCGGCCCTGTAATCTCTTCCCTAAACATTTCCTCTACCGTCTCTCCGATTCCTGCCTCATAGAGGTCGGTTCCAAATATATTAGCATTGGACAGGATAGGCTTTAACTGTCCCTTGTATGTTTCCGGCCTGCCTACCACAATTGCCTCCAGGGTTTTTGTCAGCTCCGGCACCATGGGATCTGCCGAGAGTTCAAATTTCTTTCCCTCATCATCCACAGCCAGAAGGTACCTGCACCAGCCGGCAATGGCAAGCGGAATAGCCCTAAGCTTACCGGCATCTCCATACTTCGACATATAAGCCTTGATGGTCTCTCCATAGCGGATTCCTACCTTCTGGGACGTGTCTGTTGCAATCCTTTGCGGCGTATCAGGCATAAAGGGGTTTGGTATCCTTACATTTATAACCTCATTCACAAAATCCTCCGGGGATAGTATACCCGGATCAGTCACAACCGTCATCCCCTCTCCGGGACCAATCTGGCGCACCAGTTTATTCAGAAGCGGATCCTTCATTTCATCCGCAATCAGGGTATATCCCAATACACATCCATATACTGCCAGGGCGGTATGAAGCGGATTCAGGCATGTGGTAACCTTCATCCGCTCCACCTTATTGACCGTATCCCGATCCGTCATATAGACTCCTGCCTTCTCCAGAGCCGGCCTTCCATTGGGGAAACAGTCTTCTATGACAAGGTACTGAGGCCCCTCTGCATTTACAAAGGGAGCAATATACGTGTTTCTGGAGGTAATGACCGGAGTCATATCTTCCACTCCTGCGTTCTCCAGTTCAGCCCGGACGGAATCAGCCGGACGCGGCGTAATTTTATCAATCATGGACCATGGAAAGGAAACCTGCTCATGATCGGACAAATATGCTATAAACCCGTCCTCCACATACCCTCTTCTGTTCCATTCCTTTGCCATGGTGATAACGGACTCCTGAAGCTTTTCTCCGTTGTGGGAACAATTGTCCATGGACACCACCGCCAGAGGCGCTTTTCCGGCTTTATATCTTCCATATAAGAGACTGCACATGACAGCCATGGCCGATACAGCCTTTTCCGGCCCTTTGTCGATATCTGCCTGGATAAATGGAAAATAAGCTCCATCCGCTCCCTTTAGCGCGTATCCCTTTTCTGTAATAGTAAAGGACGCTATCTGAAGCCCCGGATCAGCAAATATATCCTTCAGCCGCTTCCAGTCCTCTGTCTCCCCAGCCTGGGCCTTTAGGGCCTCTGTAAGGGCCCCGATGACTTTCTTATCAGTGGAACCATCCGCCTTTAGTGTGACTCCCAGTACCAGATTGTCATACGGCCTGTAAATTTTTTCGATAACGTCAAAGTCAAAGGTTTCGGCACAAGTAATTCCCCTGTCACTCACCCCTTGTGCAATCAGCACATCCGCTATGCCGCCGATAAAAATGCGGAAAATGTTGCCCGCGCCAAAGTGCACCCACACAGGTTTTTTACGGGTCGCTTCTGCCACAGCTCCCACATCATAGGAGGGAAGGCTGATGCCTGCCTCCTCCCACACCTTTCTGTCCTTGATTCCTTCCAATGTCAGCTTCATAAGTATATCTTCCTTTCTGTTATTTCCCCAAGAAAAATGCAGCCGGAACCGTTACCAAAGGCGGGAACAGTATCAAAAGCAGAAGGATGATAACCTCCGCCAGCAGAAACGGCCACACAGCCTTTACGATCCTCTCCATATTAATCTTTCCGGCGCTGCACGCCACATTCAGCACAGTCCCGACAGGAGGAGTAAGAAGTCCCATAACGGTATTTAATATAAATACCACGCCAAAATAGACTACATCAATGCCTGCTGCCCTAACTGCCGGCAGCAGAACCGGGGTCAGTATCATAATCGTGGGTGTCACGTCCATAGAGGTGCCTACCAGCAAGACAATTCCTGCAATAACCAACATAAGAAGGGTTGGGTGGGCGATAAATGGAGCCAGGATTCCTGTCACGATAGACGGTATATTTCCCACTGTCATAAGCCAGGAAGATACCATGGCTGCTGCGGCCAGGAACATAATCACAGAAGATGACTTGGCAGCGGACACCAGACAGTCCATCAGCATGGATAACTTCAGTTCCCTGTAAACAAACAGTCCTATAACCAAGGCATACACGGCTGTGATGACCCCTGCCTCTGTAGGCGTAAATTTACCGCTCCTCAGTCCAATCAGGATAAATACAGGAAGAAGCAAAGCCCAGAATCCGTCTATCAGGGATTTCACTACCTGTCTCCGGCTCTGCCTGGGAGCTGTTGGCAGTTTATCCTTCCTGGCCACGAAAAACCACAGAATGCACAGTGACACTGACAGATAGACTGCCGGTGCTATGCCTGCCATAAAAAGGCTTGTCACTGATACACTGGCCTGTACACCAAAGATAATCATGGGAACAGAGGGCGGCATGATAGGAGATAATATATTACCTGCTGCGATAAGTCCGGTGCTCTTATCCCTGTTATATCCAGCCCTTACCATCATAGGAATGAGGATAGCACCAAGCGCAGCCGTGGAGGCCACGGCAGACCCAACCATGCTGGCAAAGAGAAGGATGGCAAGTATGGATACATATCCAAGGCCCCCTCTTACATGTCCTACCATAGCATTGGCCGCATTGACAATACGTTTGGTAATTCCTCCCCTGTTCATAAATTCTCCTGCCAATATGAAGAAAGGAACTGCCATCATGGAAAATGAATCGGCACCTGAGAACAGGTTCTGGGACAGAATCTGAGAATTAAAGCCGTTCATAAACAGCATCATGCAGACGCCGCTGAACAATAATGAAAAACAAATGGGCAGGCCGATTGCCATAGACCCAACCAGTGATGCCAGAAATACAACCAAAGTCATGTTTATTTACCTCCCTGCTCATTGAGACGCTTTACATATTCGTCGTCAGACAATTCTTCTGCCTGTTCCATTGCCTCGGCGGCAATCTCATCGTCATCATTGTGCATGGTAACGATGTCCGTTATCTCCTCAGGATGCTTCAGAGCGTACACTATATTGGTGACAGCCAGGATGGCAATGGAAATACCCGTTATGATACCTCCGAAGTAAAGTACGGAATAGGGAATACCAAGAGCTGCAGTCCTGGACTGTGTATTCTGCAGGACCATTTTAAATGCCCCATGAACCAGAATGCACATGATAGCAGCAATCAGGAATCTGGATACAAGATACAGGGCCAGCTGAACCTTTGGGCTGACCCTGGACAGCAGGGTATCCACTCCCAAATGTGCGTTGGAATGCATGGCGCTGATAGCGCCAATATATGTAACGTATACAAAAAGATATCTTGCCAGCTCTTCCGACCATGTAAGTCCGGAGTTAAAAAAAGTCCTCAGTACCACGTTCAGGAATACAAACAGCACCATAAGGCCGGTCAGAATCCCTGTAAAGCAATCAATCGCGTGAAACAGCTTATCAATTAATCGGTTCATAATCCTCTCCTTACTCGATTTCTTCAATCATTTTTCTTATAGCTCCGGCCCATTCGTACTTTTCGTCCAGATAATCATATACCGGCTGTATCTTTATCTTCATGGCCTCCCGGTCCTCATCTGACAGGTCTGTAACTGTCAGACCATTGTCCTTCATGAATTGCTTATCGCCAGCCAGCTGATCTATGTAAAGATCCCATGCGTAGTCCGACGCCTCATCTGCTACCTGCCGGAATATCTCCCTGTCAGCCTCATCTATACTGTCCCAGAACTGGTCCCCTGCAAAAAGCTCCAAAGATGCCACTATGTGATTGGTATCATAGATATAATCCTGAACCTCATACCAACCTTCATTCTTAACCGTTGACAGAGGATTGTCCTGTCCATCCGCAACTCCCTGTTCCAGAGCTGTAAACACCTCTCCCATATCCATGATAACCACATTGGCCCCCAGGCTCTCAGCCAGCTTCACATGAATAGGATTATTCGGCATTCTCAGCTTCTGTCCCTTGAAATCATCCAGTCCTGCCAGCTTCTTATTTGAAGAAAATGCCCTTGCCCCGTTTGGGAACCACGACATCAGAGTCACCGGCTGCTCTGCCTCCAGCTCTTCTGCAATATAACTTCCCAGCTGCCCCTGGTAACATCTTCTGGCATGCTCCACATCCCGAAACACAAACGGAAAATCAGGGATAGCCATTACAGGGGTTTCAGACCACATTGGCGTCCCCACCACGCACATCTCGATGATTCCGCTTCTGGTATAGTCGTAGGTGACTTTTTCACTCCCCAGTACTCCGGAGTCATATATCTGAATATCATATTTTCCATCTGTCAGTTCCTCCAGTCTTGGTTTAAATACCTCCCTCATCGCCATGGAAGCCGGTGTCTGGCTGGAAACGCAGACTGCAATTTTTACCAGTTTTCCTTTATTCATACTTCCAGCCTGACCGCCGCAGCCCGCCAGGGTACCCATGACTGCTATAGAAGTAAAGATACACAATCCATGCTTCACAAACTTAGCAAGCTTCATAAATGAAACCCTCCTGAATATAATTAATTAAAGTTTCCGCACACGTCATTTGATAATTATACTAGTAATTCTGATGTTGCGGGATACGATATCTTTACATATCGCCCCTTACTTGTATGGTAGTATATAAGTCAGTTTCTTGCAATATGTAAATTTGTCCAATATTTATCTTTGATTTTTGTGCATACTTTATATCATGATTCTATTTTCACAAAGCACTTGACATTTTGTCTGCACTAAACTAGTATACAAGTATGTAAGTTCTCCGCACACGTCAACCAAAAAGGAGAATAAGCAACTATGAAAGCAGTACAGATTTTTAAACCTAAGTCATTACATATAATTGATATTGAAAAACCATTCCTAACGGAGGAGAACAATGTATTGGTACGTATGACGGCCGCTGGAATCTGCGGTTCAGATATGGGCATCTACCACGGTACAAATGCGGCGGCAACCTACCCCAGAATCATCGGACATGAGATGGTCGGCGTAGTAGAAGAGACAGTTTCTTCTGTCACCTCTCTGCGTCCGGGTGACCGTGTTATTGTTAATCAGGTTACAAGCTGCGGTCACTGTTATCCCTGCCGCATGGGAAGAGGAAATGTCTGCGACAGCCTGGCTGTAAGGGGCGTCCATATAGACGGGGGATACCAGGAATATATTGCTGTGCCGCAGGAAGACTGCTATCTGCTTCCTGACTCCATCTCAGATACGGATGCCGTGATGATCGAACCCGCCACCATTGCCATCCAGTCCTGCACCAGAGCAGAGCTTAGAAAGGATGATATGCTTCTTATTTATGGATGCGGCGCTTTAGGGAGCTCCATCTTAAAAATTGCCCGGCTGCTCTGTGACTATATCATAGTGGCAGATGTGATAGATGAGAAATTAGAAGGAGCGAAATCCGCAGGAGCAGCCCACACCATCAACGTGTTAAAAGAGGATTTGGAAGAGAAGATAAAGGAATACACACATGGGCACGGCGCCACTGTATCCATTGACGCGGTCTGCGGAAATGATTCCCTGATTCGCCTGCTGAAAGCCACCGGCAATGCAGGCCGGGTTATCACTATGGGCTTTTCCACATCTCCCACTGAAATCAACCAATTCCTTATCACCTCAAAGGAACTGGATGTACGGGGTTCCCGCCTTCAGAACAAGATGTTTGGCAGAGCCATTGAATTAATCAATGAAGGAAAACTTGACCTGACAGGAAGTGTTTCCCATACCTTCCCCCTGTTAAAAGCTCAGGAAGCCTTTGATTTCGTTGGCTCTCACGATCCATCCATCCGCAAGGTGGTTCTGACTTTTGACTTTTAGCGGTATACTGAATAAATAATAAAATGATAGTTTTCAAATAAATAATGATAGCCTATCCGTTCTTTCGGTAGTATACTAGTACATAATATATAGTTTGCTGGTATATAAGGAGATTTTAAAAACAAGGAGGAACATATGAAAGTACTGGACAGGCTGTCTGCTGAAAATGCCCGCACCTATGCCCTGAGGGTTCTTCAATATAATATCATTAATCTGGAACTGGTACCGGGAAGCACGGTAAGCGAGAATGAGCTTTCCGCCATTCTGAATCTTTCCCGCACTCCGGTACGTGAAGCCCTCATTGAACTGAGCAAAGTAGGTTTGGTGGAGATCCAGCCCCAAAGAGGAAGTTATATCGCAAAGATTGACTATGAACTGATTGAAGAATCCCGGTTCATGCGCCTGGTGCTGGAGAATGCCGTGTTAAAGCTGGCCTGCGAAGGTATTTCACAGGAATATATGGACAAACTAAAAGAAAATCTCAGGATGGAGGACAATATACTGAAAAAAGAGAACGCAGAACGGCTCTTTGAGCTGGACAACGAGTTCCACAAACTTCTCTTCCATTCCGTTGACAAGGCACGCACTTATGAAATTATTCGTTCCCAGATGGTTCACTTCGACCGTCTCAGGGCTCTTTCGCTAAAAACCGTTAAGCCTGATAAGACCGTGGAGGACCACGAAAATATTCTCTATGCCATTGAGCGCCGCGACGCAGAGCTGGCAGAGATGTTAATGACCCGGCATTTGACCCGGCACAGGGTGGAGAAGTCGGAGCTGGTAAAGGCATATCCTGAATACTTTGTGAAATAAAGAAGATTTCTCCCCAGGAGATACGGATGAAATATACCGGTATTTCCTGGGGATATTTTTATTTTTTTCCTCCCCTCTATGTACATCCAGGTACTGCAAACCATTATAATGTAATAGAACATTATGTTATATTCTTATTGACTATTTTTATATAACGTTATATAATGTATTTATAAGACAAATAAAAACTACATATCTCTCAAAGGAGGCCCTATTTTTATGGAACTAAAAAAAATTATCGAGGAAATCAAAGCAGAGCGCCCGGAAATCACCTCAGTCATCTTTGTAGGATGCGGCGCATCCCAGGCAGAGCTTTATCCAGCCAAGTACTTCTTAGAGGGCAATGCAAAAAAGCTGAGGACCAGTCTGTACACGGCCAATGAATTTGTACATGCCACTCCTGCGTGCGTGGGCAAAGAAAGTATTATCATTACCTGCTCCCTTGGCGGCAATACCCCCGAGACAGTGGAAGCCTCCAAAAAAGCCATGAATATGGACGCTAAGGTAATAGCCATCACACATACCCCCGGTTCACCACTGGCTAACAGCGCACACTATGTGGTACTTCACGGATTTGAGAAGAATTATGCGGCCAAACTGGAAAAAATGACCTTCTGTCTGCAGCTGGCAGCTGAAATTCTCAATCAGTATGAAGGGTATGAACATTACGAAGATATGATGACCGGTTTTGGTAAGATCTTTGACTTAATAGAAGACGCAGTTTCCTTCGTAGTCCCTTCCGCAAAAAAATTTGCAGAAAACTACAAGGATGCTCCTGTTATTTACGTTATGAGCTCCGGAGCTACCCATATGGTGGCCTATTCCTTCTCCATATGCCTTCTGATGGAAATGCAGTGGATCAATTCAGGCTCCTTCCATGACGGCGAATTTTTCCATGGTCCATTTGAAATCGTAGATAAGGATGTGCCCTTCCTTCTGCTGATGAACGACGGCAGTACCAGAGCATTGGATTCCAGAGCCCTGGACTTCCTGAACCGTTTCCAGGCCAAGACCACCCTGATTGATGCAAAGGATTTTGGATTAGGGTCCGTAATACCATCCACGGTCAAAGATTACTTCAACCCGATGCTGATTACCGCAGTGCTGCGGGTATATGCAGAGCAGCTGGCAATCCTCAGGAATCATCCCTTGACCCAGAGAAGATACATGTGGAAACTGGAATACTAATTATCTTTCACATTCAATAGGGCTTCCGGCTGCTGATGCTTTGCCGGAAGCCCTTTTTATGGAGGTAGGACTATGTCTAAATTTTCCGGAAGGAATACTCTCTTATCCATGGCCGGTGCCACCGCGGGGGTATTCCTTTTTGCATTTTCATTCTGTGTGTTTCTGCGGCCTCTGGGGCTTTACAGCGGAGGTTTCACAGGCATTGCCCAAATCATACATCTGGTCTTTCAGGACATTCTCAAAATCCCGCTTCCCGGAGGAATCGACTGGACCGGAATCATTTTCTGGATGCTTAATATCCCCCTGTTCCTGTTATCCTATGTACTCATCAGCCATAGCTTTTTCTATAAGACAATTGTATGTGTATGCCTGCAGTCCCTCTTCATTGCGTTTATCCCATCGCCGGAGATTCCTGTGTTCACAGATCCACTTGCATCGGTCCTTGTGGGAGGTGCCATATCCGGCTTTGGAGTGGGTCTGACCCTGACCTGCGGCGGTTCAGGCGGCGGTGTGGATATAGTTGGAATCTACTGTACCAAGCGGTTTCCCAGGTTCAGCGTAGGCAGGATATCCATTTTGATTAATGTACTGATTTATCTGTTCTGCGCATTCCGGTACAATCTGGCCACAGCCGCATACTCTGCCCTCTTTGCCATCATTGCAGGGGTAGCCACAGATAAAATTCATTATCAGAACATAAAAGCCTGTGTCACAATCATCTCCCGGCATCCAGACATCCAGAATATAATACTTAACAATCTGCACCGTGGTGTCACAATCTGGAATGCCTCCGGCGGCTATACCGGCCAGTCCACCTATGTCTACATGACTGTCATTTCCAAAAACGAGATAGAACCATTAAGGCAACTGGTCCTCACTGCTGACCATAATGCTTTTATTGCCATCCAGAACAATATAGACGTCACCGGCCACTTTGAGAAACGTTTTTAGAGAGGCTGGAACAAACACATACGTTTTTCATAGCGGGCGATTCTGTCAAAGCCCGCTTCTTTTACGAGGCCGAGGGCTTCTATGAAACCGCTTCCCACATCTTCCGGGAGATGCGCATCAGAACCAACTGTAATCACAGTGCCTCCAAGCGCTTTGTACAGCTTAAGGCATCTGATTCCGGGCATGGTTTCCCCTGCTCCCTGCCTCAGCCCTGATGTGTTGACCTCAATTCCCTTTCCCCTCTCAATAAGCGCGGTCAATACCTGAACTATCCTGTCCTCATATTTATCATAATCATCTGGAAGTCCCGCTTTTCTGCAATGGCGCTTGTACAGATCCAAATGTCCCATACAGTCAAAATCCCCTGTCCGGGCCAGCTTCAGCAGGTGACTGTAATAAGCGTCCGCAATCTCCTGCACCGTATCCTCCCGAAACTCCATCTGACTTAAGTCAATGTTATCAATCTTGTGCACAGAACCAATGAGATAGTCAAAGGGCCAGCTCTTTATAATGCCTGATGCCTTCTCCGGGTCCAGGTGAAGCTGTCCGAATTCCATAGCGCTGCGGATAATAAGCCGGCCTTCATACATCTGCCTGCATTTATCCAGTTCTTCAAAATAACGAATAATATATTCCCGGTTAAAATATTTCCCGGTTATCCCGCCTGCGTAAAACTCATAGTGGTCTGTAAATGCGATCTCTTCTATACCCGCAGCTATGGCTGTATTGCACATTTCCTCCATGGTACCCTTGGCATCGGGGGAAATTGTGCTGTGGACGTGATAATCTGCAGTTTTATATTCCATGTTTTTTATTCCCTTTTATATTTAGTGGTCTGTATCATACATGTAATTTCCTGTAACAGTAAACAGGAGGAACCATCCTGTTCCTCCTGCTGATATATGACATTCTAATTATCTATCCCTTGACCGCACCAGAGGTAAGACCCCGGACAAACTGTTTCTGCATACACAGATAAAGTATGATCATTGGAAGGGATGCAATGGTGATGCCTGCCAGCATTACCACATAGTCCGATCTCATATCGCCTTTAAATGTCATCAAACCGATAGGAATGGTCATAATACTCTTACTCTCAAGGAACACATTGGCAAACAGGAACTCGTTCCACACGAAATTCAGGTTCACAATGGCGCAGGATGCAAAAATCGGCTTGCTGATAGGGACTATAATCTTTCTGAATATCTGAAAGCTGTTGTAGCCGTCAATAACTGCCGCTTCCTCCAGTTCTTTTGGTATACACATAAAATAAGCACGCATCAGGAATACGGTAAACGGTATCCTGAATGCCACATAGGGCAGGATAACCGCCCAATATGTATTATACAGGTGTGTGGCCTGAAGTATCTTATACAGAGGAACCAGTGCCACCTGCTCCGAGAGGGCCATGCCTCCTAATGTAATCAGGAATATCAGGTTTCCGAATCTGCTGTTGAATCTGGTTATGCCATAGGCCAGCAGGGAGCTTAGAAACAGAATGGATATAAGTGAAATGGAACTTACAATGACAGAATTTCCAAAGTATTTATAAAGTCCTTTATTCCATGCTGATATATAGTTGGCAAACTGTACTTTCGCAGGCAGCGCCAGAGAATCGGTAAACAGTTCCACATTGGTCTTCAGCGAATTCATAATCAGCCAGGCTGCCGGCAGTATAATCACAAGCACTAACAGTATGAAGAATATATTCAAAAGTATGGTTACTGCTGTTCGTTTCTTCATATGCCTCTCCTTTCTACACTTCGCCAGACCTGGTGATCTTCATCTGAATCAGCGACAGCACCATGGTTACCATGAATATAAATACGCCGGTTACAGCAGCCATTCCCAAGTCATCGTGAAGGAATGCGTTCTGGTAAAGAAACACCCCCAATACCTGTGTACTGTTTCCTGGCCCTCCTCCTGTGGTGGAATATACCTCGGTAAACAACTTGAACGCTCCGATTACCGTGATGATTGAGCATACCAGAAGCTGCTCCTTTGCAAGAGGCAGTATGATATGGAGTGCACGTTTTACAGGTCCCGCGCCATCAATAGATGCTGCCTCGATATAATCATTGGGCACATTCTGTATAGCCACTACCATGAGAAGAGTGATATATCCGGTAAACTGCCACTGGCTCATAGCTATAATACAGTATATGGCAATCTTGGAATCTCCCAGCCATGAACGAGCCATATCCCCGTGTCCTATAGCTCTCAGAAATGAGTTGAGCATACCCAGGTCCGGCTGATAAATGAATGTAAACAGAATACCAACGGCTGTCAGAGATATCAGGGCTGGTATATAATATATATTCCTGTACACATTACGGAAGCGTCCTGTTGCCTTACTCTCAAGAAGAAGCGCCAGCAAAGTTCCGAAACCCACCTGAACAACGAGGGAAATAATACAGTACAGTCCGTTGTTCTTCAGCATGATAGGCAGGGTATCCTTAGTAAAGAAACGGATGTAATTACTGATACCCACAAATTTTGCCGAAGAGGAGTAGGATGACAAGCTGAAAAAGCTGTATACGATATTTGTTATGACCGGTATGTATACAAATACAAGTACCATAATAAGACCGGGAATCATATACAAATAAGGAGTGGATTTCTTCGTTCTCATAGCTTTTACCTACTTTCTTATGTTGCAGGGGGATGTTTCCACATCCCCCTATAGATTACTCTGACTTAGTCTGCCCGGATACAAGACTCTGGGCTTCTTTAGCGACTTTCTGTACTCTTGCCATTGCCTCCGCAGGTGTAATATCTCCATTTGTAAGGTCGGAAGCCGCTGTGAGATATTCATCACATGTTGTTGAATAAAGAGCGTTGTCAAACCATGGTCCCATGATTTTGGCTTCATTTACAACTTTATAACCGTCCAGCAGTTTCGTATCATTGACTCCTTCTGTCACATTTTTTGATGCGTTAAACCAGCCGATGGTCTGTGCCTGCTCCTTGCCCACTTCCGGTCCTAAGAACCATTTCAGAAACTCAATACATTCGTCCGGATACTTTGTTTTGGACGAAACCACAAATCCTTCCGGAACGCCAGTTAATATATCAGGGTTGCCTGGCCCTTCCACTACAGGGAATTTGAACATACCGTAATCCAGATCGGCGTTCAGGTCTGTAATATATGGAATCTCAATGAGTTCTGCATAGTACATAGCGGACTTGCCCATTGCAAAATTAGTTCTGGCCATGTCTGCTGCTGTACCATTCACTGCATCGTTGCAATAGGGAATCAGCTGCTGATAGCATTTTAATGCTTCTTCATAACCAGGATCGGTGAACTCTCCCTGGGCAGGATCAAAATCTTTCTCTCTCACCTCATCGCTTACAAGCATCTGGTTCAAACTACCGATATAGTGTGCTGCCGGCCACTTTTCCTGATTTCCATAAGATATGGGGGTGACACCAGCCGCTTTCAGCTTATCACACACTTCAATGAGCTCATCCCATGTAGCTGGTACCTTCAGGCCATTCTCTTCAAATATTTGTGTATTGTAGAAGAAAAGCTTGCAGTCAAGTCTGAATGGAATACCGTATGTAACACCATCCTTTGTATAGTTTACCAGCTGGGACTCCATGAGGGAATCCTTCCACTCCTTATCTGCTTCCAGGTATGGGGTAAGATCCATAATCAGGTTTTCTCTTAAAAACCGCTCCGAAAACTCGCCGCACCAGCTAAAGAAAATATCTGGAGCATCATTACCGCCAACCACTACTTTAATCTTTTCTTTGTATGGATCATTCTGGGCACTCTCAACTACAATGTCAATATCGGGATGCGCTTCCTCATATTCAGCAATCTTGCTTTCAATAAAGCCATTGAACGGCTCATCAGGAAACCTGTGGAAAAACTTTATGGTTTTCTTCTCTCCTGATTCCTGAGCAGCCTGAGTAACACCAGTATCAGCTCCTGCCTCCGAAGAAGCCGGTGCGTCCTTCTTGTCATCACCGCCACTGGGGGTAAATCCCGCACAAGCTGCAAGTGACATTGCCATGGTTCCTGCCAACAGGGCAGCCGCCGCTTTCTTAACAAACTTTCTCATAATAAACTCCTTTCGCCTCTTCATAATACTTTTTATATAATGCTTTACTCATACTGAAACACTTTGCCAAATCCGAATGATCCCTCCTTCTGACAGTTGCCTGCCGAGTAAACGGCTGCGCGGTACAGACTGGTTCTGACTGCCAAATCCTGATAGTCCACAGCTGTCACTGTTCCTTTAGTTCCCGATGCTGCCGGGAAGTCCCTGGAGTCCTTCATGGCATCCACATAATTTATCAGGAAACAGGTAATAAAGGAATCTCCCGCTCCCATGGTATCCACCGCCTCTACCAAACATGGTGACTGTTCATAGAGACGTCCGTCCACCATTACCAGCGCCCCCTTGGCTCCCCTGGTAGCAATAACAATATGTCTGCATCCAAATTTCCGAATCAGAGTCATCTGTTTCTCAATCTCGCTTCTGGGCATATTGCCGCAGGAGATACTGGCACAGTCAACATATGGCGCACATTGTCTCAAATATTCCTCGTCTGCCCTGTCCGAAAAATCCATGGATACAAAGGTTGATGCCTGGCGGATCAACGGCAGCTCATCTTCTATATAACTGAAAATACTGGTATGTACAATGTCATAGCCGGCTATATAAGCCCTGTCCATTGCAGTCAGTTCCAGAGGATGTTCCCTTGACACTCCGCCTCTGTTGGAGCCGATGAACACCCGGTCCCCGTTGTCCAGACGCACCTCGGCATATCCGTTCTCTCCAGGATAAAAACGGCAGTGGGAGAGCTCCAGCCCAAGACCACGGATCGTATCATATACATGAGCGGCGGCCTCATCATCTCCGAACACCCCCAGATAACCGGCTTCCATTCCGAACATCTTTGCATAGACTGCAAAATTTAATGCGTTTCCGCCCGGGTACATGGTGCGGATGTGCATATACTTATCCACCACGTTATCGCCCAATCCCAGTACTCTTAACATGTCCTCACCTCTTTGTTGATGTGTTTTAATTATCATGTAATCATTATATGACGTTATGTATATTTTGTAAACATAAAATATGGTCGCAATCTGATTTTCGTATATTTAGCACATTAATTACGTATTTTTTTGTGCTATTTGTTCAAAAAAGCGAATTCCAATCGTGTACACGCAAGGAATCCGCTTTATTAGTATATCTACCACTCACTATGGGCATCAAGTCAATACGTCATATAACCTCTCAACGCTTTGTAAAACAGAGGATGTAGGGTCCACTCTGTATCTGCCGTCTGTTATCTCCAGGGACAGGTAACCTTTATAAGAATACCGCGAAAACTCTTCCAGATACCCTTTCATATCCAGAACTCCGTCCCCCCATGCCAGGTGTCCTCTGGGAGCACCGTCGATAAAATGCACATGGACCAGTTGCTCCCCGAATACCTTCAGGTAATCCTCCGGCCGCTCACCTGCCAATGCCATGGGAATTGTATCAATCATTGCCCCGATTGCCGGATGACTTAAATCCTCCATCATCCTCTTAAGAGTGGGCAGATTGTAGACCAGATTGCTTTCATCCCGGCGCAGCACCTCAAGGGCCAGCTTGATACCGTAATCCCTGGCCATATCCCCCAGGGACATGAGTCCTTCCCTGGCATATTTCCAGGCTTCATTTATATTACTGTTATCCAGATATCCCCATCCAGTAGTCACCAGCATCTTATCCGTGCCTAATTCCGCTGCCGCACGCAGATTATCTTCGAAATACTTAAGACTGCGCCGCCTCTGTACCGTTGAGTCTGCTGCTAAATTCACCGGGTAAATGCATTGTTCGGGGGTATAGCACACCAGTGACAGGCCCCTTTCTTCAATCTGCTTTCTGACACGGCACACATCTGTGTACGTCATATCTTCCAAATGAAAATGCGGAGCTGCTCCCCACAGCTCCACATGCTCTACGCCGGCTCTGACAGCGTCATCTAAGAATTTCTCCAGTGGATAATAGCCATATTGAATATTCATTACCGATATCTGGGATTTGCTGATTGTTATCATTCTCTATCCGCCTTTTCTCAAGCATTAACCATGACCGTCATCTTATAACGGTCCGGATTAATCACACTTTTACAATTGTGGACAGGATTTCCCTCCCGATCATAGCTGACATCTTTTACATAAAGCAGGGGCTTGTCGAGATCCACGCCCAGATGCTTGTGCTCAATCTCATTGGCCTGGCATATTCCAATCCGCTTAATGCCATTGTCCATAATTGTCCCATTCTCCGCCAATATCTGATAGATGGAGCCTGTGAGATCATGCCCTAAAAGGTATGCGAAACGAGCCGGAAAGTGATTTTCCTCAAGCATAACGGGAATCCCGTCGCAGGTTCGCACCCGCACAATCTTAATAATTTTCTCATGTTCCTGAATCTTAAGTTCCTCTGCGTCCACCATGGTGGCCTCTGCCAGTTCCGCAGACACCAACTGTGCCCCGGCCGTATTTCCCTCTGCCAGACAGCTCTGAGTAAATCCCATGAAACCATTGATATTACGGCAAAGCTTTTTCTGCGACACAAAAGTTCCTATGCCCTGGCGCTTTACCAATATCTCCTCCTCCACCAATAATTCCACGGCTTTACGCACTGTTATCCTGCTGACGTCATACTCCCTGCTCAACTCTATCTCAGTAGGTATCCTGTCATTTTCTTTTAATTCTCCGTTGAGTATCTGATTCTGGATTACCTCCATCAGCTGCTGATACAAAGGGACGCTTGATTCCTTGTTCAGTTTTCCCATGATTCTGCCTCCATTGATTATGTCTGTATCATTATTATACGATACATGACCATATATAGCTTAAGTATACCATTGGGAAAGTATTCGCGCAACCGTTTCAAACATCCCTTTTCTCCCTGATTTCAATGCATTTTTGGAACTGCCAGCATACTTTCTGAAGGGCCTGGTATTTTAGTAATCCAACCTCCTATAATACCTCCTGATAGCCAAAGGATGCCGCCTGTTATACTCCAAATGCGTGGACACCCTCTGGAACGCAGAGCGCATCATAATCGGACAGAGCATTCCCCTGAACTCGTCGCTGATCCCCTTAAGCTCAAACTCCTTGCTGTCAAACACAGTCACCTTGGCGCTGATCTTGTGGACAAAATTTTCCACCCGGTCCATAAGCGGACGCGTCTTATCCTCACCCTTGATTAAAATTACAGAAGTATCCCTGTCAATAACCTCCAATGTCCCGTGGAAGAAATTAGAGGCCGATATGGGCCTTGTGCGCATCCACTGCATTTCTTCCATGATACACATGCCATAGCAGACAGCCCAGTCCTCCAGATTGCCGGAACCAACCAGATACTGGATGGGCTCATCCTGATAGGCCCTTGCATATTCTGCTGCTTTTTCATCCGCCTTCTTATAAATCTCCACCACATTCTCCGGCATATTCTTAAGTTCCTCAAAAAACTTCTCGTACCGTGGAAACTGGCCTGCATGATACATGAAGCGCAGGGTCACGGTATACCAGAAATAATATCCGCCGCCTGTGGTGGTTATAAGATAATCTGATTTTTCATAGAGTGGACTGCCCTCCTTCTCCACATACCCTATAACCGTTGCTCCGATTTCGTGGGCCTTATCCACCGCAGCCACCACTTCCTTTGTATCACCGGAAATACTCTCGATAACTACCACGGAATCTTTGGAAAAGTGGGGATTGTCCACCACACAGAAGTCCGCTGCGTTTTCGATGAACAGCGGGATGGTAGAACCTTCTTCCCTTACGATGTGGGCCATCTGGTTGGCATAGAGCACGGTTCCCCCGATTCCGATATAGAAGATATTTTTATATCCTCTCTTTACCACCTCATCTACTGCTTTTTCTGTTGCTCCCACAATGCTGAGTCCGTTTTTGTGCTCCTGCAGAACCTTTGCCTCATCAAAATTAAACATAACAGCTCCTCCTTGACGTTATATATTGTTATGTATAACATATCATAACATCATATAAAATACAAGATGAATTTGCTCATTATCCATAAAAAATCATTTCAACAAGGCATAATAAAGCATTCATTTGAACATCAAAAAAGAGCTGCCCGCCCAGACACGTCATCACAAGACCCGCCGGAACAAAAACAGCTCTCTTATCTCAAACCTACTCTAACGCAAACATAGACATGGCGTTCAGCACATCCTGCTCCATTGCATCCACTGCCGCATTAGCCAAATCATGGAAGTATTTGACTTCCTTCTCCTCCAGCAGTTTCTTCACTGCCTTTACGCCCGCGTTGGACATATAGGAGAAATAGTTGATTTTACGGATACCGCAGCGGATCGCCCTCTGGGTATCCGCTACGCTGATGCCGGACCCTCCGTGCATAACCAGCGGAAGCCCTGTCAATTCCTTGATTTTCACAATCCGGTCAAAATCCAGCTTTGGCTTGGTGGCATAGAATCCGTGGACGGTTCCCACCGATGCTGCCAGGGCATCTATGCCCGTATCTTTTACATACCTGGCTGCCAGCTCAGGGTCTGTATACGCGTCGCTTACATCATTGATGGCAAAGGTTTTTCCCTCATGTCCCGTGACAATGCCTATCTCAGCCTCCACGTCCGCGTTGCAGGCTTTTGCCATGGCCACTACTTCCCTGGTCATTGCCACGTTTTCCTCATAAGCAAGGGAGGATCCGTCGTACATGACAGCGGAAAAACCTAAATCCAGGGCTTTTCTCACATAGTCCAGGTCCTCGCCATGGTCCAGCATGACGCAGACAGGAACCCTGGCCTCCTTCGCCATACGCACCATAATGGGGCCGATGATATGAATGGGCATCTCGCACTCATGAAGCTGCGCGTGCTGGATAATAACTGGTTCTTCACGTTTCTCTGCCGCCCGTATAACCGCCATAAGAATTTCCAGATTCGGCGTGTCAAAGGCACCTATACAGCATTGCTTTTCTTCCGCATACCGCAGAACATGGTTCATATTTACTAACATCCGGCATTCTCCTTACTTTTCTTCATAGAGTTCAACGATGGCATCATCCCAGATTACAAATGCCAGGCGCACGCCAGGGCCGCAGTCAGCCGGTCCGAATATGATCCTTTGAGCCTGGGAGGCATAGTGATCCAAATCGTCCACCCTGTAAGCCACATGGGGCTGCTTGGAAAGAATCTCCGGGAAGGGTGTTCCCTCCTCGAATTTCAGGTACTCTATCTTAAAATCATAGTCATCCACATTGCTTACCCAGAACTTCATGTCCTCGTTATATGTCATTCCCTCTTTTTTATTTAGGACCGGGATTCCTATATGCATATATTCTGCCGCCATGACCCATATCCTCCTCATCTTTCTCTCAAACTGATTTTTCCTTGTGCCGCCAGTACGTTCTTAAACACCCTCTTATTTCTTCATATACGGCGTATTGCACGGTGCATTCCAGTAGTGCAGAAGCTCATCGTCCATCCTTGCCATGAACATCTGGAAGCCGGCCTGCTCCTGTACGGTGAGAAGCTCGCCCACATAATTGGCCACAATCTCAATGTTCTTCTCCTTCAGGTAGGATACGCACTTGCGGTAAATGATGAACAGCTCCATCAGTGTGGTGGCGCCGGTTCCGTTGAGAATCAGCATGATTTTCTCGCCTTCCCTGATATCCAGGTCAGCCAGAAGGCCGTCCAGCATGATCTTGGCTGTTTCATCGGCTGACTTCATGGTCTGGCGTCCGCCGCCGCCCTCTCCGTGCTGCCCCATGCCGATTTCCATTTCATCCTCACCCAGATCCGCAAGCAGGCTTCCTGTTGCCGGGTGGGTCGCTCCTGATACAGCTACGGCCAGGGTAGCCATGTTATCTGCAAACCGCTGCGCAATGGCAGCCACTTCCTCCAGGCTCTTTCCCTCAGCAGCCGCTGCTCCTGCTATCTTATAGGTGGGGATACATCCCACCAGGCCTCTCCTGTCATCGGCGTTGGAGCGGGGCGCATTGGCAATATCCTCCTGTGTCACTACCTTGACCACATTTAATCCTTCCTTTGCGCATTTCTTCATGGTCAGGTTGCCGGTAAGCATATCGCCTGCATGGTTTAAGACTATGTAGAGAACGCCCTTGCCCTTGTCTGCCAGCTTTATGGCATCCAGGCAGGCCTGAGGTCCGGGAGCCGCGAAAACATCTCCCACCACGGAGATATCCACCATTCCTTCTCCCACAAATCCGCTGATAGCCGGCTCATGGCCGGAGCCGCCCTGAGTCACAATAGTAACCCTGTCGGCTTCAGCCAGCTTATTGTTAATGATCATGCGGTTTTCACCCAGGGTCACCAGCTCCTTGTGTGCCTCGGCAAAGCCTTCTAACAGCTCCGGCGTCAGATTCTCTGGATTGTTTATAAATTTCTTCATCTTCATAATTTTTACCTCTCCCAACTTTATTTTATTGACCACATCCGTATTCCATTCACTTCCGTATGCCGTCCACTTCCGTTACCTTCTATTTCCGTTACCATCCACTTCCGTTACCTTCTACTTCCGTTACCGTCCACTTCTGTAACCGTCTACTTCAGTCCGTCACAAAGTCCTGCAAAAAACAGGGACGTGCTCACCGCACCCGCGTCCGGGGTGCCGATGGTCTTCTCCTTATAGCTTCTCGCCCTGCCATACTTGGACACATACTGTTCGCTTTCCTTTGCGCCCCTGGCCGCTGCCTCCTTGGCCGCCTCCAGCACAGCCATCACATCGTCCTTTGCGTTCTGGGCTGCTTCCACAGCAGGAATCAGGGCATCCATCATGGTCTTGTCCCCCACGCCTGCGTTAGTGATGTCTTCCATGGCCGACAGGCATTCCGTAAACATTTCCTTCAGAGTCCCTGCATCAATGGGTTTATTCCCTTCCAGGGGACCTGACAGTCCTCCTATCATGGTTCCGTATAATGGACCTGCGCTTCCTCCTCCGATCTCCATGGTATTGTCTCCCAGGTCCTCCAGAAATGTCTCCACGTCATCGTCATCCCAGCCATCCAGGCTCTTCTCGATCAGACCGGCAATCTTTCCAATGGTAACGCCGTGGTCCCCGTCGCCGAATTTGGAATCAATTTCGCTGAGATAATCCTTGTTCTCATTCCAGACCTGGGCGGCTTTTCTGAACATTTTTGTAATTTCCGGTTTTGAAAGTAACATATGTAACCTCCTCTCATGCATTTTCCCCAAATTACTCATGATTTTAGATTAACATTTGTTAGTTCCTTTGTCAATTATTCATCGCTCCCATCTTTATTTTTTGCCCTAATGCACAAAAAATGCGCAGTCCCTTTAGCAAACTGCGCATTTATGGTTACATATGTAACCCGATATTATTCTAACGCTTCCCTGACCACATGCTCCGGTGCAATAAAATGTTTCAGGTAACCGGTTTTTAAGGCTGCCCTGAATGCCTTTGGGCTGGTATTGGCAGAACAGATACCCACCACATGCCTTGTCCTGGTCAGAAGCTCCAGTGGAATCTGAATGGCGTAATCCGTATCTGACCGGATGATATGTCCCTGGCTGTCCATAAAATAATTCAGGATCCGCCCCACTGCCTTCTGCCTTATGAGCAGGTCTCCATATCTGGCCTCCGAAGCAAAATCCGGTACCGATGGAAAATTCCCGATATTGACCAGCGCCACATCCAGTTTTTCCCAGACATGATATATCTCATGGTAGCTGTCCAGCTCTCTGGTCAGTTTCAGCTCCTGCTCAGAAAGCACGCAGGCCGGTGAATAGATAAATCTGGGCTGGGCCCCGCTGTGCTCCGCAATGGAACGCACCAGTTCATTGGAGTGGTAATTCTTAAGCCCCACGCCGCCGTTTCCTATGAGCGGGCAGACAAATGTTCCTATGGGCACCAGCTTCGCCTTCTGCTCCATATGCTTTACAACATCCCCTATGATATGGCCCCATCCAATGCCCAGGCTGGCGCCTCCCAGCTCTGACAGATAAGAGATGGCCGCCTCTGCCACAGCCTCATTGGTAGTCTGGTCATTTGGCCCTCCGGGTACAGCCACACCGTCATAAATCCCAAAGCAGCGTCCCACCAGTTCCATAAGTGACGGCGCGCCGCCGGATTCCCCCTTGGGTGCATTTATCCGGATGGTGACAATGCCCCGGTCCCGCGCTTCCTTCAAAAGCTTGCTGACCATGGGACGGGATATACCGTATCTGTCCGCAATCTCACTCTGGGTCCTGTCCTGCTCATAATACATTCTGGCCACATTGACCAGACGCTCTGTTTTCTTATCCATACTGCCTCTTATTCATATCGCCTGGGCCTCTTTGGCATGTCACAAAAGCGTATACTCCAGCATCTCATACGCCAGCCTGCTGCCCTCATTGATATCACCAGGCAGAAGAGCCCTGGCCACGCATTTCTCATCGTCATCCAAAACATCCGTGCGCTTCAGATAAGCGTAATCCCCATCAATCCGTTCCACTCTGTAATCCACACGCTCAAACATGGCTGTATTCCACCTCCGCTTCCTATTTACGGCCGCAGCACTGGCGGTAACGCTTACCGCTGCCGCAGGGACAGGGCGCATCCGGGTCAATGCGGGCTGTCTTGGCGTCCAGCTCCACCCGGTTATAACCACAGCTTCCAACCGTCCTGGTTTCCTTCCATACCTGTTCCATGATTTCATCAAATCCATTCATCTTTTCCTGGGAATCCAGGTTCAGTCCGAAATGCTCCATGATGTCTTCCACTGCTTTTGGCGTTGTCCCAAGCCTTATGTGGTGATGGATGGAGGACGCTGCCTCCTGAGCAGTCTCCTCATCGCAGCCAACCATGGCCAAGAAAAATGCCTTCAGCGGACGGATATGCCTCTTAATCTCCACTGCTCCGGTTCTGGCAATCTCCTTTACCTGGGCGGCAGAAGGTATATAAAACTCCTTGCCCTTCTGATAATTCAAGACATCTTTATAGGCATCTGCCTGAACCAGATCCCAGTCAATCAACCGGCCGTCCCAATAAGCAAAATCAGTCCAGACCCCTTTCATCTCACGGCAAAGGCGGGTGATTTCCCCTGCATCTGCCTCACAGCCATCTGCCTCACAGCCAACTGCCTTGCAGATTGTCTCCACCTGACCTGCGTCAGCGGCGCCGTAAAGGTATACTGCCGCCTTACAGCAAGCCCATACCTGGCTGCGGTAATGACGCTCAGACCGGAATTTCTCCGTATTCAGTTCATCATATGCCTCTGCCACATCCGCAGGAACAACTGCTGTGCCCATGCTGGTAAACCCGCAGTAACCGCCGTAGTGCAGAAAACGGAGCGCTTCCAGGTCCCCCTGGTATTCCATTCCTCCGGCTGCTGCGGCCTTCTCAAACTCTGCCGCGGTCTCATCGCCTATGGTGCCGAAAAACTGACCCATGCGCCGGGAATCCAGCAGGGCTGCAGCCAGAGCCGGGGCCAGCTTATTCTTTCCCAGCTCATCGCATCCCCCAATATGGTGAACCTTGGCAATGCGCAGAAGCTCGGCCTTTTCAAACCTGGAAAACAGGTCCTCCAGCCTGTGGATTACCCTTGGGGCCGTCCTCTGTGTTTCCGGCTTTTCAGTATCCCGGAGGCCGGTTACCTGCTTGTGGGCTGCATGTTCCCGGGATACATGTGCCTGTACCACATGTTCCTGAGCCGCGTCCTCCTGTACCGCCTCCTCCTGTACCCCACGTTTCTGAGCTGCATTCTCCTGCCCATCTCCCGCTCCGCCTTGTCCGAATGCCGGATGTGCCTTTAAATTGGCATTTACTTTATCCAGATCATACTCTTCCATTCCCTGCCGGCCGGCCCATTCCTCCATCAAGTCATGCTCCTCAGCTTCAGGGTCAGCCAGCTGGTCCAACAGGTCATAGTAACCGCCTATGCCGCCGCAGTCCTCCGGAATATTGTCTCCCTTATACTTTAACACCTGGGGATAGCTGTATTCATACTCCACTTCCTTTTCCATGAGAATCTGGTGTTCCCATGCATCCCCGAAGTCGTAGGTATATATAAAACGGGGGTTCTCCCTTATGAGCGTTCCAATCTGTGTTCCTTCCTCCAGCACATCGCAGCTGCAAGACTCCATCAGATCGTCTTCCTCTCCCGGATCCCTTATAAGCAGCCCCAGTTTCTTAAACTCAAACTCGTGCAAATGGTAATCATACCAGCCAAAGGCCTCCTGAATCACCTGATGGAGCTGGCAAAACGTAAACTGCTCCGGCACCACCACGCGTCTCCATATAGGCGGTTTACTGCCTTTTATGGTAATTTTCAACTGATAACCTTTCATAAGGCCCTCCTTCGAATTTCAAATATTTGTATAAGCAGGCATCCCGCGCCGTAACAGGCAATATCCTTCCAGTCAAAAACAGAACCCAGGATAATCCTGGCCGCAGCGTTCCCCTGCAGCCCCAGCAGCTCTGCCAGACGGAAATACTGCAGCACCTCTACACATACCGCAAAAAGAAACACATATAACGGCAGCCGCTTCATGCCCCTTGGTACGAACACCCTGACAAAACAGTACACCAGCACCACCACCAGCATGTCCCCTATATAAGGTCTGATAATGCGATCGTGAACATACAGGGCGATAATTAATTCAATTATAAATACAATGATACTTGCGGCCAGATATCCCCACCTGGCCATGTATTTTTTCCCGCTATCCATTGGGCCTCCATCTACCGTATGCCATTGAGTTCCTGATACATATCCTTGGCAAATGTGTCTGTCATTCCGCAGATATAATCCGTCACCAGCAGCAGACGCAGATACAGCCGTTCCTCCTCATCCCTGTCCCGGGCGCATATGGAATATATCATCTTATAATTGTCAGATATAAGGGAAACCAGCTTTTTCTGCACCTGGGTCATGGGCAGGTCCGTGTCGTAGGGAATCACAGCATCCACAAACCGGTCCAAAAGAAAATCAAATATTGTTTGTGCCGCTATCTCCAGTTTCAGGATGGGTCTGGTGCTGAACGCATACCGCAAAGCAATATCCCCCAGCGCTTCCATCAACAGCTCCACATCCGTACCTGTAAAAAGGTCTCTGGTATAAGTGCCCTCCATAATAGATTCATAGTTGCCGGCAAAACAATCCGTAACGCCTGAAATCATCTGGCCCTGGACGCTGATAATCCAGTTCTGCACCGCATACTGGTCCGGCCTGTCATATCCCTTACCCACGGCCTTCCCATACTTCTCCTCCAGCCATGACACAATCTGGACATAATGGTTTGTCTGGCTGCCGGCCTTATACCCCTTTAACTCAGCCAAAAGGCGTTCATAAGAAATACAGCCCTTCTTAACCGCATCCTCAATGTCCGCCGTCTTATAGGCAATGTCATCCGCTGCTTCTAATATAAATGCCAACGGATGCCTTTTTCCCAATGTGCCGGTAGACTCCTGCACATCCTGGAAATTCTCCCTGTCGCCGTGGAAATATCCCATCTTCTTCGTTCGGATATCACCGCTGTCCTTGTCAATCTCCAGGGAAGATACCGGATACTTGATAATAGTTCCCAAGAGAGCTTTTGTCAAGTTCATGCCGTGCTCATCCACCAGGAAATGAAGCCTTGTCACCACCCTGAACGCCTGGGTATTGCCCTCAAAATGGCTGAAGTCCTGTACCATCTGGGGTTCCAGAATCTCCGCCAGGGTTCTCCCCTTAAATGTAAGTCTCTCCAGGTTCTTCTTAAACCAATCCTGAATGGCTGTCTCGCCAAAGTGGCCAAAAGGGGGATTCCCGATATCGTGAATCAATCCGGCACACTGAAGAATGTCACACACCGCCGCCTTATGCTCCGGCGTAAAGGTTTCATCCTTGATAATAGTACGGATGCTCTCCGATATGTTCTGTCCCAGAGATTTAGCCAGGGATGAAACCTCCAGGGAGTGAGTCAGCCTGGTACGGATGAAATCACTCCTGTCCAGCGGAAACACCTGGGTCTTATCCTGGAGGCGCCGAAAGGATGCACTGCCGATAATACGGTGATAATCTTTCTCAAACTCTGTCCGCAGGTCCGTGGAGGACTGTTTCTTGTAACTGCGGATGCGGTCGTCGCAAAGCAGTGTCTGCCAATCCATACATACCTCCTTACTGCTTTCCCGCCTGAGTCCTGTCCCTTATAATCCATCAATCCCGGCAATAATACCGGGCCCGGACAGGACAAAACGCGGGATACGTTTCATTCTAGTATATCGGAAGTCGATTCCCCTGTCAAATATGCCTTTTATATGTCAGAATATGCCCTAAACATGCGTCTATATCTATTATCAACAAAATCGTGAAAAAAGCAACAAAAAACTGCATCTTTTGCAGTTGACATCCATTGTTATTTGTGATAGTTTTAAATGAGAAAAGCAAATGAATAGGTTCTTCGGGGCAGGGTGTGATTCCCTACCGGCGGTATAGTCCGCGACCCGCTGCATGCGGCTGATTTGGTGTGATTCCAAAACCGACAGTATAGTCTGGATGAGAGAAGACAATTTTGTTCATATGAATATTGGGTGTTATCCCTTATTTATATTGACTATGAAGTTAATCTCAGGTTCCCCGGAACCTGAGATTTTTTGTTTCCTGGAACTTCATTCATTGCCGAACCACCGTATCAAAAGCACTTATCAAGGAGGATTTGCCATGAAAACAAAATGGAGTATTCAGAAACTTATTTACACCGGTATGCTGGCCGCAGTAGCCGGCGCCCTCATGTCACTGGAATTTTCCGTTCCAATGATGCCGCCCTTTTACAAGATTGACTTCAGCGATGTTCCGTCCATTATTGCCCTGTTCCTCATGGGGCCTGCTTCAGCTGCCTGGGTGGAAATCATTAAAATCATTATCAAGCTTATCACGGTAGGCACCAATTCCATGTATGTAGGGGAATTTGCCAATCTCATCGGAGTTGCATTGTTTGTAATCCCAATGTGGGCAGTTTACAAAAAAGGCGGGAAGACCCGTCGGGCAGCAATCGCGTCATTGGCTGTCAGCGTCCCCATCCGGACTCTGTTCGCCTGTTTCTGCAATGCATTTATCACCCTACCCCTTTATGCAGCGGCCATGGGACTCCCTCTGAACCAGGTGATTACCATGGTAGCCGCGGTCAATCCGGCCATCAGCGATCTGACCACCTTCATCTTTTTAGCTACCATTCCCTTCAACCTGATTAAGCTTGGGCTTAACTGCTTTGTGGGATATCTGCTGTACACCAGACTGCTGGCAGTTTATCCGGCTGTGAGAACCGCGTGAGGAAATGCGGGTTAAAAAACAATCAGGAGGTTATATACACATGATACGAAATTATCGGGACTTAACCCGGTTAGAGATGGAGCAGGTCAACAAGGATGAAACCATTGTACTGATTCCCCTGGGCGCGCTGGAGCAGCACGGAAACCAGGCGCCTCTGGGTACGGACGATATCATCGCAGAGGCCATGACAGACTATATACGCAGGGAGTTGGAAGGAGATCCGGCATCTGAGGATTCAGATTTTCCCATGCTGATATTTCCGGTCATCCCCGTAGGTCTGAGCACAGAACACAGGAACTTCTGCGGCTCCATCACATTGAAACCCGACACCTATTACCATATGCTGTATGATATCAGCACCAGCCTGGTACACCACGGGTTTAAGAAGCTGGCCTTTCTGGTGTGCCATGGAGGAAATGCCCCTATTGTACAGGTTTTGAGCAGGGAACTTCGCAGTGAGTTCGGCATCTCTCCCTTCATTCTTTCATCCGGGGCCTTTAGCCATCCCGATGTGACGGCCACCATTTCAGAGGGAAATATCTGGGACTTCCATGGAGGCGAGATGGAAACCTCCATGGTCATGGCCGTGGACCCGTCCCTGGTAAAGTTAGATACCTCAGAGGCAGGAATTCCAACTGCATTTAAAGACAATCAGGCACTGAGGCCTTATGGAAACGTATCCATTGGCTGGGTATCCGAGGACTGGAAAACAGCAGACGGCAAACCCATAGGAATCGGCGGAGACCCGTCAGGCGCCACGGCTGAAAAAGGAAGGAGCATTCTGGAAACCAGCGCCAAAGTGCTGGTGCCGGGGCTTAGGGAGATCCGGGCATGGAAAGGGTGAGGGAGGCCCGCGTTCTTTATACCCTATAACAGTTTTATGGCAAAGGTGGGTGTTCGCCCACCTTTCTTGTTGCGTATTGTTAGTTATAGCTAATGTTTATGATTCAAACTATACTGTTTTCTTAGAAAAAGGGGAATGATGTTTTGACTAAACGTAATCCTGAATTTGATGGCTTCTCAGCTTACTTCGCTGTGAGGGCGGAGACTGACCGGAAAGGAAAATCCACTCCGCCCGCGAGGACGGAGACGCCTTACCAAGGGTGTCACGGTTCCCATGATAAATTTCAACCCACTCCGCCCGCGAGGACGGAGACAGATGCAGATATCCCACAGATTTATGATATGGACATTTCAACCCACTCCGCCCGCGAGGACGGAGACAAAGACCACCTTAGCGGCTATCCTTGCCAAAGTCATTTCAACCCACTCCGCCCGCGAGGACGGAGACTTAAAGACCTAATAGCCCAAGACATGGAGCGGACAATTTCAACCCACTCCGCCCGCGAGGACGGAGACGTTTGTGGCAACCATCGGAACGGCGGCTGCAATGGGTATTTCAACCCACTCCGCCCGCGAGGACGGAGACGATAAGGACGGGGAGCCATTAGCCGGAGCCATGAATATTTCAACCCACTCCGCCCGCGAGGACGGAGACCTTCACGCCGTCGCGGGTGATTCCGTTGACGATGATATTTCAACCCACTCCGCCCGCGAGGACGGAGACCCTGGCTGAGTCCGTCACATCTTATCATATCAATATTTCAACCCACTCCGCCCGCGAGGACGGAGACGCTGCAACGAATAGATAAAAATCCTGTATTATTATTTCAACCCACTCCGCCCGCGAGGACGGAGACAGCAATACTACACAAAAAAACCAACAATTCTTCATCACATTTCCACAATCAAATCACATCATACTCCCTCAAATCACCGCCAACCTACCCTGCACACATCCAAAACCGTTCTCATTGTGCAGTTTTTCCGGTGCGAATCCCCCCGTAAATTCATGTTTGCTTCTGGTTCGCACCAAACTATTTGAAACCTCCTTACCACCCGCAGCCAGGTCAGAATATCAGCGGCTCTTCCACTTTAATCCCTTTACTCACCCCAACATGTTCAACCTTTGTAGTGTGTTTATTTCCCAGGTTGTAAAATCTAAGGCTGTCAGTCTGCTCATCAATGATATCTGTCAGTATGGCTTTTAGCTTTATCAGCTGGGTATTATCCAAAATACATTCAAATACAGAATTCTGGACGCGGGTACCGTAATTAACGCATTGCTTTGCAACCTTTCTCAGCCTGGTCCTGCCTGCAGCGGTTTCCGTATTCACATCATATGTAATCAGTATCAGCATGTACCTTCCTCCTCCGGCCGCAGCTGTCGGATGTCTTTCTATTTCCAGAAAAACGGCGGGTATTCATCAATGTCACCTCTCAGATATCTGGACAGAAGCATGGCCTGAACAAATGGAATCATTCCCCATTCCACCTTCTCATTCAGATATGGATGGGTGATCATCTCCTTTTTCTTGTTCTGCCATTCTGACAACAAAAGCTTCCGCGCCTCGTCTCTCATGATAACAGCGCCGTCTTCTTTCCGGGAAAAATCCTTTTTGTTTACCATCTTCCGGTTAATCAGAGTCAGCACAAAACGGTCTGCAAGAACCGGTCTCAGCTCCTCCATTAAGTCCAGAGCCAGGGAAAGGCGGCCTGGCCGGTCCGTATGCATAAATCCCACATAAGGATCCAGGCCAACTGTTTCCAGTGCTGACGCAACGGTATTGGCCAGCAGCGTGTACACAAATGACAGCATGGCATTCACATTATCCAAAGGCGGCCGCCTGTTCCGTCCCTTGAAATAGAAATCCTTTTTCTGCTGTAATATGAGCTGGTCGAAAACTCCAAAATAAATGCCTGCATCCTCACCTTCATACCCCCGCAGCTGGGCCATGTCCCGGCTTTCCTCTATGCGCCTGAGGGATTGTTTCAGAAATCCGGCCGCTTCCTTCACCTTCTCTGTGTCAATCTGAAGTCCATGGTCTCTCACCGCTCTCTCCAGAACCCATCTGGCATTGTATACTTTTCCAAGGATACAGTTTCTGGCTATGGTCAGACTTGCGTCCTGATTCATGGATACCTGGTACTGTTTCCTGCGCAGTAGAACATTTCCCCGCACACGTCCGGTCACGCGTGCCAAAAATCTTCCCTGGGGCGAAAGGACACAAAGTGATATGTCCCGCTCTGCGCATCCGCCCATGAGGGCAGGGCTCATTCCCCTGTACCCAAAAGAAACAATTGCCTCCAGATTATGGAGAGGTATCCGCCCCAGTTCCGTATCGTTGTCATAGATTACCACATTTTCTCCGTCCAGCGACAGATAACTGTCAGGAGAGGTAACATACAGGGTATTTAATAACTTCCTCATACATCCTCCTCAATCTTCCCACGGATATAATCTCTGACAGATGATGCTTTTCCCAGTTTCGGCAGGCATATATCTTTCATGGAGCAGGCATTACAGCTCTTTGACCATCTGACCCTTGGGGTGTATCCCTTGTCATAAAGTTCATGCATCTCCTGAAATATATCTCTCACCCGTTTTCGCAGTTCATCTGTAATCTCCACCATATTCCTGCGGTGAATCTCTCCGTAATACAGTGCCCCTGCCTCAATCCTGGCCGACAACATTTCCTCCAGACACATGGCCTGGGCCGTCAGCTGCAGGATATCTGCTTCCGACTCCTTTGGGCTCCCCTTTTTATACTCCACCGGAAATACCCGGAACAGCCCCCTGTGACCATGTAGTCCGATTCCATCCTCCGCCCTGTGGAACTCTACAATATCGCATTCCCCGCTGGCACCCATACTCCTGGAATACACGGGCAATGCCCTGCTTATCATGACATCGCCCCGCTTTTCTGCCAAATATGGGTCATGGGCTTTTTTGTGGAGCAGTTCTCCTACTATGGTATGCTCGTTCTCCTTCCACTGCTGTTCAATATGCATAAGGGCCCACTGGCGCCTGCAAAAGATAAAATGCTGGATACCGGACAGCATGAGGAAGTCATCCTCCCTGTATTCCATTATATCTTCTCCGATACTTCAACTGTCTCCGGAATCTGATCCCTATGGACGTCAACCGTGTAATCCCCGTATTTTCTGGGATACTCCACATCCTCATTCCTTTTTACTTCCACAGCATCAAAGAGTTTGTACGCAGGACAATCTCCCAGTTCCTTACTGTGTTTAAACACAATGAGCCGGCGTACCGCCATTTTTCCCCTGGCTGCGGAATGGTCAATTTCAAACATATTGATGATGGCATCCCACAAAAGTTCCAAATCCTCTTCTGAAAAGCCCGTGGATTTTCTGGCCAGATTAGCTGATATGTACCCCTCTGCGCGGTACAGGGCGTAGGGAACGATATTTTTTCTTCCCATTTCCGTACTCTTGTTTTCCGCGTCCTTTTCTGTGGTAATGGCCACACGGGTAATGGTCACTTCCTGGCTTACAATGGGATCAATACTCCTGGCAAAGCCTAACTGAACAGGTCCCCGCACCTGGCCGCAGTTTAAAGCAGCCTTTACAAAGGTTGTCATGACCGCGCCAAAGGTCCGGATATCAAAAAAGTTACGGCACATAAAATCACGGATTTTCTGGTCTACCTGAGGGTCTTTCTTTTTTAGTTCCTTGATTCCTTTTTCATCTGTCTTAAGTTCAATGTACGCGGTATTGTCGCTTCTGTTTAAGGGTACATCCTCACGTATATATATTTTATACCCGGGTTCGTCTTCCTTCAGGGTTTCCACATAATTGCGTATCTTACGTTTTAAGCACACATCCGTCACAATGCCGTATCCGCTCTCCGGGTCAATCCTCGGCAGATTGCCTGCATCCGGATCGCCGTTTGGATTCCCGTTCTCCACGTCAAATAATACCACGAATTCATACCTGTTCTTAATCACCTCTGCCATTTTAAGCCTCCTCCTTTATCTTCTTCTCATATCTCTTCTGAGTCTGATGATAATACCCCAATATGAACATTCCCTGTTCCTCCAGGGTAAGCCTTCTTGGGCAGGCTGCCCTCTGTCCCTCTGCCACCGTCAGCCTTCCCTGTAAATCACACAGCATTTTTTCGTAATATGTCTCTTTTGCCCCATTGTTCATCTTCTTTATGTGGCTGTTTTTCAGCTTAAATAAAATGGGGAAAATTGCCGCCGGTGTGGCGCATGCGGAATTAAAATATTTATCCTTTATGGTGGCGTTGATCCCCGGATTGGCTTCCTCCTGGATTGCCTCCAGAACCGCAAATTCCCTTCCCAGGATGTACGCGGTATTATTGCTGTCTTCATTAAGCGCCATGGTTATTTCCTCCCTTATATTTCCATTTTTTAGCAGATATGCCTTGATGATGGCAGCCCTTCCCCTGGTTATCTTATAAATACGGCTGTCCCCGTCGTCCTGCTCCGCCCGTATCCTGCCAAGCACGGCCTGATACAGGGACGCCGGATACCGGCTGCCGGATATAATTGACCTGTACACTGCCCCGGACATACTGGGAACCGGCTTTTTATCCCTGGATTTTTTATTGACCGTCTCCTGGAGCATACGCCATATCCCCAGATACTCCACAGCATCGGCTGCCGGACGGACTATTTCCATTCTGTCATAATGTTCTTTTATATGCTTTAATATGTTTCCAAAGCTGTCCTGATAGAAAAAACGCACGGCCAGTCTGGCTGCGTTGGGTGCCAGCCCTAATATATAAAACCGCTTTTCCATATCCAGACTGTCCTTAACATCCTGGGCCACAACTGCTTTTCCCTCCGCCAGGTTCTTGAATACCCCATCCACTATTTCCTGGTTCTCCATGGTCGGCTCCGACACACAGGCAAATATATTCTGGTACCGTTCGTCCCCTTCCTCGGACCAGTAAACCACGGCCGTGTCGCCGATGGTTGTCCCATGGGACCGGTCCGAAAGGAGGTAATTGAGCGCCGTGGTATAGGCATAGGCCGCGTATGTACCCACCGGCGCGTTAAAGCTCTGTTCCTTGCCGTATGATTCAAAGGCAGGCGCGTTAAAGGAAACCAGCGCAGCCCCGCTGGACTGGGCTCCCTGGACGCCTTTGATGGTGCCGTGAATCCTGGCGATTTCCTCCCTGCGCCCTGTCACCAGGCAGACGCCTTCAGGTCCTGTACCTGACTGACGGCTGTATTCTTCCCAGCACTGCCTTATATCCGGGTCCTCATGGACATATTCCCCGTCTATCATGAACACCAGATTAGAACCAGATATGATCTCCTCCAGTTCCGGCATCAGGTATGGGTTTTCTGCTGCCCGGTCCGGCGTCCAGCAGTCAAAAAAGCGGCACACCGCCCTGGCTGCGGGACTGCTGATATTCCCCAGAATGTCCTTATGCTTCTTTTTGGCGCACTCAAAACATTCCCTGGATCTCTCCGGTTTTCCCTTATTATCAATTCCCAGCATATAACCGGAATGGTCGCACAGGAAATTGGCAGATACACCGGAAGAACGTGAAACCATCCGGGGTACCGTAAGGTCCTGGGGTACCCAGACTGTTTTTTTGCCTTTCTGCTTCTCTTTCTTAAGGGGGATAACGCCCATAAGCTCCCCCTGCTCTGAAATATCCAGCCCGTACGCTACCCTGGCCCTGCACCAGCCCGGACTGGTTATCTTTTCCTTCCGCTCAAGGGCTTCATAATATTCAACAAGCGCCTGGAGAATCATCGCACCACCTCACAATTCCTTACATCCAGAACACCATCCTTCATGACAGCCCTGAAAAACATGGGTTTAATGTCCTCAGTATCTGAGTAATCCAGATCATACAGCATATACCCCAAATCTCTCTCCGTGCCGTCATATGCAGTGTCTACTTCCTCCTCTTCATAGAGGGCAAACCGGGCAGGGAATTCCCGGCATCCAAAATACGGCTGATGATAACACTCCCCCCTGCGCAGGCGGCGCATGATAATGTCCTTAAACTTACCCTCGTTATCCCCCGGGACGGCCTTGGGGGTCATCTCAAAATGGGCCTCAACCACATATTCCACATCCCGCAGAAGAATGGACGCCCTCTGTACGATTTCCTCTTTGCTGCTTATATACAGCGGTTTTCCTCCCCCGTTTACGGCAGTCAATGCGTTTCCTGCCAATACCTTGCTCTTTACCTCATTTCTTCGGATGCTGGTAAACTGGATGGGTTTTCTCACATAGATTTTGTCAATCACCCACCGCATCCCCGGATGCCAGTAGATCGCCTCCAGCATTCCTCTTGCGGCGGAAGGCGTCATCACATCATAGCTGCACCGTTCCACCTTCATCTCAGGGCGGCTGAAGAGGGCATAATCTCCCCACAGCCGGACCCGTACTCCTCGGCTCATCGCTTCACTCCTCTCCGGCATACGCCATTTTCATAAAAGGGACTTAAAACATAAGGGCATCCCCGCGGCTTACGTCAATCACAAGCCCCCTCTCCCTTGTATACTGCTCCTTATTCCTCAGAACATAAAATTCCCGGTCTATCTGTTCCAGGCGGCCTGCGCCGCTCAGGGCTTCAAAATCATGTTCATAAACATTTACACAGTACTGTCCGGCCTGCCTGATAAGCTCCCTGCTATGCCCGCCCCGCCGGATTTGCATGGCAATCTGCGCTGCCTCCGGCTCTGTATCAATTAAAATGGTCCTGGTATTGCTCTCAATCAGGCGGAACCCGGAAGCCGCTGATGCAAATGGAAACATAAATGAACGGCTTCCCTGCTCGAACTGCTCCACCACATCCTTTGCGTCCAATCCATCCCCTTTATACCGGTACAGCCTGGTGAAATATTCTCCTATGGCCTCCGGCGACGATATATCTTCATACTTCTGAGCAATCTGTCCGGCTACTGAAATGGGCAGTTTCAATTCCCGCGGTATATGGATATCCTCCTCTTCCTCCAACGTAAATACCTGGGTAATACATTCTTCCGGATCCCTCTTTCCCTCCCGGTTGCACCTTCCGGCAGCCTGGATCACACTGTCAATTCCGGCCAGTTCCCTGTATACGGCCGGAAAATCAAAATCCACGCCCGCTTCCACCAGACTGGTGGATATAAGCCGGCATGGTTCTCCCGACGACAACCGGCTGCGAATCTCCTTCAAGATCTCCTTCCTGTGTTTTGGATACATCAAGGTGGATAAATGGTACGTCCCCCGGCCGCCAATGGAATCGCAGACGCGCTGCACCCGTTTTCTGCTGTTCAGGATACAGAGGACCTGCTGCCGGCCTTCCAGCTCCTTCACCAGATGTTCCTGGGATATCCGCCCTGCCAGCTGTATCTTTGTCCTTTTGAAAAAATCATACTGTCCTTTTACATCCGGACATAGTTCCTCTGCCTTCAGTTCCTGCATCTTTGCAGGAAAAAAGGGCTGCAGGGACGGCTGGGTAGCTGTACAGATAACTGCTGTGCAGTGATAATTGCATATAAGCTCACTGATAGCCCGAATACACGGCATCAGATATTTCACCGGAAGCATTTGCGCCTCATCAAATATGATGACGCTGTTGGCAATATTATGCAGTTTACGGCATTCCGAGGTTCTGCAGGCATAGAGCGATTCAAAAAACCGGACATTTGTAGTGACCACCACCGGCTTGTCCCAGTTTTCTGCGGCCAGCTGCTCCATTTTTAATTCCTTGCCGCTCTCCTTATCCTCATATGTTACATTACAATGGTTTTCCAGGACATTTTTCTTTCCCAGGATTTCCTTAAATACCAGGGCGTTCTGTTCGATGATACTCGTATACGGGATCACATAAATAATCCGTTCAAGACCATGTTCCGCCGCGTGGCGCAGGGCAAACCCAAGGGAGGACACGGTCTTGCCTCCGCCGGTAGGTACCGTGAGCTGGTACAGTCCCTGCCTCCTGCTTCCTGCCTGCAAACAAGCCTTCAGTATAGCCGTCCTTCTTCCATTTACAGATGTCAAATCATCATTGGAAAGCCAGGATTCCACATGGCTTTCCAGACGCCTGATAAGGACATCCATACAATCATAGTCTCCCCTTCCCGCATCCTGTCCCAGCATGAATTGTTCCGTATCCAGATAATCTCCGTCCACAAGGCATGAAAACAGCATCCTGATAAAAAATGACAGGCCAAAGCCGCCCTTGCCTATCTGTCTCAACGGCAGCCCGGGAAAATCCGGCATCTCAACTTCATTTTTATACGGACTGTAATCCTCTAACTGCTTTTTAAGCCTTCCCTGAAGCGTGGCCTCCCCTGCCGTGTCTCCGGTCCTTCCCCCGTCCAGAAGGCCTGAATGGTGGCCGCTGATGCAGTAAGCGGCGCAGTAAGCAGCCAGCGGATTGGACCCGGCATACAGCCGCATCATCTCCTGGGCTCCCGCCGTGGCGTGGTCCGTAATGGAACCGCCCTCCAGACGTTTTCTAAATCCCTGGGAATATTTCCCGATGTCGTGCAGAACTCCGCATCCGTATCCCCATGCTCCGCACCGGAACGCTTCTGCAAACAGTTCAGAACGCCTGGCGGTCCCTGTGAGATGGTCCTTTACGGTCTGTTTTCGCGTCTTGTCCTCACTGATGTGCGCATAGTATTGCATAGGTTCCCCCCTTCCCCCGATATTGTACAAATTATAACATATATTTGTCTTAAATTAAATAATTTTGGCAAATGTTACCATATTCATTTTTTTACATAAAGACAAATATTTTCATTGAATGCGTCATAAATATAGACACACCTACTCCTCCTCCACAAACAGCGGAAATCCATCCTCGGCCCTGCAATCTCCCTCCTGTACCATCTGCGCCTCATCTTCCGGGTACTCAATGCAGCACCCCCTGCCTCTTGCCCGTGCACACTTGGGATATCTGGGACAGATAAATTGATAACAAACTTTATCTGGACTTTTTTGCTCCATTTTAATTTTCCTCCTTGATTTTTATTTTTTTCTTTCATTATAGCGTGACTTTCTCTTTATTTCAATTATTAATAACTGAAAATTTGTTAAAATAAAAACTATTATGAAAACAATTTAACAAATATTGCTTTTTTTATATGAAAATGATATGGTAGTTAATGTAATCGGAAGCAAGGCTCTATGGGCCTTATTTATAGGAGTGTAACAACACAAAACAAGGAGGTATTACATGAACAAACCAGAACTTCAGAACAGGTACCAGCTTTTTATAGGGGGGCAGTGGCGTGACGCTTCTGACGGTGAATTCTTTACCACAAAGTGTCCTGCCAATGGAGAAAAGCTGGCTGAGTGTGCTCAGGCTACCAAGGAAGACGTGGATGATGCTGTCAGGGAAGCATGGAAAGCATTTGAAACCTGGAAGAAGGTTCCTACCAGTGAACGCGCTGCCATTCTGAATAAAATCGCAGACATCATCGACGCAAATACAGAGCACCTGGCTATGGTAGAATCACTGGACAACGGCAAACCAATCCGCGAAACCATGGCCATCGACATTCCGTTAAGCGCAAAGCACTTCCGCTACTTTGCAGGCTGCATCATGGCCGAGGAAGGCAGCGCCAATATTCTGGATGAGCAGTTCCTTTCCCTGATTTTACGTGAACCAATTGGTGTTGTAGGACAGATTGTCCCCTGGAACTTCCCATTCCTTATGGCCGCATGGAAACTGGCTCCGGTTCTGGCAGCCGGCTGCTGTACAGTATTCAAGCCATCCAGCGACACATCCCTTTCCGTCCTGGAATTTGCCAGATTAGTACAGGATGTTATTCCAAAGGGCGTATTCAACGTGATTACCGGATCCGGATCCAAGTCAGGCCAGTATATGCTTGACCACAAGGGATTCAGAAAACTGGCATTTACCGGCTCCACCGAGGTAGGACGTCAGGTAGCCCTGGCAGCGGCGGACCGGCTCATCCCGGCCACCCTGGAATTAGGCGGAAAATCCGCTAATATCTTCTTCCCGGACTGCAACTGGGAGCAGGCCATCGACGGCCTCCAGCTGGGCATCCTGTTCAATCAGGGCCAGGTATGCTGTGCTGGCTCCCGTGTATTCGTACATGAGGATATTTACGATAAGTTCCTTGAGGACGCTGTAAAGGCATTTAACAATGTAAAGGTAGGTGTATCATGGGATCCTGAGACCCAGATGGGCAGCCAGATTAACGAGCGCCAGCTGGAAAAGATTTTAAGCTATGTGGAAATCGGAAAGCAGGAAGGCGCCCGCCTGATCTGCGGCGGCGAGCGTATCACGGATGGCGAACTGGCAAAGGGCTGCTTCATGCGTCCCACTCTGCTGGCCGACGTGACCAATGATATGAGGGTTGCCCAGGAGGAAATCTTCGGACCGGTTGCCTGTATCCTTAAATTCAGGGATGAGGACGAGGTCATCCGCATGGCCAACGACAATGCCTACGGCCTTGGCGGCGCTGTCTGGACCCGCGACTTAAACCGCGCCATCCGTGTATCCCGCGGCATTGAGACAGGACGTATGTGGGTCAATACATACAACCAGATTCCGGAAGGATCACCCTTCGGCGGCTACAAGGAATCCGGTATTGGCCGCGAGACCCATAAGGTTATTCTGGAGCACTATACTCAGATGAAGAATATTATGATCAATCTCTCTGAAGCTCCCAGCGGATTCTATCCTGCAAAATAAAATCTTATATCCGCTTAGTAAATGATTGAATCTATGTATTACATGATACCATAAAACCGGGAAATTCCTCATGACAGCAGTGCATGGGGAATTTTCCGGTTTTATATTTCTAATTCCATTCATTCCAAACACCTCTGACTGCATCAATCCATAAATATGGCGCATTCTAAAAGCATCCCAAAAACATTCAATGAAACCTACGGGAAAAATATGATCAAATATCACTTGACATATGTTACTGTAACTTTTATAATTACAGATAGTAACTGATATTTATTTGATTACAGTTTGCTCAGAAAGGAATTGTCATGAACAACAGCCTTACCGGATTTCTCGGTACCTATGCCTCGCCTGAAAGCCTGGGCATTTACCGTTTTACCATTGATTTAAGAAACGGGGCAATGTCTTACCCTGAATTATATTATGAAGCCCCTGATTGCAAGTACCTTTCCCTGAGGGATTCCATACTGGCTTCCCCATTAAAAAGAGAGGGCCGGTCCGGGATATGTCTTTTGGATACAGCCCATAATAAGGAGGAAGCCCTTGCTCAACCGGCAGCGGAATGCTTTGGTGAGTCCTCGCCAGCCTGCTACGCGGCCCAGGATGACCGCTATCTATACACGGCCAACTACCATGAAGGTACTATACTGATATATGAGATAACATATGAGGAAGGTTCCCCCGGACGTAAAAAGCGGCCCTCCCTCCCGCATCTTGAACTGGCTAAAAGAATCCCCATTGCGCCTAAGGCCGGGTGCCATCATATTTTATTTCACAGCCACTATATGATGGTTCCCTGCCTGCTGCTGGATAAAGTGATGGTATTTGACTGCCAAAAGGATTTTACCCTTGTATCAGAACTGGCCTTTGACAAGGGAACCGGCCCCCGCCACGGAATCTTTGACAGGGACCATAAGCAGTTCTTCCTTGTCAGCGAGCTGAGCAACCAGGTTTTTGTGTACAGTCTGACAGAAAACGGGGCCGCAGGGACAGACAGCAGCCATAACAGTATATCCCTTCCTGACTTTTCCATGAAGCTCCTGCAAATCTGTCCCATCCTGCCTTTGGATGCAGTATATGAGGAACCGCCTGCATCGGCAGCCATACGCCTGTCACCGGACCAACGTTTTTTATATGTATCCACCCGATTTGCCGAGCTCATAACGGTCTTTAAAATCAGCCATGGGCGGCTGGAGCAAATCCAGCAAACAGGGTGCGGCGGCATCCATCCCCGCGACATGGTTCTTACACCTGACGGCCGGTACCTGCTGGTGGCAAACCGCACCCAAGGCGGACTGGTCAGCTTTCAGCTCAACCCGGAAACAGGGGAGCTTCTGGACATATGCTCCCGCGTACCTGCGCCGGAAGCTGTTTCCATTGTTCTTTCCCAGCATACTATTTAACCCATATTTCGCCTGAGGAGGTAGCAGAATGATAAAACTTGATATTGGAATCGTAGGTCTTTCCGTTATGGGAAGAAGTCTTGCCCTGAATATGGCTGATCACGGATTTAAGGTGGGAGGTTATAACCGCAGCGCCTCTGTCACAGATCAGGTCATGAGGGACCATCCTCATGAGAACCTGACTCCCTTTTATGACCTTAAGGACATGACGGACGCCCTTGCCCGTCCCCGGAAGGTAATGCTGATGATTCAGGCAGGCAAACCGGTGGATGCCGTCATAGAACAGCTGGTTCCTCTTCTTGAAAAAGGAGATATGATACTGGACGGAGGCAATTCCTTCTTTGAAGATACCAGAAGGCGGGCAGCCCTGCTGGCAGAAAAGGGAATCCACTATCTGGGGGTAGGCATTTCCGGAGGAGAGGAAGGCGCCCGGTTCGGTCCCTCCGTTATGCCCGGAGGAAATGCCGATGCTTACGAATCAGTACGCCCCATACTGGAAGCCATTGCCGCCAGGGCCATGGATGAGCCCTGCTGCGCCTACATCGGCCCGGACGGCGCCGGACATTATGTAAAAATGGTCCACAACGGCATTGAGTACGCAGATATGCAGCTGATTGCTGAATCCTATCTTCTGTTAAAATATGTGGGCGGATTCAACAATCAGGAGCTGGCTCATATCTTTAAATCCTGGAACGACGGGGAGCTTCACAGCTACCTGATTGGCATTACTGCCGGCATCTTCCGTGAAGCCGACGACCTGGGGGACGGGGAGCTCATTGACCGCATCAAAGACAGCGCGAAACAAAAAGGGACCGGAAGGTGGGCCAGCATAGAAGCCCTGAAGCAAGGCGTGGATATCTCCATGATCACTTCTGCCTGCACAGCCCGTATTATGTCCAATCATCTGGATGAACGGGAAAAGGCATGGCAGCTTATCCATTCACCGGCTGTCGGCCTCTCTCCTGATAAAGAGTCGTTTGCAGCCATGGTCCGCGAAGCCCTGTATACCGGAAAAATCATCGCATATGCCCAGGGCTTCTCCCTGATGCAGGATGCATCCAGGCTGTACGGCTGGAATCTGGACCTGGGAAAAATTGCTTCCATATTCCGCGCCGGATGCATTATCCAGGCTGTTTTCTTAAATGACATCACCCATGCATTTGAAGCCGAACCAAAGCCGGAAAGCCTTATATTCGATGGTTTCTTCCTGTCCCGCATCAACGAGCATCAGGACAGCCTGCGCCAGGCCGTATCCACCGGCGTCATGAACGGCCTTCCCATTCCTGCCCTCTGCAACGCAGTGTCCTACCTGGACGAATTCCGCGCAAAGGCGGCAGGCGCCAATCTGATCCAGGCCCAGCGCGACTGCTTTGGAGCCCACACCTATGAGAGAACAGACCGCGAAGGCGTATTCCACCATGAATGGAGGTGGGCTAATGACAATCAGCACTAACCTTACCATCTTCGGCGGCACCGGGGATCTTACCTTCCGCAAGCTTCTTCCTGCACTTTATACCATGGATATCACCGGAAAGCTTCCGGAGGACAGCCGCATCACCATCATTGGCCGCCGGGACTACGACAGCAGCCATTACCGTCAGATTGCCAGGGACTGGGTGGAGAAATTCACCCGGCTCTCCTTTGAGGAAAAAGCATTTGACCGTTTTTCTGAAAAAATAGATTATTACCGGATGGATTTCTCCCGTTTGGAAGCATATCATGGACTGAATCGCTATTACAGGGAAAATGATATCCACTCCCACATCTTTTACTTTGCAGTGGCTCCCCGTTTTTTCAGCATCATCACAGAAGGACTTAAACTGGTCCACGGTTCTTCCTCCGGCAAGGTGATACTTGAAAAGCCTTTCGGAGAAAACCTGGCGGCGGCCGCAGCCCTTAACAAAGAGCTGGAAGCGTTCTTTGGCCCGGAGCAGATTTACCGCATCGACCACTATCTTGGAAAGGAAATGGTCCGCAATATCCAGGCAATCCGGTTTTCCAATCCCATTTTTACAGACGTATGGAATTCCCGCTATATTGAATCTGTACAGATTTCCGCCCTGGAGGATATGGGCGTGGAAACCCGCGGCGGATACTATGATGCCAGCGGCGCCCTGAAGGATATGGTTCAGAACCATCTGTTCCAGATTTTGTCCATCATGGCCATGGAACAGCCGGAGGAATTCAGCCCTAAGGGGCTGCACGATGCCCAGCTGGATGTATTCCGCTGTTTACAGCCGGCAGATGCGTCATCTATAGAAAGCACCCTGGTCCTGGGTCAATATGAGGGATACCGCGGCGAACCTCTTGTAAAACCGGATTCACAGACAGAAACCTACGGAGCCCTGCGGCTTTTCATTGACAACCAGCGCTGGAAGGGGACCCCCTTTTACATCCGGACCGGCAAAAAGACAGGGAAACGCGAGATTGAACTGGCTGTCATATTCCGCAGGCCCTATCAGGAAGTAGAGCCCAATATACTAATCATAAAGATTCAGCCCACAGAAGGCGTTTATCTGCAGTTTAATATCAAACGTCCCGGTGATTCTGAGGATATCATACCGGCCAAGATGGATTTCTGCCAGAACTGCAGCCTGATTCATCAGCTCAATACCCCTGAGGCCTATGAACGTCTTATCACTGCCTGTATGGCAGGTGAACGCTCCTGGTTCTCACAATGGGACCAGATAGAATTTAGCTGGAATTACATCAGCCATCTGAAGGAACTTCACGCCGCAAAGCGGCTGCCGGTGTATCCTTACAGGCCCGGAACCCGTGGACCGGCTGAAGCGGACCGGATGCTGGAACAATATGGGCATAGCTGGCTGTAGGTGTCTGCAAACAGCTGCCGGGGCTTCAGGCGTCTTAGACAGCTTTAAACGGCAGCAGACCACAGGAGGCACAATATGTACAGTAAAGAAGAACAGAAAAAAGCGGCTGCCTGGCAGGCGGCCATGGAGGTAGAGGATAACATGGTGTTGGGCCTTGGAACCGGTTCAACTGTATATTATCTCATGGAAAAACTGTCCGAACAAATCCGCGGCGGACTGAATATCCATGGGGCAGCCACTTCTCTTGAGACGGAAGGCTTGGCCCGCCGTTTGGGCATCCCCCTTATCTCCCTGGAGGATGCCCGGACCATACACCTTGCCATCGACGGGGTGGACGCCATTGACCCGGATTTCTATTCCATCAAGGGCGGAGGCGGCGCCCTGTTCCGTGAAAAGATCATCGCCTGCAAGGCCCGGCGGGTCATATGGATTATGGACCAGAGCAAACTTGTACATTCCCTGAGCGGGCGTGTGCTGCCTGTGGAGGTACCTGCTTTTGCAGTTCCCTATGTGGAGGAACAGGTAAAGGAAGCAGGGTTTATACCGAAGCTGAGGATAAAAGACGGGACTGTATTTGTCACAGACAACGGCAGCCATATCCTGGATCTGACAGGAGGCGTTGAAATGGATTACCCCATGGCAGCGGTTCGTCTCAAATCCATGACCGGCGTCTTGGAAACAGGTCTGTTCGGTGATATCTGCGAAAAAATCATAGTGGGAACGGAAAACGGAACCCAAGAATGCTTCCATAATTGAACTACACAGACAGAAACAAGCGCTCCCAGACACACCAGAAAAATCCCGGACTCTGCATCATACAGAATCCGGGATCTTTTAATATACATATCTGAATAATCTCATCAGCTAATATCCAACAATCATCAATCATCAAACCATTCATCAATCCATCTATGCCGACTTTGCCCTTGCAGCTGCCTTATCCTCCAGCTTGGATACAAACACCGTGCCTGCAAGATCTCCCAGGCAGTTGTTGGTGGTGGTTCCCATGTCAAACAGGCGGTAGAATGCAGCTATAATTCCTACAATCTCTGTAGGCAGGCCAAAAGCAGTTACCATGACCAGCAGCTTTACGATGCCGCTTCCCGGGATACCGCCGCCGCCAGTGGAAAGAATAGCTGACATCAGTATGATCTTCACCATGGTTCCCAGAGTGACAGGAACACCGATGGTCTGACTGATAAACAGGATGACACAGCCGTACAGGATAACGCTGCCGTCATAGTTCATCTGTGAGCCCAGGGGTACGGTGAAGCCGGAAATAGTCTCCGGAACATTGAATTTCTCCTTGGCCACTTTAATATTAATCGGAATGGCAGCCACACTGGAGCAGGTGGAAATGGTGTATACCCACAGCTCTGCACTGTCCTTTAAGAACTTAAGAGGATTGATTCCTGCGGTCACCCAGATAACTGTGCAGTAAACCAGTACCACATGCACCAGGCAGGCCAGATAATAGGTGCCTACCAGAGTTGCCATGCTGGTAAAGATGCCGGCTCCGTACTTTCCGAAGGAATCTCCCATCAGGAAGAATACGCCGATTGGAGATACCAGCATAATCATGTTAATCAGTGAAAATACCATATCATTGAGCACGTTCATGCCCTTGATAGCCTTCTCCTTGTGCTCCGGATTCTTCATTCTTAAAATCGCCACGCCCAGCAGGATCGCGATGACTACGGTCTGAAGGATATTGCCGTCCGCAAAGGTCTGGATAATATTGGACGAGAACATTCCTGTAAAGAAATCAGCTACCGTGATGTCCGCGCTGCCCGTTACTTCCTTGGATGCCAGTCCTGTAAAATTAGCTATGGTGCCCGGCTTTACAATGGATGTAACCAGGATGCCGATGGCGCAGGCAACCAGTGTGGTGATAACATAATACGCCATAATACGGAAGCTGATTCTTCCCAGTGTCTTCATATCCTTCTGTGAAACAACACCCGTCACAATGGTAACAAGCACCATTGGCACAACAATCATTTTAATACAATTCAGCCAGATAGTTCCGATAAACCCAACTTTAGTCATTGGTTCCCCGATGACGATTCCCAAAACCGCTCCCAGCAGCATAGCTGCAAATATCTGCGTGGATAAACCTATCTTTTTACCAGCTATCTTCATATGTCAAATCCCCCTTTATCGTAAAGAATCCAGTTCACGTATAATCGCTACCGCTTTTTCCGTATCCTCCCTTGAAATATCTCTGTAAAATACCAGCCTTACCTTATCCTTTAACACCGGCTTGATTAATAACCCCTTTTCAGCTGCCTTGCCGCAGTACTCTCCCGGTGTGAGTCCCAGTCCGTTGGCATCCAGGACAATGATATTGCTCATGACCTTTCCATATACCTTTGTGTTCTTTAAATCCTTTAGCTGCTCAGCCGCATAGGCAGCATTGGCGTTATCCTCTGCCAGCCGCTCAATGTTGTGCGTGAGGGCATACATTCCAGGCGCTGCAATCACGCCTGCCTGCCTCATGGCTCCGCCTAAAAGCTTTCTCTTGTCCCTGATCTTCATGGAAAACGCTTCAGAACAGCATACCAGGGAACCGATAGGCGCCCCCAGCCCCTTTGAGATGCAGAACATCACCGAATCCACATATTTGCACATTTCCCGTGCTTCCACGCCCAGGGCCACCACTGCATTGAACATCCTGGCTCCATCCATGTGGACAGGAACCCCAAACTCCTTTGCCAGCTCATGAATCGCTTTCATCCTCTCTAACGGGACACAGGTACCGCCTGAAAAATTGTGGGTATTTTCGATGCACAGCAGGGCAATCTCCTGGCTCTCCAAAATGCGGCGCATGTCGTCAAGGTCCGGCAGATTATCCTGGTCCAATTTATATGTAACCGGTTCAAGCTGCCCGATGGATGGGTCAAATACCACCTTCTCGCTTAAGTAGATATGCTGCATCTCATCTACCATCACCTTCTGGCCGGGCCTGCAATAAGCCAGAATAGCAGATGTGTTACCCTGTGTTCCTGACGGGAACAATACAGCCGCCTCTTTTCCTGTCATCTTTGCCGCCAGGTCCTCCAGTTCATTGACTGCCAGATCCTCTCCCCTTCCTTTGGAATCCGTCCTTCCGTCATCCCCCAGCTTTGCCTCCAGTATGGTCTCCAGCATTTCCCTGGTTGGCATACTGATAGTGTCACTTCTCAAATCTACCATTTCATTCCCTCCTTAATGGTTATATGGTATTAATAAGCAATATTTATGCCATTTTTCTTCTTTGGTATGGAAAAATACGAAAAAACAGCTATATTCAGAGATATTTTTACTAATATCTGCAAAATATAGCTGTTTTTTTGGGTTTTCTGATTCAATAATTAATGTATGGGTGGAAATATATTCTAGTTTATGTCAATTTTTTCCATTTAGCGTTTTCTGTTATGTGTCGCAGATTATATCAAAAGCGTCGCACAGCAACACGTAAGACGCTTTCTGCGACACGAGATACGACTTTGTATGCGACACGATTTACAGAATTTATACAGAATTATATGTGGCATAATATACGACACTATTTACAGCATTATATACGGCACACTATCTATAGCATTATATGCGGCACACTATCTACAGCCTTATATGCGGCACACTATCTACGGCATTATATACGGCACACCATCTACAGCATAATATACAGCACACTATCTACGGCATTATATACGGCACACTATCTACGGCATTATATACGGCACACTATCTACAGCATTATATACAGCCAACCATCTACAGCATTATATACAGCACACCATCTACAGCATTATATACGACACACTATATACAGCATTATATACAGCATTACCACTGGTACAACATTCACTATGCCTTTCTATACTGTGCGTGCCGCATAAAACCATGGACCGTCACTCCATTCCGAATTTTTTGATATACCTCCAAATCGTACTTCTGTGTATTCCAAGAATCCGAGCTGCTTCTGTTTTATTGCCTCCGGCCTGCTCAATAGCCTGGGCCAAACACGCTTCAGTTATTTCCCTGCTTATATTCTCCTGACCCGGTTCCTCCTGACTTCTGTTTACGCGGCCTTTAGTTGCTTTGTAATTCCCTGTTCCATTACTTCCCAGAAAGCCGCTGCCATTTCCCCTCTGCTCCATTTCGCAAGGCGGTTCATAGTTTTGAATCACATAGCCGGCAGCTTCCCCTGATATGACAGAGGAATCGCATATGATACGCACCTTCTCCATAAAATGCCTCAGCTGGCGGGCGTTTCCCGGCCATCCGTAAGAGGTAAGCACCTTCTCTGCCGCAGGGGTAAGGCAGCATTTTCCCCCGCTTTCCCTGAGAAACAGATTGGCCAGATCAGGAATATCCTCAACCCGTTCCCTGAGCGGTGGTATCTTTAGGGTCAGCACATTAAGACGGTAAAATAAGTCCTCCCTGAATTTGTGCTCACCTACCAACTCCATCAGGTTTTTGTTGGTCGCTGCAAATATCCTGATATTCACGGGAAAGACCCGGTCGCCGCCCAGACGCATGACCTTACGCTCCTGCAAAACACGCAGCAGCCTGCTCTGAAGGGACATGGGCATTTCCCCTATCTCATCCAGGAAAATGGTCCCATTGTGAGCCAGCTCAAAGAGCCCCATCTTTCCGCTGCGCCTGGCGCCGGTAAAGGCACCGTCATCATATCCAAAAAGCTCACTCTCCAGAATTCCCTCGGGAAGAGCCGCACAGTTTACAGCAACAAAAGGACCGTTTCTGCGGCTGCTGGCATTGTGCATGCTCTGGGCAAACATCTCCTTACCGGAACCTGTCTCACCCAGCAAAAGTACAGTCAGGTCCGTATGGGCGTACCTCTTTGCATGCTGGATGCACTGATTCATCTGCTGGCTGCTTCCGCATATATCCTTAAACGAATAGGTGGCCTGAAATCCCTTGATGCCTTTATCCCTGATTTTATGTTCCCCTCTGGTGATGGTTCCCGCATCATTGAAGGTGATAACCGCACCCAATATCTCTCCATTTTTATATGTTAAGGGAATCATATCATAAAGAATATCAGCGCCGTTAATGGAACCTGTCTCCTGTATGATTTCCTCTCCTGTTGCCAATACATCATGGACTGCCTCAAAGGCGGGCAGCACCTCTGTTATGGGCGTATCATAAACCAGCCCGCCCGGATTTGGCAGGTAAGGCTTGGCAACACGGTTCATCCAGGTAATATTTCCTTTTATGTCAACTGCTACATACTTTTCATTGGTGGTATTGAGAATGGTCTTAAGCTCCTCTGCCTTTCTGGTAGCAGCCTTGACCGTGGCAATCAGCTTTTCTGCTTCCTGACACGCATAGGACAATGACTTGTCCGTCAGCTCAATGCGGACTGCGGGCAGTCCCAATTCCCTGGCATAATGTGTCTGGAGAAGCCCGCCCACAATCACATCTATCCCTTCATTTTTAAGCTTCTGGATCTGGTGGTACGTATCATTTTCATCCACGGCAAATATCTGCCGTATACTTACATTCAAAATAGGATTTAAACACTCCAGACCGCTGAGCAGGTTGTTATAACCAATGACCCCGATATTCCTTCCATAGCGGCTGGCCTCAATCAGGGTATCTGCCATATCCTCAAAGGGGATGGGGATCTCCACCACCGGCAGGTCCACTACCTTGCGTATCCGCAGCGCTGTGGCCCCGCGGCCCAATATAACGCTGACCCCGCGCCTGAGCATCTCCGGAACCAGTTCCGGATCCCATACAGTGACAATTACATCCTTATCCAATTTTTTGAATATTTTCTGTGCCTGCCCCACGAAGTCTTCGCTGAAAGCGGCGTACCAAATCTGGCTCATGGAAAGTCCTCCCATTCTTCACCACATGATTATATCAAGCTAAACCGTCTATATCCATATCTCTGATTCGTTTTACCACATCCAAATCCGCAGGAAGCCACTCTACATCATCGAACTGTTCCCGATTCATCCAACGGGCTGATTTGTGCTCTTTCAGTTGAATTTTCCCCTCTGCAATCGAACATAAGTAGCAATGCATCATCAGATGGAACTGGGGATAATTACATTCAACTGTCATCAAAAATTGTTCCACGATAGCGTCAATACCTAGTTCCTCTTTTAACTCTCGCAGCAATGCCGCCTGGGGAGACTCCCCTTCTTCAATTTTCCCACCAGGGAATTCCCAACCACCATCAAACTCTCCATAACCTCTTTGGGTGCCTAAAAATGTTCCATCCTTATGCAGAACCGCGGCTGCCACTTCAATATTCTTCATCCTAATGACCCCAGCTTTGTAGAATTATATTAATCAAATGATCCTTTGCTTAAAATCTTGTTCACACCATCATTATATTTTAATAGCAAATGTGTTCTATGCCATGTCAAGAAGGCCCTATCTGGCTCAAACTCTTTGCGAACATTAAGTCTCTTCCCTTCATAAGGTCTGAGGCTTTCATACAATGCCGCATCCGCTTTCGCACTGTCAGATATGATTAACTTTAAATCATTTGTAAAGCTAATAAAACCTTTATCAAATGCCTTATCTATAAGCGGAGATAGACAGATTCCATTTCTTGGATTGAGCCGATTATCTTTGTCCTCTGACCATGGAACAATATGGGATGCTACTAATAACTCCTTTGTTTTAATGCCAGTTACAGCACATTGAAACCCATACTCCAGCTTAACTTGATTTGCAAAAACTTTTTGTGCCGCTCCTCTTGTTTTAGAACTGCCTTCTTGATCCTCTACTCTATAATTTCCTCCCTCCTGCCGTTGATAAAACTTGACTTCCTCATCCATTCCACTGGATATTTCTTTTGATTCTTGGAGTACCCCAGGTTTAAAACTTAATAGATGAATAAAGTCATTCTTGGTAATTTTATTCATACCATATTGATTAAAAAAATGCTCCCAGTTCTTCCCACGGTTACGAAATTCCCACTTAAAATCTTCCAGTTCTTCCTGTAACAAGGGCTCATCAAAAATAAATGCTTTTGATATAATTCCTTTCACCCTCTTACCTTCTATGGACTGGATTTTACTAATTTTTCCAGCTCCAAAGAAATAAAACTGTCCCTTTATCTCAGATGCTTTCTGCTGTCTGCGATAGATGAATAAGTCTCCATCTTTTACCTGATTATAATGGTCAATGTCCCAACAATACGCTACAAAATCAACATCTCCATACACACTCCCCTTACCCTTTGTATCAAGTATGAAAAAATTGGTACCCTGCGTCTCTAATTCATCTCTGTATAATTCTAAGTTTTTATTCATATTGCACCCTCCCCATAGAATCTCCTTTATTTATTCAAATGTCTCAAAAAATTCAGCCATAGAACAGTCCAATGCCACTATAATCTTTTCAAGACTCATAATTGATAAATTCCGTTTTCCATTTTCTACAGATGCAATATAGGTCCGGTCCAGACCTGCCTTAAACGCCAAGGACTCTTGACTTAATAATAGTTCTTTTCTTAATTGGCGTATCCTGTTTCCAACTTTTATTCTTATATCACCGGAAAACTCCATCTCCCTCACCTCTTACAGGTAAGCGTAACGAAATGTGACTTATTTAGCAACGGACTATAAGTCACATATATCTTTACTGCATAAATATTTTATACCGCACGAAATGAAACATTGTTAACTATAAGCTCCCCCGCCGCGTTCACATCAACACATTCCTGCGTCAATCCCTTCTTGCATTCATTCCCTGCAATTACAGCTGTCCAAAAGAAAAAATGCATGACACACCCTCAGGCCCATCATGCATTTTATATTTCAACTATACATTTCTTCCCATCTCATATGCCTGCTTCATAGCCGGCGTACCCTTAATTTCTCCTGCCTGCCAGGCACCTGTTCCATAAATGATTCCCTTTTCCCTGGCTCCTGTCAGACAATCCTGCGTAAATCCCCGGAATCCTTCAATGGTGCGATCCATCATTTTCTGTTCTGTATCCGCAGCAGCCACTATGAAATAGAAATCCTTATTCTGAATTTCGGTATATCTGGGAACTGTGCGGTCAATCAATGTCTTCATCTGTGCATCCATGGTGTAAAAGTACACCGGTGTAGCCAGTACAATGACATCTGCATCCACCATTTTATCCAGTATCTCTGCCATCTCATCCTTTTGAACACACTTATGGGTGGTGTTACAGACACCGCATCCGATACAATATCCAATCTTTCTACTGGCCAGAAAAATCTTCTCCGCCTGATTTCCGGATTCCTGTACCCCACGGATAAACTCATCGCAGAGTGTATCGGAATTTCCGCCTTTCCTTGGGCTTGCTGATATGACTAATACATGTTTACTCATATGTAAATCTCCTCTCATTTTGTTATCTCCCATCATCCTATCATCTGGAGTTAGCTTTAAGTCAAGAAGTTTTTATTACTGCAAACGTATTCCTACAAAAATTTCCCTGCTATCATGGACACAGCACATTGCAGATTTCCAGTAATTTACAAACAATCTCCCTATTCGTACTCTGATTGGTTTGGCTGGCTCTATTTCCCTCCTGTTCCTGGTCATCCGGGTTCTCCCCACATACATCTACACCTATTATACTGCGGCAGGATGCCGCCTCCTTTATGCAGGTCAACACGTCCTCCAGCTGCGCCTCTCCCTGGTCCCAATTGGTGATTGCACAGGAGCGGGTCAGGATATCTTTATCCAGGGATATATAAAGAGGCAGTTCGGAGTTCTTCAGATGGCGGCTGATACACCCTGGCGTCTTTAGCTCCTCTTCATTGATTCCAACTACCCGTTCCCTGTCAGCCTCTGCTTCCATGGAGGGCGGCCCTGCCAGATAAACCCGTTTCAGACGCGTATTTGTAACCAAAGCAGCCTGAATCCAACCGCCGCAGGACAGGATATTCCCAAACATGGGCATCTGCATGTCCGTATGATGGTCAAACACCAGAAGCTCAAATTCCTCCTCTATCTTATCCAGCCATATTTTGCTCACATAATGGTAATTTCCGGAATCCAGGAAGTGGATTCCGGAGGGTTCCATAAGGCTGATTCTCTCCTTGATGGCTGCCTCTGCCTCCTCATCACAGTAACAATTAGTGCCTTGTATATCTCCAAGCTCCAGCCATACAGCGCCCAAATCCTGGTAAAATTCCTGTTTTTCATATACGCCCGTAAAATTCATGATGACAATATTGTTATTCTTAAATTTTTTATTATTAAGCATACCGATTCGCTGCCTGTCCTTTCATTCATGCTTCTATATATGCTTTTGAGTACGCCTTTTAAAGGAAATATCCTGAAGGCGGCATTCCTCAAGACAGCTTCCTAGTTAAATGCCTTCTCAAAGGGTCATCCCAACGATACTCTCCTAAAAGATTCTTCCCGAAAACGCTTCCTCAAAAACTCTTCCACAATGATTGTATCAGAATAGCCCCAAATTAGAAACCGTCTGAAAATAATATTTTTATAATAATAGTAATTATTATTGATTTTATGGAATTTATATGATACAATACAAATATCTTACATATTATCAATTATACGTGGTAAAATCAAACTATAGCCGAAAAGGCAAAAGAAACACAGGAGGGGTACATTTTATGGATTCAAAAGCATTTTTTAAATTAAGTTACGGTGTTTACATTATTTCCACCAGCGCAGACAACAAGGAAGGCGGCTGTGTCATCAACACACTGACCCAGGTCACATCTTCTCCCGCCAGGTTATCCATTGCTCTCAACAAGGAAAACTATACGCTGAAACTGATAGAGACATCCGGCACCTTTTCCGCAGCGGTACTTTCCGACGATGTGGAAATGGACCTGATTAGACGTTTCGGCTTCCAGTGCGGCAAGGATGTAAAGAAATATGACGGCATTCCGCAGGGACGGGACAGCCTGAATAATCCATATCCCACAGAAGGTGTCTGTGCCCGGTTCACCTGCCGTGTTGTATCCTCCATGGATGTGGGCTCCCATATGATTATAGTGGGCGAGGTAGTGGAAGCAGAAGTCCTGGATTCCCAGACACCGGCTCTCACCTATTCCAATTACCATCTGAAGAAAAACGGGACCACTCCGCCAAAGGCTCCTTCCTATCAGGCAGACACAAAAGAGGTTACGGGATGGCGCTGTTCTGTTTGCGGATATATTCTGGAGTCCGAGACATTGCCGCCTGACTTTATCTGTCCGGTCTGCGGCAAGGATGCCAGCTATTTTGTAAAACTGTAGCCCCCTTATTGTTCCATTATCTGAACCATTGCAAAATACCCCTGAAAACAGCTGATTCATACCCATAAGCTGTTTTCAGGGGTATTTTTATGTCCTTGGGATATATCCTACTTCTGACCGGAATTATTCCTGGCCCGGTTTTCTTCTTTATCATTGGTAACATTGCCATCCCCGCTGACCGGTATGGCATCTCCCAGATAGGTGGGCTTAGGCATTACAATGGTATAAATCAAATCCTTGGGCCTGGCCAGCAGTTCTCTTAAATCCCTCATTTTCTGGCCGCCGTACTGTCTGGGATCTGACTCTACGCCGTATGCCTCCATCCCCATGGCCTGTGCCACATAAAGAGCCCGGTACATGTGATAGCGCTGCGTAACTATAATAATCTTCTTCACCTGGAAAATATCCCTGGCCCGGTACATGCTCTCATAGGTGGAGAAGCCCGCGTGATCCATAAAAATATCCCCGGAAGGAATGCCCTCATCAATGGCATACTGCTTCATCCGGTTTACCTCGTCATAGTTCTTGCGCCCATGGTCCCCGCTCATGAGAAGGCGGTCGGACATACCGTCCTCATACAGCTCTATTCCCTTGTCCAGCCTATCCCGAAGCATGCCGGAAGGCGTACCGTCCGGCCTGACACTGCAGCCCAGAACCATGATACAGTCCACATCTTCAAGAGCTGCCGCATCATCTGCACTGATGATATTCGGCTTTTCTTTCCTGATCATGTACAGATTTATCAGGAACAGGAACAGGCATCCTGCCAGTCCCAATACCAGAAGTATCTTAACCGCTTTTTTCAGAATCGCTTTTTTATCCATTCCACTCTTCCTTCTCTTACGGAGCGCCGACGGGGTCAAAAAAGCCGCTCTTCCCGGCAAAATGCAGAGATTTGCGGCTTTTAATGCGTATGTCAGGTCAATCCTTATTTAACAGCAATTGCCTCGATTTCACACAGAACGCCCTTTGGAAGGGTCTTAACTGCCACACAGCTCCTGGCTGGTTTGGATGTGAAATACTTAGCATATACTTCGTTAAATGTTGCAAAATCGCCCATATCTGCCAGGAAGCAGGTGGTCTTAAATACCTTGTCAAAGCCGCTGCCTGCTGCTTCCAGGATGGCGCCAACGTTCTTGCAGCTCTGCTCAGCCTGTCCTGCGATGTCCTCTGCAACGCTGCCGTCTGCCGGATTTACCGGTATCTGACCAGATGTGTAGATAACTCCATTAACCTCAAATCCCTGGGAGTATGGTCCGATTGCGCCTGGTGCCTTTTCTGTGCTGATTACGTTCATTTTAAATCCTCCTTGTTCTTAGGGGAAATGCCCGTACAATATGTATTCCCCATTATATTGATTTTCATTCTCACGCGACATGCGCGAACCCCAAAGTTATTATATCGGATTATTGGAAATGTTGCAAGGTAAGGCTGGAATTCTTCTTTGTATTTTTTGCAATACTGTTTTTTCCAGAAATCATGCCTGTGATGGAGTTTCTTAAAGAAACAGCACACTGTTTTCAGCACAATGCACAGTTGCAAGCTTATGTTTTGTATATTATATACGAAAAATAATTTAAGTATTGATTTATTTTGTATGATGTGTTTATAATTAATCTAGTTAACAGTTAATCTACTTAACAGTAAATATGCTTAATTTAAAAAGAGGACTATTATGTTATACGATTTTGACACAGTCATCAACAGATGGCACACAGACAGCGAAAAATACGATGGTTTAAAAAAATTTGCCCCCAAAGCCCCTGATAACAGCATTCCCCTCTGGATTGCCGATATGGACTTTAAGACTGCACCGGAAATCATAGCCGCCATGCACAGGCGGGTGGAAGAAGGCATCTTTGGTTATACGGATATCTATGATGCATCCTATTATAAGGCGGTTTGCCGCTGGATGGAAAAACGTCACCGCTGGCGCATTACACCGGATGAAATCGTGGTGGATTCAGGCGTGGTGCCCGCTCTGTCCCATGCCCTGTCGCTGATTGCCAGGCCCGGAGACGGCGTCATCATACATACTCCGGCCTATAAACCATTTTTTAATTCCATCAGGAATACAGGCATGATTCCCGTGTATTCCAGGCTCTGTTACAGCCATGGCCGGTTTACCATTGATTTTGAGGACCTGGAACAGAAAGCTGAGGACGAAAATAACAAAGTTCTCATACTATGCAGTCCCCATAATCCTACCGGGCGTGTCTGGAGTCAGGATGAGCTGAGGCATATTATGGACATCTGCCAAAAGCATGACCTGTTCATCATCTGCGACGAGATACACAATGACATACTCCGCCCAGGCATCTGCCATACCCCTATGGCCAGCCTGTATCCGGATACAAAACGCCTCATTACATGCACTGCCCCCAGCAAAACCTTTAACCTGGCAGGAAACCACCTGGCCAACATCATTATACCAGACCCAGATATCCGTGAACGTTGGAACAGCCTTTATCACTACCTGCCTAACCCCATTTCTGTGGCAGCTGCCACCGCAGCCTACGAGGAAGGGGAGCCGTGGCTGGATGAGCTGAATCAATACCTGGCGGAAACCTTCCGCCATATGGAGACGTTTTTTAAAGCCAACCATCCTGCAATTGATTTCCAAACTCCGGAGGCCACCTATCTCGCCTGGATTAACATTGACAGCCTGGGCTCAAACCATAGTGAGATCGAAAACCGCTTCATTGAAAACGGATTGATAATTGAAGGCGGGAACCAGTTCGTGGAAAATGGAGCCGGGTTCATACGTCTGAATGCAGCAGTGCCTCATTCCACCATTGATACTTTATTAAACAAAATAAACCATATATTTAACTAAGGAGGACTAATCCATGAAAAAAAGAAATCTAATCCTGACAGCCGCGTTATTTGCCATGACCGCTTCCCTGGCAGCATGCGGAGGGCAGAAGCCCGCACAGACACAACCCGCAGCAGACACTGCAGCAGAGTCAAAGGGTGGGGACAAAAAGGAGGAGACAAAAGAAGAACCAAAGTCAGAAGAGACTGCAGCTGCTTCCGCTGAAAAAACGCGGTATGAAAAAATCCTTGAAAGCGGTGTCTTAAAGGTAGGTACAGAAGGCACCTATAAGCCGTTTACGTATCACGACGACAACAATGAGCTGTGCGGATATGATGTGGAGGTAGCCAGGGCCATCGGCGAAAAAATGGGGGTTAAAACAGAATTCTCCGAAATCACCTGGGAAGGCCTTCTCACCTCATTGGACACAGGAACGGTTGATTTGGTACTGAACCAGGTAGGTGTAACAGACGAGAGGAAAGAAAAATATGATTTTTCCGATCCTTACCTCTACAGTTACATTGCGCTCATTACCAAAACGGACAACAATGACATAACGGATTGGGACAGTGCCAACGGGAAAAAGACCTCACTAAACGTATCCAGCAACTATGCGTTGATTGCAGAAAAGTATAACATGGACATCACTGCCTCCGATACCTTCAGCAAGGACATCGAATTATTACTGGCAGGAAGGACTGACTGTGTCATCAACAACACCATAGCATTTAACGACTTCCTGACACAGAAACCCGATACTCCAATCAAGATTGCCGCTGTTCAGGAGCAGGCGGACACAGTGGCTGTACCGATTCCCAAGGGAAACGATGATCTTGTGGAGGCCGTCAACAAAGCAATCGCGGAACTTCAGGCAGACGGGACACTTACCGAACTTTCCAACAAATATTTAGGTAAAGACTTCTCAAAAGAACTTACCCTGGAAGAAATCCAGCAGTAGCATATCAGGAGGGTGAATGAAATGGATGCACGTTCAATCGAAATATTAACCTCGTCATTTTGGCCTATTTTAAAAGCGGGAATCTCTTTTACGATACCTCTGACATTGATTTCATTCGCCCTTGGAACAACGTTAGCGGTATTCGTAGCCATCATCCGCATATCCAAGGTGCCGGTTTTAAACAAAATCTGTGAGTTATATGTCTGGATTATACGCGGTACCCCTCTGCTTGTGCAGTTGTTCCTTGTATTCTTCGGTCTTCCCAAAGTAGGTGTTGTCATTAATCCAATGCCTTCAGGAATATTGGTTTTTACCTTAAGCATCGGTGCCTACAGTTCAGAAATAATCAGAGCTGCCATCCTGTCCATACCCAAAGGACAGTGGGAAGCCGCCATGTCACTGGGAATGAGCTATCCCCAGCAGCTTTTAAGAATCATACTTCCCCAGGCTTTTAAGATATCTGTGCCGCCTCTCTTTAACAGCTTTATCGCCCTAGTTAAGGACACATCTCTCGCAGCCAACATAACCATTCCGGAGATGTTTCTGACTACCCAGAGGATAACTGCCAGGAATTATGAACCTCTTCTCATGTACATCGAGGTCGGATTTATTTATCTTATATTTTGTACGGTCCTGAATTATGTACAGAACCGGATAGAAAATAAACTTATGCTGACTCCTACGGATAAGAAAAGAATCAAAGAAATTACGGATACGCAGGCCTAGGGAGGTGCCATATGCTGCAGATTAAACATTTAAACAAATATTTTGGAGAAAATCATGTACTGAAGGACATCAGCCTGGAAATCGAATCGCACAAGACCATGGCTATCATAGGTTCCTCCGGCTCAGGAAAATCCACATTGCTTCGATGCATCAATCTTCTGGAAACACCGGATTCAGGAACCATAAGCCTGGATGGAAAAGCATTGGATTTTTCCAAAAAACTTCCCAAACATCAGAAAGCTGCCTTTACCAAGAAAACAGGCATGGTTTTTCAGAGCTTCAATCTCTTTCCGCACAAAACCGCCCTTGAAAACATCATGGAAGGACCAGTGACTGTGTTGAAAAAAAGCAAGGCCGAGGCCTGCCGGGATGCCATTGAGCTTTTAAAACGGGTAGGTCTGGAGGATAAAAAAGACAGTTATCCCCACCAGCTTTCCGGAGGCCAGCAGCAGAGAATTGCCATTGCAAGGGCCTTAGCCATGAAGCCGGAAATCCTTTTGTTTGACGAACCCACAAGCGCCCTTGACCCAGAACTGGGAGCCGGCGTTCTGAGCCTGATTAAGGAACTGTCACGGGAGGATTATACCATCATTGTCGTGACACATAATATGTCCTTTGCCAGAGAAGTCAGCGAAGAAGTCGTATTCGTGGAAAAGGGAGAAATCCTGGCAAAAGGAAGTTATGACGAGCTGGTAAACCTGCATAATGACAGAATCACACAGTTTTTAAGCTATTTGGATTAGGGAGGCATTCAAGATGGACCGTAAAACTTCAAAGAATATCATCTGTTTTGGCTCGCTTATTATGGACATCTCCATACGCTGCGATAAAATTCCGGCAATGGGCGAAACTGTCTATACCTATGAGGATTATAATGTAAATCCGGGAGGAAAAGGCGGCAACCAGTCTGTTGCCGCTGCCAGGTCCGGGGGCAGCGTGACTCTGATTGGAAGAATTGCGGATGACGATTATGCCCACCAGCTGATTCACAGTTTTCAAAAAGATCATATAGATACCAGCCAGCTTATGGTTGATAAGGATGCCAAAACAGGTGTTGCTTTCGTATGGGTGGATATGGAGGGACATAATAAATGTGTCTGTTCCCTTGGTGTCAATGCCAAAGTAACCGTCCAGGATGTACAGTCCTATGCCCATCTGTTTACAGACCGCAGTATAGTTATGACTACCCTGGAACACAGCAGCCAATTACTGGATGAAATCTCCCTTATGGCCCGACAGAATAACTGCATTTTAATTGTAGATCCGTCCTCCAAAGACTACTCTAAGCTCACGCCTGAAATTGCCGGTCGGATAGATATATTAAAACCCAATGAAGTAGAGACAGAAATGCTGACCGGTATCAGGGTGGAAACAGAAGAAGATGCAGTACAGGCCATACATGTCCTCAAAGATAAGGGGATAAGAATGCCTGTGATTTCCCTGGGCAGCCGTGGTGTTATCTATGAATACAAAGGCAAAGCCACTTCTGTGAAGGGTCTCCGGGTCAATGCCGTTGATACCACCGCGGCAGGTGATACATTCATTGGCAGTATGGCAGCAAAGCTGTCACAGGGATATTCATTTCAGGAGTCTATCGACTATGCCAACCGTGCCGCTGCATACTGCGTGCAGCACAGGGGGGCGCAAATCTCTATTCCTTTTGAGGAAAATGTATTATAATAAAACTATATATTATTTTTACAAGCCAAAGGGAGAGAGAGCATGGATAATAGGAGATATTTAATATATTGTGATATGATGACAGAATTGAAACTGACAAATCAGCTAATGAACGAGTATGACAGTCTCCCCCATGACTATGGAAATGCCGTCCTGTACCAGTCAGAGGCCCATCTGATTCAATGTATAGGCCAGAATGACGGCATTACCGTGACAGAGGCGTCCAAACTGTTGAAAAAAACAAAAAGCGCCTGTTCCCAGATGGTAAAAAAGTTAGTTGGAAAAAACTGGGTCAAGCAGACCCGCAATCAGAAAAACAACAGGGAATATAAACTTCATCTAACGGAGGAAGGTCTCATTATCTACGACCATCATGAAAATTTTGACCGTATGTCTTATGAGCACAACTCGAAAGAGCTGTATCATTTCACAGATGAGGAATTACAGCTGTACATAAAAATACAAAAGAGAATGAACGAACTCATTGGACTTGATGTGGAGAGAAGCTACAATTATTTTAAGGCAGATATTTCCTGTATCAACGAAAGGTAATATAATTATGGGTAAATTAAAAGATGTTTTTAAGGTGGATAAACCAATTATCGGCATGGTACATTTAAGGCCGCTTCCCGGTTCCCCAAAATATGACCCGGTAAACATGGGAATGGATAAGATAATTTCCATTGCGCTGGAGGAGGCTGCCATACTGGAGCAGGCCGGCGTGGACGGAGTACAGGTGGAGAATATGTGGGATATCCCCTATCTCCGCAGCGAGGATATCGGATATGAAACCGCCGCTGCCCTGGCAGTGGGAATCCATGCAGTCCGCAATAAAGTCTCCATCCCGGTGGGAGCTGAATGCCATATGAACGGCGCCGACTGTGCCATGGCCTGCGCGGTAGCCGCGGGAGCAAGCTGGATACGTGTATTCGAATGGTGTAATGCATTTGTATCCCAATCCGGTTTTATCAATGCCATGGGAGCCAATGTATCCCGTATGAGGAGCCGCCTGAAGGCTGACCAGATTTTGGCCTTGTGTGATGTGAATGTCAAACATGGGAGCCATTATATCATCCACGACCGCAGCGTAGCGGAACAGGCCATGGATATCGAATCCCAGGACGGTGACGCGGTCATTGTCACAGGTTTTGATACAGGTACCCCTCCATCTGTGGAAAACATATCTAAATGCAAAAAATCCACTTCGCTTCCCATACTTATAGGCAGCGGCCTTAACAGCAGCAATGTAAACGAACTACTGACAGCAGCGGACGGCGCCATTATCGGCAGCTGGTTTAAAGAAGGAAATAATTGGAAAAATCCTGTGAGCTATGACAGGACAAAGGAATTCATGGATAAGGTAATCGCCTTGAGACAGGCGTAAAAGGGGCATGATACGTCAAATACGCAATGAAAAAAGGAGGGAGCTGCACGCAGCATCCCTCACTTTCTATATTTCTTACTTGGTTCCCGTTCTATTACTTCTTATCCGGCCTATTTTTCAGCACTCTGCCCCAGATGGGCAAGCAAATACTCCCTGGTATTCCTCTGAGGTTCCTCCAATACCATATCTAAAAGCCTGGCCAGCGTATTGCCCACTTCCCTGCCCGGCTTCACCCCTGCTCCCATAATGTCATGGCCCGAGACAGCCAAGGTCTTCAGGCTGATGCAGTCCCTGTTACTGCGGATTTCCTCTGTCAGGTCCCTGACCTGACACAGCCACCGGGATTCCCTGTCATCGGATGCATCCTCAGATAGACACATCTTAAGCGTGAGCAAATCATCAAACAGTTCCGGCTCCATCTGGCTCATGGCGCGGCGGATGGATGCCCTGGAGGGCTCCGGCTGCTTTGCGATTTCCTTCATGCCTTCCTCCTTGCCATGCTTCAAGCAGTCTTCCCCACCATCCTCAACTCCAACCTTTTTGCCCTGCCACTCCACCAGGGTTCTTACCCTGTAGGAGGTATCGTTGTCCAGCTTTAAATCCTTAAGTATGCCCGCTGCCTGGGAAGCGCTGCACTCCCGCAAAAAGGCGGCCCAGCGCATATGCTTTACAGCCGGAACTCCGGCCGGAATAGACGGCACAGCCCAGTCCCCTGAATCCGCGGCATAAGCCCCGTGAAATTTCTCTGACACAAAGGGACTGATACCCGTCTCATACACCAGCGAGATATAATCCGGATGGGAACTCAGAAGAAGCTTGGTCAGCTCCACCTGAATCCGTTCCTTACTCACATGGACCATGTTAGGCGCAATTACCTTGATGGCCTCATAGGTGCGCTCCTCTATGGAGAATCCCAATTGGGCCGAAAAACGGATAGCCCGGAGGATTCTGAGAGCATCCTCCGTAAAACGGTCCATGGGTTCCCCCACGCACCGGATGATGCCCTTCTCCAAATCCTCCACACCTCCGAATTTATCCACAAATCCCGTATGACTGTTATAGGCCATTGCATTGATGGTAAAATCCCGGCGTTTTAAATCCTCCACCAAATCCGGAGTGAACTCCACGCTGTTGGGATGGCGTCCGTCAGAGTATTCTCCGTCAATGCGGTAAGTAGTTACCTCATACCCTTCCTTCCCCATCATCACAGTCACGGTGCCGTGCTGTATGCCGGTATCCACAGTGCGCCGGAATACCTCCTTTACCTGCTCCGGCAGGGCGCTGGTGGTAATATCCCAGTCCCCCGGCTCCCTGCCCAAAAGCATATCCCTGACGCATCCGCCTACCACGTATGCCTCGTATCCGTGTTCATTCAGTTTATTAATAATCTCCTCTGCGGGAGCCGGAATTCTGATTTCCATGTCTGTCTGCTTCCTCATACTATATCCGTTTTATGATTGACATTGCCACGGTCTTATTTTATCAGTTTTTCCTGTGCTTTTCCAGAAATATTTTTGACCGCATATTATAACCATATTAACCATATATTCTTCGTATATGAAAAACGGCAGATACAGGTCCAGTCCCGCATCTGCCGTTTCTATACACATCTTTAGTACGCCTTGCCCCAATAAACCATCTTCTTCGCCGGTTTCCCGCAGCAAACACATTGATCGGACAATTTCTCCTGCTCAAAGGGTATGCATCTGGATGTGGCTCCGGCCACCTCCTTGATTTTCTCCTCGCACTCCAGGCAGCCGCACCACATGGCTTTTACAAAGCCGGGCTTGTTGTTGACAGTATCCACGAATTCATCCCAGCACGCAGCTGTGTAGGTATGGGCATCCCTGTGCTTCCTTGCCTTCTCCAGCATGGCGTCATGGATGGTATCCAGCATTTCACCGGCTCTTGTCTCCAGCTCATCCAGGGATACAAAGCTCTTCTCATGGTTATCCCTGCGCACCAGCACGGCCTGGTTCTTCTCTATATCCTTTGGCCCTATCTCCACGCGAAGGGGCACGCCGCGCATCTCGCAGTCAGCGAACTTCCAGCCCGGGCTCTTGTCCGTATCATCCACCTTTACAGCGTATCCTGCCTTTGTAAGGCGCTCCTTCAGCTCATATGCCTTATTCAGCACGCCTTCCTTCTGCTGCTGTACCGGCACCACCATAATCTGGACCGGCGCAATTCTCGGAGGCAGCACCAGACCGTTGTCATCGCCGTGCACCATGATGATGGCGCCGATGATACGGGTGCTCACACCCCAGGATGTCTGGTGTACATACTTTAATGTATTATCCTTGTCCGTGAACTGGATGTCAAATGCCTTTGCAAATCCATCGCCAAAGTTATGGCTGGTACCTGACTGCAGGGCCTTTCCGTCGTGCATCAGGGATTCTATGGTGTAGGTTGCCTCTGCTCCGGCAAACTTCTCCTTATCGGTTTTCTGTCCCTTGATGACAGGAATAGCCAGCACCTCCTCACAGAAGTCGGCATACAGGTTCAGCATCTGGATTGTTCTTGCCTCGGCCTCCTCGGCTGACGCATGGGCCGTGTGGCCCTCCTGCCACAGGAATTCCCTGGAGCGTAAGAACGGACGTGTGGTCTTTTCCCAGCGCACAACAGAACACCACTGGTTATAGACTCTGGGAAGGTCGCGGTAGGAATGGATATCCTTTGCGTAAAAATCACAGAACAGGGTCTCAGAGGTAGGCCTTACGCACATACGCTCCTGAAGTTCCTCCAGTCCTCCGTGGGTCACCCATGCCACCTCAGGCGCAAATCCCTCCACATGGTCCTTTTCCTTCTCTAACAGACTCTCCGGTATAAAGATGGGCATGTATACGTTCTGCACCCCTGTCTCCTTAAACCTTCTGTCCATCTCCTTCTGGATGTTTTCCCAGATTGCGTAGCCGGCCGGCTTAATCACCATACATCCCTTGACGCTGGCATAATCGCAAAGCTCCGCCTTCTTTACCACATCCGTATACCACTGGGCGAAATCCTCATCCATGGATGTGATGGCCTCTACCATTTTCTTGTTGTCTGCCATGATTCTTCTCCTTTTCGTTATTTACATTGACCCTTGCATATCTTTCATTATGAAATAAAAAGAGCCATCCAATCCCCTGTGCCGTGTGCACAAGGGACCGAATGACTCGGCGGTACCACCCTTATTAACCTTCGGGCTTAATCCGCCCTTATGGTTCTCTCATCATCCGTTAACGCCGGACATACGCTGCATTCATCATACAGGACTCCAGGGTGGGTTCAGCATCTGCCAACCGTAAGGACCTCTCACCTGCGGCCCTCTCTCTGTGACGTGCAATCACGCTTACTGTTCCCTTTCCATGTCATATCTATGAATTGGTCATTTCTTTATGTAAGAATGATTTTACGTCAGTTTTCGGACTTTGTCAACCACAGAATCGCCATATAACGCTTCTGCGGCGGACGGATAACACCTTTCCCCCTTTTGACCTTTAGGGGACAGGAATTATCTTACCCTAAAATGCAATCAGCATGGGCTGTCCCTTATCAGGACCTTCCAGGGATTTCTTCACCATTTCCTTAACAAAGTCCTCCGCCATTGCCATGGTTGAGCCTATTTCCAGATTCTATCTGATCCCTATTCCCCTATGTCTCAGTTTCTTCCTCCTTCGTCCACGCCTCCACCATATCCTCAATCAGCAGCAAACCCAGAGGCCCCAGTATAAATCCAAAAAATCCAAATAACTCCAATCCCACATACACAGACGCCAGCGTCTCAAGGGGAGACAGCCCCACCTGTCCGCCCATCATCCGAACCTCCAGAATCTGACGCACAAAATAACACACCAGATAAATGGCTGTGAGTACCAGTGCCTGTTTCCAGTCCCCTACAGCCAGCCGAAGGACAGCCCAGGGTATCAGCACCGTGCCGGTTCCAAATATAGGGAGTGCATCCAGTATACCGATACCAATACCTGCCATGATGTAATAAGGATTGCGAATCAGGAACATTCCCCCGATACACAGCCCTGTAGTAATAAAAAGAATGATTCCCTGGCTTCTGAACCAGGCCTTTCCTGTCTGTACCAGGCGGCTTCCTATCATATTGAATTCCTTGCGGAAGGCGGACTGGTCCCGGCGGTCCCGCAGATCCTCCATTTCCTGCAGGCTTAATATGGCGGCCAGGAACACCACAAGGCTTACAATGGCGGCTTTTGCCAGACAGCTGATGACAGACATGGAGTTAGCCATGAGAAAGGGCATGGCAGCTGTCTTGCATGTATCTACCATATGATAGAGCATGTCCCCGGCCATGTCGGCCACGCACCCCGGCCTCAGCCCCATGGCATGCTCCACCCTGTGGCAGTTTCCTGTGAGCCACAAATCAAACTGTTCCAGCCAAACCGGAAGCTGCACCATAAGCAGTTTTCCCTCTGCGCACAGCTTCAGGGCGCCTCTGTAGAGCACCGCCCCCAGAACGGACAGCACTGCCAGAAACTCCACGCCGCCTATGACGCCAATGGGCATATGGTACCGTTTTCCCTTTACCGTAATCCTCATACGGTAGGACAGGAACCTGGCCGACGGCCGCAGCAGAAGGGCCAGGATATAACCCACGAAAAAAGGAGCCACGAGGGGCAGCAGATATTTAAATCCTGCATACACCGCTCCCGTGGTTCCTGTTATAATTAATAATTTCTTCAGTTTCTTACCCGGCTTTTCCATGGACTCACCTGTTTCTGATTCGTACTTCATTTGTACCCTCATAGTATGAGCCGATGGCCGGAAAATATTCTGTTTCCTATGTACAAGTCATGCCGGTAAATTATTCCTTTGTTACCAGGCTGTCCACTGTATCCTGTGTTACCAGCTGGTTGTCCAGGATTACATAAGGTTCAACCTGCTTGCCTTCCAGATAATCATAGGCAGTGTTAAGGATGGCCTTGCCTAAGAAGAATGGCGGCTCTGCGATGGTTGCGTCAACCTTGCCGGCCTTCATTGCATCCAATGTGTCGTCGATGGCGTCACAGCCGATTTTTACGATTTCATCGGTTCTGCCGGCTGCTTCCATTGCCTCCAATGCGCCTAAAAGCATCTCGTCATTTGCAGCGTAAAGTCCGTCGATTTCAGGATTGGCCTGAAGAATGTTCTCCATAACGCTCATGCCCTTGGCCCTGTCAAAATCAGCCACCTGGCAGGCCACGATTTCCATGTCCGGGTTGTCCTTCATCACTTCGTTGAAGCCCTGGGAACGGTTCTGGGCAACGTTGGTTCCCATGATGCCCTGAATTTCAACAATCTTTCCTTTTCCGCCTAATGTGTCAACCAGGTACTGTCCTGCCATACGGCCTGACTTGATAGCGTCGTAGCCGATGTGTGAAATAACCTCGCCGCCGTTGGCCTCGCGGTCCATGGTAAATACAGGAATTCCTGCCTCGTTGCACGCCTCGATGGAAGATACGATAGCGTCGGAATCACAAGTATCAATAATGATGGCATCCGGCTTCTTTGTAATCAGGTTCTCCACGTCCTTCATCTGGATGGTGGGATCATCCTGTGCGTCGGTAATATACAGCTCAATACCGTGCTCGTCGGCAGCCTTCTGGACACCGTCCTTAACATCCACAAAGAATGGATTGGTCTGTGTGTTCATGGCAAGGCCGATAACATATTTCTTTCCGCTTCCCTCTTCTGAACCGGCATTTTCCGCCTCAGCTGAAGTATCCTTTGCCTCATCCTTTGCTTCTTCCTTGGACTCTTCCTTTGCCGCCTCGGTGGTGGCTGCTGCGGTAGTTTCTCCTGAACCTGAGCTGCATCCGGCCATCAGTGAACACGCCATTGCCAGTGCCAGTACAGTTGCCCCAATTTGTTTCCTCATAATACAATCTCCTTTTCTTAAAAAAATATTTTGTAACGGTTCCGCCGTTTCATGGATAAACCGGATGAACCGGCAGAACCGCAGGTACCTTATCCTTTTGGCCCGTTTCCGGGTTTTACTGCTCTGTATTTATACTAATTTGTATTAACTCAGTTCTCTAATCTGTTATTCTGCCTTAGCCGACAAATCCTTCACCTTCTTGTCCACCAGGACTGCAATCAGTATAACAGCGCCCTTTACAATATTGGTGGCATGGGGATTTACGTTCATAAGTGTCAGGATATTATCAATAATACCCATAATCATGGCGCCCACCACAGTGGGGAGCACAAAGCCCACGCCGCCGCTTAAGGACGTGCCGCCCAGGATAACAGCAGCAATGGCGTCCATCTCAATGCCGGTGCCGCTGGTGGACTGTGCCGAACCAAGCCTTGCTGTCAGAATCACGCCTGCAACGCCGCACATAAGACCGTTAAGGGTATAAGCCATCCACTCTGTAAAACGGACGGAAATGCCGGACAGACGCGCTGCCTCCCGATTGCCTCCAAAGGCATAGATGCTGCGGCCGTAGCTGGTCTGTGTCAGCACATAGTGGGCAATGAGGAAGAGGATGATAAGGATGATGACAGGAACCGGCACTCCGGCCACTGTTCCCTTGCCAAAAAACTTGTAGGCATCCACTTTAATGGGAATAGGGGAGCCTTTTGTATATACAAGAATGCATCCGCGAAGGAGGGTCATCATGCCCAGGGTGGAGATAAAGGGAGGGATCTCACACACTGCCACAAAGAAACCATTTACGGCGCCGCATCCTATGCCTACGGCCAAAGCCACCAAAATGGCCGCTCCCGCATTTCCTGTTGATTCCAGGATACCGGAGGCCAGAACGCCTGCCAGTCCCAGAATGGAGCCTACGGAAAGGTCGATTCCCCCGGTGAGAATGACAAAGGTCATTCCGCATCCCACGATACCGGCCACTGTAATCTGCTTAAACACGTTAAACAGGTTGGCCACGCTTAAGAAGCTGGGGGACAATATGGTTGCAAATACGCAGATTACCAGTAAAATCAGCACGGAGCGGTAGATATTGAGCTGGCCGATTAATTTTTTCTTATTTACACTATTCATTTTCACTGACACCTCCAGATGCATGGGCTAAGATAATTTCCTGATTCATCTCTGATTTTGGTATTTCCAGGACCGTATGGCCTTCCCTCATGATGACCACCCGGTCGCTCATGCCAATAACCTCCGGCAGGTCCGTGGAAATCAGTATGATGCTTTTTCCGGCCCTGGTGAGCTCATCCATGATTTGATAAATCTCCGCCTTGGCACCCACATCCACGCCGCGGGTTGGCTCGTCCAGAATCAGTATGGACGGGTTTGCTTCCAGAACCTTGGCAAATACCACCTTCTGCTGGTTGCCGCCGCTGAGCTTACCGGCCAGCTGCTGCAGGCTGCTGATTTTAATGTTGAGCCGCTTAACCTGTGCGTTAATCTGTTTGGTCTCCAGCTTCTTATCCAGATGAATAAAATGGGTTATCTTATCCAGCGATGACAGGGAAACATTTTCCCTGATATTGCGTATGAGCACCAGCCCTTCCTGTTTCCTGTCGTCGGACACAAATCCGATTCCCGCCTTTAAAGCCTTCTTGGGGCTGGAACAATCTTTCTTTTCCCCGTTTATGTAAATCTCTCCGGAATCCATGGGGAGGGCTCCGTACACGATTTTAGACAGCTCGATGGTGCCTGATCCCAGCAGTCCGGCCACCCCCAGGATTTCACCTTTGTGAAGCCTGATATTCACGTTGTGGACGCCTTTGCCGCAGATATCCTTAAGTTCAAGTACGATCTCGTCCTGCGTGTAATCCCTCTCAGGATACAGGTTGGTCACGCTGCGTCCAACCATCATGGAAACCACCTCGTCGTAATTGGTGTCGCCTATGTCCTTGGTCGCAATGTATTTTCCGTCTCTGAACACGGCCAGACGATCCGATATCTGGAAAATCTCATCCATGCGGTGGGAAATATACAGAATGGAAATGCCCTCCGCCTTAAGCTCTGCAATGATTTTAAACAGAATACGAATCTCCTCGTCTGTCAGGGCAGCCGTTGGCTCGTCCATGATGATAACCTTTGCGCCTATGGTCAGACACTTTGCAATCTCCGTCATCTGCGATTCCGCCACAGACAGGTTTCGCACCTTGGTGCGGCAATCAAACTTAAGGCCCAAACGGTCCAGCTCCTCCTGGGCATCCTTGTACAGCTTTTTCCAGTCCACTGCTCCGTAGGGTGTCTTAGGAAGCCTTCCCAGATACATATTCTCCGCCACAGACAGGTCCCGCACCATGTTGAACTCCTGGTATATCATGGCAATACCCTTGCGCTCCGCATCCTTGGTGGAATGGAACACCACTTCCTCCCCATTGACATACATGTGTCCGGAAGTATATCCCTGGGCCCCCGCTATAATTTTCATCAGGGTGGACTTGCCCGCGCCGTTCTCACCGCACAGGGCATGTACCTCGCCCCTCCTCACATCCAGATGGACTCCGTCCAGAGCTTTAACTCCCGGAAATATCTTCACAATCGAATCCATCTGCAATACTAATTTTTCTTCCATGTTACCCCTCCCTTGCTGCTAAGAGTTCCTGAACATTCCCCCTTATGAGAGCAATATCAGTAAGCGCATCCCGCCGATAAAATCACGTTGGTGTACCCGGTAAATTCACCGGTAAGCACAATGGCCTTTGCATCTTTGCTGCGCTCCTTAAGCTCTGTGTGGGGAATGTATTCCACCGGAAGCCCCTGGGGCAGAAGGTCCAGCGCCTTTTTGTGGAAATCCGGCGTCACGGTGAGCGCCTCGTCAGCAAACACAGCTCCCTCCACCACGATATATTTAAGTATCTCCTCCAGAACATCCAGATAGGCCGGATCACCGGGCCTCCAGCCCAGGTCCACACGCTCCACTCCCTTTGGAATGGGAAGTCCGGCGTCCCCGATAATAATGGTATCCTTATGCCTCAGCTCCGCCAGCACCCTGGCCAGCTGCGGATGTAATATTCCTGTTTTTAACATGTCTGTCTCCCCTTCTACTGATTATGATTCTACTGATTATGATTCTACCGATTATGATTCTACCGATTATCATTTTCCTGATGATGCTTTTGACGATGACGTTTCTGACTTGCAGCCCTTTTGTCTGCAGCTCCTTTGACCGTGATTCCTTTGACCGTGGTCCATCTGACTGTGGTTTTTTTGACCGTGGTCCATTTGACCGTGATTCTTTTGACTGTGGTTCCTTTGACCGTGGTCCATCTGACTGTGGTTCTTTTGTCTGTAGTTCCTCTGGTTGCGGAGCTTTGATTGTGCTTTGACAATACCTATGTTAAGTGTCTGTGCGTCAGCAATCCGCGGTCTGACGATTTGCAGCCATAAATGCGTCAATCTCCTCCCTGACCGGCATGGAGGGCGTAGTACCGATTTTCTGTACAGACAGGGCTGCCAGGGCATTGGCAAAATCAGCTGCCTCCCACAAATTCTTTCCCTCTGCCAGCGCCGCCAGAAGGCCGCCGTTAAATGCATCCCCTGCTCCGGTGGTGTCCACTGCCTCCACCTTATAAGCCGGAATGATTCCCTTTTTCTCTCCCGTGTTTATATATACGCCTCGCTGCCCCAGTGTAATCAATACATTCTTTACCCCTTTGGAGAAGAACCAGTCCGCTGCCTTGTCCGCCGCTTCCTCGCTGTCCACCTTGATGCCTGTAAGAATCTCTGCCTCCACCTCATTGGGGGTAATCAGGTCAATTTTGCCTAAAAGCTCATCACTGACAGGCTGCACAGGGGCGGTGTTTAAAATGACCTTGACGCCCTTCCTGTATGCGATGTCCACGATGCGCTCCACAGAGGACACATTGGTCTCCAGCTGTGTCAGCAGGTATTCGGACCGGCCCACCAAATCCTCCAGGGAATCCACTTCCTGGTCCGTAATGGTATTGCAGGCCCCAAGTATAACCACAATTTCATTCTGGCTGCTGTTCTCATCCACCATGATCAGAGCGCATCCTGTCTCCGTTGTCTCGGAATACAAAACCCTTCCCGTATCCATGTGAAGCTCATTCATGGTATTGAGGGCAATGTCGGCAAACGCGTCCCGGCCAAGCTTTGTCACCATGGTCACATCCGCTCCTGCCTTGTGGGCCGCCACACCCTGGTTGAATCCCTTGCCGCCGGGTCCCATCTTAAACACGGTCCCCTTTACTGTCTCCCCTGCTGCCGGCAGATGCGGTGTCCTGCCCATCAAATCCACCACAAAGCTTCCAAATACTGTTACTTTCTTTCCCATATGCTCCATAATATGTTCTCTCTCCTTAATCCATCTTGCCGGCGCGCTCCGTACACGCTTCATGACAATCCTATGGCCGGCTCCCCATCGGCAATTCTGCGCCGGCAGTTTCCTATCGGCATTTTTCCATTAACATATTTCCACCGGCAGACAATCTAAATCAGTACAATCCCGTTGCCGGCTCCGATTCTGTCCGCCCCTGCCTCGATCATAGCCGCAGCGTCTTCCGGTGTGCGGATACCGCCGCTGGCCTTTACTCTGGCACTGTCTCCAACGGTTCTGCGCATCAGGGTAACGTCAGCTGCCGTAGCTCCGCCTGTGCTGAATCCGGTAGAAGTTTTCACGAAATCAGCCCCCGCTTTCACTGCCAGCTGGCAGGCCCTTACCTTTTCCTCATCCGTCAGTAGGCAGGTCTCTATGATAACCTTTACCACTGCGCCCGCAGAGGCTTTTACCACGGCCCGGATATCCTCCTCCACAAAGGAGTCATCCCCGTCCTTAAGGGCGCTTATGTTAATAACCATATCCACCTCATCTGCCCCTGCCTTTACAGCCTCAGAAGCTTCAAAAGCCTTTGCGCTGGTAAGCATGGCTCCCAGCGGGAATCCCACCACACAGCACGTCTTTACACCGCTTCCCTTTAACTGCTCCGCCACCAGCGGTACAAAGCAGGTATTAACACAGACAGACGCAAATTTGTGTTCCCTTGCCTCACTGCAATATCTTATGATAGTATCCTTACTGGCATCCGCCTTCAGCATCGTGTGATCAATCATGTGTTCAATTCCCATTTTCATTCTCCTTTTCCGTTTGAAGCTTTTGCATGTTGAAATTGTATTATGTATTTTCTGTAACCGGTTACACAATTCTGTAAAAAAATATGATAGGCTTTACATTTTTGTGTAACCGGTTACATATTTGTGCAGAAAACAATCTGACTGGATTGTCAGGTTGTTTTCCTATGTTCTGAACCCCGCAGGATTACCTTGTAGGGAATGGTAATCCGCTTTCCTCTCTGACGGCTCTTTCCTGAATCTTCAAAGCACTCCTGAAGAAGTCTCATGGCTTCCCGCCCCTGTTCCCTGGCATCCCTGTCCACCACGGATATCCTGTAATCGATCATCCGCAGGGCGTCAATGTCATCGAATCCCATCAGTGAAATGTCCCTTCCTATCTTAACCTTGTGTTCCGTCAGATACTTAAGACATCCCAGAGTGGAAAGGTTGTTGGATGTAAAGATGGCTGTGGGCGCTTGCGCAAGTCCCAAAAGCCGTCCGGTACATTCGTATGCCTTGGCAATCTTAAAATCGCCGCAGGCAACGTATTCCTCAGGAACAGCCAGTCCGCTGTCCTCCATGGCCTGCAGATAGCCCTGGCACCGGTCCTTGCCCGGCTTGGAGGTCTCAGGGCCGGTTATAATGGCAATCCTCTCATGGCCTGCCTTTATTAACTCCATCACTCCGTCATAGGATCCCTTCTGGTTGTCCACGAATACGCCGTCAAACTGGGCCCCTTTCACATCACGGTCCACCAGCACCACCGGTATGCCGGATTCCTCCAATCGGAGCAGGTAATCCCTGGTAACCGTATCTGTCTCTGAAATCGGCGTTATGATTACGCCCTTCAGTCTCTGGCTTTCCACGATTTTCAAAAAATCATGTTCCTTGTCCAACGTCTCATTGGTTCCCAGAAAAACAATATTATAATGGTACGATTCAGCCACTTCGCTGATTCCGCTTATAACCTTGGAAAAAAACTCATTCTCAATATCCGGGATAATGGTTCCCACGCTTAAGCTGTCCTGAATGCTCAGGCTTCTGGCGATGGCGCTGGGTACATAATTATACTCCTCCACTGCCCTAAGTACCTTTTGCCTGGTCTCCTCTTTCACGTATCCTGAATTATTGAGAACCCTGGAAATCGTAGCGGAAGAGACGCCTGCCCGGCGTGCAATTTCTTTAATGTTCATGACCCTTCCCCTCTCTTTTTCCTGTAACCATGCCAGCATAATCTGTAACCGGTTACATATATAATACTACCACATAGATTGTTAAATGTAAATAGTTTTTATCATTTTTTCACAATAAAGTCAATAGGAATTCAGTGGAAATAATGTAAGATGGATATCCCGGCTAACCCCCTATAGGATACATACAGAAAATCTGCCAAATGGATCGGATGATCTGGCTGTTATACAGCAGTCTATACTGCTTTAAGTCCGCTTATACAGTCAAAGGGAGACAGCCCAAAGACTGTCTCCCCTTTTAATCCCAACTCATGAAATGCTAAATCTATAAAAATATCAATTCACATCTTAATTTCAGTATGTAATGACATCACCTAACCGCTGCTATGCAAAGAAGGATATAATAAGAGCCACTACAAATCCCGTACCGCCCACCAGCGTCTCCATGATAGTCCATGTCTTAAGGGTAGTCTTTTCATCCAGCCCCACCAGTGATTTCACAAGCCAGAAGCCGGAATCATTAAAATGAGAGCACACCGTTGCTCCTCCTGCCACTGCCGCTGTGACACAGGCCAGGTACAGAGGGGACAGGGTTGCAATTTCCGGCATGGCCGCGATGATGCCGGCTGCCATGGTCATGGCAACTGTAGCAGACCCAACAGAAATACGCACCAGAGCAGCCACCACAAAAGCCACTACCACAATCGGAAGAGAGGCAGATGACACTGCATTGCCAATCACATCACCCAGACCGGAATTCTGCAGCATGAACCGCAGCACGCCGCCGCAGGCCGTTACCAGAAGAATCAGGCCCGTAGGCTCCAGAGACTTTGTCAGTACCTTTTCCAGCTCCTCGTTGCTGTATCCGTGACGGTATCCCAGAAGAAACATAGCCACAACCGTCGCTATGGTGAGAGCCACAAACGGCTCACCCAGGAATCCTAACACCGGCTGTACAGAGGCAAGGGCAGGAACCACCTTTGCAATGGAATTCAGGATAATGAGAACCAGCGGAATCAAAATAATTCCCACGATTGTCCCGAACTTTGGAAGTTTTGATTCGTCAAAATCTTCCTGGTTGGCAATGTGTTCCGGAACCGGTATATCGTACTTGTTTCCGCAGATAGTCCCCCATATGGGACCGGCCACTATCATGGCAAAAATACCGCACACAATACCTACCATAATGACCCAGCCCAGGTCTACACCCAGCATGGTAGCCACCAGCACGGGCCCCGGTGTGGGCGGGATAAATGCATGGCCTACCGCCAGACCGGCCAGCAGGGGGATGGCATAGAACAGGGAGGAACGTTTGGTTCTCTTTGCAAGAGAAAAGGCAAGAGGAATCAGAATAATGAGCCCTGCATCGAAGAATACCGGCATGGCTATGACAAGTCCCGTGATTCCCAAAGCCCAGGCAGCCTTCTTGTCGCCGAATTTCTTTACCATGGTGACTGCCAGTGTCTGAGCGCCTCCTGATATCTCCAATATGGAGCCGAACATGGAGCCCAGTCCCACAAGCAGGGCAATTCCCTTAAGAGTACTTCCAATTCCTTCATTTACAGAGCTTATGATATCCGCAAAGGGCATACCTGCAATCAGCCCGATGGCCACTGCGCCTACCAGAATGGAAATCATTGCCTGCACCTTGAATTTGATGATTAAAAGCAGCAGAATCACCAGCCCTGCCAAGGCTGCGATAATCAGTCTGGTCGGATCCAGAGCTGCAGCTGTTGTTGTTGTCATACTTATTACCCTCCTATAATTTCACACAATATCCCTATTTCCGCTGATATTTCCATCTAATATTTTTCGGTCATGTTTCAACCATAGCTCCGGTTCATACTTCCCACAAATATTTCCCGGCCAGTTTCCGGCAATCAGACCATGTAACCGCCCTTCATGGGTGATACGGCATGCTCGGAATAAATTTTAAGCACGCCCTTTTTATACTTGGCTTCCCTTGGTTTCCAGGCTTTTCTGCGCTCTGCAAGAATACGTTCTACCTCTTCCTTGGGAAGTTCCTCTCCCTTCACGCCTATGATTTCCAGAACGCGCTCCGGTATATCAATTCTGATAAGGTCATCCTCTTCCACCAGGGCAATGGGTCCACCGTCCGCTGCCTCAGGTGATACGTGTCCGATGGCTGGCCCTTTGGATGCCCCGGAGAACCTGCCGTCCGTGATAAGCGCTATGGTTTTTCCCAGCTCCGGATCAGAGGAGATGGCTTCTGTGGTATAGAACATTTCCGGCATTCCCGATCCCTTAGGTCCTTCATACCGGATAAACACGGCATCTCCCGGCTGTATCTTCCTGGAAATGACTGCCTCAATGGCGGCCTCCTCACAGTCAAAAGGTTTTGCCTTCAGGACTGCCTTAAACATCTCCTTAGGAACAGCAGAATGTTTCACCACAGAACCCTCCGGTGCCAGATTTCCTCTCAATATGGCCACGGTTCCGTCTGTGCCGATGGGTTCCTCAAAGGTCCTGATAACATCGGTACGCTTCAGCCCCCATTTTTTCAGATATCCGTCGCACTTGTCGTAGAATCCGCCAGCCTTAAGCTCTTCCAGATTTTCTCCCAGGGTCTTTCCGGTAACAGTCATCACATCCAGGTGCAGCATGGACTTTATTTCCTCCATCACAGCGGGAACACCGCCTGCATAGTAGAAGAACTGTGCCGGCCATTTTCCGGCAGGTCTGATATCCAGCAGGTAATGAGCTCCCCTGTGCATACGGTCAAATGTGTCAGCGTCAATCTCCAGTCCCAGCTCATGGGCAATGGCAGGAATATGAAGCAGGGAATTGGTTGAACCGGATATGGCAGCATGCACCATAATGGCATTCTCAAATGATTTCATGGTCACGATATCGCTTACCTTAAGCCCCTTCCTGGCCAGTTCCATGACCTGGAGGCCTGCCTTATACGCCATTTCCTTCAAATCTTCGCAGGTTGCGGGCATCAGCGCTGAGCCGGGAAGCATCAGCCCCAGAGCTTCGGCCATGATCTGCATGGTAGAGGCAGTACCCATGAAGGAACAGGCTCCGCAGGATGGACAGGCATTGTGCTTATAATAGGTAAGCTTTTCTTCGGTAATCTCACCTCTCTGGCACATGGCTGAATAGGCGCCAATCTGTTCCAGGGTCAGCAGGTCGGGGCCAGCATCCATAACGCCGCCGGTCACCACGATAGACGGCATATCAAGTCTTGCCAGTCCCATCAGACAGGCAGGCACGGATTTGTCGCAGCTTGCGATGAACACGCCTCCGTCAAACCCTGTGGAATTGCCGTGAATCTCAATCATATTGGCAATCATATCCCTGTGCGCAAGTGAATAGTTGATACCGTCATGTCCCTGGGCAATGCCGTCGCATATGTCTGTGGTAAAATACCTGGCTCCCTTTCCGCCTGCGTCCGCGATTCCCCGCATAGCTTCATTCACAAACTGGTCCAGATGGGCGCTGCCCGGATGGCTGTCGCCAAATGTACTCTCAACCATAATCTGCGGTTTATCCAGGTCTTCCACCTTCCACCCCATACCTATTTTTAAGGGGTCGTTCTCCGGTGCCAGCGCTCTTACTCTTTGACTGTTCAGTTCCATTATAATGCCTCCTCTTTTCGCTTTACATCTGACGTCTGACTTCTTTATGGTATTATAGTAGCATTTTTAAATTATTCTTTCAAGTCATCAGACTTGTTTTCTACTATATTGTCAAAAAAATTTGATTTATTTATGCACTATATCTAAGCCGGTACTATTTTACTTCCAGAATCCCCCATTTTTCTGTACATTTAGCTGGTTTCGTTCTGATTTCCTTGCAAAAGTCGTCAGATGTATTTTGATTTAAAATGAATCAAAACAAAAAACCTATAAGTTTAAGTATTCCCTTTTATTTGCTTCCGGGGTCTGCTAAAACTTATAGGTATAAATATTTATCAGGTCTGTCTTTCTTCCATGTCCGTATTACCACCATACTTCTGCATGGTTCTTATGCTCTCACGTTGCTGTCGCATTCCCGCACTGCCGTCGCATTCCCGCACTGCCATCACATCCCCGCACTGCCGTCACATCCCGCACTGCCGTCGCATTCCCGCACTGCCATCACATCCCGCACTGCTGTCACATACCGCACTGCCGTCACATCCCGCACTGCTGTCACATACCGCACTGCTGTCACACTACCGGCACACTCCTACACCTCACGTCCATCCTTCATCAGCTGCCGGATCATATTCCTGTTAAAAGTCATATGCATCATCATGGCGGTTTTGGCACCAATAGGGTCGTGCTCCGCAATAGCCTCGGTCACGGCCCGGTGGGTCATGATGGTCTCGTCGGTCAGCTTTTTGTGGGTCACATTGACAAACATAAGGACTGCTGTATCAATAATAGGGATCAGCTGTTCCACCACCTTATTCTTGGAACATTCAGCCACACAGGTATGGAAGGCGATGTCGTCTTCTATGTAACTGTCTCCAATCTTTATTTTCCGTTCAACGCTGTCACACAGATTCCTCAGCTTCAGAACATCCTCCTGGGTTGCGTTGAGAGCCGCCATCTCTGCGATTCCCGGCTCCAGTATGATGCGTACATTTACCAAATCCAGGGCCAAGGCCATCTTGTCCTCCACCGCCCCCAGGCCCAGAGGGTCCATGTCCACCGGCGTAGTGCTGACCACGTACGTACCGGATCCTCTCCTGACTTCCAGAATTCCTCTGGAAATCAAAAGTTTCACCGCTTCCCGGATGGTACTCCTTCCCACGCCAAACCTGTCTCCCAGTTCAAATTCATTGGGAAGTTTAGCGCCTACGGCTATGGGCGTTTCCAGTATATACTGATATATCTGCTCCTGAACCTGCTCTGCCAGCAGTTTATTTTTCAGATTGGACAGTTCTCCTTTGTTGGCCTTCTGCATTTTCCTAAAGACATCCTTTCCCGGTTATTGCTGTATGCTCTAATCCTATACATTCTAACACATTTTAAACCGGTTTACAAATACATGCATGAACGCGCCAACTATCCATCCGGCAGCCGGAATACTTCCATGGCCCGGCTCCGGTATCCGTTTAAAGGGAGGGCCCGGAACCGTACGCGGAAGTTTAATGCACCCGGGCTTCCTCCCTCAGCAAAAACACATTCCCATCCATATCGTAGAACTGAAACATGCTGCCATAAGGCATTTTCATGATGTCTCCGGTTCTGACGCCTCTTTCCTTCATTTCTCTATGGGCGTTCTCCAGATCGCCGGTGCATAAAATAATAGATGGATGGCCTACATTCACATCGGGATTCTGAGTCTTCATTTTTTCTTTGTCATAAAGAACAAAGGATGTCCCGCCTCCGTATTCCGGTCCCACTTCAAACCATTTCTGGTCAGCACCCATCTGCTGTTCCAGGCGCACGATGAATCCCATCTTTTCTGTCCAGAAATCCCTGGCCTCATTCTGGTTATTCACGTAAAGCGTTATCTTTCCAATGGAGTCTATCATAATTCATATTTCCTCATTTCTGCTTTCTTTTTACTATAAATAATTCCCTCCAATCAAGGTTTTCATTCGGTACAAGGAAGAAAAGAAAAAGCAGCAGCTCCCCCGGATGATATTCCGGAAAAGCTGCCGCTGCTAAACTATTTATTCTTCATACGTCATATGCTATTTATCACTGTACTTATTGCATATCTTTACCACCAGACCGCTTAGGGCAAGCAGGGCCATGGCATTAGGTATAACCATCAGACCATTAAAGAAGTCCGCCAAATCCCATACCAGCTCCAGCTTCAAAGCAGAACCGATTATGATACAAACCACTACTAATAAGGAGTAAATCTTTGCTGCGCCATCGCCAAACAGATACTTCGCATTGATAAGGCCGAAGAAATGCCAGCCCAGAATCGTAGAGAAAGCGAAGAACAAAAGGCATACTGCAACGAATACAATACCGAAGGTACCAAATCCTCTCATGAAAGCTGCCTGTGTAAGAGCGGTACCATTCTTGCCAGACTCAAGAGCGCCTGTGGTCAGTACGGAAAATACAGTCAGGTTAAGAATTACAAACGTATCAATAAATACGCTGATCATAGCGCAAAGTCCCTGCTTATGAGGATTCTCTGCGGTAGCCCTTGCATGTGCATGAGGTGTGGAACCCATACCAGCCTCGTTGGAGAAAAGGCCTCTGGCAACACCGAAACGGATGGCTTCTTTAACTGCAATACCTGCGCCTGCGCCTAAAACTGCCTGAGGATCAAATGCGCCTACAAAAATCATCTTAATAGCTGCAGGAAGATTAGCAATATTCATGATAATAAGAATCAAGCTTCCCACAATATACACGCCTGCCATGATAGGTACAACCTTCTCAACAACAGATGCCAGCCTCTGTGTTCCGCCCAGGAAAACAAATGCTGCTACGGCTGCTACGATAACACCAATGACAACCGGAGAGATAGTTATGTTAAATGCCCCAAAAGCCTCTGTAAATGCAGCGCCGATAGAGTTGGCCTGAACCATGTTGCCCATGAATCCCAGCGCAAGCACAATAAAGATTGCAAATAATCCTGCAAGAACCTTGCCCAGAGTGCCCTTAAAAGCTGCCTTTATGTAATAAACAGGACCGCCGGTAACCTCACCATTTACCTCAGTCTTAAAGTTCTGGGCCAGAGTTGCCTCTGCATAAATGGTTGACATACCAAAGAACGCACTTACCCACATCCAGAAGATAGCACCAGGTCCGCCTCCTAAAAGTGCAGTGGCTGCACCTGCCAGGTTACCGGTACCAACCTGGGCTGCAATTGCGGTTGCAATTGACTGGAACGGTGTCATCTCACCTTTTTCGTGCTTCTCACCATTAAGGCTGAGGTGCCCGAATACCAGTTTCCAGCCTTCACCAAACTTTCTCACCTGGATGAACCTCAGGCGGATCGTGTAATAAATTCCGGTGCCGCACAGAAGAACAATCAACAGAAAACTCCAGAGAAAACTGTTACCTTTTGCTACGAGATTTGTAATAACGTCCATTCCTAATTCCCCCTATACATTTAATTGGCCGCATATAGCGGCATTCATATTTGTGCTGATGTAATCAGCGCTCCAAAGAGCGGGATGTAAACATACAATAGGGACACCCACCAAAGATGGGATAGTATGCCTCCCTTTTGCCTGTGAGCATGGAAGATTTTATGGACGCTTATATCTGTCCTGCGCTTTCGCGCTCTCACAGAATCTCCCTGGAGTTTTCCTGATTCCTCCAGCATGGTACTACATTATTCATAAAGAAAAAATCTATACCTGCGCTGGCAGAAAAAGGAATTTTTATAGATTGTTTTTATTTTATCATACTTTACCCATAAATTCAATAATTATTTATTTAGTTTTTAGAGAATTTTAGTTAATTTTATACTTTTTTAAAATTTATCTCATTTTCAGCTTGACAAAATATTATTGGCATATAAATATCAATGGAAAAAGCTGGGCTTCCTGTATTCCAGGATTCCCAGCTTTTATGTTTGTGATTATATGGTTTCTTATGAAAGGCGGCGGGGCTTACTATTCCCACTCAATCGTAGCCGTAGGCTTCGGACTCAAATCATAGCACACCCTGTTCACATTCTTAACTTCCTTCAATATACGGTCCGTAATCTTCTGCAGCACGTCATAATCAATGCGCTCAATGGAGGCAGTCATGGCGTCCACTGTATTGACTGCGCGGATGATGACAGGATAATCAAAGCAACGAGCATTGTCCCTGACTCCAACTGATTTAAAGTCCGGCACAATGGTAAAATACTGCCACACTGTCTTGTCCAGGCCGGCATTTGCAAATTCCTCCCGGAGAATGGCATCGGATTCCCTGACCGCTTCCAGACGTTCTCTGGTTATGGCTCCCAGGCAGCGCACGCCTAATCCGGGACCAGGGAAGGGCTGACGGTATACCATGCTGTGAGGCAGACCTAGCTCCAGTCCGCAGGCGCGTACCTCGTCCTTGAACAGCTGGCGCAGCGGCTCTACCAGGGTGAAGTTCAAATCCTCAGGAAGCCCTCCCACATTGTGGTGGGATTTTACTACCTTGGCTGTCTTGGTTCCGCTCTCCACGATGTCAGGGTAAATGGTTCCCTGGGCCAGGAACTCGATTCCCTCCAGCTTTCTGGCCTCCTCCTCAAACACGCGGATGAATTCAGCACCGATAATCTTACGCTTCTGTTCCGGATCAGCCACTCCGGCCAGCTTTCCGAGGAAACGATCTACAGCATCCACATATACCAGGTTTGCATCCATCTGGTTTTTGAATACATCAATAACGCTCTCGGATTCCCCTTTTCTCATAAGACCATGGTTTACATGGACGCAGGTCAGCTGTTTTCCAATGGCTTTGATGAGCAGGGCCGCTACCACGGAGCTGTCCACGCCGCCGGATAAAGCCAGCAGCACCTTCCTGTCTCCTACCTGCTGGCGGATTAATTCCACCTGGTCGGAAATAAAGTTCTTCATATTCCAGTTGGCCTGGGCCTTACATGTATCAAATACAAAGGAACGGAGAATCTGGGCACTGTCAGCCTCATCCCAGCTATGTATGCAACGCTCACAGGCCGCCGCGCCGTGGCCTGCCGCCATTACCGGGTATCCTGCCTCATACAGTTCCGGACGCACATCAATGGGGGTTCCGTCCACAACATTGTTAGGGCCGCCGTTGATGATGATTCCCTTAACATTGGGAAGTTCCGTCAGTTCGCTGGCTGTGATATCGTGGGGATAAATCTCACTGTACACCCCCATCTCTCTGATGTCCCTGGCCAGTTTTGTGTTCTCTGTGCTTCCCAGGTCAAGAATTACAATCATATCCTGTTTCATCTTCTGCCTCCTGAAATTATTAGAATTTTGCTTCTTTTGTTAAAATATCCTTCTTGGTTCTTCCTGATTCTTCATTTGACCGAAACGCCTGTACCGCCGCCTGTATCACAGCCTGTACTGCCGCCCGTTCCGCCTGCCCTGTACCGCCCGTCCCGTGCTTTACTCCGACAGCTCTCCCAGATAAGCCAGCACCGCCCTCAGGCAGCCGTCCACCCCTGTCAGCCCGCTGTCCAGGCATAAGTGGTAGTTCTGGGCCCGGCCCCATGTGTTGCCGGTGTAGTACTGGTAATACTCCTTGCGTTTCCGGTCCACCTCCCGGATACGGCGCTCCATCTCCTTCTCATCAGAACCCGGTTCCAAAATAAGCATACGCTTAATCCGGTCCCTCATCTTGGAGTAGATGAACAGGTTAATGCTGTCATCCAGAATCATGTCTGCACACCGTCCCACAATGACACATGGACCGTGAGCAGCCAGCCTGCGGATGACATTGGACTGGGCCACGAAAATCTGGTCCGACATGGGTACTTTGTAAATGTCAGAAAAGGCATGGTAATACTGCCTGTCTAACGGGTCGTGAATCACGATATGCTCATCGTAGTTTTGGAATGCCTCTTCTGCAATATTGATATCGTCCGCAGCCATGGAGATTAACTCCTTGTCGTAAAATGGGATGTCCAGCTTTTCTGCCAGCTTTACCCCAAGCTCACGGCCTCCGCTTCCGAATTCGCGGCTTACTGTTATGACCTTATCCATTAAGCACCGCCCCTTTCCTTTGGTTGGTTTTGTTTTGGGTAGGATGAGCTTTGAATGGGCTCAGTCAGCAGTGCACATCGCGGCCAAGGCCGCTGGTTCACGGGCTTACCCCTATAAAAAAAGCGGCAGGCATATATCCTTATGTGAGCAAGCTCCCAACGGATATATGCCCACCACTTTTTTGCACTGCTCATTGCCTACGTGGACATTATACCACAATTCCCCATTATTTCCTATGCTTAATATCTCTTATAATCTTAAACATCTGTATCAGTACCGTGGGTACTGCAGCCAGGAGACAGACATTGATCAGCTGGCTTTGAGTCAGCGGTGTTACGGAAAACAGGTTCTGCATGAACGGAACGAACATGACAATACCTAACAGCACCACACCTGCCGCAAATGCTCCCAGGCTGTACCAGTTGGATGAAAAGCCCAGCTTGAAAATGTTGTGCTTGCTGCGGCAGTTGAATCCGTGGAACAGACGGGCCAGGGTCAGGGTTGCAAACGCCATGGTACTGGCTGTGGCCGCGCTGCCGGTTCTGAGACCTGTGTGGAAGGCGATCATAGTACAGACAGCTATGACTCCGCCCTGGGTCAGAATAGTGGTCATGAAGTCCTTTGTCAGGATACCTGTCTTCGGATTTCTGGGCGCCTCCGACAGTAAATCCTTCTCAGCCGGCTCCATGCCGATGGCTATGGCCGGCAGTGAATCGGTCAGCAGGTTGATAAACAGCAGGTGTACCGGGGCAAACGGCACTGGCAGGGCTGCCAGGGATGTGTATAATACAGAAAGGATACCTGCCATGTTGCCTGACAGCAGGAACTTGATGGCATTCTTTATGTTGCGGTATACGTTTCGTCCGTTGGCCACCGCCTTGATGATGGTTGCGAAATTATCGTCTGTCAGTATCATGGCTGCCGCATCCTTGGAAACCTCGGTGCCGGTGATGCCCATAGCCACCCCGATGTCCGCCTTCTTAAGGGCAGGAGCGTCATTGACTCCGTCTCCGGTCATGGCCGTGATGGATCCGCGCCTCTGCCATGCGTCCACAATGCGGATTTTGTTCTCAGGTGAAACCCTGGCGTAGACAGATATCTCCGTGATCTTGCGGTCCAGCTCTTCCTCTGACATGGCGTCCAGTTCACGGCCCGTCATGGCTATATCGCCGTCCTCAAAAATACCAATCTGCTTTGCAATGGCAGTGGCGGTAATCTTGTGGTCGCCGGTTATCATGACAGGCTTAATTCCGGCCCGCTTGGCGTCTGCAACTGCTGCCTTTGATTCTTCCCTTGGGGGATCCATCATGGATATCAGGCCCAGGAAAATGAAGTCGTTCTCATTGTCCAGGGACAGGGTATAGTCTTCAGGAACTTCCTTATATCCAAAGGCCAGGACTCTTAAGCCCTCCTGGGAAAACTCCAGGTTCTTCTGAAGAATGGCCTCCCTATCCTCCCGGGTTATGTCCCTGATTCCTTCTTCCATACGGATTTTCACGGTGCGGTCTAAAAGTACATCCAATGCTCCCTTGGTAAGTACGGTGGGCACATCGTGAAGTTCGTATTTGGTACTCATGAGCTTCCGGTCTGAGTCAAAGGGTATCTCCTCCAGACGGGGCATCAGCTCTCTGAGCAGGTTTTCGTCCACGGTCGCCTTTCTTCCCATCTCCACCAGCGCAAACTCTGTGGGATCTCCGATGCCTTTTCCATCAACGATAGATGAATCGTTGGTAAGTATGGCATCGTAGAGAAGATAACGGTGAAGCTGGTTCTTCAGATTCAGCTGGTCTATGGTAATGGTCTGCCCATTAGTATAAATGTTCTGGACCGTCATCTTATTCTGAGTCAGGGTTCCAGTCTTGTCCGAGCAGATGACAGAGACGCAGCCCAGACTCTCCACAGCCTTTAACTCTTTGATAATGGCATGTTCTTTTGCCATTTTCTGGGTGCCCATGGCCTGTACAATGGTTACAATGGAGCTCAGTGCCTCAGGTATGGCCGCCACTGCCAGGGCCACTGCAAACATCAGGGAATCCAGGACAGGCATTTTTCGGTACAGGCTCAGCAGGAATACCAGGGCGCATATAACCATGATGGCCATGGCAAGACGGCTGCCGAACTGGTCCAGGCTGACCTGCAGCGGAGTCTTTTTCTCCTTGGTAGCGTTCATCAGGGCTGCTATCTTGCCAATCTCTGTATCCATACCCGTGGCTGTCACCAGGACCACTGCCCGTCCGTAAGTCACCAGGCCGCTGGAATATACCATATTGGCCCGGTCGGCCAGGGCGCAGTCGCTGTGCAGGGTTCCGTCGCTCTTATCCACATTGGTGGACTCCCCGGTCAGAGAGCTTTCATTGACCTGAAGGGAATAATTCTCCAGAATCCTTCCGTCAGCCACCACCAGATCGCCTGCTTCCAGGTACAGGATGTCTCCGGGAACCACCTTAGCAGACGGAATCTCCACCTTCTGTCCGTCCCTTAGCACCTTGGCGTTGGGGGATGACAGGGATTTAAGGCTGTCCAGGGATTTCTCAGCCTTTGCATGCTGTACCGTGCCCAGGATAGCGTTGAGGATGATAACAGCCAGGATGACTACCGTGCTCTCCACATTGCCTGACACCATGGAAATAAGGGCTGCAATAATCAGGATAACCACCAACAGGTCGCAGAACTGCTCCAAAAATACCTGCAGGGTACTCTTGCGCTTTCCCTCTTCCAGGACATTCTCTCCCTTCTCAGCCAGGATTTTCTCTGCCTGGGAAGAGGTCAGACCTTGTTCCGTTACCTGAAACTGGCTGAGTATCTCTTCTTTTGTCTGTTGATACCATTCTTTCATGTACTTTCCTCCTCATTATGAGTTCTTAGTCTATTATGCGCGTATCCCTGCGCCAAAATGCCCCGGGCCTGGCAAAAAAAGCTTATCCGCCACGCTCCGGCACCGGGAAACCCACAAAAAAAGACTTCTATGGATGGCTGCCAGGATATGTAACATATCTGCAAACCACGCATAAAAGTCTTGTAACCGTAAAGGCATATATTGCCAGGTTCCGTTGGAACCGAGGTTGTTGACAATATATCTAAACTACTCCCTTTCGAGCTGTTCCGCATTCATTATGAATTTTTATTGAGTTTATCCTCTTTTTGCGGAAATGTCAAGGGGTTTTAAAAATTTAATGATTGGGTTTCTTATTAGCGGAACACCTCCACCTCAAAGCCCACGATTTCGCCCAGCTCCTGTAATTCCTTTACATGATTGCCATAAATAATGGCCTGGTGATGTCCGTAACCTCCCTTTGCCAATGCCTGCCGGAACTCCCTGGCGCCGCCCTCGACCTCGTAATACACCGCGGGACTGCAGTATACAGGACGAAACTCGCATCCCAGGGTATGGCCTACGGCTACCATCATCCTGGTACCCTGGCGGTTAAAGCGGCCAAAGGTAACCACCTGTCCTTCCTCCTCTGCCATATCCACATGATAATGGGCGCCCCAGCCCTGGGTGGTAAAATGGGCCAGCTCATATCTCTGCTCCGGCTGGTCAAATCCGCGCATCCTGCGCACCGGCACAGCGTGGTGGATTTCCAGTACATCGTGGTCAAATACCTGTCCGGGCTGTGTCAGAAGCTTGGGCATTCCCAGCTGTTCCAAGGTCCTGCTTCCGGCAAGCACCAGTACCGGATTGCCCATGAACACGCTCTGGCGGGTCAGGTACATCATCATCATCATGGCCATCCATACAGCCAGATCTTCCTCACATGCTGACGGAATCCTGTCATCTTTATTCAGGGAGTGGGTGATGCAGGGAACACACTTATTCTTCTGGGGAAGGCGGCTGGCACACAGTTCCTTGCACGGGGTGGTGAACGCATTGCAGTCATAGCGCTCCATCATCCTGCGCACCGCGTGGAAATACCGCAGATCGCTGCACAGGTACTCCTCTGTGATATCCACTTTGTCCGCCCCTTCCATCAGGGCCCTGGCCTCCTGATGGATTCCCTCGTCTGCCGGTATCTCATCAAAATAGTTGAACACCTGTCTGAAGTCAATACGGTTATGGCGGATGCCGTACCGTGTGAACAGGCTTACCAGATCACAGCAGCTGGTGTTGACTGATGCCGGCGTCTGCTCGGAATTGGACAGGATTAAAATTTTTGTATTTGCGACAGCCTTACGCACCTGGAGGCAGGTCAGAATACGGTTGTATTCTTCATAGTCATGGGCCATATATGCCTCCAGTCCGATGTCCCTGTAATATCCCACAAGGTCGATGGGGGTAGGTCCCAGATTAATCATGGAAACTGGCTTGTTCAAACGCTCGATTCCCGGTACGCGGTATGTAATCAAATACAAATCCACCTGATGATTTTCAGGCATCAGCTTGTCAAATTCAGAATCCCGCATCACAAAGCTCTCGTCAAATTCCATGTAAACCGGATCCATCAGATTACAGCGGGTCAGATCCAAGTTGTTTTGTAATTCCTCGTACCAGATTTTAAATTGTTCCTTCCCCACCCTGCGCTCAAATTCAGGCGTGCCCTCTTCCATAGGCCCTACGCGGCACGGGCCTTCCCACCAGTCTGTGTGTACAAGATTGCTGAAAATCGGTTTTAAGTTAACCTTTACATCCATTGCATACTTCATAATTGACCTCTCCTTATTATATCGTTTTTATTTGATATCGTTTTCACTTATCATAGTTTTCATTTAATATGGTTTTCGTTGTTGGTATAGATTTTTATATTTCACATACGTGCCAGTATCTGATAACATTTTGACAAACCATTTTCCTTTATCTCAGGATAAATCACATCGTCAGATATATAATCCAGAAATCTCATGGGATGGGACTTTATGATTTCCGGCGTTCTTGCCTGGTACAGTTCTTCCAGAATGGAAAGCACGCCCCGTACCAGCAGCGAATCACTGTCACTGTAAAAATGTACCATTCCATCCCGGTCCTCTGCCCGGAGCCAGATTGCGGTCCTGCATCCCCCAATCCTGTACCGGTCCGCACGCAGGGAATCCAACGGAGGCTTTTCCATTCCAAGCATAAGAAGGTATTCACACTGGGATCCAGGGTCCTGCAACCGGAGCAGACTGTCAATATACTTTTTCTCTGCCCGGCATATGTCTGTCTGGTATTTTTCATCCATTAGCTTCCCCTCCCGCAGATCCGTTCCAGCCTCTCTGCCATATATTCAATCTCCTGCTTTGTATTGTAAAAAGACAGTGATACGCGGCAGAGACTTTCCTTTCCCATACGTTTCATTAGGGGGTAGGCGCAGTGGGAACCGCTTCGGACCGCTATTCCGCTATTGGCCAGCAGAACACCTATGTCATAAGCACCCAGCTTATCTGTCTCAAACACTGCTATGGGCGGTACGGACCCGCCAGACTGCGGCTGCGGTACTGCCCCGCCAGACTGCGGCCGCGGTACGGACCCGGCAGATAAGGGCTGCCGCACAGCCGGTTCCCCAATTACATGTACCCCTTTAACTGCTTCCAGGCGTTCCCTCAGATACGCGCCCAGTTCCGCCTCATATTGGATCATCTCCTCAAATCCCCTGCGATTGAGATAGAGAAGAGCTGCCTCCAGTCCAAGCGCTCCGGCTATATCCTGGGTACCGGCTTCGTATTTGGACGGGGATTTCTTATATGAAACTTCTCCCCGGTCTCCTTTCACCACCATATCCCCGCCGTACAGATAGGGAGCCATCTCCTCCAGATACATCTTTCTTCCATACAGTACCCCGATTCCCATAGGGCCGTATATCTTGTGGCCGGAGAAGCAAAGGAAATCACATTTCATCTGCCTGACGGATATAGCCCGGTGGACAACGGCCTGAGCAGCGTCTATCAGGACCAGTACGCCCCGTTTGTGGGCTTCTCTTATAATACGGTCCACGTCCGGGCAGAAGCCTGTCACGTTGGACATGGCCGTGACGGCAATCAGTCTGGTGCGGCTGTCCATCTGATCCAGCACATCCTCCGCCCTCAGGCTGCCGTCTGTCTGTGCCAATGCCACCCGGAATTGCGCGCATTTTTTCTCACATTGATTCTTCCAGGGAAAATAGTTGGAGGAATGTTCCAACTCAGTGACAATCACATTATCTCCCGGGCAGACATATGTCTCAAATACAGCCGCGGCAGCCAGATTGACTGACTCCGTACATCCTTTGGTAAATACGATTTCCTCCCCATACTCCGCATCCACCCATGACCGGACCGTCTCCCTGGCCCTTTCATACATACGGGATGCCTGGCTGCTGAGGGGGTAGCTTCCTCTGTGTATATTGGAATTCTCCATGGAATAGTACCTGCACAGCCGGTCAATAACAGCCTGGGGCTTCTGGGTTGTGGCCCCGTTGTCCAGGTAGACTAACGGCTTTCCTTCCTGGTTCAGAATTGGAAAATCCCTGCGGATTTCAGTTACATCCATATCATTTTCCCCCTTTCAGGTGCCTTATGACAGCGTCAGCCAATTCATCCAGATTCTCAATATCCGAGGCCTCATCATCCTCCATGGCAATTCCCAGCTCCCTCTCTATAAACATAAGCAGCAGTACCTTTTTCTGCACCGCCAGGCTGGTCTGGTGGCAGTCGTATTTCTTTATCTCCCTCTGAATCACCTCATCCGGCAGATTCCCCTTCCGCAAATCCTGACGTTTGATGCTCATAATGACAAGCTTTCTTATATCTGTCTGGGTGTCCTCCTGAATCATAAGCTTCAGGTTAACTGCTTTTCTCAGCAAAGGCAGAATTACTTCTTTTTCCAATCCTTCACAGGGCATGGATTTTATGCGGTCCAGCACAGCTGAGGCTTCCCTTGTGCTTTTTACAATTTCATCAATCATAGCAGCTGTTTCCTTATTTTTTTCTTAGATTTGCTTACATATTTTCCTGTTTTTCTTACATTTCATATTATATCTGATGTGCTGCGGCCTTTTTTTGCAGATTATCCCGGCACTTTGCATTTTCTTCAAACCGTGCTATACTAAAACGTGTTTCAACGTATGACAGATAACCGTTCAGGAGGACCCTATGGACATCCCGTTTTCACGCTACACGGAAAAGCTGCCGGAGGAATTTTCCGTAAGGCACAAGATAACTGAGACAACTGAAAAAAGGAATTTCCACCTGCACAGGCAGATGGAAATTATATTTGCTCTGTCCGGCAACTTAAAATGCAAGTTTGAAACAGGGGAGATTGATATTCCCAGAAATGGGTTGATTCTGTTTAACCAGATGGATCTGCACTATATCTATCCGGAGGACGGTTCAGGAATCTGCGACCGGTATGTGCTGTATTTTTCTTCCAATTACATATCCCGGTTCTCCACTCCTGAAGTGAATCTGCTGGAATGTTTCCTGTTTCGTCCCGGCAATCAGCCCGTGGTACTCACTGTTCCGGACCGGCAGCTGGACTCCTTTCTCTCCGTGCTCTCCAGGATGGAGGATTACAACAGGCCGGAAAGCGGCGGCTCTGCTTCACCTGTTTACGGAAGAGATCTGCACCTTAAATTTCTGCTGGGCGAATTTCTTCTGCTGACCAACCAGCTCTACACCGAGAGGTTTGGCCCTCTGAACACGGCTGCCTACCAGGAGCATGCCCGGCTGGTATATGATATTTATGAATACATCGGGGGCCATTACAGCGACAATCTGAGCACGGACAGCCTGTCCCGGCTGTTTTTAATCAGCAAGACCCAGCTGTATTATGTCTTTAAGGAAATCTCCGGGATGACTGTGAGCGACTATATTACAGAGTACCGCATCACCAGGGCAAAGGACTTTCTCATTAATACGGATTACTCCGTGGAAATGATTGGACAGGCCGTGGGATATACCAATCTCAGTTCATTTTCCAGGGTCTTTAAAGAGCAGGCCGGATGCAGCCCAATCCAGTACCGGAGGAAGCATGCGGATTAGGCTTGGTGCTGCAGCGCATATCCCTATTCGCCAATCCCAGTATCAATCTGGCTGATTCCGTGGCAGAATGCATACTTTTTCTTAAATCCGGCTGCCTTCCCCTCAGAACCGGTCAGGCTGATAAAATGCTTTACTGTTTTCTTACATTCCTGTTCCACTTCCATCATAAGGGACATATAATCCAGGTCCGGTTTTTCATCCAGACGGTTTTTTGCGTAATCCCGGCATGCATTGAATATCTCGGTGGCAATGTTCACCTTGTTGATTCCTGCTTCCACTGCTTTCCTGATGTTCTCGTCTCCGGAACCGGATCCGCCATGAAGCGCCAGAGGCATGTTCACTGCCTGCTTCACACCTTTTATAACATCAAAATTAATGGTGGGGATAAAGCCTTTGGGATAATCCCCATGGGCAGTGCCGCAGGCAATGGCCAGGCTGTCCACCCCAGTCTCCTGCACAAATCGCACGGCTTCCTCCGGCTTTGTGTACAGCGACACGTCGCATCCGTCCAGAGTGGCGGCCTGGCCTACATGACCCAGCTCGCCCTCCACTGCCAGTCCCTGTACATGACACAGCTCCACCGCCTTTTTAGTCCTGGCAATGTTCTCCTCCATGTCATAGGCCGAGGCATCCACCATGATGGAGGAAAATCCCTGTCTGTAAGCCCATGTAATTTTTTCCCAGTCCCTGCCGTGGTCCAGAATCAGGGCCACCGGCACATTGGTCTGTTCTGCCAGGGTCTTAATCATGGGAACCATCAGCTCCGGCCTGGCGTGCTTTGTCATCTGGGCCTGGCCCATGAGGATAATGAGCGGCGCCTGCATTTCATCTGCTGCCGCTATAAGTCCCCTGGCCAGCTCCATGTTAAATGCGGATGCCGCCAGAACAGCATAGTTGTTTTGATTTGCATCATCAAGAATTGTTTTGATATCTGTATACATTATGTACTCCCCTTAAATTTTAGTATTTCCTGTAGCAATGCGATTTCCCGGTACTGCCCAGCACCTGCATCTTTGTCCCTGCCACATTTCTAACCTCCTGCACTGCATTCTTAAGGACCAGTGTGGGACTGACCAGGGTTGGATGATTTGTTACAAATTCCCTTACGCTTTGGTAATAGGCATGTTTAAACTCACTGGATATATTTACCTTGTGTATGCCTGTCCTGCAGGCAGCCCCAACCTCATCATGGGGCGTGCCGGAACCTCCGTGAAGAACTAACGGCACCGGCACCGCAGCTGCCAGCTCTTTCAGAAGCCCAAGCTGCAGCTTAGGCACATATCCTTTTGGAAGAATGCCGTGTACCGTGCCAATGGAAACTGCCAGGGCGTCCACGCCGGTGTCCTCTACAAACCGTCTGGCCAGCTCCGGTGATGTATATACCATATCCCGGACCGTGCCGTTTAAATAGTCCTCGGTCTCCCCTATGGTGCCAATCTCCCCTTCCACCGATACGCCGGCCCCATGGGCCGCCTCCACGACCCGGCGTGTACACTCCACATTCTGGTCATACTCCATCTGCGAGCCGTCAAACATGACAGAGGTAAAGCCTGCCTGGATCGCGCGGATGCATCCCTCATAGGATTTGCTGTGGTCATAGTGCAGTACAAAGGGATTCCTGCTGCGCTGCAGGCGGACCGAGAAATACAGGTACAGTTCCCGTTCCGAAAACTGGAATTCATTGGGAGAGACCTGGATGATGGCCGGGGCTTCCCGGTACTGCGCCTCCTCCACAATGGCTTTGAACATGGTACTTTCTGTTACATTAAATCCTCCCACTGCAAAATTATCCTTTACGGCAGGTTCCAGTATTTCCCGCAGATTCAGCAGCATTTTTTATCCTCCTGTAAAAACATACCCGAATGTGTTAAAAGTTCTCAAATGTCATTCCTTCTGTGGTGCTCTCCCCATTTTCCTGTTCCATTCCAAAGTCCATGGAATCGTCTTCCGTCACCACTTTCTTCCACAGGGAGAGTATCACTCCCATGATGACGCCTCCCAGGGCCACCATAGCTGCCATCATCATTGGCTTATTGGACAGCGGGATGATGAACCATCCTCCTGCTGTTACATAGTTCTCAATTCCCAGAACCATGGTCAGGCCTCCTGCTATGGAGGTGGCAATCACGGAGGAACCGATTACACGCAGCGGGTCGTTCATAGCCAGAGGAATCACTCCCTCTGTAATCATGCAGATGCCCATTGGGAACGCGGCCTTTACCGCCTCCTTCTCGGCCTTTGTGTACTTGTTTCTGGTAAGGATGTAGGAAAGGGTCACGCCCACAGGAGGAATCATACATGTAACCAGCTTAACTGCCTCCGGTCCGTAGATACCGTCCACCAGAAGACCATTGGCAAACAGGGATGCGGTCTTGCCGATAGGCCCGCCAAAGTCAACACCGCACATACCTCCCACTATGGCTCCCAGGATGAATTTGGATCCCCCCTGAAGTCCTATCAGCCAGTTCTGTAATGCATTGATGACAAAGGCAACCGGTTTCCCTATGACAGCAAACATAAGGGCTCCGCAAATCAGCGTTGTCAGGAACGGCAGAATAAGTACAGGAACCAGCCCCTGCATGGTCTTAGGCACCTTCAGATATTTTTTCAGGAACAGTACCGTATAGCCCACAAGAAATGCCGCAATAATGCCTCCGATAAATCCTGTATAAATTTCCGATGCAATGGACCCAAGAATCAGTCCGGGGGCAATAGCTGGCCTGTCCGCGATGGAATACGCGATGGCAGCAGTGATCACAGGCACCACAAAGCCCATGCCAATCTTACCGGTTCTCCAGATGTACCATATCAGGGTACCCTCTGCCTCTGATACCTTGGTCCCGCCAATGGCAGTTCCCAGAGCCATACATAAGCCGGCGCCCACAACTATGGGAATCATAAACGATATTCCTGTCATCACATGCTTCTTAATCTCTGATAGTTTTAATCCACCCATAATCTTAATTCCCTCCGTTTTTCTTTTTTGTCAGAGCTTCCTCGATACTCTGAAGCATTGCTCCCGTATTTTTCATGGCCTTCTCCGTGCTCATGCGCACCACTGGTTTACCCTTAAACCGGTTTTCCCCTGATATTTTCACATCAATGGCCAGGATGACCACATCTGCCTCCTGGATTTCCTCCGGTGTCAGCTGCTCCTCGATTCCGATGCTCCCCTGGGTCTCGATTCTGCATGTATATCCCAGCTTCCGTGCTGCCTGCTCCAGCTTTTCCTTGACAATGTATGTATGCGCAATACCCGCAGTACATGCCGTAACCCCTACTATCTTCATCCTTTATTTCCTCCTCGTTCTTAGTGGTGTGGTCTCCCTAGCAAAATGCTTCCAGAATATCTTCCTTTGTGCTGCTTCCCATCAGTTTGCCGCATGTTCCTTCCTGTGCCAGCTTTTTAGCCACGCTGGCCATGAGGCGCAGGAAGTAGTCATCCTTGTCCTTTTGATTGATGGCAAATATAATGAAAACCTGGGCAGGCAGGCCATCCAGCGTCTCCCACTGTATGGGCTGTTCCAGCTTAAGGACCGATATACAGTTACGCTTCACTGCCAGCGACTTTCCATGGGGAATGGCGATTCCGTCCCCTATGCCTGTTTTTCCCTGGGATTCCCGTATATATAAATCCTGCTTGAACTCTTCCTTGGATGTAATGCTGCCGTCCTTTAAAAGAAGGTCGCACACACATTCAAACACCTCCTCCTTATTCTGCGCCTTTACATTGACGGCCACTGCATTTTCATTGATTACCTCCAGCAGATTCATGCTTTCCTGTCTCCTTTTACTATAGAATTTAAATAGCCTGCTATTTCTTCCTGTCCTCTCAGGCTGTGGAATTCTTCATAGGCTTCCTTGTCGTCCAATAAAGTCACAATGGCGGAATAAAAGCGGATAATCTGCCCTTTCGCCTTAAACCGTTCATCCAGATTCAATGCCAGAAGAAAAATCCGGTCCACTCTCCTGTCCCTGCCCCAATCTACCGGCTCCTCCAATATGGCGGCCGCAATGACCGGGCGGCAGACACAAAACGCAGCTCCATGGGGAATCGCCACCCCAAGTTCCAGCACAGTGGATGTGGTTTCCTCCCTGTCCAGTACAGTCTGCTCATAATCCTTTGTAACATAACCCGCCTCTGCCAGCCTGGCGCACAGGAAGGATATGATTTCCTTCTTATGTGTCCTTTCCGGAAAATGGTATACAAGGGACGGATGAAACAGCTGGTACTCCGAGAGCTCTGTCTTTTCGGCAATCCGTCTCATCTTCTTTTTCCGCACCTGTTTCATCTTATTCTGAATCTGCTGTATATCCCAGGGCTGCAGCACATTTCCAATCTGTACCACATCCCTGCCTGCAAACACATCCCCCACCGGAACAGATGATATAAGAAAATCACACTGGCTCCTCTGAATCTTACATGTATCCCTTGTGGTCAGGACATCCACTACATTAATATTCTGTATGGAGCGCTCAATCTGCTCTTTGAGAATTCTGGATATCCCGATACCATGATTGCACAGGATACACACCTCCACTCCCACGTTCAGCCGCTCAATGGCACCGCCTATATATAATGCCAGGTACGCCACCTCATCTTCCCCGATTCTCACTTCAAGTTCAGACTCAATGACAAGACTTGCCGACCAGGCAGCGGCATAAATATTGGGATACTTGGACTTCACTACCTCCTTCAGAGGATTTTCCTCCAGGATGCCGCACCGCAGTTTCAAGGTCTTGGATTTCATATACAGAAGGAGGCTGTCAAAAAGGTAATCATCCCTGTCAAGCCCCTGTCCCAGAATATTGCCGGTAATGGAAATCACCTTGTCTGTCACCCGGCAGATATTTTGGTTGGCCTCCATATAAGTCTGCCTGGACGCCTCGTCTGTAAACTCCTGTATCTCGGCAGCCCCTAAAACCAATACCGTAAACTGCTTTTCTCCTTCCGGGAAGTCGGTATGATAATATTTCTTAAGACTTTCCATACATGTTTCGGCCATACTGAGGTCATATTCCAATCCCTGCCATTCTGCCCTCTGATGCCCAAAATCCGCAGGAATCTCTGCATACTCCTTTTTCCTGATTCGTATAACACACAGTGACAGGAGAAATGACAGCTGCTGGTACCCGTCGAAGCTGTAGTGTATCCCAAACTTTTTCTCCAGCCCTGCAATGGCCCCTGTTACCCCGGCCATATCAAATCCCCACAGGAACTTTTCTGTCTGGCTTTTCAGGGTCTGGTCCCCAAACTCCTGCCGCTTTCTGGATATATCTGCAAAGAGTTCCCACATGGCCATGCGCCAGTAATACTCGCTGCATTCAATCTGCAATCCCTGGCCTCTCTTACAGGTAACGGCTACATGATGGGCCGTCAGCCATACAGATGCCTGGCTGGTAGCTTTTTCAGCATCCAGCCTGCTAATGAGAAGCCTTTGCTCCAGTTTCATCTTCTGTATGCTTCTCTGCTTCAGCAGGAGTTCCAGTATCTGGAAATGCTTGTCTGTGCCATACAGCTCCATCTGGTTCACATCATTCCATGCCTGCTTTGCCGTGTCCCAGTCCTTGTCCTTTATAAGACACACGCCTTTGTTGCTCTTAGAGACAACCTTTCCCAGCCCGTATTCTTCCAGGAAGCTTCCCAGCTGCTTCAGGTCATTCCTGATAGTCTTAAGGGAACAATTCACATCTTCCGCCAGACGCTCCACAGTCACAAATCCATCTGACCTGTACAGCAGCTTCAGAATTTTATATTGCCGTTCCTGCATCATGTTCCCTCCTGTCTCCTGTTCCATAGCACTGCCATCCCTTCGATAATCTTATATTAACAGCTTTCCCCTATTTGCTATTTCCAAAATATTGACAGAACACTTATGTTTTGTTCAATAGTTTTTCCAAAATCCATGATGCGCCTTTTATTAAGGTCAAACATACGCCCCCTCTCTTATGCCAAAAACGCAGATATGCGGCTGTCCCCCGCCGGACAAACCGCATATCGCATTCAAACTTCAATTTTCCCTGATTGGCTGTTTTCCTATTTCACCAACGCAAACTCATAAGCCTCCCTGATCCACCCCATCAGCTTATCATCTATCTCATCCTCACTCTGTACAATCACATGATGGGTCCAGCGGTTGGGGTAAGGCTCTGTTGCCGCCTCAATCCGGCTGTCTTCTATGCGATGGCTTACTCCGAACGTTACAACCATATAAACGCCCTTTCTGCCCCTGAACCGTCTGGAAGGGTGCCAGATAAAAGCAAACTGGTAACGGTTTGAAAAGGCAATCTGTGATTTCTGGACCTTAACCTGAACGGGTCCCAGCTCCTTAAGCAGACGCTTTGTGAACGCCTCATAAATGGGCAGGGCCTGGGGCATTTTTTCAAAAAACAACAGTACTGATGAATCCATATGACTCCTCCCTTCTGAAAGTGATGTATCCTATTCCGATTATATCACAAGATTAATCCTGAATTATTTATTCTTACCTGCTGTCTGTGAGTATTCTCCATGAACATGTAAAAAATATAGTTTTTTCCATCAAAAAGGGACCCTGCGGCATACTCTGCCGCGGCCCCTTTTATGCCTGTCAATTATAACCGGTCCGTACTGTCTATACTCCAACCGCCGCCTTCATCTGCTTTACATAATCGCAGACAGGCTCCACACAGTTTATTCCGTATCTGGCAACCATTTTCACAATGGCGCTTCCCACAATAACCCCGTCTGCCTGTGAGGCCATCCTGCCGGCCTGTTCCGGAGTGGAGATGCCGAATCCTATGGCACATGGCACATCCCTGCCCTGCTTTACGGTGTCCACCATTTCCTTAATATTGGTGGTAATCTCGCTTCGGACGCCAGTGACTCCAAGAGATGATACACAGTACACAAATCCGTCGGATTCCCTGGCTATGGCCTGGGCCCGTTCCCTGGATGTGGGAGCCACCAGATATATCAGGGTCATATCGTATTTTTTGCATGCCGGCAGCAGTTCCTCCCGCTCTTCAAAGGGCATATCCGGTACAATCAGGGCGTCTATTCCACAATCAGCTGCATTTTTCATAAACTTATCCACACCATATGCAAACACAGGGTTAATATAGGTCATAAATGCCAGCGGCACATCTGTTTTTTGACGTATCCGGCGCACCGTATCAAATATTTTATCTGTGGTGGTTCCGGAGGCCAGGGCCCGAAGGTCAGCCTCCTGGATGACAATTCCCTCAGCCACCGGATCGGAAAATGGTATGCCCAGCTCAATCAAATCCGCTCCTGCCTCTGCCATGGCCGGCACAAGGGCCTCTGTCACGGAAAGGTCCGGGTCGCCTGCTATTATGAAAGGTATGAATGCCTTCTTATTCTCAAACACCTGCTGTATCCTATTCATAGAGTTCTACCCCCTTATATCTGGCAATTGCCGCCACATCCTTGTCTCCCCTGCCGGAAAGATTGATAACAATAATCTGGTCTTTATCCATAGAACCAGCTATCTTCCTGGCATAGGCCACCGCGTGCGCGCTCTCCACTGCCGGTATGATTCCTTCCATACGTGACAGATATTCAAAGGAATCCACTGCCTCATCATCTGTCACAGGAACATACTGTGCCCTGCCGCTGTCATGCAGCTGCGCGTGCTCCGGCCCGATACCCGGATAATCCAAACCAGCTGAGATGGAATACACCGGTGCAATCTGCCCATATTCATCCTGGCAGAAATAAGATTTCATGCCGTGGAAAATGCCCAGACGGCCTGTTGCTATGGTAGCTGCGGTCTGCTCTGTCTCCACACCCCGTCCCGCTGCCTCGCAGCCTACCAGCTTCACGTCCTTTTCATCTATAAATTCATAAAAGGCTCCCATTGCATTGCTTCCGCCGCCCACACAGGCAATTACCATATCGGGAAGCTTTCCTTCCTTCTCCATAAGCTGCTCTTTGATTTCCCTGCTGATAACACTCTGGAAATCCCTTACCATCATGGGGAAGGGATGGGGACCCATAACAGAACCTATGACATAATGTGTATCGGAGATACGGTTAGTCCACTCCCTGAGCGTTTCATTGACAGCATCCTTTAATGTCTGGGTTCCGCTGGTCACCGGATGCACCTTGGCCCCTAACAGCTCCATGCGGTATACATTAAGTGCCTGGCGGTCCGTATCCTCCTTGCCCATGTAAACCTCGCATTCCAGGCCCAACAGGGCAGCTGCGGTGGCAGTGGCCACACCGTGCTGTCCGGCCCCTGTCTCGGCTATAACCCTGGTCTTTCCCATCTTCTTGGCCAGAAGGACCTGCCCCAGTGCGTTGTTGATTTTGTGGGAGCCGGTGTGGTTTAAGTCCTCCCGTTTCAGGTAAATCCTGGCCCCGCCCAGGTCCTTTGTCATCTTCTCTGCAAAGTAGAGACGTGACGGACGGCCTGTGTATTCCTCCAGCAGATACTTTAACTCAGCCTTAAACTGTGGATCCTTTTTATAATACTCATATGCTTTTTCCAATTCCGTGACAGCGCTCATCAATGTTTCCGGTATGAACTGGCCGCCATGGATTCCAAATCTTCCTCTTGACATTTCTGTTTCTCCTTTTTTAAAACGATTTTTTACCGCAGGACCTGGGCTATTTCCTCCATCTTCCTTCTGTCCTTCCTGCCCCCTGTTTCCACCGCGCTGCTGACATCAATGCAGTAGGGTCCATGGGCTGCTGCCTGCCTTATGTTGCCCAGATGTATGCCGCCTGCCAGGAAATAAGGCTTTTTTAACTCCGGTATCATGTTCCAGTCAAACTGAGTGCCGCTGCCTCCGTACCTGCCCTTTGTATAGGTGTCCAGAAGCAGGTAATCGCAGGACAGCTCCTGGGTCTTTAAAATCTGTTCCCTGCTTCTGACCCGCACCGCCTTGATGACCGGAAGCGGGGTATGTTTCTTCAGTTGTCTTATGTACGCCTCATCCTCATCTCCGTGGAGCTGTATCAGGTCAATCACCCTTTCCTTTTCCCGGTGCCCTGCCAGCTCCAGTATCTCCTCCATGGGCGCATTGACAAATACGCCCACGGCTCTGATTCTCTTATCCAGCTCCCGCCTTAACTGGGCGGCCTTATCAGGCGTAACCCTGCGGCTGCTCTCGGCAAATACAAAGCCGATATAGTCCGGCAGAATGTCATTGGCCGCCAGTATATCTCCAAACCGGCTGAGACCGCATATCTTAAGCCTGCATGTCTTCATCATTCATCTCCCTGCTCTGTTTCCTCTATCTGTTCTGATTCCCTATCTGTCCTGTTTCCTCTATCTGTCCCGGTTCATGTCCGGCCCTACCGTATCCGGGACTTAAGTTCCCTGAGAGCCTGCCTTTTATCTGCCGCCCGCATCAGAGTCTCTCCCACAAGAACCGCATCTACCTGGTTCTCCGCCAAAAGCTCTATATCCTCAGGCGTCCTGATTCCGCTCTCTGCCACAAATATGGTGCCCCGGTCCACCAGCTTCCTGAGCCTCAGGGCGTTTGTGAAGTCTACCTCAAACGTGCCCAGATTGCGGTTATTGATTCCAATGATATGGGCCCCTGCCTCTGCTGCCATGGCTACTTCCCGGTCCGTATGGGCTTCCACCAAGGAGCTAAGGCCCAGTCTGCCGCAGATGCCCATATACCGTTTGAGCTGTTCCATGTCCAAAAGGGAACAGATCAGCAGGACAGAGGAGGCGCCCAGCACCTTTGCCTCATAAATCTGGTATTCGTCCACGGTAAAATCCTTGCGCAGCAGCGGAAGGTCTATCTCACCATGGATTTCCTCCAGGTACCGGTCTGCTCCTAAAAAGAATTCAGGCTCGGTCAATACGGATACAGCATCTGCGCCGGCTTCCTGGTATTGTCTGGCTATTTCCACATAAGGAAAATCAGGAGCAATCAGTCCCTTTGAAGGCGAAGCCTTTTTAACCTCACAGATAAAGGAAACTCCCGGTTTAGACAGCGCCGCCTTAAAAGAATATCCTCCGCCTGTTCCGTCTTCCCCTTTAATATCTTCTCTCTCTCTGCATTTGAAGGCTTCCTTCATCACCTGTTCCAGCGGTTTTACCTGCTTTCTTTGCTCCACCCGTTTCCCGGCGGACCGGGCAATGGTATCCAGTATCATGACGCCTTCACCTCTCCTGCTGCTTTTTTGGTTGCCTGGATAAATTCTTCCATCTTAGCCATGGCTGCTCCGGAATCAATCATGTCCTGTGCCGTCTTGACACAGTCCCTCACCGTGCAATCATCAATTCCCAGATATAAGCTGATGGCCGCGTTCAAAACCACTACATCCCGCTTCGGTCCTTTCAGGCTTCCGGACAGGATATTCCTTGTTATCTGTGCATTCTCCTCAGGTGTTCCTCCGATGAGTTCTTCCAGATTGCATACGGTCAGGCCCAATTCCTCAGGCGTCATATCATAAGCCGTAATTTTCCCGTAACGGATTTCACATACATGGGTGGGGCCGGTAAGTGTCGCTTCATCCAGTCCGTCTCCCCCGCATACCACCATTCCCCTGGTAACTCCCAGGTTAGCCAGCACCTGGGCCAGCGGTTCCACCAAATCCCGGCTGTACACCCCTAACAGCTGCATGGATGCGCCTGCCGGATTGGACAGGGGGCCTAATATGTTAAATATACTTCTGATTCCGATTTCTTTCCTCACAGGAGCCGCATATTTCATAGAGGAATGGTATGCCGGCGCGAACAGGAAGCACATTCCGGTGTCCTCTAAAACAGTTTCAGCCTGTTCCGCCGTCAGAGCCAGCTCTGCCCCCAGTCTTTCCAGCACATCTGCCGCGCCGCTCTTACTGGATACGCTGCGGTTTCCATGTTTTGCCACCCGTATTCCTCCGGCGGCAGCCACAAATGCGCTGGTGGTGGAAATATTAAAGGTTCCCACCTCGTCCCCTCCTGTTCCCACAATGTCCATCACCGGAAAGGGCGGCGACAGCTTTACCGCCTTATCACGCATAACAGTGGCGCAGGCCGTAATCTCATCAATGGTCTCTCCCTTCATCCTCAGGGCTGTGAGAAATGAGGATATCTGCGCCTGGGTGGCGTTTCCGCTCATGATTTCATCCATAACCTCCTTGGTTGTTTCAAAATCCAGATTCTTATTTTCTACCAATTCATGAATTGCTTTCTGTATCATAGTCATTCTCCTTTTTTACAATGCCTGATTTTTATTTCTGCTTCGTTTGTCTCTCACCATTTACATTGCCTGTATCGTCCTGATATTAAGGAAGTTTTCCAGTATTTTCCTTCCATCCGGCGTTAATATGGATTCGGGATGGAACTGCAGCCCGTATATGGGATAGTCCCTGTGCGAAACTGCCATGACCTCTCCTTCCATACAGTCCAGGGCCACCACTTCCAGTTCCTCGGGCAGGCTCTCAGGCACTGCGGACAGGGAATGATATCTGGCAGCCGGTATAACGGACGGCAGACCTTCAAATAACCGGCATCCGCATCCCATCTTTTCCGGAAGTCCGGACTTTTCTTCCTTTATATGACTGTCCAGCCTGATATCGCTCTGCTTTCCGTGCATCAGCTTCTTTGCATGGGCAATGGTTCCGCCGAAAGCCTCGCATATACCCTGATGTCCCAGGCACACACCCAGAATAGGCATTTTTCCCTTAAGCTTTATCACTGCTTCCTCCAGTATGCCGGCATCCCGGGGATATCCCGGTCCGGGCGACAGTATCAGGTGGCTTGGTTTCATGCTTTCTATGTCATTCACGGTTACCTGGTCGTTGCGGACCACCTTTATATCCGGCTCAATACTCCCAATCATCTGTACCAGGTTATAGGAAAAGCTGTCATAATTATCAATTAATACGATCATCTGTCGTCTACCTCCCCTGCCTGAAGGATGGCCTGAATAACGGCCTTGGCTTTATTTGCTGATTCCTCGTATTCCAGTTCCGGAACACTGTCCGCCACAATTCCGCCTCCTGCCTGGACCGTAACCTTTCCTGCCTGCTTTACCGCCATGCGTATGGCGATGCATGTGTCCAGGTTTCCGGTAAAATCCAGGTATCCCAGGGCTCCCCCGTAAATTCCGCGGGGAACGGACTCCAGTTTTTCAATAATCTCACACGCCCTTATCTTAGGCGCTCCCGATAGGGTGCCTGCCGGAAGCAGGGCCTCCACCGCCGAACAGCCGTCCAGGCCGGGTTTTATATTTCCTTCCACCTGGGAACAGATATGCATGATTTTGGAATACTTGTGTATCATCTTGTACTCCGTCACCTCCACGGACCCGAACTCAGCGATGCGTCCAATATCATTCCTTCCCAAATCCACCAGCATATTGTGCTCGGAAAGTTCCTTTTCATCTGCCAGAAGTTCTTCCTCCAGCCTTCTGTCCTCCTCGTCCCCGGCTCCCCTTGGCCGGGAACCGGCTACCGGAAAGGTAGTAAGGCGCCCGTTTTCAAGGCGGACCAGTGTTTCCGGGGATGTACTGATGATTTCATCCTGGTCTATGTTCATATAAACCATGTAAGGAGATGGGTTGGTCGTCCTTAAAACCCGGTAGGCGTTCAGCAGACTGCCTTCATAGGAACTGGTAAACTGTCTGGATATAACCGCCTGGAAGATATCCCCGTCCAGAATATACTCCTTTGTCTTTTCCACCGTACCGCAGAATTCTTCTTTGGAAACACTGCATACAAAGGATGGTTTCTCCGGTGAGGACAGCCTCTTAAGAGGTGCAGTGTCACTGATAAGGAAGGCCATTTCCTGTATTTCCTCACAGGCCCTTTCGTACTCCTTCATCAAATATTCCAGACCGCCGGAGGTGTTCCCATTTTCCCGGCCTTCACAACGCTTCCGGCCTTTGCACCGCTCCAGCTCTTCACAGATTCCCCTCTCTGTCCTGCCGGTTTTCATGTTTACCACAATCTGTATCTTCTGTTTCAGGTGGTCATAGGCTATGACCTTGTCAAAGAGCATCAGATCAAAGTCATTTGCACCGCCTCTGCTGATATGAAGGGTGGGCTCCGCGTACTCAATCATTGCATATGCAAAATACCCCACAAATCCACCGGTAAAGGGCGGCTGCCCTTTCAGCCGGGGCGACTTGTACTGTGCCAATATCTCACGAAGCACATCCATGGGATGATCTGTTTGTATTTCCCTGGATGGGAACCGGCTGACATGGCTCTCAATCTTCACCTTCCCGCAGCGGCAGGCAACGCGCATCACCGGGTTATATCCGAGAAAGGAGTAGCGTCCCCATTTTTCGCCGCCCTCTATGCTTTCCAACAGGTAAAAACGGCTGCTCCTCTCCGCTATACGTCTGAGCAGTGTTATGGGGGTCACTACATCCGCGTAAATCTCGCGGCAGATGGGAATTATATCGTATTCCCCCGACAGACTTAATATTTCATCACAAGCTGGGATTATCATTTACCTTAACTCCTTTCCTTTATGCCGGCTGTTTATTCTGAACCCTTCACCATCCCCGGGTCCGGGCGTCACATTCATCAAAAAAAAGAAGCCCTTATCCCTGCTGACTACATCTGTAATCAGCAGGGACAAAAGCTTCTTCCGGCTTCTGCGGTACCACCCTGGTTGGCGCTTTCCATGTCCTGCACTCTCCCCGCCATTCTCCGGTCTGGGAATTAAAAAAGCATCAAGTTAAAATTAACCTGATGCTGTGTCATCGAACAAAGAAATAAAATACGCCCGCTCTGCAACGCACCATCATGCGTTCTCCCTGGTAACGGTGGGATACCCGTCAGCCCATACTCCCATCAGACATATCTCTATGACCCTGGTTTCCAGCTGCCCTCGCAGGTCCATTCAGACTCTAATCCAATGCTCCCTTACACCGGCCGGAAGCTCTCTGCGCCTGGAATTACAATCTTACTTACTCCTGCTCAACAGTTTTTTATGTTTTGTTGAATGTTGAACTCATTATAATCAGCCCATTTCCAAATGTCAATGTTTTTTTTGAAAGTTTTTATATTTTTTCCATTTTCTTACACTGCGCCGGCCCGCAGGTCCTGCCCGGACAGCCGTGTTATCTCCTCCATTGCTTTTACCAGCTTTTCTGTGGTCTCCCGTATATTCGGCGCCCCGAATATGCCTGAAACAATGGCTGCTCCCGCTGCATGGCTGCCGGACAGACGTCCTATGTTATCCAGACAGATTCCCCCGATGGCCACCACAGGAATATCCACACAGTCACAGATTGCATTCAGGGTCTCCATTGTCATGGGACGCGCATCTGCTTTTGTGCTGGTGCCGAATATGGCCCCGCTGCCCAGATAATCCGCACCTGCTGCCTGGGCTTTTCTGGCCTGGTCCACTGTTTTTGCCGTAACTCCCAGTATACGGTCAGGCCCCAGAAGCCTTCTGGCCTCAGACGCCTCCATATCGTTTTGGCCCACATGTAGGCCGTCCGCGCGGCAGGCCAGGGCCAGCTCCAGATTGTCGTCAATCATAAGGGGCACATTATATTCTTCTGTGATTCTGCGGATGGCCCAGGCCGTTCTCAGCACTTCCTCAAAATTACCTTTATCCAGTTCCTTTTCCCTGAGCTGAACCATGGTTGCGCCGCCTTTTAACGCCTCCTCCACCTGCTCCTTAAGGGATAGCTTACCGGTCCATGCCTTGTCGGTTACTGCATAAATCAAAAGCTGTCTTCTATCGAATCTCAATTTTCTTACCTCTCTCCAGTGTCCCGTCATCCAGAAGGCTCATTTTATCCAGCAGATACATGCGGAATGTGCCTGTCCCGCCTCCCCGCTTTGCAGTCTCTGCGGCCGCCAGTTCTCCGCAGAGCCCGTGTGCGCTGAGAGCCGTGACCGCAGCCTCCTCTGTCAGACCGGCCAGTCCCGGTTCCTCATACAGACCGCAGAACGCTCCCATAAGCCCGTCCAGCATACAGCCGCTGCCTGTAATCCTGGCCATCCAGGGATGGCCGTTTCTGACAATGAACTTTTTTTCTTTTCCGGCCACCACATCTTCTACCCCGGTCATGACAACAACCGCGCCTGTAAGGTCCCTCAGGGAACAGGCAGTTTCTATGCGGCTCTCAATGGTACCAAAGGTTTCCGAATCCACACCGCAGGTGTTGCCCGCCTCATGTCCTCTCAGTTCCTGGTTCAGGGCCCGGATTTCCGCCTCATTTCCCCGGATCACAGAGGGGGATGTCTTCCGGATTATATCAATGGCTGTCTGTCTGCGAAACCGTGATGCAGTGACTCCTACCGGGTCCAGGATAACGGGAAGGCCCAGGCCGGCCGCTTTTCTTCCCGCTGCCTCCATGGCCGGTATGGTCCTTTCTTCCAGGGTCCCCAGGTTAAGGACAAGGCTGCTGCAGATGGAGGTAACATCCTCCACCTCATGCAGCCCCTGGGCCATAACAGGAGAGCCGCCTGCGGCCAGGACCATATTGGCCACGTCCCCTGCCGTAACATAATTGGTTATACAGTGGACTCTGGGAGAGCGCTCCCTTAAGTCCTTCATCCATTGTCTCTGCATTATCTGATTTATCCTTTTTCTTGTTATCTTCCCATGGCTTTGCCGGTCTGTACATCCAGATCCAGCATCCGCCTCATATACTGAAACGCCCCGGACTTATACAGCACGCCAATCAGGAACGCGGCAATGATCGTACCGCACATGGTGCTCATAAGAAATGGGATTACATAGGCAAAAATGGCTGCTTCCTTCCCCATCACCAGCGTGGCTACCGGATAGCAGAGCATTCCGCCCAGTATGCCGGTGCCGAACACTTCCCCAATGTAGGCCAGTGTCAGTCTGCCGAAACGCTGGTACAGATACCCCCCTAAAAATGCGCCCACCATGCTGCCCGGAAATGCCAGCAGACTGCCTGTCCCCATCAGATTCCTGATAAAAGATGTGCAGAACGCCATCCCCACCCCATACCACGGCCCAAGAAAAACGCCAGCCAGTACATTGGCAAGGTGCTGAACCGGAAAGCACTTTGATGCCCCTATGGGGATGGAAAAGCCGGATAAAGACACGGCCACCGCTGTCAGCATGGCGCTTACCGCCAGTTTTTTAATGTTTACTTTCATAGTCATACCTCCATGTTTTTTACTTGGAGCCCGCCTATCTTCCTGGTAGAGAGGCATATTTTCTGGTACAGCGGCGTATTTCCTGCACAGCGTTAAATCCTGCTTATGTCCATACCGCGCAAAAGGCCGGAACTTTTCTCTGATATAAAAAAGCCCATACCGCGCGGGATATGGACTTACATTATGCATTGAATACACATACATGTCTCATATTTCCCTACGTTGGCATTACCCAAATCAGGTGCGATAGGTCGAAGTTCGATTACTTCCTCTCAGCCTGCTTCACAAGCTCCCTGTTGTCATTTAGCATAGCACCGGACTATTTATTTGTCAATCCGTAATCATTCAAACTCTCACATACCTTCTGAATACAACAAAAAAAGAGCCGGGGCAGAGCCTGCGGACTCTTTGCTTATCACCTGTAAAATTATGCTCCGCCCCCATCACTCAGAGGCCTAATACGCCCTGGCCTCCCTGGTTAGAACCAGGGTTTCTATGGCATATGCCACACCATCCTGTATATTGGAGCGGGTCTGGCATCTGGCGATACGTTTAATGCTCTCCATGGCATTTCCCATGGCAACCGTATATTTTATGTCCATGGACAGCATGGAATAGTCATTCTCGCTGTCTCCTATGGCCATGATTTCATCCGGTCTCACACCCCTGCAGGCCGCGTAAAGAGCCAGTGCCCGGCCCTTTTGGGCATGGCTGTGGGTCAGCTCCAGGTTGGTGGCAAAAGAGGACGCAACCGCCAGTTCCTGTATACGGGACAGACGCTCCTTAATTCTGCCCAGGACCTCCTGTGATTCATGAATGACCGATATTTTATAAAATGCCAGCCCCAGCTCAAAGAGCCGTTCTTCCTCTGCAAAGGAGAACCTGTCTCTCACTCCCTCATAGGTAAACTCCGCCATGGGAAGCAGCACATTCCGCTCAAAACATGCCCGGAACTGTGCCTCCTTTGCAGTGGTATAGCTGCCTCTGTCCGTCATGAAATCAAAGATAATGTCCTCCTTTTGGCAGCATTCCAGGATTTCCCTTACCTGCCTTTCAGAAAGCCGTATCTCGTCCATGAGCCTGCCGTCCCAATCATACACAGCAGCTCCGTTCATGCACACCACAGGTGCCCTGAGTCCGGCCTCCTTAAGGGGTTCCAATGCGTCTATATAGCTGCGTCCCGTACAAATCAAAAACTCGGCTCCCATAGCCTTAAGTCCTTTAAGCGCACGCACATTCCTCTCTGAAATATGCCCGTCAGGGCGCAGGAGGGTGCCGTCCATGTCAATTGCAACCAGTCTTATCATATATGCCTGCTTTCTGTCAAAAATTCTGTCATAGGTCTGTGTACCTGTCAACGACCCGCCTGCACAGGTCCGGCCGGTTGGTAATGATGGCGTCCACGTTCTGCCGCACCAGCATTTCCATATGCGTTTCTTCATTGACCGTCCATACATTCACTGCCAGTCCCTGCCTTCTGGCAGCCGGGATAAGCTGCGGATCCTGCATATGGTACAGAGCCGGATGCAGGGCATCCGCTCCCACTGTATGACGCCCATAGGCTGCCGCGTCAATCCAGCCGTCCGAGTACAGAAGCCCTGTCTTAAGGCCGCTGTCCAGTTCCTTAAGCCTTACCAGGCTGAGATGGCAGAAGGATGAATAAATCACCCTGTCCTCCATCCCTATGGAAGCAGTGAGAGCCAGTACCTTTTCCTCAATCTCAGGGTAGAGTATGATGCCGGTCTTAAGCTCCACATTCACCGTCAGTCCCCCGGGCTTTAACAGTTCATAGACTTCCTTAAGCGTAGGAATCCGGGCGTCCTTAAAGGCGGGAAACAGCCTGTTAAAGGACAGTTCCTTAAGCTGGGCCAGGGTATAATCTTTTATATACCCTGTGCCGTTGCTCACCCTGTCGATGGTCTCATCATGGGCCACCACAAGCTCTCCGTCCCTGCTTAACTGGACATCCAGTTCCACCCCGTCGGCTCCCATTTCCGCTGCCAGCCGGAATGCCTCCAGTGTATTCTCAGGCGCGTAAGCCGATGCGCCTCTGTGGGCCCAAACCTGTGTCTTCATACTCAGTATACCCTCCAATCCATGATTATCATTCATTGAGCAGGTTATATTCCTCGATTGCCTTATTAATCTGCTGCGCCATCTTAGACGCAGCCTCCTCCGGGCTGACTCCACTATTAAGCATGTTCTCTATCTCCGTTTCAACCACCTGCCTTGCCTCAGGAAATACGCTGAGCAGGGCGCCTGCTGACTGCGGAGTGGAATCATGAAGCTGGTCAATGGCAGTGCCGAACTGGGGATATTTTTCCAGATTTTCCCTGAATACAGGTTCCTCATGAGCCTTTACAGTCACAGGGAAATATCCTGTCTGGGCGTTCCAGTAAGCCTGGCTCTCCGGTGAAACAAGGAACTTAACAAACTCCCATGTGGCGGCCTTCTTAGCCTCATCCTCATTGTTCAGGGCCCAGAGAGAGGCGCCTCCAATAGACACTCCGCCTTTATCGCTTTCACTGACCATGGGGAAATAAGCGGTTCCCACCTCAAACTTGCCATTTACATCTTCCAGAATCTGCTTTAAGGAGGCAGTGGATCCAAGGGTCATGGCCGACTTGCCGGAGCTGAAATCTGCCAGTCCCGCGTCGCCGCCTCTTCCCACATTGGGCGCGTAGCCCTTATCGTACAGTTCCTTCCAGGCCGCCAGTGTCTTTGCCCCAGCTCCGTTCTGGTCAAATTCAACTGCTGTGGCAGCTGCCTCACGTCCATTTCCATTGTTTACATAATTCAGTCCCTGCTTGCAGGTAAACTGTTCAAAAAACCAACCGTAAATGCTCAGGGATATAGGTTCTCCTGCCCCGCCCTTGTTCACCAAATCATCGGCAATCCGGCCGATCTCACCAAGGCTTCCAGGCGCCTGTGTAATGCCTGCCTTGTCAAACATATCCTTGTTGTAGTACAGCAAAGGCGTGGATGAGTTAAAGGGCATGGAATATAAGGTGTCACCTACAGTATAATACGCCGCGATGTTAGGTTCAATCTGTGTTTTATCCCATCCGTCCGCGTCGATTAACTCCTGCATGGGCACCACCCACCCGGAATCAATCATGAACCTGGTTCCAATGTCGTAAATCTGTACCAAATCCGCACCCATATTGCCAATCTGGGCGCTTTTCAGTTTATTGATGGCATCGTCATACTCTCCCTGATACTGGGCCTCCACCTGGATTCCCATGGTGTTTTCTGAATTAAACTTATTTACCAGATACTCCAATGCCTCTCCGTTCACTCCGCCCATGGAATGCCAGAAGGTGATGGAAGCGCCCTCTGCACCTGCACTTTGGGAGACATCTGTCTGGGATGTACCTGTCTGGGATGTGCCTGTCTGGGAAGCGTCTGTCTGGGATGTACCTGACTGGGATGCACCTGCCTGGGAACCCGGGTCAGCCGCAGCGCCCGTGCCTGCTGCCGGCGCTCCGCACCCTGCCAGCATGGATACTGCCAGTAAGGCTGCAGCATAACCGATTAATCTCTTTTTCATAATTGTTATTCCTCCGTTTATTTTTATTCTTATTTCATTTTCTTATTTCTTTTTCTTCTTTTATTTGCTTCAGTAATCCCTTTTCGGGTGTTTCTAACCCTTCACAGCGCCTGAGAACATCCCCCGTATCAGCTGCTTCTGCCCCAATATGAAGATGGAAATGGAGGGCAGGATAATCATGACCACGCCTGCGATCATCAAAGTAATGGACTGGGCGTCCACGCTGTTTAACATGCTGATACCAATTTGCACGGTTCTCATTTCATTGGAGCCGGTCACCAGCAAAGGCCACATATACATGTTCCAGGCATTGATAAAGGTATACACCGCCATGGCCCCTATGGCCGACTTGGTAAGCGGAAGCAGGATGCGGAAAATGAACCTGAGATTTCCGCAGCCGTCAATCTTTGCCGACTCATACAGAGAGATGGGAAATGATTTATAAAACTGCCGGAACAGAAAGATTCCCATTGCTGACGTAAGATAGGGCACAATGAGCACCTGGTAGGAATCCAGCCAGTTCCACCGGCTCACCGTCAGATAATTTGATATGATGGTGGCCTCTCCCGGAATCATCATGGTGGCCATTACCAGCATAAAAAGTGCGTTTTTACCCTTAAACTCCAGGAAGGAGAAGGAAAATGCAGCCAAAGAACAGGAAATAATCTGTCCCGCTGTAATCAGCCCGGCTGTGATAAAGGAGTTGCACACAAACCGCACCAGCGGTATTTTTACCAGGGCCTGCCTGAAATTGTCCCATGTAGGCTGCCTGGGCACCAGATTCATTTCCGTGGTAAACAATTCGCCGGGCGGCATAAATGCCACACTGACCGCATATAACAGCGGCAGAAGAACGAAAAGGGATACCAGCACATTGGCTGCAATCAGGGCTCCGGTCCTGACTCTCCTTACAGTCATGGCTTTTCTGTTGGCTTTCTCCTGTACTTTAATGATTTCTTCGCGGCTGACTCTTTTGCGTCCCTTTATGACCATTGTCTGTTCCATTAATAGCTGACTCCTTTCTTCTCTGCCTTAAACATCATAAGCGTCATGACCATGATGATGGCAAACAGTATGACGGACTGTGCCGCCGCGCTGCCAAACCTGTAGTTAAAAAACGCATCCCTGTAAATGGAATACACAATCAGGTTTGTGGATTCCCCCGGTCCGCCCTGGGTCAGAATCTTCACCTGGCCAAAGGACTGGAATGCCTGGATGATATTTACTACGATGGTATAAAACATGATTGGGCTGAGGCCCGGCAGTGTCAGCCGGAAAAATTTCTGAATCCCGTTGGCCCCATCCACGGATGCTCTCTCGTAGATAGTCTCATCAATATTGCTGAGTCCGGCGCTGAAATACAGGAAGTTAATTCCGCTGTTAAGCCAGGCTGTCAGCAGGGCCACACATATGAGGGCGTATTTGGGGTCGTTAATCCAATTGATATCAAGTCCCAGCAGCTTGTTTACAATACCGATGGAAGGATGAAGCATGATTTTAAATATCATGGCTGCGGAACTGGACGCGATGGCCATGGGCAGCGCATAAGCCGTGCTGAATATACGGATTCCCGGAAATGCCTTATTGCACAGGACAGCTGCCAGGAGTCCCAGGGCCATGCTCCCCGCCACCACGATTGCCACGAACAGAAATGTTACTGCCAGACTGTTATAAAATGATTCCGACTGAAACAGCTCCATATAATTTCCCAGTCCCACAAACAGCTTGGCCTGCCCCATTTTATTTGTCTTATAAAGACTCAGGTAAATGGTCTTGAAAAACGGATAAAACAGGAATACGGCAAACACCAGGAGAGCCGGTAAAATATATCCATAGGGCCCTGCCTTTTTTAATAATGAATCTGATTTCATCACTGTCTCCTAATCAAATAAAATATTTTCTTCTGACTGTACATCAAACAACTTAATCTGAGGCATATCCACGTAAAGGCGCAGGAATTCTCCCGGCTTCACCCGGCAGGACGCCGGCATCCTGGCCGACAGCCGGCCCGCATCCCCTGTATTGCCGTGAAGCAGCACCTCGCTTCCCAGCATTTCCCTTACACTTATGTAAACTCCAATCCACCCGCTGTCATTTCCGTTCAAACCATCGGAACCGTTTTTCCGGCTGCATTCTTCCTGATGAAGGTCTTCCGGCCGGATCCCCAGGGTTACCCGTTTTCCCGCAAACCCTTTTTCTTTTAATTTCCTGGCCTGGTATCCTTCCAGAGGAAGCCGCCATCCCTGCCCCAGAAGCCAGACTGTCCCATCCTCTTCCAGCACATCCACATCCAGAAAATTCATAGTGGGGGAACCAATGAATCCCGCCACAAATTTATTTACAGGATTCCGGTAAAGCTCTGCGGGAGGCGCTACCTGCTGTATCATTCCCTGGTTCATAACAACAATCCGGGTACCCAGAGTCATGGCCTCCACCTGGTCATGGGTCACATATATGATGGTGGCATTTAGCTGTTTGTGAAGCTTTGCTATCTCCACCCGCATCTGTGCCCTCAGCTTGGCATCCAGATTGGACAGGGGTTCGTCCATAAGATAAGCCTTTGGCTTTCTCACAATCACGCTTCCGATTGCAACCCTCTGCTTCTGTCCTCCTGATAATGCAGCCGGCCTGCGGTCCAGCAGATGGCTGATTTCCAGAATTCGGGCTGCCTCCCTTACTCTGGCATCAATTTCACCGGGCGCGGTCCTGCGCACCCTGAGTCCGAAGGCCATGTTCTCATACACCGTCATATGGGGATATAAGGCATAATTCTGAAATACCATGGACAGATTCCGGTTTTTAGGTTCGACCATGTTCATCAGGCAGTCATCCATCCATAATTCCCCTGAGGAAATATCCTCAAGTCCTGCAATCATTCTCAGTGTAGTGGATTTTCCGCAGCCTGACGGCCCCACAAAAATAATCAGCTCCCGGTCCCTGATATCCAAATTAAAATCCTTGACCGCATTTTGGCCCCCTTTATAGGTTTTACATACATTTACCAGTGAAATATCCGCCATTTCCGTTCCTTTCTCTCTCCCAAATCTACTTATAGATTCTAAATTGTCCAGGTAAAATCCAAAAGCAGGTTCGCGTAAAATAAAGGTAAAAACAGGCAGAGTTTCCTGGTCCTTCCCGTACGCGGCTAAGGATACAGCTTATATGGAAGGCCAAAAACGCAAAAAGGATTCTGCAATGCAGCTGGTTACTGCCTTGCAAAATCCTCTCTTGTTTGCTGAAATTGTTATGAAATTTGAACCGTGAAAACTGAACTGCGGCATTCCATAGCGGTATCCGTTTTATGCCATATTCAACATACGCTTCATCTTGGTGACCTCGCCATCCAGGTGATTCACTTTTAAATGATACATGGTATTAGGCTGTAATTCCTTTAACGCTTCATCCAGCTTTCGATCCAGGTTCAAATGGCCCTCTGCTATCAGCTGGATATTCCTGTTGGTCTCATTCTCCAGAGTAATCTCTATGTTGGTTACCCTGTCTTTGAGCGTCTGAACATCCTCTTTGAGCGTCTGCACGTCTCCTTTGAGCGTCTGCACATCTCCTTTGAGCGTCTGCACATCTCCCTGCAGCGACCGCACATCTTCTCCTACCGAGGCAAGGCCTCCTTCGATCCCTCCTAACTTCTGCAGGATCAAATCCATCTTCTGATTTTCCGTCATTTTCCCATCCTTTCTCTTATGCAATGGCTGCCAGCCATTGCAGCATCCAACACCTCTCCAAATATTAGATGCCCGTAAAGGCTGATTCCATTATACTATACCGGAAGAGCCATGGCTAGGTAGAAGTTTAAAAAATTCTTGGTTCGGCCTCATATCTGCAGGGGATGCTGAATTCTCTCCAGCTGCGGTCTGTGCGCCGCCGTCCGTCACAGTCTCCTGCCGCATTTAGGACAGTACTCAAAATCCTCTTCTGTCTCATATCCGCAATTTCCGCATTTTTTCCAGGTCTTATAGGTTCCGCTGTCGTAATAGCCCCTGCGGCGCCCCTCCTGAACTAACGTCAGGTCGGAACTTTTTATATCTGCCTGCCGGCCTTGAAGCAGCGCCTTTCCCACCTCCGGGTCCAGCTCATAGACAGCATCACAGCAGGACATTTTTACATAAAATCTCTTATTCCACTTGAACAGGGGAATAAAGAAAAAGCTGAAATACATATAGGTCATGTAAACCTGGTACCGCCCGTATCCGCCGCACCGGTCACATATGACAGTCTTTACATAATCCAGTATTTTCTGCCCCTGACTGATTCCTCCTATAAATATCATTGGTATTGTCTCCTATCCTGTATGTACTCCGCCTGTATATATTCCGCCTGTATGTATTCCAAAAGTCCGGGCCGGCAGAAGCCGGCCCGATATTTAACCATATGATGGATATGCCCCTCTACAGATATGATTTCTTAAGCGCCTTCAAAAGAATCTTAGGCTGCCTGTTGTAAGGCGTCACCGGGCAAATCTTTTTCTTTACATCCAAAAGGCCGTAAACTGCAATCCGCGCAGCGCGTACCGAATATTCCTCGGTAAATACCATGTCCTCCGGAATCTCCACAAACTGGCTCACCATTGCAAAGTTGGTGGAACCTGCCGGAATCACCGGCGGCCTGTCGCTCATCTTGCGCGGCTCAAACTGTGCATCCACATAAGGCATATAGCAGGGAATCACATTGATAACCGTCTTCATCAGTTCCGCAATCCTATCCTCCGGAATATGAAGATGATGGAGATATTCATTTAACAGCTCCTGGCCGGTACAATCCTTCATAGGCTTCTTTACATAATCGCCAATGGCCTCTGTGTGCAGTCCATATCCCCAGAAAATAGTCTGGTCGGCGGGCTGGTTCACAAAATGAGGCTGCGCCGCAACCACGCTGCTCATAAGCCAGCTGGAATCCTTAAAGGTCATAAGAGCGCCGCTGCCAGGTACATTGCCGGTAAAATTCTCAATGGTCTTTAAGATATCATCACCTTTGCAGGTAACAGTAAAGCTGAGCCAGTTTGTCTCCTCAGGCTTGGTAAAGAATGGCTCCGGATTTCCCAGTCCCGGCTTCTTTCCGGCCACCTTGGCCCAGAGTTCGCCGCTGATCGGCTTCTTCTCAGGCGCGGGCGCGGGTTTGTAAAGGCTTCCCAGGGTAGCGCTGTCCGTCATGCACGCATTGGTCATGATACAGATATCGCTCTTATTTAGCTGGACCTCCTCCGTCACATAGGAAGGACCGGCCGGAGCGTCTGATTCCTCGCCTGAGTCATCTGTACTCTCCACTTTCTTCTTCAGATACAGGGTCTTTGCCGTAATTCCGGGGCCGTCCGCAAAATCTATATCCGTCACTTCGCAGTTCTCACGGAAGTTGACTCCGGCCTTCCTCAGATAAGTCTCCAGAGGACGAATCACGCTGTCGTACTGGTTTAAGGGAGTTCTGGTAACTCCCTCCAGGGTTTCGATACGGCTGAACTCAAAAATCATGCGGTTCATATACCGTCTGAACTCAAACAGGCTGCTGTACTTCTGGAATGCAAAGGTGGTCTGCCACATATACCAGAAATTGGTCTCGAATATATGGGGTGTTTCCTTAAACCAGTCCTGGATGGTCAGGTTGTCCAGCTTTTTCTCATCTGTCATCAGCAGCTTCAGAAGGGCCATCCGGTCAGCCTGGTTAAATCCCATGGATTTCACATCCAGAATGTTGCCGTCCTTATCCACCAGCCTTGCCTTGGCGCAGGTAGGATGGGCATGGTCAAACTCCAGAATTTCTTCCGTAACGCTGCGTCCGGGCTGGCGCAGGGATGGGATGGAGCCAAAAAGCTCCCAGAAGTTCTCATAGGTCTCCTCATTGAGCATACGTCCGCCGCGGCATACAAAGCCCTGCTCCGGCGTACCGATACCGTCATTGCTTCCCCCAAGTATGTGCATGCCCTCGTAAACCGTTATCTGGTTGGCAGGGAACCTGCAGTCCCGGATCAGATACGCGGCGGCGGCCAGGGTGGCCAGGCCTCCGCCTACCAGATAAGCTTTCCTGTCGCCATAATCCCGGTTATTCATCACCGCTTCCTCAATGGCGGCAATCCTCTCATCTTCCTTTTCCTTCCGGCTGTCCTGCAGCTTCTTCACTGCCACGCCCACTGCTGCTCCTGCTGCCGCAGCTGTCAGGATTTTACCCACTTTTTTGTTCATCGACTTACCTTCCTTTCTGTTTTATATATAATTTCTCTGATGATTCAGATAATTGTCCTTCCAGGATTATTCCCCTTTATCCCCGTGAAATACACCACGGACCCCGTTTTTGTATTCCTGGCATCATATTGCGAAGCTTAAGCCCCATTTCCCGCTGTGCGGGTAAAATAATTGGACAAGCCGGCGAACTGCTCCAGCGTCAATGCTTCCCCCCTGACAGAAGCAGGAACACCAAGGCTCTCAATGGCAGCCGCTATCTGCTCCTTTGTATACGGAACCTCCGGCGAGTTATTTAATCCGTTCTGCAGCGTCTTCCTGCGCTGATTAAACGAGGCCCTTATAAGCCGGAACATGACACCTGGCTCGTCCACCTGTACCGGCGGTTCCTTATACCTTGTCAGGCGGATAACCGCGGATCCCACATTGGGGCGTGGAATAAAGCAGTTGGGCGGTACATTTGCCACGATATAAGGCTTTGCATAGTACTGCACTGCCAGGGACAAGGCGCCGTAGTCCTTGGAGCCGGGTCCCACCTGCATCCGATCCGCCACCTCCTTCTGCACCATAACAGTGATATTGTCAATGGGCACATTGCTCTCAAACAATCCCATGATAATGGGCGTGGTGATATAATATGGGAGGTTGGCCACCACCTTGATAGGCCTTCCATCATTATACTCGTCCACCAGCTGGTTCATGTCTAATTTCAGGATATCGCTGTTGATAACCGTCACATTGGAATAGCCCTTTAAGGTCTCGTCCAGTATGGGCAGAAGATTGGTGTCAATCTCCACTGCAACCACTTTTCCTGCATGCTCCGCCAGGTACTGGGTCATGGTTCCGATTCCCGGTCCTATTTCCAGCACGCAGTCATCCCCGGTAATCCCTGCGGCACTTATGATTTTGTCCAGCACGTGGGTATCTATGAGAAAATTCTGACCAAATTTCTTTTGGAATGCGAACTGATATTTCTGTATGATTTCAATGGTATTTTTCGGATTACCCAAAGTCGCCATGTATTATAATTTCCTTTCTGCGGACCGGATTCGGCCCTCTTTTAAGAGTAATGGATTCCCGTCCAAAAGTCAATGCCTGGGCAAAAGAACAGTCAAAAAAGAGGTTCTATACTGAATGTTGGGGTGTGCTGAAAAGCACACTTCCAACATTCTTTTC